>Ga0316220_1000094_pt1 | contig 137736 bp, 101 predicted proteins | sample TBH18005metaG_FD_203632 | JGI IMG/M metagenome (GOLD analysis project Ga0316220, IMG submission 203632) | Freshwater microbial communities from Trout Bog Lake, Wisconsin, USA - TBH18005 | ecosystem: Environmental > Aquatic > Freshwater > Lake > Hypolimnion/Profundal zone | place: USA... | reverse complement strand
GGTTTGGATGCGGAATGAGCAGGAGTGCGAGACTAAGCTGGGCTTGAAGACGGAGCGGCTGCCGATTGGCGACGTAACGCGAGCGGCGGAGTTGCTGCGCGCGGGCGGGACGGTGGCGTTCCCAACGGAGACGGTGTATGGGCTGGGTGCCAATGCGCTGGATGCGGCTTCGGTGGAGAAGATTTTTATAGCGAAACAGCGACCAGCTTGGGACCCGGTGATTGTGCATGTGGAGGGACGCACGATGCTGGAGCGCGTAGCAGAAATACCGGTGGGGGACGAAGGGCGCGTGGTGGCAAAGCTGATGGAGGCCTTTTGGCCGGGGCCGCTGACGCTGCTTCTGCCGAGGACGGCTGAGGTGCCGGACTCTGTGACCGCGGGAAGGCCGCTGGTGGGCGTACGCTCGCCGGCGCATCCGGTGGCTCGGCAGTTGATCCGGCTGGCAGGCGTGCCAGTTGCCGCGCCCAGCGCAAATCGCTTTGGCCATACCAGTCCAACCACGGCGGCGCATGTGCTGGCCGATCTGGATGGGCGGATTGATGCGGTGCTGGACGGTGGGGCGACGAGCGTGGGTGTGGAATCGACCGTGCTGGAGGTTACGAAGGACGGAATCGTAATCTACAGGCCCGGAGCTATTGATTTTGGTCTGCTCGACTCCTTCAATGACTTTGGCTGGGTTCGGAACTATGTTGCACCTGAGTTGCGAGCTGCTCAGGAAACGCTGCCATCGCCCGGTGTTGGTATGCGCCACTACGCTCCTCGCGCCCGACTCATATTGGTGGGCGGCATCTCTCAGGAGGCGATTTCTCGACGTAGCGGACGGTTGGAGAGTGCGCTGGTACCGGCGATCGATGAGGCTTTCGATCAGGATGCGACGGTGGGCGTGATGCTGCCGGATGGGTGGGAAGCTTCCTGTGCTTCGGCGGTCTTTCACTGGGGGGCTTGGGGAGACACTGAGGTATTGGCTCAACGATTATTCGCTGGTCTGAGGGAATTGGATGATAAGGGGGCTAGGGTGATTGTTTGTCCGGTGCCGGAGATGGGTGGCCTGGGCGATGCGCTGCGCGACCGGCTGGAGAAGGCGGCGCGGACGCAGTAAAGTCGGTCAGTGAGTGACTTGGGTCTGGGCGATTGGCACGTCTTCCGCAATCTTGACGACGGTGACAGTGCCAATACCGCGATCCGGATCCTTGCTAGAGCCGCCGAATGGGTGCGCAATGAAGTGTCCCGTCTGGCCAACAGCGAACGCTCCGATGAGGATGGTTCCTCCCACGGCTCCGCCCACTTTGTCGCCGGTTGTCGATGTCGATTTTGATGGTGCGGCGGATGTATGTGTCGGCGGTGGCGGCGGGCGGTCTTTACCGTAGCCGAGGACCTCAAACGGATGGCCGGCGAACTTTACTGTACCGGTACGCAGTGGGAGAGGATCGAGCGTGATCTCTACAACTGGAGTCAACGAACTTACTCGGCCCACGACGGGATGGTTGGAGTGCCAGACATGAGTGGAGCCAACATCGAGTGGCCAGACGGTGTTGAAGGCGACTTGATCTCCAAGCTTCGCGTGCTTCGGTGAGAATGTCGCCATCAATGTCAGTGTTACGTCGGTGCCTGCCTTGAGAGTAAGCGGTGGTGGCGTAGTTTGGGTGGCGTCCTGCGCACTGGCTGCGGACGAGCTTGTCGAGATCAGAAGAAGCAGTAAGAAGGGGATTCGCTAGTGCATTCAAACCTCCGCGCTTGAGCCCCGCATGACGCAATCATACGCGAGACTTGCTCCCCCATTTGGGTAAGTGGAGAAGGCTGCACGGATAAAGTAGAGCAGGCAACAGCAACGGCAAGAGAAAAAGCAAATACGGAGATTCTGGCTACGCCAGAATGACGACTCTTTGGACTAGCCAGAATGACGAGATTCAAGTCGGCGTGGTGAGCTGGGCGGCGAAGGCGTCCAGCGAGAGGGAGCGGAGAAGGTTGCGGCGCAGACCGGAGTAGACCTGATCGAGGGCGTGAGTGGCTGATTCAATCCAGGCGAAGGGGAGGGCGGCAGCCAGTCGGTCCAGCTCAGTGTGGAGGTCGGTATTGCGCACGCGGTCGGGTATGCCGCTGTCAATGAGGAGGAGGTCCTCGAGCAGGAGCGCGAGGGCGCGGAGCAGGGCGAGCGTTTTAGTTTGGCCATCGGCCCCGGCGCGATAGGTTTCGGTCATTTTGAAGAGAGCGGTGTGGTCTGGGTCTGATTGGGTCGCAGCGGCGGCAGCATTGCGAAGATATATGAGGGCGTCGGCGCGGGCTGCGGTATAGGTTTCCAGGTCGAAAACAATGGCACGACCGGCTGCACCCTGCGCAAGGCGGGCGATGAGGGAGCGCTGTTTGGCGGGGACGTCTGGACGGCGGATAACGAGCAGGGCTTCAATCTCCTCCACCGGTAGCGCACCGAGACGGACGGTGGCGCAGCGGGAGCGAATGGTGGGGAGAAGTTCGCCGGGGTTCTCTGCGAGGATGAGGATGTGGACCGTATCGGGTGGCTCCTCGAGAACCTTGAGCAGGGAGTTGGCGGCCTCCTTCATCATGCTGGCAGAGGTAAGGATAAAGATCTTGCAGGGGGCTTCGCTGGGAAGATAATGAGCGCGTTGGATGAGCGTGCGAATCTGGCCAAGCTTGATGAGGAGCTGGGGCGGGTCTGGCGGCAGGATGAGGACGTCTGGGTGGGGCTGGATGAGGACGCGCGTCTCTTTTTTGTCAGTCTCGCGGAGGTCTTCGCGGGCAAGGACGGCGACTTCGACCTGAGCCTCTAAATCCACGGCTGAGGCGATGCGGGTGCAGTTGGAGCATTCACCGCAGAAGCTGGCGAGGGGTTGTGAGTTGGAGGAAAGTTCTCGCGGCAGGCGCTGGCACTCGACTGCCATGGCGAGCATGAGGGCAAGGGTGTACTTACCTGCTCCGGCTGGGCCTGCGAGGATGAGCGAATGGGGGAGGCGGCCAGCGGCAATGGCGGCGCGCAGGGATTCGACAGCAGCCTGGTTGCCGAGGAAGTGGTGGAAGTCGACGGGGAGTACGGGTACGGGATTCATGGGGCTGAACTTCTCTTCGAGCATATATTGCGCTGGACCGTGGAGCTATTGGAAAGCATTTGGTTATCTCTTTTCGATACCAACCGTCTATAAGAAAGCACCCATTTTTTGGAAGTGTTTATGATAATCAGTAGGAAACAGCGATCTCCTTGGTTGCATCTCATGGAATCAGTGACTTTCCCATTTGGCGACCTATGTGCTTAATTTGGCTATCTATAGGTAGCGGGAAACCCTGCGTGGATAGAGGAACGATTGCATTGGGTTTACCTGGTTTGCGATACACAAGATGAGAGACGCATTTCAGACGCGAATACTCGCCGTCGCCTTGGCCGTTGCGACGCTGGGGGCGTGTATTCTGGCGGGCTTCAACTTGTCTCAGGAGCTTGGCACGGAGTTTCCCACGGATGGAGTGACGTGGGTGGAGGTACAGGGCGGCTTACGGGCGGATCGTGTACCTACGTCATCGCCTGCCTACAAATTCGGGATACGCACCGGGGATGTACTGGAGGGCATCAACGGCGAAGCTACCCCGCGTGTGGCATCGCAGGAGCGAGCGATGTCAAACAACGGAATCTACGATCACGCGGCGACGTATTCGATTGTTCGTCCTAAGGCGGGATCGTCCGGGTTGGCGGGAGCGGCGAGAGTTGAAATCCCGGTGTATCTGGAGGCGGCGGATCGCAGCACGGCCCATGGATCGCGTCTGATTGCGCTGGTATATCTGCTGATCGGACTATATGTTCTGTTTCGTCGCTGGACTGCGCCCAAGTCGCTGCATTTTTATATTTTCTGCCTGGTGTCGTTCGTACTATATGCCTTCCGGTCGACGGGTGAACCGGGAACGTTCGATCTGGTGATCCGATGGGGCAATTTGCTTGCGACTATGTTGCAGCCTGCATTATTCCTACACTTTGCAGTGAGCTTCTCTGGCTCAGCCCGGGCTGATGCCGGAGCATCGGCCCGTGTACGGAGCAGGTTAGAGCGACATCTGCTACCCACGCTTCTGTACATACCGGGCGGGTATCTTGCATGTCTGCAGGTGTGGGCCGAGATGCGCTGGAGTGCGACGGGTGTGTTGAGCCACCGGCTGGACCAGATCAGCGTGGGATATCTGGCGGGTTACTACACGGTTGCGGCAGTTGTCTTCTACGCTCGCTACCGGCGCGCCGGGTCGCCTCTGGAGCGGCAGCAGTTGAAGTGGCTGACGCGTGGAACCCTGCTGGCGGTGGGACCGTTCACCGTGATGTATGCGATTCCCTATCTACTGGGCTTCGCGGAGCCCTCGTTGTTATCGAAGATTGTGCTGTTGTTCCTGGCGTTTCTACCGTTGACCTTCAGTTGGGCGATTGTGCGCTACCGCCTGATGGATGTGGACCTGATCTTCAAGCGCGGCGTAACCTACACGCTGGCAACTGCGGCCATTGTGGGACTCTACTTTGGATTGATCGCACTGGGTGGCGAGTTTGTACATTCGCGTCTGCCGATTCTGGGCACCAGCGGATTATTGTTGGCAATCATGGTAACGGGTGTGGTCTTTGATCCGCTGAAGCGCGCGATTCAGGCCAAGGTGGACCGTGTCTTCGACCAGAAGAGCTTCGATTATCGAGAGACGTTGATCGATTTTGGGCGCAGCCTGAACTCGCAGACCGATCTGCGCGCCTTGGTGGACTCTATTGTGAAGCGCCTGCCGGAGACACTTCTGGTTACGCGAATGGCAGTTTTTCTGGCGACAGAGGGCGAAGCAGAGTCCGACGGGAACGACGGAGGGAAAAGCAATGCGCGGCAAACCGGTATATCCAATGACAACGGCGCAACCATGCCAGACAGCCACTTTGAACTGACTGCCTCGCACGGACTTAGCAATCTGCAGGCGGAGGAAATGCGCGCACTGGATGTGCGCTTTCTGGACTTCGACCATGGTGGTTCTGGCGACCACATATTTTTGGAGAATCCGCAGCAGGTACTACGTCTACCCGCTGCGCAGCAAAAGAGCGCACGTCTGCTGGACCTGAACTACTACCTTCCCTGCCGGGTAGCCAACCGGGAGGGCGGGGGCACGCGCACGGTGGCGATCCTGGGCCTGGGACGCACGGACGACGGCGATTTTTTATCCAGCGAAGATGTGGAGGTGTTGGGGTCTCTGGCCGGGTACATTGGCATTGCAATCCAGAACGCGCAACTATATCGGCGGCTGGAGCAGAAGATTGGCGAGTTCGAACGGCTGAAGGAGTTCCACGAAAACATTGTGGAGTCGATCCATATTGGGGTGTTTGCTGTGGACCTGGAGGACAGGATTGAGAGCTGGAACGCGCAGATGGAGGCTATGTACGCGCGCACACGGAGTGAGGCGCTGGGACAAGGATTGGGGGCGATCTTCCCGCCGGAGTTCATGACCCACTTCGACAGCGTGCGCGGAGAACAAGGCACTCATACGTTCTATAAAGTCCGGCTGGCTTTGCCAACGGGCGAGACACGAGTGGCGAACATTGCGATTGCACCGCTTTTGACGCGTGACTTCGCGGTAGTGGGACGGATTGTTCTGGTCGACGACATCACTGACCGGCTGGAGTTGGAGGCACAACTGACGCAGGCGGAGAAGCTGTCGTCGATTGGTCTGCTGGCGGCGGGCGTGGCGCATGAGGTGAACACACCGCTGGCCGTGATCAGCAGCTATACGCAGATGCTGGCCAAGCAGATGCGCCCAATGATGGAACAGGACAAGCGGCTGGCGCCGGTGCTGGACAAGATTACGCAGCAGACCTTCCGCGCGTCGGAGATTGTAAATGGGCTGCTGAATTTTTCGCGAACAGGGAGCAGCGAGTTCAGCTCGATTGACCTGAACCAGCTGTTGCTGGACACGCTGACGCTGGTGGATCACCAGTTCAAGACAGGGCAGATCCAAGTAGAGACGGAGCTGGATGCCGTGCTGCCGCGCATACAGGGCAACGAAGGCAAGCTACAGCAGGTAGTGTTGAACCTGCTACTGAACGCGCGGGACGCCATGCATGGATCCCCCAATGGACGGATTCGAATCGCCACTCAGCACAGGGCGGGCCGTGTGACGGCCGTGGTGCAGGACTACGGCGACGGGATCGAACAGGAACATCTGCATCGTATCTTCGACCCGTTCTTTACCACCAAGTCCAAACCGGGCAATGGACAGCATAAGGGCACCGGCTTGGGTCTTGCAGTGAGCTATGGCATCATGCAGGAACACGGGGGCAAGATGCAGGTGGAGAGCGAAGTAGGGGTAGGAACAACCTTCCGGTTAGAGTTTCCAGCGGCGGGAGCGAGTAAGTTTGTTGCTGTACCGGCGGATACAGAGATTGCGGATGCAGCCGTCGTTGAAGCAAAGCGTACGGTACCTGTATAGATCGGTGAGTTGAGATGAACCTGAATCCGGAAGTGGAATCGGATGCACGGGAAGAGGAAAGGGCATCCATGGCGGAAGCGACAGTAGCTAGGAACGATGGGGCGATTGAACCACGACTAGTGGGTGCCGATGCGCGAGTCGTTGGGCCAGCGCGCGTGCTGATCGTGGATGACGAACTGGCGATCCGCGAATCATTGGAAGCACTGCTAAGTTTGGAAGGCTTCGAGGTGACGCTGGCTGTGGATGGGCCGACCGGCCTGGCACAACTGGCGGCCAATGAGTTCGACCTTCTGCTTCTGGATCTGGCGCTACCTGGAGAGAGCGGCATCGATCTGCTGCCACGCATACTGGAGATGCAACCACAGTTGCCGGTGATCATGATTACGGCGTATGGCAAAGTATCGAACGTAGTGGACGCGATTCGCGCCGGTGCGGAGAACTTTGTCCAGAAACCTTGGGACAACGAGAAACTGCTGGCGGACATACGCGCGGCCATCGGGCGACATCGTGCGGAAGAAGAGCTGGTACAACTGAAGCGCGCACTGAAACAGCGCTACAACTTCGAAAACATTGTGGGAAAGAGTGAGCCGATGCTGCGCCTGTTCGACCTGGTAGCACAGGTAGCGCCCAGCCGGTCTACGGTGCTGGTGCAGGGCGAGAGCGGAACGGGCAAGGAACTAATTGCCAAGGCGCTGCACGCCAACTCGCCGCGCCGCAACAAACCGTTTGTGCCGGTGAATACAGGCTCGGTGCCGTCGGAACTGCTGGAGTCAACCCTGTTCGGCCATGTACGCGGCGCGTTCACCTCGGCGGTTGCGGCCAAAAAGGGTCTGTTTGAGGTAGCCAACGGAGGCACGCTGTTTCTGGACGAGATCGGCACCATGGGTATGGACATGCAAGCCAAAATTCTGCGCGTGTTGCAGGATAGGCGTTTCATGCACCTGGGTGGGACCGAGGAGATTCAGGTGGACGTGCGCATCATCGCAGCCACCAATGTCGACCTGAAACTGGCGGTGCAGGAGGGGCGATTCCGAGAAGATCTTTTCTATCGCTTGAACGTGATCTGCATGGAACTGCCCCCTCTACGCGCGCGCAGGCAGGACATTCCACTACTGGCCGCACACTTCCTGAACTTCTATGCCGAGGAAAACGATGTGCCTGTGCCAACGCTTGCGCCCGAGGCAATGCGCATTCTGATGGACTACGAATGGCCTGGCAACGTGCGTGAACTGGAGAATGCAATGGAGCGCGGCGTGGTGCTGGCAACCACACGGACCATCACCAGCGACCTGCTGCCCACATCGCTGACCGGTAACACCTACTCGGCGAATTTGCTGGATCACAGGCCTGACGCAAGTCTGTTTGACCTGATGGAGGAGATCGAGCGGCGCATCATTGCGGACCGGCTGGAGCGTTGCCACTGGAACCAGACCGAGGCAGCAGAGTACTTCAGGATCCCGCTGAGCACGCTAAACCAGAAGATTAAGCGGCTAAACGTGGAGGTGAAGAAACGCGCGCGGGAGTAGCAATTGCAGACGAACCCACGGGGAATAGGAGAGGGCGCGCACTGCTACAATCGAAGTGCGCCGGGATGGCGGAACTGGCAGACGCAGCGGACTCAAAATCCGCCGATCGCAAGGTCGTGGGGGTTCGACCCCCCCTCCCGGCACCAAGTAAATCAATGCCTTGCTCAGTCAACGTATCTACGGATGCATTTACTGTGCTCAAACTATGCCCAAAATGGGAGACTAGAATTTGCGAACTAAGAATCCTCAACGTAATCGACTTCCATACTGCATGGTTTGCTGACGGAATAGCTGCCTTTGGTATGACGGGTATGCATTTGTGCTATCGGAGCCTGAATATATCTAGCTACAAGCATCTTGTGATGTAGGTCACTGCGGGAATTTGTGTCCATGGTAGGCTGAGATCATGTTGTGTGGACTCGGCCAACGGACAGCGGTTGCAGTCGCCCTTATGGGTGTGCTGCTGCTCTCGGTTGGGACGTGCGTGCTTCCGGCCCAACGCGCGGCGCATAGCTGCTGCCAACACATGGGCATGCCGTGCGTGCCTGCCAAAGCAAGCTGCTGTACAGCCAGCCCACAGGCGCCAGTTGCAGTCATCACCACTACCCTTTCTGGTAGTGCACAAATGGCTATCGTCCAGGTTTCACTGCAAGCCGGTGACAACTCTGTCACGGGCATGTTTATGAGCGCCGCGGCCCTTCCTTCACAGTCACCTCCACCCGGCATCTTCAACCTGCGACTCTAAATCATTCTTCTTCTCCGTGATCCTCCGGTGTGCGCGATGTTGCGCCCCGGGCCATCTCCTCCTTTCTAGCAGTGCGGAGCTGAAGAGTGAAGAACATCTATTGTTTGGCGTCGGCTGTGCTGGCGCTGTCGATCGCATCGTCTATCGGTTGCCGAGGGCAGTATGCAACGGGCCTCCCATCTATTCCTGATTCGACTATTGCTTCTGCGTCAGACGCGACACTTGCGTCGGCACAACTCACGGTCGAGCAGGCGGTTGAGGATGCGCTTACAGGCAATCCTGAGATACGCGCCGCAGTGAGACGTCTCTCACTGGCGCTGAGCAAGACTACGACTGCGCGCACCCTGGACGATCCCATGTTGATGGTGCGCGATTGGGACACGCCGATCCGTAAACCATGGGACCTGAATCAAGCGCAGTTGATGGTGTCGTTACAGCAGACTATTCCTGGCAAGGACAAGCGCGATCTGCGCGGCAAGATCGCCGTAGACGATTTGGATGCGGCCAGGGATGAGTTGGAAAGCACACGGCAACAGGTTGCAGCCAGTGTGCGTGAGGCTTGTGCCGCTTTATTGCGTAACGCCGATGAGAGAAAGCTACACAACCAGCAGGCTGTCGTGTTGAACCAGGCACTTTCTGCAGTGCTGGCGGAGTACACCACCGGAAAGGCACCGCAGGTGGATGTGTTGCGCGCACAGATGGCACTGACGCGGCTGAGTGAGCACATGATTGAACTGGATGAGGAGCGCGATGACGCGCGCGCGCTATTGAATGAGTTGATAGGCCGCTCGCCCGATGAGGCGGTGGAGATCGTGGGCAGTTATCGAAGCTCCCAGACGCTGCCACCCATCGAAGCCCTAAAGCAGATGGCCATCGAGCATCGCCCGGAGCTTGCCGCACTGCGCAAACAGATTACGAAATCCAGCGACGAGGGACGGTTGGCGCGGCTAGCGATGAAACCCGACCTTACGGTTGCCGCGGGAGTGATGCTGATGCCGACCGGCTCCATCTCTCGAACTGCGTACATGGCCGAGATCAGCATGAATCTTCCGTCACTTAATCGAGCACGCCACGATGGTGAGGCAAAGCTGGCCGACGCTACGACCGATGTGGCTCAGGCTGAATTGGATGCACGCACGTCCTCGGTGTTTCTTGAAATCCGTCAGGCAGAGATTGTTGTGCAATCCGCACAACGACGTGGGAAGCTCTATCGCGACACGCTACTGCCACAGGCTGAGGCCGCCTTCAAGGCGTCGACGGCTGCGTACCAGAACAATCGCGGCGAGTTCACCAATCTGATCGACAGCCAGAACCTGTTACTCGAGATTCGCAACGACACATTCAAGGCTCTAGCGGAAGAAGACGCGGGCAGCGCACAACTGGAGCGTGCGATTGGCGTGGCTTTACCCAACATTCCATCGGCCCAATCCAGCAATGACATTCCCAACTTCAGCATCGAGAGGACAAGCAAATGACCATCAAGGAAAAGAAGCTATTCGTAATCGGAACCGCAACAGGACTGGTTGTCGCCGTGCTTGCGGCTGCGATTCTGATCGTCAGTGGACACCATACCTACGCTGCGGAGACGTCATCGTCGGCTATGAGGGCGATGAAGCAGTCTGTGTCAACTGTGCCATCAGACGCAGACCAGGGAACGCAACCGGGCACGACGCTGGAGCTGACTCCCGCAGAAATTACGGCGGCGGGCGTACAAGTTGCAGAGGTTCGCACGGCGGCGTTGAAGACGGACATCGATGCGTTTGGCCGTGTGGAGCAGCCGGAGGCGCAGCTTGCAGCGGTGAGTGCGCGCATCAGCGGGCGCGTGGACAAGCTGTATGTGCAATACACCGGCGAGAGTGTGCGACGCGGTCAGGCAGTGGCCGATGTATACAGCCCCGAGGTAGCAACAGCCGTGGAGGATTATCGGCTGGCCCAGGAGAACCGCAAGCAACTGCGCGACTCCGACGATGCCGGTGCACGCGCGCAGGCTGATGCGCTGGTGAACGCGAGCCAGCGCAAGCTGGAGCTATGGGGAGTCAATAAAGAGCAGATAGAGGCGCCTGAAGCGGGTGGTGTGCCGCACACTACGCTTTATGCCTCTGCGTCGGGAAGCGTAGTGGAACGAAAGGTGACGCAGGGACAGTATGTGAATGCGGGCGATACGCTCTTCACCGTTGCCGATCTCAGCCAAGTATGGATCAAGGCCGATGTCTACGAAGACCAATTACCGCAGATTCGCAGTGGTCAGGAGGTAGAGATCACATCAGAGGCACTACCCAACCGTACACTGCATGGCCATGTGGACTTCATTGAACCGGTGGCCAATCCGCAGACGCGTACCGTTCCGGTACATGTGCATGTGGCCAATCCGAGTATGAGGTTGTTGCCCGGCATGTTTATCAACGCCACATTCGTCAGCCGCGCTGCAACCCAATCCGTGGTTGTGCCACGCTCTGCGGTGCTCGACACAGGGTCGCGGAAGATCGTCTATCTGGCACGTCCCAACGGCGTGTTTGAAGCGCGCGAAGTAGCAGTTGGCATGCCTTCCGACGATCTCTTCCCGGTAACCAGCGGCCTTGTACTGGGCGACATGGTGGTGCTCAGCGGAAACTTTCTGATCGATTCGCAGGCGCACCTCAGCAGTGGCATGTCTGGGATGTATGGCGGATCGAAGGAGTTTGCCGCGAGTGCTTCCGCTTCATCCCCAGCATCGAGAAGCAGCGCCGCACCCACAGCAAAGATCAATCTGCAAACTGACACGCCTCTGAAAGCAGGCTCAGATAACGTCTTTAGCGCCGCTGTAGCTGGACCAGATGGCAAGCCGATCACCGACGCGCATGTCACAGTGACTCTGGTGATGCCTGCGATGCCGTCCATGGGAATGCCGGAGATGAAGAGCACGTTCGAGTTGCCGTGGTCAGTTAGCAAGCAGATGTATGTGGGCAAGGGACAGCCGGGGATGTCGGGCTCGTGGAGTGTGACCGTCGAAGCGAGCAGAAACGGCGTAGTGATCGCAACGTTCCACACGCACCTGAGCGCGAAGTAGGAGACGGCCATGATTAACCAATTGAACGAGTTCTCGCTCAAGAACCGCTGGATGGTATTGATCGCCTACGCCGTACTGGCGGGCTGTGGCTACTGGGCGCTGCTACGCACGCCGATCGATGCGATCCCCGACCTAAGCGAGAACCAGGTCATCGTCTTCACTGACTGGGCTGGCCGCAGCCCACAGGAGGTGGAAGACCAGATTACCTATCCACTGACGGTCAATCTGCAAGGCTTGCCGCATGTACGAACGGTGCGTTCACAGTCTGCCTTCGGGTTTTCGATGGTGAATGTCATCTTCGAGGATTCGGTGGACATTTACTTCGCGCGCACGCGCGTGCTGGAGCGACTAAGCCTTGCGGGCAGCTTCCTTCCTGCAGGCGTGACACCGATGATGGGACCGGACGCAACCGGCGTGGGTCAGGTCTTCTGGTATACGGTGGAGGGCCCATACGACAGCGGCACATTGCACTCGCTGCAGGATTGGTTCATCAAGTATCAGCTCAACTCCGTGCCCGGTGTTGCGGAGGTGGCCAGTGTTGGCGGCTTCGTGAAGCAGTACCAGGTCGACCTTGATCCCATGAAGCTGCGCGCCTACAACATTGCACTGAAGGATGTGGTGGGCGCAGTCGAACGCAGCAACAACAACGTCGGCGCGAAGGTAATGGAGGTGGGCAGCACCGAAGATATGGTGCGCGGCATTGGGCTAATCGGTGGACTAAAGGACATCGAAGACATCTCACTCGGCGCGTATAACGGCACGCCGGTCACGGTTGGCAATGTTGCCAGTGTGCAGCTCGGGCCGGAGTTCCGTCGCGGCGTGCTTGATAAAGATGGCAAGGAGGCCGTCGGCGGCGTTGTTGTCATCCGTTATGGAGCCAATGCGCGCGAGGTGATCGCTGCCATCAAGCAGAAGATTGACGAAATCCAGCCGGGCCTTCCCGCCGGCGTCAAGATCATCCCGTTCTACGATCGCGGCATTCTCATCGATCACGCCGTGGATACGCTGCGTCATGCGCTGATCGAAGAGATTCTTTTGGTCACGCTGGCACACATCCTCTTTCTCTGGCACTTCCGCAGCATTCTTGTGGTCACTATTCCACTGCCACTCGCCGTACTTGGTGCGTTTCTGTTCATGAGAGGGATGGATATCTCGTCGAACATCATGTCGCTGGGCGGCATCGCAATCGCCATCGGAGTACTGGTGGATGCAGGGATTGTGATGACGGAAAACGTAATCCGTCAAGCCGAAGAGTATGAACACGAGCATGGCAACTATCGCGAATACATCTGGGAGATCACCCTGAATGCCGCACGTCTTGTGGGCCGGCCCATCTCCTTCGCCATGGTTATTATCATTCTGGCCTTCGTTCCCGTTTTTGCGCTGACCGGCATGGAAGGCAAGATGTTTCACCCGTTGGCGTTTACCAAGACGTTCGCCATGCTGTGCTCCACCATTATGGCCATCACACTGGTACCGGTGCTCTGCACATTTCTTATTCGCGGTAAGCTGCATCGCGAGGATGAAAACCCTATCATGCGTGTACTGCGCGCCCTCTATCGGCCCACATTAAGTTTGGCGCTGCGCCATCGCGCAATCACGCTAACTGCCGCGCTGGCCCTCTTCTGTGCCGCACTCTACACGGCCACAACAATTGGATCGGAGTTCATGCCACCACTGGATGAAGAGACGGCACTGTTCATGCCTATCACTGATCCGCGCATCTCTCTGTCTAAGGCGACCGAGATTCTTCGCCAGCAGGACGCGATCATCTCCGCCGATCCTCAGGTCGCAATGGTGGTGGGCAAGGTAGGCCGCGCCGAGACATCCACGGATCCAGCGCCCGTCAACATGAGCGAGACCACCATCACTTTCAAGCCGAAGGACCAGTGGCCGAAGGGATTGACGAAAGATGCAATCCTGGCGCGGTTGGATAATGAGCTACAGATTCCCGGCGTCACCAACATCTGGACTCAGCCCATCCGCAATCGCATCGACATGCTCTCTACCGGCATACGCACGCAGATTGGCATCAAGGTTTTCGGTCCGGACCTGCGTGTGATCGAGCAGATGTCGGAGGAGATCAAGCAGGTTGTGCAGCGGATTCCGGATGCAGTCGATCTGTACGCCGAACGCACCACAGGCGCGCCGTATCTGGAGATGACTGTGGACCGCGCGGCGGCGGACCGCTATGGATTGAATGTGGCCGATGTAGAGGACGTGATCGAAACCGCCATCGGCGGAAAAAATCTGACTACCACTATCGAGGGCCGTCAGCGTTTTCCGGTACGCGTCCGCTATGCACGCGACTTCCGCGAAAACCCGCAGCAGCTTGGTGAGGTCCTGGTCACCGGCAGCAATGGCGCGCAGGTACCGCTCAGCGAGGTGGTGAAGATCAACACTACCATGGGGCCATCGATGATCAGCAGCGAAAATGGTCTGCTGCGCGGGGCCGTGCTTCTGAATGTTCGTGGTCGCGATGTCGGCGGATTCGTCGATCAGGCCAAGCGAGCAGTGGCTCAGCAGGTGCAGATGCCGCCGGGCTACTACGTGGAGTGGAGCGGCCAGTACGAGAACCAGATCAGCGCGCGCAAACGGCTGGAGTTAGTAATTCCCATGGTTCTACTGGTGATCTTCGCACTGCTCTATCGCACCTACAACTCCGCGAAGGAAGCGGCACACGTCTTGCTGGCTGTTCCGTTCGCACTCAGCGGCGGTGTCTTCCTGGTCAAACTGCTGGGCTTGAACTTCTCAGTAGCAGTATGGGTTGGCTTCATTGCGCTCTTCGGAACTGCCGTACAAACCGGCGTCGTAATGGTGATCTATCTCAACGAGGCGGTCGCGCGTCGCATCGCGGCAGACGGTCAACTGACAATCGCCGGCCTGCATAGCGCTGTGATGGAGGGAGCGCTGCTACGCCTTCGCCCCAAGGTGATGACGGTCGCAACGGTGGTGGCTGGCTTGCTGCCATTGCTCTGGTCCACACGCACCGGTGCGGAGTTCATGCGTCCACTCGCTGCTCCAGTGCTGGGTGGAATGCTTAGTTCATTGCTGCATGTGCTCATCGTGACGCCCGTGATCTTTACCTGGCTGCGCGAGCGTGAGTTAAAAATCTGTATGAGTAAAAAAACGCGGCTAACTCATCTAGCTTCGGATTTCGCAGAACATTCAGTGGATTAATAAGTGCGACACTCCTCATCGGGCATGAAAATAACCTGCATCCTCGAACTACCTGAATCATCTATATGGAACCGACTCGTTGAGCATCCCCCACTGTGTTGTGTTGGAGAAAACCTTGTCCCAGATATTGAAGTATCTGTGCGCGGTTAAGCGCACCCTTGCTCCTAATCGCCCTTACGCTGTTTCCAAGCCCACAAATTCCACTTTGGTAAAGCTAGCGACGGTGTGCCTGCTTGCCTTGTGTGCAGCCGTGCCCGCGTTGGCCACAGCGCCAGTGACGCAGACAGGCACGGTTGGTCCGTTGACCTTTCCCAGCACGGCGTTAGGCAGCACAAGCGCAGCACAGACGCTGACCTTTAGCGTCAGCGGCTCCACCGCCATTGGCGCGATCAATTATCTAACTCTGGGCGCGACCAACCTTGACTTCAAGGCCCTTACCAATGACAGCAGTGGAACGCTCTGCCATACCGGTGTTTACTCCGCTACCACCACCTGCACCTTGGATGTCACGTTCACTCCCACTGCCACGGGACTCCGCATGGGCGCGGTGCAGATTCTGGACAATGCCACGCCTACGCCCAATGTGCTCGCCACCGTCTACGTGAGTGGCTCAGGCGTGGGGCCACAGATCTTTGCGCCGTCATCGACGGTCTCTCTGGGTGGAGGACAATTTACAGATCCTGTAGGTCTTGCGATCGATGGCAATGGGAATGTTTATGTTGCGAATGAAGGCAGCACTACCCTATCTGAGGTGCCGTCAGGTTGCCTGACAACGAGCTGCCTTAATACGATAAATACTACCTATAACCGGCCATTTGGATTGGCTATCGACGGTGCCGGGAACCTCTACGTAGCATTTCCCCTGAGCGGCGTGTTTTACATGATCACTCCTGCTTGCGCCGCCACCAACAGTACAAGTTGCTACACCAAACCCGGTTTGGGTTATTCCTACGGTCGTCCCCAGGATATTGCCGTCGATGGTAGTGGCAATCTCTACGTCGTTGATGGCTTATACGGGACTATCTTGATGTTGACACCCAACTGCACCAGCGCCAGTTGTGTCTCAAAGCTGGGTGGAACATTTGCCTTTAGTAGCCCTTCTGGAGTCGCGGTGGATTCCAGTGGCAATGTCTATGTTGTAGATGGCGCAGCCAATGCTCTCTATATGATGACGCCCAACTGCACCAGCGCCAGCTGTGTATCAACACTTGGCGGCGGATTTAGTTCGCCCTATGGCGTGGCGACCGACAACAAAGGAAATCTCTATGTAACAGGTTACGGTGACTCAACTCTGAAAAAGCTTCCTGTCACTTGCACAAACGCAAGCTGTGTTACGACACTTCTCTCAAATGTCAGCCATCCTACTTATGTAAAGCTGGACTCCAACGGCAATCTATATTATGCCAGTGCATTCTCAACCGTAACTGAGATTGAGTCGGCGCAGCCCAGTTACAATTACACCTATTCCACAAGCAATGTAGGCCAAAGCAGTTCTGACAGCCCCCACACCTTTACACTGACCAATAACGGCACATCTGCTCTGACTTTCACAGTTCCCACCACGGGTACAAACCCGGCACTGGGGGGTTCGGTGCCCGCCAGCTACTCGCTCAACAGCACCAGTTCGGGTACTTGCCCGCTGCTGACGCCTAGCAGCAGTACACCGCAGACACTCGCTGCAGGTGCAAGTTGCACGCTGCCCATCAGCTTTACGCCCACCGCAACCAGCAACGCTGCCACATTGACCGTAGCGTACAGCACGCAGAACGTGACAAATGGAACGCAAGTCATCAACCTCTCTGGCACAGGCGTAGCTCCGTCCGTGACTGGTTTCAGCATCACGGGGCTTGTCGCGAGCACGATGGCCGGCACGTCACAGACGTTCACGGTAACGGCGCTGAACGGCGGCAGCACGGCCACCAACTACACCGGTCCCATTAAATTCACATCGACGGACAGCTCAGCAGTCCTGCCCAGCGGCACGTCGCTAACGGCAGGGGTGGGTACCTTCACGGTGACCTTCAAGACGGCCGGGGTGCAGACCATCACCGTGGCCGACAACAGCGGCTCGCCCTCTCAGATTTCATCGAACGTGACGGTCAGCGCGGCAACAGCGTCCCTGGTGAATGTGGCGTCAGGCACAGGCCAGAGTGCGGTGATCGGCGCGGCGTTTACCAATCCCCTGATGGTGCAGGTGCTGGATGCCTTCAGCAATCCGATCAGCGGTAACGTAGTTACGTTCACGCCCCCCACCAGCGGGGCCAGTGCTTCGCTGTCCTCCTCCTGCACAACATCCACGACGTCTCCCGTGGGCACCTGCTCGGTGACGGCGACGGCGAACGGCACGGCGAGCAGCACCGCCTATACGGTGAGCGCGAAGGCAACCGGCGTCACAACGGCGGCCAGCTTCTCACTGACAAACATCAAGGCCAGTCCCACGCTGACGGTAACGGCATCGCCCATTACGCTGGTCTACGGCCAGCCAGTGACGATCAAGGCCACCTCCTCGATCACCAGCGCAGGCGGCAGTTCGCCCACCGGTGCAGTTACGTTCTACGACAACACCACTACACTGTCGCCCACTTCCACACCGGCGAGCGGTGTCTCCACCTTCAGCACTACAGCTTTGGTCGGGTCGCAGACCTATGCTGCTGCTACGGCGGCGGACAGCAACTTCAACGCGGTCGCGGAATCGTATGCCTCGGCAATCGTGGTGGGCAAGGCCAGCTCGACGCTAACCGGGCCGACAGCACAGCCGGTGCTGGTGACGGTCAACACGGCGGGAAGTGTACCGGTCAGCGTGACCGGCCAGTACAGCGGAACCGGCGTAAGCGCGCCCAGCGGCAGCGTGGGTTACAGCATTACGCCAAGCGCAGGCGGCAGCGCTGTCGCATCGGGTACGGCAACCATCAGCTCGGGCACAGCTACGGTACCGGTGGTGTCCACGCTTGCAGCCGGCAGCTACAACATTGCGCTGACCTACGCCGGAGACAGCAACTACGCAGCTTCTACAGGCATTACGGTCACGCTACAGGTGGGTCAGATCGCGCAGACGATCAGCTTCTCTCCTGCAACGCCAGTGACCTATGGGGTCTCGCCGATCACGCTGAGTGCAACCGGAGGCGGCTCCAGCAACGCAGTTACCTTCAGCGTAGTCTCCGGGCCGGGAACCATCAGCGGAAGCACATTGACGGTGACTGGCGCGGGCACCATCGTGGTTGCGGCCAACCAGGCCGGCAACACCACTTACTCGGCGGCGACACAGGTAACGGGAAGCATCGTGGTGAATAAGGCAGCACTCACGGTTATCGCAAACGCGGCCACAAGCGTCTATGGCGCTGCGTTCCCAACCTTCACCGGGACGCTGACCGGTGTTGTCGGAAGCGATGGCATCACGGCAACCTATAGCACTACGGCGACGCCCACCTCGCCGGCGGGCGGCAGCTACACCATTACGGCCACGCTGGTTGATCCCAACTCGAAGCTGGGCAACTACACGGTGACCAACACCCCGGCGGCCCTCACCATCACCAAGGCGACGCCAACCGATGCGCTGGCGGCCTCTGCCAGCTCGATCCTCACCCAGAACAACGAGACGCTGACCGTGACCGTCAGCTCCACTGCCAGCGTTCCCACCGGCTTTGTGAACTTCCTTGACGGCACTACGTTGCTTGCCACGGTTCCCCTGACCAACGGCGTGGCCGTGCTCAGCACCTCGTTGCTGTCCATCGCTACACACAGCATCACTGCGGTCTATAGCGGCGACACCAACTTCGTTACTGTCAGCAGCGCTGCGCAGAGTATCACGGTGCAGGACTTTAATCTGGCGATCTCGGTGAGCAGTGGAAGTGCCTCGGCAACCAGCTTGACCGCGCTGCCGGGGGCAACGGCAGTGTACACATTCACGCTGAGCCCGGTGGGCAGTACCACCTTCCCCGCGATAGTTACGCTGTCGGCCAGCGGCCTGCCCGCAGGCGCGACGGCAACCTTCTCACCCGCGACTCTGGCCGCAGGTAGTGGATCGACCAACGTGACGTTGACCATTCAGCTGCCGACATCGACGGCGAAGTTGCAACCGGCCAACCGCTTTGGACAAGGATTTGCACCGTTCGCGCTTGCCCTGCTGCTGTTGCCCTTCGCGGGACGCATGCGCCGTGCAGGGAAGCGGCTGGGGCGTGGCCTATCGCTGGCATTATTGCTGCTGGTTGGTCTTGCCGCGACGGTTGGTCTAACCGGCTGCGGTTACTCCTCCGGCTTCTTCGGACAGTCGCAGCAGACCTACACCGTGACTGTGACCGGGACCTCCGGCGCGCTGGCGCACTCCACCACTGTCACACTCACGGTTGAATAACAAAGGAGAGATAGATGCAACGTACGATTTGTGGAAGTGTGCTCCTCTGTGCAGTATTGATGACGACCGGTGTCGCGTGCGCGCAACAGGCGCATGCGAATCTGCTGCCCGGAATCGTCTCAGCCGATGTCGCCCTCACCTACAACCTGGAGCGGGCCAAGATCGCCTCCAGTAACTGCGGCTGCTTCTGGCTGAACGGAGCCGGCGCGGAGGTTGCTGTGCCGGTCTATCACGGGGTCAGCGCCGTGGCTAGCTTCGGCGGAGTAACCGCCTCCAATATCACTCCGGGTGTGGATCTGAGCAAGGTCAGCTATGTCTTCGGGCCGCGCTACACCTACGATATCTCGCACTACAGCGGCATTGCCACACGCGGACACAGCACGCATCTCTTCGGCGAGGCTTTGTTCGGCGGGACTCATGCCTTCAACAGCTCTTTCCCCGCAACGGGAGGCGCTGTCTCCTCTGCCAACTCCTTTGCCCTGCAGTTGGGCGGCGGCGTGGATATCGCCCTGAGCCGGGGCTTCGGAGTGCGCGCACTACAGGTGGACTACATACGAACCAGCCTGCCCAACAACGCCTCCAACACCCAAAACGATCTGCGCATCGCCTTCGGCGTTACCTATCACATGGGCAAACACTGAATTTGCTTCATCGCGCTCTTCGGAACGGCAGTACAAACCGGCGTTGTGATGGTGATCTATCTCAACCGGTCTATCGAGCGTCGCATTGCAGCAGACGGTCCACTGAAAAATCGCACCCTGAATAGCGCGCTCATGGAGAGTTGCCCTTGGAACCGATTAAAGAACTTACCACTTAATGACCCTTGGACCAACAGGCGCTGAGGCTTGCCGACGGCGGCTCTCCTGTTGCGGTCCCCGGATAAAACTGGCCACTACAATCGCTGTACCAGGTATCCACATTGGCATCGACCGTCTGGCAGCTACCCACGTCGTTGCACACTTTTTTGGTGCCTAACTGCGCGTTATAGTCGTGCCCGTTACCATTGCTGTAAGAACCGGACGACCCGGAATTGGTGATGGCTTTGTTGGTGTTCTCAATGGCGTTAAATCTGGTGTCCGTATTCTTCTTCCAGTCCACGTAGTTGGCCTCCTCCTGTGCTTCCATCTGCTGCGACCGCTGGATGGTTGTCTGGGTAATCGCGTTCGACTCGTGGATAACATTGCCGGCCGTATCATTGCATTCTCTTGCATACTGCTTCAGCCAATTCTGGTTCATCTGGAATGTACCCAGCGCATGGTTTACGGCCTCAGCCGCCGATGCACTATCGGCGGGAGTCGACAGGTAGCCGGCGATGCGATAGACCGCCCAGATGGAGACCTGTCCACCAGGCTGGAAGGCCTGCAGGGTAATGGCGTAGGCGTAGCCAATGTTGGCACCGCATTTGAACGAGACATCGCCGGCATCAACGTGCAGTGTCTTTCCCTCCGCTTGTGCAATAGGACCAAACGCTGCGTTCAAGGCTTGCGTCTGGGCCGGGATCGTGCCGCCTCGCATCATGGTCGCGGATGGACATAAGCTCTGCTGGACATACTCGGACGCAAACTGCGAACCGGCATGATAAGGCTCCAGCACCAGGTTAGTGCCAGAGCCGGTTGGCATCACCTGGCCAACCCGCACGCCCATCATCTGTGTTGCCCGATTCGGGATCTCGCGCATCATGATCTTGGGATCGTCCATAAACAGATGCGCACCGCCATCGGGCGACTGCGCTCGCACTACATAGTGTGCTTCAATCCGAGTGCTGCGGACTGTGCCGCCGGTGATCTGCCAGCCCACCGGCAGTGAGACTGAAAAGGCGCTCTCCGCCGGATCCTGCCATGGTTGATAGCGGTTTACTGCACTCGCCTCTGCAACGGGTTGCGTTACCGCAGGCCGCGCTATCACAGACTGCGATGCGCTGGGAGGAGCCGCAGCAGGCTGTGTTACGCCTGCGGGTGGCTTAGTAAAGTGAACATTGCCATTCGAATCAACCCAGGTGCCAGAATCTTGTGGTCTTCCTGAGGTGGATTGGAGCACCAGCAGGACAAGGAGAAACAAACTTTTGGCTGGAATTCGTCGCACGGAACCTCCTGGCTGAAGCAAGCAAATGGTGTATAGGTCACTCCGTTGAAGCATCAATCCGAAGCCATCCCACATGGCGCACTGATAAGCAGACGCTCCTAAAGAAAAGCCGGGTTTACCATGCACGTGTTGCAGCGATTCGTAGAAAGTTGGATGAGTGCAACTGGCTGAAGTGGTGCAAAATATGAGCTAGGGAAGAAGATATCCTCGAAGCAGGTAGTTTTTATAGCGGAAATTTGACAGAACGTGAAGTCGCAGACGCCCCATCCTGCGACGTGTTGTCGCCCACAGGATGGGGTATCCGTTCCTCCTCGACTACAACTCGACCTTCACCGGCCACGTCTTCCAGATGTCCGCGCAGTAGTCGCGAATCGATCGGTCCGATGAGAATTTGCCCATGCGTGCCACGTTCAGGATGGACATGCGTGCCCACGCGTCCTGGTCGCGATAGGCTTCACTGACTCGGTCCTGGCAGTCGATGTACGACTGATAGTCCGCCAGTAACAGATACTCATCCTTATTCAGCAGAGAATTGTAGAGTGGCGCAAACAGGCCGCGATCACCGTGCGAGAACTCTCCACTGGTCAGCGAATCCAGTACTTCGCGCAGGTTCTCGTTGCTGTCATAGGGTATGCGTGGATAGTAACCCGCGGCCTTGCGCTGTTGTACTTCCTGCACGGTAAGCCCGAACAGAAAGAAGTTCTCATCGCCAACCTCCTCGCGAATCTCAACATTAGCGCCATCCAACGTGCCAATGGTCAATGCGCCATTCATGGCGAACTTCATGTTACCGGTGCCTGAGGCTTCCTTGCCCGCCAAAGAAATCTGTTCCGAGAGATCGGCTGCCGGGTACACCCTCTGACCTACCTTCACGTTGTAGTTGGGCAGGAACACAACCTTCAGCCTCTCCCGTACCAAGGGATTGGCATTGATCACTTCGCCGATGGAGTGAATCAGCTTGATGATCAGTTTAGCTATGTGGTATCCAGGAGCGGCCTTGCCGCCGAATACGAATGTCCTCGGCACAAGGTCGATCTCCGGGTTGTGCTGGATACGCTTATACAGCGTCAATATGTGCAGGATCTGCAGATGTTGACGCTTATACTCATGCAGACGCTTTACCAGCACATCGAACATGGAAGTTGGATCGGTAGGGATGCCCACACGCTCCTGGATGTACGCCGAAAGTTCCAGCTTGTTGTGCAGCTTAATCGCCTTCCACTCGCGCAACAGATCCGGATTGTCCACCATAGTTTCAAGCCGTCGCAGCTTGTCGAGGTCGTGCACCCAGCCTGGCCCTACATGGGAAGTCAGCAGATGGGCCAACCTCGGGTTGCTCAGCACCATCCAGCGTCTGGGCGTCACACCATTGGTCTTGTTGCTGAACTTCTCTGGTGTCAGTTCGTAAAAGTCGCGCAGAACACTGGTCTTTAGCAGCTCCGTATGCAACTCCGCCACGCCATTGATGGCATGACTGCCGAGCGCGGCCAGGTGAGCCATGCGCACATATTTCCCGCCGTTTTCATGGATCAGTGACAGATTTCGCACACGCTGTTCGTCACCCCAGTAGCGCAGACGCACACCCTCAAGATGACGCCGGTTGATCTCGTCAATGATCTCCAGATGACGCGGAAGCAGCGCCCCAAACAGACTCAGCTCCCATTGCTCCAGAGCCTCCGGCAGAAGTGTGTGGTTAGTATAGGAAAGCGTTCCCTGGGTCACTCGCCACGCCGTCTCCCACTCCATCGAGTGTTCATCCACCAACAGGCGCATCAGCTCGGCGACAGCAATCGCAGGATGGGTATCGTTCAATTGGATGGCAAACTTGCGTTGCAGCGCAGTAAGCGGACGATTCATGGAGAGCTGAATCTTCAAGATGTGCTGCAGCGAACATGACACGAAGAAGAACTGCTGCGCCAGCCGCAGCTGCTTGCCCTGAATGTCTTCATCGTTGGGATACAGAATCTTCGAGATATTCTCCGACGACACCTTGTCGGCAACTGCGCCGATGAAATCTCCTGTATTGAATGTGCCAAAGTCAAAGGAATCGACCGCCTGGGCAGACCACAGCCGCATGGTATTAGCGGTATTGGTTTTGTAGCCAAGAATCGGCGTATCGTGGGGAACTCCGCGAACCACCCGTTCCGGCAGCCATTTCACATGACGGCGGCCGACAGAGTCGGTATACGCTTCAGTGCGTCCACCAAACTTTACATCGAAGGCGTCTTCTGGACGTTCCAGCGCCCATGGATTACCCAACTTCAACCATTTGTCGGTAGTCTCCACCTGCCAGCCATCTTTAATCTGCTGATCAAATATGCCGTATTCGTAGCGGATTCCGTAACCGATGGCAGGAATATCCAGAGTGGCCAGAGAGTCCATAAAACAAGACGCAAGTCGTCCCAGACCGCCATTGCCCAGCCCTGGCTCCTGTTCCTGCTCAATCAGGGTATTCAGCTCGATGCCCAACGATCGCATGGCCTGATCGGTCTCTTCGTAAATACCAAGGTTGATCAGGTTATTTGCAAGATGTGGCCCCGTGAGAAACTCCGCAGACAGGTAGCAGACGACGCGCACATCCTGAGCCTGGTAGTTCTTTACCGTGGAAACCCAGCGTTCAATCAGACGGTCGCGCACGGTATGCGCCAATGCCATATACAGATCGTTTACCGTGGCCCGCTCTCGATAACGTCCCTGCACACAAAATAGATTGTCCAGAAATGATTGAGCCAGCGCACTAACACTCAAACCGGTTCTTTGGCTCTTGTGCACATCGACCGGCAACGGAATGACTCGTTCAACTTCAGACATCGACTTGCTCCCTGTGGCCCTGAGGCGCAACTTGGTACGCGGGGTGTACCGGTTTCATCATCGGCATAAAGTCCCAGTCTGTTCAGCCCGTTGCCAGGATTGGCCTCCCACGAGCGTGGGATAAGCCCACGAATGGCGTAGTTCTTCTGTTCTCCATTACGGCGTATAGCCGATAAGGCTCTCACAAACCATGGCTGAATCGGTACAGATAGTTCAGATTGGGTATCGGGTTCCTTGACGACGAGGACTGCTGCCGATACTCTGAGTCGTGTTCCGCATCCTTTGTGCAACTTCCTGTGTATTGATCCGCGGAATTCTCAACGGAACCATCTCCTGCTCGCGCAGCGGGTTCTTGGTGTGTTGCAAGGATTAGGTTGACTGAGCCATCCACAGGCAACATTCCCTCATTGTATGGTTCAGCCTCTGCTTGAACGAGCAGGAACAGCCTTCTTATTGGACAGACCATGGCAAATGCAGGTACGCAACCATTGAAAGCGGTGCAGAGGGAACCGTCCAACGAAGGGTCTGAATCCGCCGATCACTCGAGAAATCAGGTTCCGCTCATCCTTCTGGTTGCGTTCCTCGTGCGCATGGTGGTGGTCTATTTTTCTTATCGCACCCTGCCGGATGTAGACCAACACTATGTTCGGTTCGGCTGGGAGGTGGGTTGGGTGGCGCGCGCTCTGGCCAGTGGGCATGGCTTTTCCTCTCCTTACTATCCCATTAGTGGGCCCACAGCCCTGGTGCCACCTCTCTATACAGCTCTGCTGGCCGCAGTCTTTCACCTCTTCGGCGTGTACTCACTACTCTCCGCTTTCTTCATACTCACTCTCAATAGCCTGTTCTCCGCCCTTACCTGCATTCCCGTTTATTTCAGCGCAAAACATTCTCTGGGTATGCCAGGCGCAAAGATTGCCTGCTGGGCATGGGTCGTCTATCCATTTGCAATTTATTTTTCCGCGAACCGTGTGTGGGAGTACTCACTCAGCGCGCTCCTATTTACTACCTGCTTCTGCATAGCGCAGCATATGCACGGTTCCGCAAAGCCAATCGAATGGATCGGCTTCGGTGCAATGTTTGGCATCGCAGCCTTATCGAATCCAGCAGTGCTCGCGGTTTTGCCCATGCTTTTGGCACTGGCCTTGTGGAACACGAGAAAAACAGGCAGGCTATGGCTGCATGGAGCTCTGACTATGCTTAGCGTACTCGTCGTCCTTACTCCATGGACGATACGCAACTACCGTGTACTGCATGTGCTCACTCCGGTTCGCGATAATTTCTGGCTGGAATTCTACGTCGGCAACTTCGGAGATACTTCGGAACCGAATCCTGGCCCCTTACATCCAGCCAGCAATCCTGTGGAGATGCAGCGATACCTTGCCCTGGGAGAAACAGCCTATATGGCGGAGAAGCGTGAAATGGCGGTTGCCTATCTCCGCCATCACTCTCAATTCTTTGCCACCGTCACCCTACGGCGAATCGTATGTTACTGGACCGGATACTGGAGCTTCAGTAAGGAATTCAGACAACTTGAGCCGTTCGCATTGCCGAATATATTTTATTGCAGCACTATTACTCTACTGATGCTGCGTGGCGTACATCGACTATGGCGCAAGAATTGCAACGCGGCGCTGCCATATCTGGTGCTAATCCTGATTTTTCCGCTTACCTACTACGTTACGCATGCCTGGATGGATTCTCGGCAGCCCATAGAACCGGCTATCGTTGTGCTTGCCATCGCGGGATGGGTCTCAGGGATTCCTGTACAGTCCTCAGGATATGAACCAAGATAGAGTGAGGTGAATTAGCGAGCAGGGTTGCGATGATTAGGTAGACATGACATCGTTTGCAGTAGCGGCCCTAATGCTAGTACTTCAGCATAGCTGGCACAGCGCACTGCAGAATCCTGAACCCAGATTCCCATGCGACGCTGGGTAGTGTCACGGGCCATCCCGTATATGTATCCCAATCCGGGTCACGATGACTAATCGCAAGATACTGTACTCCGAACCTTCTGCAGTATTCCCGGGCCCACTCCGCACTGGGAGCCGGAGACGCATATAGCTGCACTGTCGCGGCCTGAATCGCTGTACACTCCGCGGGATCACCGCCAAAGTGGGTAGCGCACTCCCCCTCTGCGTTAAGGATTTGCCTGCCTGCGTTCATCACTAGCATTCGCTGGTAGAACTCACTGGGAAATACAACCACATTGTTCCGGTCAAGGATAGGATCGATCGACCGAAATGCTACGACCGCGTCCTTGGAAGCTACACGGTTCAGTGAGGTAAATGCCTCTCGAATCTCAAAGGCATCCTGTGGCAGTTGGCTGAAGCCGTCCAGCGTACGACGCGTCTCAAGGGGCAACCACGCCCTCAGTAGTATGCCGCCATAGATGGATCCAGCCAATCCCAGAACCAGCAGGCTATACAGCAATCTCCGCTTGCCCGGAGTCGCCGGAACAACGCACGGCTTTTCAGGGATCCACCAGGAGCCGAGCACATCCGCCGTGAGAAACAGTAGAAAGAACTGCGGCAACATCACGGCTCTATAACCGAAGTCGTTATTAAAAATCACAGAGGAGCTGATAAACAGCACCATCACCAGTCCACATACGCAAAAAAACAACGATGTGTCGCGTGCAGGATCCGGTGGTATTGGCTGCCTGCGCCGCTTAGCCAGAAGCAACAGTACTAGCACGGCACCATACACTCCCAACTCCATCGCCAAACCAGGAAGCAGCAGGATCAGCCGTAAACCCTGGTCCAATAGTACCGGATGCGCCCTGTTCCAGGCAGCAAACATAGGCAGGCCCGTCAACAGACCAGGGTCAATCATACGCCTCACGCTCAGCGATAACATGTGCATCGCTGGTGCAGCGTTTCCGCTTCCCTGGCCGCCTACGGAATGCTTGAGACTGCCCATCAGTTCATTGACAAAGGGAACCAGTAGTACAGCACTCAACAAGCTTATGATTGCCACATCCCGCCATAGCGCAAAACGCTCGATATGGCGCAGCACTGCCAGCCACACTGCCCACACAAGCATCATCATTGAAAAGCCCAGCGCCACATAGATGGACAAACCGAATCCACTGGCAAACGCAACCGCCGCCAGCACAATGCACCAGCGACTACTGCTGTGGCTTATAGGTTCCTGGTTCTTGGTCGGTAGCGTTCGCCATAGAAAGAGAAATCCCAGCAGGCAACACAAAACACTTGCCACGTGATGCGGCACCCACAGCAGAGAATCCATCCATGCGGCGATAGGATCAACCGACCACCAATGGATGTCGCCATTCAACGAGTGCTGCAATAGAACGTTGCCCAGTGCGGGTATGAGATCTGCGCCCATCACGATGAGAAGCCCCAGCGCAATCCATCCTTGCTTCCGTCCCCACTGAAAGAAGTGAGTCGTGTACAGCTTTACCGTGACCAGAAGGCCGAAGCCGGCCCATATGCTGCTAGCAATAAAAGACTGTCGCGCCGAGACGTGCGCCAGTTTTACCACCGCCGCGCACAGCACATACCAGAAGTAGTAGTAGCGCATAGGCGCCGGTGAGTCGGCAAAGTATAACGGATTCGTTGGCGGAATACCCGTCCTCACCACCGCATCGGTAAATGCGATCCGGTAGCTCTGGTCAGCCATGACAATACTGAAATACAGCTTGTTTCCAACCTGCAGATCGACCAACATCAGCAGCACAAACGCAATCCACCCGCACACCAGGAGACTGGTCAACCATCTATCCCGGCGCGACCAACCCGTCCTACTGCTCCTCTGCCACAGATGCAGCAACGCGATCAGGGCAGATCCGCCAAATAACCAGCATAGACCTTCCAGGCCCGCGCCGCGTCCTACCAGATACGAGAGGATCGGCACAACGCTGAACGAGCACGCAATCGCCCACATGGAGCGCTCTTTGAAGCCCATCCGCCTGAAACCGAAGAGGTCCGACACATAGGCCACGAGGTAACCAGGCGCATACAAAACAAAAGAAAAGGCCAGCACGGCTACTAGACTGCCGGATACATCCTGAAGGGTGTAGTTCTGAATGGGTACCATATTGATTCACTTCCATTCTTGCATGCCATCCCCCATTACTGGTTTAACTCGCGCACAGCTTCGCCAAAGTGCTTCGGTCGTTGTAAACCGAGCGATCCTGATGCGATGCACTGGATGGAAATTTGCGGCTGTTGCTACAGAAAGCCTATTCCTCTTTTACCCAAGGAACATGCTCTCTGACATGCGGTTGTGACTCTCGTTGAGTAGAATTGTAGAGATGCTTGATCTTGCATATGTGCGCGCGAATCTACCGGCTGTAGAAGAGAAGCTGCGTGATCGCGGCATGGACCCAGCGGTGGTGCTGGGGGAGTTTGCCCACATCGATCAGGCACGACGCGATGCCATCACTCGCAAAGAACAGGCTTTGGCCAAACGCAAACAGATTAGCGCCCGATTCGGCTGGGCAAAGCAGACCGGACCAGACCGAGCGGAACTCATGGACTCTGCGTTGGCCTTCGCCGAGGCTGCGAAGGCTGAAATTGAGCTAATTCCCAGATTGGAAGAGGAGACAGCAGCAGTCGAAGAGCGCCTTCGCGAGATGATGCAAATACTCCCCAACCTGCCCCAGAATTCCGTCCCTATCGGCAAATCCGAGCGCGACAATCGCGTCGAGAAGGTCTGGCATGGCGACGAAAAGCTCATGGCAGACGGCTCACCCGACACTGCTTACACTCCCGCCGCGCCAGCCTTCCCCGCCCAGCCGCACTGGGAGATCGGCGAACGTCTCGGCATCCTCGACTTCGAACGCGCAGCAAAAATCTCTGGCTCGCGCTTTGTTGTGCATTATGGGCAAGGCGCAAGGCTGGAGCGCGCGCTGGCTAATTTCATGCTCGACCTGCACACCCGTGAGCACGGCTACACCGAAGTGCTGCCGCCCTACATGGTCAACTCCAAGTCGCTCTTCGGAACCGGCCAGCTCCCCAAGTTCGCAGAAGACCTCTTCCACTGCGACGACAAGGGCGCCTACGAGCCCGGCAAGTTTCAAGATGGCGACCACTGGCTGATTCCCACTGCCGAGGTTCCCGTCACCAACCTCTTTCGCGACGAGACGCTGGACGAGTCGCAACTTACCACCAGCTTCTGCGCCTACACGCCATGCTTCCGGTCGGAAGCTGGATCGTATGGCAAAGACGTGCGTGGCATGATCCGCCAGCACCAGTTCCAGAAGGTCGAGTTGGTCAAGTTCTGCCGTCCGGACGACTCTAACGCCGAGCATGAGCGCCTCACGCATGACGCCGAGCGCATCCTCGAACTCCTCGGTCTGCCCTACCGCCGCGTGCTTCTCTGCACCGGCGACATGGGCTTCGCCTCTGCCAAAACTTACGACCTCGAAGTCTGGCTACCGGGGCAGAATCTCTATCGCGAGATCTCCTCCTGCTCTAACTTCGAGGCCTTCCAAGCCCGCCGCGCCAACATCCGCTTCCGGCCCTCCGGCAGCGCCCAGGGAAAATCCAAAAAGTCCGAGTTTGTGCATACACTCAATGGTAGCGGCCTCGCCGTCGGACGCACCTATCTGGCTGTGCTGGAGAACTATCAGCAGGCAGATGGCACGGTGCGCATCCCCCACGCGCTGCTACCGTATATGAACGGCGAATCCGTAATCGCGCCACAGAAGCACACAGGCAGGAGCTAAACGATGGGTAAACTTCTACGTAGCTATTTTTTCTGGACCTACGAACGTGGCAGCCTTCACTTCGACGTGATGGTGACACTTATCCTGATGTTCCTCTTCGTCTCACCGCACTTCATCAACTTCAAGGATCGCCCAGTGGAAACTGTGGCATTGCATGGTACGGAAGTACTGGTGAAGGAAGCGGGGCACGTCGGCACCAGCAGTCTCTTCGTCTATCAGATACGCAGCGACCAGGCAGGCGGGCCTACAGCCAACCAATCCCAGGACGAACGCGATGCTGCGATCCTGCGCATCGTCGAACCCATCTCTGGCGAGGTGACTCTCGATCATTCCGAGCCGGTGCTGGATGCGCACGGAAAAGTCGTGGCCTATAACGCTTGGGTGGTGCGCTGATGCGGCTTGCAATGCTCCAGTCTGCCGCAGCAGGTGCTCTTTTTTTTACCGCGAGCTTTGGCTTGGCGAATGCACAGGCCGCACCTAACCGCCTGAAGTCTATTCTTGCCCAGATGGACACGGAAAACGCCAGGTTCCAGTCTGCCCAGGCAGACTTGCGTCAGGAGATATACTCCAAGGTTGTGCATGACACCGAGACGCAGGCTGGACAAGTCTACTTCATGCGCAAAGGTGTTACCACGCAGATGGGAATCAGGATGCTACCGGCCGATGCGAAGCCGACAGACCAACCGGCGCAGATCGTCGAGTTCAAGGAAAACAAAGCGCGCGTCTTCAATCCCGGCACCAACCAGGTAGACGAGTTTACCGCGTCCGGCAAGAACCAGGCACTGGCTCAGACGCTGATAACCCTCGGGTTCGGCGGCAGCGGCAGCGATCTGGCCAAAGCGTGGACCATCGCCGACCAGGGTGCGGAGCAGATGAGCGACGGCAGTAAGACCGTGGAAGTGGAGAAGTTGGACCTGAAGCCTAAAGACGCAAGCATTGCCGCAAACTACAGCCACATCACCATCTGGGTCGATCCACTGCGCGATATCTCGCTGAAGCAAGTCTCCTACGAGGCCGCAGGCGGTACGTCCACGGGCGATACACGAACCGTCTTCTATACCAATATCCGACTGAACCAAAAGGTGGATGTTGGACCGTTTGCCATTAACTGCAAGGGAAAATGCACCGTAGTCCCGCACTAATGCGACTACGGTTTATTTGGAAATTTTCCGGCAAAGAGTACACCAATCCATACAAAAAATATCGGGAAGAACTCCAGCGTATAGCGGGGCTCTGAGTTATCGATGAACAGCAGTAGTGTCACGCGCAGAAATACGCTGGCGGCCATTGCCCATGCAAGTTCGCGATAACTCCGCTGTCCCGTCTTATCAACCGACATCCATCCGTTCCGTTTCCATACATAAAATCCGGCAAACGCAAGAACAAAAAAGGCAAGATTCAGCGTGGCGTACGACAAAGCGAAGGCACTCTGCTCGCGGTGCTCCCTCCACCTCCACCATTCATCCGCTACCGGCATCATCTCTGTGCGTGGTCGCAGTGCCATGTCCAGCATACGTGCAAGGTGCAGCCCGAAGTAGTACTGCACCGGGTGTGCATGGATCAGTTCATCGCCCAGCGCGGCAAAGCGCTTGTCGAGAGCCGGGGTCAGGATGAGCGTGGCGTTGTAGTCGTCCAACAACGCGGCGGTGCGCTGGCGCATCTCCTGCGATGCCGCGGGTGTCGCGGCGGCAAAGGCGCGTGGTGGCAGATTGGCGTACTCAATGCGGTCGCCGTCCATGGGCCAGCAAACCTCGTCTGTGGCCGCGAAGTCGATCGCCCAACTGCCGTACCAGTGGCCAAACCCGTGCAGCGCCACTTCACCTGGATCGCTTGCGTCGCGTGGCGACAGCGGTTGAAAGACATGGAAGACGAGTTCATTGCGCGCCGTCCACACCAGTAGTGGAAGTGCCACGCAAAATGCAGCGGCAAATACTGGCAGAACAGAATGCCATGTGCGCTCGTGGCCTCCGGTGCTGGTCATCGATCTAACCAGCATTGTGGGCAACACCGCTGCGGCCAACAATCCCTGCTCCGGACGTAGCAGAACGGAGTACGTCAGTGCGGCAGCCACCACCCATAGCCAGCGGTTATACCCCGGCACCTCGTCCTGCCAACGAGCAAATGCATACAAGGCCAGCGCAATCGTTGCGAATACCAGCGTCTCGGCAAGCACAGTGCAGGTATAGTTAGCCAGGAACGGACAGAGTGCTGCCATCCACAGGGCCGCCCACCATGCCCGCCTGCCGAACAGCCGACCAGCAAGCCCGCTAACCAGACAGCACGTCACCAAATCTACGGCAACCTGAACATACAGCACGGCGCGGTAGTTCTCCACACCAAACAGGCGGAAGCACGCCGCCAGAAACATCGGATATCCGGGAAGCCGCGCCAGCGTGGGCTGAACGAGGAATGAGCCCGACGTTGGGCCGCCATGGGTCACTCCGTAGACGCCTTTCTGTAGCCACGTCTTCGCGATCTCGCCATAGAACAAGCCGTCGCCCGCCACCCGCCCCATGTGTATGACGAACCAAAGGCGTAGCAGCACACCGGCCAGCAGAGCCGCGCCTGTACCTAGCCAGAAACTGAGCCGTTCTCTGTTCATCTATCTGCATCATACTGTGTTGCCAACCATGCTCTCGCTGGGCGCGTTGACTATAGCTGGGGGGCTGATACGATTGCGCAGGGGCTGCTTTACAGAGGGGTTCAAGGCGCCTGCGAATCTGGTCCTTCCCTATGAGTGCGTTTCAATCCAGACCGATCTGCGCTCCCAGATGCCTGGCCAGGCGTCGGGGACTGCGGTTCGCAGGCAAGCATGTGCCGTCCAGCAGCTTTAATCAGAAATTCTGCGAATAAGGAATCATGAGCCAGCAAGTCTTCTTCGATCCTCAACGAAAGCGTTGGAAGCGGTTGAGGCGAATCTTCGATAGCCTCGCACTCTTCGGCGTCCTCGTCGGGGTCTTGTTTGTAATCGGCATGATGAAGATGACTACACTGCCGGGACTTCTCCTGACCCAGCAGAAGAGGAACTGGGTACCGCTCCAGATAGAACCGCCTCTGAAACCTGGGCAGAAGCTGCGCCAGTCACCCCATCGCAAAAGCGACCTCAAGCCATCCGACGTCATCCTCAACTCAGGCGAAGGCGTGCGCGCAGCCTACTACGTCGAAGACGATCCGGCCAGCTACTCCTCACTCAAACAGCACATCCACCAGATCGACCTCCTCTTTCCGGAGTGGATCCATGTCGTCACGCCGGATGGCGTTCTCACTTCCTATAGCCTGGACAATCGAGCCTTCCCTGTGGTCGATGAGGAAGGAGTCCATGGCGTGGACCACGAGCGACGAGTTGCACGCGTCATCGCGGCGGCTCGCGAAGATACCGAAATATTTCCCCTCGTCAATAACTACGATCCCATCAAGGGGGTCTTCCAGCCGTCCATTGGTGATTTCCTGTCCAACCCCACAGCCCGCGCTCATTTTGTCCAACAGGTCGACCAGTTCCTCGCCGCCAATCCAACCTACCGCGGTATCTCCCTCGACTTTGAAGAGATTCCAGACGAGGCCCAGGATGGGTATAAGACGCTGCTTGCCGAAATCTATCAGAACTTCCAGCCGCGCAACCTCAAGCTCTATATCAACACTCCGGTTAGCGACGATAGTCTCGACTTCAAGTACATGGCAGACCACTCCGATGGCCTTCTGCTGATGAACTATGACCAGCACCAGACAGGTAGCGGTCCTGGGCCCATCGCAGATCAGGATTGGTTCCTCGACAACCTCAAAGATGTACTGAAGGTTGTGCCCAAGAACAAAATCATCTGCTCTCTGGGGAACTATGGCTATGACTGGACCATGTCGCTTCCGCCCGCGGGCGCTAAGCCATCCAAACATTTTGTCCCCAAAGTACTGGCAGCAGAGGAGATGTCAACCCCGGACGCTTGGCAGGAGGCCGACGACGCCGATGCCCAGATTGAGCTCGACTCCGATTCACTCAATGTCCACTTCGCCTACGACGACGACGATGCACATGTCCGCCATCAGGTCTGGTTCCTCGATGCTGTCACCATCCTGAACCAGATGCGTGCCGCCCGCGCACTGGGTATCGAGACCTTCGCCCTTTGGCGTCTCGGCTCCGAGGACAACTCCCTATGGAAGATATGGGACAAGCCGGTTCACTCCGATCCGGCTGCGGACCTGGCGCTGGTTGAACCCGGCTTCGACGTAGATACCGAAGGCCAGGGCGACATCCTGCGCGTTACGCGCAAATTGCAGACAGGCCATCGCACCCTCAGCATGGATGAAGACGATTCCATCCCGCTGGCTTATCGCTCCGTCACCTCCGAGGCCATGTCCTCCTACCCCCTCTCCTACACTGTCCAGCAGACCGGATACTACCCGAAAGAAGTTGCGCTCAGCTTCGACGACGGACCAGACCCTAAGTGGACTCCACTCATCCTCGATATCCTGAAAAAGTATCACGTGGTCGGCACGTTTTTTATGATCGGCGAGGAAGCACAAAACAACGTCGGAGTTATGCGCCGCGTCTACAACGAAGGCCATGAGATCGGCAATCATACCTTCACTCATCCTGACGTCAGCGAAATCTCCAACGAGAGCGTGGATCTGGAACTCAACCTCACCGAACGTCTCTTCGCCGCTGAACTCGGCGTTCAGCCACTTTATTTCCGCCCCCCATACTCCATCGACCAGGAGCCTGATACCAACGACCAGGCCGCGCCCGCAGACCGCATTCAGGATCTGGGCTATCTCATAGTAGGAGACAAAATCGACACCAGCGATTGGGATGAACACCCGCGCAAAACCCCCCAGGAGATCACCGATAGCGTCTTTCAGCAGATGCACGACATGCAGACCCGTCCCTGGATGCAGGGATCCATTATCCTGCTGCACGACGGTGGCGGCGACCGCGCTGCGACCGTAGCCGCGCTTCCCGTACTCATCCAGTCGCTGCGCGACCGGGGAATCTCCATCGTTCCCGTCTCTCAGCTCATGGGCAAAACTCGCGCTCAGGTGATGCCGCCGCTTAACCAGCATCAGCTCTGGCAGGCCCGTGTGGATATGGTCGCCTTCTTCGTCTGGGCCTTCTTCAATCACTTCGTCGTCGCAGTATTCTTCGTCGGTGACATCCTGATGAGCGCGCGCCTGCTCATCATCGGCGTGTTCGCTGTTATCGACCGCTTCCGTAAACGCACAAACTTTGCCGGCCTGGACTACGCACCGCGTGTTGCCGTACTCATACCCGCTTACAACGAGGAGAAAGTAATCGTCCGCACCGTCCGCTCGGTGTTGCTCTCCAACTACAAAAATATTCGCATCATCGTCATCGATGACGGTTCCAAGGACCGTACCTATCAGACTGTTCTCGATGCCTATCCCGCGGAGATCACTGCCGGTCGCCTGCTGGTCTTGACCAAGCCCAACGGCGGCAAGGCAGACGCACTCAACTTCGCTCTGACAAACACCAACGAGGAGATCTATATCGGCATCGACGCCGACGGCGTCATCGCACGCGATGCCATCACCAACCTCGTCTGCCATTTTGCCGACCCCAGGATCGGAGCGGTCGCCGGTAATGCCAAGGTCGGCAACCGGGTCAACCTATGGACCCGTTGGCAAGCCCTTGAGTATGTTACCAGTCAGAACTTCGAACGTCGCGCACTCGACCTCTTCGACGTGGTCATGGTCGTTCCAGGTGCCATTGGTGCGTGGAGAACCGCAGCCGTCAAAACCGGAGGCGGATACCATACCAACACCGTCGCCGAAGATGCAGACCTCACTATGAACCTGCTCGAACAGGGTTACTGGGTGATCTACGAGGACCGCGCACTCGCATTCACGGAGGCCCCTATCAATATGAATGGCCTCATGCGTCAACGCTTCCGCTGGTCCTTCGGTATTTTGCAGGCCCTCTTCAAGCATCGCGGAGCCATTCGCAAACGCCGCGCCATGGGCCTCTTCGCCCTGCCCAATACCCTCATCTTCCAGATCCTGCTGCCTCTCGTCTCGCCGCTTATCGATCTCATGTTCCTCGCCGGCGTAGCCAATTATTTCTACAACAAATACTTCCATCCAGAGGCCGCATCGTCCGCCAGCTTCGAGAAGCTACTCGCCTTCTTCCTCGCCTTCCTCGTCATCGACTTCATTACCTCCGCGCTTGCCTTCTCGCTCGAACGCAAACACCCCGCCAGCAAAGGAGACGCATGGCTGCTCTTCCATATCTGGATCCAGCGCTTCACCTACCGCCAGGTCTTCTCCATCGTTCTCTTTAAGACCATAAAGCGCGCCATCGACGGTAAGCCCTTCGCCTGGGATAAGCTAGACCGCACCGCCACTATGTCCAAACAAACCGAAAAACTCACCGAAGGCCACTGAGTAAGGCACTTCTGGAACGTCCACGCCATCGTCCGGCACTCCATCCCTTGCAAACGCACCATTATTGCTGAAGAAGACTTGCAACCGAGCCGCATCCGCCGTACACTAAATAGGACCAATACGGTCGGATTGACGCTCGTGTTCCAGCCTGACGATTCGGCCTATGTCGTAAACTCCGGCGAGAGAGGTTCCCCATGCTTCGTTTGACCAAAAAAGCGGATTACGGGCTGATGGCACTCAAGTATCTGGCCGAGCAATCAGGCAGCTCGTCTGCCTCGGGAACAAAATGCGCAATGGCGCAGAGCGCCAAGGATATCGCCCAAGCCTACCATATTCCTCCCCCGCTACTGGCCAAGATACTGCAAACCCTGGCACGTGCCGGTTTGCTGGTATCCCATGCAGGAACCAACGGAGGCTACGCACTGGCGAGGCCCGCATCTAAAATTTCAGCGTTTGAGGTAATCCGCGCCATCGATGGTCCACTGTTTATCACCAGTTGCATCACCATCCATGGGTCATGCGACCTGGCCGGTCACTGCACCATCAAAGAACCGCTGCGCAAGGTCAACGACAGCATCAAGGACCTGCTGAGCAATATCACCATCCGCGACCTGATCGAAACAGCGGAAGCAACGCGCGGCGACGAGGCCGTTGCACCTGGTGACAAGCTGGTCAGCATCCTTCAATAGAGAGGGCTGATGGATAGCCATCCGACACAGCAAGGATTTGAACTACACAGGAGCAACGCAATGAGTCTTCAGAATGGCAACAGCCAGAACGGGAATGGGATTGGCCACAGTGGCACAGTTCCGGGCACCAACAGCACGGGAGTCGTCATCACGCACTCGGATACCCCGCTGCCGGACGGAGTGCATCTTCCCCTATACATGGATAATCACGCCACCACGCCGCTCGACCCGCGCGTGCTGGAGGCGATGATGCCTTACTTCACCGGCAAGTTCGGCAACGCAGCCAGTCGCAACCACCAGTTCGGCTGGGAGGCAGAAAAAGCCGTGGACATCGCCCGCGAGCAGGTTGCCAAGCTCATCGGCGCCACCTCCAAGGAGATCATCTTCACCTCCGGCGCCACCGAGTCCGACAACCTCGCCATCAAGGGCGTAGCCGAGATGTATCGCGAGCGAGGCAATCACATCATCACCCAGGTCACCGAGCACAAAGCCGTCCTCGACACCTGCAAGAAGCTCGAGAAGCAGGGCTACATCGTCACCTATCTGCCCGTTCAGGCCGACGGCCTCATCGACCTCGACGACCTCAAGCGCGCCATCGTCACCGAAGGCCCCAATAAGACCATCCTCGTCTCCATCATGTACGCCAACAACGAAATCGGCGTCGTCCAGCCCATCCGAGAGATCGGCAAAATCTGTCACGAGAAGGGCGTCCTCTTCCACACCGACGCCGTTCAGGCCGTCGGCAAGATCCCCGTCGACGTTCAGGCCGACAACATCGACATCCTCTCCATCTCCGCCCACAAGCTCTACGGCCCCAAGGGCGTCGGCGCTCTCTACGTCCGTCGCCGCAACCCCCGCGTCCAGATCACCGAGCAGATCAACGGCGGCGGCCACGAGCGCGGCATGCGCAGCGGCACCCTCAACGTCCCCGGCATCGTCGGCCTCGGCGCCGCCTGCGAGATCTGCGGCAACGAAATGGCCGCCGAAGCCAAGCGCGAGCGCGAGTTGCGCGACTACCTCAAGAACAAACTGGAGACCGCGCTGGACTATACCCAGGTCAACGGCAACATTGAGCACCACCTACCCGGCAACCTCAATATGAGCTTTGTCTATGTCGAGGGCGAGTCGCTGTTGATGGGCATCAACGACATCGCGGTCAGCTCCGGCTCGGCTTGCACCTCGGCCACGCTGGAACCCAGCTATGTGCTGAAGGCGCTGGGCCTGGGCGACGAGATCGCCCACAGCTCCATCCGCTTCGGCCTGGGCCGCTTCAACACCAAAGCCGAAGTGGATTACGTAGCTGACAAGATCATCGACGTTGTGCGCAAGCTGCGCGAGCTCAGCCCGCTCTATGAGATGGTGCAGGAAGGCATCGATCTCACCAAGATTGAATGGGCCGCGCACTAAGCATCCAGTATGAGTCGTCATTCCGGCACAGTCATAATCTCAGTATTTTGTGGACGACGAACCAAATTTCACGGGCCCTCATCCAATAGGAATGCACGAGGAGAATACATCATGGCATACAGCGACAAGGTAGTAGATCACTACGAGAATCCACGTAACGTCGGCACATTGGACAAGTCGTCCGACAGTGTAGGCACCGGACTGGTTGGCGCGCCTGAGTGCGGGGACGTGATGCGCCTGCAGATCCGCGTTAACCCGGAGACCCAAGTCATCGAGGACGCCAAGTTCAAGACCTTCGGCTGCGGCTCAGCCATTGCCAGCTCGTCACTCGCAACCGAGTGGGTCAAGGGCCGCACCGTCAGCGAGGCGCTCACCATCTCCAACACCGACATCGTCAAGGAGCTGGCCCTTCCGCCGGTCAAGATTCACTGCTCGGTGCTGGCAGAAGACGCCATCCGCGCAGCTATCGGCGACTGGAAGAAAAAGAATAACGTCACCGAAACCGAAGGTGTCTCCGTCGCCGCCACCGCCCACTATAATTAGTGAAACTCAGGCCGGCGGATTCTCGAGTACGTCGGCCTTTGCTTGGTTATTCCTATGTCGAGTCCCTACGCTAGGCGCTATGTGCAGTGCGTACTCATCGGTATTCCGATTATTTTTGCCATGAGCTGGCTCCCTCCAAAGTTAAGTGGCGAGACGATCAAGGACTATGCAAGGAATCATCCCCGCTCAATGAGCGAGCGATTTGGATTTGCAGTCGTATTCTCTCTGGTGATAGCTGCTCCACTAGCACTTCCCGGTACGTCAGACAATTCAAAAGAACGCGATAAGTAAGTCGCTTTTACCACAACAACGGATCGCCCTATGTCCATGGTCACCCTCCAAAACGAAACCCCCAAAGGCGCGGTCGCAGCAGCGACGGTACAGGCTGCCCCGCCATCTCCCGTCTTAACTGCCGACGGCGAACCGGAAGGCTCCAAAGGCATTCAGGTGACGGTGCGCGCGCTGAAGCGCATACGTATCGCTATGGTGAAGGAGAAAATTTCGCCCTCGGAGGGTGGCCTGCGTGTCGGCATCACCGGCGGCGGATGCTCCGGCCTCAGCTATTCGATCAAGTTCGACACCAAGCCCCGCGAGCGCGACCGCATCTACGCATTTTCGCAGACTAACCTTGACCCAACGCTGACCGATGCGCCGCCGATCCGCCTCTTCGTCGATCCCAAGAGCTTCCTCTACCTCAGCGGCATGGTCTTGGACTACGAGGAGACCTTGATGAGACAGGCCTTCAACTTCATCAACCCACACTCCACCAAATCCTGCGGCTGCGGCAGCAGCTTCTCCACGTAAATGGGCTCCGACGATCAAAATACCTACTTCGAGCTCTTTTTCCTCCCCGCGCATCTGGTCATCGACCTAGCTGCGCTGGAAAAGAGTTTTTACGCACTCAGCCGCAAGCTGCATCCTGATCGCTTCGCCTCAAAATCCTCCGAAGAACAGGCTACAGCCCTGGCTGAAAGCTCTCTCCTCAACGACGCCTATCGCACGCTGAAAGACCCCATCGCCCGCACCGAGTATCTGTTGAAGCTGGAAGGCGTGGAGATGGAGGAGCAGTCGAAATCCGCCACCGAAGCAGCCCGTGCAAGCGGCGCAGCCAAGAAGCAGATCGTTCCCGAAGACATGCTGGAAGAGGCCTTCGAACTGAACATGCAGCTGGAAGAGATGCGCATGGCAAAGAAGATGGGGGAGGACGATCCGCAATTACGCAAGGACCTGCTCGCCGCAAAAGTCGGCTTCGACAACAAAATGGCCGCCCTACAGACAGAACTAGAATCTCTGTGGGCAAAGTGGGATGCCGCCATGGACGCCGCCAACGCGCCCGCAAAGCTTGCAACCCGCGATGCCATGGTCGCACTGCTCAACCGGAGAAGTTATCTGCGCAACCTGGTTCGCGATGTGAACAACGCCCTGGAAACCTGAAGCTTATTCAACATGATGAATCGCAAACCCTACAACACGCAAAAAGGGGAAGCCGCATGGCCTCCCCTTTTATCAATCCCTGCCCAACCGGCTAAACTTACTGGCCAGCTTCGACCCGTGGTGTAATCAGTCCAATGTTGTCCACATCTGCCTGATGTCCCATGTCGATGACTTCCGCAACCTTACTAAAATCCAGGTCCGGATCACCTTTGACGAACATCACCTTCTCCTGACGAGTAGCGAAGATCTCCGTCAGCTTGGGTTCGATCTCGGATTTGTTGAAGGCTGTCTCATTAATCTTGTACGAAGGTTCCCCCGCGCCATTGGCGAGCACCTGCACCACGATCGTCTGCTCAGGCGGCGGTGCAGACTTATCTTTCGGAGGCTGCGGAATCAACGTATTCAGCCCCTTCGGCGTTACCGGTACAATCACCATAAAGATGATCAACAGAACCAGAAGAACGTCGATCAGCGGTGTAACGTTGATCTCCGACATTGCATGATCTGTACCACCACCACCGCCCATTCCCATAACAATCTCCTTAGACCTTCTATTGCGATCGGCTGATTTCGCCCGCTCGCCCGGTTCTGTGCCGGTCGTTGTTGCTTATTTCTGGACTGGCTCGTCGTTGTCGCGCTTCTCGGTTAGCATGCCAAGTTCACTGACTCCGGCGGTCCGAATGTCGTCGACCACTTCCATCACCTTGCCGTATTTGGCGCGTACATCGGCGCGCAGATAGACTTGCTTGTCGGTCTTGTTCTCCAGCTTGGCAGAGATCTTGGGTCCCAGTTGATCGGGGGGTACCTGATCTGCGCCGAGGAACGACTTGCCGTCGCGTGTGATCGCAACCGTGATAGCGTCTTCCTTGTTGGCATTCTCCATGATGACTGCCGCAGAAGCAATCGGCAGGTCAACATTGACCTTGTTGTTCAACATGGGCGTAATAACCATGAAGATGATCAGGAGCACCAACATCACATCCACCATCGGCGTGACGTTGATGTTGGAATTGACCTTCTTGCCTTCGTCGCGTTTGGTAATACTCATAGTGGTTTGTCCGTTCGGTCGTTGAGGAACTGATCCTGTTTGCAGTCAGTCGCTCAGCGGTTTAAGAGGCTTCGGAGGCCGTTCGCTTGCCGGCCTCCGAAGGCCATGCTATCCGAGTGATCCCGCTTCTGCCTGCCTATACAAGGCAGAATGCTCTACTTACCGGTGGCTCTGTTTGATGAAGTAGTCCACCAGTTCGCTGGAACTGTTATCCATCTCAACGTCGAACGCTTCCACCTTATTGGTGAAGTAGTTGAACGTCATGACGGCGGGGATGGCGACAAAGAGTCCGAATGCCGTGGTGACCAGTGCTTCGGAGATACCGCCTGCAACCGCGCCGATGCCAGAAGTCTTCTGGGTGGCGATGGCCTGGAAGGCGTTAAGAATTCCGATGACGGTGCCCAGCAGTCCGATGAACGGCGCCGTGGAACCAATGGTGGCCAGTCCGCCCAGACCGCGCTTCAGCTTGGCGTGGACAATCGCTTCCGACCGTTCCAGCGCGCGCTGCGAGCTTTCCACCTGCTCCTCGGTGATGTTGCCGCCGGAACCGAAGCTGCGAAACTCCTGCAGCCCAGCTGTGACGACTTCAGCCAGATGGGACTTCTTGCTGCGGTCGCCAAGCTTGATCGCCTCGTCCAGACGGCCATCCTTGAGCGCACCCGCAACCTTGGGCGCAAATTCACGCGACTGCTTCTTTGCTGCATTGAAGTACAACCACCGGTCGATCATGACTGCCAACGACCAGATCGACATGATGAACAGGATGATGGCGATTACGCGTGCCGGCCATCCCATGTTGGAGAGTAGACCGCCGATGCTGAAGCTGACCGTCGGGGCATCGGACTGAAACCACATGGCGAGCGTCGCGGGTACGTGAGCGAAGTTTGCGAGATGAGCGAGAATCACTGGAATCTTTCCTCCTGATTTCTAAACAACATTGGACTGAGTCGATCTAACAACCTGATCTGGTGCAAGCCGGACAAACAAACTCAAACTTCCGGCCCTGGTATCGAATGCGTGTACTGCTTGAAACCAACCTCTGCAAAACTGCTTACGGCTATCCGCCGCCGAAGGTAAAGTTGACGGTAATGCTCGTCTCCACCTCAACCGGTTCCCCGTTCAATAGATAGGGCTTGTAGCGCCATCGGCTGACGGCGTCGCGGGCGGCATTCACCAGCATCCCGTTGCCACTGATAACCGACAGGTTCTCGATCGTGCCATCCTTCGAGATAATGGCATGCAGAATGACTGCCCCCTGCACATGCGCCGCCTTGGCGATCGCAGGATAGACGGGCTCCGGCTTGGAGATAATCATGCCGGCTACCGTACCGCTGGATACTTTTACCGGCCCAACCTGCTTCGGAACAGCGCGTGGAACAACCGGTGGCGGGGTGCTCATACCGGCAAATAATCCGCCCGCTACACCCGAACTGGAGCCGTTCCCCATGCCTTGCATGCCCGCGACTCCAGCGCCTGCTACCGGAGCCTGTTCCTCGTGAATCATCTTGATCTCTTTGGGAATCTTGGTCGGAGCATGCAGGCCCGAGTCAATCTCGGAGACAATCTTCACCGGTACAACCTTCTGCGGAGGCGGCGGCGGAGGCGGCGGTGGTGGCGGAGGTGGCGCAACCAGCAACGCAGTCAGGGCCATCTTCGGCAGTGCGTCGGGATACAGCAGCGGAATCAGGATCAAGATGGCCAGGACGGACAGATTGATTGCGCCCGTCACAAACATCCACCGACTTGTTTTGGTCTTGAGCTGACCGCCGGACTCCATCAAAGAGCTTTCAAACATGGACAGCCTCACTAAAAAATGTTCTACCCAGCTTAGACACCGCGGCGGCCTGCTTTGTTCCCGAAACCACGCTGCTTCGTTGCCGCATCGGTAATTCCTTGTTCGCAGGGGCCATGAATCACTGAAACCAAGCCGCCCAAGAATCTTACACAAAATTGCATACAACTGAAAACCCGGCACGTGAATCGGGCTTTTACGCCCTGGCGCGCTTAGCCGGTAGATTCACAATCTTACCCCGGCTCTTGCGCCAGTCCTGATACGCCACCAGCATGGGTGCGGCCACCGCAATCGAGGAATATGTCCCGATCACAATTCCCACGACCAGGGCAAAGGAAAAGCCGCGTAGCACAGGTCCGCCAAACAGGAACAAGCTCATCACCGTCAGGAAGGTGAGGCCGGACGAAATAACAGTCCGGGTCAGCGTCTGATTGATGCTGCGGTTGACCACATCCGGCAACGATTCGCGGCGCGAGAGGGCCAGGTTCTCGCGGATGCGGTCGAAGACGACGATGGTGTCGTTCATCGAGTAACCGATCAGGGTGAGGATAGCCGCTATCACCGTAAGGGTGATCTCCTGGTTGGTCAGGCTGAAAGCGCCCACTGTAATCAGCGTGTCGTGAAACACCGCAACCACCGCCGCGACTCCGTAGATCAGCTCGAAGCGGAACCACAGGTAGATCAGCATACCGATCAGCGAATAAATCGTGGCCAGTTCGGCCTGATGTTGCAGTTGCGTGCCCGCCGTGGGACCGACGATATCAACCTTCTGGATGGTGCAGTCAGAGCCGGGTTGGCCACAGTTCAGTGCGGCTTGCACTTGCGTGCTGCCGGTGTCATGAGCGCTGTCCGAGGACTCAGGCAGCGAGATGACCTCCATATTGGCGGACCGGCCTCGGGCATCGCTGATGGGATAGACAATGGAGTCTTTGACCCCTGCATTGCTCAGGGCCTGCCGAATCTGATTCTCGTTGGGCGTGCTGGAGAACTGCACCTGTATCTCGGTGCCTCCCTTGAAGTCCACGCCGCGGGGAATACCGTGCCAGAACAGCATGCTTAGCACGCCCGCCACGGAAAATATCAGCGAGAAACCAAGGAAGTACCACTTCTTACCAAGCCAATCAATCTTTGCGTCTCGAAACAGTTCCACTTTGCTTTCCTCTGGCGTGCCGTGCATCGCCTGGTATTGCTAATTCACTACTTTGCTAACTCGCTGACTTGCTGACCTGCTATCTCTAGATCGATAGTTCCGCGCCGCGCTCCTTGCGAGCAAGATTCGCGTCAAAGATGGTGCGCGAGACGAATACGGCGGTGAACAGGTTGGCCAGCAATCCGAAGGTCAGGGTCACCGCAAAGCCCTTCACCGGGCCGGTACCGAAGATAAACAGAATTCCGGCGGAAACAATCGTCGTGACATGGGTATCCACAATGGTGATCCAGGCATGGCCAAAGCCCTGCTGCACGGCCACCACTGCCGTCTTGCCAGCGCGCAATTCTTCACGGATACGCTCGAAGATCAGCACGTTCGAGTCCACGCCCATACCAATGGTCAGGATGACTCCGGCTATGCCCGGCAGCGTCAGCGTCCCGCCGACCAAGCCCATAAAGCCGAGCAGGATAATGAGGTTCATGACGAGGGCCAGGTTGGCGTTGATGCCCGCGCCGCGGTAGTAGATCAACATGAACACCATTACCGCCGACATGCCCACAATGGCCGCAACCACTCCCTGATGGATGGATGCCATGCCCAAACTCGGCCCCACAGTGCGCGTCTCCAGAGTTTCAATCGACGCAGGCAGCGCGCCGGTGCGCAACATCAGCGAAAGGTTGTCCACCTCGTCCTTGCTGAAGGTTCCGGTAATCTCTCCGCGGTCGCGTATGGCCGAGTTGATCGAAGCCACCTCGCGAATCTTGTTGCCGAGTACGATCGCCATGGAACCTGGATTCGGGCTGTCCTTGGAGTGCGCGGAGGTGTACTTGTAGAAGCGGTCGCCAGCTTCCGTCGTCAGAGTGAAATCCATGTCCGGACGGCCGTTCTGGTCATTCGAGGGTTGCGCATCGCGAAAGTCGGTTCCAGACACCACGCTGGCCCGCTGCAACAGATAAACCTCGTCCGGCGAGTTCGGCGAGATGTTGCCATGCAGCAGCTGGTCCTCGGGCGGCACCACGTTATTCAGCGCCGTCATCGCTGCCTGGTCGTTCTCGTAGGGTCCGCTGACCACGGGAAAGACCTCCAGCTTCGACTGCGACTTGATGGCATCTTCCACCCTGGCTGGATCGGAGATACCGGGCAGCTCCACCAACACCTCGTTGCTGCCCAGGTTAAACTGCTGTACCAACGTCTCGGCCACGCCCAGTGCGTTTACCCGCTCGTTGATGGTCTCGATGGTGTGGTCCAGGGTAGATGCTTCCAGGGTCCGGATTGCACCGGGCTTCATGGTCAGCTTTTCGCTCCCGTCGGAACTCGACGCCACATCGTAGCTGGTGTAGTCCGTACCATCCAACAATGAGCGTGTCTCACTTACCTTCTCCGCTGGAATACCGCTGATCGTGATCTGCTCGGGATGCGCCACCGGATCCAGCTTGTGGACCGTCGCGCCTGTAACACTAGCCTTCTGCAAGTCGTCCTGAAGATGCTGCACATCGCGGTCCGTAGTATCGCCGATCGCGTCGTCCACATGCACCTTCAACACAAGATGCGTCCCGCCCTTGAGGTCGAGTCCAAGCTTGATGTGGTCGGTAAGCGCCTGCTGCAGCGCCGTTGGGGTCACACCGTGCGGAATGCCCAAAAAGCCGTAGCAGAACACTACCAGTATCGCGACAATAGCCGCCGTCTTGCCCTTTAGATTCTTGCTCATTGCTTCCCTTATCCAATCTCTTCCCTGGCAACTGGCGCTACTCTCGCCTTACAACCTGCAACTGTCCTATTCGTCCGCCGTCGTCACTGCGGCGATGGCACTCTTTACAAACTCCAGCTTAATGTTGTCCGGTGCTACGCGGATGAGCACCACATCGTCTTTGACCGAGAGGATGACGCCGCGGATTCCTCCGTTGGTGGTCACCTTGTCGCCGCTCTTCAACTGGCTCAGCATCAACTGCCACTTCTTCTGCTTCCTCTGGTTAGGTGCGATCATCAGGAAATACATCAACGCAAAGAAAATCAGCATCAACAAAAGTGGCTGCGCGGAGAATGCACTCGATCCCATCAGATTCCATCCTTCCAAACTAAACTTGCCTTGCCTTGCAACTGGCTGCAACTCGTCGCACACCGATTATCGCCGGAGCATGCCCCGGAGTTGCGATTGGACCCGCAACCTGGCCTGGAGGTGCTTGAGGGTGAAAGCTGCCGGCGGCAAACGGGCAACATCTGCCTTGTCTCGCGCAAATGCCCTGCACTTCTTACGCGCACAGAGAGCCGCCTGGGGCCCGCAGAACTGGCCCAGCTTTCTAAGTCTCGCGTAACCCCGCGCCCCCTGTCAAGAAAACCGCCCAGCGGAAGCAGGTCAGTTCCGGGGCAGCACAACTTCCAGTTCCATGAATCGCAAGGGTAAGGCTTGCGGATAGGGCCTGGACCCGCTACCTTGCGGGCGTTGCCGGAGCCATTGTCTCCTGATGGAAGACACACTGAAACTGTCTCCCATTCCTCACCCAAGCCGACGAGACAAACAGCTTCGCGGAGAATGCCTTGCCCTGCCGCGTCCCACTCTCAGTCAGCGTATACGACACCACACCGTTGTCTGGCGACACGGGCACGAGCCGCACATCGCTCATCGTGTAGTCCTTGAGCTTCACATCCCCCAACAGCTTCAGCATCTCCGGCTTGCGCAGTATTCCGTTTGAATTCACAAATAATGCGTCATCGGTCAAAGCAGCGCCCAGCTTCGCCACGTCCCCACTCTTCAGCGCCTCCAACTCCGCGCGCTCCTGCGCGACAATCTCGTCGCGGTTCACATCGCCGCCATTCATCGGCATCTGGGGAAGCGCCTGCTGCTGCCCTGGGCGCATCGGCCGTGCACCCTGCGCCCCCGCCGCACCCTGCGGGCCTGTGCCCGGAGCCCACGGCGTCTGATCCTGCGGGTCCTGCCCAACCGCCAGCGTCGAACCCAACACAACCACCGCTACGCCCATTGCTACCCTCGAAATCCTAAAACGCCTCATCGTTTCCTCCAGCCGTATACATCGCGTTGACCGCGCCGATAAAAATCGGATCAAGACGGCTCATTCTGTGGCCCAATCCGGGTATCCTACACCATATCGCCCTTAGTAACGCAATGGGCTTGCCAGGAGATCTATGACGATCGAAGAAGATATTGCCGCACTCGTTGTTCAGGAATCCACCCTTACCCTGCCCAGCTTCACCCCAGACACCGCATGGCAGATCGGCACCACGCTGCGCGACCTCGCGCTGGCCCGTAATTTAAGCATCGTCGTGGATGTCCGTCGCTTCGGATCGCCGCACCAGCAGCTCTTCTATACCGCGCTGGAAGGCACCACGCCCGACAACCAGCGCTGGGTTGCGCGCAAGATCAACACCGTGGCGCGCTTTCATAAGAGTTCGTACCACATCGGCCGCATCCTCGCGCAATCCGGCCTTGGTTTCCATGCCCGCTACACCCTGCCGGAGGAAGACTATGCTGCTCACGGCGGCTGCTTCCCCATACACGTCGCAGGCTCCGGCATCGTTGGCTCGGTCACAGTCTCTGGCCTCCCCGAGCGTGAAGATCATAATCTTGTGGTGGAGGCACTCTGTCTCGTTACGGGTCACGACCATAAAGCCCTGCGCCTACCAGCCTGACTGCATTGCCGCTCGGTACGCCTAGCGCCGCGTTACAGGTGGCGCACCATCCTGCGCAAGAAGCGTCCCACCACATGCACCAGATCCCTGGCCGGCGGCGTGGGAGCGGATATAACCGCGGGCGCTCTATCTGCCTCAGCCGGACCACTAGATGGTGCGTTGTAACGCAGCGTCTCCGTCACCTGCGCATGCACCTCGCCGATTGGCGCTTGCGGCACATCGGCCTGCGGCGCCAAACCTTCGCTTACCGCCTCAGGAAACGGATGCTGCGCCGCGCCTGGCTTGCTGGCCAGTAGTGCATCCGCCACCGAGGTTCCCTTTTCATCCGGGCATCCACATGGCGATGTCTCGTGGTCCACTACCTCGCGTATGCTGCCATGTTCAAACAGTACGTGCTGCCCAGCCATCAACTCATAGGTCGCATCGCCGAAGGGATCGGTGACGGTAAGAATGGGTGCGCCCATGCCTCTGTTCTCTACGCAGGTGTCGCCATTGCCGGCAACCCGCAGACGCAGATCCAGCGAACCGCCGTTGTGTGCTGTCAACCGCAGGTCAGGCGTGATGATGGCATCGGTTGGCGTCGCCACGGTCTGAATCTCGATGGCGCCGCGGTCCAGCGAGAACAGCAGCGGCGCGGCCACCATCATCTCTCGGCTCTCGCTCATCTGCAGCACGCTGGTCTGACAGACGTGAACAGTCCCACCGCGCGCCAACGTGACCGGCGCTGTATGGTCCTTCGCCGTCACATGGACCGATCCCATCAGCACCGCGCGGCCATCCATCGTGTCCTTTGCACCGACAACATCCGCATCCTTCGTCGCGACGTAGCCAATCAGTTGCTGCGAGCGCATCGAGCCGGTCAGCGCGCACACCATCGCCAGCATCCGTGGAAGAGCGTGCATCGATCCCATTGGCAGCCTCATGCCTTCCACCTACATCCGCAAAAAATTCGCAATGATCTTCTTGCCCTCGACGGTCAACACGCTCTCGGGATGAAACTGCACGCCCTCAATGGGCAGCTCACGGTGCCGCAGCGCCATAATTGTGCCCTTACATGCGCCAGTCCCGCCGGACACTTCCGTCCGCGCCGAAACCTCCAGCTCGTCCGGCAACCCTTCCTCCGCCACAATCAGCGAGTGATACCGCGTACAGGTCATCGGCGTCGTAACGCCCGCGAAGATCGTCCGTCCGTCGTGCTCCACCTCGCTGGTCTTGCCATGCATCAACTTGGACGCGCGCACCACATTCCCGCCGAACGCTGCGCCAATCGCCTGATGTCCCAGGCATACGCCGAGGATTGGTACTCGAGTGCCGCCCTCCCGCGTCAGCCGCGCAAAGTGCCGGATCAGCTCAATCGAGATGCCCGCGTCCTGCGGCGTACACGGCCCCGGTGAAATCACGATGTGGCATGGCCGCAGTGCCTCAACCTCAGCCGGCGTCAGCTCATCATTGCGGCGCACCACCATCTCCGCCCCAAGCTCGCCCATGTACTGCACGAGGTTGTAGGTAAACGAATCGTAGTTGTCGAGAACGAAGACCATAGCTACCCTTATGGTATCGCGGCGCGCGATGCCGGGTCTTTGAGTAGTTCTTCTTTCTCCTCATCCTCGCGTCCCCAGCTCAGCATATCCATCGCAATCAGCCCAGCCAGCAGCGGGATCAGCCAGATAACCCTGCTTTGGTAGCGAGAGTCTACCTCCGAGAACACAGCCGTGACCAACGCATTCGCAATCACCACGGAAACCACGATTGCCACCAGTCCCAGAATCCGCCCGCGTCGCCGAATCGACAGTAGCGGCACGCCGCCAACGATCGCCAGCACAGACGCCATCACCACCCACTGCTGCACCGCACTGAAGAGCACGACGGGCAACCGGCTCTGCGCCTGACGCGTATGCTGGTATTTGGCCCGTGCTCCGGGCAGCACCGTGTCGAGATGGCTCTCAATCCATGCATTGGAATCGAAGTCCCACAGGCCGAAGTTGACCAGCTCCTCCCCAAAGTTATCCAGCGACACTCGCATCTGCGCCATGGGGTAGGCGCGAACCGTAGCCAGCGCCAGCGGCATCTCCTCACGTAGTATCTGTTCCTGCGCATCGCTGGAAGCGCTCTGCCAAACCCCGCCGTCCGCCCACAGGAAATCATCGTCGGTATGGGGAAGGTTGCCCACCCACGCACACATCGCCCATCGACGTTCGCCGCAGTGCAGCTGCAGATACCAGCGTCCAGGCCCATCGGCAACCAGTCGGGCCGTCAGATAAGGTAGTCGATTGCCATTCAGGCTCGGCTTGCCGTAGAGAACCCCGTGCAGCGCCATCTGCGCACCAGCCGCAAGTAGGGCAATCGCCGCCACCCACGCAATCTTGCGACCGCGACCACGCATAGGTGACCAGCGCAGCGCAAGTAGTAGTCCAAGCAGCATGCACACTGCTACCGCCAGCACCAGATGTGTGGAGTGTGCCGCCATCGTCCAACCAGCAATCGCGTATACCGTCCAGCGCTCCCGCATGCTGAGCGTCTCGCGCGCAAACACGAGCAGGTAGATCGTAAGGTAAAGTACTGGCCCTAGAATGTCCGGCATAATGAAACACACATACCAGCCCAGGCTCGTGGTCAGGTTTATCATCCCCACCAGAACTAGAAACTTCGCAACAACCTGCCGCGCTACGAGCGACCGCATCACCAGCCACAGCACATACGACGTCAGTAGAGCTTGTAGCGCTAAAATCGGCCAAGCGGTCACGTTCCAGTGAAATGGGAAGATGCCCAGAGAATAAATCTCCGCCCGCATGGCCGAGAAGCCGGTCGCTCGATGCAGCAACAGTATCTTTGCCAGCCAACGGCCATCGCCCAGATAGCTGATGGAATCCGGATAGAGCAGCGGGTATCCGTTGCACAGTGCCGGCCATACCATCATCAACGCGCCCGCGACAACCGCGATTGCGCGTCCGACTCGCCTGAGCATTTGCATGGGATGAACTTATAAGACGCCTACCACGATACATCACCCTGCTGTATTCAGGATTACAGTCGGGCGCGTTCGATCGCCCTTACCACGGCGCGCGCTTTGTTTCCACACTCCACAAATTCGTTCTCCGGCACGGAATCCGCTACGATTCCGGCTCCCGCCTGAATGTGACCCAGCTTGCCGTTCATAAACAAGGTTCGAATGGCGATGCATGAGTCCAGGTTCCCAGAAAAATCCGCATACAGTATGCTGCCGCCGTAGACGCCCCGCCGCGCCGGTTCCAACTCCTCGATAATCTCCATCGCGCGAATCTTCGGCGCGCCGCTCAGCGTTCCGGCCGGGAAGCACGCGCGAAACGCATCGATCGCCTCCAGCTCTTGCTTCAGCTTCCCTTCTAGCGAGCTGACCAGGTGCATCACATGGCTGTAGCGCTCCACAAACATCAGGTCCTTCACCTTCACGCTGCCGTACTCGCTCACTCGCCCCACGTCGTTGCGACCTAGATCGACCAGCATCACATGCTCGGCCAATTCTTTTTCGTCGGCCCGCAGATCCGCCTCCAGCGCGCGGTCTTCCACCTCATCGGTACTGCGCGGACGCGTTCCTGCAATCGGCCTGTACTCCACCGTTCGTCCATGCACCCTCACCAGCAACTCCGGTGACGAGCCCACAATATGTGCCACAGACGAACCAGAGGGCCTACGTCTGGCCTTTGCAGACGTGAATTTACTGTCGGCCTTCTCCATCCCAAATCGCAAAAAGTACATATACGGCGACGGATTCACAATCCGCAGCGCACGGTACACATCGAACGCATCCACATCGGGAATGCAATCGAACCGCTGCGATAGAACGCACTGAAACACGTCGCCCGACGCAATATATTCCTTCGTCTTCAGCACAGACTTCAGGAATGTTGCCTTTGGCGTGCGCGATTTGAGTTTCAACTTGCCATGTGCGTGCTTCTTGCCCGGCTTGGGCAGAGCCTTCGCCAGTCGCTTCTCCAACCTGTCCAGCCGCTTCACTGCGTGCGCATAGGCTACCCGCGACGTCCTGCCTGCCGCCTTCTCCCGCACCAGATCGGCCGTAACAATCAGAAGAATCTCCTTCTTCACATGGTCAAACACCAGCACCTGGTCAAAGAACATGAGGCATGCGTCCGGCACACCCAGCTCATCCTTGGCCCGCGAAGGCAGCCGTTCGATCTGGCGTACGACATCGTAGGAGAAGAATCCCACAGCGCCTGCGGTGAACGGTGGCAGTCCAGGCAGGCGCGCCGGTTTATGCCCTCCCAGAGCGCGTTTCAGCTCTTCGAAGATGTCGCTCTGGAAGCTGCGCCTCTTGCCGTCCTCTTCCACCGTAATCGCCGTCCCTCGCGACACAATCTTCTTGTAGGGTTCAATCCCGATGAAGGTATAGCGCCCGACGTGTTCGCCACCCTCCACCGACTCCAGCAGAAACGCCTCTGGCTCCTTCTGCGCTATCCTTAGGAACGCCGATACCGGCGTCTCCAGGTCGGCCGTCAGCGTGCGAAACACCGGAACAAGGCTATGCCTGCGGCTTAGTTGCATAAAGTCGCGGAGAGAAGGAAGCGCGGATGCAGCCAACATTTCGGATTGGGCAACCATAACGTACTTCCATCATAACTGCGTCTTGCAAATAAATAGGGACCCCGCGTGGAGTCCCATTCACATACCCCCAACTATCTTTGCCCTCAGTTCTTATTCAATCTGCGGCGCATTACGCCAGCCAGGCTCAGGATGCCGGTTCCCAACAGCAGCAACGACGAAGGCTCCGGCGCTACTGCCAGTAACGCCGGGTTCAGCGAGCCGCTGGTAATGTTGAACGGGCCACCGTAGCCATTGACGTAAACCTGTAACGTTGAGGCCTGATTGTTCTGTCCTCCGCATGCGCCCACCGCCAGGCAGATATTCAAAGTGCCAGTGCCAATGTTCGCCGTCGTGTAGTACAGAGCAAGCTGCCCTCCATAGTTCAGTGGGCCGTTGCTGCTGGCTGTAATGTAGTCTTGCCCCAAACCGTTATAGCTGTTGGGCGAACCGATATTGCTGAAAAATGGATTGCCAAAGGCCGCATTGTTGAAAGTGATGGCTGCGAATGTCACCAGGTCCGTGCTGCTTTCGATGGTGACGATGCCGGTTAGGCTGCCGGCCGAAGTATTCACGCCCGTCAGGTCATACAGAATGGGAGTGGCATGACAGATGTCGGTAGAAAGTAAAAGTGCCACGCTTAATGCGAGGCACTGGATGAAAGGTTGATGGATGATTTTCAAAACTAACCTCGGGCCCTTGGAACGAAACGATCATGCATCTGCAAACCTGGGAGAGGAGCACGGTTGGTACGATTGCATAAGTCTTACAGTCAGTGTCTTGAACATATTGCAACACACCACGCAGCCAATTGCAGCCTAAATTCCCCCCGCATTACGAAAGGGTGAGATCCGTCTTCCCACTCGAGTTTCAGTCTCGAGTTTTTAGTTACTAGAGTAACCAAATGAGCAGTGCTCACTCTTCGTGTCAGACAGACGATCGAATTTACCCAGCTCGTGCGCGAAAGACTGCGCAGGAATGGGGGAACTGGGATGTTTCACAAGGTGTATCTGACCGCAGTTCTACAATAGGACACGATGCTGACCCCTGAAGAGCTTGACCGCATCTGTATTGTGTTGGTTCGTGCGCGCAACCCCAACAACATTGGCGCAGCGGCCCGTGCGATGCATGACTTCGGCCTACACCATTTACGCGTGGTGAACGACTACGCCATACCCTTCGAGAGCGCGCGCGCTGCCGTGGACGCCACCCAGGTGCTGGCCGATGCGGTTGCCTGTGCCAGTGTTGCCGAGGCGATTGCCGATTGCACGCTGGTAGTCGGCACCACGGCGGTTGGCAAGCGCGACCTGCAACACCCTCTGTATACGCTACCCCTGGCCGCTCCCCGCATTCGCGCTGAGCTGCGCCGCAGTTCGGGTGTCCCGGGCTGTATCGCTCTGCTCTTCGGATCGGAGAAGACAGGCCTTAGCAACGAAGAACTAAGCCATTGCAAGTGGTTGCTCACCATCCCCATGCAACAGAAGTATGGCGAGCGCCATCTCTCGATGAATCTGGGTCAAGCCGTCGCGGTGTGTCTATATGAACTGGTGCGTGATGGTACCGTCGACAAATGCGCACAAGATTCTGCCGCGCCTGCATCTGCCGCAGACCTGGAACGCCTGACTACACTGCTGTACGAGACCCTGGAAAAATCCGGCTATATGCGGCGTCACCCCGCGAACAGCGATCTTCTTCAACTGCGACAAATGCTGCGACGTATCACCTTGAATGACGCCGACGCCGCAATCTGGATGGGCATCTTCCGTCAACTTTTGTTCCGGCTGCGCCACTGCAACTAGGGCCACTTACTTGGCGTCGTTCTTCAGAATATCTTCGGCGAAGAAATTTTCGACTTTGGCCTGGTCGCGCAGAAACTCGAAGTATGCGTTTTTGAGTAGTTGCGATCTGCCATCGTGCAGCAGTTGGCGGATGTGTTGTTGCACCACAGGATCTGTGATTTCGCGTTGCCCGGCGGGCTCCCGCTCCAGAAGCTTGTAGATGGTGTATCCAACTGCTTTTTTGCTCTGGGAGTCGATCAGCGGAAAGATGTCGGTCATCTGCCCTGGCTTAAGCTTCAGGATCGCGGCACCGACGGTGACATCGCTGCGCAGTTGGCTCTCCGGGACAAAGCCCATGTCACCGCCGCTGGAGGCCGTGCTGGGGTCCTCGGAGAAGTTCATGGCGATGGTGCCAAAGTCTTCGCCACTGTCGAGCCGGTTCTTCAAGGCCTCTATTTTTTTCTTGGCCTCTGCGTCGGTGGTCGCCTTGCTGCCCTGCAGGTTTCCGGGTTGCGGCGATGGAACACTCGTGACGCGGATGGCGGACAGGTGGTACTGGGTCTCGATGAGGTTGAACTCCGCCTTATGCTGCTGGTAGTAGCTTGTGACGTCGGCATCGGAAACCGTCACCTTGGAGTTGATCTCTTTATTAAGCAGTTTATCGATGGTCAGGGAGCGGCGAAGATCGTGTTTCACATCGTCCAGCGTGCGGTTGGTTGCCTTCATCTGCTGCTGAAACTGCTCCTCGGTGTAGGGGGCTTTCATCTCCGCCAGCTTGGCATCTACCTCTTCGCTGGTCGCGGTCAGGTTCATCTTGGCGGCGCGCTGCTCCACGATCTCTTCATCAATCAACTCACGAACCACCTGCAGGCGTAGCTCGTCTCCCTGCTCCGGCGAGGGCTGCTGATCCTGTGCCTGGCCCAACTGAGCCGTGTACATACGATCCATGTCGACGCGCATAATGGCGTGCCCATTCACGGTGGCAACCACATCATCGCCATGCGTGCGGTTGCAACCAGCCACTGCAAGAAGCGCCATAGCAAGCATGCCCACTGCCGTCAGGTTAACCGCGCGTTGTATTCCAACCGTCCCAGTATGCGTTGATTGATCGATCCGTAAAAAGCTACTCATACTCACTCCATCCCCGTCTTGCGTCCGTTGCAAACAATCCGTACTCTTCCTTAGTCATTGTCTACTATCCGTCGAACTGTTAGCTGCCCGGCTTAGCCGCAGCCGACGCAGGCGTTGTGGTCGGAGTAGCTGGGGCTGCTTCCGGTGTTGTCACGGCAGGCGCTGGTGGCGGCGGAGGCGGCGTCTGGCCTGCTGCAATCAGAGCCCCGTCGATGATGCGGTAGATGGTTTCAATCGGTACCACGCCATCCACCTTTTCTCCATTGATAAACAACACAGGCGCGGAGTTGAGGCGCAATGGTTCCGCCTCTGCCTGCGCCACCGATGCTTTCATGTTGGTTTCGTCCTGCTTTTGCACGCAGGCAGCCAGCACCGCTACATCCAGCTTCTGCCGCGCACCTTCCTGCAGTGCCAGTCCGTCCAGCGTCTGATTGGCCTTAGCCAGAGTTGGCTCATCCCCCGTGGTTTGAGCAGTGCCCGCTATCAGATCAGCATGCGCATGTACATAGTCGACGTAGTTCCAGTAGGCCGCCGTACTGGACGAGCCCAGGCAGTTAGCATCCACCGCCGCATGCATTGCCCAGGGATGAATCTCCTGCAAAGGAAAGTCGCGATACACCACGCGTATCTGGTCCTTGTAGCGATTTAGAATCGCGGGAAATATTTCAGCATTCATCTTGGCGCAGTATGGGCATTCCAGATCGTCGTACCCCACGATCGTCACGGGTGCGTTCTCTGGCCCGCCACGCGCCGGACGGCCTGTGGCAGGCACGATGTCTCTGGGATCCTGGCTGAGATCGAATTTGTTGAACTGGCCCAGCGTCCTGCCATCCACAGAGAGCAAAAACGGCAGGGGCCTGCTTGCATTGCCGTTCACCGTCAAAGTCACAAGGATCTGAGTATAGCCGGGAACATCGCTCTGCGTGGGGATGCTGAATGCAATCGCTGCGTCAGGCGACACGGACGCTTTGTTGCGAATCATGACCTCGATGCGTCGCGCCATCTCCGCGGTCAACTTCTGGCCGGGTTGGATTACGGCAACCGCGGGGGTGGTCGGCGGGGTCATCTGGACGACGGCCTGGGCCTGGCAATACATCGCCGCCAGACAACCCATCCACGCAATTCTACGCAACGTCCTGACTTCATTCACCACAATGCCGATTATCTCACGCAGCAGCCTTGCCTACCCTGCAGCTTGCTGTTGGCACCCGATTTCAGAACACCTGATCTGAGTGCCTGATATTGCCCGCGCTGCCTATATTGGCCAGAGTGAAGTTGAAGCGGTAGACATTCTCGTTGCGCGCCGAGCCCAGTTCATACTTACGATACTCGACGCTGATGCCGCAACAGTTCCAGTTGTAGGAGGTCTGGATGGCGCCGTATTGCACCGTTCCGAGGTCCAGGTCGATGCCTGCATTGGCCGCCGCGCTGAAGCCAGCCAGGTTCGGACGCACAAATCCGAGCTTAACCTGCATCTGGCTGAAGTCTGCCACGCTGGAGGCCACACCAGCTACATACGAGCGACCGGGTGCGTTCAGCCGCGCATAACTGACTCCAGTAACCACGTTGCCTTGATGCACATCCGCATAGATATTGTTGGCGGTAAATTTTTTGGCGCCCGTATCGTAGTCGAAGTCCCATTCCACGTCCGTCTTCTCTGACGTGCGCACCCGCAGCCGAGATACGAGCGGAGAGATATTGCGGGGCTCGGTGAGAAACGCGATGGCGGAAAAATCCAGGGTCGTGGTGAGGATGTTGCGCCTACCATTGACCACCGCACCACCAAAATTTGGATCGAAAAAATACTTTTGCGCCACGCGCCAACTGATCCACTCACGGTTGCCGCAGACGGGCTGTGCGTCGTCCGTTCGTGTGCTGGATTGCCCCGGATACTCTACCGCATCGTTGTCTCCACCACCCAGAATCTCCAGCGCATCCGCCTGAGAGCCTGGCGCATGGCACGTGTTTGTGCCAACGCGGCGGAGAAACAAGCGCTGTATTGCGCCATACTCCAGTTCGTTGGTATTGCTGGCGACATCCAGGGAATCGAAGCGCAACACCTGGGAAAAATTGTCGATCCCATTCACAAAACGGTAAATGAGCTCCGGCTCGAATGTATGCTTCACGTCGTGGCGGAACAGCCGCTTCACAAAACCAGAGTCAAACGTGCGCTCCAATACAGGTGGCCGTAGGTCCAACTGCACCTCCACATCCGCGCGGTTCAGACTGGCCAGACTCTCCACCTCTGCAACACCGGGAACTGCGGGCAGTCGACTTCGGCTGTATAAGGTTTCCCTGGTAGCCAGCGAAGGACGAATCCGCCATCCACCGCCGCCTAACGGATAGGCCAACTCCGGACGGACATCCACCCTCTCGGTCATGCCTCCGGTTACAAAGTTGGGCTGAATACGCTTCAACATTGCCACAGAGCTGTCCACATTCCACTCCAGCCCGGTGCTGCCTAGTTCATGGTCCACGGTTGTAAATTCAATGGCTGGTGCATGGAAAATGTGTACCTGTTGCTCCGGCAGTGCAGGCGTGCCCACCCTCTTCTCTCCCTGATATCGATCTGCCTCTAACGAAAGCGCCATGCCATTCCAATCATGAGTGCCGTATACGGTGGATACGACGTCGCTGGATACCGCCTGATTGAAGTTGGTGGAAAATGCCTCACGATAGAGAAACGAGCTGAGATACTCCACGTCAGCCGCCGCCCTGGTCTGCGTGCCGATGGATTCCGTGTCCATCGGTTGAGTGGTATCCGATAAAAAATCTCGCCGCGCGGAGAACGTCACATCCTGGCCGCTCTGGTTGGTATACACGCCTCCCACTGGAGTATAGCCGTGGTCTTGCAGGCCGCTATAGCGCGCATGCGTCTGGTCGTCGCCCAGTCCATGGAAGCGGAAGCTCGCATTCTGCTCCCAGCCACGGGCCGAGTAATAGATTGTGCCCACGGTCATATCGGTGCTTCGGTTGATGGGCCAGTAAACCTGCTCGCCTACGGTAAGTCCTTTGCTGGAGGAGTCGCCCAGAACGGGAATTAGCACGCCTGCCTGGCGCGCGTTGGCTTCTATTGGATGAGTAACATAGGGCAACCAAAGCACAGGTATGTTTCTCAGCCGAAAGATGCTGTTAGTGGCGCGCGCTTTCTCTCCGTCGAGGCTGAAAGCGGACGCAGACAGCAGCCAGTCAGGACGAGGCAACCGGCATGACGTCACAGTACCCCCATAGATGTGGTACTCCTGCGGCCCGCTCTTCTCAACCATTCTGCCGCTGAACAAAAACGGATTGCCGTTGGTATATACGGAGCGCTGACCCACCACTGCCGCGCCGGTCGCGGGCTTCTGTCGCAATCCCACCGATCCGGTCACGTCGAAGAAGCGCCCTACCTGGGTCTGCACATTCACGGTCCCATGGCTGGCGTGGATAATCTCGTCGTTCTCGCCTCCGCTGACCAAAAGATTCCCGGTTAGGCTCACCTCTCCGGTCGTATTGTCATACTCGATGTGGTCGGCTTGCAGCGTGTGGTCGCCCGTGGTCAGTACCACATGGCCATCCAGAACGGCTACGTTACCCTTATATGTTTGCGTATCCGAATCTATATGGACAAGCGCGCCTTCGTCCTTGGCAGCTATCGGCTGCGCATCCGGATAGGAGTCGGTGTCGTTTTCGGCCGGGGGTGCCGCACTCGTCACCTCCTGCGCAGCAAGATGGGTAAAACTTGCCACGCCCACCGTGATACTTATGAAGATGCAAGCACACCTCAGCGCCCTTGCAAGGCTGAACCGGCCGTCAATCTCTGTCGCACGCACCACCCTATGAGGGTAGACGATTTCACGGAAGTGAGTTTGAGTTTTGAGCAAAATGGGTTCCGCACTGTTAGACACCGTCCCACTCGATCCGGCGCTTGCCGAAGCGTCCAGCGATATTGCCCTCGCGGCTACCCGCAATCTTATGCCTGCCACCTCCACCGAAACGCTGCGCCGCCAGGTTGCAGAACGCCTTGCTGCCCATCGCAGACGTCGTCCTGCCGCCGAGCCTTCGCACCCCTTCACGTCCGCGTCTCAACCCTCCGGAACCTCGCGCGTTGCACGCATTGCCGCCACCGTTGCGCAGCGCTATGCCCACTCCATCAGCTATCACGCGTATCTTGCCGCGGAGGCCGAACGCGCCACACAGCAGGCTGAGGCCGCAGCGCAAATTGCCGCGCTTAACGCACAGGCCGTCGCACAGGCCCAGCAACTGCTGCTGGACTCTATCCATCAAGACTCCCTTCTTCAAGACTCTCTCGATCAAGATAACGTCCATCCGGATGCGCCCGTCCACGACACCCAAAGCGAATTTCCGGCCCCACAGCCGCGCGCTCTCTCTCTGTGGCCGGAGGACAATCCCACGATTACGCCAGCCCCACGCAGCCGCTCTGCTCATCCTGCGGGTACCGTGACTTCAGCAACTACTCCATTGTCATCTAAGGGTGCTTCCGTCCACTCGCGTTTGCACCACAATCACGCCGTGCCGCAACCTTACCCGGCGCCCGCCGGCCTCACCGTCCGCCTATTCGGGGAAGCCGTCCCATCGTCCTTGCACAGTTCGGCGCATCGTCAGCCTGCCACCTCACCCTCCGCCTCCAGCAACCGCCTCCACACCCGGCAGGAGGAGGCCCGTAACGAGGCCGAAGCGCGCATGCTGGATGAAGAGATCGCCTTCCGCAGGTCGCCTGTATTTGAAGAGCCTGTTGGCCCACCCACGCCGCTACCCGCAAATCTGATCGAGTTCCCACGCCAGTTGGTTGCCACCCGCAAGGCCAGACCGCGCTACGCCGAGGGGCCTCTGCTAGCCGCTGACGTTCCTGCACCGGGGCAGAGTCAGTTGCGCATCTTCGAGGTCGATCCCACCCAGATCTCCACTACGCCGGTACTGGCGGAAGCCCCCGCTTCTCAGTGGACCTCGATCTGGCTCGACACACCGTCCGCACAGTTCTCGGACAGCGCCGGTGAGAGAGCCACTGATTTACTTGAGTCGGTCGCCAACCCCCTTGCAGCTCCCTCCGCCCATGCAGCCCCCCTGCCGCAGATTGCACCCCTAGGACGCCGCATGAAGGCTGCTGTCATCGATACCTCGATCCTTCTCGCCGGATTCCTTGCCTTCGCCGCTGCCTTCCTTGTGGTTACCTTCCGCTCCATCTCCTGGAACGCACTTGCGGCCGTCCCCGCCGACTCTTTCTCAATCGATCGCCCATCTGCCATGGCTCGCCTGATGGCCAACGCCTCCGCACAGTTCACAGCCCACACAGGACTTCAGCCCAGTGTTGCGCTTGCCTGCGGCGCGCTGATCCTCGTGATCTTCTATCTCCTCTACCAGGCGCTGTTCTTCTCCTTCTCGGAAGCCACGCCGGGTATGCGTTGCGCCCGTATCGGGCTCTGCACCTTCGACGACCAGAACCCTACGCGCCGCGCCATGCGCCGCCGCATCCTGGCTGTCCTCGTCTCCCTCTGCCCCTTTGGACTCGGCCTGCTGTGGGCCACGCTGGACGAAGACCGCCTTGCCTGGCACGACCGCCTCACCCGAACCTACCAACGCAGTTACTAGGTTATGGATGCAAGGTTCTGGGAACAGCATTATTTCACATGCATATTTTGCGTGCGTCGATGAAAATCGGCTGCCCGCTTCGGCAGCCGCTTTCTACTTTTCCCTGGTCCATGCCCTTAGAACGTCGTGCTCACCGTCAACCGAAGCGTCTTCCTCGGCTCGCGCAGTTCGTAGGCAGCACCATAGAGTTGTAGCGCCTGTGCATAGCTATACTGCCCCGCGGCCGTCTGCATAGGGAACAGCGAGCAAAATTCGCCGGGAACGCCATTGGGCCCCGTGCAGGTCGTCGGCATCGCCAATTGCTGTGGCAGGTTCTTAAACAGCCGCATCGGGTTATACGCAAAGTACAGTCGGAATGGCGCATTCACGATCGGCAGAATCACTTGTAGCTCGGCTCCGCTGGACATGCGAGGTACAAAGTTAGTACCCGGAACCGTGTTCAGTTGCCGAGCCGCCAGCGCCGGGACCGACTGGCCTCCATAACAGGCGCCGTTGATAAACGTGGGGCAGCCATACTGCGGGCTCGCCAGCACCGATACTCCCGCCGCGCTCTGCAGCAGTTCTCCCGGTTGCAGATCACCGGTCAGTCCCAGGTCGGTGAAGAAATTCATGCTGACCGTACTCACGATGGGAATCTGGTACTGCACGTTCGCCGTGATCTGCGTGTCGCCGCCTACCGAGGCCAGACGATAGATGGGCAGTGGTATATGCACATTGCCCAGGTTCGGGTTGGTGGGATCGCGGGGCACAGTTGTACCATCCGGATTGGTCAGGTTGAACTGCACGTTGACCGGCACAAACGTATACGGCGAGTTGGCGCGAATATCAAACCCGCGCACATCCGATTCCCCGCCGCCATAGATGCGGTTGGTCGGGGGAGCCACCTCGCCACCGAATCCTGAGATATGCGCAAACAGTAGACGTATGCCCAGTACGTTGTGTCCCTCGCGGTCGATCCGCAGCCCACGCATCGGGTAGAACTGCCGGAAGCTCGCCACCGGAGAGATGTACTTCACGTTGCCGCCCGCACCGGCAATCTGCACCGATAGATTAAAGTCGCGGCCAGAGTGCCAGCCGAGTGAACGATCAAGACTGGAATACGAGAAGCTGGGAGCAATGGTCGAGGTCACAATGCCATTCAGCTGGTTCTGCCCCTCTACGCCGGAGCGGAATGCAAGCGACTGGAAGATGTTGCGCGTATTGTCGTTGAACGTGGTAACGGTTGAGCGCGACAGCGCATAGGTCACACCCACACGAGTCACTCCACGTCCCACCCACAGATGCTTCAACGGCTCGCTCGCCGACGCTGTAAACCCATCCGTCGACGTGTTGTAGTTGGTCAGCAGGGACTCCTGCGCCGTGGATACATTCGCGCTCGCGCCATTCGCAATGGAGTACGCTTTAGCTGGGTTGTAATCCGTCTTCCGCGAGAACAACTCCGCGCCCACCGAAATCGGCTTGTTGTGCAGATACGGCTCGTTGAATCCAAAACTCACATTGCGCGATAGATCGCCCACGTTGGCTGTGGCGGAGAGTGTCTCTCCTAACCCGAGAAAATTGTTGGTTGAGTAGTTCAAGCCCACAAACGTACCCGAAAGCCCGCTGATGCCGCCGTTCAGACCGATTGTGTTCTTGCCCTTCTCCTTCAACTTCAGCAGCAGATCGACCGTGCCGTTATCCGCATTCTGCCTCGTCTCGGTGTCGTCGTCGACCTTCAAGACCTCGAAGTATCCCAACTGGTTGAGCCGCTGGATCGACAGGTCCCACAGCTTGCTGTTGTATACCTGTCCCTCTTCCAGAAGCAGCTCGCGTCGAATTACCTTGTCCCGCGTCACCGTATTGCCCGAGAACTCGATGCGAGAGACATAGAACTGCTTGCCCTGCTCGATATCGATGTCGAAGTTCACCAGCTTCTTGACATCGTCGATCCGCGGTTTCGGGTCGGGAACCATGTTTATGTAGCCCTGGCTGCCAAACGCGTCGCGCAGATTCTTCAACCCCTTCTGGAACAGCGTCATGCTGAACCACTCATCATCCTTCTGCGCGAACGACGCACGCAGTGCCTTCAGGTTCCACTGTCGGGCATCGATTCCAGTAAAGTTGATTCCGCCCAGCTTGTAACGTCCACCCTCTTCCACTGGCATAAGAATGTCGATCCGCTTGCCCGTAGAAGGCCGCAGCGTAAACCAGTTCAACCCACCTTCGTCGCGCACCTTGGTCTGTGCATCACTGGTCTGCGCGCGGAAGTAGCCGTGATCCTGATAGGCCATGCGCACCCGTTCCGTATCCTCGTCCAGCTTGCTGGCGTCGAAGGTCCGCGCAAACAGGTTCTCTAGGATGATGGAGTGCGGCAAACCCAACGGACGCGTATTCACCATTGCGTTACGCAACGTGCGGTCGCTCAGGTTATAGTTGCCGTCAAAGGCGATCTTGCCCACCTTCACCGTTGGTCCTTCTTTCACCCGGAACGTGATCCCCACCGATGCCGGCGGAATTGTCTTGATCTCTGTTCTAACGGTCGCAAACTGGTGTCCATGCTCGCTTAACAGATCCTTCAGTACATCCTCCGAACGCTTTACGCGCGTCGGATCGTACTGGCTCTCTACCGACAGGCCCACCTTGGCTTTCTTATAGCGCTCCTGCACATCCGATTGCGTCACAGAGTTCAATCCCACATAATCGATCGATCGGATGGTCGGCTTTTCCCATACGTAGACAATCAATTGCGTGCACGCAGCGGTGTCCTCGCGCTCAATCTGCACTTTGGTGAAGTAGCCAGTGTTCCACAGAGAATTGAAGTCGCGTTCTACCGTCGCCGCATCGTAGGGGTCGCCCTGATGGCTGGACATACGCGCCAGAACAGAATCCTTGGGTATCCTGCGGTTGTTGATGACCTGCGGCTGGCACAGAACCTGCCCGCCCGTTGCAGCCGTCGTGCCACTTGCATCTGCTGCTTGCTGTGCCTGTGCCGCGCTCGCCAGCACAAAAACCATCGCCGCCAGCAGAAGTACCGCAATGGCAACCGTTTGGCCACAGCACAGGGACTGCCGAACCTCTCCGGAGCGCGGTCGCACAGACGTTAGCTTGATGCCCAGGAAACTTCCGTTCACTCGCTTTACGGTAAAGATACGCACACCCTCATTGCTGCTAAAAATCGCACCCCGCTGGCTCCCGTGGGGAAAGCTCGATTATATGGGAGCAATGCCGCTCCATGCGAATCGGAAAAGCCTTCTGGATCAACATCAGCCCGACTTACCGCGACGGAAGGTCTCTTTAGGCTGGAAATATGAACCAATTCTTTGCTCCGAAGTAGCCCATTCTGCCCACCTCTTTGCGCCGCCTCAGCGATGCAGCAACTGGGCAAACCTGGCCTCTAGCGCCTCGTCGTCCAGAAAGTTCTGCGGACTGGCCGGGCGACAGTGCGCACAGCAACCCGCATCCTGATCCATCAGATGCATTGCCGCTTCCACCAGCAATACCGACGACGACTTGCCCGCAACTAACGCCAGTAGTTCGATACGCGCGCTCTGCTCAAAGTTCAGTTCGACATGCACGAACCCAACCTTACACGTTTGGGGGATGTACCTGTCAAACATTGCATGCTATGCCTCGATCCGCCAATTCCTAAAATAGAATCCGTGGGGCATCCAGCATGGCAGGGCCTGCTTCCAGCCACATCCATCCACCAATCCGGCTAACTCAGTACCTCCTTCCCTCTGTAGAATAACCAAGTCGAATTCGTCCGGTTCCTATCCGGCTCCCAATCGGCTTATGAAAGGCAGGGCAACTAAATGGCATCCATCATGGCAGGCAATCCGGCATTGAAGAGCGTGCACGCGCAGATCAAGACACGTATGGAGAAGACGGTTGAGGACTTCCGCGCCAACCTCCTCTCTACCCGCACCGGTCGCGCAAATGTTCACATGCTCGACCAAGTCAAAGTGGACTACTACGGCACCGACACTCCCCTCTCCCAGGTAGCACAAATCTCTACGCCCGAGCCGCAGATGATTCTGGTCTCGCCCTGGGAGGCCTCCATCGTTCCCGCTGTGGAAAAGGCGATCCGCACCAGCAACCTTGGCTTCAACCCCATGCACGACGGCAAGATCATCCGCGTCCCCGTTCCTCCAATGACCGAGGAGCGCCGCCGCGAGACCGTCAAGCACTTGGCCGGGGTGCTGGAAGACCACAAGACCGCCATCCGCAACATCCGCCGTGACGGCAATGAGCATGTCAAAAAGGCGGCCAAAGATAAGCTCATCTCCGCCGATGACGAGAAGCGAGCCAGCGAAGAGGTTCAACAGCTCACCGACGCTGAGATACGCCGCATCGAGGAGTACTTCCAAGCCAAGGAAAAAGAGATTATGACCGTATGAGGTCAACCGCCTACGTCGTGTGGTCGAGAACGATCTTCCATCCCTGATCGGTCTTTTCCAGCACCATGGAGAAGGTCCCCTCCGCCCCGCCGCCCTCTTTCTTGGCACGCTCCAGATGGTACTTACCCAGACAGACGGCAAGGCTGTCGCCTACCGTATGCACCTCCAGTTCGGAGAATCCCAACGTCCCCATCGACGCCGCAGTGGGATAGTCCAGCTTGTACTCCGCCACAATCCTGGAATAGCCCTCGACGATCTGCTTGCCCATGAAGACGGTGGTCGCGGAGTCCTTGTATCCCTTCACGAAGCCATCCAGATCACCTCGATTCCAGGCATGCTCCTGCGCCATCACCGCCTTCGCCACGTCCAGTTCCTCACGCGTCGCTGTATGCAGTGGATCGCCTGCCTGCGACTTCTCCTGCGCCGATGCGCAAGCCGCAAACATACACACCGCGAGCAGTGCACAGGCCACACCGCGTAGCACGCTCGGAAGTTTGTTTCTTCGAGGGCCCCGTGGATCGCCGCCCATAGCATCACCTCGCGTGCGAAGAGTGTAAATGAACCGGACCAACGGGTGCCCCACATCTCGCTCATTGCGATGTGGGATTTTAAACCATTACGCCAACCCTGTACTCTCCGCCTGCTCCTGCGCGTGATAACTGCTGCGCACCAGGGGTCCGCTCTCCACATGGCGAAAGCCCATCGCCAGAGCCTCGTGTTTCAGGAATGCGAACTCGTCTGGCGTGTAGAAGCGTTGCATCACCAGGTGGTCGCGCGAGGGCCGCAAATACTGCCCGATGGTCAGGATGTCCACCTTGCGCTCGGCCAGGTCGCGGAAGACCGCCAGCAACTCGTGCATCTCTTCACCTAAGCCGACGATAATGCCGGTCTTCGTCACCTGCGAGTGCCCAGCCTCCGCAGCAAGCTCCTTAGCCCGCCTAAGGAATTCGAGGGAGCGGGTGTAGCGTCCACCTGATTTGGCAATTGCATAGAGCCTCGGCACCGTCTCAATGTTGTGGTTCAGAATCTCTGGCCGCGCCGCCACCACCATGCGCAGCGACTCTGGATTGCCCTGGAAGTCGGGTGTCAGCACCTCCACCCGGCATCCTGGCTCCTGCGCGCGAATTTGCTGTATCACAGAGACAAACGCCTGCGCTGCTCCCAGGTTGTCGTCGTCGCGGTTGACGCTGGTAACCACGGCATGGGCCAGCCCAAGCTTCGCGACGGCGTATGCCACGCGCCGCGGTTCGTCCAGGTCGATCGGCTCCGGCTTACCTTTCGGGACAGCACAAAAACCGCAGCGCCGAGTGCACAGGTTGCCCAGCATCATGAAGGTGGCAGATTTCTGGTTCCAACACTCTCCCAGGTTGGGGCAGTTGGCACTCTCGCACACCGTATGCAGCTTGAGCTCACGCGCCAGCTTCTTCAGGTTGTGGAAGGTCTCGCCACCGGGCGCACGTGCCTTCAGCCACTCCGGCTTGCGCTGTGGCCGACGTGGCGCAAGGTCGATCTGAACGAGTTCTTCGGCGATCGGCGGCGTCATCGCTTTTGATTGTATCGCCTTGCGTGGCCACAAGACGAACGCTGGGAGAGGCTGTGGCGGTCGATGTTGCACAGCCGCGCGAAAAAATCTGCAACCTGCCGATAAGCAAAGTACAGCAGCAGTAGCAGGCAGAGCGGACACCCACGGGCGACCGGCGCGGTGGCGCGAACCTGTGCGTGGAGGCGAAGGATGATCGGCCAGTCGTACGAAGAGCGTGGCTTCTGGGAGACAGTGTTGCAAAGCAGCGCTGTCCTTGAGCCGAACCGGACCGAGCACGCATGGGCACTGGCGGCAGAGATTCAACGGTTGATGGGAGACGATGCGCAGCCGGACAGCCTCTTTTTTGAAGAGAGCTGGCGATACGGCGCGCCCACGGCGGTGGAGAATCTGCGGCGCAGACGGATGCAACAGGCGGAGAGCGCGACAGGGAGCCACAGGTTCTGGGAGTTTGACAACTATGGCGCGCAGTCCTACATGCGGCAGAGGGAGTTGTATGCGGATCTGTTTCCGTCCGCAAAAGACGGTGCGGTTGGGGGAAGACCCGCTGCAGAGTGGATGGAGTGGCGCGGAGAAGAGCATGCCGAGCCGACGCACGACGCTGCAAGCCAATGGGAGCCGTTTGCAACAGAGTGTGACAACCAGCAGACGACGAACGAACCCAGTCCGATGACGCTGCATACGGCTTGCCGTCTGCTTGGAGTGGAGGCAGACAGTTCGTGGGCGCAGATCCGGAAGGCGTATCGGCGGATGGCTGGGCAGTGGCATCCTGACCGCATGCAGCAGAGCAGCGAAGAGATGCAGCAGTTCGCGAATGAGCAGATGATCGCGATCAACGAGGCGTATTGCCTGCTGCGCGTGCTGAGGATGCAGCAGGCCGCGTGAGGCGGATCTGATTGCAAAATGGTTTGCCACTACAGGTTCGCCAGCAGCGCGGCTAATAGCGTGGTACGGGGGACAAGGTATTCGATGACGACCGATTCGTGGGCAGCGTGGGCACCTTCGCCGACTGCGCCGAGGCCGTCCAACGTGGGAACGCCGAGTGCGGCGGTAAAGTTGCCGTCGGAGCCTCCACCGGTTGCGGCCTCATCGAGTTGGAAGCCAAGCTCTGCTGCCAGCTTTCGCGCCTGTTTGTAGAGGGCGACGGTGCCGGGCTTGCGCTCCATCGGGGGACGGTTGATGCCGCCGGAAATATCGAGTTTGCAGCCAGGATCGGAGCAGCGCAGGCTGCGGAAGAGCCGGTCGATGTGGACTGCATCGCTGGCACGCGCGATGCGGACATCGACCTCGGCGAAGGCTTGTTCAGCGACGACGTTGGAACGCGTTCCGCCGGAGATGACGCCGGGATTGACGGTGATGCCGCGATGCAGATCGGTGAAGCCGGCAACGGTCTGCAGAAGCCGGGCAAGCTCGACGATGGCGGAGTGTCCGCTGGTGAAGTCGACGCCACTGTGCGCCGCTACGCCAGTGACGTGCAGACGGTAGTCGCCGACACCCTTGCGCGCTGTCTTGCAGGCGAGGCCTTGCGCGGCCTCCAGCACAAGGACGGCGGAGGATGCGAGAGCAAGCCTCTCGGTGATGGGACGCGAGACGGGGCTGCCGACTTCTTCGTCGGAATTTAGCAGCAACGTGATGGGGCGGCTGATGCCGAGCTGATTGAGCGCGCGGATGGCGGCGAGTGCCATGACAACACCGGATTTCATGTCGAGGACGCCGGGGCCGTACAACCTGCCGTCGCGCCTTCTCCAGGGCATGGTGCGCAGTGTGCCGAGGGGCCAGACGGTATCCAGGTGGCCGAGCAGAAGAATGGGCTTGCGGGGGCTGCGCGCTGGGCCAAAGCGAAGTTCCAGCACGTTGCCGAAGTGCTTTTGCTTATGCAGTTTGACCCGTCCGCCGGAGGACTGGGCGAGGCTGGCAACGAGGCGAACGGCTGCATCGACGGCGGGCTTGTTGTCGCTGGGCGACTCGATCAGGACGAGGTCGCGCAGCGTGGACGCGAGCCACCTGGACTGCGAGTTGACGGCTGCGATGATTGGGTCTTGATGGCTCATTGACCCCTCCCCCCCTCCCCCCTATTTACGCATCATCTAGATAAATAGTGACTTACGAGCGTAAACCCAAGGACTATAACTACAAGATCAACAAAACAAAGCACATAGTTTTCATAATCTTCAAAACAAACAAGTTATAGGAAGATTTGCGATTCGATGCCACCTGTTGGACAAAGGTACAGGCCGGCAACGAAAATCCCTACTCTTCTATTGTATCAGTTTGGATCGTTGGAATGCCACGATGATCTCTATTTGAATCAGTTAGTTGTACGATTTATGGCTTGACGTGGATATTTGCTGAGCAAAATCGCAAAAAAACTTTTGCGGGGTTGTGGGAAAGAGATGGACGGGGTAGAAGGAGGGCTTTCGTAGTCAGAATGCTGAGGTGCCTGGCATCGTACAGGTTCACAGAATCACTTCAAGCCCCTTGCGGCGAATGACGTTGAGCAGGATGAGGGCAGGACCTTTGGGTTGCTTGGTTCCGCGCTCCAACTGCGAAACGTAGCCAACGGTGAGATTGAGAAAACGAGCAAACGCGGCTTGGCTCAGGTTTGCCTGCTCGCGCAAGGTGCGGATCTCGTGACCGCTGATGGGTTCGGCTGTCTTCAGAGCGAGCGTGCCGAGGTGGCGAATTGTGATCTTTTGATATGTCGCGTCGTCCATGATGCCGATGCGGTGCTGGTCTCCGGCCATCTGCTGGATTGCTTCGCTCAACCGGTTAGTTGTCTTGTTCATCGTGGTCAACCTCCTGTAAAAGTCCTTCTACAATGGCATCGGCAATCTGCTGACGCGTAGCGTTCAGCCAGTTCAAACCGACTGTCCGCAAGTCGAGCAACTCGTGCGGCTGGATGTTGTCTCGTTCATTCTTAGCAAAGCCATAGAGGAAGATGGCACGGCCTTTCGCACGATAGGCAACGATGGTGCGATAGCCTCCAGATCGTCCTTGTCCTGGCCTTGCAACGCGTTGCTTGATTAGACCACCGCCTAGATCGGCGTCAATCAGTCCCTTTTCAGCTCGCGCTATTGCGTCACGCAAGCTGCTGTCGGTGATGTCTTCGTGGCGGACAAACCGGGAGAGCCACTTCGTCTTGTAAACCTGCATGGCCGCTCACCGCTGCCATAAATATAACACTATAAACTATAGTTCTATAAACTATAATCTAAAGTCTATGAGCATTGAGCGCTGAAAGAAGTGTGCCGAGTGTGGTCAATTTGCCACACTTCAGGCAAGGTTTGCCGGTTGTAATCTGGACGATAGGGTAAATGGGAGCCCTATATTTCTGGCCCAGAGTGCACATCCAGAACAGACTATCCGGTCCGAGGTTGAGTTTCGCGGCATAGGGTTGCACAGCGGCGCGCAGGTAACAATGCGTCTGGTGCCGGCGCCTGCGGGATCGGGGATTGTCTTTCGACGAACGGACCTGGACGGCTTTGAGATTCCGGCGACTGGGCGCAACGTCGCCAAGGTAAGCTATGCCACCAGCCTGATGCGCGGCTCGGTGCTGATTACGACTACGGAACATCTGCTGTCGGCGCTGATTGGCTTTGGCGTGGACAACGTGATCGTCGAGGTAGACAACCTGGAGCTGCCGATCCTGGACGGAAGCGCGTTGCCGTATGTGGAGGCGTTTCAGTCTGTCGGGTTGAAGCAGCAGCGTCGGCGGCGCGAGTATCTGCGCATTCTGAAAGAGGTGGAGGTGCGCGAGGGCGGCAAGTTTATCGGCGTGTATCCGGGGACGGGATACGGCATTGATTACAGCATCGACTTTCCGCAGCCCATCGGGTCGGCGCGCTTCCAGGGCGATTTGGAGAGCGGCGACTATGCGCGGCTGATAGCGCCGGCGCGGACCTTCGGCTTTCGGGAGGACGAGGCGAAGCTGCGCGATATGGGGTTGATCCGCGGCGCGTCGGAGGAGTGCGTGATTATCCTGACCGCGCAGGGAGTGCAGAACGGGCCGCTGCGCTTTGCCGACGAGTTTGTGCGCCACAAGGTGCTGGACCTGATCGGAGACCTGGCACTGGCTGGGCGGCGCATCCAGGGCCGTGTGATTGCCGAGCGCGCGGGACATGCGATGCATACCGCGCTGGTGCAGCGGTTGATGCGCGACCGCAGCGCGTGGGAGTTGGCGCATGGGTTCGATGAGGTTGGCGAGCCGGTTGAAGCTGGGCTGCTGACGGAGACTGTTGCCGTCCATGCGTAGAGCAAGAATGTGGTGGAGAGCGTGAGGCGAATTGCGGCGATTGCGCTGGGCTCGAACCTTGCATCGCCGTGGGGTGATCGCGAGGCCAACCTGCGCGAGGCGGTGACGAGAGTGGCGAAGCTGGGTACGGTGCGTGCGGTCTCGTCGTTCCATGATACGGAGCCGGTGGGTACCGTCGAGCAGCCGAACTTTCTGAATGGAGCGATGCTGTTGCAGACCGAGCTGGAGCCGGTGGAGCTGATGCGCGAGCTGCTGGGCATTGAGCGGGCGATGGGACGCGACCGGGCGAGCGCTCCGGCGAAAGGCCCGCGCACGATTGACCTCGACCTGCTGCTGATGGGCGATGTGGTGCTGAATAGTGACGAACTTAGATTGCCGCATCCGGCGATGACGGAGCGGTGCTTTGTGCTGGAGCCGCTGGCAGAGATTGCTCCGCAGATGGTTGAGCCTGTGTCGGGGCGGACTGTGAGGGAGATGCTGGCGGGGCTGAGTCAGACCTGAAGCAGTATGTATTTTGGCTGATAGAATTCCCACGGTTAATCTGTCCTATAAATCCACTTGTGTGCGGGGCGGGGTGGTGCTCTACTACTTGCGATTTGTGGAGCGGGCCATGCAGGCGTTTGAACAGTTTCTGGTACGTTGGCGCAGCGCGGGGCTATTGGATGAGACAACAGAAGCGGCGATCCGGCGGTATGAGGAGTCGCAAGTCACACCGAGCGGACGGCGCTGGCAGGTAGTTCTGGCACTGGTGATGGGTGGAATTCTGCTGGGCGCAGGCGTGCTGCTATTTGTCGCGGCGCATTGGGACGATGTCTCGCCGCTCACGCGGTTGGCGCTGGTATTGGCCATGCTGGCGCTCTTTCACGTTGCTGGAATCATTACTCGCGAAAGGTTCAGTGGATTTGCCACCACTATGCACGCGCTGGGGACGGTAGCCAGCGGAGCGGCGATTGCTCTGGTCGGGCAAATCTTCAATATGCAGGAGCACTGGCCGGCGGCAGTGATGCTGTGGGCCATCTGCGCGGCGGCGGCGTGGTGGCTGCTGGGGGATGAGTTTCAGCAGACGCTTGCGCTGCTTTTGGTGCCCACGTGGCTGCTCTGCGAACTGTGCGATCGGATGAGCGTTTACAACGGAGCGAATGTCTTTTTGTGCCGGATCATCGCGGTACTCGGAGTTGTGTACCTGACGGCGTTTCTGCATTCGCGACGGAGGGTGGTTTACGGGATACTGTTTGCGGTGGGCTGCGTAACACTTATCGTCTCGACGGTTGTGCTCTCGGAAGGATGGCTATGGAACGGTTATGGGCATGACTGGGGCTTTGTGCCAATCTTGTTGCGCATGTGGGGCTATGCGATTCTGCTGCTCGTCCTGGGCTGCGGATGGTGGGCCAACCGCAAAAGTCTTTTGCCGTGTGTGGTGGTAACGGCGATGGCCTTCACGATTCCCTGGCTGAATGTGGTGAAAACAGAAGGCCTCTGGAGACACACTGAGCCGCGAGTGGCCATGTATGCGGTGGTAGCGGCGGCGTGCGTCTTTCTTGCCTGGTGGGGCGTGCGCGAGGCCAGCCGCGCGATTGTGAACTACGGCGTTGCGGCCTTCGCGCTGACGGTGGTGTGGTTCTACTTCTCTGACATCATGGGCAAGCTGGATCGTTCGCTGGGACTGATTGTGCTAGGCGTGCTCTTCCTGGCCGGTGGCTGGGCGCTTGAGAAGACGCGACGACGGATGGTGGCGAGTATCTCGGAGGTGACAGCATGAGATCGATGAGCCCAGTGGGACGCGCGGTGCTGTTGCTGTTGATACAGGCGGTGCTGGTGTTGAGCATTGCAGGGAAGTATCTGTACGAGCGGAAGACATGTCCGCGGGTGTGGGTGAGAGCGGCGCAGTACGATCCCAACGCACCGCTGCGCGGAAGATATCGGGCGATGCAGCTAGCGGTCGATGCCTGTGGATTGCCGCGCGACGAGGCACACCACAACAAAGCCGACTTCGGATCCATGCTGCTTGCTGGCCACTGGCGATGGACGGTGAGACTGGAGGCCCAGGATGGGAGGCTGGTTCCCGTGCTGGCCAGCGATAACGACCGGCCTGAGATGACCGAGGAGTTGACCATGTGGGGAGACAGGCCATGCGATCAGGCGACGCTCTCGCAAGGCGTGGAGTTCTTTATCTCCGACACGGTCCAGAACCCGTTTCCGCCGAAGAAGGGCGAAGAGCTCTGGGTGGAGGTGACGGTGCCGAAGATGGGGCCTCCGCGGCCGATCCAGATGGCGATGTCGAAGGATGGAGTGTTTACACCGTTGGTATTGCAGTAAGGCGAGCGGCGGGCTAATGCCCACCTTAGGCGCGATGAGGCTGCGCCTAAGATGGGGCACCCATTTAGTGGAGAGGTTCAGTCGATAGCGGAGTGGTGGCCCCAGTCGAAGTGGCGGCCGAGGATACCTTTGACGATGAGGTGGTCGGTGCCAGCGGTAGGGCCAACGCCGACGCCGAAGTTGATCTCCCACTTGGGTGAGACGTTGAGGTCGGTGACGGCGAAGATCTGCTGTTGCTGGTTGTGCAGCGTGTCGGGCGAGGTGATGCTGCCGTAGTCGGCGTAGTATTCGAAGCCCGCATTGACGGCCTTGCTGAAGTCGTAGCCGATCTTGGCTCCAGGCGCGAAGCCGATGCCCTGATTCACATCCGGGCCATGCCAGGTTCGCTCCAGCGCGGGGTTGATGGCGAAGTACCAGCGGCCGATGGTTTTGTCGACGATGGGGCGAATCTCCCAGGTCCATGTGTCGGGCGAGTAGACGGCGCGCTGATATCCCACTTCTGTTGAGACGGAGACGCCGACCGGCCAATGCCAGCTATCGGGGATGCGAACGCGCGGGCGGATGTGGTCGCCGACCCACTGAATGCCATGGCCGGCCTGCTCGCTGGTGAAGATGTAGAAGCCGATCTCTGACCAACTGGTGAGGCCCTCGGTAAGCTCGATGGTCTCGTGCTCCTGGTGGTTGGTGGGGTAGACGCCGTCGATCGTGTTCTTCTGACCCTCTGGGGTGAAGTTGGAGTGCAGCTCGACCATGAGGTCTTTGGGAGGGTTGGTATCTGCTCCGTAGACCTGAATCTCGTAGTTGCCCTGGGCGCGGGCGGGGGTTGTGAAGAGGACGAAGAGGAGAACGACGATCAACCCACACGTGACCTGAACCCATGTCTCAGACACGAGACATGGGGCACCCGATTTTGTGGCATTAGGCATAGTGAAACACCATCATAAAACCGTGGTCCATGTGATCCTGCTGGTGGCAATGAAAGAGCGTATTGCCGGGATGATTGGCGGTGAACTGCACGGTGGAGGTCTGTTGCGCGGGAATAAGGACGACATCCTTGCTCAATCCACGCATAGCCTGGCCACCGATATTTGTAACTTCAAAGGTATGGCGATGCAGGTGGATTGGATGATCGTCGGCGCTTAAATTCTTCATCACCAGACGATAATTTTTTCCCGTGTGCAGCACTGGCGACTCGATATCGGGATAGGACTTGCCGTTGATGGTCCATCGCTCCGGGTTGCCGTGGCCCTGGAACTTTGAGTCGAAGGTGAGCGGGATTTCGGTCACATCTTCTTGCTGCGTCGGCACCAGGTTCGCGTTTGCGGTCCAGGCGAAATCCTTATAACTCCAGAAGAGATTATCCGGCTGAATCCATTTGGGCGCGCCGGTTGCATTGGCGTATTCGATGACGATGCCCATGCCTGCGGCCTGCAAATGCTTGCGCACCTCGCCAAGGACCCAGACGCCGGGAGTATTCATCTCGACGATGGCGGAGACGCGTTCGGCGGGCGCGAGGCGCAGCATGCGGTAGCCGATGGAACCATAGGCAAACGAGTTGCCGTCTAGCGCGACGACCTGAAAGCTATGCCCTGGAAGTGCGATCCAATGGACTTCGGTTGGGCTGGAGTTGAGGATGTGCATCATCACCTGCTCGCCTTGCTTGACGCGGATGGGTTCGCCGAAGCCGAGCATCTTGCCGTTGATGGTGGAGACCTCGTACATCGGCATGGCGGAGCCGTCGGCCGAGGGCATCATGCTGCCGCCCCAGTCGTGCAGCGCGAGGAAAAGTTCGCGATCGTAGCGCGCCGGGTTCTCTGCCACCCCTCCGGAATCCGGATCGATCATCAGGAAACCGTGCTGGCCGGTGTACTGTCCCTTGCGCATGTCGTTGCCGGCAAAGGTGTGGGTGTGGAACCAGCGTAATCCCGCGGGATCGGGTGTGAATTTGATGCGCGTGGACGCTCCGGGCGCAATCAAGGGCGAACCTTCCTCCATAGCACCGTCGGTCTCCACGGGAAGATAAAGGCCGTGCCAGTGGACGATCTCAGCTTCGGCGGAGTGGTTGTAGATGTCGATGGTGACTGGGTGGCCCTGCCTCATGCGCAGCAACGGGCCGGGCACCTGGCCGTTGTAGGCGATGGTGGGAAAGCGATGTTTGGGGGATGCTTCCATAAGATAGGGAGCGATGTTGAGGGTGAAATCCGCGGGCGGGGCATTTGCGGGAATCACTGGTGCGGAGGCAGCGGGCATTCCCATCTGCGCACCCAAACCGCGCCCCACTGCGAGCGATGCGGAGGTGATGGCAGTGAGTTGGGTGAACCGCCTGCGCGTCAGCATTGCCAGAATCCTTGTACCAAACTATTTCCGGTAATCAGTAGACGGGCAACAGTGGCGATTGTTTCACGGTGTGGCAACCGGGTTCAGCCACCTCATCCACCGGCGACGGCACCGAGGATGATGAGCGGTTCTGATCCATTGACGATGGCAGTGGGGAGGGCCGTGTCAGGGCTATCGAGCGAGATGTCCTGCTGGCAGGCGAAGAAGCGCAGGAAGGCGCGGCGTTCGCGGGTTACCTGGTCGCGTATGGTACCGCGCAGCATGGGGTAGGTAGCTTCGAGCACATCGAGGACAGTGGCGACGGTGGGGTTATCGGGAACGTCGAGCGCGACCTCGTGACCCGCGATGCGGGCCAGGGTGCGGAGGTGCGCGGGGAGTTCGATACGAATAGTGGGCATGGCGCTCTTATCGAGACAAAGACAGAATACGGGGATCCTTCACTTGGTTCGGTATGACAAAAATAGGTACAACAGAGGATTCCTTCCCTATGCTGTGGAATGACAACGCTCCTGTTCAGCGCAGGGTCTGCACCTCGACGGAGAGGACGGGCGGCAGGTCGTGGACGATGGCGGTCCAGTTGTCTCCTGAATCGGCGGAGGCGTAGACCTGTCCGCCGCTGGTGCCGAAGTAGACGCCGCATGAGTCGAGCGTGTCGACGGCCATGGCATCGCGCAGGACGTTGACGTAGCAGTTGCGGTCTGGCAGACCTTTGCTCAGCGGCTCCCAATCGTTGCCTCCGGTGCGGCTGCGGAAGACGCGCAGCTTGCCTTCGGGAACGAAGTGTTCGGAGTCGGATTTGATGGGCACGACATAGAGCGTTTCGGGCTCGTGGGCATGCACGTCGATGGCGAAGCCGAAGTCTGTGGGCAGGTTTCCGGAGACCTCGTGCCAGTTATCGCCGGCGTCGTCGGAGCGCATGATGTCCCAGTGCTTCTGCATAAAGAGTGTGCGGGGGCGCGACGGGTGGGCGGCGATGTGGTGGACGCAGTGGCCGACCTCGGCGGTGGGGTCGGGAATGAACTCCGAGCGCAGGCCGCGGTTGATGGGCTTCCAAGTCGCGCCGCCGTCATCCGTGCGGAAGGCTCCTGCCGCAGAGATGGCGATGACGATGCGTTTGGGATTGCTGGGATCGATGAGGATGGTGTGCAGGCACATGCCGCCCGCTCCGGGAGACCATGCGGAGCCAGTAGTATGGGTGCGCAGGCCGGATAGCTCTGCCCAGTTCTGCCCGCCGTCGGTGGAATGGAAGAGGGCTGCATCCTCCACGCCGGCGTAGACCTCATCGGGATTGGTGAGTGAGGGCTCCATGTGCCAGACGCGCTTGAACTCCCACGGATGCGGCGTGCCGTCGTACCACTGATGGGTGCCGGGAACGCCATCGTAGGCGAAGTTATTGCCTACAGGCGTCCAGGTGTTGCCGCCATCGTCGGAGCGCTGCACAATCTGTCCGAACCATCCGGAGGATTGCGAGGCGTAGATGCGATTCTGGTCGACGGGTGAGCCCTTGAGGTGATAGATCTCCCATCCGGGAAAGTGCGGTCCAGCTATCTCCCACTTTTTGCGTGCAGCATCGGCAGTGAGGATGAAGGCACCTTTGCGTGTGCCTACGAGAACACGAACATTCGAGCCACTTGCGGTCATAAATCCTCCGTGATTTGCGGGGCCCGGAGATAGCTTATCGCAGATCGGCCATGACGGCAGGGATTGCCGGACCGGCAGGATTCATCTTGAGTCCGGTGATCTTCAGCGTCCATGCATTGTCGCATGGCTTGTTGGCGGGCAGCGTGATCTTGAGGCCATCGGCATCCTGCTTGAACTTGAGTTTGCCGGGTTGGCCCAACATGGTAACGCTCTTGATCTTTCCCTTCACAGGCTGTCCGTCGAGCAGTTTGCCCTTGGCAAGCGTTGTAATGACGGCTGTATCCGTGGGCCAGGATAGGGCGATGGCGTAGAGGCTTTCACCCTTGACGGTGAAGCGGTACTCGACGGGTTTTGGGCCAGTGGTTGCGGCTGCGGGCGGCCGAGGTGGAGCAGACGCAGGCGTAGGAGCAACAGCAGGGGTGGTAGTTGCTGCGCCGGCAGCAGACGCGGCACGCGCGAGCGCGCTGCGTTCAGGCAGAGGCGTGAATCCTTCGCCATCGACGATCCAGTTATGTGTGCCGTAGACCGCTTCGCCATTCACCGCCAGCCACTTGCCGACTTCGATCAGCGCTGTCCGTTGCTGCTGGTTGATGGCGCCCTGGCCCATGGGCGAGAGGTTGAGCAGAAGACTACCGTTCATGCTGAGGATGGTGCATAGCTCATCAATGACCGATTTTGCGCTGCGGAATGTCTCCACCGGATTGGCGGCGGTGTAGCCCCATGTGCTGCCTTCGGTATCTTCCGCGTCCCAAATGCCTTTCAGGATCTGGGTTGGGCCGCGCGGGTTCAGTCTTTCAAAGTCCAGCACGCTGCCAGCCAGGAATGCGGAGTCCTTGGTCTCAATGGTCACCGGCTTTTTCCATTCCAAAGCGCGGTTGTAGTAGTAGGCGGCCACCTTCATCTTTACCGGGTCCAGCGTTCTGGAGTTGACGCCGTTGTCGAACCACATCACGTCCGGCTGATACTGGTCGATGAGTTCGATGTTCTTCTTAACCCAGTCTTCCAGGAACTCCTGCAGGCGCGTGTCGGAGCGGTTATGCCAGTAGAAGTCCGCATATTTCGGATCGTCCACATCGGTTTTGAGGCCGGGAGTTGGATTGACGAAGGTATAGTGCTCCATGTTGTGGCTGCATATGCCGAACTTGAGCCCTGCTTTGCGCGTGGCGGTGGCCATCTCGCCGACCAGGTCGCGGTGCGGGCCCATGTTATATGCGTTATAGGGATTGGTGGCGCTGTTCCATAGCGAGAAGCCGTCGTGATGCTCCACCGTGGGCATGAAGTACTTTGCGCCAGACTGCTTGATGAGAGAGACCAGATCGTCGGCGTTGAAATCCGTTGCTTTGAACAACGGGATGAAGTCCTTGTAGCCGAACTGGTCGGGCGGGCCGAAGTTTTGGGTATGCCATGCGGAGAAGCTGGTGTACATATACCGCTCGTACCACTCGTTGTGATACGCCGCGACGGAGAACAGCCCCCAGTGCATGGTGATGCCGAATTTGGCGTCGATGAACCACTGCGGCACGGTATAGTTGGCGCGGATGGAGTCCCACGTCGGCTGTACCGGGCCGGGGGCAACCGGAGTCTTCGCAGCGGCGGCTGCGGCGACGATCTCCGGTGTGGCGTTGGGGCCAGACTGGGCGCATGCAACGCGTGGCAGAGTCGCCAGCAAAAGCAGCGTGGACAACGCTGCAAGGCGTGGCATGGACATCCGCATGTCTACTTCTCCTTCGGGTAGAACAGCTACATGGGGCTTACGGCGCAGCAGCAGCCGGAGGAGCAGCACGAGGCGCCGGCACCGGCTCATCCATCCTGTTGGTGCGGAAGGGAAATGCCGGCAATCCTGCTGCGTTATAAAGATTTGCGCCGTAGGGATAGTTGTCCCATGCGTAGCGAACCTCGGTGGGTGCGGGAACATCCGGACTCTTTACCACCACTGTGCTGCCGCTGATGGTGGCCTGCGCGTCGAAGTACTTGCCGTCGGCACCGGCGATCTGGAACCACTTCAGCGGACCATCGTTGGAGGTGGGAACCTCAGCGGTGGAGGGAGGATTGGGCGGCGAGGAGACATGCGCATACAAACCATCCGGATAATGCGTGGTCAGTCCCTGCGCGTGGGTAAAGCTAAGGCGAATGGAATCCCCCTCAACCTTCATGGACTGGTACATCGGTCCATAGAACTCCATCTTCTTTCCGTATACGTTGGCCAGTGCGATGCGGGTGAGACGGTCGCACAGCGGCTCCTTATTCTTGGGATGGACGTTGGCGGAATCGCCGATATCGATGGCGGTGGCCACGCCGGTGTTAGGTACGGAGAGGAGGTCTGCCTGCTGTTCGCGAACCCGCGGATTGTTGCTGTTGTTCTTCAGCGGCCCAAGCTGCACCTCGTAGAACGGGAAGTTACCCTCGCCCCATAGCTGACGCCAAGTGGTGACCAGCGACGCCATGACATGGCCATACCCAGGGATGCCCGGATTGCCGAGGATCGATTCACCCTGATACCAGATGGCTCCTCGGATGGCGTAGGGAAGGATGGGATTGATCATGCCGTTGTAGAGCACGGTGGGCTGATGCTGGTCGTTAGCCGGATCGCCACCGCCGCCACGCGCTCTTCGAGCCGCGGGTGGTGCGCCTGCCGCTGGGGGTGCGCCGGGAGCGCCGGGAGTTGCAGTTGCCTCGGCGGGTGGTGCTGCCGGACGCGGAGCAGGCGGTGTTGGAGGTGTGGGGTTCGCCTTCCAGGCTGCCTCACGGGTATCAAAGCCCTCCACAACCGGCTTCATGATGGGATCTGCCAACAGTGCTTCGCGCGGAATCCACGCCTCAGCGGTGCTTGAACCGGAGGCCGACAGTACGATGCCGACTGGCAGCTTCAGCGCCTGGTTCAGATCGCGCCCAAACAGGTATCCCATAGCGGAGAAGTCCGCGACGGTATCCGGGCTGCATATCTTCCATACAGCCTTGACGTCCGTGAGCGGCGTGTAAGACTTCTTGTCCGGCACAGTGAACATGCGCACCTGCGGGTAATTTGCCGCAGCAATCTCTTTCGCATCGTCCAGTAAGCCATAGGGACCTGCGCGGCCCTTCATGGAGACAGGGAAGACCATGTTGGATTGACCGGAACCCAGCCACACCTCGCCTACCAGCACATCGCTGATGGTGATGGGCGTACTGCCTTTTGCACCTGCGATGGTCATGGTGAAGGGGCCGCCGGACTTGAGCTTCGACAGCTTCACCATCCACTTGCCGTCGGTGCCCGCGGTTGCAGACTTGGTTTGACCAAGGAACTTCACAGTGACCTTTTCTCCGGCTGCAGCAGTACCCCAGACGGGCACAAGCATGCCGTTTTGCAACACCATGTGGTCGCTGAACAGGGGGTTAGGGACAATCGATTGTGCGGTCTGCGCCTGGACAAGGCAGGGTAAAGTCGCCAGCAACAGTGCAGCGAAGAATACTGGGAGCAAGGTGGTGCGCAAGGACTTAGGCGAGGTCATGGAGCAACTCCAAATGGATTTCCATCAAGGGATGATCGTCCAATCCGGTGATCAGAGGATGGTTCACGTTACTCCAGCAGCAATAGGGGAGGCAAGAGCATACGGTTATCGGCGGTTTGCCGGTGCAACATTGCCTTTGGTGATAGCAATTCCATGCATGCTTCCGTCTGCATCCTACTGGAGAGAGGGAGCGGGGCCACGCAACCAAGAGTGAGATTCGAGGCAAGCCGTATGGCGCAGTTGGGAGCAGCATGAGAGAGATTCGCAGGATGGATGTTGATGGCGTGATGAAGTTCTGCCGGTTGGCGGGCGGTGCCATGGTTGCTTTGTTGCTGACAACCTCCAGCAGCGGTGCAGGCACACCGACGGACATGGCGCAGGCGACCCTGTCCGCGCAGCAGATTGTGTCTACGATGCTGGCCAATGAGGATGTGGCGGCACAGCATCGCGACCATTATGCGTATCTGTCGAAGGAGCGATCTGACCGCACCGGCGGGCATCTGTGGACGGAGAAGTTGGTGGAGACCAACGCGGGCAAGGTACGCATGCTGTTGCAGGAGGACGGCCAACCGCTGAGCGCGGAGCGCATCGCGCAGGAGCGTGGACGGCTGGCAGGTGTGGTTGCCGATCCGGCAGCCTTCCAGCGTAAAGAGCAGGCGCTGAAGGACGACGAGGCCCACGCCAGGACGATGCTGACCCTATTGCCCAAGGCCTTCCTCTTCGGCAATGTGCGCCAACAAGGCGACGAACTACTGATCGACTTCCGCCCCAACCCGGCATACGAGCCGCAGTCTCTGGAGGAGCGCGTGTTGCATGGCATGTCCGGCTCCATGATGGTAGACGCGAAGGCGATGCGCCTGCATCACATTGAAGGCCGTATGCCCGCGGACATAAGTATCGGGTTTGGATTGCTTGCCACCATCCACGCGGGAAGCAGCTTTGCCACGTCGCGCGATCCGGCCAATAACGTCGCCACGCCGGAGTGGAAGACCACTCTGATCGATAGCGCCATCGACGGCAAGGCAATCCTGTTTAAATCCATCGCCAGAAACGAGCACGCCGAACATAGCGAGTTCGTCCGCGTGCCCAATGACATGAGCGTGGCCCAGGCCGTAGCGCTGGCAGAGCAGTAGCGATTTGTGCCCTGCCTTTAACGCAAAGACGCGGATCTCCCATTGACTGGCTTAGTAAGTGCCCAGCTTAACGTGCAGCACTGCACCTGGCATGCTGAAAAAGAGCCCACTGTCGGCCTCATCACCGTTCCAGAGGCGTCCGCCCTTCCAGACTGAGCCTTCATAGTGACCCTCCTGCACATGCAGGAATTGGGTCTGCACGGTTTGTGGATGCACCGTTCGATGGAAGCTGACCTGGGCGTCGATGCCGATGACAAGAAATTCATCTGGGCCGATGGGCGCGATCAGCACGCGTCCCATCTTGAGGCGCGCGGAGGGCGAGCCGCCATCATTTGGTACGGCGGAATCGAAGGCGGGAGGGAAGCTGACCCGCGCAGTCCAATCGCCAAAGGCAAGCTCGATCTGCGCCAGGCCGGGTTCTTCGACTGCTGTCTGCATCTCGCCCTGGTACTGTAGCTGCGCAACAACTTCGCCGGAGGGAACGAGCAGGCGGTTGTTCTCTGCCAGACCCTGCCGCTCGACATCGAGTTTGCCGTCGGGTCCTAAGGCGATATGGTCGATGCCGAAGGGCGAGAAGCCGAACGATCCCGCGCCCAGAGCGAGAAACTCCAGCCGCCCTTGACCGTCGTTGCCGTGCGTGGCCCCATAACCATCGGTCTCCGGAATGAACAGCGCATTGTCTGGGCGAGTGTACTGCTGCATCACGTTCTTGAAGCCCTGGACACCGGGAACATGAATGTCCGGCGCAATCACGTCAATGTGCGTGCCTGCGGCCTTCCATACGTCCAGCATGTTGCTGGTAGGCCCTCCACTGGGATAATCCACGCCGGGAATCGAGCTGACCGGATAAGCGCGCGGACTCTTCAGCCAGTTGTTGACGTACATGGGCAGAGCCATCTGCTTCTTGCCCGCTTCAGCCACCTTGTCGATATAGTTTGCAGTGGCATACGCAGCGAGGGCCTCGTCAGCGTCGTCGCCAAACAGGGCCTTCCAGTTGCCTGCGGGCTTATGCAAGGCCTGACTGATCTCCGCCGGAACGTTAGCTTCAAACTGCTTCTGCGCCATGGGGGAGAAGTCGCGGACAGCACCCAGCGCGCCGGACTCATTCTCCAACTGCATCATGATGACGGTATGCTGCGTGCCGTCGATCTGGCGCAGGTGCGCCATCAGGTGTGCGAAGGCCGCGGCATCGGCGTTGTAATTGGCGGGCGAGTTGGGTGAGAGCACGTCGATGGGCAAGCCGGCAGGCGTAATCACCCTCGGAAAGCGCTTGGTGTCGCTCTTCACCCACTCCGGCGCATAGTGCATCTTGCCGTTCTTCCATGTGGCAAACCACAGCAGGATGAGGCGCACATGATGGGCGCGCGCCTGCTGCACCACATCATCCACGACGGAGTCGTCGAACTTTCCTTCACTCGGTTCCAACTGCTCCCAATAGACAGGAACCTCCAGTGTGTTGATATGCATCAGGTCGACCATGGGCCACACTGCCTGCAGCTTCTCCGGCCATCCGCTGGAGTTGGAGACCTGCGCGCCCAGCATCAGATACGGCTTGCCATCCACCATCAGGGCATAGCGGCCATCCTGATGCGCCACGCGCGGCATCTCCTGCGCGGACGGCGTTTGCGCCGTCAGAGTTGCGGGAATCAAAAGGCTGGATAGGAGGAGAATATACAGGCGGGAAACACGGGTAAAACAGGAAGACATCATGGTTCGGGGCCCCTGGTGAGTCTGGTTCTGGATCGCATGAAATTGTACACGCGCATAACAGGCACTCGCGCGGCGCAGGTTGTGCTGCCATGGAAGAGGCGCGAACGGGCATACTGGATATATGGGGCTTCCCTTTGAGATAGGCGCAGCATCGGATGCGGGTGGGCGGCGCGGTGTGTTGCACCTTCCCCATGGAGCGGTGCAGACGCCGGTGTTCATGCCGGTGGGTACTGCAGCGACGGTGAAAGCAGTGCCGCAAGAGACACTGGAGCAGATTGGCGCAGATGGCGCGGGCGCGGAGATGATCTTGGCCAACACCTACCACTTGACCCTGCGGCCAGGGCATGAACTGATCCGGCGGATGGGCGGGGTGCATCGCTTTATGAGCTGGAACCGACCGATGCTGACCGACTCCGGCGGCTTTCAGGTGTTCAGCCTGGCCAAGCTGCGCAAGGTAACGGACGAGGGCGTCGAGTTCCGCTCGCATCTGGATGGCAGCAAATATTTCTTCTCTCCGGAACACTCGATGGAGATCCAGATCGCACTGGGCGCGGACGTGATGATGGCCTTCGACGAGTGCGTGGAGACGCCGGCAACGTGGGAGCGCACGCGCGATTCGATGAGCCTGACGCATGCCTGGGCGAGGCGGTCGAAGCAGTACTTCGAGGCGCATCGTGAGGAAGTTCCGTGGGCGGAGAAGTTCGAGGGTAAAACGCAGTCTCTGTTCGGAATCGTACAGGGCGGGATGTTTCCGGATCTGCGGAGGGAGTCGGCGGAGCGACTGGTTGAGATGGGGTTCGACGGCTACGCGATTGGCGGGCTGGCTGTGGGAGAGCCGCCCGATGTGACGCGTGAGATGATTGCGCGCACGCTGGAGTTCCTGCCGCGCGACAAGCCACGCTATGTGATGGGCGTGGGCTATCCGGACCAGATTGCGGAGTACGCGCGGATGGGCGTGGACATGATGGACTGCGTTCTGCCCACGCGCGCCGCTCGCCACGGGCTACTGTTCCGAAAGGCCGAACCGGGGGAACGGCAGGCGGACGAAGAGCAGATTGGAGAGGAGAGTATCGGCGAGAACTGGACCGGCGAGACGAGCGTCATTCGCATGAACATCAAGCGCGTGGAGTACGCGGAAGACCAGCGGCCCATCGACCCTGCCTGCGGGTGCATGGTCTGCAAGCGCTACACGCGGGCGTATCTGAGACACTTATTTATGGCGCGCGAGCCGCTGGGCGCGACGCTGAACTCGATCCATAATTTGGCGTTCTATCTCGACATTATGGAGCGGGTGCGCGCCACACTCGCCGCAGAGTCGAGACTTTCTGGTGAACAGGCGGCCGCGTGGCTCAGAGACAGCAGGGACAGCGGGGACGAGCTCGATCAGGCTGTGCGTGATCCGTGGGCATGATATTCGATAGCTGCATCTCGCTAGGACTCGCTGGCATCAACGCCTGAATCAAGCGCGCGGCTGGCTATTTGAAGTCTCAGCGGTCGTTGCCGGTGCGGTCTGGCTGGTGAAGCGCTGACGAGTCAGCTCCAGCCTCTTCAATCATCGATACCACGCGCGCGATCGGCAGGCCCATGACGTTGAAGTAATCCCCATCGATGCGGGGAATCCAGCGGGCGGCATATCCCTGAATGCCGTAGGCGCCGGCCTTATCCAGCGGTTCGGCGGTTGCGCAGTACGCGGCCAGGTCTGCCTCGGGGATTTCGGAGAAGGCGACTTCTGTGGTTTCGACGTAGCTGAAAGCTCCTGCGCGCGTCACAACAGCCACGCCGGTGAGGACCTGGTGGGTACGACCGGAGAGATGGCGCAACATGCGCATCGCGTCGGCGGCATCATTCGGCTTGGCTAGAATCTGGCCATCGCAGACGACGGTTGTGTCCGCGCCGAGGACGATCAGTGGGGTTTCACTCACATCTTCTGCAGCGTGACGCGCGAAGACTGCCTGCGCTTTTTCTACAGCGAGGCGCAGGACATACGCGGAAGGATCTTCACCGTCACGCAGCGACTCGTCCACATCGGCGGAGTCCACGGTAAAGGTGTAGTCGGCCTGGGCCAGCAGATCGCGGCGGCGCGGCGAGGCCGAAGCAAGGATCAGCATCATCGCAAGCCTCCAGAACTACTGCGCAGCCGGCATCAGTTTGCGCCGCTCGGTTTCCAGGTAGGTATAGCGGATGCGGTTGATGACGGCGATGGTGGAGAATACGGCCAGCACCCATAGGCAGGGCGCCATCACTCCCCAGCGGTTGAAGAGCGCGCCCAGGATGACGCAGACGATGCGCTCTGGCCGCTCCATGAAGCCGACTTTGCAGTTACCGATCAGGGCCTCGGCGCGTGCGCGGGTGTAGCTGACCATGACGCATGCGGTCATGACAAAGGCCACCAGGCCGACGTAAAAGAGGCGGTTGCCGCGCGCGTAGTAGATGAGCAAGCCAAAGAAGATGGCCACGTCGGAGTAGCGATCCATGACGGAGTCGAAGAACGCGCCGAAGACGGAGACCTGGTTTGTCTTGCGGGCCACGCGGCCGTCCACCATATCGAATATGCCCGCGCCGATGATGATGAGCCCTGCGTAGAAGAACATGCGGTCGGCGTTATGTCCGCGTGCAAAGCCGAAAAAGCATGCCGCTACGGCGTTGATAACGAGTCCTAAAAAGGTCAGCACATTGGGCGAGATTTTGGTCAGCGCCAGGCCGTTCACGATCTTCTGCAGCAACCATCCGCTGCCTTTGCCAAATGCACTTGTCCATGTCATGGAAGCGCCGTCCTTGAGCCCTGGTTTTTAAGGTTTCTGATTTGCAGCATCCGTACCCGTAATCTCATCTTCCACCGCATCATGAATGGTGGTGAGCTTCAGCACCTCAAGCTCTCGCTTGCCGTTGGGCGTGACCACGGTGGCCAAGTCGCCCACCTGCTTGCCCAGCAGAGCGCGGCCAATGGGCGAGGTGGTGGAGATGAGACCCTGAGTGACGTCGGATTCCTCGCTGGTGACCAGCTTATAGGTAATCTCCTCGTTTTTGCTGGAGTCGAAGACGACGATGGTGGCACCAAATCCCACCTTGTCGTGAGGAATGTTGACCAGGTTGACCATGGCCAGCTCACCCATGCGCTTCTTCAGTTGGCCGAGACGCGCATTCACAAACACCTGGCGCTGCTTGGCCATGTGGTACTCGGCGTTCTCGCTGAGGTCGCCCAGCGCGACCGCACGCTTGATCTCTGCCGGCAGCTCGGTGGTGAGCTCTCGTTCCAGCACTTTAATCTCTTCCACCAGCCGCTTCATGATCTGTTCTGTCATTGGGCCTTCCGGAATCTTTCTGGGCGCGCTCCGCACCTGGTGCAGCAGCGCTGCAAGATCAAAAATTCATTATACGTCCGCGCCCAGACAGCACATAGGCCGCCTGCATTCTATCGGCGGCAGATTGCGGCATGGCAAGAATCTACCTGAACTGAGCAAAATTGAACAGACAGACCCCACCCAGTCCTGGAAGTCTATTGATAGAGTGCGGATGCGTGTACTATCCAGGGCTATACCTCGATGCGCGTCCATCGAGTATTCGTTCCGCACGCAAGCATAATGGCCGCCAGGGTGGCAGCCTCCCTATCATTCTTGGCATTCTGTATGACATCCGATACGTTCGCCGTACTCAGCTTTTAGAACAATCGGCAAACAACTGGGAGAGAGTCACAGGGAGTGGGGAGTAATCAGCAGGCCACGCTCAGCCAGGAAGGATCGATCGTAACCTTCGCGTGTCTCCTGCGTGGCTTGGGTCTTAAAGGTATCTACCTGGCTAGCGTCCAGGGAGTCCGGCTTGATATCGTCGTCCAAATTGGGTCTGCGCATGTCGAAGTTGGTTCGCTTTCCGTCCATAACGCCTCCTGGGAATATGGATTCTATTGGAAGCAGGTTGGTTGTCTACCTCCTATGTTGAACCCTGACTTATTTGTAAAAAATAATGCAATTTCGGGAATTATGGGGCGCAAAATAGAACTCATCCGGTTAGATTATTGCGTCAGCCAATACTTTCCGCAGATGCATGCAAAGGCACTCCAATGACAGCATCGACGCTTCCAACTTCAACTTCGCAGTCAACTGTAAATCCGATTCAGAAGTTTGATCCTGCTATCTTTCTGGCCAATGCGGGTTTGGGACGGAAGCTGCTGATCCTGAAAGCCAAAGAGACCTTTTTCACGCAGGGAACGCCAGCCGATAGCGTGTTTTACCTACAGACTGGCCACGCCCGGCTTACCGTCGTGTCAGAACGGGGCAAGGAGGCGACCATTACGCTGCTGGGTCCCGGCGACTTCATCGGGGAGGACTCCGTTGCCACCATTCCCGGCCTGCGATTGGCCACTGCCACGGCAACCAGCGCATGCACCGCGCTGCGCATCTCGCGCGACGAGATGATGCGTGTGATTCATGAGGAGCAAGGCTTCTCCGACCTCTTCCTCAAGTACCTGGTGATGCGCGGCATGCGCACTCAGGCCGATCTGGTAGACCAGCTCTTCAACTCCAGCGAGAAGCGCCTGGCCCGCATCCTTCTGCTGATGGCGGAGTTCGGCAAACCAGGCGAGCCAGAGACTCTGATCCCGAGGATCACGCAGGAGACGCTGGCGGAGATGATCGGCACTACGCGCTCCCGCGTCAGCTTCTTCATGAACCGTTTCCGCCAGCATGGCTTTATCGAGTACAACGGACGCATTCGTGTGCATAAGTCGCTACTCAACATCATTTTGCTGGACCAGCCTGCCGGACGCCGCGCCGCGAGTGCCGCGTTGCTGGGCTCCGCGAAAACCAAGGAGAAAGGCAAAGGTAGGACGCAAGCCAAGGCTGGTGTAAAGGCCAGTCCGAAGAAGGCAACGCGCCGCCGTGGTGGTCAAAATTGACCAGACAGGGAGAGGCTGGCGTGGGATATTGCAATCAGAACTCTCCCTTCCGATGCTCGAAGAAAGGCATTCCATGCTCACTCGCCAATCGGATTCCATGCTGCCACTCGCCGATTCGCCCCCCAAGCCCAGGCTTCTTCTGGTGGACGACAACGTAACCCTGCTGGCCACGCTCAGGATGGTGTTGGAGCACAACGGCTTTGAGGTGTTTCCCGCTTCCAATGTCAACCAAGCGCTCAAGTTTATTGGCGAGCAGACCTTTGATGTCCTGCTGAGCGATCTGCATATGCCGCAGCCGGGCGACGGCCTTACCGTGGTCAGCGCTATGCGCAACTCCCAGCCCAAGGCTGTCACCATGATCTTCAGCGCCTACCCCGAGATGAGTCAGGCCACCGCAGCCATCCTGAAACAGGCCGATGAAATCCTGCTTAAGCCGCTGGGCGCGGAGGTGCTGGTACACGCCATACGCGAACGGATGGCAACAGGCGCGCCGCCGGAACCATCGCAGGTAGAAGATGTGGCCGACATTCTGGAACATGCAACCCAATCCACCATCGATGCGTGGCTGCGCGCCGTGCAGCAGGACCCGGATGCGATCCTGGTGCGAATGAATGATGAAGCACGCTGCGCCCACCTGCCGCAGCTCTTCGGCGACCTCGTCAACCGGCTGCGGACGCCACTTCCCATGGGTACGCGCTCTCTGGTATCGAAGGCCGCCGCCGAGCATGGCCGACTTCGCCGGCAACAGGGCTACACCGCCGCCATGCTGGTGGAGGAGTCGCGCATGTTGCAGGTCAGCATCTTCCAGACGCTGCAAAACAACCTTCCCAAGATCAATTTCAGCTTGTTGCTGGTGGGGGTGATGACCATCGCCGACGAGGTGGACTCGCAACTGGCGCAACAGATGGCCAGCTACATCTCCGAATCCGAGAACGAAGCGCCGCACGTCGAAGCGTATCTTCCATCCGAACAACCATTGCAAACCGTCGCATGATATTGGAGATTGTGCAGGTCACATACTTGCCGTTCGCAGATAACAGGCGGTTTCAGAGGCCACGGAAATAGTGACGTTGTTGTCTTTCCGGATTAGTGTGGGGTTTTAATCCCACGAATCAACGGCTTCCTATCAATGCGGGCTTAGAGGGTGCTGAAAAAGTCCTCTACCGGCGGAGCAAGAGGCCCGGGGCTAAAGCCCATTGAGTTTATTGACTTTATCAGGGGGCTGAAGCCCCCTACTCCCTCCAAAATACGGGAATTGTTCAGCACCCTCTTCAACCGCGGGCCTCGCGGCTGGCACGCGCTTCCAGAAACGATTGCAGGATAAGGACCGCGGCCACCTGGTCGATAATCTGCTTGCGCTGCTGCCGGGAGGATGCTCCGCGTCGGCTGTGTCCGGCCTCATCCAGCAACTGATGCGCCTCCCACGTTGTCAGCCGCTCGTCGATCAGGTGTACCGGGATGCCGAACTCCGCTTGCAGTTGTTCCGCGAACTGCTGCGCTTTTCGCGCCCGCGGTCCAACTTCGCCGGACATGTTCAATGGGTTGCCGACCACCGCCTCGGCGACCGCATGCTTGCGCAGCAACCGCCCGATCGACTTCAAGTCCGCATGCGGCGTCTTTCGGTGCAGCGTCAACAGCGGTTGCGCATTGCCCAGCGGGTCGGAGACGGCGACGCCGATGCGCCGGTCGCCCACGTCGAACGCCATGACGCGGCGGACTAAACCGGCTTGCTCGGGATCGGTAGGGTCGGAATCGCGTTCTGCGTCCATCTGCCGAGTGTAGAGCAAGCGCAGGAATAATACCGAAACTATCCCCGCGCTGTTTCGATGGAGAGCCCTACGCGGAGCATGGTTTCTTCGTTGAAGTGGGGGCCCATGATCTGCACGCCGATGGGCAGGCCGCTCGCCGTTTGGCCGCAGGGAACGCTCATGGCGCAGATGCCGGCAAGGCTTGCTGCGACAGAGTAGATGTCTTCGAGGTACATCTGGAGCGGGTCGGCGGTCTTTTCGCCCAGCTTCCAGGGCGGGGTCGGCGTGATGGGCGCGACGATGGCGTCCACCTGGGCAAAGGCGGCAAGGAAGTCGCGGGTCAGCAGCGTTCGCACCTGCTGTGCCTTCAGGTAGTAGGCGTCGTAGTATCCGGCGGAGAGCGCGTAGGTGCCCAGCAGGATGCGACGCTTGACCTCAGCGCCGAAGCCCTGGTCGCGGGTCTCGCGGAACATGGCGGAGAGTGTCTTCACTCCATCGGCGCGCAGGCCAAAGCGCACGCCATCGAAGCGCGAGAGGTTGGCCGATGCCTCCGCCGTGGCGATGACGTAGTAGGTGGGGATGGCGTACTTGGTGTGCGGCAGGGTAATTTTCTTGATCTCGCAGCCGGCGGCGCGAAGGCTGTCCAGTGAGCGTTCGATGGCGGCGCGAATCTCCGGATTCAATCCTTCGCCGAAGTACTCCGCCGGAACGCCGATGCGCAGGCCTTTCACGGGCTTATCCAATGCGCCGATGTAATCTCCGACGGGGCGATCGGAGCTGGTTGCATCCTTGGCATCCTGTCCGGCAAGAACGCCCAACATGGTGGCGGCGTCGCGGACGCTGGTGGCGAACGGGCCCACGCGGTCCAGTGACGACGCGAAGGCGATCAAACCGAAGCGCGAAATACGTCCATAGGTGGGCAGCACGCCGACCACGCCGCAGAAGGCCGCAGGTTGGCGAATGGAGCCGCCAGTGTCGGAGCCCAGCGATGCCACAGCGAAGCCCGCCGCAACCGCCGCAGCCGAACCGCCGCTGGAGCCACCGGGCACGCGGTCCAGTGCAATCGGATTGCGCACCGGCCCATAGGCGGAGTTCTCGTTGGAGGAGCCCATGGCAAACTCGTCGCAGTTGATCTTGCCCAGCAGCACCGCACCGGCCGCCTCAAGCCGCGTAACGGCAGTGGCATCGTAGGGCGGCATGTAGCCCTTGAGGATCAGCGAGCCAGCGGTGGCAGGCGAGCCGGTCATGGTGAGCACGTCCTTGATACCCACGGGAACACCGGCCAGCGGCGGTAGCGGATCGCCTTTGGCTGCCAGCGCATCAATCTTTGCCGCCTGTGTTAGAGCGCGGTCGCGGCAGAGCGACAGAAAGCTGTTGATCGCCTTGCCGCCAGACCCGTCGTCTGCCGCAATCTTTGCATAATGCTGCTCGGCAACCGCGGTAGCCGTTGTTGCCCGGGTTTTGATTGAGGCTCGAACTTCTTGAATCGTCATCGTACGCAAAACCAATCTCCTATGCGATATGTACCTCAGGGGCTAAAGCCCCGCACGCGAAGGGGTCGTTTACGGCACGGCTAAAGCCGTGCCCTTAAGCAAGACCGACATCTGACAAATGTGCAACTGAAAACCTGCAACTGACAACTTGCAACTGACAACTTGCAACTGAGAGACAACTGCGATCCGACACTTATCTTTCGATCACCTTGGGAACCTTGAAGAATCGGCCATCACTCTCTGGAGCTGATGCCATCACGGCCTTGCGGTCGAGCGAAGGGAGCAGCGAATCCGCACGCAGGTTTGACCCGCTGGATTCAATTGCAGCGCCCAGCATCTCGCCAACTTGCGCCATGGCCGGTACGCCGGATGTGTCCAGCTCGTTCAACTGCGCAATGTGTCCGAGGATCGCGTTCAGGTCATGCTGCATGCGCGGCACTTCCTCTTCGGTCAGATCCAGGTTCGCCAGCTCTGCCACACGCAACACCTCGTCTATGGATACGCCCACAACCTCCGCCATCCGCATCTCTCCTCAGTGTTTCTTCAATTCGAAGTGTATCGCGGAGACCGGCAGACCGGAGATGCGGGCCATCTCTCGCTGCAGCACACCGCCAAGCGAGATCATCTGACGCATCCACTCTGAGCTATCCACCTCGATACACAGCACGCCATCGGTGTACTCCACGACAGCGCCATGCTCTGCCATGGCGCGCCCACAGGCCACGGTCCACGCGGCTGCAAGCCGGTCCTGCTGGCGCATACCGCCGAGCGCCTGCTTCAGGCTGCCGCGCAAGAGATCTCTCATTGCCTCCATGCTGCCCTGCCTAGCGCGTGGCCGCGCGCTGGTAATTTCTCCATATACAAGCTTATTTCTTCTTCTTCACCGGCAAGCGGTAGATGATACCTGCGGAGATGGCAAAGTACTCGCGTGTGTTCGATCCAAATTCATCCAGGATGAGATCGGGAGCAAGCCGGACTGCCCAGTTCTTGGAGCGGTTCATATCGATGCTGCCGCCCAAAGCGAAGATAGGAGCGGTGTGATCGGCGTAGAGTCCGATGATATTTGCATTGGAAGCAGCACTTACGCCAGGGGTGGGCCCGGCGCCCTGGGTGCCAGCGTCAAAGACGCCAAACGACGGCCCGCCATAGGCGTGGAGGTCGAGCGCTGCGTACTGGTTCTTTAGCCAGCGATATTGCACGCCAAACAGCACCATATTCATATACACCAGAGGACGATGGATTCCGTAGATGCCGGCATTGGGCAAAACGGGCGTGGTGCCCGCCTCGCCGCGAAACTCCGCCGCCAGCCCCCAGTTAGGTTTCACCCAGTAGGTACCTTCAAACTCTCCTCCGCCGAAGTCCATGCGCCGTGGTATCGCGGGCCCGGCCATAAAGTTCATGAAGTTCAGACTGCCGTAGACCTCGTAGTGATTGTCGTAAGTGACGGGCGCGTTGGGGCCCAGCTTGGACTGTGCCTGTGCGCTACGGAGTGTGAGCAGACCGGCCACCAGAAGCGCGGCCATCGGTATCTTCTTCATCGTCATTCTGAGCATGGATCTCCAAATCGATTGCGGCTTGATAGCGTCTGGCGCGTTGGTCCAGACACTGACGCGTGTTCAATGCCCAGACACAGGGTCCGGAGATTGATTCTCGCGATGCTACCTATTCCAAGATATAACGTCCGGGCACATCTAGTTTTGCGAAGGGCGTTCCAGATGGTCGACAACCAGGACATCCGCTGCGACTTTGGTGGACTCGAGACGGAGGCCCAGTTGCTCCTGAACGGCAGAGAAGATAGAGGGAAGGGCGTCGGACTGGGGCCCATCCGTGGTGGATGCGTCGTTATCGGGAGCCCAGCGGAGGGTGAAATCATAGTTGCCGACGAGGCCAGTCCTATCGAGGATGCTGCGCCCCAACTGGCGCGAAAGCATCGATAGAAAGTAGGGGATGGTGCACTCATGCGCCGCAATCATGCCCATGCTCATCTGCACACCTCCACCTGTCCTTGCACTTGCGGGTACCGAGGGATCGATGGCAGACTGCTTGAGCTTGGGGCCGCCCCTGGCGATGGATAGGGCATACACCGGCAGATCACGGCTCTCATGATGGGCGGTCAACTTGAAACGCTCGACCAGAATCTGACGAAGCATCGCTTCTCGCTGATCGGAGTTGAGTTGGGTGAAAGCTGCAACGTCAGGCCCGGCAACCTTAGCCTCGATGTCGAAGACCTCGGAGTTGGCCCATGCAGGCTCACCGGCGCTCTCTCCCTCGTGTAGCCCGTACGCTTGCAGCAGCAACGAGTGAACCGGGACGTTAGTGCCTCGAAAACCGTCCGCGGTAAACTCCGTGACGACAAGGCCGTGCGCACCAATGCTGGACTTGTTCGGCTTCACCGAGATCACATCGAAGGCAGGCGTCTGGAGGGGGGAGACGGCGGGAACTTGAAACTGAGCAAAAGATGCTGGTGCAAATAGGAGCAGAAAGCATGTTGCAACCAGCGTCCACTTACATTGGAAGTGACTTGCGACTATGCGCGGTGTGGACATGGGATGGCCCTCCGACTTGCCCGCGATAAGTGTACGAGTTTCCTGGGCCACGGTTCAATTTGGGAGGGTTAGCCGCCTCAAGGACCTTGCATCAGCGGCAACGCGGTGAAGCCCTGTGTACCGGTGGCCACTGCGATATTTGTCACGTCGGCCACGCCCGCAAGTTGCATCGGAACCACGCTGACCATCCCGTTGGTGTCTGAAACGGCTGTCGTGACCGATGAAGCAAGTCTTGGCGTCACCGGGCATCGGCCACGCGCCGGACAGGGCATGGATGCTGCATTCGCCATCTGATAGATCACGACTGGCGCGCCGGCCACCGGATCGCCACTTTGATCGGTCACGATCAGCACCAGTGGTGCGAATGTTCCCGGCAAAAGTCCTGACAAGGATACGGCCTGGTTCGCGCCGCTGATGACGGCTAACTGCCATGACGACCGATCCACGGCCACGGCCGCGAAGTCAGCGCACACGTTCGTCCACATGCAGGCCTGCCCGGTCGCCTGTGCGCCTGCCGCCAGAGGCCCCGCGGTCGCCAACACCTGTGCCATTCCCTGTGTGTTCGTCACACTGGTTGCGGATGAGAGCGTCATCCCACTCGTGGCGGTCCACGTCACGGGTACGCCCGCCGCCGGTGCGCTATTCTGCGCGACGATTGCCTGTTGAGTCCACGTTACAGTTGCGCCTGCTGCGATGAATTCGTCGGTCTGCGTCATGGTCACGCTGCGCGCAATCGCGGTGAATGTGGCAACTTGAAACGCGCCCACGGCTGTCGCCTGCAACGACACGGTGCCAAACGCGGTGGGCGAAACCGTGGTGGATGCCAGCCCGGTTGGGTCCGTCAGCAGCACACAGGACGGCGCTGGGCACGCGCCAAACTGCAGGGCGGCACCAGTGGCTGTAAAGGTTACGGGCAGCCCCACCACGGGAGTCACGCCATCGCTTAGCAGCACGCGCACGGCGAATGGTGTCGCGGCCATGGCACCCACCGGCACCATACCTGACGGCGCGAAGACCAGCTTCATCTGGTCTGGCGCGATGCCACCATAGGTCAGCACGCCCAACATCACGGTACTGGCTCCGGTGGAGAGATCGTCGACTTCGACATCGACCGGCCCTAAAGGCTTCGAGGTAAACGCGCTCTGCAGTGGTGCCACAGCAATCAGGGTGGTTGCCGTCCAACTCGATACGGTTGCCACCACACCGTTCACCTTTACCTGATTGCCCGCGCGAAATCCCCTTCCGCTGATCGTGATCTGGCCGCCATTCACGCTGGTGGATGCGGGTTGAATCGAATCAGCATAGAGCATGCGCGCCTGATAGGCGAAGTCTGGTCGGCCATCGCCGCGCGCATCCGCAATAACCAGTCGCAGGCTTTCAGCCTGAGTCGTCGCCACGCCAATCGCCGTCATTCCCAGCGTGACTGTGTTGAATGCGGATGGAGTGGCGGCCACTGTGGGCAGCGTTCCCATGGGGTCCGTCGCAGCCCACACACCGATCAGCGGCATGACCTTTGCCGTAGTAGCGAAGCCACCCTCATCGAGTGCGGTCACTTCCACGGTAGCCGTGCGTCCCGCATTCATGTGAATGCTGGACCACGCCGTATGTTCGTGCGCACACAGCACACCGGTCCACATTCCACTGGAAGCAATTGGCAGGGGTGCCGACTCCACCCCATCACCGCCGGTGTTGCAGTTGCTGGAGGCATCGGGGGGTGCAAAATTGGTCACCACCACGGCGTCGGGGTACTGATACACCCGAAACGTATTGGTTCCGTACGCGCTTTGCGGCGCGCCCGACGGCTCTACATTTCCCATAACGTAGGGCCCTACGGAATGCTCTCCAATGTAGAGAGGATTCACTGGCTCCGTGATTAAAATGCCCACCATGGGGCCGTTATAGGAACCGGTAGGATCAAGGTTTGGTATCCATGCCATGTTGTAGATCCCCTCCCATTGGGGGTTGCTCGATCCCATGCTTCCGGTCATTCCCGGCGCAGTGCCGGTCACGGGATTTCCGGCATTCTGCTGAAACAGGCTACCGGTCACGGAGGAGATGTCGTACCACGCTTCAGGATTGGCGACACCGCCTTGCTGGCGTTGCAGCAGCACATTCACACCCTGCATTCCCTGGCCGGTGGGAAAGCTGACCGACCCTTTCGCTGCGCTGGCTTGCTGATAGCTCCAAATCTTGCCAGGTGTGGGCGGCGTGGGCGGAAGCCCGTAAAACCTGGTCATAGGATAGAGCCCCGAGATGGCAGCAACATCGTCGTCGCGCAGGCTGAACGGCTGAGGCAGGCATTGATAGGTGTACAGGCCGCATACGATGTCGATGGGATGCAGGATGGGCCAGTGCATCGCCTGGTTAAGGGTGGGTCGCGGATTTCCGGTGAAAACATTGTCGTTGGTCTGCGACCATCCGAGGCCAAGAACGCGACCGAAGGCACGCTGCAACTGGTACTGCAGCTGCATCTGCTGCTGGGGAGCAGGCCCGGTGCATCGCCCATTCAACACCAGGATGGCGTGCAGAATATACCCAGCGGGAAGGATGGAGTCCACGCTCTCGGTCACGGCGTTCTGGCTGCACTCCTGCGGACTGCTGGCTCCGCCGCCAAGCAACATATCCGTAACAGAGCCGTCGCTGTCGTAGATCACGGCAATCTGTTTGGCCGCATAGTTACTGCTCTGCATATCCGCCGGGAAGATGGGCCCATCGCTGCCAAAGTAGGCGTTCGTACCGCTGACATGCTCCGCCAACGCACCGCCGTAGGCGATCGTCATGGCCGAGGTCGGTACGTTCCACACGCCGGAGGCAGCCGTCACAAGCGCGTCCGCAGCTGCATGGTTGACACTTGCGCTCAAGTCGCCAGGATCAGTGAAGTACAACAGCTGCGTTGTGTACCACGTCACTGGAGTACCGCCGGGACCGGTGAAATACGGCGGCCCAGTGACCCAGCGAGGCCCGCTGGCCCGCGCCACTCTTACGCCCATCATCAAGACAAGCACAATCGGCATCCAGTGCAAGAGCGCAGCACGCATCCAAGACAGAACTCTGCACCGTGTCGATGCATCAGCGTGTGGCATTGCGGGTCTTCTCCCAACTTTGCAGCATCCCCAGAACCGTTGTGTACGCCGTATTCGATGAGGCGGCATCAGGGGCCGCGCTCACAGCGCCGGTAGTCCCATGATTCGCAGCGACAGGATTGGATTCGTCCATCGCATGCGGCTCCGGCTGCGCGCGGGTCGGCAGTGGCTGTATCGCGTGGGTCGCAACCCAGCGCAGGTCTGCCATGCGATTGTCTTCTGGCGTTCCTGCTGCCGCATTCTTTGTCTTGTTCGTGCCACTGGCATCTGCCGGTATTAGTGCGTGGCCATGAATCGGAATCACTCCGTCCATCCCACCAACCGGAGAGCTTAGGCCCACTGCGCTGGGCTCATGCAGCAACATCAGATATTGCTGGCCTACACGAAATGGTTGTTCGTTGGCATGCCACAAGCCCGCCCATTCGCGCAACGTGTAACTGCTGCCACTCACTCCGCGGATCGCATCCTCTACGGCAAACTGGATCTCCACCACGCCGGATGCGTTATTTCCGCCATCCCTGCGGAGCACTGCGACCACCTGTCCGGTAAAGATCACGCCCGCCAGACGCGACATTGCGTGCAGCGCATCGTTCGTATTCCTCGCAAGATCGGATTGCAGCGGTTCCTGAGCGATGCAGGATGCCACAAAGAGTAAAACGAGCATGCCTGCAAACCGGACTCTGCATCGCAATGCCATCCTGCACCTCCGCCATCTCCCTGTATTTCGTCAGGGGTTGCCGGAGAGTACGTTTATGTTGTGTTCCCGCACATCTCTGTCGTGGATTCGGACAACGAATCCGACACAGCAGGCGCAAGTAATATGCCTGAAGTACTATACCCGCAGTCGATCCGGAGAACATTTATAAGCTCTCCGTTGCGTTGGTCAGATTTGTTTTCGGGAAAAATCTACTTCTTTACGGCGACCTTGGCTGTGGTCGTAATTTTGATGGCATCGCCTGTCTGCGGCACAACCACGGTATTCTGCATGGTCACCGTCGCATAGGCAATCGACATGCCTGTTTTTGCCGCAATATGAACATTCTTCATGGTCAGTGCCAACACAGGCGACTCCGGCAGGCCCACAATGGTTCCCGCCGAGCCGCTTCCGGTCGCCGACACATTTTCGATGGTGAAGTTATGGAACTTCGGCGTCAGTCGTCCCACCGGCTCTGCCGGCACCTCGCCCTCGGGCGCTGGGTGAGGATAGTATTCGGTGATCAGAATCGCTGTCTTCACATCCTCCATCGTCAGGTCCTTGAAAGAGATGTTGGACACATCGTGGCCACGGTCGCGCGCCGACTTGATGCGTATACCCTGGTCCGTTCCCTTGAAGTGGATGCGCGCGGCGTGAATGTTCTGTGCGCCACCGGCAATCTCGCTACCGATGGAAAGCCCGTGTCCATGCTGGAAATCGCAGTCGGTGATGTTGATGTTCCTGCTTGGCGAGTCGGGCCCGGGGGAGTTGATCTCACCACTCTTGATGGCAATGTTGTCGTCGCCGGTGTCGGCGAAGACGTGGTCGATGACGATGTTGCTGGAGCTGAAGGGATCGATGGCATCGGTATTGGGGGAGGGATAGGGCGCAAGCACCCTGATGTTGCGGATGACGATGTGGTCCGAGTAGTAGGGCACAATCTGCCAGCTGGGCGAGTTCTGCACGGTGATGCCTTCCATGCGGATGTGCTGGCAGTAGTTGAAGACAACCAGCCGCGGACGGAAGACTACTGCGCCCACAATGCCTGAGTTCGGCGTGGCGCGCGCCTCGGTCCACCAGCTTTGTCCATTTCCGTCTATCACGCCGCCACCTGTGATGGCGATGTTTTTGACGTGGTCGGCGCTGACCAGTGACTGGCGTCCTGGCGCGCGAAATACCTGCAACTGCGGATAATCGTCGTGGTCCGGAGAGCCAAGCAGCGTGGCGCCAGTAGCGATGTCGAGTGTGACGTTGTCCTTCAGCACAATCGGAGCGCTGAGAAAGGTGCCGCCGCTCAACGTGACTGTGCCGCCACCCTTGGCCGCAGTGCAGTCGTCGACTGCGGCTTGAATGGCTTTGGTATCCTTGGTGACCCCATCGGCCTTGGCGCCATATTTGCGCGCGTCGCAGACCTTCGCGTTTGTGGCATTCGCCGTGGAGCTCTGCATCATCATCCCGGCAGCCATCACGGCAACCAACCCAACAGCAATCCTCATTGCATCTCCCGTCGCTTAGCGGCGTTCAAAACGTCCGCACCAAAATAGTACAGTGAAGAGTCGAGCCTTGGTATGCACCCGGATGCGCACATCTCACGAACGCTACGGCAGGCTTGCCTCGAAGGCAGTGAAGCGGTGCTCCAGCTCCCACTGTTGGGTTGCTTTCTCGCTGGACTTCAGCAGAGCAGCGCATGCCGCTGTTGGCGAGGCTGCGCCCGGCGCCTGTCCCGCGCACGCAGCCTTCACGCGCGTGAAATCGTCGGGCTTCGGCCACAGGCTCTCGCCCGGCAGAAAGCTATGTTCCAGCGAGGTCCGCACCATAGTCTTCAGGTCCAGATAGTTCAGGTTGTACTCCATCACCGCCCGCACGAACTCGTGGGTCAGATCGATGCGCGAGACGCCTTCGTCGTCGGTGGAGAGCGCGACCGGCACATGCGCTGCGCGATAGACAGGCAGCGGGTGATTGGGGGGCTTGATGCCAAGGATCACATCGTTCGAGGTGAGGTTGATCTCCACCATCACATGTTTTTCTGCCATTTCCTTTAGCAGCCCGTGCGGATCGTTCTCGTACATCACGTCCACGCCGTGACCGATGCGCTCGGCGTGGCCCAGCTCGACTGCCTCGCGGATATGGAAGGTGAGGTCCTCGGGGGGAACCAGACCGGGGGCGAGCTCACCCGCGTGCAGTGTGATGTGGACTCGTGGATAGAGGCTGTGGCAGTAGTCGACGATCTGCATGCCGAGGTGGTATTCAGCCAGCGAGCCGTGCCAGTCTTCGGCGCGCAGATAATTGATCGCGACAACCCGTGGATCGCTCGCGGCCAGTGCGAAACCAAGCAACGTCTGCGCGAATATCTGCGCAGGGGTGAAGTCGCGTAGTACGCCCACAATCCAGCGAACCTGGACTTTGCAACCGGGCTGCGCCTGCGGCGTGCCGCAATGCTCGATTGCGTTGCGCTGGGCCTCGATCGCATCCACGTTCATTCTCGCCTGTTCGATCGCCGCGTCGATGGTGGACTGCGGTATCTCTGCGCGGGCTGCCGCGAAGTTGGCGGGATTACTGAGGTCGGTGTGCAGACTGGGCGCAAGCGCAAGAGCCATACCGAGGGTGAACGAATCCATTATTTCCAGGTACTGCTCGTTTTGACGTGCAGCCCTGGTTGCCACCTCATCGAGCCACTCGCCTTTGTGCGACACCCAGATCCTGCCAAATCGGTCGAACGTCGCGAAGAACTGGTCGTGCGCGCTGAACCCGGAGGTGGGAACGAAGTCACGCATGGAGAGGGCGTCTACGATCTTGCTGTAGAGCGCCGGGTCGGTGAGGGCAGCGCGGACAGGAGACTGCCCTGCGGCGCAGGACGGGTCGGAACCCTTGCCGGGCACAAGGGTGAGGGAAGCCGTGTCGAAGCAAAGGCGATCGGCGACCGCTTCGTCGATCAGCGTCTCCGCGTAGACCGCGCCAGAGAGGTGCATGTGCAGATCGCCGCCCTTGGGCATCCTAGCCAGGAACGCCTCCAGATCGAGCGCATTGGCCTTGCTCGATTTTGCCGCATCGAAGGCACGCACCGCGCGCTGCTCGCCCGCCGTAGCAACTTGCGCATGCAATATGGCTGGCGACAGTCCGGCAAGGCACAGCAACGCAATCACAACACACACAGCGCTTTGCAGTGTCAGGTGCTGGCGTTTAGCAATTCGACCTTGGCGGCGCATTGAGGGTCCCCTGTATTTCTGGAATGCGATGCAGACACCCAGCATATCGCGGTTTGGCGCAGGCAACCTGGGTTGCTATACTTATGCTGCATGCTTGAACCCGCCGGTAATCCCCGCGCGGTGCCATCCTTGCTCTCGCCCGGGTGCTCTTGGCAGTCCCGATGCAGGCGTTGCGTATCGCCAAGGCCAGATAGCTCAGTGGTAGAGCGCGGCCCTGAAAAGGCCGGCGTCGGCGGTTCAATCCCGTCTCTGGCCACCACATTTTTTTGCAGCGAAGAGTCATCCGCGCTCAAGCTGAGCTTTAGTTCGGTGGTTGCCCGCGGCTGTGAAAGGCCTTTCGCGTCGGCGGTTCAATCCCGTCTCTGGCCACCACATTTTTTTTGCAGCGAAAAGTCATCCACGCTCAAGCTGAGCTTTAGCTCGGTGGTTGCCCGCGGCTGTGAAAGGCCTTTCGCGTCGGCGGTTCAATCCCGTCTCTGGCCACCACATTTTCGATAATCTGCATGCAACGATACCGCCGTGCAGCAGAGCACTTAGAATTCTGTACAATTTAAGATGATCGAACCTGAAGAGCAGTACAACCACAGACCGTGTGGATATCTGTTAGCGATAGAATCGAGAACTACCTTGGAACCTCCTGCAGTGCCGGGCCCCCCTTCCTCCCAGAAACTTCAACTACCATCTTTAATGGATATGAAAAAGACACTGGGATATTCCCTCCTCGTGCTTAGCATTTTATTGGGCTTTGTCGTCAACGCAACGGGCCAGGCGGACCAGGGCACAATTACCGGTGTCATCCAGAATTCGTCCGGCGCTGTAATCAGCGATGCCAGCGTAACCCTGGCCAACCAGGACACGGGCCAGGTGTTGAAGACCAGGACGAATGCCTCGGGCGTCTACTTCTTTTCCCCCATTAAAATCGGTAACTATAGCGTAACCGCCAGTTCGCAGGGCTTCGGTAGCACCACGCTGACCGGCTTGAAACTGAGCATGCAGCAAGTACTGAATGCGGGGATCACCCTCAAACCAGGCAATATTTCCGAGACAATTGCTGCGACTGCGACCGCCCCGCTTATCCAGTCGGAGGAGAGTACAACCAGCCAGACGACGGGCGCGCAGTCTATCAACAAAGTGCCGCTTAGCGGCGGCAACTGGGTCTACATTGCGCAGTTGTCTGCGGGCGCAGCACCTCCACAGGGTTCACACGGTGCCGGCACAGGCGACTTCAATTCCAATGGTCAGCGCGCCGAACAGAATAACTACATGCTGGATGGCGTGGACAACAACAATCATCTGGTCGATTTTCCAACTGGCGCCAGCTTTGTGGCCCAGCCTCCCACCGAAGGTCTTGCGGAATTCAGGGTGCAGAGCGGCGACTACTCTGCCGAGTTCGGCCACTCCGCGGGCGCGGTGATCAACACCAGCCTGAAGGCGGGCACCAACAATGTGCATGGCAGTTTGTGGGAGTTTGTGCGCAACACGATCTTCGACGCGCGCGACTGGAATGCATCTTCCGTGCCGGCCTATCACGAGAACCAGTTTGGAGCGGCCGTGGGCCTGCCGCTGTTGCGCAACAAGTTGTTCCTGTTTGCCGATGCACAGGCTAATCGCATCTCCTACACCGGCATCACCATTACCACGGTCCCCACGCAGTTGGAACGCAGCGGCAACTTCTCTGAGCTGTTCAACCCATCGCTCACTGGGGCGTCCGGGCCAATACAGCTCTATCACCAGAGTTCAGGTGCACCGCCGCAGCCGATTATTAACAACAATCTCGCCTTAGTAACATCTGGCGCTACGCTCAATGCAACCGCACTGTCCGTCTTGAACCTGCTTCCGCTACCCAACACCAATAATGGACTGCTGTACAACAACTACCGCTTCAACTCCGCGGCGTACGACTACACCACACAGTGGGACACGCGGCTGGATTGGAACATCAACGCTAAAGACTCCGCCTACACCAGCTACAGCTACTGGCATGAGCCGTCTTACCAACCCCCGTTGTTTGGCATTCTGGCCGGCGGCGGAAACACAAGCAGCAACCTCAGCGGAAGCTTCATGTTCAGCGAGACCCACATTTTTACCCAATCGCTCACCAATGAGTTTCGCGTCGGTTTCAACAACATCCGTTCGCATAGGACGCAGTTCAATGCCGACAATCCAGGCTTTGCCGCAAGTCTCGGGTTTGGTGGCATCCCCACCGGCTATAGAAATGGCGGCATTCCGCAGATCTGGTTCAGTGGCGGCGCATTCAACATCGCAAACTTTGGCAGCGGAGGGTACACGCCGGGTACGGAAAAAGAGAACGTATACCAGCTTATCGACAACGTCTCCAAGATTGTCGGCAATCACGCGCTGAAGGCCGGCGTGAGCTTCCTCAGCATTCGGGCCTCCAGTCAGGAGCCGCCCTCTTCCCGCGGCAACTACTACTACAACGGCGAGTATACCAGCAATCTGAACGCCCCCAATACTGGTTTTGCCGCAGCCGATTTTCTGCTCGACAGCCAGAACAACGCAGTCCTCTCCAGCGAGTTCGTCAGCGGAGACGCCCGATGGTACGACGGGGTTTATGTGCAGGACGACTGGCACGCCACCAAACAGATCACGGTCAACGCGGGACTGCGATGGGAGTACTTCCAGCCTTATCAGGACGTCGGCGGCTACCAGGCTTCATACAGCCTGAATGGTCCCTCGTCGTTGAATACCACAACAGGATTTGGCAGCGGTTCGGCGGTCCTGCAGTTCCCCGCGGAGAGCAAAGGCTATGTGCAGTCCGTCTTTGCCCAAACCGCCAACGTCTTCCCCAACCTGTTGGCTAAGGACAATATTGCCTTACAGTACAATAACGATCCACACCTGATTGCGGTACAGAAGACCAACTTCGGACCGCGGCTCGGTATGGTCTATACGCCAGACAATAAAATCTCAATCCACGCAGGCTATGGGTTGTTTTACGGCGGATTAGAGAACGCCGGATACATGCCGAACCTGGGACAGAACTATCCCTTCCAGTTCGATTCCACCTTCCTGCCGGGCAGTTGTTCCGCAACCTCCTGTCCTACCGACGGCATCACCATCGCCAATGGCTTCTCCACCGTGCTGGCCCACGGACTCACCAGCAACGTCTCCCATATCGCCATGCGCGGCACGCCGCCCTCGCTGATTACGCCGTATACCGAGGACTATAACCTCTCCATCCAGCGAAGCCTGGCCGATGGCGTGCTTGCCAGCATCAGCTATGTGGGCGATGCCTCGCACCATCTGGGTTCGCTGACCGATCCAAACAGCCCGCTGGCGCTGGAGAACCCAAGCAACAGCACGCAGAACGCGCGCCCCTTGCCGGACTTTGGCAGCACGTATTTTACCGACCACTTCGGCAATAGCAACTACAACGGACTACAGGCCAAGCTGGAGAAGAAGTACTCCAACGGAAAGAGCCTGCTGGCCACTTACACCTGGTCGCACTCCCTGGACGACGCGCCTGCGATGATGATCACCAATGCCGACGCAGGATTCCGGCAAACAAACCTGGTACCTGCCAAAGCGGAATACTCCAACTCCACCTTCGATACCCGTCAACGGTTCACCTTGAACGCCCTGTTCGACCTGCCCTTCGGTGCGGGACACAGATATCTCAACAAAAATGGTTTGCTGAACGATGCGGCCGGTGGCTGGTCCATCAACCTGACCTTCCAGGCCCAGACAGGCAATCCCTTCTCGGTAAACCCGACCGCCATCAGCGCGGCCAGCGGCGGCAAGGCTCAGGCGGTCAAGATTAAAAACCAATCAGCGGCGGGCGGCACATTCACCAGCCCGAACCCGAATATTCAGGTGGCCTGCGCTGCCAAAACACGTACTCGGAAAAACTGGTACAACCCCTGCTCGTTTCAGAACCCGTGGAACCCCAACGACTGGACCAACGAGCCACAACATTACATCCCCACTGGCCCCTCCGATCCCCACCTTGCTGCATCGACGCAGCCTGTCTACGTTACCAACCCCGCCTCGGCGCTGGGCTACCTGGGCGGCAGACGCAACGATGTCTACGGCCCCGGCTACGAGCGCATCAATATGTCTGTCTTCAAATCTTTCCCCGTCGTCCGTGAACAGACCATGGTCTTCCGCGCCGACATCTTCAACCTGTTCAATACACCGTCCCTCGGCCAGCCCAGCGATATGTCGATCGACAGTACCGGAGGCACCATCACAGGGCCGCGCAGCTTTCAGAAGCTGACTCCGGATGCGCGCTTCATTCAGCTCTCGCTGAAGTACGCGTTCTGAACTCTGCGCACTACGTCCCGATCGATACCTATACCCAAATGCTCTACAGCGTAGGCGCGTCTGGCCTTTGCGTGTCGGGCGGAGTTGGATAGGTCTTGCTGCCGTCATTCAACTCCAGTCGGACATAATCCCAGACAACGCCGGTCGTCACATCTCCGGCAGGCACCGTAAACGTCATGGTATTCTCGCCCGCCTTCATCAGCGAAGCATCGAACTTGACGATGTACTGGTTCCAAACGCCCTTGTTTGTGTTGTAACGCAGCGCATTGGTCGCAATGGGATGGATGCCGCCGACGTCCTTCCCGTTGACGCCGATGTTTAGGCTACCGGGAGCGCTGGGCGTATTGCCATTGCCGCCGTCCGCTCCAGCCAGTGCGATACGCAGGATTGCTGTACCCGTCGAGGCCTTCGGCCTGTTGAACTTTACCGTCCATGTGGTGGCTCGTCCACGTCCCCACTCAGACCACGGGTCCGCCGTCGTCGCCGGGATCGTCACCCAGCCAAAGCGCTGGTTGAATGGATCTGCAGCAGCGCGATTGAGCCAGGCTGTGTTCGTCGAATGCGGCACTTCCTGAAAGAACCAATCCTTGTGGTAGTTGCTCTTGCCGATGGTGTATGTGATGTCGTTGGGGAACAGGCCTGCATAACGCAGACCCCAGCCCCACAGCCAGTAGTTGTCGGCGTCGCCCTTGTAGAACTTGTCACCGGTGCGATCGGGATAGCCAATCTCCCAGATCTGTTTGCCATAGCGGACAGGTTTCCAATCGAGTTTGCCAAGATCGATCTTCTTGCCCGCTTCCACGGTGATATCCGTCTTGGCAAATTCACCCAGCACTCCATTGGCGAACGCATGCAGCGTATAGCTGCCCGGGCGCACATTGGCAATGGTAAATCTGCCGTCTGCCGATCCCTCGGTCCAGAACTGGTAGTAGTTTCCATCGTGCGGCCAGGCTACGACGTCGCCATTTCCTGCCCGCGTTTGGAATCCAGCCGAGGATGCCTTGTAGTTGGCATGGGACAGGCCAATGTTCAGATTGGGCAGCAGTTTGGATGCAGCCTGCGGATCGTCCAGAACCAGTTGTCCGGTGACCGTGCCGCGACCATCCTTGTGCGGATAGTCCATGCCCTCCACCCAGTTGTAGGGCCATGCAGCCTTCACAGTCTTCGATTCGGCGACCGCATCATTCCACAGAGCAAGCGCGTTGTCGTGCCACTCCCTGGGCACAGCCGGCATGCCGCTGCCATAGCTCGCTGTCAGCTTGTCCAGCTCTGCCGGCGAGGGGTCCTTCGGCTTGTCGATTGCGTTGAAGTAGACAAAGATGGGGCCAACCACGTGCTTCCACTCCTGGCCCGCGGGAATGCTGGTGACGGAGCCGCCGCCATAGTGCCCTGAGGTCCAGTAGTCAAGAACAATGGGTAGATAGGCCGGTGATCCTGGAGCGGAGAAGTGGTCGATCAGGTCAAGCCGCTCAGGGCCACCCACAATGTACTCGTTCGACGGATTGATGAAATACACTCCGATGTGGTCTTTGGTGCTGCTCCAACCCCACGCCTGAAGCTTGTACATTGGGGCGTTGTAGCTGTACTTGTGCTCCACAGAGTTCTTATACAGGCCGGTCGCGTAGATGCTCTGCTCCTTTGCGTGGACCTGGTGATCTTCGGGTGCGTTGCTTTCCAGCTGGTTGCGATCCTTATCCACCGAACGCCAGTCGAACGTCGGGTTCATGTCTTGCAGGATGAAACGGCTCTCACCCTCGCCGGCAGTAGGATAGCTGGCGTGGTGGGTGTATTCGGTGTAGGTATAGAAGCCGCTGGCTCCTCGTTCCAAGGTGTAGCGCGTCTCAAGGTCCATGCCTCCGCCGCGTCCACCACCACCACCCGCCGGTGGGCCACCTGCGCCAGGTGCGCCGGGTGTTCCTGCACCAGCTGCGCCTCCACCTCGTGCACCGCGACCGCCTCGTCCGCCTGCACCGGGAGCACCTGCTGCTGCACCGGCAACACCGGGCGCGCCTGCACCGGCAGCCCTGCCACCGCGAGCACCGCCATCGGCAGCAGCACCACCAGCGGCAGCATTGTTGCCACCAGGATTAACTCCCAGAACGGAGACCTCCGCGCGTTCACCACCGTTCGTCGACGGGTCAATCGTCACCTTTGCCGTAACCGTGCCGCCGGGCCTCTGCTCCCAGTAGCTGTAGTTGCCCTTGGTCAGGACTTCGATGCCGTGATACACCAGCGATGTCAGATTGCCGTCGCGCTTGCGGACGCTCAACTTCACGATGCCGTTGTCCAAAGTCCATGTGTCGCCGCCGTCGACCAGCGTGACCGGCGTCTTGACGGTGGGTTTGGCAATCTTCGGCAGCACACTCGTCGCCGCCACGGTCTTGGCGACCGGAGCTTTGGAGGCTTGCTGCGCTACTACGCCGCATGTCAGGGCAACCGTCAGGGCAAGAAACGTAGAACCGCAGAAAACCTTAACTTTCGTCATGATGCAACCTTTCCATACATGGGGTGCGATGAATCGGCCTTATGTTTCTCAGGCCAGAGAGCATATTTGTTACGCCGGATTTCCGAGTCAGCGGATGATAAAAATGCGTACTGTAGATACGATTCTGCGCTGGCGTGTGACGCACGCCAACGCAAAATATTTGTTCCTGTAACATCCTTCCCCGGATCGATCCACTCCGGATGCCTCGAACTAATCCAGAGTCGGCATGTCCGGCCGATCTGTGCTGGGCGGAGTTGGGTAGGTCTTGCTGCCATCGTTCAACTCCAGTCGGACGTAATCCCAAACAACTCCGGTGGTTACGTCTCCGGCTGGAACCGTGAAGGTTACCTCATTCATGCCAGCCTTCATCAGCGAGGCATCGAACTTCTGGATGTACTGGTTCCACACGCCCTTATCGGTGTTGTAACGCAGCGCGTTGGTGGAGACGGGATGGATACTGCCAACCTCCTGCCCATTGACGCCAATCGCCAGTGCTCCGCCGTCTGCACCGGCCAGCGCCAGGCGCAATACAGCCGTGCCCTGCGCGGCCTTCGGCATATTGAATTTCACCGTCCAGGTGGTGGCCTTGCCGCGGCCCCACTGCGCCCACGGATCATCCTTGCTGGGCGGCGTGTTCACCCAGCCGAAGCGCTGGTTGTACGGATCCTTGGCCGCCGGATTCAGCCATGCGGTTGTGGTGGAGTGGGGAACCTCCTCGAAGAACCAGTCCTTCGCAGGATTGCTCTTGCCAATGGTGTACGTCACGTCGTTGGGGAAGAGTCCGGCATAGCGAAGCGGCCAGCCCCATAGCCAGTAATTCGCTCCATCGCCCTTCAGGAACTTGTCGCTGGTGCGGTCCGGATAGCCAATCTCCCATAGCTGCTTGCCATAGCGAACCGGTTGCCAGTCCAGCTTGCCGAGATCGATCTTCTTGCCCGCTTCTACCGTGATGTTGGCCTTGGCATATTCGCCCAGCACTCCATCGGCAAAGGCATGCAGCGTGTACTTGCCGGGGCGAACATTGGGAATTGTGAACCTGCCATCCGCCGCACCATCCACCCAGAACTGGTAGTAGTTGCCATCGTGCGGCCAGGTGACGATGTTGCCGTTACCACCCCGCGTCTGGAACCCGGCTGCCTCCCTGGTGTAGTTAGGGTGAGCCAGTCCAACGGTCAGATGAGGAAACGTCTTCTTCACTGCCTGCGGATCGTTGAGAACAAGTTGACCGGCGACCGTACCGCGCCCATCTTTGTGCGGATAGTCCACGCCGTCCACCCAAGCATAGGGCCAAGCAGCCTTGACGGCCTTGGATTTGGCAACTGCGTCATTCCATAGCGCCATGGCATTGTCGTGCCACTCCGCTGGTACGGCTGGCATGCCGCTGCCGGAGGTCGCCGTCAGCTTATCCAGCTCCGCCTGCGACGGATCCTTCGGATCTTCCAGAGAATTGAAGTAGACGAAGACCGGGCCAACCACATGCTTCCAGCTCTCGCCATTGGGAATGTTGTTGCCCGCGCCGCCGCCGTAATGGCCGGAGGTCCAGTAATCCAGCAAGGTTGCGCCCATATGCGCCACCAGATCCAGCTTCTCCGGCCCGCCGCCAATGTACTCGTTCGACGGATTGATGAAATACACGCCAACGTGGTCCTTTGTGCTGCTCCATCCCCATGCCGTCAGTTTGTCCATCACCGCGCAGTAGCTGTACTTATGCTCCACGGAGTTGGCATAGACGCCGGCAAGTATGATGCTCTGCTCCTTGGCATGAATCACCACGCCGGAACGCTGGTCCTGATTTGCGATCATCAGCTGGTTGCGGTCTTTGTCCACGGATATCCAGTTGAAGGTAGGATTCATCTGCAGAATGAAGCGGCTTTCACCCTCGCCCGCGGTTGGGTACGAGGCCGGATGGGTATACTCCGCGTAGGTGTAGAAGCCGCTGACGCCGCGCTCTAATGTGTAGCGAACTTCAATGTCCATGCCTCCACGACCGGCTCCGGAGGGGACGCCCGCTCCGCGCCCACCACCAGGTGCACCGGGAGCGCCAGCAGGTCCACCAGCTCCGGGAGCACCAGCAGCGGGAGCACCAGGCCCACCTGCGCCCGCAGCACCGCCACCGCGAGCTCCGCGACCACCGCGACCCCCTGGACCGGGAGCAGCACCCGGAGCACCAGCCGCGGGAGCGCCTGCAGCGATTGCCGGGCCGCCTCCGCCACCGCGAACACCCGGTGTTCCAGGATTGACGCCCTTCACCGACACCTCAGCGCGTTGGCCGCCGTTGGTAGACGGATCGATCGTCACCTTCGCAGTGACTGTGCCGGCGGGAGTCTGTTCCCAGTACTCGCTGCGTGCATTGGGTATGTCGATGCCCTTGTAGTACACCGTCGTCATATTGCCATTGCTCTTTAGAATGGTGGCCTTGACGATCCCATTGTCCAGTGTCCAACTGTCGCCGTTGTCGGTGAGGGTCACGGGATCGTTGACTGAAACTTTGGCTACCTTCGGCAGCATTTTGCCGGACGGCTTTGCTGCATCCGAGGACGTTGTTGCAACCGCAGGTTTCGCGGCTGCGGCTGGCTTCGCTGTGGCTGCTGTTTGCGCCACTACTCCATAGCTGAGAACAACTGCCAGGGCAAGAGACAGAGATACAAAGAGGAGCCTTGATTTAGTCATACCGGCAACCTTTCAAATTAATTAGGGGATGGATGGGCGTACGCTTCCCAGGGCCAGAGAAGCATAGTAGTCCTGTAGTAGTTCCGTCAATGGAATTGGCTGCAGGGCAGTGTGTTCCCAAAAACATGCTGGTAGCCGAGTGCCTTCGAGAGCCCGAGCCAGCCGCATCACAGCACTGTGGTTTACCCAACCCGAGCCATCTTATGGCAGCGTTGGATAGTCCGGCCAGTGACTCGGATTGTCGGGCGGAACCGGATACATCTTGCTGCCGTCATTCAGCTCCAGGCGAACATAATCCCATGCAACTCCCGTGGTAACGTCTCCCGCTGGGACGGTGAAGGTAATGGAGTTCTCACCCGCCTTCAGCAGAGAGGCATCAAATTTCTCAATGTACTGATACCAGACGCCCTGTATGTTTGCGTTGTAACGCAAAGTGTTGGTGGCCACCGGATGCAGGGTACCAACCGATTGTCCATTGACGCCGATGATCAACCCGCCCTGCGTATCCGCACCGACATACAGGCTGCTTCCGCCCGCCGCATCGCCACCAAACTGTCCGGTGCCGCTGCCCGTGGCCAGGTTGCCACCACCATCCGCCCCAGCCAGCGCGATACGCAGTATGCCCTGACCCGTGGAGGCTTTGGGCATATTAAATTTCACGGTCCATGTGGTGACACGGCCCTGGCCCCACTGAGGCCACGGGTCTGCCGTGTTAGGCGGAATCGCTACCCATCCGAAACGCTGGTTGTATGGGTCCTTGGCCGCGGGATTTAGCCACGCAGTGGTAGTGGAGTGTGGAACCTCCTCCATAAACCAATCCTTGCGGTAGTCGCTCTTGCCGATGGTATAGATGATGTCGTTCGGGAAGAGTCCGCTGTAGCGCAATCCCCAGCCCCACAGCCAGTAGTTGGCAGGATCACCCTTGTAGAACTTATCGGCCTTGCGGTCAGGATAACCGATCTCCCATATCTGCTTGCCATAACGGACAGGTTGCCAGTCGAGCTTGCCCAGATCGATCTTCTTGCCTGCATCCACCGTGATGTCGGCCTTGGCGTACTCGCCCAGCACTCCATTGGCAAAGGCGTGCAGCGTGTAGGTTCCCGGGCGGACGTTAGGGATGGTGAACCTGCCATCTGCCGTGCCCTCCGTCCAGAACTGATAGAAGTTGCCGTCATGCGGCCAGGTGACGATGTCGCCATTGCCAGCCAGCAGCGTATATCCGCTCTCAGAGCCCTTGAAATTCGCATGAGTAAGCCCGACATTCAGGTTGGGCAGCAGCTTGGAAGCGGCCTGTGTATCGTTAAGAACCAGTTGCCCACTGACCGTGGCTCGCCCATCCTTATGCGGGTAGTCGACGCCCTGTACCCAGCCAAAGGGCCATGCTGCCTTCTCAGCCTTCGACTTCTCGACTGCGTCCTTCCATAAAGCGATGCCGTTGTCACGCCACTCCGCTGGCACAGCGGGCATCCCGCTGCCATAGCTGGCCGTCAGCTTGTCCAACTCGGTCTGCGAAGGGTCCTTGGCGTTGCTCAGCCGGTTAAAGTAGATAAAGATCGGCCCTACCACTCGCCCCCAATCCTGACCGGCGGGGATTTCCGTGTTGTCGCCCGCCCCATAATGGCCACTGGTCCAGTAGTCCAGGATGGTGGATTGCAGGTGATCGATCAGATCCAGCTTCTCCGGACCACCGCCAATGTACTCATTGGACGGATTCATGAAATACACGCCAACGTGGTCTTTTGTGCTGCTCCATCCCCACGCCTGCAGCTTGTACATCAGCGCGTTGTAGGTGTACTTGTGTTCCACGGAGTTCTTATAGAGGCCCGTGGTGTAGATGCTCTGTTCTTTAGCGTGAATGGTGATGCCGCCACGGGCGTTGCTCATCAGCATATTGCGGTCTTTGTCTACGGAGATCCAATCGAACGTGGGGTTCATCGACTCCAGAATGAAGCGGTTCTCGCCCACATGCACGAAAGGGTACGAGGCCGGGTGCACATACTCCGCATAAGTGTAGAAACCGCTGCTGCCACGCTCCAGGGTGTAGCGCGTCTCGATGTCCATACTGCGCGGGTTCACACCTTTGACGGAGACCTCCGCGCGCGCGCCGCCATTCGTTGCCGGATCGATCGTCACCCTTGCGCTAATAGTTCCGGCAGGCGTCTGCTCCCAGTATTTGCCGTGGCCCAGAATACTGATGCCGTGATAGACCACCTCCGACAGGTTGCCATCGCTCTTGGGTACGGTAATCTTGACGATGCCGTTATCCAGCGTCCAGCTGGTGCCGTTGTCTTTGAGGGTCACTGGAACATTGACCGTGACTTTGGCCACCTGCGGCAGCACGGGAGCAGCCTGCTGCGCCGTTGCTCCTGATGTCAGCACAACAACCAGGGTTAATATCAGCGATGCGAAGTGGAGCCTTGATTGGGTCATGACGCAACCTTTCAGCACATACCTGGTGGGCAGTGGGCTTATGTTTCCTGAAGCGAGAGAACTATAGGCGGACACCCATTCTGCCGTCAATCCACTTAGCTTTGTCCACCACGGAACGGGGTTGGTTCTCCCACGCCGCGCAGCATGGGTCCACGCACCCCGCTGCCGCTCACTGCTGCAGGATGACCTGGTCGCCTTCCTTCAGTCCGTTCGTGATCTCGCTCACCGATCCATTGGAGAGACCCACCTTGACTGCCACCTTACGGTAGCCATCCTTCTGCTTGCTATCCGGTACCTGCACCGACGCATTCTTCTGGCTGTCGTAGATCACCGCATTCTCCGGTACGGTTAGCACGCCCTTGTGCTCATCCAGCAGGATCTCCGCGTTGGCGGTCATGTTGGCCTTCAGATCGCCACTGGCATTGTCAATCGAGACGCGCACTTCAAAGGTCGTTACATTGTCCTTCTGCACGCCCAGCGGCGCAATCTTCGTCACCTTGCCATTGAATGTGCGGTCACGAAAGCTCTCCACCTTGATGCGCGCAGGCTGGTCCATATACACATGCGCGATGTCGGCCTCGTCCACCTTACCCTGCACATACACCTGATGGATGTCTCCCTCGGTCATCACCAGCGTGGCCGTCGATCCCAACACCAGGATGGAGCTTACCGCGTCGCCAATCTCCACATTGCGCGATAGCACCACGCCATCCATGGGCGCGACGATGGTGGTGTAGCTGAGCTGCTCTTCCAGTTGTTTCAGGCTGGCCTGGCTCTGCAGCACCTGCGCATGCGCCTGCTTGAGCTTGGCTGTATCCACGCCGACCTGTGCCGTGGCCGAATCGCGCCGGGTCAGCGCGGCCAGGTACTCCTTGTTGGTGTCGTCCAGCGCCTGCTGGCTCACAATACCGCTCTTTTTCATCTCCAGATTGCGATCCAGAGTGGCCTTGTACATCGGCAGGTCCGGCGCCGCCGCGTTCACCTTGTCCTGTTCAATGTTTGCCTCGTAGGCACTCACATTGGCCTCAGCAGAGGCGAGTTGCGCCCTCTGAGCGTCCACTTGCGCCACAATCTCCTGCTGGTCGAGTTGCGCCAGTTGCTGTCCCTTCTTCACCTGGTTATTGATGTCCACATACAGTTTTTCGACGATCCCAGATGCCTTGCTCTTCACCTCAACCTTCGTAATCGGCTGTATCTGTCCGGTGGCCACCACGGACCGCGTCACATCCCCGCGCGTCACCTTCGCCAATCGATTTGGATCGATGGACGAACCCTTCACCAGTTGCGCCAGCTGGATGCCACCCGCCACCAGGCCACACAACAAGACCACGCCAACGGTCAGCCATATCCAGAATTTTTTACTTTTACGCGACCCAACCACTCGTACCTCCATGCGTCTGGAGTGCAGCAACCATCCAAGACGCAATTAACCTGTGCAACAGGTATATCAACTCTTGCACGGTAACAGCATGTCATTCCTCTGCAGTAGACTACGCAACCCACCGATAATCGGTTCCCATGCGAATCGATGCGTCCACTGCGGGAACTGAGGCATAGGCAACCGCGTATCATTCATGGCAGAGTTCCGCCCGCGTCGCTTCCGTATGCAGTCCTTCGCAGACATTCTCGGTCAGGTCTTCCGCGTGATCGCAGCCAACAAGCTGCGCAGCTTCCTCACCATGTTTGGCATCGCCTGGGGTGTAGGATCCCTGCTTGTGCTGGTGGGTCTGGGCGAGGGCTTCCGCTCCGGTCAACACCGTGAGTTCGCAACCCTGGGCAACGACATTGTCATGATGTGGAATGGCACCATCCCCGCGGTGGCCAACCAGCACACAGGGATGCGTCCCTACTGGTTGACCAGGGCCGATGAGGCCGCGCTGCGTACACTGCCACAACTGCGCGCCGTCACAGACGAGTTGCAGAACAACGGTCTCTACCAGGTCAGCCAGTGGAACAATACCTCCAACGCCGTATTTGGAGTCGAGCCCAACTATGCCACCGTAAAATTTGTTCCTCTGGCACAGGGCCGCTTTCTGGATGATGCCGACCTGGCGGATCGAAGGCGCGTCGCCGTGCTGGGCTACAAGACCGCGATCCTGCTCTTCGCAGGGCGGCCAGCCACCGGCGAGTCCATCACCATCAATGGCATCGCCTTCACCGTCATCGGCCAGGTCGGCAAGATCAGCCGCGGCACCAACGATGGCGACGACCAAAGACTCTACATCCCCGTCACCACCATGCTCCAGCTGTTCCCCTACAAAGGCGACAACATTCCCCAGGACGCACTCACCTCCATTCAGTACCAGCCCGCAAAGCGCGGTGATGCCATCGCCGCCGTGGCAGCTGTGCACCGCTTGATCGCACGGCGCCATGGCTTCGATCCATCGCTCACGGACGCCTTCCAGGAATTCGACTCCATCGAGGAAGAAAAAATGGTGGGTGCCATCTTCAACGCCATGGACATCTTTCTTGGCGGAGTGGGTATCGTCACCCTTGGCCTCGGCGCTGTAGGAATCGTCAACATCATGCTGGTCTCCGTCACCGAACGCACCCACGAGATTGGCTTGCTGAAGGCCATTGGCGCCAGCAAACGAAGTATCGTCGCACAGTTCTTTTGGGAGGGACTTCTGATGACGGGCCTCAGCGGGCTGATTGGTATTGCCGTCTCCGCCGCCTTTATGGCCCTGCTGCAATACTGCCTCACCGACAAGATGCCGGGATGGGATCCGCCGCGCCTGGTGCCGTGGTCGGCCGCGCTGGCCCTCACATCGCTGGTGCTGTGCGGTGTTGCCGCAGGGCTGTATCCAGCGAACAAAGCCGCACAAATGGACCCCATCGAAGCCCTCCGCCGTGAATGAAGTTTTCAATTGGCCGGGACACGACTTCCATTAATCGAACCTAGTATCCAGCACCCAGTAACGAGTACCCAGAGGCACCAGCAATGTTCAAAGCTATTCTCGGCCAGGCCTGGGAGGCGATGCTCTACAACCGCCGGCGCACTGCCATCACCATGCTGGGAATGGCATGGGGCATTGCCACGGTTGTGCTGCTGCTGGCTTATGGCGCAGGCTTCAGCCGCGCAATCCAGAACATCTTTGCGCAGTGGGGTACGCACACCATCGGTGTATTCCCCGGTCGCACCAGCGAACAGGCAGGCGGTGACAAGTCCGGCGTTTGGGTTCACTTCACGCTGGACGATGTGGACCGCGCAGCCGCTGCCGTCCCCGGAATCGGCCATATCTCCCCCGACGTCAGCAAGGATGTTCCTGTGCAGAACGACCTGCACAACTACACCTGGAGCGTGAACGGAGTTCGTCCCGAGTACCAGGACATCATGAAGCTGGATACCGATCAGGGTCGCTTCTTCAACCGCGCTGAAGACGAACAGCGGGCCCACGTCTGCGTCATTGGATCGGAGTCCAAAACCAAGCTCTTCTCGGGTGCCTGGGCGCTGGGCGAAGATATCCGCCTCAATGGAGAGACGTTTACCATCATCGGAATCCTTCACCCCAAGATGCAGGAGTCCGAAGACGACGTCAACCGCCAGATCTATATCCCCTTCAACACCATGAGCGACCTGAAGGACACGTACTACCTTGATGGCATCTGGTTCAGTTACACAGGCAACAATGAACTGGCTGAAAAAGGCCTGCGAGAGACGCTGGCCTCGGCGCACCACTTCCGCCCATCGGACCATAGTGCTATCTATGTCGCCAACCTGATGACCGAACTGCACCAGTTCAATATCCTCTCGCTTGCCCTGCAGGTGCTGCTCTCCCTGGTGGGCGCGCTCACGCTGGGCATTGCAGGCATCGGCCTGATGAACATCATGCTGGTGGCCGTGCAGCAGCGTACCCGCGAGATTGGCGTGGAAAAGGCCCTGGGAGCACGCCGCAGGCACATCCTGCTGCAATTCCTGGCTGAAGCCATGGCCATCACAAGTGTGGGCGGCCTCTGCGGAATCGCCCTGGCCTATCTCATCTCCGCCATGGTTGGACGCATCACGTTTTACAGCGCAATGGCGCAGCACGCGGACGCTGCCGACATTCGCCTTCTCATTTCGCCCGTCTCGGTGCTGGTCTCCACTGTCATCCTGGCCATCACCGGCCTGGCCAGTGGCATGATCCCAGCCATCCGTGCAGCCAACCTCGACCCCATCGAGGCCCTTCGCTACGAGTAGAGTGCAGACGCCTCCTCTCGCTGTCCCATCTTTTCACCATGTCATAGGGAGAGGGTGGGTTGCCGTTCTACCACGGGAAGAGCGTATACTTCGAGCGAAGCCAAGCCTGGAAACGAGAATCCACCTGAAATTCCTCAGAACTAATCCAACACCCATGTTGTCGAGGGCGGAGTTATGACCAAAACTGTTCCTGCCCCACTCGCCGCCGCGTCGCGCCGCTATCTTCCAGCGCTGCTTCTGTTGTTCGCTGCCAGCGGATGCTCCGCGCTGATCTACGAAATTGTCTGGTACCAACTGCTGCAGTTGGTGATCGGCTCTACCGCCATCTCGCTGGGCGTTCTGCTGGCCACCTTTATGGGCGGCCTATGCATTGGCAGCCTTCTTCTGCCGCGCTTCGTGTTGCAGGATGCAAGACATCCTTTGCGCATGGTCGCGATGGTGGAGTTGGGAATCGCGTTGTTTGCCATCCTGGTTCTGTTCGGCATGCCCCTGGTCAGCGGCATCTACGTTGCAGCCGTGGGGTTTGGCTTGCCCTCGATCCTGCTGCGTGCTGTGATCTGCTCTGTGTGCCTGTTGCCGCCCACGATTTTGATGGGAGCGTCGCTGCCCACTGCGGCGCGCTGGCTGGAGACTTCGCCGGAAGGCGTCTCCTGGATGGGCCTGCTTTACGGCTGCAACACCGCAGGCGCTGTCTTCGGATGCCTGTTGGCCAGCTTCTACCTGCTGCGCGAGTTCAACCTGACCACCGCAACCATGGTTGCCGCAACCATCAATGTTGCCGTGGCGCTGCTCTGCCTTCTTCTGGCCCGTCTCAGTCCGCACACGACGCCCGTAGCCACACCCGTCAAAAAAGACGTGGACACGCCCACCAACTGGCCGGTGTATGCGGCTATCGCCCTATCAGGCGCGAGCGCTCTGGGCGCCGAGGTCGTTTGGACACGTCTGCTGGGATTGATGCTTGGCGCTACGGTGTATGTCTTCTCGCTCATACTGGCGGTATTTCTGGTGGGTTTGGGAATTGGCAGCCTGGTGGGATCGCTGCTTCTGCGCGGAACCAAACACCCTCGCATCGCCCTCGGCTGCTGCCAGATGGCGCTTGCCGGCGCAGTCGCCTGGAGTGCCTGGATCATTGCCGTTTCGCTGCCGTTCTGGCCCATCAATCCCTACCTGTCTACCAGTATCTGGTACACCTTCCAGTTGGATCTGGTGCGATGCTTGTGGGCGATTCTGCCCGCGGCGATGCTTTGGGGAGCAAGCTTTCCTCTGGCACTGGCCGCCTCCGCGCGCGGCGGTGACCCGGGTCGTCTGGTTGGCCATGTATACGCCACCAACACCGGTGGCGCCATTCTGGGAGCACTGGCCTTCAGTGTGGTCCTGATCCCCTCCATCGGTACACGCTACTGCGAGAGCGTGCTCATCGGCATCTGCATCGTCAGCGCGCTCGTCGTCCTGCTGCCAGTGCTGTGGCGCTCGCGTTCCGTCACTGGATCGGTGCTGCTGGCGGCAACGGCATGCGGCGCCATCGTCATGGCCACGCACGTCTCCGATGTTCCAGGCGAGCTGATCGCCTATGGTCGAACGCTGGAAGTGAATACCGGCCTCTCGCAGATCCTGTACACCGCGGAAGGCATGAACTCCTCGATTGCAATCTCGCGATGGAACGATGGCTCCATCCAATTTCACGTCAGCGGCAAAGTGGAGGCCTCTACTCAGCCTGCCGATATGCGCATGCAACGCATGCTGGGAATTATTCCTGCGCTGGTCAACGGCCAGCCTCGCTCTGCGCTGATTGTGGGCTTCGGTGCGGGCGTTACTGCAGGCACATTCGTGCTGCAGCCAAGCATCCAGCGGATCGTCATCTGCGAGATGGAACCGATGATCCCGAAGACCACCAAGAAGTACTTCCACGCAGAGCATTACGACGTGCTGGACGATCACCGCACGCAGGTTATCTTCGACGATGCGCGCCACTACGTGCTTACCACGCCAGAGAAGTTCGACATCATCACCTCGGACCCGATCCACCCATTTGTGAAGGGCAGCGCGATGCTGTACTCCCAGGAGTACTTCGAATTGGTGAAGAGCAGGTTGAACCCCGGTGGCATGGTGACACAATGGGTGCCGCTGTACGAGAGTGATCTCAGCACCGTCAAAAGCGAGATTGCAACCTTCTTCGCGGTCTTCCCGAATGGCGCTATCTTTGCCAACGAACGCGACGGCGGCGGGTACGATCTGGTGATGCTGGGGCGCAACGGGCCCATGGCAATCGACGTGGATGCGATGGAGGCCCAACTAGCGCTGCCTGCTTACCAGGCTGTAGGGCAATCCATGCGCGATGTGGGATTTGCTTCCGCTACCCAGATGCTGAGCACGTACGCCGGCCAGGCATCCGATCTGCAAACCTGGTTAGCAGACGCAGAGATCAATCGCGATCACAACCTGCGTCTGCAATACCTTGCCGGATTGGCGCTGAACGGCAGCCACGAGGCAGAAATTTATAATCAGATGCTGCAATTCCGCCAATACCCAGAGAACCTCTTTACCGTTTCCAACCAGCGGTTGCCCGCCATGATGGCTTCCTTCAGCACGCGCGGACAGTAGCGCGGCGGTTGTTTACCGAACTGTCAGCAACTCCGTCTCGTATGGTTTCAGTTCGAGCTTTATCGTGACACCGCCCTTGCCCGCCGATGCAACAACGGGCGACACAGCACCGGTCGCAGGATTCCATGCCTCTACCGTCTTTCCCGTAGCCTTCAGTGTCACCGAGTGTGAACTCGCCTGAGCACCCTCATTGAAAAACAGGTATACGTCAGCGTCCTTCAGTCGGCGCGTGTTCACCTTCAGTGCGGTGTCGGGTGTATCCAGAGCAACTTCACGCGGTCCGAGGACCTTGTTGACCGCTGTTTCGATTGCCGCAGGAACCACCTGCGGGCCAGGTGCCGCCGCGGGAGCATCGGATGGAACCCTCGGCGTCGGCGGAAGCTGCACTGAGGTCTCCACGGTGGCAAAGGCGAAGTCCGCAGGCGTTGCCGCATGCGAATCCATCATTGACTTGCCCGAGATCATCGTTGGCGTCTTGCCCAGGAAGAGGACCTTGCCGCCGCCCTTCACCAGCGCCTTCAGGCGGTCCACTTCTGCTTGCGAAAGTACATCCGCATACGGGATCACGACCGTCCGATACTGGTTACCACTCATGGTTTCGAGGTAGCCCGACCCAGCCTTGAGGTCGGTGGCCAGTGCGTCGATGTTGATAATGTCAAAGTCAATCTGCCGCTCGGACAGAAGACGCTCGGTCGCCACAAACGCGGTATCGGCTGCCGAATCGTCCAGCCACATCGAACTGGATGGGATGTACAGCGCAACCTGCGCCGCAGGTCGTCCCATGCTCATCACATAGCTCAGGCGATGAACGTAGTCCATCAGCGCGGGCCACGCGGGATCGCGCATCAAATTCGAAGGCCCTCCGCCACGAGGACGCGGTGGTGGTGCCGGTGCTGCCGTTCCCCCTGTAGCCGCAGTAGTTGCGACGGGTGGTCTGGGGCGCTCCGGCTCAGGAGGCGCTCCCTCAGGACGGGTTGCAGCAAACATCATGGTCTCAATCACGTTAATGCCGCGCACCATCTGTTCGTTCAATATGTAACGCGCCATGGTCACATCGGGTTCCGGGCGGTAGGCGGCAAAGCTTTCGGTAAACGAGCGCGGATAGCCATAGATATGCGCCGCGCTGGAGGCAAGCCGCGGATAATCCGTCACCGTGTCAGTCCAAATCTGGTGCCAGATGGCATCGATGCCGGGCTCCTCCACATACTTCATGTCGCGCACGAACTCGCCCTGCGAGCGCACCAACTGCATCTCTGCTTCCTCATGATTGATATGGACCTGATACTCCACACCGTGCGCCGCGCACCACACGCCTTGCGGCTTGAAGAAGCCATCGCGAAACATCTGCGAGAAGACATCCGCATAGTCGCCCATGGCGCGCTGTTCGGCATCGGTGAGTTTAGGAGCAACGGGAGGAGCAACGGCTGGTTTCCCGCCAAAGCCACTTATCTGGGGCTTCGACATGACCAGAACACCAAGATAGGGCCGAATGTCGTAGCCCTTCACCTGCTGGAAGGTATCAAAGAACTTCGGCGTCCAGGGCAGACCGCCAATGGAGTAGTCGGGTTCGTCGCCTCGGAAGCCCAGAATGGTGTTGCCGAAGAGTTCCGGCATGACGTTGAAGTAGCCCTGATGCGTAAAGCCGATATAGGCAGCCGTCGCAGCTGGATCCATGTAGTCTTCCAGCGAACTGCCAGGGCCACCACCGCCCTTGACCTGAGAACTACGGAAGATATGCTCCACAACATAGACCTTCCAGTCGCCACCCGCGGGAGCTGTCCAGGCGAGCTTGCCACCAGTCAGCGCAATCGACATGTGATCATCGCCTGTTGTACGAACTGCCACCGCCGATACGGCATTGGCGCTGACCGCCTGGTTCAGCGATTCGCCGGCCTTCACCGCAATACCTGGCATAAGGTTGAGCGCCTGCATGCGCAATTCTGGCACCTGCTTGCTGATGAGGCCACCGGCAAAGCCGCTGGGATAGCCGAGGTCATCGACAATCCAAATCCGCATATCGCGCTTTTTGGCCTCTTCGGCGAATTGCTTGAAGAAGGCAAAATATTCCGGTGTCAGATACGGCGTAGCCATGCCATTGCCCGCCTGCACCGTCACAGCGCGGAAGCCAATACTCTTGGCGGTGTCGAGGTCATGCCCCAGGCTCTCGATGGTGACCGCTCCATTCAATCCAAAGTAAGGCTCAGGCCCATACTCCGATGGAGGATTCGTCCACGCCTGCTTAACCGCAGCGGCGGTCGGCATCTGCATCTTCTGCCACGGATTCTTCGCTTCGGCAGATTGTGCAATGCAAGGTTGTACGAACAGAGCCAGGACACAGGTGGCAATTGCGGTGCAGGCCATGACCGCACTGTGATATCTGCGATCGTTTGTCATACCAAATAGATGGTTCATCGCTAACTCCCCATTGTGATGCGCAGTAAGCATAACGCGCTGTCGAAGTTTTAGCCATGATCGGATGCGGGGGTTTGTGTCACTTCATACCCAGATCACATCCTGTGCGGCGTGCGCAGCCGCTTCGGATCGCGGTCATCCTCACGAATCGACACGGTCGACCGTGGAAGGAATCCTCCCGTGTCGAATGGGTCCGTCTTACTGAGCAGGCAGCAATCCGAAGTACAGGCTAATCTGACCCTTATACTCCCCTTTAGCAACCGCCGGCTGCCCCATGGGACCACTGGACTTTGGCCCCACAAACTTACTGCCTATCGCTGGAATAGCGTGCAGAAAAGATAGTCCTGCATTTGCGAAAGGCACGCCAGCTTGCCCGATGAGGCTTGTAGGCGGAGTCTTCGGAGTGAAAACCTGCACGTAGATGGGTGAGTCAGGACGCTGGTCTACCATCGCCGTGATTGGGCCCTGCGAGGTATTGAGCTGCAACCAGCGCACGCCTTCGTAAAAGCCCTTGAAGACAGGATAGGTGAAATGCTCGCCGGGTTTGAGGTCGTCCGGATCGCCAACCATGGTGTTGTTATACGGCCTGTTCCATACGTCGAGAGTTCCGCCGGCAAGACGATTCTGATAGACCGTCGCGGGACCTTCGCCAAGGTACCGCATACCCTTAACATTCGCTTCGGGGTAGTCGAACCCGATGCCAAAGTATTCCTGCTCGCCACTCAGCGCGTAATCGTAGTCGATGGACAACCAGCCATTGGGTTTGAGACGGTAGGTAAGCGATTTCATGGTACCCGTGAAATCTGCAGTGATCACCAGATCGTTGCCGTCGGCGCTGTGGGTTAATGAGGTGAGGTTAGATTCCGGCGCAACGGTTGCTGCCGGCGGAGGCGAAGGCGGCGCTCCTGGCTGCGCTCGAGCAGGTGCAACCTTGGCTCCCATCGCAACGATTCGTGGGCCGTTGACCAGCGAGAAAGACTTGCCCTGACGTATAGCAGAGATCAACAGGCCGGTGGTCTTGCTGATCTGGAGCGACAGATCCCCTGCAGTCGCGGTCAGTGTGTCGCCAGATTCAGTGGTTGCAGGCTTTGCGCCACCGACAGTCGCATTCACCTGCTCCAAATGAGGCGTCAGATCGTTAGTGGGCCAGACATAGGTCCGAATCACACGTCCATTGGCATCCTTAATGCGCAGCCGTGTGGCATCGGGTGTGGTCTTTGCGCTTGTACCTGCAGCAACAGCAGGCGGTCCCCAGCCCTCCCAACTTGCCGTGGCACCCGGCGCAAGCGAACGGCCGTGGTCGGTACGCGACGCCAGTACCACCGAACCGGAGGCTGCGTCCTTTGGTTGATGAAAGGCGATCGTCTCCCATTCGTAGGTGCAGCGGTCCGCATTGGTGAATGAATATCGGTTGGACACGGTAAAGGAACGCGAGTTGCCATCAGTCGGCGTCACGATGATCGGCGACCAAAGCTGTTGGACGGTGTAGAAGCTGCCTTCCTTCTCGCGATAGGGGCCAACAATTCCGTCTGGAGCCTGGTTGTCGGCGGAGTCGAGAATGCCGCCCTTATCCACGCGCTTCACATCTTCATCCAAAAACGCCCACAAAAATCCGCCCGCCCCGGCCTTGCTGCTGAGGATGGCATTCCAATACTCATTCAGGCCCGCCCCCGCACCACCGTCATACAGTCCATGCAGCATCTCAGTGGGGAAATAGACCACATCATCGGCGAGCTTCTGCTGCAACATCTCATAGGTTGGGTAGTGTTTGGTATCTGCGATGCCCGGAGGATAGGCGCTCCAGGGATGCAGGACCACGCGCTTTTGCGGGTCGTACTTTGAGAACTCGCCGTCCAGCGCGGGATTTCCGCCCCCTTCATTGCCGTTGTCCCAAAAGAGGATCGACGGATGGTTTACGTCATGCTCCACCATCTCCTTCACCAGCTTCTGACCAATATCTGTGTCGTAATGCTGGTGCCAGCCGGCGAGTTCATCCAGCACATACAGTCCGAGTTCGTCGCAGGCATCCAGAAAGTGTCGATCCGGCGGATAGTGGCTGGAGCGGACCGCGTTGCCGTTTAAATCTTTGATCAGCTTGACGTCGTCTGTGGAGAGCTGCGGTGACAGGGTTCGGCCGGAATCGGGCCAGAATGAATGACGAGCGACGCCCTTGAGAAACACGCGCTTACCATTGACGAACAGGCCCTGCCCAGGACGGACCTCAATGGTGCGGAACCCGAACTTCTGACGCACCGTATGCACCACCGCATCGCCTGATTTCAACCGCACCTCAAGTTGGTACAGGTTCGGCGTTTCAGCACTCCATAGTCGCGGATTGAGGATCGTTCCGGAGAGATGCGCAGTTCCATTCAGCGAGACATCCCTCGCCGTGATGGGGTTGCCCACAGGTTTGCCGCTGGCATCCAGGACACGCATCTCCAATGATGCTTTGGGGCCATCCGTGGCCGATGTGCGCACGGCTGCCGATCGCGTATCAGAGAGCGTGACATCCACATCCAACGATCCCGTCGCGGGTGCATTGATGGCCAGATGATCGACAAATGTCCTGGGGACAGCTTCGAGATAAACAGGCCGGAAGATGCCAGAGTAATTCCAGTAATCCGCACGTCGCTCGGCATTGTTGACAGAGGCATTTATGGAGTCGTCGTCCACATCAACCTGGATCTCGTTCTTCTGCCCGGCGGGCTTCAGCAGTTTCGTGATGTCGTACCGGAAGGCGTAATAGCCACCCTGATGAACCGGGCCAGCGGATTGCCCGTTGATGGTGACCGCAGCATCGGTCATCACGCCTTCAAACTTGACGAAGACGGTCTTGTCTCGCCAGGTGGCAGGGGTGGTAAAAGTTCGCTTGTAGATGCCGTGCGTGCGTGGCCAACCGCCCACCGGATTGGATCGCCCGTATTCATAGATGCCAAAGCCTTGCAGTTGCCAGTTGGATGGGACGCCGATAGTGGACCACTGATTGGCATTTTGGCCCTTGTCGACCATGAATTGCCACTGGACTGGGTCATCCTTGCCCAGACCGGATAGATACTGGGTCTCGGTGTCGGCAGCTCTTGCTACGGAAGCCAGAAGAAGGACGAATAAAGCAGCATAGCGAACGTACGAACGCATCAGAATCCTCCCAACAGACACTATCTTAAAAGCGATTCCCAGGACAAAGCGCTCGCTGTGACTGGCAAAACAGTCCATCGATGGGGTCCTAAATCCCTGTCCCCGCTGGGTTCGGCTTTATGGTCAATTCAAAACGATCCGGGCCCGAACGAGCACAAACTCGAAGTTGGCCATAATCCATTGAAGCTGAAAGAGAAACGGGAGAGAAGTTGGAGGCGCGGGCCGGGATCGAACCGGCGCATAAAGGTTTTGCAGACCTCTCCCTTACCACTTGGGTACCGCGCCCCGCAGGGCCTGCGCTTTAGCGCACACCCGGTTGATTGTAGGAAGAGTGTATCGCAGAAGGGCTGGTTATGGAGCGGGAGACCGGGGTCGAACCGGCGACATCTTCCTTGGCAAGGAAGCACTCTACCACTGAGCTACTCCCGCTCGCACACCCTGAAGTATATCGGCCCGCGTAGCCACGGTCAACGCGCGTCCGCCGCACACCGCGATCGCACAGGACATCGTGTTCTCCATCGCACAACGCAAGCTCGCGCCTTGCCGAGTAAACGCGCTGCTTTCTTCCCCGGACAAACACACGGTTAGCAGGTCATTCTGTACCGGTCCATCGCAGTCTTGGGCTTCCGATTAATTGACAGATTGCGGCGGCAACGCGAAGCGTGGGGTCGCCACAAGATTGGACCGTCGCCGTACTACATGGGGCGTCACCTGGATCACAAGTTGGCTGGTGTCCTTCTGTGCATCCTCGGTGACGGGCATTTGGAAGCCGGGCAATTCGCTCAAGCCTGGAATGCCCGACATCGCAGCCGTCTCGATTTTGCTCACACTGCTCACCAGTAAGGCGCTCTCGCCCTCGCCCACCGTGATATCCGATTTAAAGGCACGGTTCTCCAGAATGGGGTTGCCATCGCTTGTGCTGCCCGAAAGCGCCTCGATCTTCAAGTCCAGTAGCAACCTGACCCGGCCCGACTTGAGAATGGTCGGGGTCGCACTCAGGGTTATGCCCAGGTCCTCATACGTCACCTGGGGGATTGTTGCGCTGCTTCCGCCCGCATACTGCGACAGAAGGCTGGCAACGCTGACGCCGTTGATGGAAGCCTTACCCAAAGCGGACGCCGCGGTGGACAACCCCGAGGTATAAGTGGAAGAGACGATTGGATAGCGCGACCCCTCGCGAATCGTTGCTGGCTGCCGATCGATCACCCGAAGCTGAACATCGTCCAGCGCCTTCGTTTCGCTCGCATTCATGCCGAGGTGCAACGCGATGTTGCCCGTCTCGGTAATGCCTGTCAACGTAGTGCCGCCGCCCACCGCTCCTATTGTGCTGGAGAGCAGGCTGCTCTGCACCAGTCCCGACGCAATCAGTTCCCCGGCAATCGTAAGATTGCTGGCCGATGCGCTAACCAGACCCTGCGCAATCGCCTGCTGCACCAGCGCCGAGTTTGCATTCACCAGAGATGTGGCTGCCTGGTCCACGTTGTAGATACCGGCCGCAGTGGGAATGTTCGCTCCTCCATTGGCTGTGTGCGTGGAGGTGATCTCATACATCTTTACCTCCACCATCACCTCGCCAGTGGAATCCACCAGCTCCTCAATCACGCGGTTCATCACTGGAATCACATCTTGCGGAGCGCGCAGCACAACACTGCCAGTGCCTACCTGGGCGCTTGCCTGCCGCACCCCGAATACATCGCGCGCCACGGTTGCAATCTCGTTGATCTGGTCCTGCGTGGATTCCGGCAGATAGATGGTCTCTTCCACCAGAGGCAACAGGGAAAGACGGTTTGAAGGCAGGTTGCGCGCCACCAGAACACTGGTCGTATCCAGCGGTATCAGAATTACATTGGTCATGTCCTTCATCAACTGCATGGCCTGCGCGTACTTCACGTGATCCAGATCGAAGCCAATTGCCTTCGGTACCACAGAGCTATCGATGACTACCCGAATGCCATAGGCTGCGGCCACCTGGCGCATCACTTCTCCTGATTCGCCATGGATATGAAAGCTCTTCACCTCGTCGCTTGGCTGCAGCTCGATGGCGCTGGCCAGAGCCGGCACCTGAATGCTCCAGGGCTGGCGCGCTTGGCCTGCGGTGAGCATCGCGGCTCGTTCCGCTAATCCCACGGAAGTCGCGTTGCCGGCCTGATCCATCGACTTTCCCGACGCCTGGTCGATAGCACTCTTGCCAGATGCAGCATCCGGCGCCACAACATCCGCCTGCATAGCCAGTTCGCGGTGTTCCAGCACCAGGGGATTCTCCGGATCGATGGCACGCGCCTGGGCGAGCAGTTTTTCCGCCTGCCCCTGGTTCCCAGACAGCTTCTCCTTGCCAGCCTGCTGCACCAGCTCAAGCACCCTGTGCTGTCGCGCCACAGAGATGGCAATCGCATAATCCGCGTTCTCAGGATCCAGCTTCTGCGCTCGTTTAAAATCGCTTTCGGCACCGTTCAGATCGTCCCGTTCCAGCTTCTTGGCACCGGCCAGATACGCGTCCTCGGCCTCGCGCAGATTCTGCTTGCTGGGCATCTGCTTTGCAGCTTCCGGATGCGTCGTTTGCTGCACGACCGGATCGTGCGCTGTGGCTGTCTGGGCAGCGCTCATCCACCCGGCAGTTGCCAGAAGAATGCAGCCAAGCAGACACACAACGATCCATGGCACGTTGCGCTTTGCTCGATGTTGGTTTGCAAGAGTCATGCTCTGCTATCTTAGACGCGCCACACCGCAATCCGGAACAGGCGACAGCACACCATCTTCATGGCATGCGAGATGCACTCGGTAGCGTATTTCCTGTCTAGGCCTGCCGTGCAATCCCAGTAAGCTGCACTCTTGGCCGCTGTCCTATCATCGACCGTTGACCCAGTACGGGCCGCTCGCTCATCACGGGCCGTCGCATTCCCTTGCGGATCTGCGCAGAGTCCATATCCAGTTCCGCAAGCGTGCGGCTTAATGTGTTGCGATGCATTCCCAACTCAGTCGCGGCCTTGCACTGGTTGCCCTTGTGGTGCGCCAGCACTTCCAGAATGTAGCGCTTCTTGAACTGCCGTATGGCATCCGCATACGTGATGCCAGCACTATGCATCTGTGTGATCAGGGTGTCCAATTCGCGCTTCAAAGGTCGTACCTCGCTTGCTCTCCGCATCAACATGAATCCCTACTGTAATCCACTGCACGGCAATTGATCCAGTGCGATTTAATTTTCTGCTATGGGAAGGATGGTTTTTCTCAAAATCAACTGCCTGTCACAAGATCCGCTGTTGAAGATAATCCGGTATGAGGAAGGATACCTCATGAGCAACCGTAAATAAATAGGGTCGCAGCACCGATCGAACGATAATCGGAGACTGCGGCGCAAAGGAGGACAATGCGATCAGCAGCGCTATGCCGATCAGACAGCCACGCGCGAAGCCAAACCCCATACCCAGCAACCGATCGAACGTGCCCATGCCAACCGTACGCAGCGACCTGCGCACGGCCCGCCCAAGAACATCAAACAGCAGCACCATGCCCACAATGATCAGCAGAAACGCGACTGATCGAGCAATGGCCTGCGATTGTATCCAGCCCATCTCCTGGAACTGTGCCCCCAGATTGACGTAGGTCCAACTGGCAACCTCATACCCGGCAAGCAACCCGGCAAGCCCGGCGATGGCGCACACCAGACCGGTGAAAAACGCACGCACCATCGAGAAAGCCACGATCGCAACCAGGGCCCAGTCAAATACGTTCCAGTCCGTCACATGCATCGGTACACCTTTGTGAAGCCTATTGCCCGTCCCCGCGCACTATGCCGCCCAGATCGTCCAGCCCAGTCAACTGACGGTACGCATCCAGATATTTCTGCCGGGTATGTGTTTCCACATCTTCTGGCAGCGAGGGCGCAGGTGCCTGCTTGTTCCATCCAATCGATTCAAGATAGTCGCGCACATATTGTTTGTCGAAGCTGGGCTGTGCACCACCCGGAGCGTAACTTGCCGCTGGCCAGTAGCGCGACGAGTCTGGAGTGAGCACCTCGTCTGCCAGCACCATGCCCATGCCATCGATCCACCCGAACTCAAATTTGGTGTCGGCCAGAATCAGCCCCTTCGTGGCCGCGTACTCCGACGCCTTGGTATAGATCTCCAGTGTCAACCGGCGCATCTCAGCCGCGGCCTCCTCACCCACCATTGCCACAACCTCGGCATACGAGATGTTCTCGTCGTGCCCGCCGCTGTTGTCCTTGGTCGAAGGGGTAAAGATCGGCTCAGGCAGTTGTTCCGATTCACGCAGCCCCACAGGCAGAGGAATTCCGCATACCGCCCCCGTCTTTTGGTAGTCCTTCCAGCCCGAACCGGAAAGATAGCCACGCACCACGCACTCCACGGGATACATCTTGGCGCGACGCACCACCATGCTGCGACCCTCAATCTGCTGCTGAAACACCGGCTCCGACAGAATCTGTTGCGCCGAGAGACGTTTGCCAAAGATCGCTTCCGAGGAGGTTTCCAGCAACGCGGCGATCTGGGGTCCCCTGATGGCCAGCAGATGGTTGGCCACCGTGTCCTTCAGAAACTCAAACCAGAACGCTGAAATCTGGGTCAGAATCCTTCCCTTGTCAGGAATGCCCGAACCAAGTACGTGGTCGAATGCGGAGATGCGGTCCGTTGCAACAAACAGCAGTTGATCGTCGAGGGCGTACAGGTCGCGGACCTTCCCCCGTGCCACCAGGGAAAGGCCTCCAAGATTGGTCGTCTGAAGCGCTTTCGTCATCCTTAAAACCTACCATCCTCAGCCTGAGAAACGGGAGGTCCTACCCGGAAGTTTGCATCTTTTTGAAGTGATCGGCCAACGCGCAAACCAGAGCGTGCAGCGTGGGTTCGGACGCCTCCAGATGGGGCGGCAGACCTAGTTCGCATAGCGCCCGCGTCGTGATCGGCCCAATGGAGGCACGTACCACACTGGCTGGTAGCGTCTGTCCCACCCCTTGCAGCAGAGCCAACAGGTTTTCGGCCGTGGAGGCGCTGGTAAAGGTGACGGCGTCAGGCACCTTCTCTGGATTCGCAAACAGCTCTTCTATCGCCGCCAGCGAGTCCTGTGGAATGCGATTGCTGTACGCAGCGGCCACCATGACGCTGGCTCCCGCAGCCGCCACTGCGGAACGCAACGTCTCCGGTGCCTTCTCTACCAGCACCAGCAGAATGCGCGCATCGGGAACTTCAGGCAGAATCGTCTCAATGATGGATTGTGCCAGCGATTCGGCGGTAAACGCTGGCGCAATCAGATCGGCGCGCAGGCCGATGGCCACAACCGCACGCTCCGTTGCAGGCCCAACTACCGCGATCCGACGCGGCTCAGGCGTAATTCCAAGTATCTGTGCGCGCTGTCGAAACACCTCGACCGCGTTGGCGCTGGTAAAAGCGACCAGATCGAACTCCGAGAGTCTGGACAACGCATCATCCAGCGCGGCATAGCTGGCAGGCGCCGCGATCTCGATGGTAGGAATCACAATCGCCGTTGCGCCCAGTGCACTCAGCCGGTCGGCCAACTGCGAAGCCTGATGCGCTGCACGTGTGATCAGAATGCGTCTTCCCCTCAGAGCAGCGCAATGTGCATCGGCTTCGGACTGGTTCCCGCTCACGGCTTCGCCTCCCGGTCGCGCGCAATCACGCGCTCGTAGTAGGCCTCGTACTGCGGGATGATACGACTGGAGCAGAAGCGGTCACTGGCGGTCTTGCGTGCCGTCGCAGCCATGAAAGCCAGCCGGGCCTCATCGCCCAGCAGCGCAATCGCCGCCGCAGCCATCGCCTCCGTATCGCCCAAGGGAAACAGCAGGCCGTTGACTCCATCCTCAATCAGCTCCGAAACCCCGCCAACCTGCGTCGCAATGCTGGGAACGCCGCATGCCATGGCCTCCAGCGCGGCCAGCCCGAAGGACTCCATCTCCGAGGGCATGATCATCAGATCGGCCAGTGGGAGAAGCTCGTTCACATTGTCCTGTTTGCCCAGAAAGTGGACTCGGTCCGCAACGCCCAGGCGCATGGCAAGATGCTCCGCGGCAGAGCGGTCGGGTCCATCACCAATCAGCATCAGGCGCGCGGGCAGAGCGGCAGCCACCCTGGCGAACACATCCACCACATCCAGAACCCGCTTCACCGGGCGGAAGTTCGAAAGGTGGACCAGCAGCTTTTCCGCCGCACGGTTTCCACTGGCTGGCTCGGCATATCGCGGGCGCATGGCTGCTGCCTTTACCGGATCGCGGAAGTAGACGTCGCAATTTACGAAATTGCGAATGACCTCGATCTCATCTTTGATATTGAAGGCCTCGCGGGTGCGGTCGCGCAGGTAGCTGGAGATGGCCGTCACACCATCCGATTGCTCAATTCCAAACTGGGTAATCGGCAGGTAACTGCGGTCCAGCCCAACCAGAGTAATGTCCGTTCCATGCAGCGTTGTGATAATGGGCAGATAGCGGCGGCGCTCGACCACCTGCTGCGTCTCCAGCATCTGCCGTGCCAGCAGCGCAGAGATGGAGTGCGGTATCGCGTAATGCACATGCAGAAGATCCAGCGAGTAAAACTCCGCCACCTCCGCCATCCGCGTGGCCAGCGCCAAATCGTAGGGAGGATGCTCAAACAGCGGGTAGTGGAACACGTCCACCTCGTGGAAGTGGATGTTCGTCTCGCGTCCGCTCAGGCGGAACGGCAGTGAGGACGTGATGAAGTGGATCTGGTGGCCGCGCGCCGCAAGCTCGATGCCGAGCTCCGTCGCCACCACCCCCGAACCGCCATAGGTGGGATAACAGGTAATGCCAATCTTGCGGCGCGGGGATCGGTCGCTGGGCGTGGGGGATGCAGCATTCATCGGGCTATTCGTCTCCGGGGCCGGGTGTGGGGCACGTTCCCCCGCCTCGTGAAATCTTACTCCCGCGTCGTATAACCCGAGCGGCATCGCCCATTTTTATGCGTAGTCATCCACCATCGGATCCATGGTTCCAACAACTCCATGTTTTTGTGAGATCAGCAGATGAGATGGACTTATCGTTTGGGCTCTGCGACCGATAGCTCCGTCTGCGAGGTGAACGCCATGGTCAGCACCGGGCAGGGAGCCTCGGTGATGATCCGGTAGGCGATATGAAGCGGCGCGTGCGTATCCGCCAGGGAAGCTTTGCGCACGCCAAGCACAATCAGCTTGGCCTTCTGCTGTCTGGCATAGTCCATCACCGCACAGGAAACCTCGCTGCCATAGGTGGTCGCGCAGATCGGCTCCTCGAACATCACTCCACTCTCGGCAGCAAGTTGTTGCAGGGCCTCCGACATGATCGACGGCACAACCTGGCACTGTGCACATGCCTCCAGTGTCCGCGGCATCACGTGGAGGCAGTGCAGCCGCGATGCGGTCAACTGCGAAAAGCATGCAGCATAGCGGATTGCATGAATCGTGATGAAATGGAAGTCGGTCGCGAAGATGACCGGTCCATTGGACTGAAGCGCCTTCTCCGGATTCATCGCCCGTGGTCCCACAGTCAGCACCGGGCAGGGTGCCTGGCGCAGCACAGCCTCTGTCGTGGAATCGAAGACGATACGTTCCAATCCATGCAGTGCGCTCGTCCCCATGATGGCAAGATTGATCTTCTTTGCGGTGATCGTGTCCAGTATGGTCGAGATCGTGTTGCCGCTGCCCAGGATCGCTTCACAGTTCACGCCTGCCTGTACAGCCTGCCGCTGCATCGCCTCCAGAGCACCCAGACAATTGTCACGGTGGGCTTTCGCAGCCTGTACCTTTTCTCCTGCCTCCCGCTCATCCCCTTCCACCGGACTAAACTTTGCTGCCTGAAAGACATGCAGGATCACCAGACTTGCCCGCAGCGCGATACAGGTATCAATGGCCGTTTGGCAGGCAGCATGGGATGCGGCTGAAAAATCGGTCGCCACCAGCACTCTGTCAAAGCTCGGCATTGTATCGATCGTGGTTGGGTGCATCGGAGGCATCTCTTTCTTATGCGCGGCGGCTTATAGGGGCAGCTCGCTAGAAACTATGTAGCCTCGAACTACATTGGATCGTCTCTCGCATCGATCTCTCAAGAACCTGCCGCTCTCCGCGTGGGGAGACCTGCCTGTGTTCTACCGCGGGGCTACACCACGCAGCATGGCCGACGCGATGAGCGCTGTCGTTGACCATCACCGCCCCTAGAATCCAAATCTTAGGGGGTCTTGTGGCGGAATGCTGTGATATTGATCACGGCTCTGGGAAGGTCGAACTGTCAGGCTCGCGCGGAATCGCGCAAACCCGTCCTGCGCCAGCTTTGTACTGCTCCCATGTGATTGATAAGGATAAGCAAACAAAGGATGAAACGCCACCATGCGCTGGTGTAATAGAAAAGCTCAAAGTGCGATTTAAAGTCGGAATACCCTAGACCGAGATCCGCTCCAGACGTTCTGGGGAAAGAATCTGGATCGAAACACCATGAATCTGGATCAGCTTCTCCCGTTTGAAACGACCCAGCATACGGGTCATCGTCTCGCGTGAGCAGCCCACCAGGTTGGCCAACTCCTCATGGGTCAGGGCCATGGTGAACCGCATCTCCGGCTTACCACATGACTCCGCTCTGCCCCAGTCCAGTAAAACCGCAGCCAGTCGACCGGCCGTGGATCCGGACAGTGCAAGCCGCCGCGCATCGAAGAACGCCGCCTTGTACTCCTCGCTCAACGCCTTCGCCGCATGCAGACTCGCCTGCCCATGCTTCTTCAAAAACGCCAGAAATTCGTCGCGGCGTATGCTCTTGATCTCGGTCGGTTGCACCGTCTCGGCAGTCACCTCGTACTTGGACCCGGAGATAACCGCGCCGAGTCCCAGTATGTCGCCCGGCATGGCGATCTTCAGGATCAGAGTCCGTCCCTCCTTCGAGGTGCAGGACAACTTAACCTGACCGGTACACACCACAAACACAGCCTGACTCGGTGCATTCTCCAGAAATAGGGTCGAACCGCGTTGCAGGGTCGCGCTGGTGCCAATCAGATCGAAATCGGCAAGCGCACTGTCGTCCAGGCTGCAAAACATGCGCAACGATCGCAGATCGCAATTTCCGCAGTGGCGCGCCGGTCGAATTATGGGCATGAGAGGCATATTTGCTTTGGCCTACCCGCCATGACACAGACGGGGGGTGCGACCGTGGCGGTTAGGATGCGACTGAGCTTGGCCCCTCGATCACATCAGGTGTGATGGCGAGATAGAACTGTCCCGTCACGCGATTTTAGCACACCGTCATCACTGGGCACGTTGCCTCGGCCAGCAGGTCAGGAGTCAGGCCATGCTCCACATGCGTCAGCCAGAAGGATGCCTGCCGCGCACCCAGCACAATCAGGTCCGCACCAACACGTTCGGCCAGCTCCAGTATGGCTTTGCTGGCATTGCCATGCTCCACCACGGTCTCTGGAGTGCACCACTCGTAGGTGGATTCGGGAATCATCTTCTGCAAACCCGCTTTAAAGTTCGAATCCATGAATCTTCGCTCCTCCGAAGATGCATTCGCCCCGGCCACATAGCAGAAATAAATATGCGCGCCGCTGTCCTGCGCAAACGATAGCGCAAAGACCGCGGCCTTGGATGCCTCGGGCGTAAAGTCTGTGGCATACACAATCGTGCGGAACACCAGAGGTCCATCTCCAGGCGTCTTGGCATGCGGCCCCACCGTCAGCACGGGGCAGGTAGCCTTGCGTATCATCTGCTCCGCCACCGAGCCCAGCACCAGCCGCTCCAGGCCAGATCTGGAATGCGTGCCTGCGACAATCAGATCGATATCCTGCTGCTTGGCTACCTTCAGCAGTTCGTCATGCGGCTTGTGCCCCTCCAGCAGACAACTCGCCACCTCCAGTCCATCGGAGGCAAACTCCCGGCGCATTCTCTCAAGGCCTTGAACACAGTCGCGCCGCTTTTGCTGAACCGGCATCCCCAGCACAGCCTCCAAGGAGGAAATCACACGCGAAGGTTCGAAGACATGCGCAACTTCAACGGAAGATCGGAAGTTCTGCGCCAGCGCCTTCGCATAACTGGCCGCCTTCTCCGAGACGGGAGAGAAGTCCGTTGCCAACAGAATATTCTTGACGGATACCGTGACGCGTTGCAGAACCGGCATGAGACACCTCGCACAATGAGCACGACTCGCAGCTCATTCCTGGCTCAAATTACTGGCCAAGTCCTATTGGACTGCGAGTGTCCGGCACCTGTCCGTGATGTACGTCACTCTGCTGACAGACGGATGCGCAGACGTGACCGGTGCCAGGTCGCTGCTTCCAATCAAAATGATGAAATGGAATAACTTGCAACCGCGTCATGCGATGGTCCGTTACCCCTGCACTGCCGCCATCTTCGCCCTGTTGGACGTTTCGCCGACCATCGCGCGGATGGACTCCACATACGGGGCATGCAGCACACCGCGCTCCGTGATGATCGCCGTCACATACTTTGCCGGAGTCACATCGAACGCCGGGTTCTCAATCCCCACCCCATTTGGCGTCATCTGCCTGCCATTGGAGTGAGTCACCTCGCGCGCGTCGCGCTGCTCAATCGGAATCAAGTCGCCACTGCTGGTCGCCATATCCACCGTGGACCATGGAGCCGCAACATAAAACGGAATCCCATGCTCATGTGCCAGAATCGCAACGCCGTAGGTGCCGATCTTGTTGGCCACATCGCCGTTGGCCGCAATCCGGTCGGAGCCGACAACCACCGCCTGAATCCGTCCCTGCCGCATCAACGAGGCCGCCATGTTGTCGCACAGCACTGTTGTGGGGATGTCGTCTTTCATCAGCTCCCACGCAGTCAGCCGCGCGCCTTGCAGAAACGGCCGCGTCTCGTCCGCGAAGACGCTGATCTTGTGCCCTTGCTCAATGGCCGCGCGAATCACGCCCAGCGCCGTACCGTATCCGCAGGTGGCCAGTGCACCCGCGTTGCAGTGCGTCAATACAGTGCCCTCCATCGGCAACAACGCCGCACCATTCGCTCCCATCTGCTTGCAGGCGGCAATGTCCTCGTCGTACATCTGGCGCGAACGCGCAATCACCGCAGTCTTGATCTCCGAAATCGGTACGCCCTTCGCGGCCAGCGAGTTATACAGTGAGCGAATCTCGTCTATACCCCAGAAGAGATTCACTGCCGTGGGCCGCGTCTCGGCCAGTGTCTTCGCCATCACCGCGACCTCGGCTGTCAGCTCCGGCAATGTCGTCGTTTTGCTGCGATCGATGCCCAGAGCCATCCCCATTGCCGCCGCCACGCCAATTGCGGGTGCGCCGCGCACAATCATGTCGCGGATGACGATCGCAACCTGCCTGTAGTCCGTCGCAAGGACGTACGTCTCCTCCAGCGGGAGCTTCGTCTGATCAAGAAAATTAACGCCTTCCGGCAGCCATTCAAGGGTTGGAATCATGTCCTTCCAGTTTATCGCGGATCGTTCTGAAGGTAAGATGAGTCATGGGTTCGTTGCGGTTTGGCGGGGTGTTGTTTTCTATCTATTCGTTCGACCATCTGCCACGCCATGCGCATGGAGCCTATGCAGAGGTGGTAGTGATCGTAGAATTTTGGCCGGGCGGAGCTCGACTCGCCGAACGACATGATGCTGTTACTCCGACAAATGCAAAGCGAAGCGATGTTATGAAGGTTGTGCGAGCCGCGAAGTTGCACGAGAAGGAATTAAACAGCTTATGGGAGGAGACACATGGCTGATTGTGAGTCGGATTTAATCGATGCGGTCCCACTGAGCGCTGAAGAAGAGGCACAGATCGACCGTGCAATCGCAAATGCACGCGATCCATACGACTACGAGGTCGCCGTCTCCGCCGAATACGACCGAGTACATGACTTGCTGATTGTGAAGCTGAAATCAGGGCAACGGCTGGCAATCCCGCGCGAGGACTTGCAGGGCCTTGCCGACGCAGACCCGGAAAAGGTCGGCAAAGTCGAAATCGAGATGCTCGGCAAGGCCCTCCACTGGGAAGAACTGAATGAGGACTTTCTGGTGGATGGACTGCGGCAGGGTTCCTATGGCAACGAACGCTGGATGAAGCAACTC
>Ga0316220_1000081_pt1 | contig 150416 bp, 121 predicted proteins | sample TBH18005metaG_FD_203632 | JGI IMG/M metagenome (GOLD analysis project Ga0316220, IMG submission 203632) | Freshwater microbial communities from Trout Bog Lake, Wisconsin, USA - TBH18005 | ecosystem: Environmental > Aquatic > Freshwater > Lake > Hypolimnion/Profundal zone | place: USA... | reverse complement strand
CCCATCAGGAAAACAGCGGAGGGACTAGCCCTGGCGCTGCTTGTGCTTTGCGTTCTCGCAGATCACGCGCACCACGCCACGGCGGTGGATGACCTTGCACTTGTCGCAAATCTTCTTTACGGATGCACGAACCTTCATGAAGCGACCTGCTCTTTCTGCTTACAGCGTGTTGACGGCGGCGGTGGAATGCCGCGCGGATTACTTGTAGCGGTAGACGATCCGCCCGCGGGTGAGATCGTAGGGGCTGAGTTCGATGGCGACGCGATCGCCGGGGAGGATGCGGATGAAGTTCTTGCGCATCCTTCCGGAGACGTGCACGAGAGCCTCGTGCTTGTTCTCCAGTTCGACCTTGAACATGGCGTTGGGCAGTGTCTCGGTGACCACAGCCATTACTTCAATCGCGTCTTCCTTCGTCAATCGGGCTCCTTTCAGCCTTTGCTACCGGACTGCAACTGCGTACTGCGAAACTTGTTGCCGACTTACCGCGTGAGCACCAGAGGGCCGTTGCGGGTGATGGCGACGGTGTGCTCGAAGTGGGCGCTCCACTTGGAGTCCACGGTGACGGCGGTCCAGCCGTCTTCGAGCACCTTGACATCGGGCGAACCGATGTTGACCATGGGCTCGATGGCGATGACCATGCCCTCGCGCAGCCGGGGTCCCTTGCCGGGGACGCCGTAGTTGGGAACCTGCGGCTCCTCGTGCATGTTGCGGCCGATGCCGTGGCCGACGAAATCGCGGACCACGCTGAAGCCAGCGGCTTCGACCTGATGCTGCACGGCCGAGCCGATATCGCCGACCGTTGCGCCCGCCTGCGCGATGCTGATGGCCGATTCGAGGGAGAGCGCGGTGACCTCGAGCAGCTTTTGAACCTCCGGCGCCACAGGACCGACGGGAATGGTGACCGCCGAGTCGGAGTAGAAGCCGTCTAGAATCACGCCACAATCCACGGAGACGATGTCGCCATCGTGGAGCGTGCACTTCTCCGAGGGAATGCCGTGAATCACCTCGGAGTTGACGCTGGTGCAGAGGCACGCCGGATAACCGTGGTACCCCTTGAAGGCCGACGTGGCACCCGACTTGCGGATGGCGTCCTCGGCGACCCTCTCCAAATCCATGGTGGTGGCACCGGAGGCCACCACACCGCTTACGGCCTGCAGCACCTGCCGCAGGATCTGGCCGCTGCGCCGCATGGAATCAATCTCCTGCGGCGTCTTCAACATGATGGCCACTACAACGACTCCCGTTCCGCACCCGCGGCGCGGAAGCGATCGATCTCGGCGAGAATGCGGGCTGTGAGATCGGACTCAGGCAGCTCGCCGTCCAGCTCCAGGAAGCGCCCGCAGGCGCGGTAATGCTCGATGACAGGAGTGGTTTGGGCGCGATAGGCGCGCATCCGCTCCTCCATGACCGCCTCGGTGTCGTCCACGCGCTGCTCCAGCAGAGCGCCGTCCAAATCACACTTGCCCTCAAACTTGGGCGGGTGGGAGTAGACGTTGTAGATGTTCTTGCAAACCGGGCAGTTACGCCTTCCTGTTATACGGCGCAACAATTGATTATAGCTGACGTGGATGTTGACGGCAACGACGGGGAGGCGCATCTGGCCGTCGGGCTCTGGGACCTCGGTGAGGTGGTGGTCGAGCCATTCGGCCTGGCCGAGGGTGCGTGGGAAGCCGTCGAGGATGAAGCCGCGGTTGGTGTCTGTGAGCGCGAGGCGGTGGGCGACGAGGGCGTTAACGTGCTCGTCTGGCAGCAACTTGCCGGTGGAGAGCAGACTGGCGGTGAGCTGACCAAGGGGGGTCTGGGCCTGGACGGGGTCGTTGCGGAGTGCGCGGAGGATGTCGCCGGTGGAGATCTGGGGGACCTGCCAGATGCCCATGAGTGCGTGGGCCTGAGTTCCCTTGCCCGCTCCGGGCTCCCCCATCAGCAGGACCGGCCCGGGAGCGAAGTGGGCGGCGATATTGCCGGCTGCGGGGACAGCCTTGTCGGATTGCGGCATAGGGATACGAGACTCCTTACCAGTTGCGGCGGCCGCGGATACGGCCGCTCTTCGGGGAGAAACCTTCGTAGTGACGCATGATGAGCTGCGACTCGACCTGATTGACGGTGTCCATGGCTACGCCGACGACGATGAGGAGCGATGTGCCGCCGAAGTAGAAGTTGACGCCAAGGCCGTTGGTGACCCATGCGGGGAGACGGTCGAAGAACGACCCGATGAGAAAGAGATGGTTGAAGTGGATGCCGCTGATGAGCAGGGTGGGAATGATGGAGATGATGATGAGGTAGCAACCGCCGACGAGGGTGAGGCGGGTGAGCGAGTCGTTGATGAAGTTGGAGGTGTTGCGGCCCGGACGGATGCCGGGGATGAAGCCACCGTACTTGCGCATGTTGTCTGCGATGTCGTCTGGACGGAAGACGATGGAGATGTAGAAGTAGGCGAAGAAGATGATGGCGAGGATGTAGAGGAGCTCGTACCAGGGTTCGCCGGGCTTGAGGGCGTCGGTAAAAGAGTGGAGCCAGGGGGTGTTCTGCACGAACTGGGCCTGCGCGAAGAGGAGCGGCGCGGAGAGGACGGAGCTGGCGAAGATGACGGGCATGACGCCGCCGGAGTTGACCTTGAGGGGCAAGTGGGTGGACTGGCCGCCCATCATGCGGCGGCCGACGATGCGGCGGGCGTATTGCACGCTGATGCGGCGCTCGGAGCGTTCGACGAAGACGATGAAGGCGACGACGGCGATCATGCCGGCGACGAGCAGGACGATGGCGGGGACGGTGAAGGCTCCCCAGGCGTCGGTGCGGACCTTGTCGTACAGGTCCGCGATGCCGCGAGGCAGGCCGACGACGATGCCGGTGAAGATGAGCAGGCTCATGCCGTTGCCGATGCCGCGCTCGGTGATCTGCTCGCCGAGCCACATGATGAAGGCGGTGCCGGTGGTGAGGGTGAGGATGCAGAGGGGGAGGAACTGGAAGCGCGGCATGGTGACCATGGCCGAACCGTTGGCGGTGAGCATCATACCGATGCCAGCGGACTGCGCGGCGGCGAGCAGCACGGTGACGTAACGGGTCCACTGGGTGATCTTGCGACGGCCGAGCTCGCCTTCCTTTTGCAGGCGTGCGAGCGGCTCGTAGACCACGGTGAGCAACTGGAAGATGATGGAGGCGGTGATGTAGGGCATGATGCCCAGGGCGAAGATGGTGAGGCGGCGGAGGTTGCCGCCGGCGAATAGGTCGACGAGGCCGAGGGCGGAGCCGTTGTTCTGGTTGAAGAACTGCATGAGCGCCTCGGCGTTGACGCCGGGTGTGGGGATGTGGGCGCCGATGCGGTAGACGGCCAGCAGGCCGAGGGTGAAGAGGACGCGCTTGCGCAGGTCGGGGATGCGGAAGATATTGGCGATCTTTTCGAGCATAGTGCGTTTGCTCCAGGCTGCTGAGTTCCCTGCTGCTGCGCCGTCCGACGAGCGGACGGCGGTTGATGACTAGCTGACGAGGACGGCCTTGCCACCGGCCTTCTCGATCTTCTCCTGCGCGGCCTTGCTGAACTTGTGGGCGTGGACGGTGACGGGCTTGGTGAGCTCACCGCCGGCGAGCACCTTGATGAGGCCGCCCTTGCGCTTGGTAAGGCCGAGCGCGGCGAACTTCTCGAGGGTGAGATCGGAGTCGTTGAGCTCGGCGATGCGGTCGAGATTGATGACCGTGAACTCGACGCGGAAGATGTTGGTGAAGCCGCGCTTGGGGAGGCGGCGGTGCAGGGGCATCTGGCCGCCTTCGAAACCGCGCATGAGGCTGGAACCGGAGCGGGAGCCCTGACCCTTGTGACCGCGGCCGCTGGTCTTGCCGATGCCGGAGCCCATGCCGCGGCCGACGCGCTTTTTGTTGCTGTTGGCGCCCTTGGCAGGGCGCAGATTGGAGAGATTCTTGTTGGCCATCGTATCCTCGCTCAACGCCGGCGACTTCAAGAGTCCGCCGACTCGCATTGTATGGCGCGCGGCAAACGCGTTGCGCCGGTTGGGCCTGCCGCACAGCGCGGAAGGCAGGTGGGACTACTCGACGATGCGCACCAGGTGCGGGACCTTGGCGATCATGCCGCGGATGCTGGGAGAATCCTCGCGCACGACGATCTGGTTGAGCCGCGTGAAGCCGAGGCCCTTGACGACGAGCTTGTGCTTCGTGGGGGTGCAGATCTTGGAGCGCATGTACTGAATCTTGATGGTTGCTTTCTTAGCCATGATGCCTTCCTTGATGAGCCGCAAAGGCGGCGCGGGAGATTAGAGTTCGTCGACGGACTTGCCGCGGTTGGCGGCGACCTCTTCGCGGTCGCGCAACTGGCTGAGTGCGTCGAAGGTGGCCTTGACGACGTTGTGCGGGTTGGCGGAGCCGATGCACTTGGTGAGCACGTTCTGCACGCCGACGGAGGTCATGACGGCGCGGACGGCGCCGCCGGCGATGACGCCGGTTCCTTCGGGGGCGGGCTTGAGCAGCACCTGGCCGGCGCCGAAGTGGCCGAGCACCTGATGCGGGATGCTGGTCTGGGTGAGGTGCACGCGGACGAGGCGCTTCTTGGCGGCTTCGATGCCCTTGCGGATGGCCTGGGGGACTTCCTTGGCCTTGCCGGAGCCGTAGCCGACGACGCCCTCGGCGGGATCGCCGATGACGACCAGCGCGGCGAAGGACATGTTCTTGCCGCCCTTGACGACCTTGGTGACGCGGTTGATGGACACCACCTGATCCTTGAGGTTGAGCTTGCCGGCGTCGATCTTCTTCTTGAGGACTGCCATATTCTTTTCCATCTTTCCGGGACGCCTGGAGGCGGCCCATCAGTGCTGTGCGCGCACGGGGCGCGGATTGCTTAGAACTCGAGGCCGGCTTCGCGGGCGCTCTCGGCGAGGGCCTTGATGCGGCCGTGGTAGAGGTATCCGCCGCGGTCGAAGACCACCTTCTTGATGCCCTTCTCCTGCGCCTTCTGGGCGATGAGCTTGCCCAGTTCCTTGGCGGCGGAGACGTTGCCGCCGGTGGGGAGCTTGGCGGAGAGGGTGGAGGCGGAGAGGAGGGTGACGCCGGCCGCATCGTCGATGAGCTGGGTATAGATGTGGTTGAGCGAACGGTAGACGTTGAGGCGCGGGCGCTGGGCGGTACCGCTCATGCGCTCGCGGATGCGCGCATGCACGCGCTTGCGAACCACGTTTCTCTGCTTCTGCTGAATCATGTCTATTCTTCCTTCCTAACAGCGGCGGTCCAGTGGAGCGCCGTTCGGGTTGCTGATTCGTTCGTTACAAACAGCCAAAAACCTTTCCAACAGATCCTTCGGTGTTGTGCACCTCAGGATGACAGCGCGCGGCTCAGACGCCGCGCAAGCGCTGTCACTTCGCACCGGTCTTGCCGACCTTCTTCTTGAGACGCTCGCCGGTGTAGCGGACGCCCTTGTTCTTGTAGGGGTCGGGCTTGCGGAGGGAGCGCATGTCTGCGGCGACCTGTCCGACCTTCTGGCGGTCGATGCCCTTGACAGTGAGGTGGAGCTGCTTGGGGTCGATCTCGACATCAATGCCGGTGGGCAGCGGAAACTCGATGGGGTGGGAGTAGCCGAGGGTGAAGACGACAGTGCGCTTGCCCTTCATCTCGGCGCGGAAGCCGATGCCGACGATGTCGAGTTCCTTGACCCAACCGGCGGTGACGCCCTGAACATTGTTGGCGAGGAGAGCGCGGGTGAGGCCGTGCAGGGCGGAGAGGGACTCGCTCTGGCGCTCGAGAGTAAGGATGCCGTCCTTCTCGGAGATCTTGATGCCGTCTGGCAGGACGGAGTTGACCGCGCCCTTAGGGCCGGTGACCTTGATGGAGTTGCCCTCGACCGCGTACTTGACGCCTGCGGGGATGGTGATGGGCTGCTTGCCGATGCGCGACATGGATTCATCCTTCGTTGGCTTGCGAGTCGCGGAGCGTTGAGGCTCCGTTCCACTGCAGCCGATGCTGCTTTACTACGTTGCTCCGCGAGGAACGCGGAGGAGAACATCACGTGCCAGCGCAAACGGGCGCGGGCACCGGGGCGAGGACTACCAGACCTCGCAGAGGATCTCGCCGCCGACGCCTTCGCGGCGGGCCTGACGTCCGGTCATGACGCCCTTGGGCGTGGTGAGGATGGAGATGCCGAGGCCGCCCTGGACGCGACGAATCTCGTCGCGGCTGACGTAGACGCGGCAGCCGGGGCGGGAGACGCGGTTGAGGTCGCGGATGACGGCCTCGTTGGCGGGCGTGTACTTGAGGTAGACGCGCAGGATCTTGTGACCCTCCTCCTCGGTGGCCTTGTAGTTGGCGATGTAGCCCTCCTCCTTGAGGATGCGGGCGATCTCGGTCTTGAGGCGCGAGGCCGGCACGTCGAGCTTTTGGTGGCGTGCGCGGATGGCGTTGCGGATGCGTGCCAGGAAGTCTGCTACAGGATCGGTCAGGTTCATTCTGTCTCCTTCATCCCCCGTTCGCCCGCGGCCTGAGGCCGAGGGAACCAGCGAAGATGTGTGATGCCTTGCTACTGTGTCCGGCGGTGGAGCTACCGGACGAAACGTGTGGTGCGCCCCCGAAGCGAGCGGACGCGGTGGACTGCTACCAGGACGACTTGACGACGCCGGGGATCTCTCCCTTGAGCGCCAGGGCGCGGAAGCAGAGACGGCAGACGCCGAACTTGCGGAGGAAGGCGCGAGGCCGACCACAAAGTTGGCAGCGGTTGTGCTGGCGGCTCTTGAACTTGGGCTTGCGTGCGTCCTTGACTCGTTTTGCTGTGGTGGCCATGTTGTTGTTTGCTCTCCTGAGGGTTGCGAAATCGGAAACGGGTTAGGCGCCGGCGGCGCGGAAGGGCATGCCGAAGGCCTTGAGCAGCGCGCGGGATTCGTCGTCGTTGCGCGCCGTGGTGACGAAGGTGACGTTCATGCCCTTGGTCTTCTCGACCTTGGAGTAGTCGATCTCCGGGAAGAGAAGCTGGTCGCGGAGGCCGAGGGTGTAATTGCCGCGGCCGTCGAAGCTGCGGGGGGAGACGCCGCGGAAGTCGCGAACGCGGGGCAGCGCGATGGTGATGAGGCGGTCGAGGAACTCGTACATGACGTCGCCGCGGAGGGTGACCATGGCACCGATGGGCATGCCCTCGCGCAGCTTGAAGGCGGCGATGGACTTTTTGGCCTTGGTGACGACGGGCTTCTGACCGGTGATGGCGGCGAGGTCGGCGACGAGCGGGTCAATCATCTTGACGTTCTGCGTGGCTTCGCCGAGACCCATGTTGATGATGATCTTCTCGAGCCGGGGAACGGCCATGGTGTTCTTGATGCCCAGTTCCTTCTGGAGCGCGGTCTTGATTTCCTTGCGGTACTTGTCGTTCAGTCTGGATGCCATTGCTCTTCTCTTTTCTCACGGTCCCGGGATTGCACCGTTGCGTGGGGTGTTCCGTTGGAACAGGGTTACTTCTTGACGACGATCTCCTGGCCGTTGCTCTTGGCGACGCGGAGGCGAGCGCCGCCGTCGCGCTTGACGCCGACGCGGGTGCGCTTGCCCTCGGTGTCGAGGAGCATGACGTTGCTGATGTGGATGGGGGCTTCCTGCTCGGCGATGCCGCCCTTGATGTTGCGCTGAGGGTTGGGCTTGACGTGCTTTTTGACCATGGCGACGTGCTCGACGAGGATGCGGTTGGTGTCTGCATTGACGCGCAGCACGCGGCCCTGCTTGCCCTTGTCGCGCCCGGCGATGACTTCGACGCGGTCGTTGCGCTTAATCTTGATGCCTGCCATTGCTGTATCTCCTTTTGCGGCGCGTGGCCTAGATGACTTCCGGTGCCAGCGAGACGATCTTGAGGAACTTCTTGTCGCGCAGCTCGCGGGCGACGGGCCCGAAGACGCGGGTGCCGACCGGCTCGCCGGCTTCGTCGATGACGACGGCGGCGTTCTGGTCGAAGCGGATGTAGGTGCCGTCGCGGCGGCGGCTCTCCTTGTGGAGGCGGACGATGACGGCCTTGACGACCTTGCCCTTCTTGACGGTGCCGTCTGGGGACGCCTCCTTGACGGCGGCGGTGACGACGTCACCGAGGCCGGCCTTGTCGCTCAGCCCGCCACCCAGCGGCCGGATGACCTGCAGCCTGCGGGCGCCGCTGTTGTCGGCCACATCGAGAATCGTACGCATTTGAACTGACATGATGCTCTCCTTGCACTACGGCCGCGCCCCGCGGGGCTGCGGCGAGAAATCTTAAGCCTCGACCTCGGCCACGTCGGGCAACTGCGCGAGTGCGGAGCGGCGGACAATCTCCTCGAGCTGCCAGCGCTTGAGCTTGCTGAGCGGGCGGGTCTCGCGGATGCGGACGACGTCTCCGACGCGGGCGGAGTTCTGCTCGTCGTGGGCGTAGAACTTCTTGTTGGACTTCATGACGCGCTTGTATTTGGGATGCGCCTTGCGCATCTCAATCTCCACGACGATGGTCTTCTGCATCTTGGTGGAGACGACCACGCCGACCTTCTCGTTGCGGTGGCCGGCGGGAGCAGCGGCTGTTTTCAGTGTGTCTGCCATGGGTTAGTCCTTCTTCGCCTTCTTGGCGGTGGTCTTCTTGGCGACCGGGGCAGCAGCCTCGGTGGTGGCGCCCACCTGGGCCAGACCGAGCTGGCGCTGGCGTGCGATGGTCTTGATGCGGGCGATGTCGAGCTTGAGCTCGCGGAGCTTCTTGAGCCCCTCGTGGTTGCCGAGGCTCTTCTGGAAGCGGAGGCGGAAGAGTTGTTCCGCCGACTGCTGCTGCTGCAGCTTCAGCTCCGCGTCGCTCAAATTCACCAACTTGTTGGTTTCCATGTCTGTGTCCTTACTGACGGTGAGTTACTTGGTGGCAGCGGCGGCCTTCACGTTGTGCCGCTGCACGAAGGTGGTGCGAAGAGGGAGCTTGTGCGAGGCCAGGCGCATGGCCTCCTTGGCGATTTCGGGCGAGACGCCCTCCATCTCGAAGAGGAGCTTGCCGGGGCGGACGACGGCGACCCAGTGGTCCGGCGCGCCCTTGCCCTTGCCCATACGGGTTTCGGCGGGCTTCTTGGTGATGGGCTTGTCGGGGAAGAGGCGCAGCCACACCTTGCCGCCACGCTTGATGAAGCGCGTCATGGCGATACGGCTGGCTTCGATCTGGCGGTCGGTGATGTATCCGCACTCCATGACCTTGAGGCCGTAGTCGCCAAAGGCGAGCTCGGAACCGCGCCACGCCTTGCCGCACATGCGGCCGCGCTGCTGCTTGCGGTACTTGACTTTCTTGGGCATCAACATAGTGCTTACTCCGTTTCAAACTGTGCGCCGCAACCGCCGACGCCGTACCAATGCTTAGCTTAGAACGCTCCGGTGGTGATGGCCGAAGGCGCCTGGCGCTTCTTCTGTTCGTAGATGTCTCCGCGGTAGACCCAGGTCTTGACGCCGATGATGCCGTAGGTGGTGTTGGCCTCGGCAAAACCGTAGTCGATGTCGGCGCGCAGCGTGTGCAGCGGCAGACGACCCTGCAGGTACCACTCGGAGCGGGCAATCTCGTTGCCGTTGAGGCGGCCGGAGACGCGGACCTTGATTCCCTTGCAGCCGAAGCGGAGGGCGGAGTCCACGCTCTTGCGCATGGCGCGGCGGAAGCTGACGCGCTTCTCGAGCTGCAGGGCGATGTTCTCGGCGACCAGTTGGGCGTCGAGCTCGGGCTTGTTGACCTCGAGGATGTCAATGAAGACCTCGCGGTTGCTGCGCTTCTGGATGTCGGCCTTGAGCTTGTCAATCTCGGCGCCTTTGCGGCCGATGATGATGCCCGGGCGCGCGGTGCGGATGATGAGGCGCAGCTTGTTGCCCGGGCGCTCGACCTCGACCGAGCTGACGCCGGCGGCCTTCAGCTTTTCGCGCAGCTCCTTCTTGAGCTGCACGTCCTCGACGAGCAGCTTGTCATAGCCGCGCTCGACGAACCAGCGCGACTTCCAGGGCTTGTTGACTCCGAGGCGGAATCCGTACGGATGGACCTTCTGTCCCATATTGCTTCCTCATCTCCTTGCCGCCCGATGTGCCGGCGGTCAAGTTTGTGGCTTCAACTTCTGCTGCTACTGCTCAAAACTTACTCAACTACAGATCCTTCGCTTGCGCTCTGGATGACGGCGCGCGGCTCGGACGCCGCGCAGTCGCCGTTACTTCTTGGTGGCCGCGAGCTTCTTGGCGGCAGCTTTCTTGGCCGGGGCCTTCTTGGTTGTGGTCTTGGCGACGGGAGCGGCCGGCTCGTCGACGGTGGTGACCAGATTGCGCGCGGAGACTTTTTCCGCCAGGGTGATGATGACGTGGGCTGTGCGGCGCTGGTAGCGGAAGGCGCGGCCCATGGGGGCGGGGCGCAGACGCTTGAGGCGCGGGCCTTCGTTGGCGACGGCGGTCTTGACGTAGAGGTTGTCCACGTCGAGGTCGAGGCCGCGCTCGTCGGCCAGGTGGCGCGCGTTGGCGACGGCCGACTGCAACACCTTCTCCACCATGGAAGCGGCGTGCTTCTGGGTGAAGTGAACGGTGTTCAACGCCAACTCCACCTTTTTGCCCTTGATGAGGTCGAGCACGAGCTTGACCTTCTGCGGGCTGGAGCGCTGGAAGCGGGCTTCAGCGCGGTACTCAACGGATTTTGCTGCTGCTTTTGCCATGACTCAATCCTTCTTGCAACCAACTGCTGGAACTGGTGAAGCGTTTAGGCCGACGGCTTGGCCGCGGACTCGGTGGGCGCCATCGCGGCCTTGACCGAGTGGCCCTTGAACTGGCGGGTGGCGGCGAACTCACCCAGCTTGTGGCCGACCATGTTCTCGGTCACGTAGACGGGGATGAACTTCTTGCCGTTGTGCACGGCGATGGTGTGGCCCACCATCTCCGGGTGGATGGTGGAGCGGCGCGACCAGGTGCGAATAACCTTCTTGTCGTTGGCCAAGTTCATCGCCGTGATCTTCGTCATCAGATGCCCGTCAATGAACGGGCCTTTCTTGGTGGAACGTGCCATGATGCGGTCCTCTCGTACTGCTGTACTTCAAATTCTTCTTACTTCAGATCCTTCGTCGCTTGCGCTTCTCAGGATGGCGGCAGCGGACTCGGACGCCCGCTTGCGCCGCCTACTTGCTACGGCGGCTGACGATATTCGCGTCTGTCCGCTTGTTGTTGCGCGTCTTGTAACCGCGCGTGGGCTGTCCCCATGGGGTGACGGGGTGGCGTCCGCCGCTGGTCTTGCCCTCGCCGCCGCCGTGCGGATGGTCGACGGGGTTCATGGAGACGCCGCGGTTGGTCGGGCGAATCCCCTTCCAGCGGTTGCGGCCGGCCTTGCCGATGCTGACGTTCTCGTGGTCGGTGTTGCCCACCTGGCCGACCGTGGCCATGCAGTCGACGGGGACGCGGCGCGTCTCGCCGCTGGGGAGCTTGAGCAGGGCGTAGTCGCCCTCTTTGGCCACCAGTTGGACCTGAGCGCCGGCGGAACGGGCCATCTGCGCGCCCTTGCCGGGGCGAAGCTCGATGTTGTGCAGCGTGGTGCCTGCGGGGATGTTGCGCATGGGCAGCGCGTTGCCGACGAGGATGTCGGCGGTGGGGCCGCTCATGATCTCGGTGCCCACCTTGAGACCAACGGGCTGGATGATGTAGCGCTTCTCACCGTCGGCGTAGTGGACGAGCGCGATGCGCGAGCTGCGGTTGGGATCGTACTCGATGGTGGCCACGCGGCCGGGCACGCCGAACTTGTCGCGCTTGAAGTCGATGAGGCGGAGCTTGCGCTTGTGACCGCCACCGTGGTGGCGGATGGTGAGGTCGCCGGAGTTGCGGCGGCCGCCGGTGCGCTGCTTGACACCAAGCAGCGGCTTGTGGGGCGTGTCGGTGGTGAGTTCGTCGTTGGCCAGCTTGGTGGTGAAGCGCAGCGACGGCGTCATGGGACGGAATGTTTTAATCGGCATCTTGATTCCTCACCCGGAGCGACTTGCCCTGCTCCGGTCTTGCTTCAAATTCTGTTACGCAACCGCCTCGGCACCGGGCCTTAGAGGTTGTTGATGTAATCCGGCAACTTTTCTCCGGACTTCAGGCGCACATACGCCTTCTTCCAATCCGGCCGGAAGCCGGCGAACTTGCCGCGGCGACGCAGCTTGCCTTCGACGTTACTGGTGCGGACGGAGGCGACCTTGACCTTGAAGAGGGCCTCGACGGCCTCCTTCACTTCGGTCTTGGTGGCCTTGGGCGCGACCTCGAAGACCAGCGAGCCCTCGCTCTCCTTGACGCGATGGCCCTTCTCTGTGATGAGCGGACGGCGGATGACCTGATAGAGCTTCGGCATTATGCAACCTCCTTGGCGGCGCGGCGCTTGGAGACCGACTTCTGCAGGGATTCCTGCAGGGCCGAGAGCGCGTCCTGGCTGAAGATGGCAGTGTCGTGGCGGAGCAGGTCGTAGGGATGGACCTCACTGCTGAGCACGAGCTCGACGCCCTTCAGGTTGCGCGCGCCCAGATACAGCGCATCGCTCAGCTTCTTGCCGCTCTCCACCAGCAGGGCCGTGCGCTTGACGTTGAGCTTGTCGAGCGCGGTGCGGTAGGACTTGGTCTTGGCTTCCTTGGCCTCGAGCGTGTCCACGACGAAGAGCTTGCCTTCGGCCAGCTTGACGGCGACGGCGGAGCGCAGCGCGCCGAGCAGCTTCTTGCGCGGGAAGGCGTACTCGTAGCTGCGGGGCTGCGGTCCGTGGACGGTGCCGCCGCCGCGCCAGAGCGGAGTGCGGATGCTGGCCACACGGGCGCGGCCCGTGCCCTTCTGCTTCCACAGCTTGCGGCCTGCGCCGCTGACCAGCTTGCGGTTCTTGGTGGCGGCCGTGCCCTGGCGCAGGGCGGCGCGGTAGTGCTGCACGGCCTCCCACATCAGCGGCTCGTTGATCGCCTCGGGCGAAAAGAGTCCCTCGGCCAGTTCGAACTGACCGCTCTTGGTGCCATCGAGTTTGACTACTTCAATCTGTGCCATCTTCTTGTCTCTCTTCATGCCGCAAGGTTCCTGCGGCCAAACTGCGAATCGTTACTTCTTCTTGGGCGAAGCCTTCTTGCTGGCCTTCAGCGGATCCACGGTGGTGGAGCCGGCGAAGCCACGACGCTCGCGCGGCGGGGCCTTGGATTTGCTGATGAACACGTAACCTTCGCGCGGGCCGGGAACAGCGCCCTCAACCATCAGCAGGTTCTCATCCAGGTCAATGCCGCGTATGCGCAGGTTACGCACCGTTATCTGCTTGGCGCCCATGTGGCCGGGCATGCGCTGGCCGGGAAAGACGCGCGACGGAAAGCTCGATGCACCAATGGAGCCCTGCACCTGGAACATGTGGCCGTGGGCCTTGGGGCCGCCGCCGAAGCCGTGGCGGCGAACGACACCGGCAAAGCCGCGTCCCTTCGAGGTGCCAACGATGTCCACGTACTTCTCGTCCGCGAAGATGTCGACCAGAATCTGGTCGCCGGCCTTCACGCCGGTTTCGACGCCGTCGGTAGACTCCAAATCGAACTCCTGAATGACCTTGACCGGGGGGACGTTGCTCTTGGCAAAGTGTCCGGTCATGGCCTTGTTCACCTTGCTGGCCTTGACGAACTCCACCAGACCAACCTGAGCGGCGTCGTAGCCGTCCTTGGCGGCGGTCTTCAACTGCGTGACCACGCAGGGGCCGACCTTGAGCACGGTGATGGGATGCACGTCGCCGCGCTCGTCGAACACCTGCGTCATGCCGATCTTCTTGCCGATGATTCCTGTAACTGCCATTGTTTCCTCTCCTCATCATGCGCGGTGGCGCACTGTAGGTGTTGCGGCTGCGGGCCGAGGCCCGCGCGCCGGTTATTTTTGAACCGTCTTAATCTCCACGTCCACACCAGCGGGCAGGTCGAGCTTCATGAGCGCGTCCACCGTCTGCTGCGTGGGGTCGAGGATGTCGATGAGCCGCTTGTGGGTGCGGATCTCGAAGGCCTCGCGCGACTTCTTGTCCACGTGCGGCGAACGCAGCACGCAGTACTTGTTCTTGATTGTGGGCAGCGGGATGGGCCCGGCTACGGTGGCGCCGGTGCGGCGCGCCGTGTCCACAATCTCGCCCGTCGAAGTGTCCAGAATGCGCGAGTCGTACGCCTTCAACCGAATTCGAATTCTCTGTCCAGCCATGTCGTTGTCCTATCTACTGCAATCTTGTTGGGCGGACCGGAGCGTTGCGGCTCCGGCCCAACCGGTTATTTAATGATTTCCGTGATGGTGCCGGCGCCGACGGTGCGGCCACCCTCGCGGATGGCGAAGCGCAGGCCCTTCTCCATGGCGACTGGTGTGCCCAGCGTGATCTCCAGCGTCACGTTGTCGCCCGGCATTACCATCTCCGTGCCCGCGGGCAGCTTGGCCGAGCCCGTCACGTCCGTGGTGCGGAAGTAGAACTGCGGACGGTAGCCGTTGAAGAACGGCGTGTGACGCCCGCCCTCCTCCTTGCTCAGCACATAGATCTCGCCCTTGAACTCGGTGTGCGGCGTGATGCTGCCCGGCTTGGCCAACACCATGCCGCGCTCCACGTCCTCCTTGGCGATGCCGCGCAGCAGCAGGCCCGCGTTGTCGCCCGCCAGACCCTCGTCCAACTGCTTCTTGAACATCTCCACGCCGGTGCAGACCGTCTTGCGCGTCTCGCGGAAGCCCACGATCTCGCACTCCTCGCCCACCTTGATCTTGCCCCGCTCGATGCGGCCCGTGACCACCGTGCCGCGGCCCGAGATGGAGAAGATATCTTCGATCGGCATCAGGAACGGCTGGTCAATCGCGCGCGCAGGCAGCGGCACGTACTTGTCCACCGCCTCCATCAGCTCGTCGATCTTCGCCTCCCACTGCGCCTCTCCGTTGAGAGCGCCCAGTGCGCTGCCGCGAATCACCGGCACGTCGTCGCCAGGGAAGTCGTACTTGCTCAGCAGCTCGCGCACTTCCATCTCCACCAGGTCGATCAGCTCCGTGTCTTCGACCGCGTCGCACTTGTTCAGGAAGACCACGATGCAGGGCACGCCCACCTGGCGGGCCAGCAGCACGTGCTCCTTGGTCTGCGGCATGGGGCCGTCGGTGGCCGCAACGACGAGGATGGCGCCGTCCATCTGCGCCGCGCCGGTGATCATGTTCTTGATGTAGTCGGCGTGGCCCGGGCAGTCCACGTGCGCGTAGTGCCGGTTCGCCGTCTCGTACTCCACGTGCGCCGTGGCGATGGTGATGCCGCGCTCCCGCTCCTCAGGCGCGTTGTCGATCGAATCGAACGAGCGGAACGCGTTGTTCGGGTTGTGCTTGGACAGCACCTTGGTGATCGCCGCCGTCAGCGTCGTCTTGCCGTGATCGATGTGTCCGATGGTCCCCACGTTTACGTGCGGCTTGCTCCGGTCAAACTTGCCCTTTGCCATGTGCTTCCATCCTTCCTGTGTGCTGCGTATTGAACTGCTGCCTGCTACGGCGCCCGGGGGGCTCAGTAGTAAGCGTAAACCTTGCGGTACTGTGCGCGCAGCGATGGGGCGATGCGCTCGATGGCGGCGAGGTAGGCCTCGCGAATCTGGCCCTGGTCGGAGACGGGCAGGCTGCGGTAGGTGACAGCGGCATCGGAGCCGAGGAGGTTGCGGTCGAGGAGCTGCTCGAAGCTGCGGATGCGGAGGCCAGCGCGGGCGACGGAGCGGAGGAGGGCTTCAGCGGCGGCGGGCGAGGTGTGGTGCGCGATGCGGCTGTGCAACTGCTCGTAGGCGGCGGGGTCGGCGACGGGGATGAGGGCTTTCTCGAAGAGTGCTGCCATCAAGATGCCTCGTTGCGGGGAATGGAGCGGGAGACGGGAATCGAACCCGCGACCAACAGCTTGGAAGGCTGTGACTCTACCACTGAGTTACTCCCGCCTGGGCCGCCGATGCGGCCGCGGCTTGCTGCTGACATCCCACGCAAAAAGCGCGCGGGGTAAAGAATGGAGCTGATGATGGGGCTTGAACCCATGACCTCTCCCTTACCAAGGGAGTGCTCTACCACTGAGCTACATCAGCCAAGTTGTGCCGGCGGGAGGGAGCGAGCGCCCTTCCCTTCCGGTTACTTCTCCAACTTCGCGCGCTGGGCCGCGATCCAGATGCGGAAGGCGAACAGAGCGAGAAACACAACGGGAACCATGCGCAGGGGGAGGAGCAGAAGGCTGCCTCCGGGAAGACGCACATGGAATACCGCGCCGGAATCTATCGTAAACCAAGCCAGCAGGGCGAGGGCCGCGAGCAGCAGATACGCTAACGCTGAACGGCGGCCGGAGTGAAGTTTGCGCTCCGGGCTGGGCACGATGACACCGCCAAAAAATGATGGTGCACAGGGGAGGATTCGAACCTCCGTAGCACGTTCGTGCGGCAGATTTACAGTCTGCTGCCATTAACCACTCGGCCACCTGTGCACATTGCTGACCAGCTTTGCGAAGACCGCCTGCTGAGACCGTACGGGTTCCGGCGGCGGAGGCCGCGGAAGACGCTGGGATGCTCAACGGGAGGGACTGCGCGCTGCGGGCAGTAAAACCGTTGCCGTCACTGTTGAAGGACTGGAGCTGACGAAGGGACTTGAACCCCCGACCCTCTGATTACAAATCAGATGCTCTACCAACTGAGCTACGCCAGCCCAAACAGCGACGCTGGCACCTGATTCGCAGGAGAGAAAAAGAAGCCCTTTGCGAACAAGACGCCATAGTAAATTTATCACAGTTGGAGCGGGGGGCCTGACCGGACGGGCAACCGCACGCTGCGCGCGCCAACGGCCATTGTGGTGAGAGTAAAGCCCTAAGTCGCCTTAGGCTCCGCGGAGAATGGGCAGGTTAGCGCCAACGCGAAGAGTGCGAGGAGCAGAAAGGCTTTGAGGCTGCCGGCGAGGCCCCAGGTGTGGTGGGTGAGTTCGAGCAGCGGAGAGAGGAGAACGGCGACGAGAAGGAGCACGGATTGGAGTGCGCGGGCGTGATTGGCGGATGGAGTGGAGACGGCAGCGAGGATGAGCACGGTCCAAGGGAGGTAGAGGAGGGTGAGGGTGTACTCGAAGGAGAGCGGAGGCAGCAGGATGGAGGCGACGGTGAGGGCGAGGAGTTGGTTGGCGAGCGGGAGATGGCGGATACGAGTCATCCAGAGGATGAGGCCGAGGACGGCGAAGACTAGGACGTAGGCGACGGCGAGCCGTTGCATGAAGGCGGCGTTGGCGAGCAGCGGGCGGGCGACGGCAGCGAGTGTGAGTTTAAGAAGCGCGAAGAGCGAGTGGTCCATGCCACTCTGCGCGGATTGATGGGCGAGAGAGTAGCCGTGGCCGAGGAGCGTGTGGAGGCCGCTGATGCTTCCCTGCCAGCTTGCGGTGAGGTTGGGGCAGGCGAGCCAGAGGGATATGACCGTGGCGGCGGCGAAGGTGAGAACACCAGAGAGGACGGCGCGGTAGTTCTTCTTCGCCAGCGGGAGCGCGAGGAAGAGGAGCGGGTAGAACTTGAGGGCGCCAGCGAGGGCGAAGCAGACGGCGGCGGTGGTCTGTTTGCCGCGCCAGAAGGCCCATATGCCGAGGGCGGTGAGGGCGAAGAGCGCGAACTCGAGGTTTCCCTGCTTGAGGCAGAACCAGAAGGGCCAGGCGAAGATGAAGGCCACGGCGGTGAAGGCGGCGGCGCGGAGGAGTGGGATTCCGCGGCAGACGAGGGCGCGGGCGAAGAGCGCAGCGGCGGCGAGCATGGTCAACAGAAGCGCGGCGACGTAGAGCGGGATGGCGAGCGGGCCAACGCTGAGAAAGCACTTGTAGAGGGCGGCGAGCGGCAGCGGCTGCATGAAGACGGTGGGCTGCTGGAAGAAGGCGGGAGAGTGGTAGTGCTGGAATTGCGCGGAGAAGTCGAGCAGATCGGCGAAGTTGCGGTGGGCGACGGCGACTCCGTTGGAGTGGGGGCCGAAGTGATGGGCGCGGGTGAGGCGCAGGTAGAGGGCGAAGAGGAGGGTAAGCGCGGCGTTGACGGCGAGCGCGGGCAGGGCGGGTCTGAGGCTGGGTGCGGATTGCGCCGGTTGGGGCATACGGATGGTCTTGAGGATACGGCAAGGGCGGAATTGATACCATCAGGAGTGCCGGAGGGCGTGATGCGCAGACGGACAAGGTACTCGCTGACGGGCGTTGGGGTGTTTCTGGCACTGCTGGCGATCGCGATCTTTCTGCGCAAGGAGGCCCCGCCGGAGTGCGCGCGGCTGCTGCCGGAGAGTGACGCCATCGTGTACTTCAACCTGAAGCCGATCCGGCTGGTGACGCACTTTGACAAGACGCCGGTGGTGCGCGACCCGGAGCTACAGAAGTTTATGGATGCGACGGGCATCGTGTTTGAGCGCGACCTGGATCGCGCAGCCTTCGGCCTGCACCGCATGCCAGACCCGAAGGGGCCGAACGGGCCGGTGGCGTACAGCGAGGTCTTCGAGGGGCGGGTGGACGGGCACCGGTTGACGGCGTATCTGGGCAGTGTCGCGAGTTCGACCGAGACGTACGCGGGTCACGAGATCTTCAACATTCCGCTGGAGGGGCGCACGCTGCGGGTGGCGATGCTAGGGTACGACATGGTGGCGGCGTCGAACGCGCCGACGACGGAGCAGATCCACTCGATACTGGACCGGTACAGGGCGGCGGCGTCGCCGTTTTCGGGGTCATCGCTGCTGGCGGCGCACTACAGCGACGTGCCGCTGCTGAGCGAGGCGTGGGGCATCGGCAAGGTGGGGCTGCCGTTCAGCGAGAATGGCAAGCTGAAGCTGCTGGGGCTGACGCTGCCGATTGCGGCGGACACGACCTTTGTGGCCAGCGTGCGCTACTTGCACGCACTGCACCTGCGTGTGGAGGAGATTGCTCCGAACGACGCTCAAGCGGCGGATGAGGCCGCGGCGCTGGGGCAGATTCTGACGCTGGTGAAGGGGCTGGAGCAGAACGCCGGACAGCAGCAGTCGCCACAGGACGTTGCCGCGAACCGGCTGATTGAGAGCCTGAAGGTGGAGCAGGTGCACAACCGCACGGTGGTGACGGGCGTGGTGCCGCCGGAGATGTTCAAGAGTGTGGAGGCGATTCCGGAGGCTCAGGCGGCGGGCAAGTAGCTTATCTGCTTGCGGGAGCCAGCAAAATGAAAGCGGCCTGACGGCCGCTTTTTTCGTGCTTGGTGAACTGCGTGGTTACATGCCGGAGGGGCTGGAGGTGAGTTCGGCGACGGTTGCGCGCAGGTACTTGTGCGGGTTGACCGGCGTGCCGTGCAACTGGACCTCGTAGTGCAGGTGGGAGCCGGTAGAGCGACCGCTGCGTCCGACGTAGCCGATGACCTGTCCGCGGACGATGGACTGGCCCTCGATGACGGTGAAGCCGGACATGTGTGCGTAGAGGGTACGGATGCCGTGGCCGTGGTCGAGGACGACCTCGCGGCCGTAACCGTTCTCCATGCCGGCGGTCTGGACGATACCGTCGGCGGAGGCGCGGATGGGCGTGCCGTAGGGTGCGGAGATGTCCACGCCCTTATGGAAGGCGCCTTCGCCGTTGAAGGGATCCTCACGCTCGCCGAAACCGCTGGTGATGCGGCCTTCGACGGGCCAGAGCGAGGGAGCATAGGCGACGTCCTCGATGGAGCCGCCATTGAATTCGGAGGCTGCACTGGTGAGGCTCAGAGGCAGGCCGGTGGCCATACTGCGGGCGGCGACGCCGCTGAGCGCTGAGGTGCGCAGGGCGAGGAACTCGTCGAGGGAGCGGGTGTAGGCCTCGTCGGAGAGGGTGCCGGTAGCCGGGTCTGCGGGAGTGGCGGCGACGGCCGCGGAGGGATCCTTTTGCTTGGCGGCAGCGGTGGGAGAGACCGCGGCGGCGGAGGTGAGGGGGCTCTTGCGGAGGCCGTAGAGGGCGGAGATCTCGCTGGCAAGGGAGCCGAGCGAGGCGGCCTGAACATCCTTTTCGTGCTCCAGTTGCTGGAGGCGGGCGACGTCGTTACGGGAGGCGTCGCGCTCACGGCGGATTTGGTTGAAGTGCGCCGTCTTGAGCAGCATGCGGGAGTAGGAGCCGGCCAGGCCGGTGACCGTGAAGAGACCGATGAGAGCGGCGGCGATGAAGACGTAGGCGTAGTGGAGGGGGATGGGGAGCTTGCGCAGGGAGCCGTCCGCATCGCGGGAAACAAAGACGATGTAGAACTTCTGCTTCACTGGCACCCTCGGTGGTACGGAAATGTGTGCTGCGGGGTTGCGTGGTGCTTTGGCACTCTGCATCCGCAGCCCGTTGGTGGGGCGACGGATGGAACCCAAATCGCCCCGGCTATGGACCATGCAAAGAGCCGCGGACGGGCACAAAAGATGCCCACGGACGCTCGATGGGCGATGGTTAATCGTAGCACCGGCGCGGGGATTGCGCCAAAGAAATCGGGGCGCGGTGTGGTAAATTTGCCACACTCGCGGATCGGGTGCAAATCCCGTAGAGTGTTGGGTATGGCGGCCAAAATACAGGGCGAGCGGGAGATGATTGCGGGGATACGGGGGCGGGCAATCTCTGGGAGGTCGAGTGGCGTGCGGATTGGGATTGGGGATGACTGCGCGGTGCTGAAGATACCGCGAGGAAGCGAGATGGTGGTGACGACGGATCTGTCGCTGGAGGGGCGGCACTTCAAGCGGGAGTGGCATCCGGCGCGGGCGGTAGGACACAGAACTTTGGCGCGGGGGTTGAGCGATCTGGCGGCGATGGGGGCGCGTCCGGTGGCGGCGTTTCTGTCGCTGGCGGTGCCGCGGAAGCTGGCCGGAGGCGCGTGGATGCAGAGTTTTATGGATGGGCTGCTGGCGCTGGCGAAGGAACACGAAGTGGAGTTGGCGGGGGGAGATCTGTCGGAGTCGCCGCGTGGGAGTGGCGTGATGGCGGACATTGTGTGCGTGGGAACGGTGCGGGCGGGGCGGGCGTTGCTGCGCAGCGGAGCGCGCGCGGGCGATGGGGTTTATGTGACGGGAGCGCTGGGCGGAGCGGCGGTTTTTGTGCGGGATGCGCGGGCGCGGCGCGCGGCAAAATCCGCGGATAGCGACCCGCATTTGTGGCCGAAGCCGCGGGTCAGCGTGGGATTGTGGCTGGCAAAACGTGGGTTTGTGACGGCTTGCATGGACGTTTCGGATGGCATTTCGGTGGATTTGGGGCATCTGTGCGCGGAGTCGGGGGTGGGGGCGGTGGTGGAGGGGGCACTGATTCCGGTGCATCCGCTGGCAAGTGCAAGAAAAGACGGGCTTAAGCTGGCACTGCACGGTGGCGAGGACTACGAACTGCTGTTTACGGCGCGGGCGGGGGCGAAGGTTCCGAAGAGGATTGCGGGAGTGGCAGTGATGAAGATTGGAACGATGGTGCGGGGGCGTGGAGTGAAGCTGGTGGGCGAGGACGGACGAGTGAAGACGCTTAAGCCGGGTGGGTGGGAGCACTTCGCAAAGTGAGCGGGGATTTCTTTCAGCAAAGTTGGAGCGCGGAGGTGGCGCAGGCGGAGCCGATGATTCTGCCTGCGAGGAGATATGTGTATCCGCGGGCGGTGGCGGGTGAGGAGGATGCGCTGGCGCGTGGGGCGATGAAGTTGCGGGTGCGGCCGCGGGCGGGCGGAGAGTTCTGGGCGGTGTGTGCGCGGGGGTTTGCGGATGCGGCGGCACCGACGGGGGTGTTTGCGTGTCCGAATGCGGATGAGATGTGCGCGGTGGCGGGCGGGTATGCGTATGTGGTGAACACGATGAGGCCGGAGGAGTGCAGGCAGGTGGAGCTGCGTCCGGTGATGGCGGTGCGCGCGGCGGTGGAGGATGGGTTGCTGCTGTTTGCGGGGACGCAGCGGCTGGTGGCGTGGGGCGCGGAGGGCGAGCGGTGGATGACGGCGCGCATCAGCGACGAGGGGGTGCGGATTGCTGGAGTGGAGAACGGCGTGGCGCGGGTGGTGGTGTGGCGATTGCGGACGGACCGCGAGGAGGAGATACGGGTCTCGCTGGTGGATGGTTCCGTACTAGCTGATTAGCACCGGTACGAACGCAGTGAGATTCTTCGCTGCGCTCAGAATGACAACGAAAACCAAATGCAGGTCCCTCCACTACGCCGCTACGCGGCTCCGGTCGGGATGACGACAAGAACAAAGACAAAAGCAAATGCAGGTCCTTCGCGGGCGGCTATGCCTTGCCGGTGTTCGCTTACGCTCACACCGGCGGCGGTTGCCCGCTCAGGATGACAATTCATGACAGGAAAATCCAACGCGTAGCGTTGGATTTTCCTGTTTGCGCGCGGGGGTAGAGAACCGGCGGGTTCATCAGTATGAAAAACAGCTCTGCACAGCAGGACAACTCAAATTAATTTTCAAAGCTGAAGAAGCTGAGAGCTGCGTCGCCCTGGGTGAGGGTGCGCGTGCAGCGAAGCGCGGCGTAGCGGTCTTTGAGCGGGGAGCGGGAGGCATGCTCGGCGATGACGAGCGCGCCGGGGGCGAGGAGCGTGGGCGCGCCAGCCGCGAGTTGGTGGAGTGCGAGCGAGTACTCGTCGGCGGATTCGTAGGGTGGATCGAGGAAGACGAGATGGAATGCGGTTCCCTGCGCTAATCCCTGCGCGGTTCCCTGCTGGGCGAGACGGTCGAGGGTGGCAGTGACGGAGCGCTCGTGAATAGTAAATCCATCTGTGATGCCGAGGGTGGAGAGATTGGCGCGGATGCAGGCGACGGCGGGGCGCGCGTTCTCGACGAGATGGACGTGGGATGCGCCGCGGCTGAGGGCCTCGATGGCGACGGCGCCGGAGCCGGCGTAGAGGTCGGCGAAGACGGAGCTGGCGATGCGCGGGGCGAGGACGTTGAAGAGGGTCTCGCGGAGACGGTCGCTGGTGGGACGCGTCTTGAGGCCGCGGGGAGCGGCGAGCGGACGGGAGCGGTAGTGGCCGGCGATGACGCGCATCAACAAGATTGTATGCGGGGGCGGTCGTACAATGAACCGGAAGGAAGCGTGACGTGATGCGAGGATGGACCTTTCCGCTGGGACGATGGCTGGGCGTGGAGATACGTGTGCACACGTTCTTCCTGCTGCTGCTGGCGCTGAGCATTGCGGAGGCGAACTCGGACGGCGGGACGACGGGGCGCGGGACGGGGTTGTGGCTGACGCTGCTGGCGGCGCTGGTGGTGCGGGAGACGGCGCGGGCGTTGACGGCGGCCTACTACGGGATGGATATGCGGGGGTTGATGCTGCTGCCCATCGGCGGGCTGATGGCGTTTGCCGCGAACGAGACGGCGCAGCAGAAGAAGGGCGAGCGGGCGCTGATGGTGGCGGGGCCGTTGGCGAACTTTGCGGCGGCGCTGCTGATAGCGGGCACGGTGTACGGGGCGACGCCGCATCTGAACCTGCTGGAGAGGCCGCCGATGACGCCGCTGCATCTGGTACGGACGCTGCTGTGGATGCAGGTGGCGATGGGCAGCATCCATCTGCTGCCGGCGTATCCGCTGGACGCGGGGCGGTGGCTGCGTGCGGAGCTGGCAAAGCGGAAGGGGCAGATGGCGGGGCTGCGTGTGGCGAGCGGGCTGGGGCTGCTGCTGGCGCTGGTGATGATTCTGGCCGGAGTGCTGGTGATGCACAGCGCGTGGCTGGTGATGGCGGGATTCTTTGTGCTGATGGGCGGACAGATGGAGGAGCAGGGGCACGTGCTGCAGAGCATGGTGGAATCGGTGAAGATGAAGGACATCATGCTGACGGAGTACGGGATGCTGTCGGCGTCGGACACGTTTGAGGATGTGATGGAGCGCGCGCAGCACAGCCTGCAGGAGGAGTTTCCGGTGGTGCGGGGAAATGTGCTGGTGGGGGTGGTGTCGCGGGCGGGGGTGGCGGAGGCGATGGCGCGGGACGGGAACGGGTATGTGCAGGGGGTGATGCAGCGGGAGTTTGCGGTGGCGCGGCCGGAGGACACGCTGGGGCGTGTGGTGCGGCGGATGCAGGGGGGCAGCGGGGCGAGTCTGCTGCCGGTGGTGGAGGGAGGCCGCGTGGTGGGGATTGTGACGATGCAGAACCTGCGGCAGTCCATGGGGGTGTACGCGGAGACGGAACGGCTGCGGAGCCGGAGCCGTGAGTAGCCAGCCGGAGATTGCAGTCCAAGACGCAGAAGAGCGGAGGCTCGCGCCCGGGCTGTACGTGGTGGCGACACCGATTGGAAACCTGGAGGACATCACGCTGCGGGCGCTGAAGGTGTTGGCGGGCGTGGACCGGATTGCGTGCGAGGACACGCGGCAGACGCAGAAGCTGCTGGGCAGATATGAGATTTCCCGGCCGACGGTGAGCTATCACCAGCACAACGAGAGTGGGCGGGCGGAGGAGCTGGTTCGGGAGCTCGTCGCGGGCGGGCGGATTGCGGTGGTGAGCGATGCGGGGACGCCGGGGGTGAGCGATCCGGGAGCGAAGCTTGTGGAGGCGGCGATTGCAGCGGGCGTGGCGGTGTATACGATTCCGGGAGCGAACGCGGCGGTGAGCGCGCTGGTGGCGAGCGGATTGCAGACGGAGCGGTTTACGTTCCACGGATTTCTGCCCAGTCGCGCGGGCGAACGGCGCAGCGAGCTGGAGCGGTTGAAGGCGGATCTGCTGCGTGCGGATGGGGATGAGGCGCGGCCAACGCAGATTTTTTACGAGGCTCCGCACCGGATTCTGGATGCGCTGCGGGATGTGGAGGCGGTGCTGGGCGCGACGGTGCGGGTGGCGGTGGGGCGCGAGCTGACGAAGGTGCACGAGGAGATGCTGAGGGGGACGGTACGGGAGGTAAGGGAGAGTTTGGAGGCGCGCGACGCAGTGCGTGGGGAGATGGTTTTGTTAATCAGCGGAGAGTTGCCGCGCGAGGCGGCGAGTGGACGTACGGCCGTTGAAGATGTGGCGGCGCTGATTGCGAATGGGGTAGACGAGCGAGATGCGTTGAAGCAGGTGGCGCGGGAGCGCGGGGTGGGCAAGAGCGAGCTGTACAGGGATTGGCAGGCTGCGAAGCACCGGCATTAGCCCTTATCCCATCGGGCGTTCCTGTATTTGCGTTCTTGGTAGAGAAGCAGGTCCTTCGCGGGCGTCTATACCTTGCCGGAACTCGCTAACGCTCGCTCCGGCGGCGGTTGCCCGCTCAGGATGACAATTCATGACAAGAAAACCCAACGCTACGCGTTGGGTTTTCTTGTGCGCGAGCAAGTAGTCGATCTGCCAGCCGCTGAATTGGATATTCCTCTTGGTTCAGTTTCTTCCCGTGAGGCGGTCGTACTGGTAGAGGTCGCTGGTGGTGCCGAGGGATTGGTTGTAGAGGGGTGCGGAGCCGGTGGCGCGGTCAAGTTCGAGCTCGAATTGGTGGAGCGCGGTGAGGCGGTCGGCGGTGGCGGGGAGCTCGAGGGCGGGCGAGGAGAGGAACTTCTGGTAGCCGCGGTCGAGGAGGCGGGTGATCTCTCCGGCGACGAGGCAGCCTGGGCGGACGAGGAGGCGGCAGGAGCCATCGGAGGCAGGGGCGAGCTCGGCGGCGCAGTTGTTGCGGGCGACGCGAACGGCTGGGGCGGGCGCGGAGGCGGCGGGCGAGAGGGTGAAGCCGGCGTTGCCGAGGGCGGCGACGGCATCGTTGAAGGTGACGGGGGTGATGTTGGTATGCGGCATAGTCTAGGCCTATTCTAACGGGAGAGCGGGGCGCGGATGTTAACGATTTCAAGCGGCGATTACGAAAGATTGCGGGCGCACGGCGAGGAGATGTATCCGCTGGAGTGCTGCGGGATGTTGCTGGGCGTGGTGGACGGGGATGTGCGGAGGGTGCAAGTTGTTGTGCGCGCGGAGAATGCGCGGGTGGATGCGGCGCACAACCGGTATGCGATAGCGGCGGAGGAGCTGGTGAGTGCGCAGCGGGAGGCGCGGGAGGCGGGGATGGAGATGGTGGGGTTTTATCATTCGCATCCGGATTGCGAAGCGCAGCCTTCGCAGACGGATTTGGCGGAGGCGCATTGGTTCGGGTCGGCGTACGTGATTACGTCGGTCGAAAAGGGACGCGCGGCGGCGACGCGGGCGTATGTGCTGGCGGGCGCGAGCGAGGCGGTGAAGCGTTTTGAGGAAGAGCGCATCGTATTCGTATAGAGATGCGTGCGGGCCGCGCGGAGTGCGGGTTTCAGGCAGGTCGCTTACAATATAAAGAGACACAAACCCCAAGAGGACAAGATGGCATCTGTGACCGAGGAGACCAAGGCTCCGCTGCCGGAGCTTAACAACGACGAGATTGCGCGGTATTCGCGGCACCTGATACTGCCGGAGGTTGGCCTTGAAGGCCAGCAGAAGCTGAAGGCCGCCAAGGTTCTGTGCGTGGGCACAGGCGGACTGGGATCTCCGTTGGCGTACTATCTGGCGGCGGCGGGCGTGGGCACGATGGGGCTGGTGGACTTTGATCTGGTGGACCGCAGCAATTTGCAGCGGCAGATCATCCATTCGACCAAGGACGTGGGGCGTCCGAAGATTGACTCGGCGGCGGAGAAGCTGCTGGCGCTGAATCCGCACCTGAACATTGTGAAGCACGAGACGATGCTGACCAGCGCGAACGCGATGGAGATCATCAGCCAGTACGACATAGTGGCCGACGGGACGGACAACTTCCAGACCCGGTACCTGGTGAACGACGCGTGCGTGATGCTGGGCAAGCCGAATGCGTACGGATCGATCTTCCGGTTTGAGGGACAGGCGAGCGTGTTTGCGACGAAGGACGGGCCGTGCTATCGGTGCCTGTATCCGGAGCCGCCGCCTCCGGGGCTGGTGCCGTCGTGCGCGGAGGGCGGGGTGCTGGGGATTCTGCCGGGACTGGTGGGAGTAATCCAGGCGACGGAGACCATCAAGCTGATACTGGGCATCGGCGAGCCGTTGATTGGGCGGCTGCTGATTGTGGAGGCGCTGGCGATGAAGTTCCGCACGCTGAAGCTGCGGAAGAATCCGGAGTGCCCGGTGTGCGGCACGAATCCGACGGTGACAAAGCTGATTGATTACGAGCAGTTCTGCGGCATTGTGCCGGTGGCTCCGGAGACGGCGAACGCGCCGGTGCAGCAGGGGATTCCGCAGATACAGCCGGTGGAACTGAAGAAGAAGCTGGACGCCGGCAAGCCGGTGTTTCTGCTGGACGTGCGCGAGCCGTACGAGTTCAAGATCTCGCAGATGGGCGGGCTGCTGATTCCCATGGGCGAGGTGGAGGACCGGCTGATCGAGCTGGAGGCGCACAAGAACGAAGAGGTGGTGGTGATATGCCGCAGCGGCATGCGCAGCCAGAAGGTGGCGGTGATGCTGCAGCGGCACGGCTTCCAGAATGTGGCGAATCTGGTGGGCGGAATTAATGGATGGGCGAAGGATGTGGAGCCTTCGCTTCCCATTTACTAGAAACGTAAACTTCAACAAAGAAAGGCGCACTGCGATGAGCGGTGCGCCTGTATCTTTTGAGGCGGAGGGATTTGCGATGCGGGCGAGGGCTGTGGCGGGGTTGGTGTTGGCGGCGGCAGCGATGGGTGCGTGGGCGCAGGGGGCGCGGCCGGTGTTTGACGTGACGGCGTACGGGGCGAAGCGAGACGGGTCGGCGATGGCGACGGAGGCGTTTGCCAAGGCGATTGCGGCGGCCGAGGCGGCGGGCGGCGGAACGGTGTACGTTCCGGCGGGAAGATATGTGAGCGGGCCGATCGAGCTGAAGAGCCATCTGCGGCTGGAGTTCAGCGCGGGAGCGGTGGTGCGGTTTCCGGCGCAGAGTCTGCCGTTCACTGCGGGGCGGCAGCAGGGAGTGGAGACGTTGACGCCGGTGCCGCTCATCGGGGGACACGACTTGGTGGATGTGCAGGTGGTGGGCGGGGGAACGCTGGAGACTGACAACGCGGCGTGGATGAAGCTGCATGGGCGGCGGCAGCCGAGCGCGACGGACATCGGCACGGCGAACGGCGACAAGTGGGAGGAGTTGCTGGAGGGGCTGGAGCAGGGGCGGAAGTTCACGCGGGCGGAGTACGAGGCGGTGGCGGCGGAGCTGCGGCCGAGCTTTCTGCGGTTTATGAACGCGAAGGATGTGCTGGTGGATGGGCTGCACTTTGTGGGGTCTCCGATGTGGACGGTGCACCTGCTGTACACGGAGAACGCGACGGTGCGGAATGTGGTGATCGAGACGTATCCGGGGGTGCATACGGACGGGATCGTGGTGGATTCGAGCCGGTTTGTGCGGCTGGAGGGGGACTCCATTGACACAGGCGACGACGGCATTGTGCTGAAGAGCGGGAAGGACGCGGACGGGCTGCGGGTGAACCGCGCGACGGAGGATGTGACCATCACGGGCTGCACGGTGCACCACGCGCACGGGGCGGTGACGATCGGGTCGGAGACGAGCGGCGGGATACGCAACGTGGTGGCGGCCAACATGACGGCGGTGGGGACGGAGGCGGGGATACGCATCAAGAGCCGGCGGGGACGGGGCGGCGAGGTGAGCAACGTGCGCTTCAGCAACTGGGTGATGCGCGACGTGGGCACGGGCATCGAGGTGACGAACTACTACATGATGGAGGGCGAGCGGCGGGATGCGCGGACGATGCATCCGGTGAACGCGGGGACGCCGCGGTTCCGCGACATCGCGATTAGCGGCGTGACGATTGAGGGAGCGAGGGCGCTGGTGACGATTGACGGGTTGCCGGAGAGTCCGATTGACGGGTTGCGGCTGACGGATGTGGTGGGGACGGGGAGAGTGGGGCTGACGGCTGCGAACACGAAGGCTCTGGAGCTGCACAACGTGCAGATGAATGTGGAGACGGGAGCGGGATTCGCGGTGAGCGATTCGACGGAGGCGGAGCTGGATGGTGTGGCTTCGCGGAAGCTGCCGGAGGGTGCGCCGGTGGTGCGGCTGGAGCGGTCGCCGGGGACGATTGTGCGCGGCAGCCGCGTGTTTGCGGGCGTGGGGAGCGGCGTGCTGGTGAGCGTTCCGACTGGTGAGGCGAAGAGCGTGACGATGGTGGGGGATGTGGGCGAATCGCTGCTAAAAGAAGATTCGACTACACTAACGGAAAAGTAAAGGACTGGTATGAGAACTATTGTCCTTCTAGCACTGCTTATCGCCGGACAAGGAACTAATCTTGTTCACTTCCATGAGCTTGGTGACGTAACAATCATGTCCCACGAGATTTCCGGTGACGTAATTTCACTTCAATTCATTGACGCCAAGCACGTCACGCTGTTCACCGCTCATCCAAGAACTGCTGGAATGGGCTACCGTTCAGAAGACTTCTGGACAATTTATAAAGACCAGCCCCCTCGTGAAGGCACGTCGCCGAGGACTGGATACTTAATCAGACATATTGCCGGATTGCCCGACCCGCTCGTAATTGCTGCCTTTGATAGCCCCGGTGGCTCTGATTGCGCTTACTCTATCTCGCTTATTGGGGAACAGAACGGAAGGTTGAAATACCTCTCCCCTCCCCTTCCTCCGGTCAATTACGAAGGCGGATATGCAATTGGAATCAATCACAAGACGGGTGTTCCAGAGCTCATTGAATGGAACATGATATGGCGCAGCGGCGAGGTTCATGCAGATCCACATGATTCTCTCCTGCACGTCTATGAATTTCGAAACGGTAGATTTTTTCTGTCTCGTCGATTTGTTGTTGGAAAAAATTCCAACACACCCATCAAGCTAGATTCTTATGAATCAATCATCCCAGATCTGCCTGACTTCGGCTGCTAGCTAGTCCTTGTCCTTCATCTCCAGAATCTGGAGGCAGAGGGGCTGTTGGAGCATGCAGGGGAGCTTGCTGATGGCGCGGACGGCCCGGTCTATCACCGAAGTCGTGCAGGGCTCGGTGGTGATGACGAAGGGGAGCGCGTTCTTGGGGTAGCCCGGGCGCTGGAGGAGGCTGTCGATGTTGGCGCCGACGCGGGCGAGTGCTCCGCTGATGGAGCTGACGATGCCGGGCTTGTCGTTGACCAGGAAGCGCAGGTAGTGGGGGGCGATGAACTCGCCGGTGGTGCGGGTGCGGCGGACGGGGAGTTCGACGGAGGCGGAGTTGTGGGCGACGGCGAGCAGGTCGCTGACGACGGCGACCGCGGTGGGGCCTCCACCGGCGCCATGGCCGCTGAAGACGACGTCTCCGCCGAATTTGCCGCTGGTGACGACCATGTTCTGGGTTCCGTGGGACCAGGCGAGCGGGGCGGAGTTGGGGACGAGCATGGGGGCGACGCGGGCGCGGGTGAGGGGGCCATCCACTTCGGCCTCGGAGACCTGGCGGATGGTGCAGCCGAGCTCGGCGGCGTAGTGGAAGTCCACGGCGGAGATGGGGCGGATGGACTGGACGGCGATGGCGCGCTGGTCGAGCTCGACGTGGAGCGCGATGCGGGAGAGTATGGTGAGCTTGGCGCGGGCGTCGAAGCCGTCCACGTCGGCGGTGGGGTCGGCTTCGGCGTAGCCGAGCTTTTGGGCCTGGGCGAGGACGTCAGCGTACTCCGCGCCGGACTGCATGGCGGAGAGCATGAAGTTGCAGGTTCCGTTGAGGATGCCGGAGATGCGGACGGCCTGCTCGCCGCCGAGACCTTGCAGGATGCCGGGGATGACAGGGACTCCGCCAGCGACGGCAGCGCCGTAGAGGAGATGGGCGCGGTTGTCGCGGGCGAGTTTGGCGAGTTCGGGGCCGTGGGCGGCGATGAGCTGCTTGTTGGCGGTGACGACGGACTTGCCGGCGGAGAGGGCGCGGCGGTGCCAGGAGAGCGCGGGATCGAGGCCGCCGGTGAGCTCGATGAGGATGTCCACGTCGGAGTTGAGGATGTCGTCGATGTTCTGGGTCCAGACGGTGGACTTGGGGACGAGTTTGGCCTCTGGCCGCTTGCGCTTTTTGGCGACGTTGCGGTTGAAGATGTGGGTGAGCTCGAGGCCGTCGAAGTCCTGGGCGGCGAGGACGCGGACGACCGAGGAGCCGACGGTGCCGAAGCCGGCGAGGGCGACGCGGACGCGGTGGCCGGGCTTGGAGACGGAACGAAGGGGCTTGCGGATGGGCATTTTTACACTCTCAGGTGGGGTCTGACATCATTTTACCCGGATGGGGCGGAGGTTTGCCGCAACGGGGCGCGGGGGAACGTGGTAGGTTCTTATTCGACTGAGGCGTGCGGCGCGTGAGGCGCGCGAACGAGGACGATGGCGAGACGGGCGATTCAATCGGTGAATCCGGCGACGGGCGAGTTGCTGAGGAGCTTTGAGGCTCTGACAGCGGAGGCTCTGGAGCAGAAGCTGGCGTTGGCAGGGGAGACGGCACGGAGCTATGCGCGGACTCCGCTGGCGGATCGGGCGATGTGGATGCGGAAGCTGGCGACGCTGCTGGAGCAGGAGACGGCGGAGCTGGCGGCGGTCATCACGACGGAGATGGGGAAGCCGATAACGGGTGCGCGGGCGGAGGTGGCGAAGTGCGCGCTGGCGTGCCGGTACTATGCGGACCACGCGGCGAAGATACTGGCGCCGGAGGCGATCAAGACGGAGGCGGTACACAGCTACGTGCGCTACGACCCGCTGGGGGTGGTGCTGGCGGTGATGCCGTGGAACTTTCCGCTGTGGCAGGTGATGCGGTTTGCTGCTCCGGCGCTGATGGCTGGGAACGTGGGGCTGCTGAAGCATGCGTCGAATGTGCCGCAGTGCGCGCTGGCGATGGAGGAGTTGATTCGGAGGGCGGGATTTCCGCGGGGAGCGTTCCAGACGCTGCTGATTGGCGCGGCGCAGGTGGAGACGGTGATCGCCGACGAGCGGGTGGCGGCGGTGACGGTGACGGGCAGCGAGAGCGCGGGCAAGGCGGTGGCGGCGCAGGCGGGATGGCTGCTGAAGAAGACGGTGCTGGAACTGGGCGGGAGCGATCCGTTCGTGGTGATGCCGACGGCGGACATGAGCGTGGCGGTGGAGGCGGCGGTGAAGGCGCGGACGGTGAACAGCGGGCAATCGTGCATAGCGGCCAAGCGCTTTATCGTGGACGAGCTGGTGTACGACGAGTTTGAGCGCGAGTTCACGGCGGCGATGGGCGCGCTGAAGGTGGGCGATCCGATGCAGGAGGAGACGGAGGTGGGGCCGCTGGCGACGGTGGTGATACTGGACACGCTGGAGCAGCAGGTGGAGGAGGCGGTGCTGGCGGGGGGGCGGATTTTGTGCGGCGGGGAGCGGATGGTGGGCAAGGGGAACTTCTACGAGCCGACGGTGATTGCCGGTGTGCCGCGCGATGCGGCGGTGGCGCGGGAGGAGATCTTCGGGCCGGTGGCGCTGCTTTTCAAGGTAAGCGGGGTGGACGAGGCGATAGCAGTGGCGAACGATACGCCTTACGGGCTGGGGGCTTCTGCGTGGACGCGAGACCCTGCGGAGCAGCAGCGGTTTGTGGCGGAGCTGGAGGCGGGCGCGGTGTTTTTGAACGGGATGGTGGCGAGCGATGCGCGGCTGCCGTTTGGCGGGGTGAAGCGGTCGGGGTACGGGCGGGAGCTGGGGGCGGCGGGGATGCGGGAGTTGATGAACGCGAAGACGGTGGTGGTGGCTTGAGTGCAGGGCATTGCGGTTAGAGCGGTTCGGTCGGCGTGGGCAATCGAATCGCCCTCTGGGTCCTTCGACTGCGCGATGCTACGCATCGCTCCGCTCAGGATGACAGTTCAAAAATAATTCTGTTCCAAAAGCATTTGCGGTAGCTCGAGCGCGGTGAGGTCCTTCGCGCTACGCGCTCAGGATGACAGTTCAAAAAATCCTACTCCCACTCAAAGCCGTCAGAAGGTGAAGTTGGCCTGGAGCATGATGCGGCGGACGGCGGAGTTGGTGGTGAAGATGGGGCCGGCGAGCCTGGTCTGGTGGCCGAACTGCGGGGAGCTGAGGTTGCCGACGGGCGGGGCGTAGTTGACGACGTTGAAGACGTTGAGGGCCTGCGCGCCGAGGGAGAGGGAGTACTTGCGTCCGGTGTTGGAGCTGCCGCCCATGCCACCGGGGCCCATGCCGCCATGCTCGTGATGTCCGCCGCCGCCGGGCGCGCCGGGGGGCGGACCGCCGGGTCCACCGGGGCCACCGGAGGACTGCTGGGTGGTCTTGCCACCGAGGCGGGGGCCGATGCCGATGGCCTTCTGGATGCGGATGTTGAGGCTGGCCGCTGCGGGGCCCTGAGCGTAGTTGATGGGGATGCGCGCCTGATTGAGCGTGGTTCCCCTGTCAAAGGAGCCGTAGGGGCTGACGACGAGGTTCTGGGGGAGGATGGCGGAGGTGGCGAAGGCGGGACGGTCGTTGTAGATGGAGTCTCCGTTGAGGTCTTCGCCGAGGGTGACGTTGAAGGGCGCGCCGCTGTTGGCGATGAGGAAGGGATTGATGGAGATGAGGTGGGGGAGCATGACGGTTCCGCCGAAGAAGAGGCGCTGGCGAATGTCGAAGGCGGCGCGGCCGTAGTCTGCGGTGATCTGGTTGGGGATGGATGGGAAGTAGCCGGAACCGTTGGTGTCTGCGTTGGCGTAGGAGAGGGTGTAGTAGCCGAAGAGCGAGGTTCCGGCGGGGCCGCGGTAGTTGGACTGGACGATGAGCTGGTTCTGCTTGAAGACGCCCTCGGAGACGTACTGGAAGATCTTGGGGCCGGAGCCGGTGACGGCGGCGAGGTTCTGGCTGTAGAACTGGTGCTGTCCGTAGGAGTGGAGGTAGGTGGCGGTGGCGGTCCAGGACTTGGTCATCTGGTGCTCGATGGAGCCGCCGTACTGGATGGTGAAGGGGCTGCGCAGATTGGGGGTGGAGGAGTAGATGGACTGGGATGAAGCGACGGTGTATCCGGCGGTGGTGGCGCAGCCGGGGATGGCGGAGCAGGCGTTGAAGTTGAGGACCTGGCCGGTGGTGGGGGTGACGGTGATCTGCTGCTCGGAGGTGGATGCGCCGTTGTAGCGGACTATGCTTTCGTAGTTGCCGAGGGAGAAGCGGTCGTAAAAGATTCCGAAGCCGCCACGGAGGACGAAGGTGGGTGCGCCGTTCTTGGGCAGGATGCCCCAGGCGAGGGCGATGCGCGGAGCGAAGTCGTGATGGTCGGAGATGTGGTTCTGCGTCTCATAGCGGAGGCCAACGGTAAGGGTGATGTTGGGACGCATCTTCCACTCGTCTTCTGCGTAGAGGCCGAGGTCGTACTCGCTGGCGCTGACGGCGGTGTTGCCGTAGCTGGCGGCGAACTGGGTGGGGCCGATGCCGATGGAGGTGGAGGGGCCGTTGTTCTTGAGGGTGGCGGAGTAGTTGCAGATGCCGGAGAGGGGGATGGCGGAGCCGATGGAGACGCTGGGCTGGCAGGATGTGGGCAGCAGGGCGGCGAGCGCGTTGCTGAAGGTGACGTTGGTGAGGCCGCCGTAGGTGAACTGGCCGAAGGTGCCGGCGGAGTTGGTGTTGCTGTCGGAGTTGACGCGGAGACGGCCGCCGAAGCGGAGGAAGTTGTTGGTGAGCTGGGCGGAGTTGTAGCTTTGCACCTCCCAGTGGCCTTCGGCGTCGGTGCCTGCGGAGACGCCGTTGCCGAAGTCGGTGAATGCGCCGGAGACGTTGGTGGTGAGCTGCGGGTTGAGCGCGGTGGTGGTGCTGGCGTCGTGCTCGTACTCAAAGCGGGTCTCGGAGACGAAGCGGTTGCCGATGACCTGGGCGTCGCGGATCTGGATCTCGTTGTCGGTCTCGGAGTAGTTGTAGCCTGCGGTGGCGAGGCTGTTGTTGCCGGTGCCAGCGTTGGTCTGGGCGTTGTGCTCGACCTGATAGCGGACGGTGAGGGTGTTGGTGGGGGTGAGCTGAAGGTCGAAGCGGGGGGTAAGCTCGAAGCGGGTTTGCGGATAGAAGACGGCCTGAATGAGGCTGGTGGGGATGTAAGCGGAGTTGAGGATGGTGGTGTTGACGACGTTGTTGTCTTGAATCTGGCGGAAGTTGCCGCCGAGATTGAAGGAGGAGGACTTGGAGAGCGGGCCGGTGAGGCTACCCATGAAAAAGAGGGTGTGGTAGGGGGGCTGATAGGTTCCGCCGACGAGGGCGGAGGTGTTGAGGACGTCGGAGTTGCCCATGGAGCTGAACTGTCCGTGGAATGTGTCTGTGCCGGGCTTGGTGAAGACCTCGATGCGGCCGTAGCCGATGCGGTCGTACTGGGCGGAGAAGGGGTTCTGGTTGATGCGGATCTCGCGGATGCTGGACTTGGGGGGGAGGGTTCCGCCGGTGAAGCCGTCGATGTAGATCTGGCCGCCGTTGGGGCCGGCGGCGGGGCCGGCGAGGGCGTTCAATTCGTCGGAGAGCTCGTCGGGGTCGTCACTGAGGGCGTCGAGGTCTTTGCCGGTGAGGACGAGGGTGCTGGCGTTGTTGTCTGACGAGACGTTGAGCTGCGGGCCGGTGGTGGTGACGGTGATGGTGGTGTTGACGGTGGGCACCATGTGCAGGTTGGCCTTGGCGGCAACGGCGGCAGTAACGGTGACGGCGGGGAGGTCGAGATCGCCGAAGCCCTTGAGCGTGGCGTGGACGGTGTAGGCTCCGGGGGCGAGTTTGGGGATGAGATAGGAGCCGTCGCCGGTGGTCTGGGTGGAGCGGGTGTGGCCGGCGGCGTCGGTGACGGTGACGGTGACGCCGGGGACGACGGCGTGGTCGGGGTCTGTGGCGCGACCGCGGACTGCGCCGAGTGTGGCGGTGGCGCCGGGTTCTGGCTGCGCTGTGGCGCTTGGAGTCATGGGCGTGGCGGGAGCGGGGGTTGCGGTCTGCGCGAGGAGGGTGACGCCGAGGGCGATGGGAAGGGCGAGGACGGCGAGGGTGCGGCGAAGCGGCATGATGACTCCTGTTGCGTTGTGGCGGGTGCGAGTGCGGAGGGCGGGCATGAGGTTATTCGCCTCCGCCGGCGTCGGGTTCGCCGCCGATGTTCCAGGGGGAGAGGCGCATGACCTGACCGCCCTTGGCGGTGGCGGCGAGGATGGCGTCCACGCCGCCGAGGGCGGTGATGGCGGTGACGGTGGTGGTGGTCTGGTCGGCGGCGGAGGCGACAAGCAGGACGGCGTCGCCGACGTGGAAGTCCTTGAGTGTGGCGGCGGGCATGCGCTGCATGGCCTGGGCGAGGTCCATGCGGGGGCGTGCGGGGGTGGGAGGCGCTGCCGCGCTTTGACCTTTTGGAGCGGCGTTTTGGGTGGATGTGGCGGGCGTCATGCGCTGGGCGATGAAGGCGGCGGCGCGCGGATCGAGGACGCGGAGCGAGGACTCGCTGGTGACGTGGACGAGGATGGCGTGCTTGGAGGTGAGGTCCTTGACGGTGAGGGTGCCGGCGGCGGTGTCTATGGCGGAGATGGGGCCGGCGACGTTGCGGAAGGAGCCGCTGACAATCTCGTCGGCGGTGATGGAGGCGCCGTCGGTGGAGCGGTCGCCGCGGACGCGGAGTTGGTCGCCGGGCTGGATTTGGGCGAGGTTGCCGGGCTGCGCGCTCTCGAAGGCGACGGAGTCTGGCGCGTAGCGGCGGAGGATGGTGTTGCGCTGAAGCTGGATGGTGACGGGCTTGCCGGAGCTGGTGATGGCGATGGATTGGGCGGTGGCGTCCACGGATTTGACGAGGCCGCCGCTGCCGCGCTTCTGCCAGTCGGCCATCTCGGCGGCGTGGAGGCTGGCGATGTCGAGCTGCTTCATGAGGACGATGCGGAGCAGGGTGAGGACGGAGGGGGCAGCGGGGTCTGCGGGGTTGCCGGAGATGAGGATGCGGTCGCCGGTGGCGACGTCGGAGAGCTGGAAGGGATGGGCGGCGGAGAGGTCCTTGCTGCCGGGAGCGACCTGAAGGAGGCGGGTGTGGTCGGTAACGTGAAGAGTGAAGGTAACGCCAGTGTCGGCCTTGAAGGAGAGGTCGTTGCCGGAGATGGACAGGACAGTGCCGACGGCGCGAAGAGCGCCAGCGTTTTGGTTCTTTGTACTGGCATCCTGCGCTGATTGGGCGAAGAGAGCTGTGGAGCACGCCAAGACGCAGAGCAGGCGGCGGAGGGCGACGACGGGTGGGGTCATCCGGGCTTCCTTTGAGTAGGCCGGGGGAGGATTGCGCGGCCGATGGGAGTGGCGGGATGGGGAGACACCGCCTTACTGATGATAGACGTTTTGCTGGGCAGGATGTTGCGTGGGAGGCTCTTGGGATGTGGGACGGCGGAGCGGACTAGGCGGGCCAGATGCGGTGGGCGGCGGCGAGGGATTCGGGGGTGTCGAGGTCGAGTTCGCCGTGCTCGAGGGGGAGGGTGGCGACGTCTATAGCGTGTGCGGCGAGGACGCTGCGGGCACCGGAGTCGCCGGTGAGGGCGAGGAGTTCGTCGAAGCAGGCGCGGGGGAAGACGGCGGGGACGCCGACGGTGCCGGCGTAAGTGGAGGCGGCGATGCGCGCGGGGGACTCTTCGGCGAGGAGATGGAGACGGAGTAGATGGAATCCGGTGACGGCGGGCTGGTCGCAGGTGAGGAGGAGAACGGAGTCGAGCGTGGGAGCGTTGGCGAGGGCGGCGGTGAGGCCGGCGTGGAGGGAGGAGGACATTCCGTGCTGCCAGTCGGGGTTGAGGATGGGCGTGGCGCGGGTGTCGGCGAGCTGGGGCTGGAGTTCTGCGGCGTGGGCACCGAGGACGACGAAGACGGCGTCCACGCCGGACTCGAATGCGACGCGGATGGAGCGGGCGAGCATGGATTCGCCGTCTATGGTGACGAGTTGTTTGGGGCGGCCGAGGCGCGTGGAGGGGCCAGCGGCGAGGACGATGGCGGCGGTCACGGCTTAACTCCTGCGGCGGGGGCGAGGGGAGAGTCGAGGGCGCAGACGAGCGGTGGCGTGCCTTCGCGGATGGCATCCTCGAGATACTGCCAGAGTTGGGCGGCGGAGAGGCGGAGAGGCTCGGCGGAGGCGGAGTGGCAGCGGGCGTGGGCCTCGGCGAGGATGGCGAGGGCGACGGAGGCGGGGGAGTCGTTACCGAGGTCGAGTCCGGCGGGGGCGTGGAGGAGCGGGGCGAGCTCGTCCATGCTGCGGCCGAGCGTGGCGGCGGCCTGACTGAGAAGCAGGGCGGCGCGACGGCGGGAGCCGAGGAGCGCGAGGTAGCGCGGGGCGAGCGTGAGCAGGGGCGGCAGAAGCGCGCAATCCTGCGCGTAGCTGTGGGTGAGGAGGACGACGGCGTCGGCGGGGGTGAGGGCGAGCGGGGTGATGTCGAGGGAATCGTTGAGGGCGACAACCTGCGCCGTGGGGAAGCGCGCGGGCTGGGCGAGGTGCGAGCGGCCGTCGGCGACGATGACGGACCAGCCGAGGAGGGCGGCCATCTGTGCGAGGGGCTGGGCGTCGTCGCCGGCACCGAAGAGGATGAGGCGTTGCGGAGGGTGGAGGTGTTCGATGAACAGACCGCTTCCCTGCTCTGGGGATGGAGTGTTGGCGGCTGAGGAGAGTGTGGCGATTTCGGCAGGCGAGAGCGTGGCGGAGGCGAAGAGGGTGTTGCCGGAGGCATCGAGGACGAGGCGGGCGAGCGGAGTGGAGTCGGCGGGCAGACGGGTGATGACCGTGCGGGAGTGGCCGTCGAGGGTGGCGGCGAGCGCGTCGAGGAGCGCGGCGGCTTCGGGGGAGTGGACGGGTTCGAAGAGGAGGTCGAGTGTGCCGCCGCAGCCGAGGCCGAAGGGGATGTCGTCGGGGTCGTCGAATTGGGTGGAGTAGCGGCGCAGGGCGGCACCCTGACTGGTGTGCCATTGGGCGGTGCGGGCGATCTCGGCCTCGAGGCATCCGCCGCTGATGGTGCCGGCGCGGCGGCCGTCTGCGAGGAGCAGCAGGCGTGCGCCAGGGCGGCGATAGGAGGAGCCTGAGACGGCGGCGAGGGTGACCAGAACGGCGGGCTGGGAGCCGGTTTGGGCGCGCAGGGCGAGGATGTCGCGGCGTTCGCTCATGGATGATTTGATGATGGGCGCAGGCGGGAAAAGCGTCAACTGGCGCGGGGGCGGCTGATATCATCGGTGCGTAGGTTGCTGGCGGCGAACGCTGCTGGCTAGGGACGGCAAGCATGGACTTTGAACAGCTCAAAACCTTTCTTGAAGTATGGCGGCAGAAGAGCTTCTCCAAGGCGGCGGAGAGGCTGCTGATCACGCAGCCGGCGGTGAGCGCGCAGATACGGTCGCTGGAGCGGGAGATGGGTGCGCCGCTGTTCGACCGCAAGGGCGGGAAGGTGACGTTCACGGCGGCGGGCAAGGTGTTTGAGGCGTTCGCCGAGCACGCGCTGGAGACGCAACGGCACATCATGCTGACGGTGGCGGAGTTGCAACGGTCGCCACGGGGCGAGATCTCCATCAGCGCGAACGAGTCCACGAGCCTGTACATACTGCCGCACGTGTTTGCGGAGTTCAAGAAGCAGTTCACGAAGGTGTCGCTGACGATTGTGCGCGCGGAGAAGAGCCGCACAGTGGAAGCGCTGCTGAACCGCGAGATTGATTTCGGAGTGGTGTCGCTGCCGGTGAAGGACCAGCGGTTCAAGGTGGAGCTGGTGAGCAAGGACGAGACGGTGCTGGTAATGCCGCCGAACCATCTGCTGGCGAAGGCCGGCAAGGTGACGCTGGAGCAGCTCTCGCGGCACGGGTTGCTGATGCCCAAGGCGGGACGGCAGCGCGAGCTGCTGGACAACATCTTCCGCATGCATGACTTCCATCCGCGGACGGTGATGGAGGTGGACTCGAGCGAGCTGATGAAGCGGTTCATCGCGGCGGGGCTGGGCGCGGGATTCCTGCCCAAGAGCAGCGTGCAGGATGAGCTGAAGTCTGGCGCGCTGGTGGCGGTGGCGGTGGAGGGAGTGAAGCTAAGCCGCGAGCTGGGGCTGATTTATCTGAAGGACAAGACGCTGACGCGTGCGGCGCAGTCGTTTTTGGATATCGCGACAGGGAAACAGGAAGGCTGAGCGGTAGAAATATTTTGCAGCAATAAGAAGCCCCGCCTTGCGGCGGGGCTTTGTTGTTGTGTTGGTGGAGGGAGTTAGAACTTGTAGGCGATGCCCCACTTGATGATGGGGTAGAAGTGGGCGTAGGACTGGTTGAAGTCGTCCTTCTGCAGCTTGGCCTGCTCGGAGGAGACGCTGTTGTTGAACTCTGTCTGGACGGAGGGGTTGAAGTTGCTGCACTGGGTCTGGGCCTGGTCGGTGCAGACGACACCTGCGAAGTTGAGCTTGATGATGGAGGTGCTGGGGAAGTAGAGGACGCCGAATTCGAAGGGGAAGGTGATGTGCTTGCCCGTGTGGATGGGAATCATGTTGCTGAAGCCGATGGTGCCACGGAAGGCGGTGTTGGGAACGCTGAGGCTGACGTTTCCGCTGAGCGGGTTGGTGTTGTAGCTGTAGTAGGTGGTGCCGTTGACGGTGAAGCTCTGGCCGGCGGGGACGCCGACGACGGCGTTCATGGTGTCGAAGTTGTGCAGCATGACGCCGGGGCTGATGTGGAATCCGCCGTGGAAGGGAAAGTAATCGGCGGCGAGGAAGCTTTCGCCGAGTTCCAGCTTGGGCGTGATGTTGATGCCGTTGTTGGTGAGGGTGCCGCTGTAGGAGAAGTACTCGCCGCCGCCGCGCAGGTTGAGTACGGAGAGGAGGCGGATGGCGGCCTCTCCACCGAAGCCGGTGGTGCCGGCGAAGCCGCCGATGGCGAACTGGCGGAGGGGCTTGATGTCGGTTGCGGGAGCGGCTTTTTTGCCCTTGACCGCGGCGACTTTGGCGGGCTTGGCGGCGGCTGCGGGCGCGGAGGGATAGCCGAGCGGAGCCTGGAAGCTGCCGGAGGAGCTGGACTGTGCGACGGCGGGCGAAACGGCTAGAGACAGCAGCAGAGCGGCGATGGCGACGGAAGCGGCGAAGCGTGTGCGCATGAGATTCTCCCCTTGGAGTAGATTGCGGCGCGGGGTGGCACACCGCAATCCCCCAAAAGGTACAGGAAGGACGTGCGCTTGCCTAGAGGAATATTGCCCGTTTGCAACGGGTGGTAACCGAAACGGCACGGGCAGAAGGCGGGTTAGAGTGCGCTTTCTCCGCGCTGCTGGTTGCGGATACGGATGGCGTCTTCGGCCTTGTAGAGGAAGATTTTGCCGTCGCCGATGGCACCGGTGCCGGCGGACTTGCAGATGGCTTCGACGATCTCTTCGACGCGGTTGTCGGCGACGACCATCTCGAGGCGAATCTTGGGGATGAGGCTTACTTCGTACTCGCGGCCGCGATAGGTCTCGGTATGGCCCTTCTGGCGGCCGTGGCCGCGGGCCTCGATGACGGTCATGCCTTCGATGCCGATCTCGGTGAGGGCATCCTTGACGGCGTCGAACTTGTTGGGGCGAACGATGGCTTCGATCTTGGTCATACTTCCTCGCACATTCAACTGCGGGCGGAGATGCCCGGGAGGGGGTTTCGGCCTCCATCGCCAAAGGTACACGAAAGGGTAGCGGATGTGTGTGAGGGGTGTGGGGCGGGGCATCTGGAGGGTGACGGGTGCGTGGAGCGGGAAAGTCGTAAAGAGGGAGTTAAAACTGGGAGTCGGAAGTGATGGTGATGCGTCAGATAAAGAAATCTTAATGCGGGCAGTGGAGAGCGTGGGTGTGCTGTTTGGCCTGTATTTTCTGGCAGATATGCCGTGTCTGGGTGATGAGCCGGAAGGGTGCCGTGAAGCAGATATCAGAGAACTTGATAGGTGGGATTAGAAGCGGTGATTCAGGCCAAAAGGGGGTATGCGGTGTGTTTTAGTTGGAGATAAGCAGGACAGCAACAAACGGTCTTCTTACCCGCCGGGAACAGCGGCGGGCTTGCAGCAAACCCTCCCCCGCAAGGGGACGGAATCCAGCCAGTGATTGCGATTCGCAATCCGAAAGGAACCAACCATGGCCTTCCAAAAGGCAAAGAAGTATCTGGCAGTAACCGCAATCGCCCTGGGCGCGGCACTTGTGACCGCCTCTCCGCTGTATGCGGCGGGGATGAGCACGAGCGCGGACGAGCCCCAAGCAGCAGCCCCCGCGGCTGCGCCCGCACCGGCGGCCGCGCCGGCGGCTGCGCCGACGTGGAGCGTCGGGCCGATTGACTTCAGCGGATTGGTAGACGGCTACTACAGCTTCAACGCGAACCATCCGAGCTCGGGCGCGAACCAACTGCGCAACTTCGACCTGAACGCCAACACCTTCAGCCTTAACATGGCGAAGTTGAGCCTGGCGCACTCGCCGGATCCGGTAGGGTTCCAGGTGGATCTGGGCTTCGGGCCGGCGTTCACGAACGCCATTCTGGGCACAAACGCATCGAACGCCTACATTGAGCAGGCGTATGTGGCGTGGAAGCCGACCAAGGGCAAGGGCTTTGAGGCTGACTTCGGTCAGTTTGTGACCTCGGCCAGCGCCGAAGTCATTGAGACGATGAACAACCCGAACTACTCGCGTTCGCTGCTGTTCGTGAACCTGGTTCCCTACTACCACGTTGGACTGCGCACCAGCCTGCCGATCACCAAGAAGGAGACGGTGGGATTGCAGGTGGTGAACGGCTGGAACAACATCACCGACAATAACGCGGGCAAGACGATTGGCCTGACCAGCCTGTACACGCGGACCAACTACAACTGGGCCATCAACTACTACGTTGGGCCGGAGAACAACGGGACCGACAAGGGCTACCGCAACCTGATCGACACGACACTGAACCTGACGCCGGCTGCCAAGGCGTGGGCGAAGTGGAGCGCGTACATCAACTACGATTACCTGCAGAACCGCAACGCGGCGCTGAACGTGGGTTCGACGACGAGCTACCACACGACCAGCCTGACGCACGCGCAGGGCGTGGCTGTCGAGGGCCGCTACCAGGCCTCCGGCAAGGTTGCACTGTCGGGACGCTACGAGTACATCTACGACGCGAACGGCTTCATCACCGGCTTCAACAAGGCGAGCCTGAGCGAGTTCACGACCACCTACGAGTACAAGATGGCCGAGGGACTGCTGGCGCGTGTGGAGTACCGCCGCGACATGACCGACAACAACTACTTCCAGAAGGGCACGTCGAAGCTGGTGAAGGACCAGTCGACGGTCGAGCTGGGCGTGGTGGCGTTCTTCGGGCCGAGGCGGTAAGCAACTCTCCGGCTTTCGGGCCGGACAACCAAAGGGCGGGCCTTCGGGCTCGCCCTATTATTTTTCAAGATGCAGATTCTTCGCTGCGCTCAGAATGACAACCATGTCAGGGGCGGGTTTTGGCGATGTCGGGGCCGAGAAGCTCTTCGGCGCTGGGGGCGGGGCCTTCGACGGGAGCGGGGACGGCGCGAGTGGGGATGTGATCCTTGAGCGCCTCGACGAGGATGGAGAAAGCCTGCTCGGGGGTGTCTGCGAACTGGAAGAGGTCGAGGTCGCGCGGGGCGATGGTGCCGCGATCCACAAAGGACTGGAAGTTGATGGCGGTCTTCCAGTAGCTGCTGCCGTAGATGACGACGGGGACCTTGTTGGCGAGCTTGTGAGTCTGGGCGAGGGTAAGTAGCTCGAAAGCCTCATCGAGGGTGCCGAAGCCGCCGGGGAAGACGACGAGGGCCTTGGCGAGGTAGGCGAACCAGAACTTGCGCATGAAGAAGTAGTGGAACTGGAAGTTGAGTTCAGGGGTGATGTAGCGGTTGGGCTCCTGCTCGAAGGGGAGGGCGATGTTGAGGCCGATGGTCTTGCAGCCAGCCTCGAATGCGCCTCGGTTGGCGGCCTCCATGATGCCGGGGCCGCCGCCGCTGGTGACGACGAAGCGGTGGCGCGGGCCTTCGAGGGCTGCGGCCCAGGTGGCGAGCATGAAGGCGAGGCGGCGCGCGTCCTCGTAGTAGCGGGCCATGTCCACGGCGGCCTGGGCGCGGGACTGCTTGAGGCGGCTGACGGTGACGTCGCCGAGGGCTGCTGGCTGCTCGTCGTGGGGCGCGGCTTGACGGGCGCTGGTGTTCTCGAGGAGCTCGAGGCCGGCCTTGGCGTCGTTCATGGCGCGGAAGCGCGCGGAGCCGAAGAAGACGATGGTGTCCTGAATGCGCTCGCGGCGGAAGCGGGCGAGGGGCTCAGTGTACTCGGCGAGGATGCGGACGATGCGACCGTCGTGGGAGTTGAGGAACTGGTCGTCCTTGTAGGCGAGGGGCGCGGTGGGGAGATGGTCGGGGGGGGCGGCGGGTTGGTCGGGTTTGTTAGCCACGGTAGTCACGATAGTGGATTGCCTCGGAGATGCCAATCCAAATGTCGAGGAGGCCGATGCCGGAGAGGACGCCGCGGACGGCACCGTTACGCAGCAGTGCGGCGAGCGCGGGATGGTTGAGGACGACGGAGTTGGTCTGCCAGACGCGCTCCCACCAGGGGAGGACGGCGACCAGCACGCCGAGGTAGAGGCAAAAGATGACCAGCACGACCAGCGAGAGGCGCTGCAGCCAGACGGGCGCGGGGGCGCGCAGGCCGGTGGCGGGCGCGGCCGAAAGGGGCGTGGCTGGGGGCTGGGTGGACATCGTCTCAAGTATCGCACTGCGGACGAGGTTGATTCCCTGCCCTGATGATTACTGCTGTGCGGCGGTCTCCATGGACTGGTTGCGGCGGGGGCGGCGGTTGGAGGCCAGGACGCGCTTGCGCAGGCGCAATGATTTAGGCGTGACCTCGACGAGCTCGTCCTCGGCGATGAACTCGATGGACTGCTCGAGGGTTAGAAGCTTGAAGGGGACAAGGCGCAGGGCTTCGTCGGCGGAGCTGGCGCGCATGTTAGTGAGCTTCTTTTCGCGGACGGCGTTGACGTCGAGGTCGTTGTCGCGGGAGTGCTCGCCGATGACCATGCCCTCGTAGACCTCGGTGCCGTCGCCGACGAAGAGGACACCGCGGTCCTGCAGGCCGTTGAGGGCGTAGGTGGTGGTGGTGCCGGAACGGTCGGCGACGAGCGCGCCGGTGGGGCGCTGGGGAATCTCGCCCTGATAAGGGATGTAGCCGTCGGCGATGGAGTTCATGACGATGGTGCCGCGCGTTTCGGTGAGCATCTCGTTGCGCAGGCCGATGAGTCCGCGGCTGGGGACCATGAAGACCATGCGCACGCGGCCGGAGCCGTGGTTGTGCATCTTGACCATCTCTCCCTTGCGGGGTCCGAGCCGCTCGATGACGGTGCCGACGAAGTTCTCCGGGATGTCGATGGTGAGCAGCTCGCTGGGCTCGCGGAGCTCGCCTTCGATGCGCTTGGTGACGATCTCGGGGCGGGAGACCATCAGCTCAAAGCCTTCGCGGCGCATCATCTCGATGAGCACGGCGAGCTGGAGCTCGCCGCGGCCGAGGACCTTGAAGGTGTCCGGCGAGCCGGAGTCTTCGACGCGGATGCTGACGTTGGTGAGCAGCTCCTTTTCGAGGCGCTCCTTGATGTTGCGGGATGTGACGAACTGGCCCTCGCGGCCGGCGAAGGGCGAGTTGTTGACGGAGAAGAGGATGGAGATGGTGGGCTCGTCGATCTTGATGATGGGGAGCGGCTGCGGGTTCTCGAGGTCGCAGATGGTCTCGCCGATGGTGATACCGGGGATGCCGGCGATGGCAACGATGTCGCCGAGGGCGGTCTGGGTGGTGTCCTCACGCTTGAGGCCGTTGAAGGTGAAAAGCTTGGTGATGCGGACGGCCTGGAAGCTGCCGTCGGCCTTGGAGACGTTGACATCCTGGCCGGTGCGCAGGGTGCCGTTGAAGACGCGGGCGATGGCGAGGCGGCCGAGGTAGTCGGAGTAGTCGAGGTTGGTGACGAGGATCTGCAGCGGGCCGTCGGGGTCGCCGGTGGCGGGCGCGATGGTCTTGTCGATGGTCTCGAAGAGCGGCTGGAGGTCCACGCCGGGCTGGGCGAGATCGAGCGTGGCGGTGCCGGCCTTGCCGTTGGTGTAGACGACCGGGAAGTCGAGCAGGTCCTCGTGGGCGTCGAGGTCAATGAAGAGGTCGTAGACCTCGTTGAGGACCTCCTGCGGGCGGGCGTCGGGGCGGTCAATCTTGTTGATGACGAGGATGGGCGTGAGCTTGGCCTCGAGGGCTTTGGAGAGCACGTAACGCGTCTGCGGGAGCGGGCCTTCGCTGGCGTCCACGAGCAGGACGACACCGTCCACCATCTTGAGGGCGCGCTCGACCTCTCCGCCGAAGTCGGCGTGGCCGGGTGTGTCCACAATGTTGATCTTGTTGCCGTGATAGTTGACGGCGGTGTTCTTGGCGAGGATGGTGATGCCGCGCTCGCGCTCGAGGTCGTTGGAGTCCATGACGCGCTCGGTGAGGGCCTCGTTGGCGCGGAAGGTGCCGCTCTGGCGCAGCATGGCGTCGACCAGCGTGGTCTTGCCGTGGTCCACGTGGGCGATGATGGCGATGTTGCGGATGACCTGGGCGGTCGAGGGGCTGCTCATGATGGTGTCCTTTGGGTGTTGGCCTGGGGGCCGCGCGCATGGGGAAGAAGTGCAAATCCGCACGGGGCGGAGGCCATGACGCTACTGCGGCTGTACTTCTATTCTACCGCAGAGGGCGAGCGTTCTAGCGTAAAGCGGCGTCAATCTCTGCGCGCATGGGCATGGAGGGAGCGGTGCCAGGGCGAGTGACGGAGATGCCCGCGGTGGCGCATCCGAAGCGCACGGCACGGACGAGATCCAATCCCTCGGCGAGAGCGACGGCGAAGCCGCCGTTGAAGGCGTCGCCGGCGCCGGTGGTTTCGACGACGGGACCGGCATCCACGGCCGGAACGTGTGCGGCGAGTTGGGCGTTCTTGACGAAGGCACCCTGCGCGCCGAGCGTGATGACGACGTTCTTGACGCCACGGGCGAGGAAGGCGTCGGCAGCGCGGGAGGCGTCGTCGAGCGTGACAACGGGAAGGCCTGTCAGCGCGGCGGTCTCGGTCTCGTTGGGGGTGATGTAGTCGGTGAGCGGATAGATGGAGTCTGGCAGGGGCGCGGCGGGCGCGGGATTGAGGATGGTGGCGACACCGAGCGAACGGGCGAGTGCGAGTCCGTGATGCACGACGGGCAACGGCAGTTCGAGTTGGGCGACGAAGTGGCTGGAGGCGGCGATGAGTTCGCGGGCCTGGTCCACCTCGGCGGTAGTGACCTCGAAGCAGGCACCGGGGACAACGATGATGGCGTTGTCGCCGCGCTGCGCGTCGATCATGATGACGGCTGCGCCGGTGGGGCTTTCGGTGCGGAAGAGGAAGCGCGTGTCGATGCCTTCGTCGCGATAGAGGGAGCGCGCGATGTCGCCGAAGGCGTCGGGGCCGAGCTTGGAGATGAAGCTGACGCGGCCACCGGCGCGGGCGGCGGCAACGGCCTGGTTGGAGCCTTTGCCGCCGGGGCCGAGCTTGAAGCTGCGGCCCATCAGCGTTTCGCCCCAAACCGGGATGCGGTCGGCGCGGAAGGCGAGGTCGGCAACGAAACTGCCCATGACAGTGACCCAGGGTTTGGACATGAGGGATTCTCCTCCGCTGAGATTATGCGGCCTTGTAGGCGAGAGCAATGAGGATGAGCGCCAGCATGTACGCGGCAAACATTCCGGCAAGATAGACACGGGAGCGGGGACGCGCTCCACGGAACTCGTGCCAAGCGAAGACACCCCAGAGCGTAGCGACCATGGGCGAGGCTTGTCCGATGGCGTAGGAGATGGGCAGGCCGACCTTGCCGCCAGCGACGAAGTTGAGCACAGTGCCTGTGCCCCAGATGGCTCCGCCGAGCAGACCGAGAAGATGATAGGAAGCCGGAGCCGCGAAGTATCCGGCGATGGAGACGGGAGCGCCTACCAGCGGGCGACGCATCAGGATGGGGTTGAAGACAAAGCAGCAGGCGAAGGCACCGGCCGTCATGAGGACGGCGGCGGTGTAGGGACTGAGCGCGCCTGCGGGGACAAGCAGCGTGGAGGCTCCGCTGCCGTGAGTGGCGCGGGCAATGAGCGGCGCGAAGACGCCCATGAGCACTCCGGAGACGATACAGACGGTGATGCCGCGACCAGTGGCGACGGAGCCGCCAAGGCCGCGAGCGGCGTAGGCAAAGCCGATGAGGACGACGGCGACCAGGGCCATGGCGACTCCGGCAAAGAGCAGCGTGGCGCTGCCCTGCGGGTGGACGAGGTAGCTCATCACGGTGCCTTCGACCAGAGCGATGCCGATAGAGAGCGGAAAGGCGATGGCCAGGCCGACCATCTCGATTCCAGCGACCAGAAGGACATTGGCGATGTTGAAGATGAATCCGCCCAAGAAGGCATCGAGGAGATTAGCCGTGCTGGACTGGTGGAGATTGGCGAGAAAACTCAAGGCTCCGCCGCCAGCGCTACCTAGCGTGAAGGCATAGAGGATGGAAGAAAGAAAGATGCCCAGACCGTAGTCCCAGTAATAAAGCTCAAATCGATAGTTGCGCGTGAGCTTGAAGGTGTTGGCGAAGGATCCCCAGCAGCAGGTACAGAGCACAGTGAGCAACAGCGCGGCGGCGAAGGTGGAGGGTAGGTACATGGGCGGGCTCCTTGCTGCGGGCGCAGGTTGGTGCGTCAGCAGCAGTAAAGAAGCGAATTTACTGGTCGGCTGGGATAAAGGTCAAACGGGGCATGCGATGCGCCGTGATGGGCTTGCCGCGGCCGTGCGCATGGCGGACAATGGGCGCATGAAGCTAAGAATCCAAGGCGATTCGCTGCGGTTGCGTTTGCTGCAGAGCGAGGTGCAGCGATTGGTAGAGACGGGCTGCGTGGAGGAGCGGACACGGTTCGCGGCGGGACGGGAGTTGCTTTATGCGGTGCGGACGGACGCGGGGGCAGGTGAGATGGGGGCAACTTTCGGCGGCGCGAGCATCGTGGTGACGGTACCGGAGCATGAGGCGCGGGCGTGGGCGGCGAGCGAGCAGGTGGGGCTTTACAGCAGGCCGGCGCGGGGCGGAGTGACGGTCAGCGTGGAGAAGGATTTTGCGTGTCTTGATCGGACGGACGCGGACAACACGGACACGTATCCGAACCCGAAGGCGAAGTGTTGAAGCCGACCATTACAATGGATTTGTTGCGGAGGGATGTGTGAGTGGTTGAAACAGGCGGTCTTGAAAACCGCTTAGCCCGCAAGGGCTACGGGGGTTCGAATCCCTCTCCCTCCGCCAAGATTTTAGAAGCCTCATTTCTGTGGGCGCAAGAGTGCAGAAATGCCATATTCTGCGGGCTTTTTATGATCCTGCCAACCTGAAAGTTCACTAGAGATTGCAAACTTTCCAGTATGGCGGCTGTACGGGTTTTCAATCTCTTACAGGCTGAATTTAGAGAATTTTCACCTAGTTCGTAACAATCGCTAATTTGTGCCAGAAATAGGCTCAGCATGAACCCTTTCAGTCCTGCCGGGGAAGCTCTGGGCATTCCAATCCAGATGAATCCCCTTCATCAGCCGAGCGACCGTCAGATCCTCTGGCTGCGATTCGTTAACGATGGCCTCCACAAGCCGGGGCGATAGGGCGGCGCACTTCAGGATTCTGCGGGTGTACCGCTTTGTCATGCCGAAGCTCTTCGTCAGATCCTCGATTCTCCGTACCCGCCCTTGAGCAATCTGTTCCGCCCAATCCCTGGCTCTGGCTATCGATTTGAGGAGGTTGGAGGCGGGCTGCGAGACCACGCTAGTGCCATCGGTCAGGATAAGACGCGCTTCGTCTCCGCGACGCTTAATTGTGAAGGGTGTGGACAGCTCGATTGAAGAACTTTCGGCGTTGGAAGATTTACCCGTAAGGGCCTCGTACAGCAAGGCTCGGTCCAGGGTGATGCCGACCTCTGAAGCTTTGATGGTGATTTTCTGGATGCACTTCCGCAGGAATTCACGTGTCTCCGGCGAAACAAGATCGACGATGACTTCGGATTTCTGCTGTGCGGCTGCTTTGAGAATTCTGGCATCCTGAACGGATTGCGGTTTGAGTTGTTGGGTGAGTTCCGCCGAATTGAGCAGCAGTCTGTGAATGGCCGCGATGACGATAAGCTCAATCTTCCCAGCCTGAATTCTTCTCAGTACCTTGTGTGTTTCCGGATTGCGGCAGATGTAATAGTCGTACCGGCGTCCATTCTTTGATGCATGCGTAGGAATGAACCGATTCCCTTCCTCATCGAAGAGCAGACCGGCCAGAGGTCGGCCGGAGGCGATATTCCGGGTGGTGCGTCGTACGACGGCATTGGATTTGAGGAGTTCGGCGGTTCTTTGCCATGTTTCCATATCAACGATTGGCTTGTGCTGCCCCTGAAAGAGCTCGCCTTTGTGGGTGATTTTGCCGATGTAGATAGGGTTGCTGAGCAAGTGGTAGAGCGTACCACGGGACATAATCGCACTGCCGAGGGTTCTACCCGTCAGTGTTGTGCGCGGTTTACTACGAATGCCCCTTGCCTTGAGGTACTCGTTGAGGTCATAGACGGATTTGAGGCGCAGGTACTGCTTGAATATCTCCCTAACCTGTTTGGCCTCGGCTTCGTCGACGATCAACTGCCGGTCTTTGCGGTCGTAGCCAATCGGTACCCAGCCACCCATCCACATGCCCTTCTTCTTTGAGGCTGCTACCTTGTCCCGGATGCGCTCTCCAGTCACTTCACGTTCAAACTGGGCGAAAGAGAGTAGAACATTGAGGGTCAGACGGCCCATGGATGAGGTTGTGTTGAACTGCTGGGTGACGGAGACGAAGCTGACGCCCTGACTATCGAACTGCTCGACGATTCGGGCGAAGTCACCCAGGGAGCGGGTGAGACGATCAACCTTATAGACAACGACCGTATCGATTTTTTTTGCTGCTATATCTTCCAGCAGTCGCTTTAGACCGGGTCGCTCCATGTTCCCGCCAGAGAAGCCACCATCGTTATACTCAGCCTTAACAACCGACCAGCCTTCATGCTTCTGGCTGAGGATGTAAGCCTCGCAAGCCTCGCGCTGAGCATGAAGCGAGTTGAAGGACTGCTCCAGTCCTTCGTCCGAGGATTTGCGGGTGTAGATGGCGCAACGGGAGTTCGATCGGACGCCGGTCACTGCGCAAGCTCCTTGCGCTTGGTTCCGAAGAATGCCGGGCCTGACCAATGAGCCCCTGTGATCTTGCAGGCAATCCTGGAGAGCGTCTTATAGGTCTCGCCCTTGTAGATATAGCCGACGGCTCCTAGGGTCACCTCATGAACCTCCCCATTCCACTCCCGGATAAGCCGGGTACCGGGCTTATAGCGGAGTCGGGCCTCACCGTTACGTCGGCTTCCGGGATCAAGTGATGCCTGAACTTCTCTCAATCTGGCCTCAATTTCGGGCTTTAGGCCTCCGTAGGCGCTCTCCTGGATGCGGTAGGCCAGGATGGGCAGCAACAGCTCCCGACGGAGGCCTGTGGGGGCAGGACGACCAAAGTTCTGCACCCAAAGCTCGCGTAGCCTATGACGGTCAAGGCTGGGCAGCATCTCGATGAACCCGGAGATATCGCCAGCCTTGCTCTTGGATCGTTTCACCGTCTGCTCGCCTTCCTCTGGCGGCACTGACAGTGACGCTCTGGTCGGGCGAGCAGTCAAGTCAATATTTTCAGCGGAGATTTCTAGCTCAATTTGTCAAAAATAGCGCGACAGTGGTGGAAGTCGCATCCCAAATGTCGAAGTAACTTCCGGATTGCCCGTCATCCGGGAGTTACCCCAGCCAGCCACTCATCGCGCCCAGTGGACGGGCCTCTATTGCCGTTTGACTTCTAGAAGACACAATTCAACCCCTGCTTATCGCTGTCTGCGGTAATTTCATTGCAAATCCATCGCAGAGTGACTAGGATTCTACGCAACTTCCCCACAGTCATCCGTATGCGCCGGAGGCATCGTCATGGCCGTAAGATGCACACGACTTCTCGTTGCCATTCTTTGTTTTGGCCCAATTCACTCCGTGATTCTTGCTCAGACAGAAACGCCTGTAGCGTCCCCGTCCAGTGCACAAACCCCGACAGCAATTGTGTCCCAACCCGCTGCCCAATCTGCACGGCTCACGTCAGCACAATTAAAGATGAAGCGCAAGGTGCAGAAGATTGGCATCAACAAGACTGTTCTTATACGGGAAGTGGACAACACGGAGTTGCTTGGCAAGATCATTGCAATCAATGCCGATAGTTTCACTATCGCAGAGGACGACGTGGCATCCGCCACCACCATCCACTACACCGATCATGTCTCCGTCCTCGGTACGCCTAAACAGGTTGCACACCAAGAGGCCCGCAAAGAAAAGAGAACCTCTGCCCTAGTGGTACTTGGGATTTGTTTAGTCGTTTTAGCCATACCAATGATTGTTGGAATTTAAGGTTTATCTCCTGTAGCAGTACAGGCAACTTCAGAAACGTTTCATAACGATTCTTCTGGATGAGCGACTCCCGTATTGTCGGCAATCCGGAAGTTACCCCCAGAAACGGCCATTCGCCGACCCTCTTGGTCGGATATGCCTCCCTCTGGGGAGAGGGTAATGTCCGGATTGCCGACCATCCGGTAGTTAGCTACTGGATGGTGATGGTGATGGAGGTCGTTTGGTTGAGATTGGAGAAGCCGGTGCCTGATGAGGCCAAAGCCGACACGTTTACCACAACGTTATCAGTGCCCGTGGGAGTGCCAGGACTGCCACCCCTCCCGCCGCAGCCGCTTAGGCTCAGCCCCATGCAGGTCAGGACAAGCAGCATCAGTAAACTGCGAACTGTCGGCGGAAGCCTGCGGCCACTCAGCATGAGCAGGCCGCCCATTATCAGCGCCGGCAGCCAAAACAACGCCGCTTTCGAACCGCCAATCTCCACGCTTGGCGCCGTGGTGGTGAACTGCAGCATACTAGTATGCACGACGTTGTTGCCACTGAATGTAATTGTGGTCGGCGTGAACGTACAACTCGAATAGGCCGGAAGACCTGTGCAGCTATAGCTTGCCGTACCCTGATAGTTGCCGTAGGGCGTAAAGGTTAGAGTCACAGTGCCCGTCGTCCCGCGGGTCACGATGAGCGTTGTGGGATTGGCACTGACGGTGTACCCGGGTGTAACGACAGATTCCGAAAACGCGCCGGAGCCACTGGTGCTGAAGTTGCTGTCTCCGCTATAGACCGCCGTGATGCTGGCTGTCTGGGCGGTGGTGAAGGTGGTAGTGATACTGGCCACTCCGCTAACCAGAGTAATCGGTGTGCCAATGGCGTTGGTTCCGTTATAGAACTGCACTGTGCCCGTCGGTGTGCCGGAAGAGTTTGAGGCTGCATCCGAAACGGTAACAGAATATCCGGCTATAACACCGGTGCCGACACTGCCCGAGGGTGTGGGTATGGTCTGCGTGATGTTAGAGACAGCCGTGGCTGCCTTGTTGATTGTGAGTGCTCCGTTGGCGTAGCTAAAGCTGTAGTTTGTTGCCGCTAAAGTTCCTTGTGTCGCAGTAATGGGGTAGGTGCCCGCCGTCATCGGCGTCGTGGGCGAGGTGGTGAGCGATGCCGTGCCTGTGGTGGCCGAATTGACCGTATCGACATTGACGAAGCCTGTGATGACCGCGGTGTAGGCTGGCAGCATTTGACCGTAGGTGATGATGATGTTGTTGGCCGTAACCGTCAGCGTTGCCTTGTTTACAACAATGCTGACGGTGACCTGTATAGCTGGGGTGTAGTTCGTATTGCCGGCCTGGTTGGCGGCGACAACAATAGTGCCCACGCCGGTAACCGTCAGCGTACTATTGTTGGTCCCGCTGAGCGAACCAGGACCACTGACGATGTTGAACGTCACCGGATTGCCCGATGCTCCACCGGTGGCCGTCAGTGCAATTGGTGTAACGCCGTAGGTAACAGGTGTGGATGGCGCGAAGGCAGTAATTGCTTGCGACGCTTGGCCCACCGTCAGGCTGAAGGTGTTGCTGGCTGTTGCGCTGTTGGCATCTATCACCGTCACCGTGTAGGTTGCAGATGTGCTCACAGCCGTTGGCGTTCCTGTGATCGTACCCGTTGCACTGGATAGCGACAGGCCCGTTGGCAGTACGGGTGAGACGCTGTAGCTGAGCGCACCTGTGCCGCCGCTGCCCGTGACGGGTGTGAATGCAGTTGTCGCTGCGTTGTAAACCAGCGATGTGGTGGCAACTGCCTGAGTTGCGGAGACGGCCGTGTTCACCGTGAGGCTGAATGTGGCCGTAGCTGTTGCGCTGTTTGTATCCGTCACAGTCACTGTGTATGTTGTTGCCGAGCTCGTGACCGTTGCAGTACCCGAGATGGATCCGGTCGAGGTGGAAAAACTGAGTCCAGTCGGCAGAGTCGGCGAGACACCGTAGCTCAGTGTCCCTGTACCGTTAGCTCCCGTCACAGGAGTGAACGAAGTCGCGGCCTTGTATTGCGTGAGTTGGGTGGTGGCAACTGCCTGTGTTGCCGTTACCGCAGCGTTCACGGTCAGGCTGAACGTCTTGGCGGCCGTAGCGCCGTTGGCGTCCGTCACCGTGACCGTGTAGGTTGTTGTTGTTGAACTGACAACTGTTGCTGTACCCGTGATTGCGCCTGTCGAAGTGGAGAATGAAAGGCCGGTTGGCAGCGCGGGGCTTATACCGTAGTTTAGCGTACCCGTGCCGTTACTGCCCGTCACAGGGGTGAACGCAGTCGCCGCCTTGTTCTGCGTGAGCAGGGTTGTGGCCACTGTCTGAGTTGCTGTCACCTCAGCGTTCACCGTAACGCTGAAGGTTGCAGTGTTGGTCGCACCGTTGGTGTCGGTCACGGTGACAGTGTAGGTTGTCGCAGAGCTGGTCACGGTCGGCGTGCCCGTGATGCCACCGGTGGTAGTGGACAGCATCAGACCGGTCGGAAGTGTCGGCGAGACGTTGTAGCTCAGCGTCCCTGTACCGTTGCTGCCGGTGACCGGAGTGAAAGAGGTAGCTGTGTGGTTTTGCGTGAGTTGGGTAGTGGCAACCGACTGAGTCGCCGTCACCGCTGCATTTACTGTCAGGCTAAAGGTCTTGGTGGCCGTAGCGCCGTTGGTGTCCGTCACGGTGACAGTGTAGGTTGTCGCAGAGTTGATCACGGTCGGCGTGCCCGTGATGCCACCGGTGGTAGTGGACAGCGTCAGCCCCGTCGGCAGTGTCGGCGAAACGCTGTAGTTGAGTGTACCCGTGCCGTTAGCTCCCGTTACGGGGGTGAACGCGGTCGCCGCCTTGTTTTGTGTGAGTTGGGTGGTGGCAACTGTCTGCGTCGCGGAGACGGCCGTATTCACCGTCAGGCTGAACGAGGCTGTGGCTGTAGCACCGTTAGCGTCCGCCACGGAGACTGTGTAGGTTGTCATAGAACTGATTGCGGTCGGCGCGCCCGTGATGGCACCGATAGTAGTGGAGAACAAGAGTCCTGCAGGCAACGCAGGAGAGACACTGTAGCTCAGCGTCCCCGTACCGTTAGCGCCCGTCACCGGAGTGATAGCAGCTGCTGCGTAGTTCTGCGTCAACGACGTAGTCGCAACTTTCTGCGTTGCCGTTACCGCAGCGTTCACCGTTAGGCTGAATGTGGCAGTGCTGCTTGCACCCAGAGTATCCGCGGCCTTTACTGTGTAGGTGGCCGTGCTGCTCGCCCCCGATGCTGTACCCGTGATGGCGCCGGTGGTGGAGGAGAAGGACAAGCTTGCTGGCAGCGCCGGTGTCACGCTGTAGTTCAAGGCTCCGGTTCCGCCGGTGGCCGAGACTGGTGTAAATGAGCTTGCTGCATAACCAGCCGTCAACGATGTGCTGGCAATCTTCAATGCAGCAGTCACCGCTGCATTGACGGTTAGGCTGAATGTAGATGAGTCGCTTGCACCCAACGTGTCCGTCGCTGTCACCGTATATGTTATAGCGGAACTGGATTCTGCCGCCGCTCCAGTAATTGCACCCGTCAAGTTAGACATCGACAGACCCGTCGGTAGAGTAGGCGTCACACTGTAGGTCAGCGTGCCTGTTCCACCTGTGGCTGTCACCGGCGTGTATGATATTGCCGCATAGCCCGCCGTCAGCGACGCACTAGCGACAGTTTGAGTCGCACTCACCGCTGCATTCACGGTTAGGCTAAAGGTAGCAGTTGCAGTGGCACCATTGGTGTCCGTCACAGTGACAGTGTAGGTTGTCGCAGAGCTGGTCACGGTCGGCGTGCCCGTGATGGCCCCGGTGGTAGTGGACAACATCAGACCAATCGGAAGTGTCGGCGAGACGCTGTAGCTCAGCGTCCCCGTACCGTTGCTGCCGGTAGTTGGGGTGACTGAGGTTGCTGCCTTGTTTTGAGTGAACTGAGTAGTGGCCACTGCCTGCGTTGCTGTAACAGCGGCATTCACCGTCATACTGAAGGTCTTGGTGGCCGCCGCACCATTAGCATCCGTCACCGTCACTGTGTATGTTGTTGCAGAACTGACGACTGTTGCCGTACCTGTTATTGATCCTGTCGAGGTCGACATCGACAAACCAGTGGGAAGGGTGGGAGTCACGCTGTAGGTCAGCGTGCCCGTTCCGCCTGTAGCCGTGACCGGGGTGAAGGCAGTTGCCGCATAGTTCTGTGTCAGCAGCGTCGTAGCAATCTTCTGCGTCGCTGCTACCGCCGCGTTCACCGTTAGGCTGAATGTCGCTGTAGCGGTGGCACCAAGGGAATCGGTCACGGTGATAGTGTAGGTAGTGGACGAACTGCTCGCAGTGGCCGTGCCAGTGATTGCACCTGTGGTACTGGACATCGATAAGCCCATCGGTAACGTTGGCGATACCGAGTAGCTAAGCACTCCTGTACCGTTGCTGCCGGTAACCGGTGTGAAGGATGCAGCAGCGTAGTTCTGCGTCAGCAGTGTAGTGGCAACTGCCTGCGTCGCTGCTACCGCCGCGTTCACCGTTAGGCTGAATGTCGCTGTAGCGGTGGCACCAAGGGAATCGGTCACGGTGACAGTGTAGGTAGTGGCCGGGCTGACAACTGTTGCTGTACCCGTGATGGCTCCAGTTGAAGCGGATAACGTAAGGCCAGCAGGCAGCGTTGGCAAGACACTATAGCTGAGAATACCTGTACCGTAGCTTCCGCTAACTGGCGTGAAGGGTAATGCAGCGTAGTTTTGCGTCAACGACGTATTTACAAGATTCTGCGTCGCCGCCACCGGCGGGTTGACAGTCACACTGCCGCTAGTGGAACTTGGGGTGCCGCTGCCGTTCGTGACCGTGATGGTCTGTGCGCCAACTGTCTTGAGGGTAATGTTGAAAATTCCGGTTCCAGCAGTGAGTGTTTGCGGACCGGAGGGGAGAACGGCGTTGACATCGGAGGACGTGAAGTTCACTGGACCGTTGTATGCAGTGGCCACCATCGTTCCTGCCGAATCGAGATAGGCAGTGACGGTCACGTTGAAGCTGTTGCCAGCGGTAGCGGCCACAGGAACGGACGTGAAGACGTAGTGATCTACCCAAAGCACGTTGAAGGGGCTACTGGTGGCGGTGACGGCGTTTGCACCGACTGCGGCCGAGGCAATCAATGTGTCACTGGTTTGCTTACCGGCGATGCTCAGCCCAGAGAAGGTCGCTAGCCCGCTGGAGTTAGTGGTCTGTGTCGTCGTACCGTTCAGCGTGCCAGTTGTGACGGCCATGGATAGTGATGCACCGGAGACGTTCAACACCGATCCATTCTCTAGCAAGTTGACCGTGGGCGAAGGCGCAATGGCGACTGTGGCCTGTGTCGTTGTGGGTTGCTGGGCGAACTGTACAGAGTAGTTGGTCTGCACGGCTCCGGAATCTACGCAGGCTGTGCCGTTGTAGCTTGTTGTGCGGGGCAGGCTGCGCTGATCGGTGGTGAGTGACGTGGTGGAGGCGGGCGCAACACACAGTGCTGCGCTTCCCGGCAGCGGCATGATGCTCTGTGTCGGGCCGCCGTAGCTGCCCAGTGATGTAAGGTTGAGATTGCTCACCGTATGACCGACAACATTGCCAACACCGGAGAAATAGACCTGTGACGTGGTCAATGTGAAGGATGTCGAGGGATTGGTGATTGTGAAGGTGCCGAGGGTGGCGCCATTCGTGAGCTGGAACAATAGCTTGGAGCCATAGATTGCAGTCGTAAGAGAACCGCTGTATGTGTTATTGAAAGTGTTTGATAAGAACGTCTCCATGGCAGACGTGGTGGATGACTGGCCGTACGCATAGCTAGCCGTGTAAGTATTGTTCAGACTGTCCGTAAAACTGATGGTGATGGTTCCACTGTCCCAGACTCCACCCACCTGTTGTTCCGTTCCCGTAAAGAGGATATCCGCTTTGCCGGGTGTGCACGCCGCGCCGGAGCACTCGCAGCCAATGGCGTTATTGATGCACTGGTAGGGCAGAGAGCTATCGTTGGCAGCCAGAATGCTATTGTTGAAGGCGACATTGATGTTGGCTGTAGCGATGCCTCCGGCAGTCATGGTTTGGGTGGAATTACCCGTAATTGTGCTGTTGTTGACGGTCAGGAATCCAGTTGAGCCGACGTTATCAATGGCTCCACCTTGAACAGACGCCGTGTTACCCGTGAGGGTGCTGTTATTGATGGTCATGTAGCCGGAGGAGTTATAGATGGCGCCACCACTGCTCGTGTTGGCCGTGTTCCCCGTGAACGTGCAACCGTTGATGGTCATAGTGCCCGTGCTCGCGTTGTAAACCGCTCCGCCATACATATAGGAAGAAGAGTTGCCGGTGATTGTGCTGTTGCTGAGCGTCAGTGCTCCACGATTGTGGATGGCTGGGGCATACGTCGCCGAGGTGTAGCCATTGGCAATTATGAGATTGCTGATGGCGGTATTCACCGTGCCGCTGGCCACCTGGAAGATGGGATAGTTCTTTTGGCCGCTGACCGTGATCAGGTTGGTCTGCGTGGTGCCACTGCCTATAGTGGCTCCACGGATGGTCGTGTTCGAGGGAATTGTCATGATGCCCGTCGAGCCAATATTGATGGTCGTCGCGCTGGTTTGCGCAAAGGTGATGATGGATGGATAGGCACTACTGCCGCCTGCCGCTGCAGCAGCGGCAATGGCGTCTCGCAAAGCGCAGCTAAGTCCTGATGTGACTGGCCATACGTTTTGGTTAGGACACCGCGTGGCCGAGCCGCTCGTAGGATCGGTGATTGCTGTGACCAAGAAGAGTGGGGATGCGATGTTCGTCAAGATGAATGAGTTCGACAGGCTGTTCACCGTTGCGTTCACGATGTACGCACCCCCGTACTGGATGGCCGTCGCCGCGATGGCCGCTGTGCACTCGCCGTTAGAGCCTGTCAAACAGGTAGCGGATGAAAGCGTGGCGGAAGGACCATTAGTGGGCGCACTGAAGCTGACAGTGACGCCGGAAACGTAATTGCCGTAGGTATCAGTAACCTGAACTTGCAGCGGGGCGGCAAAGACGGCATTGATACCCGCGCTTTGGCCGTTACCAGAAATAATACTTAACATAGCCGGGGCGCCGGCGCTCACCTGAACCGAGGTGCTGGTTGCACTGGGCGAACCGCCCGTGGCGGCCAGCGTGATGGTCTGTGTACCGGCCGTCTTCAATGTCACCTGGAAGGTGGCTACACCGTTCATCCACGCCACGCTGGTTGGCAGCACCGCCGCGCCATCGGTAGAGGTAACTGTCACCGGCCCGTTGTAGTACGTCGAGACCGTCGAGTTGCCAGTTGAGCTATACGCAGTCACTGCTACCGTAAAAACACTGCCTGCCGTTGTGCTTGTTGCCGGCTCTGTCGTGAAGGCGAAGTGGTTCAGTGGAGGAGTGATTGCTGTGCCGCTCAATAAGATACTCTGCGTACCACCCACGCTGTTCAGATTGTTGTCCGTCAGCACCAAAGATCCGTTGTACGTGCCTACTGATGCTGGAGCAAAGTTGATTAGATCTATGCAGCTTGCACCTGTCGCCAGCGTTCCCACGCTGGAGCTAGAGGAGGTCAACTGAGGACAAGTTAAACCAGCACCGAATGTGTATCCTCCTGAAATGCTAGGATTGTTGCCGGACCCGGGGATGCTGAATATAAGCGAAGCGTTACCGACGTCGGTGAAGCTAATCTCCTTGGTGGAAGTCGAGTTCACAACAGTCGCGGGAAAATTAATGGTTCCCAGCGTGCGGCTCAGCGCAATGGCTCCGGGAGCACCGTTGTCCGCCACGTAGATGCTTCCACTGGTGTCTATAGCAACGCCCACCGGGGTGGTCAGGCCAGTCACTTCGGGGATGTAGTTTGTGCCTAGGCTTCCGGAGACCATTGGATAAATCACGACCTGCAGGTTGGTCGAGTCGCTTACGTATACGTCGCCGGCCGCGTCCACAGCCAGTCCTGTAGGGCTGAAAGTTGATGTACCTAAGTACAGAGATGTCGGGCCAGCAACAGTGCCCTGCGTATTCCACTCCACGATGTTGCCCGTGCCACCTTTGTCCGCTACGTATAGGTTGCCTAAACTGTCCAGCGCAAGTCTTGCAGGCGTAATGAGGCTAATCTGAGTCGTCGAAGTCTGGTTATATGTGGATAGAGTCACTTGTGCTATTCCGCTAATACGCACCACGCGGGCGTTGCCCGTGTCGGCCACGTAAACGTTGCCCTCGCCGTCCACTGCCACGCCCTGCGGCGCATTCAGGCCCGTACCTAGCGCAGTGATGGTTCCGCCCGTCGGCCCGGTCATGGCGATGCGGTTATTACCCGTGTCCGCCACATATACGTTGCCCATGTGGTCCACCGCCACTTGCGACGGTGAGTTCAACCCACTGATTAGGGTGGATGGCGTTCCGCCGCTGGTCGCTACTTTCAGCACACTGTTTGAGTTCAAATCGGAGATATATAGATTCCCGTTAAGGTCTGTAGTCACTCCATTCGGCTTCAAACCTGTACCAATGGTCGTCTGCGTCCCCGGATCCATGGCTACCTCAGGTGCCTGTCCCACTCCGCTAAGGAAGTTGGTCATCGGTCCACCGCTGTAGGCAAAGCTCTGCGTGCCCATCCGCAAGCCTACTTGCGCCGGTGTGAACATCACATTGAACACACACACCGAGCTAGCTGCTAGCGACGCAGTTGCCGTGCAAGTGTCGCTTCCGGCATCAGTAAACTCCGCCGTCGCACCGTTCTCCAGCAAGAAACTCTCGCCCGTCAGCGTCGTCGCGGCCACCGCTTGGATGGCCACCGTCTGCGTCACGCTGCTGCCCACCGCCGTCGCCGGAAACTGTGTCCCAAAGCTGTACTTCCGCACCACGTTCTCCATCAACCCGGCAGTACTGTAATCCGCATGAAAGAAATTTCCCTGCAGATCAAAGGCGATTGCACCCGTCGTCTGGTCTAGCGACTGCGTTGCAGGGCACCCGTCGCCCTCGCTGTCCACGGACTTCGGCCCGCTCGCCCCCGAACAATAATTCCCAACTGTCGGAGCCGTCGCCGTGCCAATTCCGCTCACAATTGTCGCGATGCCGGTTTTGGCATCCACACGCCATAGATACTGGCTGGTGACATCTGCCAGATAGACGTTATCCGACAGGTCGACGCCGATGTCCTTCACCGTGCCGAATACCAGTTGTGTAGCCAGATTGTTGATGTTGGCTGGTGTCGCCGACAATGAACCGCCGCCCGCCACCGTATAGATATAACCGGTCGTGGGATTGCTGACGCCCGGCAGAGTTCCAGAACCCATGTAGATGGCACGCACGCGTGCGTTTGTATAGTCGCCTACATAGACATTGCCATAGGCATCGGTGACGATGTCGTATGGCGAGTTGAAGAGTGCCTTGGTCGCTGGCCCACCATCGCCCGAATTCCCGAATGGGCAGGATGTCGCGCCTGTCATGCATCCAAAGCCACCTGCCAGCGTATAGATGTACCCTGGTGTCACTGTACCGATGTTCGGCAGCGTCGTCGTGTTCGGCCCCGCAACCACGCGGATGTCGTTGTTCGCCGCCCCGCCAGTTGTGCCATCACTGATGAACAAATCCTCGTTAGCATCCACGGCTACGCCGCGTAACGCGCCAAAGTACACGGTTGTAGCCGTCGCTAGGCCGCCGTCGCCATTCCACTGGCCGCTGCTGCCACTGCCGGCCACGCTATAGATGTAGCCAGGCTGCGGTATGATTGGAATGTTTTCCAGTCTAATGAGATTCGCCGCCGCCGTTCCCCCAACATAAAAAACCTTGATTCCCGTGCCGCCGCTGATGTTTGCGAAGAAGACGTTACCGTCCTTGTCCACCACCAATTGGCGCGGCTTTATGAAGGCGTATCCACCCGGGCAACCATTACCTGTACTGGATAGCGCAATGGGCCCCGTACCCGCACTGTTGCAGTAGTACGCGCTAGGCAAGCCTGTTTTGACGAGTGAAGCCTCGCGGCTACCACCTGCCAGCAGATACATGTAGCCCTGCTTGGGAGTCAAATTTGTTATCCATGGGTTCGCCCCTACAATGGCCGCTGCCAGCGCCGAACCGGCGTTATAAATGACACGCAATTCGAAATGGTTGTAGTCGGCGATGTACACATTGCCTAGTGAATCCGTGGCCACTGAATACGGATCGTTTAGCGTCGCCTGAGTGCTTGGGCACCCGTCCCCGTAGCTTAACGGCCCCGAACCCACCGGCGCCGTCGCATACCCGGCCGTGCACTGCGTGTTCCCAGATCCAGGCGCCAACCCGCCGACGGTCGATGCTAATGGAATTGGAATCACCTGCGCTCCGGCCATGGCCGTCGCCACTATCACCATTAGGCCGGCAATCAACGCGCGGCGGATGAAGGAGGATTTTGTGAAATAGTGAAGTGAAGTAGACAGAAAAACGCGGGAATCCAGGCCAAGGGGCTGCATAGCCATCCTTTCATTTCATGGACCTGGAGCGGGGGCAGGTTGGTTACTGTGGCGAACCACTATCAACTGATGAGGAATTGTATAACCTGCAAGCTAAGGGAATGCAAATAGGTTAATCTTCTGCCATGGTCCCATCACTACTGCGGTGTTGGTATCAGGATGAAATCGCACGAATTGGATGAGCAGTTGACGAAACCCGACCGGACGAAACGTGCGCTGCTTCCCGGAGGAAACAGTGCATGCATATCTGCTTTTTCCAGCAATTCATCGGCGCCTTTTAGTTGCCCTGGAATATTAGACGAGGTTTGGTTCTGTTTGCCGATGATTTTCCCTTCCGCTATAAGCAGTTTGTAGGATGCGTCGCCTCTGCGTCCATTGGAGGGAGCCAACCGTATCGTTCGTATTTGCTGGTCTGTCTTGGCTGCCGTTGTCATGGCCGAAGGCTTGTGCATGGCCGCTGCGATGGTGGTCAAGTGTTCGCGAATCGCCTCATTGTCGCTCATGATGTAGCGTGCGGCTAGGCAATACGAGAACGCATCGTCCAGCTTTCCCTGTTTGTAGAGTATCCATCCCAGCGTGTCCCAATAGGTCGCGACCTTTGCCTCTTGCTGCATCACGGTCGAAGTTTTCGTGTCCAGTGCCACATCTGCCATATCGGTTTCAAGTTTGGTGATGACTGATTCTTGGGCCACACGGGCCTCGTCAAGGTCGGTCGCGGCCTCGGCAAGAACGTAATCGATGTTGTTCAGTTGTCCGTCGTCTGTGGCTGTCTTGAGCAGCGGTTGAACGGCCGCGGCGGCTTCCTTCCCCTGTCCCGCACTTGCCTGCGCTAAGGCAGTCGCGATGCGCAACCCCGTCAGGTCCGCTTCCGTCGATTGCAGCCGTGCTATTGCCTCCCTGCCTTCGCTGACCGCATCGGCGTACTTCTTTTCCTCGTTCAGCAGCGACACTAGGTATGCCGCTGGCGTCGGGTCCTTTGGTGTTGCCTTCTCCCATGTGCGCAATGTCACGATGGCCTCAGTACGATTACCTCGCCGCGTCTGGAGTTCAAACAGCATTTTGTATACGCGGCCTTCATTGGGGTGATAACTGATTTCGCGCTTGATGTCGGTCACCATCTCGGTCTCTACGCCCAGCAGCTCCGCGGCGGCTGCGTATCCTAACCACAGGTAGGGCTGCGTCGAATTGATCTTCGCCGCTTCATCAAGCTCTCTGCGTCCTTCGTCTAGGTTCATAGATTGCAGTTTGATGAATGCATCCTTTACCAATTCGGCCGCCTTGGGGTCCGCGGGTTGCTCGCTGCCTGAGGCAACCGTGGGCGCAACCGGCGCAGGCTTCGACAACGCCGTGTCAGCAACAGGCACAGGAACAAGCTGAATGTACGGCACGCCGCTTATACCTGACTCGTCATACCATGTCTGGTAGAGCTTGGCGTCCTTGAGCGGCACCTTGCTTGCTATCACTGTGTAGCGGCGAACCATAATGAGGGTGTCGCCAGTCAGCTTGTACGTCACATCGCACTGGGCGAAGGGCGTGTGCGCATGCACATCGTCCGGCAACTCCGCAGACCACCCCTTCGGCAGCCGCATGGTGATGCTGCTGGTTTCCGTGCGCTCTACGCCGAGATTGATGCTTTCAACCGGCGGATTGTCGGCATTGAAGGATTGGGCGCTGATGGACTGAAAAATCGCTGTGATGCGATTTTCGCCCCAGTCCTTTTCCTTGATGCGGTGGTAGTGGAATGTGATTTCAAGCGGTTGCGCTGTGTCGTCCACGTGGTTGATGGCCGCTTCGCTGGTTGTTCCACCAAATCCCATCCCACTCATGAATTGCTGGACGAACTCGCTGTAGTGGGCGGGCGACACATTGCGCATCGCCCTGCGCACGTAAAGCTCGTCATCTCCCCGCATCGTGAGCTTGATGGTGGAATCCGAAATGAGATCCTTGTCGAGCGATCCTGTGACGGTCATGGTGTTCAACTGGGGATAGGGTAGGTCCTTGGGTGTTTGATGGACGGCTGCCGGTAAATCCGCGGGGATGACCAGAGCCTCTTTGTCGCGGATCGGGTACAGTAACGCCCCCCAGGGAGAGACCTCGCTCGTCGCATCAAGCCATACTTCCTTTCCGTCAATCGTCAAGTGCGTGATGACATGATTGAACGCAGAGGGTGACGCAACCAGCGGATTGAAGCGGATGCCCACTCCGATTAACACCGGTTCGGCATGGATGTTGAGCACCGAAAGCATGGAGGCCAGCAATGTGTGCTTGTCCTTGCAGTCGCCGTACTGGTTTGCATAGACCTCCGCCGCCGTGTGCGGCTGGTAACGGCCTACACCGAAGTCGATGCCGATGTAGTGGATATGCTCGGAAACGTAGTCATAGACAGCTCTCGCCTTGTCCATGTCCGTGGTCTTGCCGGCTGTGAGCTCGGCGACCTTGGCCTTGATGGCTTCGTCCGGGGCGATGCGGTCCGCCGCAAGGGTGCGATACCACGCGCCCACCGCCGAGTAGTCCGGATAGGTGGACCACGCAATGCCGGGCAGTTTGCCCTTGGTGTCGTCCAGTTCCTCCTCTGCCGTGCGCGGTCGCGTTGCTTCGGCCTTCTTCTCTGCTTCGGCTGCTGCACCCACGGTGGGCTTTATATCCGTTCGGTGCCAACGGTATATGTGCTCGCCCGCATCATAGATTTCCATGGGCGTGACTCCCGAGTGCGGGTTGGTCCATACCGTCAGATGAAGCCCCGCGGGAATGTGCAACTCGTAGCTCTCATCCAACACGACAGCGTGCTGCAGGAAGTTGCCTTGTCCCCAGAACTGGTTGGGCACCTCAGGGTGGTCCACTACAGTGCGTGCCTGCCATTCGAGCGTATCGCCGATGCGCAGGCTACGGATGGGCAGCTGCTTGCTCTTGAGGTCGCTATACTCCGGGGCCTCCGTGGTGGCCGGCAAGGGCTGCTCGATTGCCAAGTCAACCGGTGTGTTCTGTACCTTCCCATCCGAGTGCATGACCCGTGCATAGACGAATTCAGCATGCGTTGATTGGCTGGCATACATGACCGTGACGACACTGAAATCGTGCAATGCCGCCTCTGACTGTATGACCACCGAATAGGTTTCCAGATACGTTCTTGTTGCATCCGCGTTCAGCCTTACGGTGGTGGAGTACGTCTTGAAGTAGTAAGGTTCAGACGCAAACGAGGGTGCCGCATCCAGAGCCCCTCCCGCCGGCGCAACCTGTGCATGCGACCAGGATTGGCAGCATGGAAACAGGAGTACGGTAAGTGCGTACAGAGAACATACAATCCGGTTGGTTCGCATGGTGGCATCCAGCTTACACCCCGGCCAAAAGAAACCAATTGAAAATTGTTATTTATGAGCGTGGTCTAGAAATATGCGGCAAGCTTGGCAATCAACTCAATTGCTAATGTTTCGGACGTATTGTCGGCAATCCGGAAGTTGCCGGGCCTCTGTCACACCCCCAACCCCTCTGAGATGGGGTCATGTCCGGATTGTCCGTCATTCGGGAGTTGCGCTTATGCACACCCCATACGGAAGCTTGGAGAAGCGAGAATGTTTGCCGTCACTAAGGTTTCTGGGCTGCTGACGAACGAAGCCCACACGACACACCCATACCAAGACTAGCGTGTGACACATTCGATCCTGCAAATCCGCCCATCTCAATGGCCTTGATAGTGAACCGGGAGTTTGCCCTGACTTCTAATCCAAAATCAAAATCTGCTGCTCCACTGGTGACGCGGCCACGTCCGCTCAGCGGGTTAGAAGCGGCACTGGTATAGGTTGTCGTAAGTAACCCTCCTCCGATTTGAAAATACGGAAGCAATGGATTCTGGCGTGGAACGAATGCAATCCGCAACGATCCAAAGCTCCCCGCTCCTCCGTGCGAGCCCGGACTATACATTCCCCGCAGATCGATGCCTGCTTTCAGGCGGCTGGCGCTTGGAAAAAGATAAACGACACCTCCGCTGACACCTCCACCATCGGAATAATTGCTGTAATGTCCCGTACCTGGAGCATAGGTGAAGTTGCCCTCTACCGGAGAGGAATAGCCATACTGGGTCAGTTCTACGCTCGCGTACACCGAGGTTTGGGCCGCGGCCGCAAGCAAAGACATTAGAGCAATGAAGATGAAGGCGAGAGTACGAGAGATTGACATGTTGATTCTGTATTATACGAGCGCGTACTTTGCAACTCCTGTATTGTCGCAATCCGAACATTACCCCCATCCAGAGTGGGGCATATCCGACCAGGTAAGTCGCGTCTGGCTGTTTCTGGGGTGAACTTCCGGATTGCCTACAATACGCCCGGAACGTTCTTCTGCACTTTTTTACACACCCGCAACATCTCATATTTTCAGCCATATTAACGCAAGGCCATGGAAACCTCCGGCAACAGAAAATCCCTGCGCAAATTAAAACTGAATTAGGCGCTGCTATTTTGTCTTCTTGGGAACGCGGTATGGTTTCGCCAGCTTGACGAACTGACGGGCAACATCTGCTGCGCCGGCCGGGCCGGAGAGCACACCCACACCCTTACCGCCCAGCAGCACCATGGACGTGTTCTGGTACTTCAACTCAAAGGGATAGTCAAACGGGAAGGTATACCCGACCACCAAAACTGTGTCCGCCACTTTGGGGTCATCAACAATGTCGATGTGGAGCGCGGAGAACCCACTATTGCGCGCCAGATTGGCCTTGATCTGGTCCGCCCCGAAGAAGGTGGCGCCTTTCCCATCGACATACATGGTCTTGAAATTCTGCAAAATGAACTTCGGGTCCTTGGATGCGCTGAGGATGTCGGACTTTTCCGGCGCGCCGGGAGATGCATCTTTTAGATTTTGCGGCGCTGCCTGAATCGGCGGAGCTGCCGGATTGGCAGGCCACGGCGCCGTGATGTAGGAGCCGTTGGCGAAAGTCTTGGTTACCGTGGCATCGGCCAGACCGGCGACGCTCTCCAACGGAACAGCGAAGTTCAAGTTCTGCCCCGAGCCGAGCGATGCGACGATTAGCCCGATGCCTCGCCCTTGCCCATCGACGACCACGCCGCCACTGGAGCCGCGGGATGCAGGGGCAGTGAACTGGATGAGTTTGTAGCCACTGCCCGCCCCGGGAACATCGTCGGCCAAACGCATTGCGAACACGACGCCGGTGGATGCAGACCAAGGCAGTGCAGCGGCATTCGAAATCGTGGTGAGCGGATCGCCAGAGTGCGCGTCCGCAGATCCAGCAATGGACAACGCCGGCAAACTGGAGGATGTGATTTTGATGGCTGCCACATCGCGGCGGGCGTCCACACCGAGCAACTGAGCCTGATCGTAGACCTCACCGTTCTTGAAGCGGACCTGCACCGCATAAGCATCCTTCACCACATGATATGCGGTGAGGAGAACCCCGTTGGAACCGACGACCATTGCTGTGCCAACGCTGCCCACAGCCTGGGTGGGTGATGGCGAAGCCAAGACCACCGCGATGGACGGCGTAACTTTGTCCACAATCTGCGTTGGGGTGAGCGGAGGATTGGGTGTAGTGACTGTGCTTTGCGAGAAGCCGGTGGCTAAAAGGCAGAACGAAAGCGGAACAAGCGAGCAAAGACGAGCAAAAGGCGGCATGACCAGTCACCCTTTCATGCGAATTTTCGATACTGAAACAAACTCCCGGGAATTGTACGCCCGCTTGCGCAAATTGCAAGACCAACGCGGAAGAATCGAGATGTGTGAAAAAGGGGTGTCCGGATTGCCGACTATACGGTGATTGGCAGCATAAGAAGCCCACAATCCAATGCCCGGCACAATTTATCCAAGACAATTCAATGCTGCTGAGTCGGCGCTGAGGGTTGTATCTTTTGCGCCACATCAGCCTTCAGTAGCACCAGAGGCTGCTGATCGTCCAACGACATCTTGGCGAAGAAGCTGTGGACATCACCGTACTCACTCGCGTTAAGGAACGGCGTACCCAAATCGAATAGTCGCCTCAGCGTGATGGTGTTTCCCTGTGTCTCGGAGAATATGCGGTACATGCCAAGCTTGAGCAGCGGCAGGTTGTCCTGCTGCGGAACCGACTCCAGCTTCATTTCCTGAGGAAAGCGTATACGCACAGCGTCCATCACGCGCCCTGCGTAGTCAAACTGGATGGGCACCGTACGCGACGGCTCGGGGAACAGCGCCTTGCTGCCGGCCTCAAAGAAAGCCCCGGGCAGCATAAGCCTCTTGTCCGTCACGGAAGCCAGCGGGCCGGCGACCTTCAAATCCGCCTCCAGCGGCTCCTCATAGTCGGGTAGACCCTTCACGTCGGACACTTCGACGTGCATTCCGGCCGGGATGCGTTCCTTCACCCAGTCTGCAAGTGCTCTATGCACCTCATCCTCGTCATGCGTGGCCATCATCTGCCGCCAGGGAATCGCAGCCTCGCCCATCCACTTGACGATCAAGATTCCCTGCGCATCTCCGTTCGCATCCACCACCAGATCGCCGATGCGTTGCGTCTGCGTCTGCATATAGGGCGGCATCGGTGTCTGAGCCAGCGCTGTGCCCTTCTCCACTTCGCGCAGCCCGCCCACCCCGGTGTGTTTCCACACCAGCAGGCCGTACGGACAGTACCTCTGCCCCGGATCGAAGAACTGCTCCTTGCCATCCACATCGACGATGGCGATATTGTCCTCCAGTTGGCTCAACGTCAGCCATTGCGGGATGAACAGATTGGTGTCCCTGCCGGTCACGCGCATCACGGAGGCCTTCAAGCCGGCGGCACGCGCCAGTGCCACAAACAGCAGTGTCAGCTCGTCGCCGGTTCCCCGCTTGCGTTCCCAGATGTCCTTCACCGATTTGGCGTCCTTCAGGCCGACAACCTTGTCTTCCAGGCGTGTATGCGGGCGGGTGAAGTCCGTGTTGTCCATCTGCATCACGGCAGCGTAGATCTTGTGCAGCTTGTCGGAGGCAGGCGCATTATCCGTCGTAACGGTTTGCAAGGCGTCAGCCATTCCCGCCGGAGACAGGAAGTTCTCCTGCCACCTAGCCCACGCCTTGCCTTCGTTCTTCCAGTACTCCTCCTGCGAACTGTCATACGCCGGATAGAAGTCCACGCGGTATCCCAGACTCTTCATGGGAGGCATCTGATCTTCCTTGGGCAGCGGCGGAACATCCTTGGCGGCAAGGTCGTATGTGACGAAAGGCAGGGCTTGTCCCATGCCCTGCAGCTTTGTCACCAGACCCGGAGTAGGCCAATGTTGCAATTGCGTGTTGGGCGGCAGAAACGCTGTCCACTGCATGCCGCTGCTGATGCGTTGCGTCAGCATATCCTGAAGTGGTGTTGTTGTGGATTTCCACGAGAAGTGCTCACTGCGCACATACAAGTTCTTCTGTATATGCCAAGTGGGCACTTTCACCGTGTACTCCGGAATGCGCACCTTGTAACGATATTCGAGGATGCTGCCCACCTCAACATCTGGCAACGACATGACCGTCTCAGTCTCTTGTACGCTCGCCATGTTATGGACGACATAAGCCTTGAACTTTTCAACTGTTCTCTTTTGTGGCTTGCCGGTGAATGGAATGACGGTTCCGTCGCCATGGATGGTTCGGCCGGCTAAATCTGTGATGTTTTCAAAGTTGGCGTCCGAGAGATAGTCGTCGCTCTGCACCTTTCTTCCCGTCAGCACCACATTGCCCCGGTCGCGCCCGGCCTCGGACAATACCTTGATGCGTACATAGATGCTCTTCATGTTGAGCTCGTCGTCGGTAAACTCATCCCAGTTCAGGTAGACGGCATCCGCTCCCGGGGCGCCCGCCTGCGAGGTCATCGTCAGCTCCTCCTGCGTCGGCTGTATCCAAGGCGGCGTCGTAATCTGCGCGCCAACCCGCGGAGCCCATGCCATTGCCCCAGCCAGGAACACTGCCGCCATAGCGGCCCTGCGACCATGCACCGTTTGCATCTTTCTCCCTCCTTAACGCCTACTGCACCTTGCGCAACACTGTGTTGGCGCGTTCATCCTGGGCAATCGCCGACATCAACTTCAAATACTCGCCGTAGCGATTCTCCGGCAGCTCCAGTTGATGGATGACAAACCGTTTGCTGTAGTGGAGATTTTTTCCCACTGCCACGGTGCGGCTCTCGTAGCTGGCGAAGTCGGTGTCCAGCTTCACCCGATGCGGAAGCTCGTCCACCGCGTATCCGTCCGGCAGTTCGATGTCGAACTCGCTCTGCGACTGGACCGTCCATCGAAAATTGACTGGATACTCGCGTTTCTTGTCGTCCGTGGGCATGACCGATGTGCCCAGCACCCGCGGTCGCACCATCATCAGCGCCCCCATCGTCTTGCCGTAAGCAGGGGCATTCACGTTATAGGTGATGGCCAACTCATCGTTGACTCGACTCTCGCCACTTACCTTCTGGTCAGTGAGCGTGATGCCGGAGATGGAGCTGCCCACGTACTGGTCCAGATACTCCAGGCGGTGGTGCTCATCCATCTCGGAGAATCTGAGGCGGAAGTTGGCCGCTACGTCTCCGTACAGATTCTCTGTCACGCTTCCGCTCAACCGACCGTCGGCATCCAGCTTCAGGTGCGCGGTACGCAGGTGCCGGTTCTGCTCCGGCGCCATCACTGGTATCTGGATGGCCTGGCTGCGGCTTCCGTCCACCAGCAAGGCCGTCGTGCCTTGCAATTCGTATTCAATCTGCCCGAAGGGCGTATAGCTCCAGGTTGCGTCGGTGATGAGGAACCTGCGTCCGTCTGCCAAGGTAACGACGCTGTGCATGCGCGGATCCTGGTACCCATCCGGTATCTCGATGGCTGCCACCATATGGTCGCCATTGATGGATGGCATGGCGGCGTCCTTGTGGTGTTCGGTATCCACTTCTAGCCACGTGGCACGTATGCCTGCCGCACCCAACATCGAGATGAGCAGTGTGGCCTTGTCCTTGCAGTCGCCATAGCGGTTCTTGAAGACGTCCGCTGCCGCATGGGGCTGATAACCGCCGATGCCTATCTCAACGCCCACATACCGCGTCTGGTCGCGCACAAAGGCTTGAATGGCCTCGGCTTTGTCGTAGAAGTCGCTCATCCCGGCCGTTAGTTGCTGCGCCTTGGCTGTTATCTCCGGCGTGGATGCTGCCCTTTCGGACGCAATTCCCTCGTACCAGTTCCCAATCCCCTTCCAGTCCACGACCGCCGGCACGCCGGGCCCGTCATAATGCAGGGTCATGATGGACTCCAGTTCACCCATCTCCGGTTCCATGCTGATTGAGCGGAAGTCTATGGCAGGCTGGTCCAGCAGTTCCCACTGCCATCTGTTGTGGCTGACCTCTGTCGGCAAGACGGCTGCATGCTGCTTCCATTGGACGCTGTAATGGAACCCCTCCGGCAACTGCACCGTCATCCGGTTGCGATGGATGGGATACTGCCCGCTGGTGCTCCATTCCAACTCCGGCAGGTAGAAGGGCTCCTCGCTCTGATACTCCACCGCCACCACGGCGCCAGGATCTGCTGCTGGAGCCTTGCCCACCCGCGCGCGGTCATCCTCATAGAGAAGGTAGCTGTACCCTGCGTAGTCGCGGAACTCGTTCTTTTTAAGCTCGTACTCCTTCCCGTCCGACGCAATGCTCCAAACATGCATCCAATCCACCTTGGAATCCTTGTTGTACCAAACCGCAAACTCCGCCACGCCGCGCCCTTGCTGGCGCAGAATCTTGTGCACCGTGCGCTGGTGAAGCAGGGCGTGGCCATTGGGCAGGATGGTGTACTCCGCGTCGTCCAGCAGCGTGACGGCGTAAGGATTGTAGTCGTAGCTGGATTGCGCCTCGGCGGCGGCCTGTTTTACCCAGTCCGGAACCTTGTCAGCGGCCGCCAAGCTTGGCGCCGCTGAGAGCAATGCCGCCAACACAAGAAACAACGTCGCGCGTCTAATTGCTCTTGTCACTGGTGGCCCCCGATGCCGGAGTTGTTGCAGTTCCCGCCTTCATCAGCACCAGCGGCTCCTGGTCATCGGCAGCCATCTTGTTGTAGAACTCCCGCACTTCCTTGTACTCGGCCGGCGCGAAGAACACCGTACCCAGGTCGTAGGTCCTCCGCATCGTCACGGCGTTCGTCTGCAGGTTGGATGTGGAATGATAGGCCGCCAGCTTCAGCAGCATGAACTCGTCGCTCTTCGGCGCCGACTCCAGCGTCATGCCCGCAGGATACTTGTAGCGCACCGCGTCAATGACACGCTCTCCATAGTCGAAATAGATGGTGATGTCGCGCGTTGCCTCCGGAAAGAGCGCGCTACTGCGCGCCTCGTAGAACTGGCTCGGCAAAGTCATGCGTTTCTCCGTCATGGTGGCCAGTGGCCCGCGCACGCTGTAGCTGACCGCCAGCGGCTTCTCGTAGTCCTGCAGGTTGTCAATGCTGATGACGGTCGCCTTCAGGCCTTCCGGTATGTGCTCCTCAACCCAGACCTTCAATTGGTGGCGAATGGCTGCGTCGTCCCTGACCAGCGCGCGCTGTCGCCACTCCAAAGCCGGCGCACCCATCCACTTAATATTCAGCTGCCCCTGCGCGTTTCCCTCTGCGTCCACCGTCAGGTCGCCTACGCGCTGCAATTGCGACTGCGTGTAGGGCGGCTCCGGCGACGTACCCAGCGCGGTTCCGCCATCCACCTCGCGCACACCGCCTGCGCCAGTGTGCTTCCAGGCCAACTGTCCGAACGGGCAGTACCGCTGCCCAGGATCGAAGTACTGTTCCTTGCCGTCCACCACCACGATGGCGATCCAGTCGTCGAGCTGCCGTGTAGACAGCCACGCCGCGCTGAACAGGTCGTGGTCGCGGCTGGTTACCGCCATCATGTAGGCCCTCATGCCCGCGGCGCGCGCCAAGGCCACGAAGAGCGCCGCCATGTCGGCTCCGTTCCCGGCCTTGCGGTTCCATATGTCGTGTACTGTCTTTGCCTTGCGCAGGTGGTGGGCCTTGTCCTCCTGTTCTGTGTGCTGCCGCGAGTAATCAGAGTTGTCCAACTGCATTATGGCCGCATAGAACTTCTGCAGTTTCACGGTGCTCGAGTCTTCCGCTGTCGTCAGGCCCTTTACCACTTCCGCCATCGCGTCGGGCGGACCGATGGCGCCCTCCACATCGTGCATGATGAGCTTGGAGTTCTCCTTCCAGAACTGCTCCTGCGATGTGTACTGCGACTCGTAGAAGCTCACGCGATAGGTCAGGCTCTGCATGGGCGGCATGTACGGCTCGTGCGGCGTTGGCGGAACATTCTGCATGCTCAACTCAAAGCGGTGGAATCCGTGCGCGGTCCCTGTTGTCCCCGGCGTTGCCGAACTCTTCACCGTCACCCCCTTGGGCAGCACGGCGCTATAGGCCAGCGTCACGGCGTCGCCGTAATCCATGAAAATGTCCGAAGCCTTCCAGGAAAAGTGGGCACTGCGCACAAACAGATCTTTCTGGATGAACCAGCGCGGCGGCATGTACCACTCGTCTGGGATGCGGTATTTGAAGCGGTACTCCAGGATGCTCCCAACTTGCACATCCGGCAGCGTAAAGACTGTCTCCTCCGCCTCGTAGGGCGTATCCCCTTCCTTCCCCATCTCCAGCTTCCGCTTGAAGGGCTTGCCTGTGAACGGAATGATGGTCCCGTCGCTGTGGATGGTTCTGCCCGCCAGATCCGTCACCGACTGCGTGAAATCCTCACCCATCATGCCTTCATTGGAGAAGTAGCTCTCGTAGTTCAGGCGCACATCCGCGCGCCCGCGCCCGGCCTCTGACAGCACCTTCACGCGCACGTAGATGCTCTTCATGTGCAGCAGGTCGTCGGTTTGTTCATCCCAGTTCAGGTAGACGGCCGACGCGCCCGGCACCTCCGGCTGCGCAGTCATCTTCAATTCTTCGTCCGTCGGCTGTGTCCACTGGGGGGCACTGGCATTCTGCGCTATGGCTGGCCGCGTAGTGGCGAATAGGACTGCAATAGACAACACAAAACAAGCCAACTCCCACCGGTGCATCTTCATCGCACACTGCCTCCGATTGCTCTTGTCAGGCGCGTCGCCGCGCACCGATGTGGGGAATAGCAGCTTTATACGACGTTACAGTGAAGGAATCAATAGAATTTCAATCGCTTCCTGCAAGGGGTAAGGCGCAGAGGCTGCCCCTGCGCCCGTCTGATGAAATGCAGCCACAGCCTCGGCATTCCCTGAGCCCTAGCGTTTCAACACAACCAATTGTGCGTCGGTTGCCGCCACCTGGTTGTAGAAATCCCGAACTTGCCGGTACTCCTGCGCCGAGAAGATGGGGAGAACCACGTCCAGCTTTCTCCTTTCCGTCACTAGGTCCGCAGTGGCATCCACCCGGCTTCGGAAGTCTGTGCGATTGGCGATGGACGCCTGTCCCTCCTTGGGCAACTCCTCAATGCTTACGCCCGCCGGCAGGTGTACCTTCACCATGTCCAGCACACGGCCTCCATAATGCATATCAATGTCCACTTTTCGATTCGGCTGTGGAAACAGCGCCTTTTCCTGCGCCTCAAAGAGTTCTCCGGACAGCATGACGCGCTTGCCTGTGACTGCGGCGGCTGGTCCATGCACGTTGAAGCGCGCCATCAGTGGCTTCTCAGCGTCGTCCATGTTGTCCAGCGTCGCCAGTTCGGCTTTCATCCCCTCCGGAAGAAGGTTCTCCACGGAATCCTTCATGTTGATTTTGACGGACTCTACGTCCTCCACGAGCGCCCTTTCCCGCCACTGTAGCGCGGGCGCGCCGGTCCAGTTCATCTGCAGGGTGCCGTGCAGCGTGCCATCGGAATCCAGCGTCAGATCGGCCAGCCGCTGTGTGACCGAATCCGTATAGCGCAGCGGCGGCGTGGAGGCCACGGCCGAGCTGCCACCAGGCGTCTCCCGGATTCCTTGCACGGCAGCATGCTGCCACGCGAGTTGCCCAAAAGAACAGCGCCGCGCACCGGGGTCGAAGAATTGCTCCGTTCCATTCAACTCGACGACGGCAATGTCGTCATCCAGTTGGTTCAGCGTTCGCCATGCCGGCGAGAACAATCCGCGGTCACGGTTGGTCACTCGCATGTCATAGGCGGGGATTCCGGCGGCTCGGGCCAGCGCGATGAAAAGCAGGGCGAGTTGGTCGTTGTAGCCACGCTTGCGCTCCCATATGTCGCGCACCGACTTCGCCTCCTGCAGCCCTTGCGCCTGGTCCTCGCTCTGCGTGTGGTGGCGGGAATAATTGGTGTTGTCCAGTGCCATGACAGCCGCGTAAATCTTCTGCAACTTGACCGTGTCCGTATCCGCCGGACCCACGAGTTGCTTTTCTATATCGGCCACCAGCGATGTGGGCCCGATGAACTTCTCCTGCGTCTTGACCCAGAATTTGCCCTCCTCTGCCCAGTACTCCTCCGGTGTCGCATCGCCATAGCTCCGATAGAACTCCACGTGGTAGCGGAAGCTTCTCGGCGCCGGCATGAGCGGCTCCTCCGGCAGCGCAGGAATGTTCGTCACTGCCAGTTCATTCATCGTGTATCCATACTCGCCATTCATGGATGGCAGATGCGTGCTCTTCAGCTTGACTCCATCGGGCAGGATGCCGGCCCATGCGACATCCACGCTCGTGCGGCCGGTTCTCTGGTTGATGAAGGGATGTGTGGACTGGTTCCAGCGGAAGGACCCCTTGCGCAGGAACAAATCTCCCTGGATCTCCCAGCGCGGCACCATATACCAGTTCTCCCCGATGTTGACCTCGTAGCGGTACTCGACGATGCTTCCCACCTGTACATCCGGCAGCGCAAAGCTGCTCTGCTTAAGCCATGCGCCCTTGCCGTTCCACTCCGCCGTCTCCAGTACTTTGCCGGTGAATGGAACAACCGTGCCGTTCGGTTGGATGGTGCGGCCGCCCGCACTCACCAGCGAGGCGTGGCTGAACTCGCCAAAGTCTTCAACGAATATGCTGGCGTAGTGGATACGCACTTCGCCGTACTTGCGGCCGGCCTCTGTCAGTACCTTGATCCGCTCATGGATGGTGTAGGAATGCAGTGAGTCATTCAGGTACATCTCACGGCTCAGGTAGATGGCGGGCGCTCCCGGTGCTAGCGGTTCGGAGGTCATGGAGAGCTCCTCCGGTGTGGGCTGTGTCCACTGTTCAGCCTGTACCCGCATGGCGGGCAGCAGGAACACCATGCATGTCAGGTAGATGAGCTTGCGGGTCACAAAGTGCAACACGTTCCCTCCGTGCGGATTTCTTGCCGTCCGCTTCGTCGGCAGTTGATGCCGTGCAGGATTTATACGTCCGCGGCAGCGGCCTTGCAAGTGACGCATGACAATATCCCAATACCCGGACGAGGCTATTGGGCGAAGAGAGCCGCTGGTGGCAAGGGTGGTCCACGGCCGCCATTGCCTCATGTTCAGATTGTCTAAATTCCCTAATCATTCCCTGTTAATTCCTTGTTCCGAATATTGCCGATACCAGTCAACCCCTGTAAATACGGGAGCTCCTGCGAAAATAAACCGTTTAGTATGAAATGTTCCCTGTAAAATTGCCTGTTAACGGGTATTTGGCAGAGCGAGGTTCGGCGGAGCCTATATCCTCCGCCACTTATTTAGAATCAACAGCTTAGAAGCCGGCTATGCCGACGGCTATACTGCCACGGCAAGAATTCAGCCATTTGCTCTTTTTTCCAGTATTGAACTGGAGGGGAGCAAGAGTAGTGGCAACCCCCACTTTTGGGGGAACGGAAACCGTGCATCTATATACCAACGGGTCGAAGAATTTGTGCATTACGCCAAGGGTTAAAAGGGCTAAATGGAATTCAAACTTGCGTTGGCATCGAGCATGCGTTGTCCGCGAATCTTCCATATTCCCCAACAGGCACCAACAATCATTCCATTCCATACTGCGGGGAATCGTCAGTACATCGCGCAGGATGAATCCGACAAGCAGGCCACATCGGATTGAAGCGTTGTGTTCAGGGTGCTGATGATGATCTTCGACGTGGTGGAGGTGGCGTCCGTGAGGATGAGGCCAAGCTCGCGGTTGGAGCCGAGTGAGCCGGAGCTGAAGTTCTCCGATCCCAGGAAGGCCGTCTCTGCGCCCAAGCCGTAGTCGGCCACGATGATCTTGGCGTGGATGTAGAGTTCGGTGCCGGAGCCGGGATACTCGGCAATCGAGACGCCAGCGGCCTTCATGGAACTGAGCAGGCTGGCTGTTGTATCGGCTGTTGTGACGGCACACTTAACGCTGACGCCACGCTGCGCAGCCGCGATGAGGGCTTGCGCCATACCGGTGTCAAACATTTCCTCTTGGTCGAGGACGAGCGTCTTTGTGGCGTTGTTGATGACGCCGACGATGGCGGTGCGCGCGTTGGTGGGGCTCCAGACAAGGTCATCTCCGGTGGGTGGAGTGTAGCCGGACGGCGAGTAGGTGCAGCTCTTGGCGCCGGCGCAGGTCTGGCCGTTGGTGAAGTCGGAGTTAAAGGTGGTCTCCATGGCGGCGATGTCGTTGGGGTCGTTCTCGTAGAGCAGGAAGTCGCGGGAGCTGGCGTAGTACTGGCTGGAGAGGTTGGCGGTGAAGATGCCGGCCTGCGCTTTGGCGGGAATCGCGGCGTCGATGATGATGGACTTCTCGTGTGTGTAGGCAAAGCTGGTGTTAGCCCAAGTGACGCTGACGTTGGTGGCACCGTTCAGTGTGTTGTAGGCGGTAGTGTTGTTGCTCTTCTCGCCGTTGGTGTCCAGGATGACGCGCACGGTGATGCCGGCTTTGCCGGCGGCCACGAGATCGGCGGTGGCGGTAGTGTCGGTGAGTTCGTACATGGTCATGTCAATCGTCTTGGTGGCGGCGGCGATGAGTGAATAGATACTGGAGAAGCCGCCGGTGGGCTCGATGACCAGCGACTGCGTGAGCGTGGAGCTGCCCGGGCCGTAGCCGGTGAGCGTCACCGATTGCGGCGAGCCGGTGGCGCTGTCGGCGATGCTGACCGCGGCGGTTGCGGTGCCGCTGGCGGTGGGGGTGAAGGTCACGCTGATGGTGCAGTTGGCGTTGACCGCAAGAGTTGAGGCGCAGGTGTTGGTCTGTGCAAAGCTGGTGGCGTTTGTGCCGGAGAGCGAGAGGCTGATGCCGGTCAGTGAGGCGGTGCCGGTGTTGGTGAGCGTCACGCTTTGCGCTGCCGTTGTGGTGTTGAGCGAGGACTGAGTGAAGGTAAGCGTCGCCGTAGAGAGCGTTGCCACGGGCGCAGCGGTGCCTGTAATCGTGACTGTCTGCGGCGAGCCGGCGGCGTTGTCGGCTACGTTGAGTGTGGCCGAGAAGCTGCCCGCGCCCGAGGGCGAGAAGGTGACGGAGATCGTGCAACTGGCGTTGGCGGACAGAGAAGCACCGCAGGTGTTGGTCTGGGCAAAGCTGGACGCGTTTGCGCCGGTCAGCGTGATGCCGGTGATGTTCATCGCGGAAGCGCCGGTGTTGCTGAGCGTGACCACCTGAGCGGCGCCACTGGTAAAGCTGAGCGTGGTGGGCGAGAGCGAAGCCACGGGAACGGCGCTGGCCACGCCTGTTCCGCCGACGCTGATGCTCTGCGTTGTGCCGTTCGATGAATTGTCGGTGACAGTGAGCAGGGCCGAGCGGGCTCCGGTGGTTGTGGGCGTGAAGTTGACGGTGATAGTGCAGGTGCTGCTGGAGGCGAGCGATGTGCCGCAGTTGTTGGTCTGCGAGAAGTCGCCCATATTGGTTGCGGTAAAGGCAACGCTGCTGATGGTGAGGGCCGCCGTGCCGGTGTTGCTGAGCGTGGCCTGCTGCGATGTGGCTGCGTTGTTCACCACAGTGGAGCCGAAGGTGATGCCGTTTTGCGGTTCAAGGTCGGCCAGCGGGGCAGGCGCGGCAGTGGCCGTGCCGGTGAGGGTTGTGTAGGGCGGAGTGCCGCTGGATTCGACGAGCGCCACGGTGGCTGTACGCGTACCGGCAGATGTCGGCGTGAAGGTCACTGTGATTGAGCAACTGGCATTGGCGGCGAGCGTGCCCACGCAGGTGTTGGTTTGGCTGAAGTCGAGAGCGTTCGAGCCGGACAGAACGACGCCGGTCACTGTGGCAGCGCTCGACCCGTTGGTGAAGGTCAGGGTTTGCGCTGTGGCACTGGAGCCGACAGAAGTGCTGGCGAAGGTGAGTGAGCTGGGCGAAAAGCCGCTAGTACCCTGTGAGTTTGCGGGAGTACTGCCGCCGCTGCCGCAGCCGGAGAGAGAAAGAGAGCCGAGAGCCAAAGCAGCCAGAAGAAAACTGCGACGCATCATGCGAGACCTTGTCTTGAATGAAAATAGCCGGCCCGAGATGCGGGCCGGCCTGGTTGGAGTTGCTGGTTAGAAGTAGAGACGACCGGCCAACTGGATCTGGCGCTGCGAGTAGACGGTGTTGCTGTTGGAGTTGGTGTTGGTTCCGAACAGCGGATTGGCCACCAGATAGTAGCCGCCTGAGTTCAGACCTGCGGGCAGCGACGAGAGAGCGGGGCAGCCAGCGCCGGTTGTGGGTTGCGTCAGCGACAGGTTCGCGCCCGTCGAGATGCAGTATGCCGTCGTGTTCACCGAAGTGATGTTCTGGTGGTTGAGGATGTTGAATGCCTCGCCCACCAACTCCATGCGGTAGCGTTGATTGCCGTGTTCGTAGAAGAAGCTCTTGCCGAGACGCAAGTCAAGCACGTAGGTGTTTGGCATGTGGTAGGTGTCGCGCCCCATGTCCGGGAGTCTCTTCTGGCCGCCGGCGCCGATGATGCCGCCGTAGGCCGAACCGCTGGGCGACGCGCCGCTGATGCCGGGGGTATACGGAAGTCCCACCTGCGCCTGGAAGATGGGCGCAATAGACCAACCGTTGGCCGCCTGCCGCTCCCATCCGCGCAGACCGTGAAGCTCCGGGCGGTAGGTGAGGGCGATGACGCCGCGCTGGGGGACGTTGAGGACGCTGTTGCCCCACTCTCCCTTCGGATTGAGTGGGTCGAGAAGGTTGGTGGTGGTGCCGTAGCCGGTACTGAGGTAAGGGTTGCCGTCGATGGCATGCGCCCAAGTGTAGTTGGACAAGAGCGAGTAGTGGTTGCTGAAGCGATGGTTCAACTGCAGCGCCAGTGCGTTATAGCTGGAGTTGACCTCGCTCTTGAAATCGAGCACGTGGTAGTAGCCCGCATACGGCCCGGTGGTCGGGATGCTTGCTGCCGTGTACAGCTTGTAGTTGTGCACACTACTGTTGACAAGCGGCAGCGCCGCACCTCCGATGGGATAGGTGACGTAGCCGGGAGTCGGCGCAGCGGCATTGTTGAGCACCGTGTAATTGGTGTTGCTGGTTGCTGCCGTGATGTTCTGGTCCTGTGCCGCGGCCAACTCGCGCCCCAGAGATCCCATGTAGGTGACTGAGAACACGGTGTTGTGGCCCAGATCCTGCTCCAGAGAGAGGTCCATCTCGTGAATCTGGGGGTTCTGCAGGTGGCTGTCCAGAAAGGCGATGGTGTTGGAATACAGCCCGCCCGAGGCGCAAGCCGCCACGAATGCCGCAGCCGACCCATAAACATTCGGGTAGGTGCCGCACTTGTTGCTGGAGGTGGGCTCGAAGGCCACCTGGCCGTTCTGGCTGCCGCTGAGCATGTAGGACTGGATGATGTTGGAGTTGATGATGCGTCCGTAGTAGACGCCGTAACCTCCGCGCAGGTAGGTTTTGCCGTTGCCGTAGACGTCGTAGGCGAAGCCCACGCGCGGGCCGATGTTGTTGCGGTCGTCCGGCTTCTCCAGCGTTTGCGCAACGGCTGGCGCGGCAGCCGCTCCTGTCAGGCCATTGCCGGTTGTGTTGGCGGCAAACGGTGGCGGGATGTACTCGTACTCGTAACGCACGCCAAGGGTGAGGGTAAGGCGGGGAGTGATGCGCCAGTCGTCTGTGGCGAAGCCGGCAAAGTCGCTGGTGGCCACCGAGGCGCGCGGATTACCGAAGCCCTGGGCGAAGGAGTAGTACTGCGGTACATAAGCGCCGCTACCGTTGGCGCCAGTGCCGATGCCAGTGGTGGCGTGCAGATAATCGGCGATGAAGTCCCACGTGTAGTCGTAGTTGTAGTAGCCGCCCTCTTCGTAGAGGTTGTCAATGTAGTCGAAGACGCGGTTCATCTCCACGCCGGCCTTGAAGACGTGCTTGCCGTGCGTCCAGACCATCTCGTCCTCACCTTGTATCCGCCGCTCGTTGGGCAGTGCGCGGCGCTCCAGAATGCTGGGGCGCCCTACGTCGAAGCCCTTTTGGTCGACAAAGTAGGAGGCGATGGCTGTATCTGGCGGTGCGGCCGGAGCCAGCGGGTCGCTGCCCAGCGTCTGATTCAACGGCTGTTCGTTGGGTGATGGCTTTTGCGATGACTCATACTCGAAGTCACGGCCGAACTGGAAGATGAAGTCGTTGACGAGGCTGGGTGAGAGTACCGTGGCCAGCCGCACGATGCCGAAGTCCTCCTTGACGAAGTCGTTGCCAAAGGAACTGACGCCATAGAAGTTGGACGCCTGTGTCTGGATGCCGGCCGGGGCCGAGTAGCGGAGACGGTTGTACTGGATGGTGAAGCGGTTGGCGTTGTTGAGTTGCCAGTCGAGCTTGGGGAAGTTGGTCACCTGCGAACTGGTGCGCGGTACTCTGCCCAGCATGGAGGAGATGATGCCCAGACCCTGTTCGTAGTAAGCGGCACCCTTCTGGTATCCGATAGGGCCGTTGACGCCGGTGGTGTTGAAACCGAGGGCGTTGGCCTCAGCACAGGCCGCGCTGTCGCCCGGGGAGGGCGAAGCCGCACTGCCCGCCGTGAATGTTCCGCCGCTGCACGTGGAGCCTGTGGGCAGCGTGGGGTCGGCGGCGGCAAAGGTGTCTGCCGGGTCGCTGGCGCGGGCGGTGCCGGGGAAGTTCCTTGAGGCCTGGTCGTAGGAGTAGAACCAGAAGATCTTGTCGTGGATGAGCGGACCACCAGCTCCGAAGCCCCACTGTTTGCGCCAGTCTTTGGGCTTGTAGGGATATGTATTGAAGGTGCTGGAGTTGGGAATCTGCGTGGTGAGCAGCGTATAGGGGTTCATGGCGCCCCAGTCGTTGTCGCGGTCGTAGAAGAAGACTTCGCCGCGCAGCTTGTTGGTGCCGCTCTTGGTGACGGTGTTGATGACGCCACCGGCAGCGCGACCGTACTCGGCCGAGTAGTTGGAGGCGTTAAGCTGGAACTCCTGCACGGCGGCCTGAGAGATGGAGTAGCTGACGCGGGTGCGGCCGCGCTCCTCAGAGAAGTAGGCCTGGTTGTTGTCGGCACCGTCCACGGTGGCGTTGTTGAGCAGCGTGCTGATGCCGCGGAAGCTGAGCAGGCCGAAGCCGTCGGAGTTGGAGGTGACGCCCGGAGTGAGCAGGGCGAAGTTCGACCAGCGGCGTCCGTTGATGGGCAGGTTGTCCACGGCGTTCTGGTCAATGGTGGTGGAGATCTCGGCCGACTGGGTGTGCAGCAGCGGCGCCTCTTCGGTGACCTCGACGACTTCGTTGGTGTTGCCCACGCTGAGGCGCGGAGAGATGTCGCTGAGCGCGCCGACGGTCACGGGCACCTGGTCGGCCTTGTAGGTCTCGAATCCGGCCACGGTAATGGTGACCGTGTAGGTGCCGGGCTCCAGCGCAGAGATGCGGTAGTAGCCGTTGGCGTTGGTGGTATCCGTGCGCGAAGCACCCGTGGCGCCATTGAGCGCTGTCACAGTGGCCTTGGCAAGCACCGCGCCGCTGGCGTCGTATACGGTTCCGCCGACGGCGCCCGTGGTGGACGATTGCGCCCACGCTGCCGGCACCACGCTGCAAAGCACCACGGCCAGAAGCGCCGCGCTCAAACAAGTTGCCAACATCCATCCCATTGAACGACGCATCACGAACTCTCCTAAGAATTGCAGAACCAACAGAAGGCCAAACGTTGTGGGAGGACGCGGCGCGCCCTCCCGGGGATCTAATTCACCACGAAGGTGTAAGGCGTGGAGGCGGTGGTGCCGGTCGAACCCAAGGCCGTCACGGTCACCGTGTAGCTGCCGGTGGGAGTGCCTGCAGAGAGCGTTCCACCGCTGCCGCAGCTTGTCACACCAGCAGCCGTGAGTAGCAGCGCCAGAGCGATGCCCAGACGAGCTGCCAGAAGGGGCATCTTTCTACGTCGCAGAGCGATGAGCAGCACTGAGAACATGCCGGCCATCATGGCCAGTAGGCTCCAGGGGCCACGACCCGCAAGCAGCCCGGCGCTGACCGCGCCTTGCTGCGTGGTCACGCTGACCGCCACCGTGTTGCTGGTGGTGCAGCCCACAGCGGCGATGGAAGGCGGGTTGAAGACGCATGCCGCCCCAGCAGGCAGACCGCTGCAGTTGAAGGCGATGTTCCCTGCGTAGACGTTTTGCGAGATCGTGAAGCTGAAGAGCCCCGTCTGCCCCGCATGCACCGTGCCCTGCTGGTAGGTGACCTGCGAGATGGTGAATCCCGGCGTGGCCGTGGAGATATTGGTCGCCGTCGCAGTTGTGGAGGCGGTGTAGTACACGCCATCGCCGCTGTAGGTGGCCGTCAGCGCGTAGCTGCCCACGGTGGAGAAGGTGTAGGTCAGCACAGCCTGATTGTTGCTGACAGCAACGGGCGAACCAATCTGCAGACCGTTGGCGTAGAAGTTGACCGTGCCCGTCAGGGTGTTGCTGCTGGCTGTGATGGTAGCGGTCAGGGTCATCGGAGTGGTTGGCGCGTTGATGGTAGAGGTGGAGCAGCCGACGGTGTTGGCCACGGTGAGGGCTGTACGCGTCAGCGGTGTGCGCACATAGACTCCGGCCAGTGGGAAGGTTGTTCCGGCCGTAATCAAGTTGGAGTAGACCTTCAGCGTCCCCGTGAACGGGCCGAGCGTTGTCGGTACAACTGTGACCGGTACAACGCAGTCTTGTGTCTGATCGCTACTGTTATAGGTACAGTTGGCCGTACCCACACTGAAGATGTTGGTGGATGAGCCGCTAGTAGTGGTCACGACGTAGGGCGAACCGGCAATTGGCCCGTCGCCGACGCCAAAGTGGATGTCAACGTTCTGCGTGGCGCCGCTGAAACCCACGGTGCCAAACTGCGTGCCGGAGGCCAGTTCACGGATGAGCGCGGTCTCCGTGTCGCCGAAGTAGAGGTTGGAGTAGCCGTCCTCCGTGATGCCGTAGATGCCGGGGCCGGGCGCCGTGGTGGTGGCGAAGTTGCCGGTGCCGCTGCGTCCGAAGGTGGCCTGCAAGCCGGGGCAGCCGTCGCCGTAGGTGTCGGTTGCCGCCGAGCAGACGGCAGCAGCTTCGCCGGCGATGGCGTACATCGTGTTTCCGTTGCCGCCATCAATGCGCCAGATGACGCCGGCGCTGGCGTCTGTGAGATACACGTTGCTGCTGTTGTCCGCCACGATGCCGAATGTGCTGCCGACGGCAAACGTCCCCTGTACGCCGCGCTTGGTGTTGGGCTGTTTGAGGGCCGTGTTCTGGATGCCGCCCCAGGAGTAGATGAGCCCGCCGGACGTGATCTTGGCGCCGCTATTGTTGTACTCGTTGGCGAAGTAGGCGTTGCCGGCGTTGTCCACGGCCACGTCGTACGGCGCGTCCATCAGAGAACTGTTGGCCGGATTGCCGTTGGTCCACAGGCCGTAGTTGCAGCCCCAGCCGGTGGTGGGGTAGTTGGGGCAGGTGGCGATGTTGCCGGTTGCAGCACCGGCGATTTTAACCACCTGACCGGCTGGAATGGCGATGCCGTTCACTGTGTTGGTGCCGGTGGTGTTGGTGTTCACCACCATGATGGCTTCCTTGAACTCCTCGGCGATGAAGAGATCGCCCTGATTGTCAAAGGCCAGGCCCATCGGGCCGTCCAGGTAGCCGGCCGTTGCAGCCGTCACGCCCGAGGCATAGCCCAGCGTCGGCGTGCCGCCCACCGTGGCCGGAATGTTGCCGTCAATCAGCGAGATGACGCCGCCCGTAGACGGGACAAGACCGCTGGTGGCCGCAATCTTGCGCACGTTGCCGTAGCCGAAGTCGCTGAAGTAGAGGTTGCCGGAGGCGTCAAAGATCAGGCCGGTCGGGTGGGAAAGCTTGACCGCTGTTGCGAGACAGCCGTCGCCCAGATTGTCGGAGGCCGTGTAGGCACCGCACGCCACGTTCTTGCCGGGCGAGGAAGAAGCACCGCCGGCCACTGCCGTCACGATGCCGGTCTGCGCGTCCACCCTGCGCACCAGTCCGTTGGTGTAGTCGCTGAAGAATACGTTGTTGGCTGAATCGGCGATGGCAAAGCGTGCCGAGACGAGCAGGATCTCCGTGGACAGGCAGCCGTCGCCGTAGGCGTCGGTGGTGGCGTTGCCAGAGATGGGGCACGTGCCCGGGAAGCTGGGCTGCGTTGTGGCCCCGCCGGCGAGGAGCTTGGCCGTGTAGGGAATCAGCGACGGTGCGGTCTGTGCCTGAGCCGGTGCTGCGACAAACAGACAAAGCACGGCGGCAGGCACCATGCGGCAGAGGGTGCGAACAACGGAGGAAACGGTTGACGGCATTTGCAACTCCAGAGATGGGTGAATCTTGCGCCTAAAAAACTGACAGCAATCTTCTTACGCTCGTACGGGGAAGAACGAAGTATAGGAGCCATAACTCTGCTTGCCAAGTTAATTCCTGACCCATCTGCGGATATCTTGGCACTAATTCTCTATGCGTACCGGAGAAAGCCTGCTGCGTGAAATGCTCCTTGATTCTGGGCCCATGCGGAAAATTTGGTTGGACCACTGAAGTATCGCTCAGCTTCAATCATCGGACGCAGGATGCGCGTACAACGGCAATTGATATCCCGAAGAAAGCCCCTTTATGAACAAAAATTGAGCAAAAATTCGCGTGCATTGCCGCGGCGTTCTGCTAGTCTTACATCCTTCCCCTACGTAGGCGGTTGTTTGCGCTCTACGTCGTGCTTGGATCGGTCGTCGCTGGTCAGAATCCACTGGAGGTTGTATATGTCGTCACTCGGGCTCGGTTCCGTTCGTAATATGTGCAAGGGTCTGCTACTCGCCGCCGTGGCCACTGCGACAGTTTGGATGTCGACAGGCTGCGGGCTGGGGACGATGGCGTCTGCCACGAACGATCCAGCTACGCCCTTCGCCGTAGGCGGCCGTGCCATGGGCGGCTATGTGCCCATCGTAGGCGGAACGGCGACGCTGTGGAAGACGGCGAACAACGGCACGGCGACGACCGGGCTGGCGGGTGGATATTACGCAGGCACGGCCACTGCGCTGCAGACGGTGACCACGGATAGCAATGGAGGGTTTAATTTCACTGCGGCGAACGGTTGCTCAACCTCCGCGCCCGACGAATATTACATCACGATTCAGGGCGGAAACTCCGGCGGCACGCAAAGCAATCCCAACATCCTGCTGCTGGCCGCCGTCGGCAACTGCACACAACTGCTGGCCACCAGCTTCGTTGACGTGGATGAGGTCACCACTGTGGCCGCGGCCTATGCGCTGGCCGGATTCACAACCGTCTCCAGTTCCACAACGGGCGGTGTCACAACGAACGCGGTCAACATCACCAGTTCCAGCACCAACTATGCCGCCACATCAAGCAGCGTGGGCACGATTTACCATCCAGTCGGGTTGCAGCATGCATTCCTGAACGCCTACAACCTGGCCGATGTCACGCAGGGTGCAGCACGCACAACGCATCCTACCAACGCAGCCGCCGTCATGCCGGCGCCGCTCCTCAACAGCATCGCCAACGTGCTGCAGGATTGCACCAACAGCAACGGCGCAACGCCTGAGATCAGCTTCACGACCACGGCTCCGAGCGGACCCACTGGCGGCATCCTGACATCCAATGCGCTGAGCAGCGGCACGGACACCATCTCCGGAGCGCTCACTGTTGCCTTCAATGGCGGCTCGCCCGTTACGTTTGGGCCGTTCACGAACGCTACGACCAGTCTCGTGACAGCCACCATCACCGGCAACTCAAATGTAGCCACGGCCACCTTCAACGGCAGCAACCAACTCGTGATACAGGCCATCTCGGGCACGACCATCGCCGTGGCGGTGACGGACGCGCAGTTCACCGGCTCGGGTGCCGCCAGCATGCTGCTGGACGTGCCCGCCACGCCGAACACCTGCGGCGCCATTCTGGCTGCGGCTCTGCCATTGAGCACTGGAACACCCTCGGCACCGACCAATATTCTGCAGGCCGCGCTCAACATCGCAACCAATCCCTACATGGGCGGTGCGGGCAAAGCAGCAACGTACCTGGGACTCTCCACCGGCACCGGCACCAACCCGTTCACGCCCGTGCTGTCGCCCTCTGGCGCAGGCACGGTGGCGGCGCTGCCACGTGACCTCTCGGCGGCCATCACCTATCCCTCCACGCAGTGGAGCACGGCGGCCACTTACAACTCTGCCTCTACGCTTGATGCCAACGACCAGTTCTACGTTGCCTCCGAGTGGGGCGGCGCAGCGGCTTACTACTACTTCGAGATGAGCTCGATGTCGAGCAATGGAACCATCCAGTACACGCACACCTACTCCAATAACTCCACCTACGTCAGCGGCGCTGAGCAGGTGGGCGCCGTAGGCCGACTGCAAGCTGACGCACTGGGCGACCTCTGGATGATTAATACAGGTACCACGACTGTGACCGCCACCTATGCCACCACGCAGAGTGGACTCATTGAGGTCAATGCCGCCAACGGAGCATTCAGCGGCCCCGGTTCTACTTCGACGCAGACCTCGGAGTACGCGCTGCCCAGCTCCAGCTTCTACGCCTACAGCATCGCTATTGACCAAAACAATGATGTCTTCGTTGGTCAGGGGACCAGTGGCACCAGCTACAACGTCTTCAAGTTCCCCAACGCCAGCGGAACGCCCACAACCTCCTTCACCATGGGCACGGCCGCCAGCACGGGCATCACGCTCAACAAGTACGCGTACCAGATGATCTTCGACGCCAACCAGAACCTCATCGTGGCGGACTACAACACAACGGCCAGCACGAACTACGTCGCCATGCTGCCGAACTTGAACCTCAACTCCAACACCTACCCTCAGAGCAGCGCCAACGCGGCACTCTCGCCGACTCCGGCACTTGCCTCCACGAGCGTCACGCTCAACACCGCCGGCAGCTATGACTATGGCGTCGCCGTGGACGCCAGCGGCAACATCTACCAGGAGAGCGGCACTACTAGCAGCGCTGGCGGCCTCAACGACGGCATGTGGGTGCTGCAACCCAACTACACGGTACAGGGTTCCGGAACCTACGCGGGCAAGTACGCAGTCAGCTCATACACCAGCCTTACGTCCTCGCTGATTGCGGGCGCGGCCATGAGCACCAGCAACGGACTCTTCAATGTGCAGTTCTCGCGACCTTCGCTGATGACCGAGGACGGCTCCGGCGCCGTCTGGTCGGCGGACATCTACAACGACACCGTGATTCGGCTGTACGGAACCGCGGGCACGTCGGTGCTCAGCTTCCAACCCTGCATCGGCTCATACTGTGTGCTGTTGCCTGCAACCGGCCAGACCTCGGGAACCGCCTCTCACGGCGGACTATACGGCTCACGAGAGGCATACGCAGATTCAACAGGCGCGTTGTGGGTGATGGGCACGTCGGTAGGCACGAACGTGGGCGGCAACATCACGCAGATATTCGGCGTGGCTGCACCGTCCTATCCGCTGCTGCAAGCCGGCCATCCGGCTCAGATGCCGTAACCTGCTCCGGCAGAACTTCCGCTGAGGGCGGCCTGCGGGCCGCCTTCATCTTTGTGGTGGCTAGTGGGAGGCGGGCACGGCCAGATCGAAGCTGCCCATGGCGCCGGTTGCCACATCGCGGACGATGAAGCGCAGGCGCGCCGTTCCGGACGGCACAGCAACGTTAATCGCGAAATCAGCAGGCAGCGAGGGCGATAGGACGTCGGTTCCGGCCCGTGCAGTCACCGTCATGGTGTGCAGAGTATGGTTCAGTATGCGGCCATCGGCCGCCAGCGCAGCGCCCAGCACCTGAGCGTGAGCCACCTGCTCGCCGCCTCCGGATGGCTCCCACGTCAGTCCCGGCGCCGCCACATGCACGCTGTAACGGCCTTCTCCCAGTGGCTCCGCCCGCAGCTTCAGCGCGGTGAACGGAACCGCCGCCATCACGGCGTTGTTCAGGTCATAGGTGCTGTTCACGGCGCTCTTCTGCCGCGCCGCCGCGCCGGAGTAGTAGCCCTCGCGGGTCATCACCTGCGTTCCCGGACGCAGACACTTGACCGTAATCTTGCGGTATCCGGCGGCTGCCGTATTGTCGCTGGCCGGCGTGTAGCTGATGCTGTAGTACTGCGCTCCCAGTTCGACGCTCGCCTCAATCTGCTGGTCCACGTCGTTCATGCCGCGCACGACGCGGCCGCCGCTGACCGGTCCCAGCTTGTCGAAGTCCAACCCTGTGTTAAATGGATCCATGGAGCGTGTGGCATTCTCGCCCGATGCCTGTGCAAACGCCACCTGCGTATCGTCGGTCAACTCTGACATGCCCGGAGCGTTGCTGGTGGGGTCCACGGCGTACAACGTGACACGGCGGTCCAGCAGCGTGTCGGTGACGTGCTGCATGGTGTCATCAAGGGTTTTTTGCTCCTCCGGCCCCAAGGCATTGGGGTCGAGCGACGGGAAGCCCTTCCCCACCCACACCAGATTCTTGCGGCCGGGGATGCGTGCGCTGAATCCCGCCAGTTGCTCCAGTGCGCTGACGGAGAGATCCAACCGCTCCACCGTCTGCTCGCCCACACTGCCGCCCAACTCCAACTTCCAGGCGTAGTCCGGTTTGTGTGTGTTCAGCGCCTTCAGCAATGCATCACGATCGCGCGTATAGTCGTGCAGCATGCGAAAGCCCTTGTCGGTCACTGCAGCCAGAAGCGTAGGAGAGTTGAGTGTGGTGGGCCTTGCTTGCAGATATCGCCGCACAGCATCCACGGCAAAGTGCACGTCGCTGAAGTGTGTGTTCAGTTCGTCCAAAACCAGCAGCGTCACCGGCGACTGGCCATAGCTGGCCGTCACCTCCGGCCGGAAAGCTGTTGCAGCCTTCACTGCCTTCTCTGGCGCGGGAAGCTGATGCATCGTCGGCGACTCAAAGTTCTTGATGGTCTGCGCGCTACCGTCCTCGTAGACCACAAAATCCTCGCGTCTCAATCCGCTGACCGGCTCCCCCTTGGGGTCGGTCACTACAACGTCCAGCAGCACCAGTCGCGACTGGACGCGAATCACAATACCCGCAGCACTTGCTGACCGGCCATTCGTTCCGCGTTCCGTATTCTTCTGCTGCGCCCCGGCCAATGCACAGAGAGACAGTAGACCGCACACGAAGAACGTCGAAGAATTCACCGCCTCGCACCGTTGTTTCATCAGGCTAAATTTATCACTGGCGCCGCAGCATAATGAAACCAATTTTTCTGAATTCTGATTCTCACTCTTGCCACTGCTGCTGCCCTTGCGTAGAACGGATGCGGCAATGCGCCCGACAACGCAACACATGGCCACGCTCTTATCGGCCCACTTGGCCCAAGTCTCGTAGTACTTCACGTTTGCTGGAAACCTAGTCGGTAGCTGGGAGCTATAGACGAAGAAGTGTTTGTTCTCGATTGCATTCGTTTGTGCTGGATTGACGGATCGGTTGACGGCTAATCTGAGGCAAGTGGACCAATCGAATCAATCCTTGTGGATTCCGCAAGAACGATTTCAGCGAATCTGCACGTACCGCTGACTCGCTCGTTAATAGCAAGTTCTTGGCATACATGGGGATGCTATGGCAGCCCGTGTCGCCTGTTGCCAACAGCCTACCGCTCCATGTGGTTCTGAAAAAGCCGGAGTCGACGGTCCGACCCCATCCCTGACCACCATCATTTCCCTATATATCCGGAAAAACAGGAACAATGGCTCGCTCGCCCTGCTTGCGCGTGATTGAAATATATCTCACATTTGTCCACATGAACCTCACCCGCGTAATAATAGCCTACGGGGTCTGCAATTTCAGTCGACCCTGAACAGGCCAAGTATATAGAAACTTATTCCATATTCAGATAGTTTGAATATTGAAAGCACCGAGGTCAACGACACACAATGGTTCGTTTACCTATTCCGTGCTTCGGGTCCCGCAACTTGCGAGGGTTTCGCGACTTGAACGGTGCTGAGTTTAGCAACTTACTTAGTACAACGCGGCAGGGCAATTCGAGCTCCTATCCCTCCGCCATCTGTTCGATGCAAGAATTGCTGCTTCGCTTATGCGTCACTGGGAGTTGAGTATTTCGAGTAAAGGCAATTCCGATTTCATGCTGCAGGCCATACGGTTGGCCACGGAGAACGTGCTCCATGGCGCAGGCGGGCCGTTTGGCTGCGTGATTGTGCGCGACGGCAAGGTGATTGCCACGGGCACAAACCGCGTGACGGCCGACAACGATCCAACGGCGCACGCCGAGATACTGGCCATCCGCGAGGCGTGCAGCAAGCTGGGCAGCTTCCAACTGACGGGCTGCGAGGTCTACACCAGCTGCGAGCCATGTCCGATGTGTCTGGCGGCTCTCTACTGGGCGCGTTGCGAGGCCATCTACTACGGCAACACGGCCAGCGACGCGGCGGCTGTCGGATTTGACGACCACTTTCTCTACGACGAACTCAAGCTGTCGGTGGACGAACGCACGATTCCGACGCAACGGATGCTGGGCGACGAGGCCATCGCCAGTTTTGAAGCGTGGCGCAAGAATCCCAACAGAATTGATTACTAGAACAGAATACTAAGGATGCGCGTCCGCGGTGCCGGTCTTGCCAGTCACGGCGTCGCGCACGACGAAGCGCATGCGCGTGGCCATGGCTGGAACCTGCGGCTGAAGCCTGAAAGTAACCGTCGCAGGTTCGGATTCGCCGGGCTTGCGCACATAGGTCATCTCGTCGGCGGTGTGGGCCACCAGCTTGGTCTTGGCGGTGGTCTTGTAGCGGCTGTGCTGGTTGGCGCGGAGGTTGGCGCTCTCGTCGAAGACGGCGGCCATGGCCGTGACCTCGGCACGAAGGCTACCGTCAGTCAGTTGCGTCCAAGACAAGGCGTTGGTGGGTACGGTGAGCAACCAGACGTGCTTGTCTGGGCCGCTTCCCTTTTTGGCGGTGACGGGGAGGCCGTTGTAGGAGAGCAAGCTGAAGGCGGCCTGATTGAGTTCGAGTTGAAGGATGCTGAGGCGCTGCTTCTGGTCGAGCGTCTTGTCGTTGACGCTGTTGTTGGCGTTCTCCGGTTCGGCGTAGTAGCCCAGACGGGTCATGGCGATGAGGTCGGGGTTGGAGAGGACAATCTTGATGTTACGGTACTTGGACGGGTCCTCGTTCTTGTTAGTTGGTGTGTAGGAGAGCGTGTAGTAGGTGTTGCCGTTGTCAATGGAGTTGGCGATCTCGTTGTTGACGTCGTTGCGCGACATGTAGATGCGGCCACCAGTGGCGGGGGCGAAGTTGTCGAGGCTGATGTCGGTGCTGAAGGGATCGGTGTCCACGAAGGTGTCGCTATCGGAGTCGTCGCCCGGGACGAGCAGGCCGACGGTGGAGGTCTTGTTGATGGTGGGGTCGATGTAGAAGACGGTGACGCGCGTCTCCAGCAGCGTTTGAGTGACGCGCTTGACGATGTCGGTCATCACCTGCGCGGTGAGCGGGTCGGCGTTAATCAGGTCCACGCCCGGCGCGTTGACGCCTACCCAGATGATGTTCTTGCGGCCGGGTGTGCCGCGGGTGGCCTCGGCGATTTGCAGCAGCGATCCCAACGTCTGCGCGATGCGCTCGACGGCACCGGGACCGCTGCCGCCGCTGTTCATCATCTTCCAGGGGTATTGGGGGAAGTGACTATTGATGGCCGCGAGAAGCTCAGCGCGGCTCTGCGTGTAGTCGTGCAACAGATGAAAGCGGGTGTTATCCGCAACCAGCAGCGCGGTGGGCTGGTTGAGCACCGCCGGCTGCGCGTTGAGAAACTTGATGAGCGACTGGCGGGCGTAGGCCATGTCGCTGAAGGCGGTGTTCAACTCGTCAAGCACCATGATGGTGACCGGCGCGTTGCCAATCTTGGGGAGGTCGGCGGCGGAGTTGACAACGGGCTTGCCGTCGGGCGCGGGCGGCATGATGTGCGCGCTGGGCGGCTCGAAGGTGAGGATGGTTTGCGGCTGCTTGTCCTCGTAGACGGTGAAGTCTTCCTTCTTGAGGTTGCCGACCGGCTTACCCTTCTTGTCCACCACCACGACGTCGAGCAGTACGATGCGCGTGTGCGCCTTGAAGACAGTGGTGGGTGCGGGCGCAACCGGCGCGTCTACTGGCGCGGGAGTCTGGGCGTGGAGCGCGGTCAAGGCGAGCGTCAGAAGAGGGGCAAGAGTAATAATGGCTCGACGGTGCATGGTTATGGGTGGCCTCAAAGCCTAAGTACACACTGCAAACCATTGTAAGATAAGCATGTCGCGGGCGAATGAGACGTGGGCGGATGGCATGATTCCACCAGCATGTTGAACTGCCTGCGTACGCGGATTCCAATCCTCCAAAGGATGGCTTAATGCTCTGGAAGTGGCGGCGTGCTCTAACTCTACGGGTTGTGTCTGTGCTGCTACCCCTGCTCATTACACTGGCCGCACACGCGCAGGGTGGACCGCCATTTCGCACCGACGATCCGGAGACTCCGGGCAACCGGCACTGGGAGATTAACTTCGGCTGGATCGGCGACCGCAATCCGGGCGCAGGGAATTATCAGGTGCCGGACTTCGACTTCAACTACGGCCTGGGTGACCGCGTGCAGTTGAAGTTCGAGATTCCCATCACTATCGAGGAGATTCGTCCGCAGGCGGTGGCGAACGGGTCGTCGGCTGTGGCGGGACACGTGCTGGGCGGATTGGGCAACAGCCAGATGGGCATCAAGTGGCGCTTCTACGAACACCACTCGGGCGAGACATGGTGGTGCGGGCGCTGGGGCACGGGGCTGCTGACGGCTTTCAAGAGGCAGAAGAAGGCAGGTAGCGCTGAAGGTGAGGCCCCCAAGGTGGATTTGAGCGTCTCCACATTTCCAACGTTGTGGGTGGAGAACCCAACGCGTTCGGTACCGCGGGGCGTGGTGGCATCTGGACCGGACTTCCAGGTACCGCTGGAGATGAATATGCGGCTGGGGCCGGTGCGCGTGGACGTGGAGGGAGGATACAACTTCGGCAATGTAAATGTGCCGCAGAGCTGGTTCCGCGGCATTCTAGTGGGACATGAGTTCAGCGAAAGCAACGAGGAGTATGTGGAGTTGTACGACCAGCAGGATGCAAACCGACTGCCGGAGGGGCGGGGCGTGGGGGCGTATGCCACCGGCGGGCCGAAGCAGCGGCAAGCGACGCTGGGCGTGGGCGGGCGGCAGGCCATTAACAAGGCGCGCACAATCAACTTCATGTGGATGGGTGGACGCAGCTTCCAGAAGGTGACGGCGGATAACGCGCAGCCGAGCTGGATTGCTTACGTCGGATTTCAGGTGCTGCTTGGACCGAAGGAGTAGCGGGAACTGGTCGAGCATGGAAGAATGGACGGCGGTGGGAACACTTCCATTCCAAGGAGCGGACCATGAGGCGGATTTGGTTGGTAGCAATGTTGGGAGCGTCGCTGGTGGCAACGGCGCATGCAGGCAAGCACAAGGTTGAGGCGAAGGCTGTAGCGGAGCAGCCGGTGGTGTGGACGGGATCGTGGGCCGCGGCGCCGATGGCCATCCTGCAAGCGCCTACTGTGGCGCTGCCTGCTCCGCAACCATCGCTGATGGATACTGCCGACGGGAAGACCTTCCGCGACGTGGTGCATCTGTCGCTGGGCGGGAGCCATCTGCGGCTGCGCCTCTCCAACGAGTTTGGTTCCGGGCCGCTGACGATTGGCGAAGTGCGTGTAGCCAAGAGCGCCGCAAAGGTGGGCGCGATGGACGCAATTCAACCGGGCAGCACACACAAGGTGACCTTCGGCGGCGTGGAGTCAGTGACGATTCCGGTGGGTGCGCAGGCGGTGAGCGATGCGGTGGAGATGCCGGTGACGGCCTTCGACAATCTAGCTGTAAGCGTTTACCTGCCGGAGCAAGGGCAGGTGGCGGTGACATACCACGGGTCGGCAGTGTCGTCGAACTTCATCGCGGAGGGCAATGCGTACGATGCGGAGAACTTGTCGGGCGCGAAGCTGGTGAGGTCGTGGTATCTGCTGAAGGGCGTGGATGTGGAAGGAGGGGCGGGAGCGGTGGTTGCGTTCGGTGATTCCATCACGGACGGGGCAGCGTCAACAGTGGACGCGAACCATCGCTGGCCGGATGTTCTGGCGGCGCGACTGCAGGCGAACGCGGCGACGGCGAAGTTGGGCGTGCTGGACTTGGGCATCGGGGGAAACCGCATCTTGAACGACAGGACGGGGCAAAACGCGCTGGCGCGATTCGACCGAGATGTGCTGGCACAGTCGAATGTGAAGTATGTGATTGTGTTGCTAGGCATCAACGACATCGGGCATAACCACAACGCGCAGACGCCGGCGGACAAGGTTACGGCGGAGCAACTACTGTGGGGGCTGGGGCAGATGGCGGTGCGAGCGCACGCGCGCGGGCTGAAGTTATACGCAGCGACGCTGACGCCGTACTTGGGCGCGAAGTACCAGGACGACGAAGGGCAGAAGATGCATGAGGCAGTGAACGTGGCGCTGCGGGCGGGTACGCTGGGCTTTGACGGTGTGATTGACTTCGACAAGGTGACGGAGGATCCGGCGCATCCAGGTGTCTTTCTGCCAGATTACGACAGCGGAGACCATCTGCATCCGAAGGACTCTGGATACAAGGCGATGGGTGAGGCGATTGACCTGAAGCTATTCCAGTAATGTGCCGTGGCGATTGCGTTACGGAACGGTGAGCAGCGCTGCGGAGCCGTCGGCAACAGTGAGCGTGTAGACACCATCAGAGGGTGTGACGGAGCTGGAGGATGGGGTTCCGGTGAGCAGGCCGTTGGTAGTTCCGTTGAAGGTCTGGCCGGCGAGGTAGATGTTGGAGGTCTCGCTGACGCCGCTGGTTCCGGTGAGCGTGGTGAGTGTTCCAGTGGTGGTGTAGCTGGAGCCGAGGTTCAGGGCGACGGTGTGGGAGTTCGACGTGCCGTCGGTGTCTTTCTCGAGGATCATGACGCGGACGACGCTGGAGTTGTCGATGGTGGCCCAGACTTTCATGTTGCCGCTGGCCTGCGTGATGGTGACGGGGATGGGCTTGGCGCCATTCTGGATGGCCTGCGCGAAGAAGAGCAGTCCGTAGTAGGGAGCGTAGACGGTGGTGGAGCCGCCGCTGGTGAGGTAGGCGATGTCGTAGGGATTTGCGCCGCTGGTGGAACCGCCGGAGTGGATATTGAACCCGGCGACGCCGGCAGACTTGCCTTCGAAGAGTGTGTCAATGAGCCAGAGGGAGGCAGCGAGCGTGTTGCTGACGCCGGAGGTGCCGCTGCAGGCGACGGAGTTCATCTCTCCCATGCGGACGGGTGTTGTGCCCATGGTCTGCACCAGGGGAGCGAAGCGGGCGTAGAAGCGGTGCGCGGCGGAGTCCACAAGCTGGTTGGCGATTGTAGGTGTGCCGCTACATGCGCTCTGGGCGTAGCGGTGCGCGGTGAAGCTGGCAAGCTGTCCGCTGAGCAGCGACTGGACGGCCGGGTTGCCGGGGTCCCAACTGTTGCCGGCCTCGGCGGTGGCGATAAAGCCGGGGGCGGTGACGGAGCCTGACATGGCCTGCAGGTAGCCGGCGGACTCGGTGAGGTAATCCGGGAAGGTCCAGTTGCCGTCGCGGTAGCCGCTGGAGACGTAGGCATCGGGTTCGTTGTCGAGCTCAATGCCGAGAATATTGGAGGCTCCGAGCGCAGTCTCTACTTTTTGCACGATGGTGTTGTAGGAGGAGGGCTGGTAGTTGCTGGAGGTGGTGAAGTAGAACTTGGGCGAAGTGGTGACGCTGTTGTAGGTGAACGTGGCACCGGTTGTGAGCGCAGCCATTTGATTGATGTTGGAGTTGCTGGTGGAGGTGGAGATGGTGGTGCGGATGCTGGGCGAGCCGACGTAGGGTGCGAAGTTGCGCAGGAGGTTGATGAATCCCGGATTGGTGCTGGAGCCTGTGCCCGTGAACTCCTGCAGGGTGGTGGAGGATGGCGCGGAGAGGCCGATGTAGTAGGAGGGAAATGCCGCACCCGGACTGGCGGGATTGATGGTGGCAGTCTCGGTGGTGTTGGGACGCAAGGTGAGTACGACGGTGTTGGAGTGCACGAGGCTGCCGCTGGTTCCGGTGACGGTAAGGGAGTAGGTACCGGCAGTGACGCTGCTGGATGAGTTGAGTGTTATGGAACTGGAGTAGGAGCCGCCGGGAGCGAGCGAGAGCGTGAGGCTGCTGGATGGACTGGTGGTGACGCCGGAGGGCAGGCCGCTCCATGTGACCTTGACGTTGCCAGTGAAGCCGCCGACACCACCAGCGTAGACATCAATCGTTGCGGAGCTGCTGGCGGCGAGAGCGATGGTGTTGGTGTTGGAGAGGACGAAGTCCTGCGTCTGGCTGCCGAGGTTGACCACGAGCGGCGCGTTGTGGGTGACGGAGCTGTAGCTGGAGGCGACGGTGGCCGTGGTGTTGCCGTTGACGAGTCCGGAGCCGGCGGTAAGGGTGACCGTCTGCGGGCTGTTGGCGGTGACAGTAAAGGAGCTGGGCGAGGCGGTGACGCCGGAGGGCAGGCCAGTGACCTGCGCGCTGACTGAGGCGTTACTGCTGAAGCCGTTCAGGTTGTTGACCGAGACGGTGACGCTCTGGCTGGAACCAACTACTAGACTGACGGCGGTGGGTGAGAGCGTAAGGCTGTAATCGGACGGGGTGCCGACGCTGAGAGTGATGGTAGCGGTGTGCGAGGCGGAGCCGGAGGTTCCGGTGATGGTGACGGTGGAGACGGCGCTCGATGCGCCGGAGCTGGCGGTAAGCGTGACGACGGCTGGGATGCCCGGAGTGACGGTGTAGCTGGAGGAATCGGAGGTGACGCCGGAGGGCAGTCCGCTGAGGGTGGCGGTCACGGTGCCGGAGAATCCGTTGAGCGCGGCGGCAGTGATGTTGAAGGTGGCCGAGGATCCTGTAGAGACGGGAACGCTCTGCGGGTCGGCGGAGATGGAGAAGTCTGGCGGGTTGCCGACGGTGAGAGTAAGCGATGCGTACTGTGTGAGAGAGCTGGAGGTTCCAATGGCGGTGACGGTGGCGATAATGGAGGCGGCACCGGAGGCGGCGGTGAGGGTGACGGTGGTGGGCACGCCAACGGTGAGAGCGTAGCTGGACCTGTCGGCGGTGACGCCTGTGGGCAGACCGCTGAGCGTGGCCGTTACGGAAGAACTGAAGCCGTTGGATGGATTGGCGGTGATGGTGAAGGTCTGCTGCGAACCGGAGTTGATGGTAAGGTTTTGCGGGCTGAGTGTGAGCGAGAAGTTGGGCGCTACCGCGCTGGCAAGGGGCAGCGAGCCGAGGCGGTTGTTCATGGGGGCGGTGCCGAGCGGCGTGTAAGCAGGGACTGCGGCGCCGACGATTTCGGAGAGAATCGTAGCGCCGGTTACAGCATCGGGAATCCACACGTTGCCCGCACCATCAATGGCGAGACTCCGTACGCTGGCGGCACTCGTGGAGGCGCCGGTGAAGGCCGTGTAGCCGCCGGGCACAGAGCCTGCAGTCGTACCGGGCGTGATGGCTGTGCCGCTATTGTTGAACTCCGAGACCGTGAAGTAGCTTGTTGAGCCTATGGTCACGGGCGAACCGTTGGCGACCCAAACGTCCCCTGCCCCGTCCACAGCCATGTACTGCGCGTTGTTCAGGCCGCCACCGGTGAAGGCGCTGGGAGTGCTGGAGCCGACGGGTAGCTCGTTGAGTGTGGTGGCGCAGGGAAACCAGACGTTGGATGCGTGGTCGATGGCCACATCGTAGGCGGGAGTTCCGGTTCCGGTGTAGGTATTGGCCAGCGTGTAGGCGGTGGGCAGCGAGGGCGTGCCGCTGTAACTGCCCGGCACCATCTCTGCGATGGTGCAGTTGGTGTAGCCCGCTACCCAGATGTTGCCAGAGTTGTCGCTGTGGAGGCCTCGCGCCCCGGTAGTGCCGCTGGTAGTGGTGGCCGCGTTGGAGAGAGTCGCGGAGGTTGTGTTGATGTTGGGCGAAGTGGTGCTGCCTAGATTCTGAAAGGCATTCAGCGGATACTTGGGCGTGCTGATGCCGGTACAGTCGTAGAGCGCGGAGAGGCTAGTGTCGAGGGTGAGGCCACCAGGCGCGCAACTGGTGGCGGCGGCGTACTTGGTGACGGAGGTGGTGACAGCGGGGTTGAAGACGGCAAGGTCGTTGGTGCCGGTGATTCGGTTGGAGACCCAGATGTAGCCGGAGTTGTCCACCAGAATGGCGGTGGGGCTGCTGTAGTTGCCCGAAGTGTTGGCGAGATACGCACTGCCGGCGTTGAGCGATTGGCCGGTGGGGCTGATGCCGGCGAGGCCCATGGTACCGGAGTTGCCGATGACCCAGATCTGGCCGGAGGCGTCGAGTGCGAGGTTGGCGGGATAAGACAGGCCGAGGTTGGTGTAGGTGACGGCAAGGGTCCAGTCAAAGGGGGTGGTGGAGAGCGTGGACTGGAAGACGGGCTCGGGGGTGGTGAAACTGGAGTAGACGGTGCTGACGTTGTTGGAAGGGTTGAGGGCCATGTACTGAGCCATCTGTAGGGTGTCTGCGGCGAGGGTGAGGCCGGATGGAGTGACACCCGTGGAGGAGGCCGAGAGGTTGGAGCAGAGGGGCGAGTCGGCGGCGACGCCGTCGGTCTGCACACAACTGGCGAGGATGTTGGCAAGGGTGTTGATCTTGGCCGTGGGGACGGTGGCGTTGGTAATGGAGGATGGCGGGCCAGCGAGTCCGGTGGCGACGTTGGCCAGCGTGGCGGCGGTGGCGAAGGCATTCTTGAGGGCGGTGTAGCCGAGCGAGTTGGTGACGGTGAGCGCACCGGCGCTGATGGTTCCGACGGACGTGCCGATGTTGCCGCCGTTGGCGGCGGTGGTGCCGCTGACGCTGCCGATGGTGGCGGCTCCAACGCCGTTGCTGCCCTGCGCGGCCTGCGCAGCGCTGGAGAACTGCGCGGTGGCGAAGGCGGCGGCGATGGTGGTGACCTCGTCAATAATCAGGCCGGATTGCGAGGAGGCAGAGGAGCAGGCTCCGATGGCGGCCATCAGCGCTAGGTAGCTGTTGCCGGAGCTGCTGGTCCAGTTGGCGGTTGAGCCGAGGCCCGGGTTGCCGCCGGTAATGGTGAGATAGACGGGCATGTCAGCGGCGGGGCAGGTGTAGGAGCTGGACGAGAAGGAGAAGGTACCGCCACTGCCGGTGGTGGTTGTAGCCAGTGCGGTGGGCGTGGAGCCGAAGCCGGTGACGCCGGGATACCAGAGAGTGACGGTGGCACCGCTGACGGGAAAGTATCCTCCGTGGGCGACACCGTGGATGTCCACACCGGGCGTAGGGGGGGCGGCAATATTGGATACAGGCGCGAAGCCGCAACCGGTGAGGGCAGCGGCGACGGCGAGCATCAGGAGAACGAGAGAGCAGGCGAGGAGTGAGCTGCGGCGCAGTTTGGGCACGGCAGAGACGCCCGGAACGCCACGACGAAGGATATCGCCGCGCAAATCATGGAGGGGAGCAGTCATTAGTACGAACTATCATACTCCGCTGGGAGCGGAGTTGAGTAGAGGGTCATCGCGCGCGGTACGTGGCGGTTCTGGGCAAGAAGGAGGGCAAATTAGCGGCTACGGGGAAGCACTGCAAGTTGTGCAGAATCAATGGGTCGCGGGGCGAGCGGCACAGGAAAAGTTATGGGGGCGATAAGAGTTGGCTCTATTCGCCAAATGAGTGCGCGGACGTGTGATGCTTTCTTTACGTTCCGCTCATGTGACAGGTAACGGGCAGGCGGCAGCAATGAGTTGCACCGGCCCGTGGAGGTGTCTCAAGCGGTAAGCAGAAAGAAAGTGAATGAGCCAGCCGGAGCAGATAGCCGGCGACCCATCCCAAACTCAAGGAGCCAAGACACCATGCCAGAGACCAAAGCAACAGGCGAAATGAAAGCAACGCTCGGATTGACCGGGCTGACCAGCAACGCGATGGCGCTGATTGCACCGGGCGCCTTCCTGTGGCTGACCTTCTATATTCAGGCCACCACCGGAACCGGGGCGGCGAATACGTCCCCTGCCATGTGGATCGGCATTGTGGCCGCGCTTCTGCTCTGCCTAGCCACTGCGGTGAGCTACTCCGAGCTGGCCAAGCTGTATCCCGGCACCGGCAGCTCCTACTACTTTGCGGAGCAGGCTTTCCTGAGCAAGGACAAGCACTTCAAGTACGCGCGTATCTCCAAGTTCCTGGTCGGATGGGCATCGCACTTGTACTACTGGGTGTATCCAGGCGTGATGGTGGCCACGATGGGCATCTTCTGCGGTTACATTGTGGGCACGCTGTACCCGACGGTGATGAGCTCGTCGAACCCAGGACCGGTGTTCATGGCTCTGATTGCGGTGTTCTTCTCGTTCGCCTGCGCGTACGTTGCATACCGCGGCGTGAACGCGTCCACCAACGTGAATCTGGCCATCAACGTCATCCAGATCACGGCGTTGGTGGTGTTCTCGGTGATGGCGCTGCACTACCGCGCATCGCATCCGATTGGCTCCTACGCGCTGCAGTTCGACTCGACAACGGGATCCAGCTATGGGTACCAGTTCAAGACCACGTCGCAGTTGGTGGCCGGAGTTCCTACGGATGTCATCGTGCGCGACGCCAACCAAGTGCCGCAGCCTCTGCTGGACGCCAACGGGCAGCCGGTTCAGTTCAAGATCGACTATCCGGAGCGTGACGCGAGCGGGAACTTCCTGTCGCACCCGAGCGGCAAGTCGGTGATCGGCGTGCACAAGATGAGCTGGCTCTTTATTCAGGCGACGGTGGCCATCCTGATCCTGGTGGGCTTCGAGTCGGTGACGTCGATGGGCGGCGAGGCGAAGAACGCCACGCGCGATATTCCCATCGCGGTCATCCTGTCGCTGCTCATACAAGGGTCGTGCTACCTGTTTGAGTACTATGCAGCGAACTACTACCTGAACAACGGGTACTCGATGCAGAGCGCGAGCGGTTCGGCGGCTCCCATCGGCGACATGATGATTGTGGTCGGCGATGCGCTGCTGGGCCCCGGCCATGGACGCATGTTCATGCTGATTGAGGCCTTCACGGTGTTCCTTGCCATCTTCGGCACCACGCTTTCGTGCATGAACACAGCGGCGCGCGTGACCTACGCGATGGGCAAGGACGAGGAGGCGGGCGAGCACTTTGGCCTGCTGCACTCGGAGAAGCTGACACCACACAAGGCGATCTGGACGCTGGCGTTCATCTCCGCCATCGTGGGCATCGCCGGCGTATCGCTGGTGTTCGCAGGCGGAAGCGCGCCGACGGACGCGGTGATTGCGGCGCTACCGCACGGGCTGTTCAGCAGCGTGGGCTATTTGAGCAGCGCCAAGCTGGCGGCACTTCCCAACTCGCTGTTGACGGTAACGCTGACCTCCAACTTCGGAACGTTCATCCTGTACGGCTTCAGTAACCTGCTGTGCATGATTGCGTACAGCAAGCATCCGAAGTTCAGCTTCATCCGCCACGTCGCCATACCGCTGTTCGGCGTGCTGGCGAATCTGGCCTGCATGGTGTTCTACCTGGTAGGTCCGGTGTACGGCTACGGCAGCAAGAAGGAGCCCATCGTCGCGCTGATTATCGCGGGAGTGTGGGGTCTGTATGGCGGCATCTACTTCCTGAGCACGAGCAAGAAGAAGGGCAAGGAAGTGCTGCTGTCGAGCAAGCCGGCCTAAACTGAAACCAAGCCTCAAGGGGCGGCGGCCGGAGACGGCCGCCGCTCTTTGGTTTGTAAGAATTAAGACAACGCAAGAGAAGAACGAGCCGACATGTTGGAAGTGGAGTACTGCCAGCTTACGGATCCGGGCCCGACGCGGGCGAGGAACGAAGACTATCTGGGCGTAGTGGCGCCGGATACGGCGCAGGATGCGCGGAATCGCGGCTGGCTGTTGGCGCTGGCCGACGGTGTGGGTGGCCTGCGCATGGGATATGTGGCGTCGCGCACGGCGGTGGAGTCTGTGAAGGACGGCTACCGGCGCGCGCCGGACGGCGAGATGCTGACGACGACGATGGCCCGGCTGGTGCAGCAGGCCAACACGGCGGTGCATGCGGCGGCGCGGGAGGCGGGGCCGGACGGGTCGGGGATGGCGACGACGCTGGTGATGGCGGCGCTGCGCTACGACCGCGCAGTGATTGCGCATGTGGGAGACTCGCGCTGCTACCACATCCGCGGGGAGCGGGTGACGTTTGTGACCAGCGACCATACGATTGTGAACGAACAGCGGCTGATGGGGCTGATTACAGTGCAGGAGCAGGAGGAGTCTGGCATCTGCCACATTCTGAGTCGGGCGCTGGGCACGGAGCTGTTTGTTTCGCCGGAGATCTCGGAGGTGTCGCTGATGAAGGACGACCTGCTGTTACTGTGCTCCGACGGGCTGCACAACGGCATGAAGGACGCGGATCTAAGGCGGATGGTGGCGACGGGAGGCTCGCTGGAAGAGATGGGGGCGAGGCTACTGCAGCACGGGCTGACCGAGTATGGCGAGGATAATACGTCGCTGGTGCTGGCGCGGGTGCTGGACGTGGAGCGGACGGCGATGTACCGCGGGCGGCAGTACAAGGCTCGCTGAGCGCTCAGGGCCTCGGGCGATGGACTCTTTTACGTATTTCGTGATGATTTTTATGGCATCTTTACCGGAACCTCTGTTCTCCTAATACTGTGATTAAAGAGCTAGAAGTAGGGACACAACTGGACCACTACCGCATCGAGTCGTGCGTTGCGACCAGCGGCATGTCCAGTATCTACCGCGCAACGGACGAGCGCGACGAGCGGGTGGTGGCCATCAAGGTGCCACATCCGGAGATGGAGTGCGATTCGGTGCTTTTCGAGCGGTTCCGGCGCGAGCAACACATCGGGCAGACGCTGGACCATCCGGGCGTGATGAAGGTGCTGGAGAGCGAGAAGTACAGCCGCGTCTATATGGTGATGGAGTGGGTGGAGGGCAAGCTGCTGCGAAAGATTCTGCAGGAGACGCCGAAGCTGCCGGTAGAGCGGGCGGTGAAGCTTACGGTGCGGGTGCTGGAGGCGCTGGAGTACTGCCACGCGCATGGCGTGGTGCACCGCGACATGAAGCCGGAGAACGTGATGGTGGATCCGGAAGACCAGATCAAACTGATTGACTTCGGGATTGCGGGCGACGCGGCGGCACGGCGGCTGACGTACGCCAACTTCTCGCAGACGCTGGGGACGCCGGACTACATCTCTCCGGAGCAAGTAAAGGGCAAGCGGGGCGACGCGCGCAGCGACGTGTTCTCGATGGGCGTGATGCTGTACGAGATGGTGACGGGAACCACGCCATACACGGGAGTCAACGCGTTTGTGGTGATGAACGACCGGCTGCTGAACAGCCCAAAACCGCCACGGGAGATTGACCCGGAGATATCGCCGGTTTTGCAGGAGATCATCTACCGCGCTCTGGAGAAGGAGCCGCAGAACCGGTACGCGACGGCACGCGAGTTTGCCTTCGATCTGGAGCATCCGGACAAGGTGACGGTGCAGGATCGCGCAGAGATGAAAAACTGGCACAAGAAGAAATCAGCGTGGCCGGGCAAGCTGCTGAAGTACGGCCTACTGGCGCTGATTCCGATTGTGATTCTGGGGCTGATGTTTCTGGTGGCGAAGCGGTAGGCTTGACGCACTAACGCGCGAATCCAAAGACAAGTGAACCCCTGTGCGAAAGTATCTACCGCAGGAAGAAGTCGTCGGCGTGGATGACGAACTCGGGATAGGCACCGGCGCCTAGCTCATGCATGTCCATGCCGACGCGCTCGCCTTCTGGGGCGACGCGATGGGGCGTGAAGCGTCCGATGAGCCAGTTGAGCGCGTAGGTGAGCGGCAGAACGAAGCCCAGCAGGGTGGCGATGCCGACCAACTGGGCGAGGATCTGTCCACCGCGGGGGGCGCCGGTGTAACCGAGCAGGCCGAGTGCGAGCAGGCCCCAGAGTCCGCCGCCGGCGTGGACGGTGATGGCACCGGTGGGGTCGTCGGCTCCGCAGTAGAGTTCCAGAAGCTCGGCCAGTGGAGGCACGGCGCAGCCAATGAACGCGCCGGCCAACAGTGCAGCGAGGGGTGATACCCAGGCACAGATGGCGCTGCTGGTAACTAGTCCAGCCATCCAGCCGTTGGCGCAGAGCGAAGCATCGGGCTTGCCGAAGCGAAGGCTGGTGACCGTGAGCGTGGCGAGGAAGGCTCCGGAGGCTGCGAGCAGGGTGTTGGCGGCGATGAGGGGAATGGAGGAGGCAGTAACGCCGCCGAAGAGGATGGCGCCAGCACCGTTGAGGCCGAACCATCCGGCCAGGGCGAGAAGGCCACCGTAGAGGGCATAGACCATGTTGTGACCCGGAAAAACGGAGGGAGGATGGCCGATATGGTACTTGCCGTGGCGGGAGCCGGCCAGCCATACGATGGCCAGCGCTGTGAGGCCACCGGTGGCGTGGATGGCGCCGGCGCCAGCGGCGTCGAGGAATCCTTTGCCCATCCCAAAGCGGGTGCCAAGCTGGGTGAGCCAGCCTCCGCCCCAGGCCCAGTGGGCGAAAAGCGGATAGGTGATGGCGGCGAAGAGGGCGGCGGAGACAGCGCCGGCGCGGAGACGCCAGCGATCGGCACCGGCACCCCAGGGAATGATGACGGCCAAGCCGACGGCGAAGATTTGGAAGAGCGCGGCCAGACCGGCCGGGGAACCTTGAATCTGCCAGCGGCGGAGACCGAGGGGAAGAGCGGCAAGCCATCCAAAGGATTGGCCCTTGATGAGGATGGAGTGCTGCGGCAGGCCAAAGTAGCCGGTGAAGGAGAATCCGATGATGGTGTAGACGACGGCGGCCACGGCGATGAGGAGCACGGAGCCGAGCATGGCCTGGGCGGCGCTGCGCACACGACCGAGGCCGGCGTTGAGAAGGGCCACGCCGGCCAGCGCAAGCGGGATGAGAAGAACTAGCACACAGCAGAGTGCGTAGTTGAGGTCGAAGGGCTGAACGGCAGGGTTCATCGCGAGACCTCGCGGGAGTCGTATTGTGCGCGGACGAGCAGGCCGAGGCCTAGGAGTTCGACCAACAGGCCGGCCAGGATAAAGGCGTCGCGTGCGGCTGCGGCGGGCAGCACGACCAGCGCTGCCAACACCAGCAGCCAACCTACGAAGAGAAGGATGAGGCCGGGAACTTTCATAGCCGATGCAACTGATGATACCCGATGAAGTTCGAGTAAAAGCAGTTATGTGGCGGATAAAATACTTGAATGGAGCAATGTGGGTGAGGCTGCGGCTGCGTTTACACCCACAAAACGGCTCAGGTTGCCGTAACCGGTTGGATGCGAAAGAATTGAATGAGCGTCGCCCAATCGCGGGAGACGGGAGCCCCATGGAGAACCCCAGAGAGCATAATCCGCACAGCTTCCAACTGACGCTGGACAGCGCGCGGCGGACGATGCTGTTCCGCGAGATTGTGCAACTGGCGATGGACAGCTTCCGCGCCAGCAAGGTGCGTATGCTGCTGACCATGCTGGGCATGATCATAGGGAGCGCCAGCATCATTCTGGTGGTGACGATTGGGCTGACCGGTAAGCAGTACGCGCTGAACCTGATCCAGAGCATCGGGCCGAACATGATTGAGGTGATGTATCAGGGCGGCAGCGTGGCGGGGCCGAACAATACCTCCTCGCCCGACTACCTGAACAGCTCGGACATGGACGCGGTGAACCAGCAGGTGGCGGGGATTGTGGCCAGTTCGCCGATGCTGGAGATGCGCGACCGCGTAAGCATGGGCAACGGCGTGCAGAAGGAAGCGATGGTGCTGGGGGTGTCGCCGGGGTACAAGGCGGTGCGCAACTTGGCGGTGCTGAGCGGGCGATTCTTCGACGACCAAGATGCATTCACGCACGCCAAGGTGGCCATCATCAACCTGCCTTTTGCGCGAGCGCTGTTCGGCAATGAGTACGAGGCGGTGGGCAAGAGCTTCCGGCTGAGCGGAATACCGTTTGAAGTGATCGGGGTGTTCAAGGAGAGCGTGGACACCTTCGGCCAATCGGAGATTGAGGAGCAGACAATTCTGATTCCCTACCCTGTGGGGCGGTACTTCACGGGCACGGACCAGGTGAAGGAGATCTTCTTCTCGGTGGCGGACTCGAGCATGGTGATACCGGACTCAGCCGAGGTGGCGCGTATCATCCAATCGCGGCATCGGCCCACGTCGGTGTACAAGGCGTTCAACCTGACGCAGGTGCTGACGGTGATGGCGCAAATTGCCAACTTGCTGACGGTGACGTTGACGCTGGCGGCGGCCATCACGCTGATTGTGAGCGGGGTGGGCATCATGAACAGCATGCTGGCAACAGTGAACGCGCGCATCAAGGAGATCGGCATCCGCAAGGCGATGGGGGCGACGGCGCGGGAGATACGGCTGCAATTTCTGGTGGAAGCTGTGTTTATCTCGCTGTGCGGCGGCGTGGTGGGGACGATTGTGGGGCTGGCGATTCCCTTCTCGGCATCCATCCTGACGCCGTTGAAGATACCGATTTCAGGGTGGTCGGTGGTGATTGCGCTGGCGACGTCGGTGATTGTGGGCGTAGTGTTCGGAACGGTGCCGGCCAACCGAGCGGCTCAACTGGATCCAGTGGAGACACTGAAGTATGAGTAAGGAGCCGCAAGGATGAGCACGGGCAAAGCACGGGTGCTGGACGGAGTGTCCATCGCCGCAACCATCAAGAGCGAGGTGGCCGCCGAGCTGGCCGCGATGCGGCGGGCCGGCGTGACGCCGGGCTTGGCCGTGGTGCTGGTGGGCGATGTGGCGGCGTCGCAGATTTACGTGCGCAGCAAGGTGAAGGCGTGCGGCGAACTGGGAATCTATAGCGACATGATGGTGCGATCGGCTACGACTACCACTGAGGAGTTGGTGGAGATTGTGGCGGGGCTGAACGCACGGGCGGAGATTGACGGCATACTGGTGCAACTGCCGCTGCCGAAGCACGTGGACACACGCAAAGTGCTGGACGCGATCGACCCGGCGAAGGATGTAGACGGGTTGCATCCGATGAACGTGGGCTGCCTGCAGACGGGGCGACCGGCGTTGGCGCCATGCACTCCGGCGGGAATCATCGAGATGCTGAAGCGTGAGCGCATCCCCATCAGCGGGCAACACGCCGTGGTGGTGGGACGCAGCGACTTAGCGGGCAAGCCAGCGGCTATTTTGCTGTTGGCGGAGAACGCGACGGTGACGATCTGCCACAGCAAGACGCGCGACCTGGGCGCGGTGACGCGGACGGCCGACATTCTGGTGGCGGCGATCGGGATTCCCGGGTTTATCACGGCGGAGATGGTAAAGCCGGGCGCGGTGCTGGTGGACGTGGGAATCAACCGCATCAGCGAACGTGCGGAGTTCGAAAAGTTTTTCGCCCGGGATGCGGAGCGTGAGGCGGGGTTCGCCAAGCGCGGATACACGGTCATCGGCGACATGGATCCGCGAGCGTTTGAGGTGAGCGGGGCGTACACGCCGGTTCCGGGTGGAGTGGGGGCGCTGACCATCGCGATGCTGATGTCGAACACCGTGTGCGCCGCCAAACAGCGCCGCGGAGCGAGGTAGCCGCGATGCTGCGCGTGGGGCTGACCGGCGGGCTGGGCAGCGGCAAGAGCACGGCCGGTGAGATGTTCTGTGCGCTGGGGGCGCACGTGCTGGACGCCGACGACGTGGGCCGCACGATGATGCAGCCGGGGCACGCGGTCTACGACGAGATTGTGCGGAGGTTCGGTGACGGCGTTCTGCTGCCGGCGAATAACAAGGGTGTGCGACAACTGGATCGCGCGGCGCTGGCGAGGGTGGCGTTCGCAGGCGAGCGAATCGAGGAGCTGAACGCCATCGTGCATCCTGCGGTGATTGAAGAGCAGTTCCGTTGGGCAGAGGAGATTGAGCGGCGAGAGCCTGCGGCAATCTGCATTGTGGAGTCGGCGCTGATTTTTGAGACCAAGTACGGTGGCACTGCGGAAGGTACGTCCTTCCACGGCGATAGCGAGGACCTCGAGATTGCGGCGGCAGTTAAGACGGCGGCGTGGCGGCGATTCGACCGGCTGGTGCTGGTGACGGCACGCGACGAGGTGAAGGTCGCACGTTTTGTGGCACGGGCGGCGACGGGGAGCAAGCTGTCGCGTGAGGAGCGGGCAGAGCTGGAGGAGGACGCGAAGCGGCGTCTGGCGCTGATGCTGCCCGACGCGGTGAAGTCTCCGCTGTGCGATTATGTGGTGGACAACAACAGGGACCGCGCGGCGCTGGAGGCGGCGGTGAGGCGTGTTTACGTGGCGCTGGTGAGTTCGGAGCGAGTGGCGCGGCGCTGACATACGGGTTGGCGGATACAGGGTTAAAATCAATTCAAGAGTCGGCGCGAACATGCGCTGCGTGGATATCTTGGCTGAGGTTGGAATGAGTGAATCGGTGATAAAACTACGTCGCATCGTACTGGCACTGCTCATTGTGGGCGTCTTTTGTTACGCGACCACGCATGCCTCACCTTCGGGGGCGCTGTCGGGCTGGCTGGAACGGCTAGGAACGAACGGATTGCTGCGCGGAGCGTCCGCTACGCTGCACTTGCAGGAGGCGGACGCGCAGCCGGCGTTCGACGCCGAGGAACAGAACAACATTGCGGTGTACAAGAAGGCACTGCCGTCGGTGGTGAACATCACTTCGACGGCGGTGGCGTTCAACTTCTTTCTGGGGCCGGTGCCGCAGCAGGGACAGGGGTCGGGCTTCGTCATTGACAAGCAGGGGCACATCCTGACCAACAACCATGTGATTGACAATGCGCAGCGCGTGGAGGTGACTCTGAGCGACCAGCACAAGTACAAGGCGCAGGTGGTGTGCGTGGACAAGGGACATGACCTGGCGCTGCTGCAGATCAACGCGCCGAACCTGGTGCCGGCGACACTTTCAGACTCCAGCGGGCTGGTGGTGGGACAGAAGGTGTACGCCATCGGCAATCCGTTTGGGCTGAACGGCACGATGACGCGCGGCATCATCAGTTCCATACGCTCCATCAGCGGAGCGGAGGGCGCGCCGATTGATAATGCTATCCAGACAGACGCGGCGATTAACCCGGGCAACAGTGGTGGGCCGCTACTGAACTCGCGCGGTGAAGTGATCGGGGTGACGACGATGATTGCCTCGAACGGCGCAGACCAGAGTTCGGGGGTGGGATTTGCGATTCCCATCAACACGGCCAAGGCGGTGCTGGACGACTTTGCCAAGTACGGGCGGGTGCGGCGGCCGACGCTGGACGTTGTGACTCTGCCCATCGGGCCGGATCTGGCCGATGAGCTGGGGCTTGCTGCCGACTACGGCGTGCTGATCCAGCGAACGCTGCCGGGCGGCGCGGCCGAGCGCGCGGGCCTGCGCGGCGGCAACCAGAAGGCGTATCTGGGCAACACGCCGGTGAATCTGGGCGGCGATTTGATTGTGGCGATTGACGGACGGACGATTGCGTCGCCGCAGGACATCTCCAATGTGATGAACTCGCATCATTCGGGCGACACGGTACGCGTAACTGTTTACCGTGGGCGCAAGCGCTTGGATGCGGACGTGATGCTGAGCGAAGCGCACGGCGAGAGCGGAAACCAGATCTGATTGCTAGTGAGCCGAGACATCGCCGCGTATGACGCGGGCGATGGCCTCAGTGTAGGCGATGTGCTCTTCGACGAGGATGCGGGCGGCGAGGGTCTCCTCGGTGTCTCCGGGGAGCACCGGCACCTTGCGCTGCAGGATGATGCGGCCGTGGTCCACCTGCTCGTCCACAAAGTGCACCGTACAGCCGCTCTCTGTGGCGTGGGCATCGAGCGTCTGCTGCTGCGGGTGCAGTCCGGGATAAAGCGGCAACAGCGACGGATGGATGTTGAGGATGCGGCCCCGGAAGGCCGCGATAAAGTCGGGCGAGAGCACGCGCATATAGCCGACCAAGATTATCAAGTCTACATTGTAGGCGCGTAGGATGCGGATGAGCTCAGCATCGTGCTCCTCACGCGTGCGGCCTTTGGAGACGGCGAGCGCGGTGGGAAGGCCGAGGGATTGCGCGGCGGCGAGGCCGGGGACATCGGCGACGTTGCTGATGACGACGGCAATCTCTGCGCCGGGCAGGCGGCCAGTGCGGATGGAGTCCGCGATGGCGAGAAAGTTGGAGCCTCGGCCGGAGAGCAGTACGCCGAGGCGGGTCGCGCTTCCCTTCCCGCTGGCTGCTCCGGTGCTGGATGGAGATTGTGACATGGGGATGGATGAGGTGCTGAGCGCTAGACGAGCTGGACGCGGCGGTCGCCCTTGACGATGCGCCCAATGATGCTGTGTTTTTCTCCGGAGCGGTTGAGGAGGGAGCGTACGCGCTTGGTGTGTTCGGCCGAAACGACAACGACCATGCCGATGCCCATGTTGAAGGTGCGGAACATTTCGTCGCGTTCCACGCTGCCCAGCGACTGCAAGTGGCTGAAGAGCGGCGGAACGGTCCAGGAGGATGTTTCAACGAGCGCGGCGGTTCCTTTGGGCAGGATGCGTGGCAGGTTGTCGAGCAGGCCGCCGCCGGTGATGTGGGCCATGCCGCGAACTAGCTTTTCAGCGGTGAGCTTCTTGATGGCGGGGAGGTAGCTCTTGTGAGTGCGCAGCAGGGCGGCGCCGGCCTTGTCGCGGATGGCGTTGACGTACTGGTCAGGGGCGTAGCCGGCCGTCTCGAAAAAGAGCTTGCGGGCGAGCGAGTAACCGTTAGTGTGCAGGCCGTTGGAGTGCAGGCCGACGAGGACGTCGCCGGGCTCGATGGCGGAGCCGGTAATGAGGTCGGCGCGATTGACGACGCCGACGATGGTGCCGGCCAGGTCGTACTCGCCGTCGACGTAGAAGCCGGGCATCTGCGCGGTCTCTCCGCCGATGAGCGCGCAGCCGTTGGCTTTGCAGGCGGTGGCAAGGCCGCTGACGACCTGCTCGATGACGGAGCCATCGAGCTTGCCGGTGGCGAGGTAGTCGAGGAAGAAGAGGGGTATGGCGCCTTGCACGGCGATGTCGTTGACGCAGTGGTTGACGAGGTCTGCGCCTACGGTCTGGTGGATGCCGAGCTGGAATGCGACTTTAAGCTTGGTGCCAACTCCGTCGGCGCTGGAGACCAGCACGGGGTCGGGATACTTGATTAGGTCGAGAGCAAAGAGGCCGCCGAAACCGCCGATGTCGGAAAGTACTTGGCGGTTGAAGGTCTTCTGGGCGAGAAACTTGATGCGCTGTTTGGATTTGTCGCCCGCGGAGATGTTGACGCCGGTGTCGGCGTAGCGAACCGGCTTGCGCTGGGTTGTAGGTGTGACGGGTCCGCGCTTGGCTGCCAAATGCCGCTCCTTGGGGGAAGTGTTTGCGGTGGGCTCCGGAACCAAATCCGGAGAGAGTCCAGTCTAGCAAAGGGTCTGTGGATGCCGTGTGCAACCGCTCACAACCGTATGTGAGCGGTTCTCCTATACTGATGAAGATGAGCGGAACACTGAGCAAGCAGGGGCGGTCGCGGGAGTTGCGGCGGCGCGCGGAGCAAATTTTTCCGGGCGGAGTGAACTCGCCGGTGCGGGCGTTTGGCGCCGTGGGCGGCGGCGCACCGATGATTGCACGAGCCGAGGGCGCGTATCTATACGACGCCGACGGGAACAAGTACATCGACTATGTGGGATCGTGGGGACCGATGATTCTTGGGCACGCCGCGCCGCGTGTGGTGGAGGCGATACGACGGACGGCTGGCGATAGCGCGAGCTTTGGCGCCAGCACGGCGTCGGAAAGCGAGCTGGCTGAGTTGATTCGGCAACTGATGCCGGCAGTGGAGAAGCTGCGCTTTGTGAGCAGCGGCACCGAGGCGTGCATGGCGGCGATACGGCTGGCGCGCGGGTTCACGGAGCGGAAGTTCGTCATTAAGTTCGAGGGTTGCTACCACGGGCACGCCGACGCGCTGCTGGTGAAGGCGGGCAGCGGCGTGGCGACGTTCGGGATTCCCGGGTCGGCGGGCGTGCCGGAGGAGACGGCGCAACACACGCTTGCCCTTCCCTACAACGATGTGGCTGCGGTCGAGGAGGCGTTCCGACTGCATACGGACGCCATCGCATGCGTGATTGTGGAGCCGGTAGTGGGCAACATGGGCGTGGTGACGCCGAAGGCAGGGTATCTGGATGCGCTGCGCAATATCACGGCTGAGAACGGCGCGCTGCTAATTCTGGATGAGGTGATGACGGGGTTCCGCGTGGCACCGGGAGGCGCGCAGCAGCTCTACGGCGTGCGGCCGGATTTGGTGACAATGGGCAAGATTGTGGGCGGAGGACTGCCTGTGGGCGCGTTCGGCGGGCGCGCGGAGATTATGGACAAGCTGGCGCCGCTGGGGCCGGTCTATCAGGCTGGAACGCTGAGCGGAAATCCGCTGGCGATGGCCGCAGGAATTACCACTTTGAGTGAATTGATTGCGGGCGGCGCGGAGCTTTACGCGCGTTTGGAGGCAACGACGAAGGCCGTGGCCGAGGGCGTGGCCAACGCGGCGCAGTGCCAGAAGATAGCGCTGACGACCAGCCGCGTGGGTTCGATGTTCACGTGGTTCTTTACTCCGGATCCGGTGACGGACTGGGCGACGGCGGCGAAGTCGGACACAAAAGCATTTGGCTCATTCCACCGCGCCATGTTGGATGCGGGCGTGTGGCTGCCGCCATCGCAGTTTGAGGCGGCGTTTGTGAGCGCGGCGCACACACAGGCCGAGGTGGATGCGACGGTAGTGGCCGCACGTAGGGCGTTTGGGGCGATGGAGCCAACGAAGTAGCGCGGCACCTGTGAATATTTTTTTGTTGGATTCAAGCCCAAACTTGGGGCGTGACAAAGCGCGTCTCTGTATTGGATGACTGTTGCTCGAGCAGCAGGCGGACGGCCTCGACGGTAGCGCGGCGGTTGGTGCCGAAGGCGCGGTGGCTGCCATCGTGCAGCAGAATGTTGGAGCCGCGGAAGCGAATTGTGTTGCGTGCGATGCCACGCTGGATATTGGAGAGAATCTGCGCTGCTGTTATTCCCTGCTGCCAGTCGTAGGCGGTGACGTTCCACATGACGGGCGCGAGTCCGAGAGAGAGGGCGATACGCAACGTGGCAGGACGGCGGTATCCGAAGGGACAGCGCATGAAGCTGACGGGCGCGCCGATGGCGTCTTCGATGGCGGTGTTGCAACGGATGAGTTCTTCTCGGATGCGTGCGGAGGAACAAAGAAACAGATTGGGATGTGTCTCGGTGTGGTTGCCTATAAGGTGGCCGGCGGCGGCGATGGCGCGGAGAGTCTGCGGACGCTGCCGGACGTAGCGGCCGACAACGAAGAAGGTGGCGCGAACCTTTTGGCGGGCGAGCACGTCAAGGAGTAATTGAGTCTCGGGGTCATTGGGGCCGTCGTCGAAAGTAAGAGCGAGTTGGTTCGGGTTGCTTCCGGCGATGATAGTGCTGCCGAAGAGTTGCGAGGTGGGGCAGGCGGCGGCGTAGGAGGCTACGCCGGCCGCGACCGTGGCCACGCCAGCAGCGGTAAGTGCCGGAACGAGCATGGGTTCAGTCTAGTGCATGGGGTGGAACCAAGATGGTTACTGGCGCTGGGGCGAAGGGGAGGGTATCTTCGTATTTTATTCGCTAATTATGACGAGCTTATTCAACACGCCACGAACGATTGCAGTTGAAGGCCCCCTGCGGGTGGGCAAGTCCACGCTGGCGCGGCTGCTGGCCGAGAGGCTGAAGGCACGGCTACTGCTGGAGCCGGAGGAGAATCCGTTTCTGGATCGCTTCTACAAGCAGGAACCGGGGATGGGGTTCGCCACGCAGATGTGGTTCCTGATGGAGAGATACGAGCGGCTGAAGAGCGCACAGCAGGAGCAGGGCGTGGTGGAGCAGACGCTGGTGACGGATTTCATCTTTGCCAAGGACAAACTGTTTGCTTGTCTGAACTTGAGTGATGCTGAGCTGGCGGTGTACGAGCGCTACTATGAGACGCTGCGCGGGGAAATTGCACCGCCGGAACTAATCGTCTATCTACAGGCAAAACCAGGGGTTCTGCGCAAGCGACTGAAAAAAATGGCCTTACCGGGAGAGCGTGCTGTGAGCGAGGAATATATCACGCGGGTGGCGGCGGCGTATGAGCACTTCTTCTTCCACTACCAGGGGGGGAGCCTGCTGGTGGTGGACACGAGCGAGATTGATTTTGTGAACAACGCGGGGCATCGCGAGCAGTTGCTGGCGCGGCTGGAGCAGCCGGTGAACGGCACACAGTACTTCCGGCCGTAAACCTAACGACTACAACTACTTCAGACCTTTGATGTAGGCGAGGACTTCCTCGGCATGGCCGGCGGGTTTGACGTCTTCGAAGATGTGGAGGATGCGGCGGTCGGGGCCGATGACGTAGGTGGTGCGCGCGACACCGGTGACGGGCTTGCCGTACATTGTTTTCTTCACGATACGGCCAAACTTCTTGCAGATTTCCTGGTCAGAATCAGCAAGGAGCGGATAGGGGAGATCGTACTTCTCCTGAAACTTTTTCTGCGCGCGGACGGTGTCGCGGGAGATGCCAAGTACAACCACACCAACACGTTGCAGCATTTTGAACTGGTCGCGGAAGCCGCAGGCCTCCACGGTGCAGCCGGGGGTGTTGGCGCGGGGATAGAAGAAGAGGACGACGGGTTTTCCGGCGAAGTCGCTGATACGAATGGGGTTGCCGTCCTGGTCGGGGAGGGAGAAGTCGGGGAGGAGATCGTGGACCTTGGGGGACATGGGGGCTCCGGAGTAGTATGTGTAACAGTATGATGGCGAACGGGTTGCGGTGGATGCAAGTCGGGGTGCTGGCGGGGGCGGCGGTGGCGTGTGCGCAGACGCGGCGTGGGCCTCAAGTTGAACAAACAAGGGATGTTACGCGGGCGGTGGCGGTGTACGAGTGGACGGGGGAGATGGCAAAGCCGACGGCGGCGCGGGTGGTGCCTATAAGTCTTTATATTGGAAAGAGATACGAGGATGCTGGGGTGTATCTGTCGCGGCCGGTGCCGCTGGCGCTGGAGACGGGGAACCTGTATGAGGTTGAAAAGGCTGGGGTTGCGGTGGGCACGGTCCAGCTCGAGACGGCGATGCACTTGCATGTGCCTGAAAATGCAGCGGATAGGTACGACGAGGGGTGGTTTGCGTACGGAGTGTTCGAGGCGGCGAAGAGCGCTGTAAGTGTAGCGAAATCAAAGACATCGGAGGATGAGCGGCCGCACCTCGGGAAGCATGATTCCAAGAGCGATGCGCCGAGCGCGGACGCGGATCGTCCGACGCTGCGGAAGGCACCGCAAGCCAAACAAAAGAAAGAGGTTGAGACGGCATCGGTGAGCGAAGCGGGCGGGTTGCTGGCGGAAGATGCGAACCGTCCGAAGCTGCATCGGGGGGCGGAGGGTACGGCGCATATAGCTGATTTGAAAGGTGTTCCGGCGGAGATGGAGCAGGCGGTGATGGTGAACGACGCGGCGGACGCACCGGAGCATGATTTTGAGTATGTGTTTGCAACAGAAGGAGATAGGGACGCGGCGGTGGCGCGTTTGCGGGGGATGGCGCGGGAGATGGTGCGGCCCGCGGCGGGGGCAGGGCGGTATGCCCCTATCCTGTTTACAGGAGAGGATTTCCGGGCGTTTGAGACGAGCTATGGCGGGGCGGTGGTGTGGGCGTACGCGGCGCGCGTGGGCGCGCGGCGGGTGGTGTTGCTGGTGGAGCCGGACATCTACGGGCGCTTAACGGTTTTGATTCAGCAAGTTACGGACGGGACTACGGGGATGCGGCTGGTGGATGCGGTGGACGCGGCGGGCGACCACCGTGCGGAGCTGCTGTATGAGGTGAGGACGGGTAACTCGCGTGTGTTCAAGCTTTTGCGGGTGATGGCGGGGCGGGTGGAAGAGGTGTTCTCCACGGGGACGATGCAGTAATTGACGGCAAAGTGACGGTGAAGTGCGCGGTTTTGCGTGGATTGCGCGTGGTGAATGCGTGGATCGCGGATGGGTTCTTCATGGAGATTGCATGGTGCATTGCACGGTGTTTTTGCGGTGGAATTGCCGGCCCAAGTGGGTCAAACGGATCATTCCGCACCCTGCCCTATAGCTTTAAGAAAACATTCTGCAAATGCAGTTCCCAGCGCTGTGAGTTCCTACCCTTCGCCAGAAAGAAGCGAAGGATGGGGCACCCAGCAGGCCTTCCTATGCGGATCCGGCAGGGATGACGACAAGAACAAAGACAGAAGCAGGTCCTTCGACTGCGCCGCTTCGCGGCTTCGCTCCTCCCTACGCACCTACGGAGCTCCGGCGAGGCAAGCAGGATGACGACGAAAAGAGGAATACCCCAACAACGCTGCGCGTTGTTGGGGTATCGTGCGCGCGATTTCCCACCCTTCGCCAGAAAAAAGCGAAGGATGGGGCACCCAAAGACGATTCGACGCTAGAGGGTGCGTTTGAAGAGGGGCAGGGAGAGCAGCAGGGTGATGACGCCGAAGCTGAAGAGGAAGAGCAGGTCTCCGCGGATGGAGATGAGGCCGCCGTCCTTGAGGAGGACGGATTTGAAGCCGTGGACGGCGTAGCTGAAGGGGTCCACGACGGAGATGGCGCGGAGCCACCAGGGGAATCCGGTGACGGGGGAGATGGCTCCGCTGGGGAAGTAGAGGAGGGTGTTGAGGACGCCGAAGATGGCGCGGGGGACGAGCGGGTCCTCGATGCGGACCATCATGAGGAACATCATGCCGTTGAAGGCGACGGAGGTGGCGACGATGAGGAGGAACAGGAGGACGGCCGATCCGGGGCGGAAGATGACGCCGAGTCCGGCGAGCAGCGAGCCGAGGATGGTGAGACAGAGGCCGGAGATGATGGCCTTGATGGCACCGGCGCCGTTGAGGCCGAGCACGAGTTCGGGCTTGGTGATGGGAGTGATGAGGTAGCCTTCGTGGACGCCGCGGGCCTTGTCGTCGATGTAGAGCATGCCGCCGCCGATCATGACGGCAACGAACATGGCGAGGGTGATGGAGCCGGCGAGAAGGTACTTCATGTACTCGACGTAGGGGTAGAGTTCCACGATGTCGAGCGCGATTTTCTGGGTGACGAGCGGCGAGACGGCGGGGGCGTTGAGGTTGTTGACGAGCAACTGCATCTCGGCGGTGAGGCTGCCGCTCATGATCTGGTCGGAGTTGTCCACGACGAGTGCGATTTTGGGCGAGTCCTGCGCGAAGACGCGGCGGGAGTACTGGGAGGGGATGATGACGGCTCCGTCGAGGCGGCCGGTGCGGACGTCTTCGCGGGCCTGGAGCTCGCTGTCGTATTCGACGGTGGTGAAGGTGCGGATGTTGACGGCGATGGACTGGAAGGCCTCGTGGACCTTGAGGGACTGGGAGCCGTGGTCGTAGTCCACGACGGCGATCTTGGCTCCGGTGATTTTGCCTCCGAATGCGTGGCCGAGGACCATGAGCTGCACGAGGGGGAGGGTCATGGAGACCATCATGAGGGCGGGCGAGCGGAAGAACTTGCGCATCTCGCGTTCGATGATGGCGAGGATGCGGATCATGGCTGCAACCCCGGGCGCGGCGGCGCGACGTAGCCGAGGGCCTTGACCTGCTCGTCGCGGAGCTGGCGGCCGGTGTAGTAGACGAAGACATCGTCGAGGGTGGTGTTCTGCACGCTGAGGGAGCGGATGGTCTCGCCGTTGCGGACGGCGAGTTCGACGAGCTGGGTGGTGGTGACGGAGCCGTCGCTGGTGAGGAGGCGGTAGACGCCGTCCTCGTGCTGCTCGACGGTGGTGACATCCGGCAACTGCTGCATGCGGTGGAGGCAGTCGGGCATCTGGTGGGTGAACTGGACTTCGACGACGGTGCTGCCGGGGACGCTGGCCTTGAGCGCGACGGGCGTGTCGAGCGCGACGAGCTTGCCGTGGTCCACGATGGCGATGCGGTCGCAGAGCTTGTCGGCCTCGTCCATGTAGTGGGTGGTGATGAGCATGGTGAGGTGGCGCGTTTCCTTGAGGTGGTTGAGCATCTCCCAGACGGCGACGCGGGAGACGGGGTCGAGGCCGGTGGTGGGCTCGTCGAGGAAGAAGATCTGGGGGTCGTGGACGAGGCCGCGCGCGATTTCGAGCCGGCGGCGCATGCCTCCGCTGAGGGTCTTGGTCTGCGCGTCGCGCCACTTGTCGAGGTCCACGGCCTTGAGCAGCTCGTCGATGTTGTGCTCGCGGCGCGCCTTGGGAACATGGTAGAGCTTGGCGTAGATGGACATGTTCTCCTGCACGGTGAGGTCGAGGTCGCTGGTGAGGGCCTGGGGGATGACGCCGATGGCCTCGCGGACGTCGTCGGGGTCTTGCATGACATCGTGCCCGGCGACGATGGCGCGGCCGGCGGTGACGGGCAGCAGCGTGGTCATCATGCGGATGAGCGTGGATTTGCCGGCGCCGTTGGGGCCGAGCAGGCCGAAGATCTCGCCGTCGGCGACGCTGAAGCTGACGCCGCCGACGGCCTCGAAGTCGCCGTAGCGCTTGACGATGTTTTCGACGACGATGGCCGGAGGTTTTTCTGCGGTCACTGCTTCACCAGTTTGGCTTTGGGGATGTAGACCTCGGCGAGCATGCCGGGGACGAAGCGGAAGTCTGGATTGTCAATGAGCAGCTTGAGGCGGACGGTGACGATGTCGCGCTTGCGGCGGCTGACATCGCGCTGGGTGGCGAAGTCGCCTTCGGCGGATTTGGCGATGACGCGGCCCTTGATCTCGGCGCCGCTGGGCATGACGACGCGGAGCGTGTCGCCGACCTGCACGGCGTCGGCCTGGGTTTCCGGCAGCGGAGCGTAGACCCAAGTTTGCGTGAGGTCAGTGATGGTGACGATGGGCGTGCCGGGGGCCATGACCTCTCCGACGCGTGCGGCGAGGACGTTGACCTTGCCAGCGATGGGCGCGGTGATGCGGGTATAGCCGAGATTGACCTGCGCCTGATTGACGAGGGCCTGCGCGCCAGCGACGTCGCTGCGGCTGGCGGCGACGGCGGCGGCGGCGGCGGCGGTCTGCAGGGTGTTGGCCTGCGCGACCTTTTGCGCGGCCTGGGCGGCGGAGAGATTCTGGCGGGCGGCCTCGACGGCGGCCTGCGCGGCCTTGAGCGCGGTGGCCTGCTCGTCGGCGGACTGCTGGCTCATGACGCCCTGGGCGGCGAGCTGCACGGTGCGGGAGGTGTCGGCCTTCTGGTGCTCGTACTGCGCCTGAGCCTGCTGGAGCGCGGCCTGCGCGGCCTTGACCTGCGCGGTGGCGACGGCGAGCTGGCTGCTGGTGCCTCCGGCGGTCTGGCGCTCGGTTTCGGAGGCCTGCTGCATCTTGAACTGGCTGCTGGAGGCGGAGGCCGAGGCAGCGGCGGTGGCGGCGGCGAGGTCGTCGCTCTCGATGGTGGCGAGGAGTTGGCCGGGCTGGACGGCGTCGCCCTCGTTGACGGTGAGGGTCTGGATGTGTCCGGTGAGGCGGGAGCTGACGACGACCTCGTTGGCGTCCACGGTGCCGATGAGCTGGAGGTCGCCGGAGCGCGGGGTGGTGGCGAAGTACCAGCAGGCGGCGACGACCAGCAGGACGCCGAGCAGGATGAAGATGCGGTTGCGCGCGTTCATAGAGCCTCGTTTGGGTGCTGAGGTGATTGTAGATTGAGGCGGGAAGGGGCGCAGTGGGCGCGGCAGCCAAGTACCGGTTAGAACGGTTCGGGCGGTATGGGCGACCGAAAAGTCCGCTGGGTCCTTCGACTACGCATCGCGCAGTGCGCGATGCTTCGCTCCTCCCTACACTAAAGCTTCGGGAGGCAGGCAGGATGACGAGTGGAAAATGGAAAGGCCCACAACACTTCGTGTTGTGAGCCTTTCCGTTGCAGGAGGTGAATTCTTTGCTGAACTAGACCGGAAAATTCTTCAGCCAGGAACGGAAGGAGTCGCCGAGGTCGGGGTGCTTGAGGCCGAACTCGACGGTGGCCTTGAGGAAGCCGAGCTTGTCGCCGGCGTCGTGGCGCTTGCCGCTGTAACGGAAGCCGTAGAGTTTTTCGAACTGCATGAGGAGCTTCATGGAGTCGGTGAGCTGGATTTCGCCGCCGGCGCCGGGCTTGACGGATTCAATGCACTCGAAGATGCGCGGGGTGAGGATGTAGCGGCCGATGATGGCGTTCTGCGAGGGTGCCTTGTCTGGCGCGGGCTTTTCGACCATGTCGCGGATGGCGAGGAGGCGCGGGTCCTTGGGGTCGGGGGTGCAATCGAGGCAGCCGTAGGCGGAGATGGCCGCGCCTTCGACGACCTCGGAGCCGATGATGGAGGAGCCGGTCTGCTGGTAGGCCTGGACCATTTGCGCCATGCAGGAGGGCGAGGCGTCCACGATGTCGTCGGGGAGGATGACGGCGAAGGGCTCGTTGCCGACGAGCTCCTTGGCCATGAGGACGGCGTGGCCGAGGCCGAGGGCGTCGGGCTGGCGGACGAAGGTGAACTTGGCGAGCTTGGAGACGTTGCGCGCGATCTCGAGGAGCTTGGTTTTGCCCTTGCGCTCGAGGGAGTCTTCGAGCTCGGCGGAGCGGTCGAAGTGGTCCTCGATGGTGGCCTTGCCGCGACCGGTGACGATGATCATCTCGGTGCAGCCGGCGGCGACGGCCTCCTCGACGCCGTACTGGATGAAGGGCTTGTCGACGAGGTTGAGCATCTCTTTGGGAGTGGCCTTGGTGGCGGGAAGGAAGCGGGTGCCCATGCCGGCAGCCGGGAAGACGCACTTGCGAATCTTAGGAAAGCTCATAGTGGTTAAACCTTACGTGGTGCGGGGTTGAGAGACCAATGCAACTTCCGTTGGAGTTATAGCACGGGCGAGTCATCGCCGAGCAGGGATTTGCGGACAAGCTTGATGGGGGCGAATCCCTGGCGCATGAACTGGTCGTGGAATGCGCCGATGGAGTAGGCGGGGCCCATCTTCTTTTGCCAGTCAGCGCGGAGCTTGAGGATTTGGAGCTTGCCGAGGGTGTAGTAGAGGTAGGTGGCGTCGGAGGTGCCGCGCTTGACCTCGAGGGAGGCGATGGATGGGGACTGGTAGCCCTCTACGACGAAGAACTTTTCGGCGTCTGCGATGGACATGCCCTGGGTGTGGAGCTGGATGGAGACGACGAAGCGGGCGTCGCGGAGGAGCGCGTCCTGAAGCTGGCCGAGGCGGATGAGCTTGGATTCGCGCTCGTCTTTGGCGCCGACGCCGGGCTGTCCGTAGCCTTCGTCGAGCATCATCTGCTCGCAGTAGTGTGCCCAGCCCTCGATGTTGGTGCTGGCTCCGAAGAGGCGGCGGATGTCGCTGGGAAAGAGCGGGGTGTAGAGGAACTGGATGTAGTGGCCGGGGTAGGCCTCGTGCACGCTGGTGGAGACGATGGTGCCGATGTTGAAGGCGGCCATGTGCTCACTGATGTGTTCGGGTGTCCAGTCCTTTTCGGGAAGCGTGACGTTGAAGTAGGCGGTGGTGGAGTGTTTTTCGAAGGGGCCGGGCGCGTCCATGGAGGCCTGGGTGGTGGCGCGCATGAAGGGCGGGGTCTCCTCGAGGGTGGGGCGGACGTCGCTGGGGATGGTGATGATGTGGTGGGAGCGGATGAAGTTGATTTCGCCGTCGAACTGGGCGGCGAAGGCGGCGAGCAGGTGGTCTGGCGCGGGGTGCATGGCGGCGAGCTCGGCGAGCTCCTGCTGCGGAGTCTTGGAGGGGTCAATCTCGTGGGCGATGCGGTTGAACTCGGCCTGATTCTTGTGGAGGTCGGCGTAGGCGATTTCGAGCAGGCGCGGGAGCGGGGTATCCACCATCTCGTCGTAGAGGAGCTTGCGGCGGAAGCGGTCTGCGCCGAGGCGGAACTCTCCGTTGGATTGCGGGAGGAGGACATCGTTCATCCACTTCTTGTAGTCGGTGAGCGCGCTGATGACGGCGGCATTGGACTTGGCGAAGTCAGCCTTGGTCTGCGGGTCGGTGGCGGCGGCGAAGGCGGTGGGGACATCGTTCTGGAAGAAGCTGATGTTGCCGTCAATCTGCTGGAGGGCGATCTCGGTGTAGATGCGGGGGGGATTCTTGAGGTTCTTGCGGGCCTCGAGGAGGACCTGCGGAATCTGGCGCTCGCGTTCGACGGCGGAGCGGAGGCGCTGGTTGACGGGAGCATAGTCGCGGGACATGAGCGTGAAGATGCTGCCGGTGGGGCCGGAGGAGTAGGTGTCGGGGTCGGACTGCCAGCGGCGAATCTCGTCGAGCGAGAGGAGCGAGCTGCGGATGTAGTTGGCGAGGATGGCGTAGTCGGCGGCGTCGGAGGCGTCGAGCGCCTGGGGCGAGAGGGTGGCGAGTTTCTTGTCCCAGGCGTGGAGGGCGTCGACCTGACGGGCGACCTCGGCGGCGGAGTAGTCCTCGAGCTTGGAGTCGTACTGGTGGAGGCCGGCGTAGGTTCCGGTGGAGGGTGAGAAGTGGAAGTAGACGTCGGAGAGGAACTCGGCGGACCAGGCGTGGAAGGTCTGGGGCGCGCCGTCTGCAGAGATGTGCTGTGCGGGTGCGGACATGGCGAGTGCTCCGAGGATGACGAGGGTGGCGAGTGTGCGCATGGATGCTCCGGGGGTGATTTTGAAATTGTAGCGTTATGCGGCAGGTGCGGGAGTGAGGATGCTTTTAACGAGGGCGGTCGCTTCTGTGATGATGTCTTCGGGTTTGGTGGCGGAGATGGGCCAGTGGAGGATGCCCTGTGGGGTGAAGGCTGCTCCCTGTTTGGCTTGGCGGGCGACGAGGGCGGCGATCTGTGCGGGGTCTGCGGTGGTGGATTGGGCGAAGCGGATGTGGAGGAGCTCGCGGGCGGGGGATTTGGCGCGGAGGTGGGGGAGCGCGGCGGAGACGGCTGGGGCGCGCTTGCGGTCGAGCTGGGAGATTCCGGCGCGCTGGCACTCGATGCGGAGGGCGGCGGCGGCGAGGAGATGTTCGACGGTGGCGGGGAGCGGGCCGTAGCGGTCGAGCAGCTCGGCGCGGACGTCGGCGAGGGCGCGTTCGGATTCAGCCGCGGCGATGCGCTTGTACATGCGGAGGCGCTGATTCTCTTCGGCGATGTAGTCGGAATCAATGCGGAGGGAGATGCCGAGGTTGAGCTGGACGGAGACGTGGTCGGGGGAGGCCTCGCCTTTGAGCTTGCGGACGGCCTCCTCGAGCATGGTGGTGTACATCTCGAAGCCGATGGCCTCGATGTGGCCGGATTGCTGGCCGCCGAGGAGGTTGCCTGCGCCGCGGAGCTCGAGGTCGAGGGCGGCGATCTTGAATCCGGCGCCGAGGTCGGAGAACTCTTTGAGTGCGGCGAGGCGGCGGCGGGCGACGTCGGTAAGCTCTTTTTCTCCGGGGATGAGGAGGTAGGCGTAGGCGCGGCGGTTGGAGCGGCCGACGCGTCCGCGGAGCTGGTAGAGCTCGGAGAGGCCGTGGCGGTCGGCGCGGTTGATGAGGATGGTGTTGGCGAGCGGGATGTCGAGGCCGTTTTCGATGATGGAGGTGGCGACGAGGACGTCGTACTCGTGGGCCATGAAGGCGAGCATGACCTTTTCGAGTTCGCCTTCGGACATTTGGCCGTGGGCGACGACGACGCGTGCGCCGGGGACCTGCTCGCGGACCATGGAGGCGATCTCGTAGATGGTTTCGACGCGGTTGTGGACGAAGAAGATTTGGCCGCCGCGCTCGAGCTCGACCTCGATGGCGGTGCGGACGAGCTTGGGGTCGTAACGGGCGACGACGGTCTGGATGGCCATGCGGTCCTTGGGCGGAGTCTCGATGAGGGACATGTCGCGCAGGCCGGCGAGGGACATGTGCAGGGTGCGGGGGATGGGGGTGGCGCTCATGGAGAGGACGTCCATGGTGGCGCGGAGCTGCTTGAGGCGCTCCTTGTGGCGGACGCCGAAGCGCTGCTCCTCGTCCACGATGAGCAGGCCGAGGTCCTGAAACTTCACATCCTGCGAGAGCAGGCGGTGAGTGCCGATGAGGATGTCCACCTTGCCCTGCGCGGTTTTTTCGACGATGGCTTTCTGCTCTTTGGCGGTGCGGAAGCGGGAGAGCATTTCTATATTGATGGGTGCGGCGGCGAAGCGGCGCTTGAAGGACTCGAAGTGCTGGAAGGCGAGGATGGTGGTGGGGGCGAGGACGGCGACCTGGCGCGAATCCTGCACGGCCTTGAAGGCGGCGCGCATGGCGACCTCGGTCTTGCCGTAGCCGACGTCGCCGCAGAGGAGGCGGTCCATGGGCTGGGTGGACTCCATGTCGCGCTTGATGTCTGCGATGGCGGTGAGCTGGTCGTCGGTCTCTGTGAAATCGAAGGCCTCGTCGAACTCGCGCTGGAGGGCGGAGTCTGGCGAAAAGGCGAAGCCTTCGGCGGATTTGCGGGCGGCGTAGAGCTTGAGCAGCTCGTCGGCCATGTCCTGCATGGCCTTCTTGACGCGGGATTTGGTTTTGGCCCACTGGGCGTTGCCGAGCTTGTTGAGCTCGGGCGCGGGGCCGGATTCGGTGGAGCGGTACTTCTGGATGAGGTCGAGGCGGGTGAGCGGAATGTAGAGGCGCGCGGCGTCGGCGAACTCGAGGATCATGAACTCGACGTTGAGGCCGTCCTGCTCGATCTCGCGGAGGCCCTGATAGCGGGCGACGCCGTGTTCGACGTGGACGACGTAGTCGCCGACGGCGAGGTCGCGGAAGTCGGAGAGGAAGGCGGAGGTTTTGGAGCGGCGCGGCGCGGCGCGGGCGGTGACGTCGGCCTCGTCGCTGACGTCTTGCGCGCCGAAGAGGACGAGGCGACGGGCGGTGGCGCGGTCGAGGTCAAGGAACTGCACACCATTGGCGATGGGCGCGGCGAGGATGACGGGGACGAAGGCGGCGGAGTGCTGCGCCTCTTCGGCGAAGGTGCCGGCGGAGGCGGAGTGTTCGGCGCGGGAGCCGATGCGATAGGGGACGCCGTAGGAGTGGAGCGCGGTGGCGAGGCGATCCACCTCGGACTGGTGCGGGACGGCGAGGATGACGGTGGCCTGCTGCGCGATGAGGGATTTGAGCTCCTCAGCGAGCGCGGGGATGGAGCCGTGGAAGCGCGGCGTGGTGCGGGTGGGGATCTCGATGGGCGGAAGCGAGTGCTGGGTGGATTCGAAGACATCCACTGCGCCGAGCTGGTCGAGGTCGCAGCCGGGGAGATGCGCAAGGCGCTCGTCGAGTTCGGCGGGAGTGATGTAGATGTCGGTGGGGCGGATGAGCGAGCCGATGCCGGCGCGCTCGTGGCGCTGCTCGACCTTGGACCACCAGCGTTCGGCCTGGTTGCGAACCATGGCAGGCTCTTCGACGAGGATGCGCGGTGCGGCGCCGCGGGCGGCGAGGAGATCGAAGAGCGAGTGCTTAGCGCCGGCGACGGGAGCGAAGAACTCCCAGCCGGGAAATGTGCTGACATTGTCGAGGTCAGCGGAGTCTGCTTCGGATTTGGTGAGGCGGGCGTGGATGGCGGACAGCAATTTTTCGGTGACGGGAGTCTCGGTGAGCGGGAGCAGGAGCGCGGAGTCGAGGGAGTTGGCGCTGCGCTGCGACTCGGGGTCGAAGGTGCGGATGGATTCGATCTCGTCGCCGAAGAAGTCGAGGCGGACGGGGCGGTCGGTTTCGGGGGAGTAGACGTCCATGATGCCGCCGCGGACGGTGACCTGGCCGGGCATCTCGACGACATCGACTTTGGTGTAGCCGACGCTGAGGAGATGCTCGAGGAGCATGTCGGGGAGATGCTCTTCGCCGCGGCGGAGATGGAGGGCGAGGCCGGCGTAGTAGTCGGGCGCGAAGAGGCGCATGCAGGCGGCCTCGACGGGCGCGATGAGGATGCGGCAGGAGCCGGTGGCGAGCTTCCAGAGCGTGGAGGCTCGCTTCTCGAGGAGGTCGGAGTGGGCGGAGAGATTTTCGAAGGGGAGAACATCGTGCGCGGGGAGGGTGAGGACCTCCGCGGGCGAGAGCGCGCTGGTGAGATGGCAGGCGGCGGTGACGGCTGCGTGGAGGGATTCGGCGGCTTTGTTGTCTGCGACGAGGACGAGCGTGGGGGCGTGGAGCGAGCGGACGAGGGTGGGAAGGATGAGGGCGCGGGCGGTGCTGGTGAGTCCGGAGACACACCGACGCCCCGCGCCGGCTGCCAGATGCAGCCGCACACGCTCGAGAGGCTCGGAGGCTTCCAGGTCCGCGAAGAGAGAGCGGACGAAGGGAAGAAGCATGGATTCAGTTTAGCGCACGCACTCACATCATCAGCACGATGCAACTGCTACTATACAAACCATTATGAAACGGGCTGCACTATTACTGCTCTATGCGGCTTTATGCACTGCACCTGCAATAGGACAACTGCCCGCACCCATGGCTTTCGACAGCTATTCTGCCTGTTCCACCAGCACTTGCGTGTGGGTCCCCTACTCTGAGGACAAGACATTTACACACGGACACTACACTTTCACCGTCGACACCAAGGACAAAAACGAAACGGATGGTGTGTTCCGGTTACTACAAGACAATAAAATCTTACTCAGCACACCACTACGACACTTATCTGCGAGCGTTTCTGTAGTTTGGTCCCCTAATGACTCTGGTTTCTCCCTAACGTGGAGCGATGGTGGTGCGATTGGAATGTTCCGCACAAGAGTTTTTCTCTTGGAAAAAGGGCTTTTCGTTGAAAAGCCGATAACCTCCTTCGCCTTTACTGATTTCAAGAAAAGACATTTCTGCAGGGCACGTGGTGACAACATACAGGCTTACAACTGGCCATCGCCAAATTCCATCTTGCTTGTAATGTCTGTATACCCAACCAGTGATTGTGGGGCTGATATGGGTCACCTCGAAGCCTACCTAGTCAGCACAACGAACGGCACCATTCTGCAGCGAATGACCGCCGACCAATTTATGGCCTATAGCAATAGCCATCCCCAGTAGTAAAATCTGGACAAATGTCCACTTTGTCCATGATTTCGCCGGAGGTGCGGGCCAAGTACCAGCCTGTGATCGGGCTGGAGGTCCACGTGCAGTTGCTGACGGCGACCAAGGCCTTTTGCGGATGCGCGAACAAGTACGGCGCGGCGCCGAACACGAATGTGTGCCCGGTGTGCCTGGGGCTGCCGGGATCGCTGCCGGTGCTGAACAAGCAGGCGGTGGAGTACGCGGTGCTGGCGTCGCGGGCGATCAACTGCCAGATCAACGCGACGAGCATCTTTGCGCGGAAGAACTACTTTTATCCCGACCTGCCGAAGGGATACCAGATATCGCAGTTCGACAAACCGCTGGCCGAGCATGGGTGGATTGACATTCCGGACGGCGCGGGCGGGAAGAAGCGCATCGGCGTGACGCGGCTGCACATGGAAGAGGACGCGGGCAAGAGCGTGCACGACGGGCAGATTGACTCGGGGACGCGGACGTCGATTGACCTGAACCGCTGCGGGACTCCGCTGTGCGAGATTGTGAGCGAGCCGGACCTGCGCACGCCGGACGAGGCGTTCGAGTATCTGACGCTGCTGAAGGAGATTCTGCTGTACACGGGCGTGAGCGACTGCAACATGGAGGAGGGTTCGCTGCGCTGCGACGCGAATGTGAGCGTGATGCTGAAGGGTGCGGAGAAGTTCGGGACGAAGGCCGAGGTGAAGAACGTCAACAGCTTCCGGTACATCCGCGCGGCGCTGGAGTACGAGATTGAGCGGCAGATTGAGGTGCTGGAGGGCGGCGGCAAGGTGGTGCAGGAGTCGCGGCTGTGGAACAACGCGGAGGGGCGGACGTTCTCCATGCGGTCGAAGGAGCAGGCGCACGATTACCGGTACTTTCCGGAGCCGGACCTGCCGGCGCTGATTGTGAGCGGGGCGTGGCAGGCGGAGATATTGAAGAATCTGCCGGAGCTGCCGGAGGCGCGGCGTGCGCGGATGGTGGCCGAGTACGAGATCACGGAGCAGGATGCAGGCGTGCTGACGGCGACGCGGCAACTGGCGGACCAGTTCGAGGCGGCGGCGAAGAGATCGAAGTCTCCAAAGCGCGTGGCGAATCTGGTGCAGGGCGAGTTGATGGGGCGGCTGAAGGCGGCGGAGCTGGAGATGGAGCAGTCTCCGGTGTCGCTGGCGGGGATTGCGCTGGCGGCGGATTTGACGGAGAGCGGAGACCTGAGCAGCAAGATGCTGAAGCAGCTGCTGGATGTGTGCTTTGCGAAGGGCGAGGACTTCCCTGCCGTGTATGAGCGGGAGAAGCCGCAGCAGATATCGGATGCGGGCGCGCTGGAAAAGATGATTGACGAGGTGATTGCAGCGAACCCGAAGCAGGTGGAGCAGTACCGCGGCGGGAAGAAGACGGTGGCGGCGTTCTTTGTGGGCCAAGTGATGCGGCTGAGCAAGGGCGCGGCGAATCCGGCGCTGCTGAACGAGTTGGTGGCGAAGAAGCTGGACGCGTAAAGGAACGAACGGGGCCGGTTGATATACTCGGCGTAGATGCGGCGGCTGACAGCACTCCTACTGTTTGCGGCAACCCTCCTTCCCCACGCTGTGTTGCTTGCGAGCAGCAACGACCCGGAAGTGAATCTGCCTGCGTGCTGCCGGCACAACGGAAAACACCATTGCTACATGACGGCCGGGCAGATAGCGGCCGTGCAGCGGATGCTGGCGCGGGGGCGGCAGTTGAACGCGCAGCATGTGCGGTGCCCGCTGTATCCGCGGGCAGTGACGGCGGCGGCGCGGTGCACGGCGGTGGCGGGGCGCACGGATGGATTTACGGCAGGATTGGCGGCAGCGGCGGTTGCGCGGGTAACGGCAGAGGCGCGGACGCGTGATTTGAGTTTTCTAGCGTGCGGCGTGCGCGGTCCTCCGGCGGGCGCGGTTTAGGTACAGTTCCCTTCCCTGATAGTTGGTGAGATTTGTTTGGCGCGATGAGCGGCCGCGGTTCGGCCTGCGCGTGTGCGCGCCGTGTTGTATGCGATGCCGCGTGGATGCGGCAGAAGGATGAGAGCGCGATGAGACGGATTCTGGTTCTGGTGTTGATGATGGGTGCGATGGTGGCGACGATGCAGGCGTCGATGTACAGCCGCGTGCGGGGGGTGGTGCACGATGGGCAGCACCAGCCAGTGGCGGGTGCAGTGGTGGAGCTGCGGGCGGTGACGTCCAGTTACGTTGTGACGACGGAGAGCGCGGCGGACGGGACGTTTGCGTTTGCGGCGACGCCTTTGGGGAGCTACCGGCTGACGGTGCGGGCGAAGGGATTTGCGGTGAGCGAGCAGGAGTTGACACTGGCGGCGGATACGGCTCCGGTGGTGCATATGATGCTGCACGTGGAGACGGTGAAGGAGTCTGTGAATGTGCCGGCGGAGGCGGTGGCGGCGAATGTGGACACGGCAACGCCGGAGTCGCTGGTGGGGCGCGAGGAGATTGCGGAGACGCCGGGGGCATCGCTGCCGAACAGCATGGCGATGATCACGGACTACACGCCGGGCGCGTACATGAGCCACGACATGCTGCATATGCGGGGCGGGCACCAGGTGGGGTTCGCGGTGGACGGCGTGCTGATACCGAACACGAACATCGCGGAGAACCTGGCGGCGCCGATTGCGCCGACGGATGTGGAGTATCTGGAGGTGGAGCGGGGCAGCTACGCGGCGGGCATCGGAGACCGTACGTACGGGGTGTTCAACGTGGTGCCGCGGACGGGCTTTGAGCGCAACCGCGAGGCGGAGCTGGCGGTGACGGCGGGAAATCTGTACACGGCGGCGAGTGAGCTGTCGCTGGGCGACCACACGGAGCGGAGCGCTTACTACGCGAGCGTGAGCGGGAACCGCAGCAACTACGGGCTGGAGCCGCCGGTGGCGACGTCGCAGCACGATGCGTCGAACGGGTACGGCGGGTTCGGGTCGTGGCTCGACAACCGCACGGCGCACGACCAGTTGCGGGCGGTGGGACATATGCGGGAGGACTTCTTCCAGGTTCCTTACGATCCGGACGCGAACGACTGGGAGAACCAGCAGTACAACTCGAGCGCGCTGCGCGACGTGCAGCACGAGACGGACGCGTTTGGGGCGTTCACATGGCTGCGGACAACGGCGCGGGGAGCGAGCGTGCAGGTGTCGCCGTTCTACCACTTCAATCGCGCAAACTACGACGCTGGGAATGCGGCGGAGACGCCGGTGGCGACGACGTACCATCGGGCGTCGAACTACGGGGGCGCGCAGGCGGAGGCGACAGAGGCGATCCGACACCACACGCTGAGCGCGGGGCTGTACGCGTATGGGCAGCACGACACGACGCTGTACGGCGTGGTGTTCAACGACGGGAGCGGGAACGCGACGATCAACACGGCGGCGGCGGCGAGCGGCGGCGTGGTGGAGGAGTATGCGTCGGACACGTACAAGCCGCGCGCATGGCTGACGCTGACAGCGGGATTGAGGGCGACGCAGTTCCGCGGGGATTTCACGGAGAGCGTGGTGGCTCCGCGGTTCGGAGCGGCGGTGCAACTGCCGAAGTCGGGTGTGGTGCTGCGCGGGTTCTACGGGCGGTTCTACCAGCCTCCGCCGCTGGTGACGGTGACGACGCCGCTGGCGGCGTTTGCGACGGCGAACAACACGGGATTCGCTCCGCTGCATGGGGAGCGCGACGAGGAGCACCAGTTCGGAGTACAGATTCCGTGGCGCGGATGGCTGCTGGACGCGGACAACTTCAAGACGCGGGCCAACAACTTTCTGGACCACTCGAACGTGGGCGATTCGTCCATCTTCTTCCCCATCACGGTGGACGGAGCGCTGGTGCGGGCGTGGGAGCTGACGGTGCGGTCGCCGGAGCTGTGGCGCGGGACGCGGATGCATGTGGCGTACTCGAACCAGATTGCGGAGCAGCGGGGGAACATCACGGGCGGGTTGGTATGCGCGCCGGTGGGCGCTCCGCAGTGCGACGCGGGGTTTGCTTACACTCCGGTGGACCACGACCAGCGGAACACGCTGACAGCGGGGTTCGAAAGCCGACTGCCGAAGGGGTGGGGCGGAGCCGCGGAGATCCACTACGGGTCGGGTTTTGTGAACGGGCTGCCGGGGGCGGTGCCGCCGCTGCCCAATCCGTATCCGAATGCGTACCTGCCGGAGCATACGACGTTCGACGTGAGCGTGACGAAGACACTGTGCACGCGCGCGACGGTGAGCGTGACGGCGCTGAACGCGGGCAATCTTCGGGTGCTGCAGGACAACAGCCTGACGTTCGGCGGGTTCCACTATAACGATCCACGGCAGGTATACGGGAGCGTGAGGTGGCGTTTTAAATATTAGTGGCGCGGAGAGAAACTGGACTCGCAGGTGCGTCAGGCCATGGTGTCGGTGTCAATCAAATCGCCAAACCACTCGGCCTTCCATCCGTTCTGACGGACCAGAGAGTGCAGTTGCGCATAGTGGCGGATGCTGTGCAGGTTGGCGTGGAAGAACACCTTCTTGGCGGTGGGGCGCCAGCGTTTGCCGGGGAGCGATTCGAATTCGATGATGCGTGACCAGTCGAATGCGGGATTGGCCAGCAGGCGCGAGTAGGATTCGTATGCTTTGCGATGCACGGCAAAGATTTCGGTCAGTGTGCAGGGGATTGCTTCGGGCTTTGTGAGTGGCAGGCCGGAGAGCCGTTCGGTGTTGCGCAGTTCGACGACGACGATGTGGCGGAGGAGTTCGGCGAGGTTGGTGGCACCGGCGACGTCGCAGGGCGCTTGGAGCAGTTCGGGATGCGCGGTGAAGAAGTGCTCCCAGCGGGTGGCGGATTCGTGGCACCAGGCGAGCAGTTCGGTGGCGGTCAGGTTGAGTTCGCTCATCGCGTTCCCTTCCCTTTTATAAGGCGCGGTGGCCGATGTCGCGGCGGTAGGTGATGCCGTCGAAGTGGATTTGGGCGAGTGTGGAGTAGATTCTGGCGAGGGCGCGGGCGAGGTCAGCGTCGGCAGCGGCGACGCCGAGGACGCGGCCGCCAGCGGTGACGATTTGGCCGTTCTTGAGTGCGGTGCCGGCGTGGAAGACCTGGACGCCAGAGTGGGATTTTTCGAGGCCGGAGATGGGGAGGCCGGTCTGGAACTTGCCCGGGTAGCCTCCGGATGCGGCGACGACGCAGGCGGAGGCGCCGGGCTTCCACTTTAATTGGAGTGAGTCGAGGGTGCCGTCGATGGCGGCGTCGAAGAGGTCGAGGATGTCGGTGTCGAGGCGCATGAGGAGGGCCTGAGTCTCGGGGTCGCCGAAGCGGGTGTTGAACTCGAGGACGCGGGGGCCGTCGGTGGTCATCATGAGGCCGATGAAGAGGATGCCCTGGAAGGGCGCGCCCTCCATGGCCATGCTGGTGACGACGGGGAGGGTGATGCGGTCCATGACCCACTGACGCGTGGCCTGATCGAGGAGCGAATCGGTGGAGTAGGCACCCATGCCGCCGGTGTTGGGGCCGGTGTCGCCTTCGCCGATGCGCTTGTGGTCTTGCGCGCAGGCGAGGGGGACGGCGGTTTGGCCGTCGCAGAGGGCGAAGAAGGAGACCTCGTAGCCGTCGAGGCGCTCTTCGAGGACGAGCTGGACGCCGATCTGGCCGAGGAGTTGGCCGGAGTAGATGCCTTCAGCGGCGGCGAGAGCCTCGGCGTGGGAGTTGCAGATGACGACGCCCTTGCCGGCGGCGAGTTGGTCAGCCTTGACGACGACGGAGTTGGGAAACTGGACGAGCTCGCGGCGAACCTCCTCCATGGAGCGGCAGATGGCGTAGCGGGCGGTGGGGATGGAGTTGCGGCGCATGAAGTCTTTTGCGAAGGCCTTGGAGGTTTCGAGCATGGCGGCGGGCTTGGTGGGGCCGAAGACGCGGAGGCCGTGCTTCTGCAGTTCGTCGGCGAGGCCGAGCGAGAGCGGAACCTCTGGGCCGATGACGGTGAGGTCGGGTTGCGAGTCCATGACGACGCGGAGCATGTCGGCGAGCGAGGACTGGTCCACGGGGACGCAGCGCGCGAATTGAGCGATGCCGCCGTTGCCGGGGGCGCAGATGATCTGCTTGACGCGGGAGGAGCGGCTGAGCGCCCAGACGATGGCGGCTTCGCGGCCGCCGGAGCCGATGACCAGAACTTTCATGGCTGACCCTTCTTGCAAAACTACTTGAGCGAAATGTTGCGCTTCCCTTTGAGCGTAGGCAAGTGGAAAGAGCGAGTCAATGGACGACGGTGGAATTTATGGGGCGCATTGCGCGGGAGCGGGTCACTGCGCGGCGGGCGAGAGGCGGATGTGGCGGGAGAGGACGGGGGGAAGCTCGACGGGGGCGAGGGCGTGGCCCGGGCGGACGAGGATGCCGGTGGTGGAGCGCTCGAGGATGTGAAGGGTAGAACCGGGAGTGATGCCGAGGGAGTGGAGGCGGCGGAGAGCGGGGCGGTCGTCGTCTGCGAGGCTGGAGACGATGTAGTCTCCGGGCGGGACGGAGGGGAGCGGGGCGTCTGCGGGGGCGGAGAGTTCGCCGGCGAGGGTAGGGATGCTGTGGCCGTGGGGGTCGAAGGCTGGATAGCCAAGCTTGGCGGCGATGCGCTCTTCGAAGCGCTCGCTGATGAAATGCTCGAGGCGCTCGGCCTCGTCGTGGACCTCGTCGAGGGGGTAATCGAGGATCTCGAAGAGGAAGGTTTCGAGGAGGCGATGGTGGCGGAGGACCTCGAGGGCGCGGAGACGGCCGGATTCGGTGAGGCGGACGCCGCGGTGGCGCTCGTAGTCCACAAGGGGGTTGGCTGAGGCGGCGAGCTTTTGCAGCATGTTGGTGACGGAGGCGGGAGCTACATCGAGGCGGTCGGCGAGGGCGGAGGGGGAGACGCGGGGCGTGTCGGGGAGGTTGGGGTCGCTGAGCGAGAGGATGGCCTTGAGGTAGTTGTCCACGGACTCTGAGGAGCGGGGGTGGGACGACTTGGGAGCGAGGATGGGCATCTGTGTAATAGATTGACACAGAAATAGTATTTAGGTATACCTAAATTTAGGCAAGGCTAATTTTATTGTTGATTCCCTGCCCTGTATGGGTGGGTGGTAAGGGTTTGCGGGAGCGGTTTGAGGCTGGGAGTTAACTTTCTTGGTTCGAGGCGAGGCGGATTTGGACGAGCATGGAGAGGCCGGGGGGCGGGAGACGCTGGGCGCATCGCCAGCGGCAACGGCTGCGGCCGGGGGTGCTCCGTCGGTGGTACGGCACGTGTTCCAACTGCTGCCGGAGCTGAGGCGCGGGGAGCTTTGGACGTACTTTGGGCCGGCGTTTGTGGCCAGCGTGGCGTACATCGATCCGGGAAACTTTGCGACGAACATCGAGGGCGGGACGCGGTTCGGGTACAAGCTGCTGTGGGTGCTGCTGTGGTCGAACGCGATGGCGATATTGGTGCAGTACCTGAGCGCGAAGCTGGGGATTGTGACGGGGCGGACGCTGCCGCAGAACTGCCGCGACCATTTTTCGCGGGGGATGACGTGGTTCCTGTGGGGAGCGGCGGAGATATCGGCGATGGCGACGGACCTGGCGGAGTTTCTGGGTGCGGCGCTGGGATTCTACCTGCTGTTTGGGCCGTGGATGCTGCTGCACGGGTGGACGAAGCCGCAGATCCTGCTGGCTTCTGCGCTGGCGACGGCGGTGTTGGTGTTCGTGATATTGGCGCTCGACCTAGCGGGATACCGGATGCTGGAGTGGGGGATCATGGGGTTCGTGGCCATCATCGGGGTGTGCTACGCGATCGAGGTGTTTCTGGTGAAGCCGGACTGGGGGCAGACGGCGCTGCACACGCTGCTGCCGGAGATAGGCCACGACAGTATTTACATCGCAGTGGCGATGCTGGGGGCGACGGTGATGCCGCATGTGGTGTATCTGCACTCGGCGCTGGTGCAGCCGCGGCGGCAGAAGGCGATGGCGCGCGCGCACAGTCCGCACTTCATCTCGCGGTTCCTGAAGTTCGAGCTGATTGACGTGTTTGTGGCGATGAACGGGGCGTGGCTGATCAACTCGGCGATGATTGTGATGGCGGCGGTGGCGTTCGGAACGATGGCGGTGGGGCACGGGATGGCGCCGGTGTTGAGCATCGAGGACGCGCACCACACGCTGGGGCCGCTGCTGGGGGGATTTTCGGCGGCGGTGTTTGCGGTGGCGCTACTGTGCTCGGGGCTGTCGAGTTCGACGGTGGGGGTGATGGCGGGACAGGTAATCATCGAGGGATTCCTGGAGATCAAGTTCCCCATCTTCCTGCGGCGGCTGATCACCGTGATTCCGGCGGTGGCGGTGATAGCGCTGGGGCTGGATCCGCTGAAGATATTGATACTGTCGCAGGTGGTGCTGAGCTTTGGGCTGCCGTTTGCGCTGGTTCCGCTGCTGATCTTGACGGGGCGGCAGAAGGTGATGGGCGAGTACAGGAACATCGGCGCGACGGCGACGCTGGGGTGGGTGACGGTGGGGTTGATTATCGCGCTGAATGGGCTGCTGCTGTGGCAGTTGTTGGGGTGAGGCATGCGGACGCGATGCGCCCGTCCGGGGGTTAGTACGGGAAGCGGGCCACGACGATGTCGTCTCCAAAGGCAGAGCCGGCGGGAGTAACCATGGCGTCGGTGTTCTGAAGCGCGAAGCGGGCCCATGAACCTGGGCCAGTCGGCACGAGAGCGATCACGTGTCCGCCGGGTGCGGAGGCCATCTGTTCGAACGGCATGACGGCGACGGGCATGATGTGCGCGAGGTGGCGGGAGAGGACGGATTCTGTGTCGTCGTGTTCTCCGCGCATCTCCAAGGCGGGGGAATAGAGCATGACGGCCCGTGCGCGCAACTGGGGGTCGGGCTCGTAGTAGGTGAACATCTCAAAATCGTTGATGCTGGTGAAGTAGAGCCTCTGGTCGGGCGAGGCGAGGATGGCCGACTGCACCGCCGGGGGGAGAGCGAGTCCGCCCCACATGGCCGCCGCGGACTGGTGGGCGCCCCTGATGCGCTGGACACCGGTGCCGAGCAGCAGCGCGAAGAGCAGCAGGAAAACCACGGTGGCGAAGGCGCGGGAACGCAGCAGCGATGCGGCTGCGATAGCGATGAGCGCGTAGATGCCGAGAGCGGCGGCGATGCAGTAGCGTGCTTCGAAGGTGTGGGTGACCGTGCGGGCGAGCGCGAAGCCGAGGGCGGGAAGCAAGGAGAGCGCGACGAGAAAGGCCGCCTCTTCGGCCGGAAGCGGCAGCGTGCCGCGGCGCAGGCGTCGGACCAGCCATATGGCAACAGCAAGGGCGAGCAGGACAAAGAAGAGTTCCAACAGTTTCTGAGTTCTTGTGCCAACGGTCTGGATGACCATCATCTCGTAGTAGGCGTTGGTGAAGAGGTGAAGCTTGAGGTTGGAGGCGTCATAGTAATGGGTACGGAAGTCATTGACGCCCTTCAGGAAGGGGATGATGCCGAGGAAACCGGTGGCGATGGCGACGAGCATGGGGGGGTCTACGCGGCGAAGGCGGAGGGTGCGGACGAGCTCGGCGAGGGCCAGCGGGGCCAGAAGCAGGAAGCCATAGAAGTGAGTGTTCATGGTGAGGGCAATGGCGGCGGCGAGGGTGACGAGACTGAGCGCACGACCCTGCCGGCGACGGGCGGCCGACTGCCAACTGACCAGCGCCAGGGCATACCAGCCAAGCAGGAGACCATAGGGGCGCAGCAAGAAGGAGTAGCGAGCCGGACCGCAGACGGCAGGAAGCAGAAGCGCGAGAGAGGCGGCGCGCGTACCGCTGATGCGGCGCACGAACACGAAAAGACAGGACTGCATGAGCAGGAAACCGGCGAGCGGGAAGATGCGGACCGAAGACCAGCCGGGACCGAAGAGGTGAACGGCGGCAAAGTTGAGCGCGTGGCTGACGACGGGGTCCAGCGAGACGGGCCAGTTGCATTGGTTGTGCAGCATCCGCGAGAAGGTGGGTGAGAGCCCGGTAATGAAGAGCTTGTACTCGTCGCCCTGGACGGGAGAAGCATGGGCTATGAACAGCGAGATGCCAGCCGTCAGCAGGAGCGCCGCCACAGCCAGCAGAGGGAATCCGGAGAACGGAACGTTCTTTGGCTGTGAATGGACCTCGGACATTGAGACGGGCCTTCCTCTGGATGAGGATGCAGGGCTGATGAAACAGCACAATCATACCACCCGAAACGTGCGGTTTTGCCTATGCCGGGCAGGCGGTTTTACACTAGGGAAGTGAGCACGCCGCGCCAGCGACGCAGGAGCAACGCCACCCGTCAGGGGTATGTGCGGCGGTTTCGGCGCGGACGCCACGACCGTGGGCGGGCGCTCCGCGCTTTAACTGCGCGCTGACGCGCGGCGCTCCGCGCTTTGGCTGCGCCTTCGGCGCCATATAGCCGATTGTTAGAGGCATACGCAAAGCAAACATTTTCAATTAGGACAAGAAGACAGATTCATCAGCACGCAGGATGAAGAAGGGCGCGAGAGCCGCGCAGGAGAGGAAAGACGATGAGCACAGTGAACTCGTTTGGAGCGAAGGCGACGCTGAAGTCGGGCGGGCGGGATTACACCATCTACAAGCTGGACGCAGTGAAGGGCGCGAAGCTGGAAAAGCTGCCGTTTTCGCTGCGCGTGCTGCTGGAGAACCTGCTGCGGCAGGAGGACGGGCGCACCGTTACTGCGAAGGACATTGAGTTTTTGGCGAAGTGGGACGCGAAGGCGGAGCCGGACACGGAGATTGCGTATATGCCGGCGCGGGTGCTGATGCAGGACTTCACGGGAGTTCCGTGCATTGTGGATTTGGCGGCGATGCGCGACGCGATGAAAGAGTTGGGCGGCGACCCGAACAAGATCAACCCGCTGCAGCCGGCGGAGCTGGTGATTGACCACTCGGTGCAGGTGGATGAGTTCGGGACGGCGGGGAGCTATGCGTTCAACTCGGCGTTGGAGTTTACGCGCAACCGCGAGCGGTACGCGTTCTTGAAGTGGGGACAGACGGCGTTCCGGAACTTCAGCGCGGTGCCGCCGGGGATGGGCATCTGCCACCAGGTTAATTTGGAGCACTTGGCGCGCGTGGTGTTTACGACGACACCGGATGCGAGCGGCAACGTTACCGCATATCCAGACACGTTGGTGGGGACGGACTCGCACACGACGATGGTGAACGGACTGGGCGTGCTGGGCTGGGGCGTGGGTGGCATCGAGGCCGAGGCGGCGATGCTGGGACAGCCGGTATCCATGCTGGTGCCGCAGGTGGTTGGCTTCAAGCTAACGGGCAAGCTGCGCGAGGGCGCGACGGCGACGGACCTGGTGCTGACGGTGACGGAGATGCTGCGCAAGCTGGGCGTGGTGGGCAAGTTCGTGGAGTTCTACGGCGACGGCATTACGGAGTTGTCGCTGGCGGACCGCGCGACGATATCGAACATGGCTCCGGAGTATGGGGCGACGTGCGGGATCTTCCCGGTGGACGCGGAGACGCTGCGGTACCTGCGGCTGACGGGACGGAGCGAGGCGCAGATACAGCTCGTCGAGGACTACTACAAGGCGCAGGGGATGTTCCACAGGGCAGGAGCGGCGGAGGCGGAGTACTCGGCGACGATTGCGCTGGATTTGGCGACGGTGGAGCCGAGCGTGGCGGGGCCGAAGCGTCCGCAGGACAGGGTGTTGTTGAGCCAGACTGCGGCGAGCTTCGGGAAGGCTCTGCCGGCGCTGCTGGGGCCGAAGGCTGCCGACGCGGGCGCACACAAGGCCGCGAAGTGGGATGCGGCGAAGGTTGCGAATGTGAATGCTCCCGAACATTCGACGACGGTGAAGGAGCGGTACGGGATTGACGTGGAGCAGTACGTCGAGAACGGAAGCATTGTGATTGCGGCGATTACGAGCTGCACGAACACGAGCAATCCGAGTGTGATGCTGGCAGCGGGACTGCTGGCGAAGAAGGCGGTGGAGAAGGGATTGCAGACGCCGCCGTGGGTGAAGACTTCACTGGCGCCGGGCAGCCGCGTGGTGACGGACTACTACGAGCGCGCGGGGCTGAACACGTATCTGGACGCGCTGGGGTTCAACACGGTTGGATACGGCTGCACGACGTGCATTGGAAACTCGGGACCGCTGCCGACGGACGTGTCGAAGGCGATTGACGACCACTCGCTGGTGGCGGTGAGCGTGCTGAGCGGCAACCGGAACTTCGAGGGGAGAATCTCGCCGGATGTGCGCGCGAATTATCTGATGTCTCCGCCGCTGGTGGTGGCATATGCGCTGGCGGGGCACATCCAATTTGATTTCGACAAGACGCCGCTGGGAACGGGCAAGGACGGCAAGGCCGTCTATCTGCGCGAGATTTGGCCAACGCAGAAGGAGGTTGCCGATGCGGTGGCGAGCTCGATTGACAGCGAGATGTTCCGCAAGGAGTACGCGAAGGTGACGGAGGGCGACGCGAACTGGCAGAAGCTGAGCGTGCCGACGGGGCAGGTGTACGGATGGGAGCAGGATTCGACGTACATACGGAAGGCTCCGTACTTTGACGGGATGAAGCTGACGCCGGACGCGGTGACGGACATTGCCGGAGCGCGGGTGCTGGCGGTGCTGGGCGACAGCGTGACGACGGACCATATCTCGCCGGCTGGATCGATCAAGGCGAACGGACCGGCGGGCAAGTATCTGCTGGAGCATGGCGTGAAGAAGGAGGAGTTCAACAGCTACGGATCGCGGCGCGGGAACCATGAGGTGATGGTGCGCGGAACGTTTGCGAACGTGCGGCTGCGGAACAAGCTGGCTCCGGGAACGGAGGGCGGCGTGACGAGGCTGTTGCCGGAGGGGACGGAGATGTCCATTTACGACGCGGCTGTGGAGTACGCGAAGCGCAATGTGCCGCTGTTTGTGCTGGCGGGCAAGGAGTACGGCAGCGGCAGCAGCCGCGACTGGGCTGCGAAGGGCACGCGGTTGCTGGGCGTGAGGGCGGTTCTGGCAGAGAGCTATGAGCGCATCCACCGTTCCAATTTGGTTGGGATGGGCATTGTGCCGCTGCAGTTTGCGGCGGGCGAGAGCGTGGAGTCGCACGGGTTGACGGGCGAGGAGGTGTTCAGCGTGCCGGGAGTAGCGGCGATGCTGGATGCGAAGTTCGCCGGCGGGCGCGTGATCGCCGTGGAGGCGAAGGCCGCGGACGGAAGCGTGAAGAAGATCCGCGCGACGGTGCGGATTGATACGCCGCAGGAGATTTTGTACTACCAGAACGGCGGGATTCTGCCGTATGTGCTGCGGCAGTTGGCGCGCTCCTAAGTGTCGTCATCAGAACAAAGCAGAAGGCCCGCCGGGATGGCGGGCCTTTGTGTGTGCGGAGATTTTGCGCGGGTTAGACGCCGACGGCGTGCTCGATGCTGCTGTCGTCTGGCATGGCGTTGTTGTAGTAGTCGTAGGGCGTGCGGCGGCTGAAGTTGTAGCGACGCTTGAGCTCGCGGCCCGCAATCAGGCCGGCGGCGACGGCGCCGAGCCCCACAGAGATCCAACCGATAACCTTCAGCGTCTTCATACAGTCCCCTTTGCGCTCCGCGGCGGCGTGCGAACAACCGCACGGAGAGCCAGTTTCCACTTTGCAACTCATGCTACGCCCCACATTGTTTCCCTGACATCACCCGCAAAAGGTTTCTGCATGTTTGATGTTGGCAAACTGGATTCGTTACTCCGATTGTACCAACAGGCGCGCAGGGCTGGCATGTTGGGGATTATCGGCGTGTTAATTCAGAACTTTAGCTGTTGATCAGGCGGGGTGGCGTTCGATGTCGGCGAGGAGCTTGAGCTTGCGGGTGGGGTCGAGAAAACTGGCCTCGACGGAGTTGGCGGCGAGCTCGCGGAGCTGCTCGCGGGTGAAGCCGAAGCGGGAGTGGGCGAGGGTGTACTCGCCGAGGAGGTCGGAGCCGAACATGGGAGGGTCGTCGGAGTTGAGGGTGACCATGAGGCCAGCGTCGAAGTAGCTGCGCAGGGGGTGGTCGTCGAGCGAGGGGCAGCAGCCGGTGCGCTGGTTGCTGGTGGGGCAGAGCTCGAGGGGAATCTGGCGCTCGACGAGGAGTTCGAGAAGCTCGGGGTCGTGCTGGGCGGTGAGGGCGTGGCCGATGCGTTCGGCACCGATGTTGAGGGCGGACCAGATGCTCTCGGGGCCGACGGATTCGCCGGCGTGGGCGGTGAGGCGGAGTCCGGATTCGCGGGCTTCGGCGTAGAGGTCGCGGAAGAGCGAGGCGGGGCCGCGAGCCTCGTCTCCACCGATGCCGATGCCGGCGATGGAGGGAAACTGCGGGCGAAGTTCGGCGGCCTTGCGGAAGACGCGGGCGGCGTCTTCTGCGCCGAAGTGGCGGACGGCGTCGGCGAGCCAGAGGATGCTGAGGCCGAGTTCGCGTTCGGCGCGGAGGCGGGAGCGCTCGATGGCCTCGATGTAGGGCTCGACCTCCTCTTTTTTCCAGTAGTAGATGATGCCGAAGGAGACGTAGACCTCTGCGTGGACGACGCCCTGCGCGGCGAGGGCCTGGGCCATCTCCCAGGCGACGAGCTGGTAGTCGGCGGGCGTCTGCATGCGCTGGGTGACGGACTTGAAGCTCTGCAGGAAGCTGAGGAAGTCGGTGTACTGGTAGGCGTCGCGGGCTTGCGTGATGGTGAGGGGCGCGGCGTCGTGGCGGAGGCTGAGCTTGCGCAGGGTGGGCGCGGCGACGGTGCCTTCGAGGTGCAGGTGGAGCTCGGCCTTGGGGAGGGCGCGGAGCCAGGCGGCGGTGTCGTCGGGTTCTGGGCGGGGACGGGGCATTTTTTTCTCGCTGGTATGCCGGAGAGAAGGCTGTTCCGTTGGACCAAGCGATGCAAGTAAAAGCAAAACGGGCGGGCAAACAATGCCCGCCCGTTTGGGTTCGATGAGACGCGGTGAGCTTACTTGCGCTTGCTCTGGCCGCGGACCAACTTCTTGACCTTGGCCTTCTGGGAGCCGCGGGGGTAGGTGCGCTTGGCCTTGGGTGCGGCCTTCTTGCGGCTGGCGCGCTTAATCTTCTTGCGCTCGGCCTTGTCCTTGACTGTCTTGGTGTTTGCCATGGGTGGAGACTCTCCGGGAGGTGCTGGATTAGAGGCGCTCAAGGTGGGCGAAACGCTCCACCAGCTTTTTTACGCCGTGCTGAGTAAATTCTACCGTAAGTTTGGCGTCGTCCCCGTCGCCTTCGCGGCGGACGACGGTTCCGATGCCGTATTTGGAGTGGCGGACGCGTACGCCGCGCTTCATGGCGGTGGGGGCGGCGGAGGCGGAGTCGTCGGGTGCGGCTGCGCGTGCGGCGTTGACGGCGGCAGCGCCGCGCGCGCCGAAGAAGGTGGCGATGTTGTCGAGGGAGCCCTTTTGTTTGGCTCCGGAAGCGGAGGGCGTGGAGGCTTGGGGCTCGGTCTGGTCCTCGTCCTCGTAGTTGTAGTGGCGCTCGGAGAAGTCGTCACCGGAGCCGCGGGGACGGCCGTAGCGATTGCCGTAGCGCGAGGAGGAGCGGGAGCCGTAGCCGGAGTCGGAGTAGGCGTCGCGGGAGGGCGGGCTGCCGAGGTCCTGAAGGAGGGTTTCGGGAATCTCGGAGAGGAAGCGCGAGGGGAGACTGGACTCCGGCATGTCGTTGCCGTAGCGGCGGCGGTAGCGTGCGCGGGTAAGGACGAGGGTGTCCATGGCACGGGTCATGCCGACGTAGCAGAGGCGGCGCTCCTCCTCGAGCTGGGTGGGGTCGTTCATGGTGCGGGAGTGGGGGAAGAGGCCCTCCTCCATGCCGGTGAGGAAGACGAGCGGGAACTCGAGGCCCTTGGCGGCGTGGAGGCTCATGAGGGTGACGCGCGACTCGGCGGAGTAGCGGTCAGTATCGCTGGAGAGGGCAGCGTGGTCGAGGAAGGCGGCGAGGGATTCGCCGCGGGCGTGCGCGTCCTGCGCGGCGTTGGCAAGCTCCTTGAGGTTTTCGATGCGGGTGAAGGCCTCGGGAGTTCCTTCGCCTTCGAGAGAGCGGATCATGCCGGAGCGGTCGAGGATGAACTTGATGAGTTCAGGGAGGGTGGCGGCAGAGCCGGGAGCGCGAAAAGCTTCGGGGGATTCGGGGGCGGATGGGGAGGATTCGGCGGCGAGTTCGGCGGCGGCATCGGATTCTGCGGCGGCGATCTCTGCGGCGGGATCGAAGTCTGTGCCGAAGTTGAAGCTGATGTCGGCGGCGTCGGACTCGAGCGCGTCTGTTGTGGGCACGGTGGCGGGTGCAGGTGCGGCGGCGTCTGCGGAGAGCTTATCGGCGAAGCCGGGTGCGAGCATGGCATGGGCGTCGAGGATGAGGCGCAAGAAACTGTAGAGTGCGTTAGTGGCGCGGGCGGGGAGGAGTTTTTCGGCGACGGCGCGCTGGGCGGCGATCCAGGAGCTGGAGCCGGTCTCCAGCGCGAGGCGCTCGATGACCTCGAGGGTGGATTTGCCGATGCCGCGCGGGGGCGTGTTGATGCAGCGGGCGAGGGCGATGGAGTCGTCGGGGTTGGCGATGAGCTTGAGGTAGGAGAGGACGTCCTTGATCTCGGCGCGGTCGTAGAAGGAGAAGCCGCCGACCATGGTGTAGGCGATGTTGTAGCGGCGGAGGGCCTCCTCGAAGAGGCGGGACTGGGCGTTGGTGCGGTAGAGGATGGCGCAACGTGCGGGTTCTGCGGAGGATTGGGAGGCGGCGCCGAGGAAGCCGGCGATCTGGTCGGCGACGAAGAGGGCTTCGTTCTCGCCGTCGGGAGCCTGATAGAGGCCGATGAGCGCGCCACCGTCGCGCGCGGTCCAGAGCTCCTTGCCCTTGCGCTGGGTGTTGTTGCGGACGACCGAGCCGGCGGCGGTGAGGATGGACTGGGTGGAACGGTAATTTTGTTCGAGGCGGATGGTGCGCGCGTTGGGGAAGTCGCGCTCGAACTCGAGGATGTTGCGGATGTCTGCGCCACGCCAGGAGTAGATGCTCTGGTCTTCGTCGCCGACGACGCAGACGTTGTGATGGGAGCCGGCGAGGAGCTTCATGAGCTCGTACTGGGGGCGGTTGGTGTCCTGATACTCGTCGATGAGGATGTACTGGTAGCGGCGGTTGTAGCGGGCGCGGACATCGGCGCAGGCGGTGAGCAGGCGTACGGCCTCGAGGAGGAGATCGTCGAAGTCGAGGGCGTTGGCGCGGGCCAACTCCTTGCGGTAGGCCTCGAAGACGTGGGCGACCTTCTCGTCCTGGGGGTTGGCGCTGGCGAGGAAGTACTCCTGGGGGTCCATCATGTGATTCTTGGCCCAGGAGATGCGGGAGAGGACAGCGGAGGGCTTGTTCTGCTTGTCGTCGATGCCGAGGCGGCGCATGCACTGCTTGACGAGCAACTGCTGGTCGTTTTCGTCGTAGATGGCGAAGTCGCGGGTGAGGCCGACGCCGTTGGTGCGGAGGGATTCGACGTCGCGGCGGAGGACGCGGACGCAGAAGGAGTGGAAGGTAGAGAGGTGGGGACGGGCGAGAGACAAGCCGCCAAGGAGACGGTCGACGCGCTCGGCCATCTCTGCGGCGGCCTTGTTGGTGAAGGTGACGGCGAGGATGGAGTCTGGCGCGACGCGCTTTTCTTCGATGAGCCAGGCGATGCGGTGGGTGATGACGCGGGTCTTGCCGGAGCCTGCGCCGGCGAGGATGAGCACGGGGCCGTCGGTGGCCTGCACACCTTCGCGCTGCTGCGGATTCATGTGTTCGAGAAGGGGATGCAAGCGGGGAGCTCCGTCTGATTCAGTTTATCTCTGTGTGGTGGGAGGAAAATTCCGCACCGGTGCGCCTGCGTTAAGCTAGACGCATGACAGAGAACGGCAAGGTGGCAGGGCGGCGGAATGTGGCGGTGTACTGCGCGTCGGCGGAGGGTCGGCGGCCGGTGTACATGGAGACGGCGCGGGAGATGGGACGCGCGCTGGCGCGGCGCGGGTATGGCACGGTGTACGGCGGGGCGCAGATCGGGATGATGGGCGGGCTGGCGAAGGCTGCGCTGGGCGAGGGCGGGCATGTGATCGGAGTGATTCCGGATGTGTTGGAGAAGGTGGAGATCACGCATCGGGGGTTGAGCGAGCTGCACGTGGTTCCGAATATGCACACGCGGAAGGCGCTGATTGCGTCTATCAGCGATGCGTTCATTGCGCTGCCGGGCGGGATTGGGACGTTCGAGGAGATCTTCGAGGCGATCACGTGGGCGCAACTGAACATCCACGCGAAGCCGTGCGTGTTTTTGAACGCGGGCGGCTACTATGACAAGCTGCTGGAGTTCATGGCGTATGTGGATGCGGAGGGGATGTTCCGCGGGGCGAAGCGGGGGCTGCTGAAGGTGGCGCAGACGGTGGAGGAGGCGCTGGCGATTGTGGAGGGTGAGTGGGCGAAGGCTGCGCCGAGCGAGGCGCGGCGGAAGCAAGGGCTGGAGCTGACGTAGCTAACTCTGAGTCACTCCACAATAAGCGACTTGAGGAATGCCGCATAGTCCGCCTTCGCGCTCTTCAGCACAGATGTTGATGATTCAAGTACAACCATGTAATAGCGTTTACCTGAGAATCGGTTGATCCGCTCATCCGCATGAAAATATTGAATTTCGTCTTTCTTGTTCTCGTCAATTTGCGGCATGGCTGGTTCTTCCAACATCAGTCCCGGATATTGCGGCATCTCACGTTCAATCACTGTGATTACCAAATGACCATCTCCCTCTTTTTCGTATCCCCCTGCTTTCACGCTTGTGGCTGTTAGACAATGTTCTGCGGGGCACAGTGAGGGTGCTATAGTCTCAAACTCGCGATCACGAAATGATGCTTTCTGGAAATCTTCCAGTGACTCTCCCTGCTTTGCAGGACGCGATATAAGCATGAGACTAGGAGACATGGATCGCTTATTGCCTTTGTATGGGCCGGTATTGACAACCACCGTACACTGCCCCTGCTTCACATCGAGCAGATTAAGTTCGTCGGTGCCTTTTACTGTAAAACCCACTCCACAGGCAAAAGCCGTGAATCTAATATTTGTTCCATCTTTGTCGTAACTCCATATCTGCTTTGGTTCATATTCCTTCGTTACTTCCGAGGCGATGCTTCTCTTTTCCAGCAACGATTTCATTCGCAATCGTGGTTCGAGCATAGAAGGATAGAGTTCCTTCACGTGATCCATTGCACGAAGACCGTGGGCTGGGACGTTACTTGTAATGGAGCATGCCAAATAATCATCCCAATAATCGAGCGGAAACTGCTTCCAGGGCATTATCGCTTCCAGTGCTTCCAGTTTTGTCATTCCTTTAGCAGCTTCCAGCGTCTGGCACTGGTGATAACCAAAAAACCAGGTTGTCCGGTAGTCTTGTTGGTTCAGCGCGCGTGCTGTATCTAACGCATGATTCATCTGCAATTCCGCATCATTCAAGTCGACGTTGTACGCATAGTGTGCAAGCAATGCAATTGCCAATTGGATTTCTTCGTTCTTCGGATTGCTAATTGCGGCTCGCTGCAAGACTGACAACCCCATACTGACAGTTTCCTGCACCTGTTCTTTGGAAACAGGGCCATTCCACTCGCCATTCCAGCGATTCACCAAATCTTCTATTGGAACGATTCGATCCAGCGCCTGTTGAACTGCCTCATCCTGATGCAACTTGTCGCGATGAATATCCGAAAGTGTAGCGGCATATAGCGGAAGCGTTAACAATACTGCCAGCAGAAGAACATGCGCGCGCATTGGCTTTCCTCACGCCCAACACTGTATCACTTACTTGTCAGAGCGAGGAGATCTGGGCACAGGCGGGGCAGTTGCAGAGGCGGCGGAGGTAATCCCAGGAGTAGATGCCGGAGTTGTGGCTGTCGTTCCAGTTGAGGCGGAGGGCGTAGTTGCCGACGCGCTCGGCGGAGGTGGGCTTGGGGGCGGGTTTGAAGAGGGGCAGGACGAGCTTGGGCTGCGACTTGGGCTGACCGGGAGCGCGGCCGTCGGCGGAGCGCTCTTCGGCGCAGGTGGCGCAGGGGCAGGCCTGGCGCAGGAAGGCGAAGGTCCAGTTGCTGCGGTGGCCGTCTTGCCAGTCAATCTCGACGCCGGTGCCTTCGGAGATGTGGACGCGGACCTTGGCGGGGGTGACGGCGGCGGCGGGGAGCGCGGCGGGTTCTGCGGAGGGTGCGGAGCCGGCGGGGACGAAGCGTATGCCTTCGTGGCTCATGGGTGCGGGCCCTGGGGGTGTTGGTGGTGTTCGACGTCGAAGCGAATCTTGAGGACGAGGATGCCGAGCGCGAGCAGGAGGGTGACGCTATTGGCGACGATCATGGGCATGGAGCGGGAGGCGATGCCGAAGCCGAGCCACATGCCGATGCCGACGCAGTAGATGATGAACATGCCGAGGGAGATGTCGCGGGCGGAGCGGCGGCGCCAGACGCGGAGCAACTGCGGGACGAAGGAGCAGGTGGTGCAGACGGCGGCGGCGTAGCCGAGCAGGTTGATGAGCAGAGCGCGGGTCATGCGGTGAAGGGTGCCTCCTGGGTGGCGTCCTGAAGATTGAGGATACGCCAACGGGCGTCGGTGCGCATGGGGGCGGCTTAGTTTTCGGATTCGGCCTGAGCGCGGGCGGCGATGCGATCGAATTTGATCTTGAGGATGAGGATGCCGAGGGCGATGAGGCCGGTGATGGCGTTGGTGAGGATGATGGGGAGCGAGTGGAGCCGGAATCCGAAGACGAGCCAGATGGCGATGCCGACGCAGAAGATGATGAAGGTGGTGAGGGAGATGTCGCGGGCGGAGCGGGAGCGCCAGACATGGAGAAGCTGGGGCAGGAAGGAGGAGGTGGTGCAGACGGAGGCGATGTAGCCGAGCAGGTCGGTGGTGGTGAGGTGGCTCATGCGGTGTGGTATTGCCTCCAGAAGAAGTAAGCGGAAAGAGCGTAGGCGAAGAGGGTGATGATGGGGCGGAGGACGCGGTCGCTGATGCGGCGGCTGCCGCGCGCGCCAACCCAGCCGCCGAGGGCGCAGGCTAGCATCATGGCGGCGCAGAAGTGCCAGGCGACGGCGCGCCCGATGATGAAGGAGAGGACGGCGACGCCGTTGGCGGTGCCGGTGATGATGACCTTGAGGGCGTTGACCTGCGCAAGGCGGTGTACGCCGACGAGGGAGAGCGCGGTCATGACGATGAAGCCGGCGCCGGCGCCGAAGTATCCGATGTAGAAGCAGACGACGAGCAGGATGAGGGTGAGCAGGATGGAGTGCTGTGCGGCGGTGCGGCCTTCGAGTTGCAGGCGGCGGCGCTCCATGGCGCGGGAGACGGGGCCGCTGATGGAAAAAGTGACGGCGCCGATGAGGAAGAGCCAAGGGAGGATGCGGAGGAAGTGTCCCTGGGGCGTGTGCAGGAGGACCCATGCGCCGGCACCGCCGCCGAAGAGCGCGGCGATGAGCGAGGGGATGATGAGGGTGGTGTTGCCCTTGAGCTCGCTGCGGTAGGCCGCGCCGGAGGTGTACTGGCCGGGGAGCAGCGAGACGGTGCAGGTGGCGTTGGCCTGGACGGGCGGGATGCCGGCGTGGAGTAGGCCGGGAAAGACGAGGAAGCTGCCTCCGCCGGCGACGGAGTTGACCACTCCGCCGATGAAGGCGGCGAGGACGAGCCAGGCGTACTCGGCGGCGGGGTGGGCGAGGGCGAAGTGCGACATCACAGCTCTTATTGTATGGGGCGCTTGTTAGGCGGAGGCCAATTCGGGTGTGGCTTGGATGAGTTGCTGCGTGTAGGGGTCGCGGGGATGGGAGCAGAGGGATTCGGCGTCGTTGAGTTCGACTAGGCGGCCGC
>Ga0316220_1000075_pt1 | contig 154934 bp, 159 predicted proteins | sample TBH18005metaG_FD_203632 | JGI IMG/M metagenome (GOLD analysis project Ga0316220, IMG submission 203632) | Freshwater microbial communities from Trout Bog Lake, Wisconsin, USA - TBH18005 | ecosystem: Environmental > Aquatic > Freshwater > Lake > Hypolimnion/Profundal zone | place: USA... | reverse complement strand
CATGGGCGGGTTCGCTCCGACCCTCGCCACCGTTGACGCTTCCAAGGTCCGCATGGGCGGTTTCGCTCCGGCCCTCGCCACCGTTGACGCTTCCAAGGTTCGCATGGGCGGTTTCGCTCCGACCCTCGCCACCGTTGACGCTTCCAAGGTTCGGATGGGCGGTTTCGCTCCGACCCTCGCCACCACCGACGCTTCCAAGGTCCGCATGGGCGGTTTCGCTCCGACACTCGCCAACCCGCGCTAATGAAAACAACGCGCGCCGCGCGATTGTCGGCACTTTGGATTATACGGTAACAGACCGAGTCCACGGGGCCGGTCTGTTTTTCCATTCGTAGCCTCAAGGATCAGTCGTCGTGAATAATCCGGCTCCGTCCGAACCGACCACCGATAAGCCGGCCGCCAAGCCGAAGCTGGTCACCTTTCACCGTATGATCCCCACCGCTCGGATGCCGCAGCGCGCCGACCGCTCCGCCGCCGGGTCGCTTCCAACCCGAGCCTTTCGGTATTGTGAGCCGGCAACGTCGGCCGCGGCGTTCGGCTACTACCTGTTCCCGCCCATCGGCTTTTCCGTCCAATGGGACGGGCACGACATCATGTGGACATTCGAGGGCGCGGGCGACTGGTTCCCGCTGAACCGAGCCGTCCAATTTCCCGGATTCCGCGACCAGTTCGATGCCGTTGCTCCGGATGAGATCAAAGAGTTCTCCCCCCCCGTTCCTCGGTGCCTTGCAGGAACCCGGCCTCATCCAGCTTTGGACCGGACTCGTCGTTCGCACCGCGCCCGGCACAAGTCTGTTGGTGCGTGCGCCGGCGAATCTACCCAGAGCCGGTGGATGGGAGGTGTTTGAGGGCATCGTCGAGACGGACCACTGGTTCGGTCCGCTGATCACTAATCTCCGTCTGACCAAAACGAACGTGCCGATCGACTTCAAGCCGGACTATCCGCTGCTACAGGTTCAGCCGATCCCGCGGCATGTGTATCAGGACGCCACACTGAACAACTACGAGATCGTTCCTGAATTGGGACAGTTAACCCCGGCGGATTGGGACGACTACTATGACACGGTAGTCCGTCCGAACTCCCAGGTTGTGCGCCCCCGCGGCCAGTATGCCGCCGCTGCCCGCAAGCGGCACAGTGCCGAGGATGACAAGTAGGTAAACGAGCCTGCGAATGCTGGACGGACGGGGGCCGTTCATGCATCAACCCGGCATGATCTCCTCGTTGAAGTCCAAATGCCGGGCGGCGACGCCCACCACCCGCGGCCGGATTGTCGCCATCGCGTTTTGCCTGGCCGGCTTTCTCGCCATGATAACGCCCCTCCGATCCAGTCATGCAGAAACCGCCTGCCCGGCCGATCCGGCGATGCAGAGGTTAAAACTGCCCCACCTGCAAGCTGCCGTTTCGGTTGGGAACGAGGCGATTATCGTTGCCCTCGGCTCTTCGTCCACCGCGGGCGCGATGGCGTCCAACGGAGCCCACACTTATCCGGCAGTGCTGCAGGCGGCGTTGAACAAAGCCCTTCCGGCAGCTCAGTTCGCCGTCATCAATCGTGGCATTGGTGGCCAGGATGCGCCGGAGGAGCTGGCTCGTCTCGACAGCGATGTGATTGCAGTGCACCCACAGCTTGTCATCTGGCAGGTCGGCGCCAACGGTGCCATGCGCCACGCCGATCCGATCGAATTCCATCGGTTGGTCGAGGAAGGGGTCAATCGCCTGCTCAAATCCGGGATCGATGTCATTTTGATGGACAATCAACGCTCCCCCAGGGTGTTGGCCGCCGTTGACCATATCGTGTTGGAAGAATCCCTCAGACATGTGGCGGAGGAAACCGGCACCAACCTGTTCTCTCGCAGCCATCTGATGGATGTCTGGTCCGACGAAGGCGCCAAGCCCGGCTTGTTCACCGCATCGGACGGTTTGCATCACAACGACCTGGGCTACCTCTGCGTCGGCCAAACACTCGCTCGGCAGATTGCTGCTGCCGCGGAAGCACCTATGGCGATTGTGGCAACACACTGAGTGTCGTCACGTTCCCTAACCCAGCCCCGGGCGCAGCATGATCGGGGCGTTAGCCGCCGGGGGATCGCATTCACGAATTCCCGCCAATCGCAGGCCTTCCGCATAGTGCAGCTTGTCAGTCTCACGCTCCATCGCGTGCATTTCCAGGAACCGCTCGATCGTAAAATCGGGCTCCAACGCCAGTAGCCGGCGGCGAACCGTGGTGGCTTCCTGGTCGAGACGCAGGTGACCCAGTGCGGCCAGGAACGGTTTATAGGACGCACTGAAAGCGGGATTAAGCTGGCTGACGTTACGGCCAATCTCAACCGCGGTTTCGTACTCGTGCTTCATCATGTGGATCAGTACGAAAAACGCATCGAAGAAAAATGCATGCGGATCCAGCGGCGATAGTTTCTTGTAACGGTTGACCCGCCGTTCCGCTTCGTCCAGTTGCCCGGCATAGGCATAGGTAACGGCAGACAGTGCCCATGCCATCGCAAGATTGGGGTTCAGTGTCAGGGCACGTTCGTGGAGCACCATCGCTTCCCGTAGCCTCCGATGCAGGAATGCACGGACATGACCGCTAATTGCCAGACCACGGGCGTCGAAAGGATCGAGCGTGATGGCGCGTTCGGCCAAGACACCCGCCTTTTCCATCATCGCCTTGGGATGATCCGTCCAGTCCTGCCCGACGAGGAAGATGTGCCAATAGGCATACCACGCATGGGCAGCGGCATAATCCGGCTCCAACGTGATCGAATCAGCCAGATATTGTCCTGCCTGCATGTAGGCATTCCGCTCCATCCGCCCCATCAGCGGGATTGCCCGCAGCATTAGGTCGTAGGCGGTGGCATCGACAGTGGGGCGGTTTGTGCTTCGATTGGCTTCGATCAGCAGGATCTCGGGGTCGATCTGCGCCACGACCTCGGCGGCGATCTCGTCCTGGAGCGACAGCAGATCGTTGGTTTCCCGGTCGAACCGGCGTGCCCAGACGATCTGGTTGTTTGCGCGCAGGTCCAACAGTCGCAGGCTGATCCGGATTTTGTTGCCGGCTCGCTGCACCGATCCGTCGAGCAAAAAGTCCGGTCCGAATTCTCGCCGAATCGCGGCCTCATCCCGATTGTCCGCCGCAAAACGATCCAGCGAGTTGGATGACACGACAAACAACCAGCGGAACAGCGACAGCGCATTGGTGATTTCGTCCGCCAGTCCGGGCGCCAGATGCGCGTCCTCGTCCGACATCCCGATCAGACGGAACGGCATAACACCGATATGGGCGCCTCCACGCGAAACGGCGCCCCGTTTACGCGTCGCCGGCGAAACGTCAGGCGTCTCGGACTGCGGTTCCGGCTCCGGTTCCTGTATCATTTCGAGCGGCGGCATGACCGGCGTGACCGCCGGAGTCACCGAAGCCGGCGGCGCGACAGGCGCGTCGTGTGTTTGCGGCGGGCGCAGAGGTAAGCGATTGTGCGCCGGGCCGCGAATTTCATTGAGCAGCTTCTGGGTCTCGAGAGACGGTGCCGCATCAAGCATATCCGCCAGCACCGCTCGGCAACGATCGTAGGCCTGCACCGCCAATCCGCGTTCGCCGCGTGCGGCATGCGCTTTCATCAGAGAACGCCAGGCGCCCTCGTGCGAGCGATCGATCGTCAGCAGGCGTTGTGCCGCCGCGATCACCCCATCGGGTTCCAGATTTTCCCGTAACATAGCCTCGGCGATGCCGCGTGCCCGATCGCGCAATCTTTCGCGCTCCGCGTTCAGCCACGCGTCGAAGCTTGGATCGACTCCATCCAGGTCCTCCAGAAGGTCACCGTCCATCAGCGCGAGCGACGCGGGATTGGCGGTGGTCGCACGCATGACCTCCTCGACATCGATCCAGACGGCGCCCGGCCGCAGCGTCAGTTGATCGCGCGTTATCAGCAGGATTTCGGCTTCCGCCGGCGCCAGGGCCTCCAGCAGCCGATGGATTTCCTGGCGCAGCGAGGCGCGGGCCTGTTCCTCGGGGCGGCGGCTCCAAAGTTGTTCGGCGAGCCGGCCGCGTAGTACCGGACGCGGGGCAGCCATCGCGATACAGGCCAGCAAGGCGCGCGTCTTACGTCCGACAGGCAGCACATTCTCGCTGCGCACGGTCCACGCTTCCATCTGGCCGATCAGCCGCAGCCGCACCACAACATGGTCAAGCGCGCCCGCAGGCGGCGACGGCGTTGTGAGCCGGGTTGGAAAGTCTACCATCATGCCCTCGAAACCATCGCAATGATTGTAAAGTGTTACAACACCGCGCGCCATAGCTATCACCTCCGAGACAATTTCGTTACGTGCCGATTCGGCGCTGAACGAACGTCAAACCGGCATCATCGGCGGTGAGGAGCGCCGCGGTGACCAGACCGAGGATAATGGCCGACATGGCAATACGGTGATCCATTTGGGTTGCGACCAGGCTGCCGCCCGCTGGTGGTGCGTCTATGCCATGCTACAGGGTCACTTTCGCGAATCCCGGCCAGCCGCAGGCCCTCGGCAAAATGCAATTTGTCGCTGGCCCGCTCCATCGGCGTATTTGCAAGGAACCGTTCGATGGTGAAGTCCGGTTCGATCGCCAACAGCCGGCAACGAATAATCGCGGCCTCCTGATCCAGCCGCAAATGCCCAAGCGCTGACAGATAAGACCGATAGGTTGCGGAAAATGACGGATTGAGCTGACTGACAGTGCGGCCGACCTCGACCGCACTGGTGTAGTCATGTTTCATCAGATGAATCACGCCGTAAAACCCGTCGAAGATAAACGCGTGCGGATCGAGCGGTGACAGATTTTTGTAGCGTTTGAGCCGCCGCTCCGCCTCCAGCGGGTCACCGAAATAGGCATGTGTCATGGCGGACAGCGCCCACGCCATCGCCAGGTTGGGATTGAGTGACAGAGCACGTTCGTGCAGCACCATCGCTTCCCGCAGCCTCCGATGCAGAAATGCCCGAACGTGACCGCTGATTGCCAAACCACGGGCATCGAAAGGGTCGAGCGAGATGGCGCGTTCAGCCAGGACACCAGCCTTTTCCATCATCGCTTTTGAAGGGTGCGCCCAGTCTTGCCCAACAAGGAAAATGTGCCAGTAGGCATACCACGCATGGGCAGCCGCATAATCCGGCTCCAGCGCGATGGAGTCAGCCAGGAACTGACCAGCCTGCATGTAGGCCGGCCGTTCCATCCGCCCCATCAACGGGATGGCCCGCAGCATCAGGTCGTAGGCAGTGGCATCGACAGCGGGGCGGTTCGTGCTTCGCCTGGCTTCGATCAGCAGGATCTCGGGGTCGATCTGCGCCACGACCTCGGCGGCGATTTCGTCCTGGAGCGACAGCAGATCGCTTGTTTCCCGGTCGAACCGGCGCGCCCAGACGATCTGGTTGTTCGCGCGCAGGTCAACCAGTCGCAGACTGATCCGGATTTTGTTGCCTGCCCGCTGCACCGATCCGTCGAGCAAAAAGTCCAGACCGAATTCGCGCCTTATCGCGGCCTCATCCCGATTGTCCGCCGCGAAACGGTCCAGCGAGTTGGATGACACGACAAACAACCAGCGGAACAGCGACAGCGCATTGGTGATTTCGTCCGCCAGTCCGGGCGCCAGATGCGCGTCCTCTTCCGGCATCCCGATCAGACGGAACGGCATAACGCCGATATGGGCGCCTCCGCGCGAAACGGGTCCACGTTGAACCGGTGAATCGTCTTCCGTCTGGGACCGCGGTTCCCAATCCAGGTCCGGGTCAGGTTCCCGCGCCGGAGGTGACACGACAGGCATGGCCAAAGAGGGCATCAATGCCGAGGGCGCGTCCCGCGTTTGCGGCGGGCGCAGTGGCAGTCGATCGTGTGCCGGCCCGCGAATTTCGTTAAGCAGCTTCTGGGTCTCGAGCGACGGTGCCGCATCCAGCATCTCCGCCAGCACCGCTCGGCAACGATCGTAGGCCTGCACCGCCAGTCCGCGTTCACCGCGGGCCGCATGCGCTTTCATCAGAGCGCGCCAGGCGCCCTCATGCGAGCGATTGATCGTCAGCAGGCGTTGAGCCGCCGCGATCACCGCATCAGGTTCCAGATTTTCCCGCAGCATAGCCTCGGCGATGCCGCGTGCCCGGTCGCGCAATCGTTCCCGCTCCGCGTTCAACCATGTGTCGAAGCTGGGATCGACTCCATCCAGGTCCTCCAGCAGGTCACCGTCCATTAGCGCGAGCGACACGGAATTGGCGGTGGTGGGACGCATGACCTCCTCGACATCGATCCAGACGGCGCCCGGCCGCAGCGTGATTTGATCGCGCGTGATCAGCAGGATTTCAGCGTCCGCCGTCGGCGCCAGGGCCTCCAGCAGCCGATGGATTTCCTGCCGCAACGAGGCCCGAGCCTGCTCTTCGGGACTGCGGCTCCAAAGTTGTTCGGCGAGCCGGCCGCGCAACACCGGACGCGGGGCAGCCATCGCGATGCAGGCCAGCAAGGCACGCGTCTTACGTCCGACGGGCAGCACATTCTCGCTGCGCACGGTCCACGCTTCCATCTGGCCGATCAGACGCAGCCGCACCACAACGTGCTCAAGCGCGCCCGCGGGTGGCGACGGTGTCGTAAGCCGGGTTGGAAGATCTGCCATCATGCCCTCGGGACTACCGCAATGATTGTAAAGTGTTACAATCTTGCGCGCCATAGCCGTCGTTTCCCCGGCGATCTTATTACGTGCCGATACGGCTCCGGACGAAGGTCAAAGCAGCCTGATAAGCGGCTTCCGCGTCCATGTCGCTGGTGTCCAACAGGTACGCGTCGGCGGCGGCTTTCAAAGGTGCCGCCGCCCGGGCGGCATCTTTGGCGTCGCGTTGAGACATATCGTCTTCGACCGTGGCGATGTCGGCCTCGATGCCTTTCGCCCGCAGTTCCAGCCATCGGCGGCGGGCGCGTTCGGACAGGCTCGCGGTGACGAACAGCTTGGCGACGGCATCCGGGAAGATCACCGTGCCGATGTCGCGGCCGTCCAGCACCGCGCCATCACGGGCGCCGAAGTTGCGTTGAAACGCCAATAAGGCGATGCGGACACCCGGAATGGAGGCGACCGATGCGGCGGCGGCATCGGCGCGCGGACCCCGCAGGTCCGAACGATCAAGGTCGGAGGCCTGTAACGACAAAGCCGCCGCTTCGGCGGTTGCCGCGTCGGCCGGATCACCCTGCGCATCCAGGACCCGCACCCCGACCGCGCGGTAAAGCAGGCCGGTATCCAGATACGGCAGGCCCAGCGTGGCAGCGAGCCGACGGGCAAGCGTGCCCTTTCCGGCCGCCGCCGGCCCGTCGATCGCGACAATCGGCTTCATGAGTGGGCAACCGGACGGATGCAGGCGCCGATCGCGTTCATCAGATCAACAAACCCCGGAAAACTGGTGTCGATGAAACCGGCATCATCGGCGGTGACCGGCGCCACGGTGACCAGACCGAGGACGATGGCCGACATCGCAATGCGGTGGTCCATGTGGGTGGCGACCAGCCCGCCGCCCGGTGGTGGGACGCCGGTGCCATGGATGATCATGTCGTCACCTTCGATCTCGACCCCGACGCCGTTGACGCTCAGCAACGCGGCGGTCGCGGCGAGGCGGTCGCTCTCCTTGACCCGGAGTTCCTTCAACCCGCGCAGGCGCGTCGTGCCGGTCGCGCAGGCGGCGGCCACGGCGAGGATGGGATATTCGTCGATCATGCTGGGCGCCCGTTCCGCCGGCACATCGACGGCCCGCAGCGGACCCGCGGTGACCTGCAGGTCGCCGACAGGTTCGCCACCCTCGGTTCGCCGGTTCAGGATCACGATGTTGGCGCCCATTTCCTCCAGGCAGAGGAACAACCCGGTGCGCAGCGGATTCAAGCCAACCGCCGGAATGGTGACCGTGCTGCCGGGCACCAGCAGCGCCGCGACCAGCGGGAACGCGGCCGAGGACGGATCGCCCGGCACGACCACGTCGGCGGCGCGTAACTCCGGCTGTCCCTGTAGTTCGATGATCCGTCCCGATCCGCTGACCTCGACACTCACCGTGGCACCAAAATGGCGCAGCATGTTTTCGGTGTGGTCGCGTGTGGCTTCGGGTTCCTCAACCCGCGTGATGCCGGGCGCGTTCAGGCCGGCGAGCAGCACCGCCGACTTCACCTGCGCCGACGGCACCGGAACGCGGTAATTCAGTGGCAGGGCGTCGCGTGCCCCCTGAATCGCCAGGGGCAGGCGGCCGCCCTCCCGAGCGCTGAATTGAGCGCCGGTGGCGGATAACGGGTCGATCACCCGGCGCATTGGCCGGCCGCGCAAGCTGGCGTCGCCGGTCATCACGGCGAACAGCGGATGCGTCGCCAGGATGCCGCACAGCAAACGGGCGGCGGTGCCGGAATTGCCCATGTCCAGCACGTCGGCGGGTTCGGTCAGGCCACCGATGCCGCGCCCGGCGACTCGCCAGATGCCGTCCGGGTCGCAAGTCACGTCGGCTCCCAGCGCGCGCATCGCGGCGGCGGTGCGCAAAACATCCTCGCCGGTCAGCAGGCCGGTGATGCGGGTTTCGCCGATGGCCAGGGCACCGAACATCAGGGCGCGGTGGCTGATCGATTTATCGCCCGGAATGGCGATGGTTCCGTTCAGCGGGGCGGCCGCTTTGGCGGAGATCAGCGGGGTTGCGGCGGTTTCATCCATGGTTTGGGTCCGGTGTGTGACAGGTCTGGCGGCTTGATATCGGCTTTCGGTGCCACCGCATACCGCACCGCGATGCGATAAGCCATTTGACAGGGCGGCGTCGTTGATGGCATGGGCGCCGGCTGTTGTTCGAAGCCCCGATCGGGCGAATTTTGTGTCACGAAGGGCCCTATATACCCATGGCTAAGCCTGAACTCGGCACCAAGCGGGTCTGCGTTGCATGCAGCACGCGATTCTATGACCTGACCAAGGTACCCGCCGTCTGCCCGAAATGCGGAACGGAACAGCCGCTGGATCAACCGCGTCCGCGCCGCACCGGCGGTAACGTCGTTGAGGACAAGCGTCCGAAGAAGGTCGCCACCACGGCCGAGGACGTCGATGTGGAAGTCGAAGGCGTCGAGGATGCCGAGGAAGACGTCCTGGAAGCGGCCGACGACCTGGAAGATGACGCCGACGTGATCGGTGACGACATCGAAGTCAGCAGCGACGGCGACGAACACGAGCAGTAGGCGGTTCGCCGGGGCGCCTTTTGGTGCGCCCCGGTTGTTCGCTCATACGCGGCCCTTGATGCGCAGCCAAACCATGAGCAGCGCGTCATAGGGTAAGGCCGCGGTTTCCCGCAGCCGCCAGAACCATCGTCGCGTTTGGCTTGTCGCCGCCGGCACATTCGGCGGCGGGCACAGGCGCGCCTTCAGCCCGGCCAAACGCAGCAGCAACAGGCAACGCGGCAGATGATACGCGCTGGTGCAGGCATAAACTGGCGGTCTGTGCGAACCGTTCGTTCCATCATCCAGCATCCGGATCACCGCGCGCACCGAAGACAGCGTGTCGGTGCCGGTTGCCTCCTGCCTGATGGACCCTTCGGTAAAGCCGGCATCGATCAACTGTCGGGCCATCACCGTTGCTTCGGCGTCGCCGTAGCGGCCGTTCGCCCCTGTCGGAATGAACAGCGGGCGGGCAAACCGGGCGCCGAACCGCGCCGCGGCGTCCACCCGGTGACGCAATGTCTGACTCGCCCGGCCGTCCGGCCGCACCGCCGCGCCGAAGATAATGATGATGGCATCAGGGGGACAGTCATGCATGGTGGTCAGGATAGCACGCATGTCACTCACGACGTACAGGGCGAACGGGCGGCCTGCGTCGCATCGTTCTGACCGGCATTCCGGGGCCATTGTATTTGCGGCGGCCGCCCGGCGTGTGGCGGCCAAGGTGCGCATTTTTGAAGGCGGATGAATATTCATCTGCCTTCAAAAAATACGTCCTTCCAACCCTTCACCGCGTGCCGGGTCCATCAAAATTTCCTTGGCGATAACCCTGCTGGCATTCACATCAGAGTTGACATTAATTAACTACAATGTTAGTCATGCAGACATGGAGCATACGGCGCCAACTTCGACCCGGCCTGCCCCGCCCGATCCCACACAGGACCGGGCCAGCCGCACCCTGCCTGCACGCCTCGCCGCCCTGCTGCATGTCGTCCGCGTCCTGCTCGGGCACGGCCGCCGTCTTACCCAGACCGTCCCGGAGCGCGCCGCCAACGTGGAATTCGCCACCCTGGCCGCGGTTTGGGGCACCTACACTTTGCCGACCATCCTCGCCCGGCTCCAGCGCGGTATCCTGCGGGCAATGGCATTGGAGCGTTATCTGCTCGCCCGCGCCGCAAAAGGCCGCGAGATCGGGTTCGTGTACTACAAGGACCCGCGCGACTGCACGCCGGCCAGGCCGCCAGCGGAACCGGCGACGGAAGGGGCACAAGACGGCGAGTCGGCAAGCGAAGTCGTGGATGGCCGGGCCAAGCCGGCCAAGCCCGGCCCTGACGAAAGGGCGCCCAGGCGCCCCGCGTTCGATCCGGACGATCTCCGCATTCCCGGGCCCGAGGAACTCGACGCCGAAGTGCGCCGCCGTCCGTTCGGCCGTACGATCCTCGCGATCTGCATGGACCTCGCGGTCATTCCGAGTTTCTGCACCGGCCCATTCTGGAATCAAATATCCGACACACTGATGAACTACGGTGGCAGCTTCATCACGCTGTTCAAAATACGGGAATACCGCGAGACATCGTTTCAGAAAGAGCGGGACAAGAAACCGGACACCTGGGACTTTACCTGGAGGCACCCGCCACCGGAGATTGTTCGCCGGGTGCTGGGGTACATGATCGGCGAGACGCCTGTTTTGGACCCGTTCGATCCGCTGCTGGCCACCGCTCCTCCCTAAGTCCCATCACCCGACATGCGTCGCACCCTCTGATTCCGGGGACGCTTGCGCGTGCGCCGGGGCCTCATCGGGATCTTGCGCTGCCCCGGTGACAGGCAGACCGTTTGGCGGTTCGCGGTTTCACCCGATTGCCCCGGGTTCCGATCGTCCCTGGCTTGACTTTCATCGGCTCCGTTTCTCATGCTTACCGTCAAAGCCCGGGCGGAGGAAACCATGACGATGCTGACCGAAGCGGCGGTTCGCCAATACCAACAGGACGGTTATTACGCCCCCATCCCGGTGATGACGCGGGAAGAAGCGGACGCGCTACGCGGCAAGCTGGAGGCGTTCGAGGCCGGGGCCGGCGCTCTGGCCGGGAAATTACGGCACAAATCGCATCTGCTGTTCACCTGGCTGAACGATCTGGTCCGGCATCCACGCATCCTTGACGCGGTGGAGGACGTGATCGGCCCGAACATTCTGTGCTGGGGGTCTTCGTTCTTCATCAAGGAACCGCGCAATCCGGGGTTTGTGTCCTGGCATCAGGATTCCACCTATTGGGGGCTCGATCCGGCCGACGTGGTGACCGCCTGGGTGGCGTTGTCCGACAGCACGGCCGAGAACGGCGCGATGCGAGTGGTTCCGGGCACTCACAAATTGGATCAGGTGCCGCATCACGACACGTTCCGGCCGGAAAATCTCCTGAGCCGCGGCCAGGAGATCATGGTCGAGGTCGATGAACGGCAGGCCCGGATGCTGGAACTGAACGCCGGCGAGATGTCGTTGCACCACGTGCGGCTGATCCACGGGTCCGATCCGAATCCGTCCGATCTGCGGCGCATCGGGTTCGCCATCCGCTACATCCCGACGACCGTGCGGCAGGTGGCTGGCTCGCATGATCACGCAACCCTGGTGCGCGGCGTGGACACGTATGGTCATTTCGAACCGGAGCAACGGCCGGATGCGGATATGTCGGAGCGTGCGGTTGCGTATCACGAAGCAGTGACAGGGGCGCATGCGGCGATTTTGATGCGTGAAACCGGCAAAGAAATGCGTGCCTGATTTTTGCTCGAAGGCGATCAGCCGGTTACCATACGCGGGTCGAATCAGGAGAATGACCCGTGTCTTCTGCCTTTGATGGCACGCCTGCTCGGAAGCTGACCGTTAGCCGCGCTCTGCTTGCCACTCAGCGAGAGGAGCTTCGTCAGGACATCGTTCGGGATATGGACGCGTTGGCCGAGTATGTTGCGGCACACGGCAATCCGGCAACGGAACGTCGGGCGATGAATGAAGCTGCTGGCGTGCTGGCCTCAGACATTCGCGGGTCTAACACTTTCAGACAGGACGATTTGCCATTCGCCACGACCGATGCCAGCGTGATTCCAACGCGACGATGAGCCCCTGACTTTGAACGGATACGGTTCCGTTGTAAGGCGGTTCGAAGAGAAAAGGGAAACGAGATTATGTCCAAGCGTATCGCGGTCGTCGGTGCCGGTGCTGTCGGTGGTTATGCGGGCGCCCATATGGCGGCGGCGGGCCATGACGTTACGCTGATCGATGCGTGGCCAGAGCATGTGGAGCAGATGAAGGCGCACGGCATGGAGATCTTCGGGATGACTCCCGAGGAACGGATGACCGTCAAGGTCAACGCCATGCACCTGACCGAAGTGCAGAATCTCGCCAAACAAAAGCCGATCGACATCGCGTTCATTTCGGTCAAGTCGTACGACACGGTGTGGGCCACGACGATGATCCGGCAGTATCTGTCGGCCTCGGGTTGCGTGGTGTCGATGCAAAACTGCATCAACGAAGAGCGCGTCGCCGGGGTCGTCGGCTGGGGTCGCACCCTGGGCTGCATCGTGACCGGTGGCGTTGGCGTCGATCTGTATCAGCCGGGCCACATCCGGCGCGGCTATGCAAAACGCCCCGACATCAAATCGTTTTACGTGGGTGAGCCCAGCGGCAAGATCACCAAGCGGGCCGAGGAAATCGCCGACATCATGTCCAGCATCGATGCCTCCAAGGTGACCGACAATTTGTGGGGCGAGCGCTGGACCAAGCTGTGCGTCAACGGCATGCGCAACGGTGTCTCGGCCGCGACCGGCATGGGCGGCAACGCCCGCGATAACCATGCCGCCGTTCGTCGGGTGTGTATCCAACTCGCGGGCGAGTCCGTTCGGGTCGGACAAAAGCTGGGCTACAAACTGGGCAAAATCGGTGCGTTGCCGTTTGAGATGGTGGCGGAGGCGATGGAGGGCAATGCAACCTCCTACAAGGAGATCGAGCGCCTGATGACCGAAGGCGGCGCCGGACAGGCGGAACGCAGCGACTACCAGCGTCCGTCGATGGCGCAGGACATGGAAAAGGGCCGCCGCACCGAGATCGAATTCATGAACGGCTTCATCGCCAGCGAGGGTGCTCGGGTGGGCGTTCCGGCGCCGACGCATGAGATGCTGACGCGGCAGGTCCTGCGGGTTGAACGCGGCGAAATACCGGCTCGGCCGGAGAACGTTCTGGTCAACAGCTAGAGGGCGGTTCGGTCAGGCAAAGTCTACGGATCGTGTATGGCCCGGCTCTGTCCGGGGGGCCCTGTCGCCGCACCGCTATGGCATAGGTGGCCCGGACGAGCCGCCTATGCATCAGCTTAAGGTCTCCGTAGAGAATGGTTTCACCGCGCTCCGGGCACACGCTCGATGCGACGGTTTGGTTTCGCGCGCCAGATTGTTGAGGGTGAGATCGGCCGGCAGACGCTCCACGATATCGAACCAGCCAAAGTCCGATGGGGATGTGGTGTTGGGCATCTCTCCTATGAATCGGACATCTTTGAGCCGGGGGAAGAACTATTTTCTCCTCCCGACATTAAAGTTGATGCATATGGGGCTGTGTCCGGTCACCCACGATTTTCTGTACGGCGCCAGGCAAAGGCCCGGGTGACCAGGCCAAGCCCGGCCATGTCCATGCGAATAGAACCTTGTTCGAGAGAGAATATTGGCTGCCAGCCGCTTATCATGATGCTCTCTGCGCCACGAGCAGCCAGGCGAAAGCCCGTAACAAGCCGGCCTGCCGCATGAGCTTCCTCGTGATCCAGTTCCTGACCGGCCTCTCCAGTTCGGTCTCGCTGTTCCTGACCGCAGCCGGCCTCACCGTCATCTTCGGCGTCACCCGCGTCGTCAATTTCGCCCATGGCAGCCTGTTCATGCTGGGCGCGTATATTGCCTGGACTATCCTGATCCGCCTGCCGCACGATCCCGTTTGGTTCATCGCAGGCATCGCCGCCACCGCGCTCGCCGTCGCCGCGATCGGTGCTGCTCTGGAAACGACGCTTTTGCGCCGCCTCTACCACGCCCCCGAGCTGTTCCAGTTGTTGGCAACATTCGGCGTCATGCTGGTGATCCAGGATGCAACCCTGCTGCTCTGGGGGCCGAACGACCTTCCGCTGCCCCGCGCCCCCTGGCTCCGCGGTTTCGTCACCATCCTGGACAGCCGCTTTCCGCTTTACGATCTGGTGCTGATCGCGATTGGCCCGTTCGTGCTGGTAAGCCTGCTTCTTCTGTTATCTCGCACCCGCTTCGGCATGCTGATCCGCGCCTGCACCGAAAACCGGGACATGGCCGCCGCCCTCGGGATCGACCAACGCCTGCTGTCCACCACGATCTTTGCCCTGGGCGCCGGATTGGCCGGACTCGGCGGCGCGCTGATCCTGCCGGACACCTCGGCCAATACCCAAATGGACCTTTCGGTAATCGTCGAGGCGTTCGTCGTCGTCGTGGTCGGCGGCATGGGCAGCGTGGGTGGAGCCTTCCTCGCCAGCCTGCTGATCGGAGAGTTGCAAGCGTTCGGCATCGTATTTTTCCCGCACGCCACCCTGGTGCTGATCTTCATCATCATGGCCGCCGTCCTGACCATCCGCCCCAACGGCCTGTTCGGCGGCATCCCGCTGACGACCCCGCACCAGACAATCCGAACGCTGTTTCGCCCGCCATCGAACGGGCTTGTCCGGTTGGGTTACGCCGCGGTCGCGCTGGCCGCGACGACACCGTTCTGGTTGCCGCCGTACTGGCTGTCCGTCGAAACCGAGGTTTTGATCGCCGCGCTGTTCGCCTCCGGCCTGCATCTGATGATGGGTCCGGGCGGCATGATCAGTTTCGGCCATGCCGCCTGGTTCGGCATCGGCGCCTACGCATCGGCCCTGACCCTGAAGACGCTGGCAGCTCCCATGCCCCTCGCCTTAATCGCCGCGCCGCTGGTCGCAGGGACCACAGCCGCCCTGTTCGGCTGGTTCGTGGTCCGCCTGTCCGGCGTCTATCTGGCCATGCTGACCCTGGCCTTCGCCCAGATCGTTTGGGCCGTCGCGACCCAGTGGACCTGGCTGACCGGCGGAGACGACGGCATCCTCGGCGTCTGGCCAACCGGAGCGGTGCCGTTTTTCTGGTGGGTGCTGGCACTAACGTCCATTGCGATCTGGCTGCTGCAACGCATCATCCGCTCCCCCTACGGCCTCGCCCTCATGGCCGCTCGGGATAGCGAGCCCCGCGCCCTGGCGATCGGCTTGCAACCGGAGCGGCTGCGTATGGTGGCGTTCGCCCTGTCGGGCGCCGCGGCGGGCCTGTCCGGAGGTCTGTTCGCCTTCAAAACCGGCAGCGTATTCCCCACCTACGTCGCCGTCGGCAAGTCGGTGGATGGTCTGTTAATGGTGCTGTTAGGCGGGATCGACATCGCAATCGGCCCCATCGTCGGCGCCATCGCCTACACCGGATTGTATGATCTGCTGCTACAAACCGTGTCCCTGTGGCGCATGGCACTGGGTTTGACCATCATCACGCTGGTGTTGCTGTTTCCCGACGGCCTCGCGGGAAGGTGGCGCCGATCATGACCCTGCTCTCGGTGCAAGGCCTGACGAAATCGTTTGGCGGCAACACAGTCGTACGCGGCGTTTCATTCGACGTCGCGGCGGGCGAGGTCGTCGCGCTGATCGGCCCGAACGGCGCCGGCAAAACCACATGCTTCAACATGCTGAACGGTCAACTGCGGCCCGACGCCGGCCAAATCCGGCTCGACGGGACGAACGTTGCCGCATGGTCGCCGGATCGTATCTGGCGCCTCGGTGTCGGGCGCGGTTTCCAGATCGCGGCAACGTTCGGCTCCATGACCGTGCGGGACAACGTCCGCACCGCCCTGATCTCCCGCAACCGAGCTGTCTGGCGTTTCTTCCGGCCGGCGTCCGAACAGCTTACGGATCAGGCGGATGCGTTGCTCGATCAGGTGGGACTGCGGCATTTGGCCACACAGGGTTGCGGCACCCTCGCCTACGGAGACCTGAAGCGCCTGGAACTCGCACTGGCGATTTCCAACCAACCACGCCTGCTGCTGGTTGACGAACCAACTGCCGGCATGGCGCCGCCCGAACGCCGGGCGGTCATGGATCTGCTGCTGATGCTCGCCCGCAAAAATAGCTGCGCGGTGCTGTTCACCGAACACGACACAGACGCGGTCTTCAGAACCGCCGATCGCATCCTCGTCATGGCTGACGGCGCCCTGATCGCCGAAGGTGATGCCACCGCCATCCGAACAAACAGCCGGGTGCGCACCGCCTATCTCGGCGAGTAACATCAAGCCTGCATAAGGAAAAAGTCAGCGCGCGTCATTGCTTTTCCGACCTGACCGGCTATGACGAGCACTATTGCTGATTTCCGCCATTCACCTATTTTCTATGTTGCGCCGCGGCAGGCGCCTTCCAGGGGACCTTGCTCGATGCGCTCTACCGGCACTCTCACGCTCGCCGCACTGCTATCGGTGGCGTCGGCCGCTTCCGCTCAGATGCCCGGCGGCCCCCCGTCGGTTGGCGTCGTCCGCGCCGAGCAGACCGCGATCACCGAAACCTCCGAATTCATCGGCCGCGTTCAGGCGATCGAGCGGGTTGCGTTGACTGCCCGCGTCACCGCCTTCCTCGACCAGCGCCTGTTCAAGGAAGGCACCGAAGTTAACCAGGGCGACCTTCTGTATCGGCTGGAGCGCGGCCCGTTTGAGGCCGCCGTGCAGCAACAGGAAGCCGCCGTCGCGGATACCAGCGCCCGCCTCGCCAACGCCAACATTCAGCTCGCCCGAGCGCAATCATTGATGAGCGGGCCGGCCGGCCAGCGGTCGAACGTGGATGACGCGATCGCCAATCAGCGGTCCCTGGCCGCCCAGGTTCAATCCGCGCAGGCCCAGTTGCACGTCGCGCAGATCAATCTGGACTACACCGAAATCCACGCCCCGGTGGCCGGCGAGATTAGCCGCACCAGTATCACCGTCGGCAACGTCGTATCCCCCGGTTCGGGACCGCTGGCATCCATCGTGAGCCAGGATCCGATGTACGTACTGTTCCCGGTCGCCTCCCGGACCCTTACGGAACTCCAGAAGCGCTACGCCGATAAGGGCGGCACCAACGCCGTTGTGGTCAAGCTGCGCCTGCCCGACGGTTCGATGTACGATCGCGAAGGCAAGATCGATTACGTCGAGCCCACTGTCTCCGCCACCACCGACACCATCCTGATGCGTGCCCGCATCGCCAATCCGGCCCGCGCCAAGTCCGAGTCCGGCCAGCCGGTCGAACGGCGTTTGGTGGACGGCGCCTTCGTCAACGTCCTCGTCGAGGGCGTCCAACCGGTCATGGCGCTGGGTATTCCCCGCAAAGCGGTGCTGTCCGACCAGCAGGGCGACTATGTCTATGTGGTCGGTGCGGACAAAAAGGTCGAGCAGCGGCGCATCCAACTCGGCCAGTCCACGCCGACCACGGCCGTGGTCGCCGGTGGGCTGAAGGACGGCGAGATGGTCGTTTCTGACGGCATCCAGCGCGTTCGCCCGGGCATCGAAGTGAGCCCCGGACCTGCCAGTCCACCCCCGGCCAGTCCACCCCCGGCCAGCCCAGCGCCGGCGGCTCAGACAGCAGGCAAGTCGTAGCATGATCTCCAAGGTCTTCGTCGAGCGGCCTCGCCTCGCCGTCGTCATTGCCATCCTGGTGACGCTGGCGGGTGCGCTGTCGCTGCTGCGCATCCCGGTTTCCCAGTTCCCTGACATCGTCCCGCCGCAGGTCACGGTCTCAACGACGTTTACCGGTGCCTCCGCCGCGGTGGTCGAACAGACGGTCGCCCAGACGATCGAAGCGGCCGTCGTTGGCGTGGACAAGATGATCTACATGAAGTCCAACAGCGCGAACGACGGCAGCTATTCGCTGAGCGTCAGTTTCGAGTTGGGCACGAACCCGGACATCGACACCGTCAACGTCAACAACCGCGTCCAGCAGGCGATCGCCCGCCTGCCGACCGAAGTGCAGCGTTACGGCCTGACGGTACGCAAAAAATCCGCCGCGATCCTGGAGTTCTTGCAGTTCTACAGTGAGGGCGGCAAGCAGGACCCGCTGTTCATCAGCAACTATGTCACCATCAATGTGCTGGACCGGTTGATCCGCGTCCCCGGCGTCGGCGATGCGACCTTGTTCGGCCGCCTCGACTACTCGATGCGCATCTGGTTCGACATGGACCGGCTGGTGGCGCTGAACCTGGCACCGGCCGACATCATCGCGGTCATTCAGTCGCAGAACGTCCAGGCCGCCGTGGGTCGCGTCGGCGCGCGGCCAACCAGCGACGCCACCCAGTTCCAGCTTAGCGTGCAGACCCAGGGACGCCTGACCACGCCGGAGCAGTTTGGCAACATCGTCATTCGCGCCAATCCTGACGGATCGGTGCTGCGGGTCCACGATGTGGCGCGGACCGAACTGGGCGCCGCGAACAGCGACACACTCAGCCGGCTGAACGGCAACCCGGCGGTTTCGATCGGTATCTACCTCGCCCCCGGCGCGAATGCCGTGCAGACCTCGGCGCGTGTGACCAAAGCCCTGGCCGACCTGTCCGTCCGGTTCCCCGAGAGCATCAAGGCGCGCGTCTTTTACGACAGCAGTTCCTTTGTTTCCTCCACGATCGATGAGGTGGTGAAAACGCTGGCCATCGCGTTCGTGCTGGTCGTCCTGGTCGTGTTCATCTTCCTGGGCAGTGTCCGCGCCACGATCATTCCGATGGTGGCGATCCCGGTCAGCCTGATCGGCACCTTCGCCGCGCTGCTGGCGTTCGGCTTTTCCGCCAACACCATCTCCTTGCTCGCGATGGTGCTGGGGATCGGCGTCGTCGTGGATGACGCGATCGTCGTGGTGGAGAACGTCGAACGGGTGATGGCCGAGGAGCCTCATCTGTCGCCGACCGAAGCCACCATCAAGGCGATGAACCAGATTACCGGCCCGGTCATCGCCATCTCGCTGGTCTTGTTGTCGGTGTTCGTGCCGGTCGCGTTCATTCCCGGCCTGTCGGGCACGCTATTTCGGCAATTCGCGGTGACGATCAGCATTTCGATGCTGCTGTCGGCGATCATCGCGCTGACCCTGTCGCCGGCCTTGTGCGCCCTGTTCCTGCGCCACAGCGGCCATCGCCCGCGCGGTCCCGTGGGCTGGATGCTGGGCGGCATCGATAAGGTCCGAGACGGGTATTCCAGCGTGGTGAACCGCCTGTTGCGGCTTGCGTCGCTGTCCGTCCTCGCCATCGTCGCCGCCGGCGTCGGGATTTTCCTGATGGGCCAGATCACGCCCACGGGCTTCCTGCCGGAAGAAGATCAGGGCGCCATTTTCACCGTGGTCCAGCTTCCCGACGGTGCCTCGGTGGAACGCACCCGCGCAGTGGTGGAGCAGGTTGAAAATCTGATCCGGCCGATGCCGCAGATTGAGGCTGTGCTGTCGATCGTCGGCTTCTCTCTGCTCGACGGCGGCAATCAGCCGAATGCGGCATTCCTGGTGTCCCGCCTGAAGCCGTTCGCCGAACGCGAAGGACCCCAAAATGGTGTCCGGGCGGTGCTCGGGCAGATCTTCGGCGCGGCGCAGCAGATCCGATCGGCCATCGTGTTCCCGTTCAACCTGCCGCCGATCATCGGCTTGTCCACTAGCGGCGGCTTCGAATACCAGTTGGAAAACCTGGAAGGCCGCCCGCCCGAGGATATGGCGAGCGCGATGCAAGGCATGGTCGCGGCCGCCAACCAGGACCCGAAGCTGAACCGGGTGTTCTCCACCTTCACCGCATCCAATCCCTCGATCTGGCTGGATATCGACCGCGAGAAGGCGCAGGCGCTCGGTTTGGCGATCTCGGACGTGTTCAACGCTTTGCAGACGACGTTGGGTGGCTTTTACGTCAACGATTTCAATCTGTTCGGGCGGACGTGGCAGGTCAACATCCAGGGCGATTCGATTGATCGCAGCGATCCGACCGCGATCTATAAGATCTATGTCCGCAACAAGAGCGGCGAGATGGTGCCGCTGCGCTCGATCGCCAACGTCCGCGTTCAGGTCGGGCCGCAGGTCATCAGCCGCTACAACAACTATCGCTCCGTCACCATCAACGGCAGCCCCAAACCGGGCATTTCGTCGGGTGAGGCGCTGGTGGCAATGGACCAGTTGTCGAAGACCACGCTGCCGCCCGGTTATGCCTATGAATGGACCGGCACGGCGTTTCAAGAACGCGAGGCATCCGGCCAGACCGGGTCCATTCTCGCCCTGGCGGTGCTGTTCGCCTACCTGTTCCTGGTGGCTCTCTACGAAAGCTGGATGATCCCGATCCCCGTGCTGCTGTCGGTGACGGTCGGCGTGCTGGGGGCGTTCTTCGGACTGGTGATCTCGGGACTGTCGCTGGATCTGTATGCCCAGATCGGCATGGTCGTGCTGATCGCGCTGGCCGCGAAGAACGGCATTCTGATCGTCGAGTTCGCCAAGGAAGCGCGGGAATCCGGGCTTTCCATCCGCGATGCCGCGTCGCTCGGAGCCAGGATGCGAATCCGAGCGGTGTTGATGACCTCGATCGCGTTCATCTTCGGGCTGATCCCGCTGGTCTGGGCGACGGGTGCCGCCATGCTGAGCCGGCGCGCGGTCGGCACCGCGGTGTTCGCGGGCATGATCGTCGCCAGCTCGATCGGGGTGTTTCTGATTCCGATGCTGTACGTCGTGTTCCAGTCGATTCGGGAGTCGGTGAAGCGGCGGTTTGCCGGGCCGGTGAAGCACCGGTAGCGGGTCGAGCGAACAGGCGTTTCGCGTCGATGACGGTATTCGCCTGATCCTCGCTTCATGCTTTGCGTCACTGCCCGGCGCGGCCAGGCCGGAAAAAGCGCGTCGCGGTCTCCGGCCTTTCCACGAGGCCTAACCGAGCTGCTGCCGGTGCTCAGCCTGGTATCGACCTCCTGCTGGTTCGTATAGCCCGCGCCGGTCGTATCACGGTCGATGGTCACGACCAGGCCGTTGACGCTGGTGGTGGTCGTTGTGCTGTCGAGCACCACGCCCCAACCGTTGGTGTCGGTCACCGTTCGCGTGGCCGAACCGTCACTGTTGACCACGGTGTTGCCCGTCTGTGTCTGGTCGATGACGCCGTCGCCGTTCCAGTCATAGGTCGTGGTGCGGTCCAGCCCGTTGGCCGACGTCGTGGTGGTGATCTGCTCGGCCAGTTGCCCATCTTGCGTGTAGGCGCTGTTTTGCAGCACGGTGGCGCCAGCGGCGGTCTGCGTCACGCTCTGCTGCACGACATAGTCGCCGGAGGTGGCGAAGCTGACGGTGTCGGCGGTGCCGGTGCTGCCGTCGGTGCGGGTGAAGGTGGTTTCGCCGCCGATCGAGGAGCCGTCCGACATTGTCTGCCGGTAGGCATTGGCCTGCAGGTTGATGGCGGTGACCCCGGCCTGCGCCAACGTCTCCAGCGTTGTGGTGCCGTCGGCATTGGTGACCATGATGCGGAAGCTGGACCAACTGGCGTCGGAGGCGTTGAGCGTGCCGTCGTGGTTGGTGTCGAAGACGTTTTCCAGCGCCTGCATGTCGGTCTTGGCGGCCGGGTCCCACAGGGTGAAGTTGACCTGGTTGGCTTGGGTTATGGCGCCGCCGCTGGGATCGTAAACCAGCACGCCGTTGCCGGCGCCGGCCCAGGCGGTGTGCTGCTGGTAGCCGTCGTTGGCGAGGTCGAAGAACATGTTCGACGAGGATAGCGGGGTGATCTTAATGCCATTGCCGGTCAGGTCGTGGACGACGGGGCTGGCGGAGCCGTTAACCTCACTAGGAGTAGTTCCATACAAAGTCGATGGCGCGCCCACATCGATGTTGTTCTGATCGGCGGTCCCTCCCCCATTTGCGGAATTGTTGGTCGTGCTATCGGACGTCGTCGGGTATGAAGGTTGGGATGTGGAGCCGTCGGGCACTGAGTAGTCGTTACCACCGAGAGACTGTACGTGGTATCCATCTGGCACGCCATAACAGTTAATTGGAATATTCCAAGAACCATCGTTGTTCAGGGCTGGAGGACCATCGGATGATGGCCCCAACAACTTCCAATCCTCTGGTACAATTGGTTTGGGGGCTGGCGTGCCATTACCGCCAGCGCCGCCGGACGTATCGTTACCGCCCGTGCCAGTGCCGCCGGGCGTCCCGGGTGTTTGCTCCGGCTGAGTGCCTGGCGTCTGCTGCGGCGGTGGCTGTGGCTGAGGATTGGGCGTCTGAATGTCTGGTGTTTGCTGCGGTTGAGTGCCGGGCGTGCCGTTACCGCCCGTGCCACTATCGCTTTGTGGCGACGGGTCGTTTGTCTGGGGTTGGGAACCAGGCATTTGTGGCTGGGGATTGTATGGCTGGGGCTGTAGCGGTGGGAACGGGTTGTTAGCCTTGGGCGACGGTTGGCCGGCAGCGCCGTTCCCGGGAGATTGCGCCCGGGTGCCCGGCTTGCCAAATGCCGAGTCGTATAGCCAGTTCGTCACCCACTCGCCTGCGCCACCGCCAACGATCCCGGTGCCTATGCCGATAGCAATGCCTCCAAGAATGCCAACCGGTCCAAGCACGGAACCGGAGAGGGCCGCCGTCGCAATGCCACCGAGAAAGCCGCCCGCGAAGCCAGTCATCGTCCTGCCCGCGCCGCGGACATCGCCTTGGCTTATCTGATTCGCGGCATGGGCCGAGGCAGCACCGGCGCCTATGAAAGCGCCAACGACCCCCGCCCCAGCGATTACCTTACCCAGTCTGCTAACCGCCACTAACCCATTGGCTCCTACCAACTCAGCTGCATTTAAATTTATGATCGCGCTGCGAAGAGATCGCGAGTATGGGACGCGCTTTAATGGTGCAAGGCTCGTGTCCGGCACAACTGGAACCACCTGCCTCGCTCCAATGTCGGCAAGCGTCTGTCGGTTATACTTTAGAAGTTGTTCTTTGGAGAGCGACGCGAACTTGGTGTCATCAGCTTATTGAGCGCTAACGTCCCATTCCGAGAAGCCTCAACCACCCCGTATCGAAGGCCTATAATTTGAGCACGAGCTTGGCCCTCTCTAGTAACGCCATCTTGCAGTTGTTGCAAAACGTTTTGAATATACTCACGAGTCGCCTGCAAAGCCGTTGCGTGAGCAATATCAAAACCATTATGCGCCGACGGCGCCGAAAAGATATCATTTCGTGGTCAGTTCGACTAAATTAAAACCTTCCATAAATGCTTCGCTAAAGCCTAATTTTGATAAATCAGGACCGAACTCAGACCAAATCGACTTAGCAATGCTGTGGCTGATTTGCGTGTCGCTCATTTTTCCGTCCGCCTGTATATTTTGCCACTTAGAAAGTCAGTATCTCAGCTGTGGCTTATGTTACCGATGTGCCGACCCGCAGCGCGTTCAACTGACCCGGGAATGCTTTGCTGATTGCGCGCCAAAGGACATCCTCGACCAAGACATCGACGTTTCTTCGGTATTCTTTATTGCTAAACCGCCACCAACTCTCACACCAAATCACCGGATCGCCCGGTTGGATTTTACGAAGATTCCATTCTCGATAATCATCCTTCGCGCCGAACCGCTGAATCCCGTCCTCGCTGGCCTGAAATGGACGAACTTGCATCTCAAGCCACTGGAACCGTTGCGCCCGCCCTAAAACATTGACGAAATAATAGGCATTGGCCAATCGCAGTCGGCGGGCGATGTCGGGATCAGCATGGATCGCGACCGGGATGAATTCGACTTGGCCCGGAGCTTGCTTTTCGATAAGGCCGCGCGCGCGCTCAGAAACAACGATAATCGCCCTGGACGCGTGGAAGATATCCGGCAACGCCTGGGTCGCCTTAATCACTGTCAGCGATTGTGGAAAATAAGACGCGGGGATCGGCTCGTTAGCGCGCCTAGCTTCCAGGTGATCGCCTAACGTGTCCCAATCACCAAGCGTAAAGACCGTGCCATTCACATATGCCGGATCGAATTTGTAAACCATGTCAGGCTCCAAGTTCTTTGTGTCGTAGGTAGAGGGCGTAGACAGGAAAATTCACGCTCCAACTCGCAATGCATTGAGCTGTCTCGGAAACTCTGCGTCGATAGCCTGCCAGAGGATGTCTTCAATGAAGATCTCAAAATGTCCTTGGTATTCTTTGTCGGCGAGATGCCACCAACTCTCACGCCAAATGAAGGGATCGTCCGGGTCTCTCTGGCGCAGCTTCCACTGCGCGTAGTCGTCGATCAGGCCAAATCGTTGAATGCCGTCGTCGTTAATAGGAAGCGGGCTCGTCGGCATTTCGAGCCACTGAAGCCGTTGCGATCTCGCCAGGACGTTAAGGTAGTAATAGGCGCTTGCCAATTTCGACCGTCGCGCGATCTGCGGCTCAACCTGGACCACCACCGGGATGAATTCGATCTGGTCAGCTGCAAACCTTTCCATGACCATGCGCGCGCGCTCAGAGCACACGATAATTCGACTACTTGCGAAGAAGATATCCGGCGGATTCCGGACTTGCTCGTCCACTATGAGGGGCTGCGGAAAATAAGCAGCAGGGATTGGCTTATTGGCACGATAATATTCGTTAAAGTCGTCTAGCCCACCCCACTCAGGAGAGAACAGGCCAGGACCGCGGCCAAACGGCGGATCGAAGATATAAACCACGTCAGGCTCCGGGCTCACTGTGTCTTAGGCAGAAGGCGGGCGACCGGAAAAGAACCAAACGCGCCGGCATCCGCATGCGCGATGGCAAACCCCGTCTGCCCGTCAACGCCGATGGTTTCGCCGTCCCTGAGACGCTTCCCAGAGCGAAGCAGATACTCCGAAACAGAATAGGCGTGCTGCAGGATGAAGCCCGGAGCCAAGGCGGCAGGCGCATACTCGAGCTCCCTCAACCCGAATATCCGAAGCCCGAGCGTGCCGGCCGTCAGCGTTTGCCCGCCCTGTGACGCAGATGGTCCCTTGGCGAACGCAACCCGCACCCAGAACGGCACGGCGTTGGCGCCCGGCTGCCCGAGCTTATCCGTCATGCCGATGAACGCCTCGGCCTTCACCAAATTTGCGCCGTCGACCCAGATCGCCCCAATGGCTGGAACAAGCCGCGCGATGACCGCGGCCAGCAACGTGACCGCGCGTGCTTTCGCCAACGCAGCCTCCCGGTCAACGGGATCCTCGGGCGCAACGATAAGGATATGCGCCTTATGCTCGGCGGCTTCCTTCTCCGCGTTGGGCCACAGGGGGTTCGGAAACGGCCCCATCTGCCACATCGACGCGGGCGCCGGGCCGTCGATCACCAGGACGGACATCCGCTCGCCATTCAGGCTCATCATCTCAATCCCTGGATCGTCGCCTAGACCGGTCACAGGGCCGCCCCAATCCCCAAGCTGTGCCTGCGGCGCGATCCGCTTTAGCACCGTCCGAATTTGGGCGAATGACAGGCCAGCCGATTGCTTCAGCAACAGGGCTGCGGTGAATTGCGGGCGCGTTGTCTGACGGCCGCCAGACGGTAATGTTTCATGTCCGCTCATTTCATGGCTCCTGTTCCAGATCGTCGAGCCCAACGAACACCGTCTTGGCAACGCCCATCCTGCCCGCCAACCGCATTTTAGGATAGCGGCCCGGGAATTGGGTAGACGCGAGTTCTTCCAGGAACGTCGGCAGCACGCGGGAATCGCCGGCCGCGTCGATAATCCACAGGACATCGCCCGACTGCCACTCGTCCGGCGCCAGTCTGACCGACATGTCCTTATCCGCATCTGATTGTTGTTGTCAGTCATTGTTTTTGTGCCCATCCGCTAGTAAGTCATCTATGAGCTTGAGGTAATCTTCCGGGGCTATCTGCGCCCGCAGACTGTCGGCATCATCGGCCAGATAGGCCGTCAGTGCGGCCTTATAGTCATTCGAAAACTGATCGCTGATCAGACGGCGGTCGTCCCGGCGCAGGGCCCCAAGTCTTTTGCGGCCATCGAGTGTTAACATATATCGCATCATCTGAGCCGCGAAGGTGTACACGTCGTGAAGGGGTATTTTACGAAAAACAGGGTTTTCGTATCCGGTCAGCATTGGTCTCTGAAAGCTCATGCCCGGTGTTCGTTTTAGAATCCTGGCTTGGCGCGGCAGGATCGCGGAGACGGGATCGACGTCCCAGTGCAGCTTAGGGCAGTTGGCGATAATGGCTTCGCCCAGCGCGATGCCCATATCGAACAGCACGTTGTATCCTGCGTTATCGCCAGTCCACGGCGGATTCTAATTGAAGTAGGAAGCCGTTGGATGGCCATCTGGTCCCGTAACCAGTAAAAGTCCGGCGTATTTGTTGCCCCAGTCGTTGAGCGCCCGCATCCCTTTCTGATCTAGCGTGACCTTGACGCCAAAATGCTCGCGGAGCCAGCCTTGCAGGTAAGCGAGGCGCTGCAATCGCACGCCCATGAAATATTCGAAGTTTTCGGTTGCTTTCTCTTTCGAAAGCATCCGCTCCTCGACCTTGTGCGGCGGATCGTACAGCGGGTAATCGCGCAAAGCGCGCTCTAGCCAGCGCTTACGAAGCCATATTTGGGGAAGAATCATTTGTTTGCTCGCCAATATGGCCGCCGATGGTGTGGATCAGTCATCGTTGTATCCTTCCCGGTGTCTGTCGCATGCCCATCAGCACACCGGTTCCAGGTAGCCGAAACGCATCATCATCGGCGCGTGCGCGGCAATCACGGATTTCGCCTGTTCCGCGCTCAACGCCTCGCGCCACTGCCCGGCGTGGCCGGTTCGGAAAAAGCGCTCCGCCGTCTGGGGCCGTTCCACGAACCCCGGCCGCCGTTCCTGTTCGGCGAGTTCCTCGAAGCTGGACATCTCGATGGCGCGCCGCAACTGTTCGAAGCTCGGGCGCAGCCGCAGGAACCCGGCCAACCGGCCGAAGCTGCGCACCGGGTCGCTCAGCAGGTCCTCGTAGCGCAAGATCAGCACCGGCCGATGCGGAATGGACAGCCAACTGGCGACATGAACACTCCCGGGAGCCAAGGAACGCGTCAATAAGCCGCTCCCCGGAACCGAGCCAGGCGTTGGCATCGGCCAACTGTGTGATCGCCACCCCCCACCCGGCCCCGCGGAAATGCGCGTAGCAAAGCGCGATATCGAGCGAATTGCGCAGCCCGTAGATCGCCGCCCGGGTGATGTCGAAATTGATCGTAAGCGCGCACGCCGATGCAATCAGCACTGCGCCACGCTTTCGGTTATCGCCGCAGAGACTGGTTCGTCACCCGACGAACCAACTGATCTGACCATGCCGGAGACGCCGACAGATCTGCTCAACCGCCTCGACCAGACGCTTGCCAGTTCCGCGGCGCGGATTGAGCGATCTAACCGACGGAGGCGCCGTCCACAGCATCCGTCTGCTGACCAGCCAGATAGCCGACCAGCATCGCCAATTGATAAGCCGCCATCAGACCGCACAGGGAAACAGCGTTGATCAGGAACACATGGCCAATGATCGCCGCGGTGAACGCCCCGTCGCTGCCCGGCAGCACAAAACCGGAGAGATACAGGCCGAACTCGAACGCCGCGAAGGCCGCCACGAACGGCAGGGTTACGGCGAGAGGGGCCGGACGCACCGTGGACAAACTCCAGGCCGCGACGATCGCCGCGGCGGACGACAGACCGATGGCCAATCCCCACGCGGCGCTGTCCCAGGTCCAGGGGTAACCGAGGATTCCATAACCAATCGCCTGATTCGCCAACCATACCAGTCCAACGACACAAACCATGTCCCGGCGTCCAAGCTTCAATGCCGCCACGGTCGCGAGCGCGGCAAACGGCGTGGCGCACGCAAAGAACGTGCTGAGGCCGACACCGCTGGTGACGATCAATGCGATCCAGATGGCACGCGCCATCGGATTGGTTCCAGGACGGTCAACATTGGTGGTTTTCATAAAGCCTCGGCCCCCTTGCCTCATGGTTTGATGATCCGGCTTGTCGCGGGCCTCGTCAACATTTTACTCGCGCCTGCGCGTACTCCGCCCCCTCGGTCGCGAACGTGGTCGAAACTGAAATGGCCCCGACCACCATGACGCCCCCGAACCCACCCGGGCGGGCGAGTCTACCGGTTCTGCCAGTTCGGCTTCCGCTTTTCGGCAAATGCCTTGGGACCTTCGACGTAATCCTGGCTTTCCATGTTCTCCCGCTGCGCCGGATAGACCGTGCGCATCGCCTGCTCCAGCGTCGGTTCATCCAGGCCACGATATGACGCCTGCTTCGATGCCCGCACCGCTTTTGGGGAGCATTCCAGAATCATCCCGGCCCACCGTTTGGCGGCCTCCAAAGCCTGCCCCTCCGGCACGACCTCGGTGACAAACCCCATTTCGAAACCCTCCCGCGCCGGCACCCGCCGGCCGGTCAGGATCATGCCCATCGCCTGCTTGATCGGGATCGAGCGCGGCAGCCGGTGCACGCCACCCGCTCCGGCAATCAGCCCAACCCGCGGTTCCGGCAGCGCGAAAATGGCATTCTCCGCCGCGATGATGATGTCGCATGCCAAAGCTGTCTCAAACCCGCCGCCCATCGCCATCCCGTTTACGGCGGCGATCATCGGCTTGTTGAGATCGAAGCGATTGCAGATCCCGGCGAAACCCATCGGCCCGTTGGGCCGGCGCTTGCCGCCCGCCTGGACCTTGAGGTCGTTGCCCGCGCAGAACCCACGCTCCCCGGCGCCGGTGATAATCCCGACCCACAGATCGTCCCGCGCCGCAAAATCGTCCCATACCGCAGCCAGTTCGTCGTTGGCGTCGGCGTGCAACGCATTCAAAACTTCCGGCCGGTTCAACGTTACGATCCGCAAGCGGCCTTCGTCCTGAACAGTGCAAAATTGATAAGACATCAGGCCACCACCTCGTTCGATTTCAGATCGGCGATCTTGCCGGAATCATAGCCCAGCCATTCCGCCAGCACTTCCGCGCCATGTTCGCCCAACAACGGTGCCGGCGTAACCTCCGGCGGACGGCCGCCGAACCGCACCGGCCAGCCGCTCATGACGTAATCGCCGGCCTCGGGGTGCTTCATCGTCTGGCGAATGCCACGCTGAAGGAACGTCGGATCGTCGGCGAGTTCCCTGGTATCCAGCACAGCCCCGGCCGGGATCGTGGCACTGCCCACCAATTCCATCGCGGTGTGCTTGTCGTGCTGAATTGTCCATTCTGACACGATCCGGTCCACGTCCTCCCGATGCTCGGTGCGTGCCGCAGGATTGGCGAAGCGGGCATCGCCGATCAGATCCTCGCGCCCCATCACCTTCAACAAACGCGTCCAGTGCTCCGGATTAGCCGCGCTGGTGTAAATATAGACATAGTCGTTGGGTCCTCCGCCTTTGCACGGATACACTCCGATCGGCGGATTGCCACCGCCCACCGTCTTCGAACCGGCGCGAGGCGCCGCCTTGCCGTCCGTCCGTTCCATGTAAGCAAAGGCATTGCGGATATAATGCAAAATGGCGTCCTGCATCGCGACCTGCAGATGCTCGCCCTGCCCCGTCCGCAAACGCCGCACATAGGCCCCGAGGATCGACACCGCCATCAACATGCCGGTGCCGGTATCGCCGATTGTCGCGCCCGGCTTGCAGGGAGGGCCGTCTTCCTCCCCCGTCACCGACATCAGGCCGCCGCAGGCCTGGGCGATCATGTCGAACGCCAGATTTTTCTCATACGGACTGCCAGTCCCAAACCCTTTGACCTGACAAAAAATGATCGCCGGATTAATCGCCTTGATCACGTCGTAGCCGAGGCCAAGCCGCTCGATGGCGCCGGGGGCGAAATTTTCGATCATGACGTCGGCGTTCTTGGCCAGGTCCTTGACCAGTTCCAGACCGCGGGGGTCTTTCAGATTGATCGCCACTGACCGCTTGTTGGCATTGTATTGCAGGAAATACAGCGCGTCGTGCGGCGCCTTGCCGCCCGACACCCGGCCGGGATCGCCAACCCGCGGATTCTCAACCTTCACCACATCGGCCCCCATCCAGGCCAACGCCTCGGTGCAGGACGGGCCGGCTTCAAACTGGGTCAGATCCAGAATTTTCAGGCCGGCGAGGCAGTTTTCTCCGCTCATTGGCATTTCCCCATTTCATTGAGCAAATGCTACCCCCCTCTCGGGACCGGCGTCGAGGGCGACCCTGCAACGAACATGTTATCGACTCCGATGAAAGACTCTTGCCTTTCGGCGAAAGGGACGCCAGCCTTCGGGTTATGGTGGAACCCGTCAGCATCGCCCACTACCGCGACGACACGCTTTGGGCCGTGGTTGCCTCGATCGGGCGAACAACCCGAGTGGCCGAAGTGTTTACCAGCCGCCTGGCGGCCCTGGCGGATCGGGCATGGCGGGAGCAACAGGTCAGCGCCTACGCCAACTTCCTGCGCAACACCACGCAACCGCCACCCCATTATTCCGTAAAGCCAATCAGACGCGCCGACCTGCCCCGATCCTGGCGCCCCCTGCCGGCGCTCGGTTTTCTGCACGGCAAGCTGCTGTAAGGCGACGCGTCCCGCCGCAAATCGCCATGACGACGGGGGACGACGGTTGGAATCAAAGGACGCCTGAATCTATTCGACCTTCTCGCGCGTCGCGGTCAACCGGCCGATCAACTCTTCGAGCTGATAGAAATCACGGAACTGAATCGCGATTTCACCGCCGCCCTTCCGCGTCGTGGTGATCGTGACGCGACTGCCAACGGCTTCACTCACCCGGCGTTCCAGATCCTCGACATCGGGCTTCTTCGCCGCCGTGGGACGCGGCGCGCCGCGCGAGGCGACCGCGTTGTTCACCAGCACCTCGGTTTGCCGCACTGACATCCCGCGCTTCAGGATCTGTTCCGCCAACGCTTCGGGATTAGGCGCAATGATCAGCGCCCTGGCATGCCCGGACGACAAGGCGCCCGAGCGCACGTCCCGCAGCACCGGCTCCGGCAAACGCAACAAACGGACGGTGTTGCCGATATGGCTGCGCGACTTGCTGACGGCATAGCCAAGCGCTTCGTGGGTGAGGCCGAAATCCACCAGAAGGCGTTGATAGCCTTCGGCTTCTTCGATCGCGTTCAGGTCTTGCCGCTGCAGGTTTTCGACCAGCGCCACCACCGCGGCATCGCTGTCGTCCATGTCGCGGACCATCGCCGGGATGTCGTGCAACCCCGCCAACATGGCGGCGCGAAACCGGCGCTCGCCCGCTACGATCTGATAGCGGTCAGGTGTCGTCGGGTGCGATCGGACCATAATCGGCTGTAGAACGCCCTGAACCCGGATGGACTCGGCCAGGCTCTCCAGTTCCTCCGGATTGAAATCCGAACGCGGCTGGAATGGATTGGCGTCGATCTGATCGACCGGGATTGTGTTGACCGAGATACCTTTTTCGGCCTCGGGACGCGCCGCGACTTCACCCAGCAATGCGGCCAGACCGCGGCCCAGTCTGGGCGGTGTATTCTTAGCCATCGATTTTCACCCGGTCAGCCTGAACGATTTTTTCTTTCTTTGCGATCTCCGCACCCAGCGCCGTATAGGACATAGCGCCCGGAGACTTCGGATCGTACAGCAGCACCGGAATCCCGTGGCTTGGTGCCTCCGATACCCGGATATTCCGTGGTATCGTGATATCAAACACCCAGTCACCGAAATGATCACGCGCGTCTTTTTCGACCAGCCCTGACAGGCTGTTGCGACGATCGAACATCGTCAGCAAAATACCGGACAACCGGAGACCGGCGTTGAAGCGGCGGCGAACCGCTTCGATCGTATGCATCAGGCTGCTGATGCCCTCCAATGCATAGAACTCGCATTGCAGCGGCACGATGACGCCATTGGACGCAACCAGCGCATTCAGGGTCAGCAGGCCCAGGCCCGGCGGGCAATCCAGCAGGATGACGTGGTACGCCGCGAATTCGGGCAGATCAGCCAATGCGTTTTTCAGCCGGAATTCCCGCTTTGCCTCGGGGACAAGTTCGACCTCGGCTCCGGCCAGATCGCCGTCGGAGGCAAGCAGCGACAGACCGGGCACCGGAGTCGCGCGAATCGCCTCCTCTCCCAGGTCGCCATCCATCAATAGGTTATAGGTTCCGCCGTGCCGGTTCGCGCGCGTGACTCCCAGGCCCGTCGAGGCGTTGCCCTGAGGGTCCATATCGATCAGCAGGACGGAAAATCCGGCAATAGCAAGGGCCGCGGCGAGATTGACCGCCGTCGTTGTCTTGCCGACGCCGCCTTTCTGGTTCGCCACAGCCAGGACGAGTGGTTTGATGATGGTGGCCCCCGGGTGTCATGATCGGCCGGCGCCGAATATCGAACGCCGCTACAGACTTGTCATAGCCTGTTTCACAGCGAATCGGAACGGCCCATACATAATAGCAGACCGGACGCCTATTCCACCAACGCTACCACCGCCCCCTTGCCGATCAAATCCTCGATTTCCGCCGGGGAATACCCGGTTTCGCCCAGGACCTCACGCGTATGTTCGCCCATCCTGGGGGATTGCCGCCTGATGCCTGGACGCTCCCGAGCCGCGCCGAACTCGATCGGCAGTGCCGGCAAGCCGACCTTCTTGCCCTCGGTGCCTCCGGTGCGAGAGATGAACACGTCCAGCAAACCGCCGGTCGCCAGCAAATGCGGATCGGTGAACAGGTCGCCGGGTTGCCCGACCCTGGCCCAGGACACGTTGGCCCGTTCGCAGCGGATTTCCGCTTCGGGTTGAGGGATCTTCGCCAGCACCGCCTGCAACGCGGGGATCAGCCAGATACGTTCCGCCAATCGGGTAAAATTGGTGGCGAGGCGCGGGTCGGCCGCCAGGTCCTGCAGCGAGAACTCTTCGACAAACCGCGCCCATTGCTGGTCGGAGGTTACCCCGATGAACAACTGGCCGTCACCGGCGGTCTTGAACACCTCATAGATCGCCCACGCGCCCCGTCGGGCGGGCATGGGCTGGGCTGGGAGCCCGGTGGCGGTCATGCCGGCCATATGGGTGCTCATCAGGAAGGCCGCGCTTTCGAACAAGGCACTGCCGACGCGCTGGCCTTTGCCGGTCAGTTCGCGTTCCCGCAACGCGGCCTGGGCGGCGACGACGCCAAACACGGCACCCAGAATGTCGATGACCGATGCGCCCGCGCGCAACGGCTGCCCGACCGGGCCGGTCATGAACGCAAGGCCGGTCTGGAATTGCACCACCTCATCCAGCGCCGGGCGGTGTTCGTAGGGACCGGCGAGATAGCCCTTCAGCGCCAGAAAGATCAGTCTTTCGTTCAGTGGCGCGAGATGCTCATACCCGCAGTTCAGCCGCTCCATCGTCCCCGGCCCGTAATTCTCCAGCACCAGATCGATCGAGGGGATGAGGCGATGGATGATCGCCTGCCCTTCCGGCTTCTTAAGGTCCACCGCCAGACTGCGCTTGTTGCGGCTGAAGGCGGCGAAGAAACCGGCGGCGAACCCACCCAGGCCGCGGGTGTGATCACCCTTGGGAGCAGGCTCGACTTTGATCACGTCCGCGCCGAGTTCAGCGAACAGCAGGCCAGCGGTCGGCCCCATCACGGTATGGCTGAATTCCAGGACCCGAAGCCCGGCGAGAGGTGTGGCGGACATCAGGCAGCCTTCCGGCGGAACGCATTCAGGCTTCCGGCGTGGATCAGTTCGCTCGGCAGTTGATGTCCGACGATGTCCTCAGCCATGCGGCCGACCTCGATCAGAGCGTCCAGGTCGATCCCGGTGGCGATCCCCATTTCCTCGCACAGCAAGACCAGTTCCTCGGTCGCGATGTTGCCCGCTGCCTTGGGCTGGCCCGCGAACGGACAGCCGCCCAGACCGCCGACCGTGGCATCGAATTTCGCAACGCCCATTTTCAGGCCGGCATGGGCGTTCGCCACCGCCATGCCCCGCGTGTCGTGCAGATGGAGCGATAGAGTCATGTCTGGCCAAACAGACCGGACTTCGCCGATCACCCGCTCGATCCGGTCAGGCGTCGCCCAACCCATGGTATCGGAGAGACCGAAATACGTGATGGTGGTTCCCGCGTCAGCCGCAATCGCCATCCCGTCCTTCAGCACGGTGACCACGCGAGCGGGCGGAATATCGCCCTGGTAATTGCAGCCGAATGCCGCCTGGATGCCCAATCGGTTGACCGACACGCCCTTGGACAGGTGCAACTCCGTCTGCTTGCGCATGGCGGCGAGATTGTCCTCGTGGGTGCGATTGAGATTTTTGCGGGTAAAGGCTTCCGACGCGGTCAGGGCGATGGCGCCCTTGATGGTCAGTTTGTCCGAGAAGGCCAGCGCGCGGTCCAGGCCGTTGCCGTTGAACCAGAGCGCGCTGTATTCGACGCCGGGTTTCGGGGTGAATCCGGCGATGACTGCCTCGGCATCCGCCCAGCCCGGAACGATGCGCGGATTGACGAACGAGCATGCCTGAATGTGGTGCAGGCCGGTTTCCGCCAGCGCCTCGATCAGCCTGATTTTGTCGGCGCTGCTGATCGGGCCGGGTTCGATTTGAAAGCCCTCGCGCGGGCCTTCCTCGTGAATGTCGATGCTGGCCGGTAGGTCGGTCATGGGTTTGGTTCCTGGACGGGTTTCTAGGACGCAGGAAAGAACCGGTTGGCGGGTCTTGGCAATCCGAGGTTCTCCCGCAACGTCGCGCCTTCATACTCCGTGCGGAACAAACCACGGCGTTGCAACTCCGGCACAACCATATCGACGAAGTCGTCCAGGCCGCCCGGGACGTAGGGAAACATGATGTTGAAACCGTCGCAGGCATTGGAAAACAGCCATTCCTCCATCTGATCGGCGATCGTCTTCGGCGTGCCGGTGAACGACAATCCGCCATAGCCGCCGGCCACCTGAGCCAATTGGCGCACCGTCAGATTGTCCCGCTTCGCCCGGTCGATCACCCGTTGGCGGCCGCTCTTGCTTTGATTGGTTTCCGGAATCTCCGGCAACGGCCCGTCCAGATCGAATTGTGACGCGTCGCAACCCAGCGCGATCGACAGTGAGCCCATGCCGCTGTCGGGATGCACCAGGCTGTCGAGCAGGTCGCGCTTCTGCTTTGCCTCGGCCTCGGTTTCACCCACAACGACCAGCGCGCCCGGCAAGATCTTCAGATGGTCCCGGTTGCGGCCGAGCATTTCCATGCGGCCTTTGACGTCTGCGTAGAAGCGCTGCGCATCGGCCATTGGGCCGCCGGCGGCGAACACCATTTCGGCGGTTTCGGCGGCGATCTGACGCCCGGCCTCCGACGCGCCGGCCTGCACGATCACCGGCCAGCCCTGCACCGGACGCGCAATGTTCAGCGGGCCGCGGACCGAGAAATGCGGCCCCTTGTGGTTCAGTACATGCATGCGGTCCGGGTCGAAATAGATCCCGCTTTCGACGTCACGGATGAACGCGTCGTCCGCCCAACTGTCCCATAGTCCGGTCACCACGTCATAGAATTCGCGCGCCTTCACATAGCGGGCGGCGTGTTCGACGTGTTCCTCCAGCCCGAAATTCAGCGCGGCCTCGGGGTTCGAGGTGGTGACCAAATTCCAGCCGGCGCGGCCGTTGCTGATGTGATCCAGCGACGCGAATTTGCGGGCGATATGATACGGCTCGTTGAACGTCGTCGAGGCCGTCGCGATCAAACCGAGCCGCTCGGTGACCACCGCCAGAGCGGGCAGCAGCGTCAGCGGATCGAATGAGGTCGTGGTCGCGCTGCGCTTCAATGCGTTCATCGGCATGTTCAGCAGGGCCAGATGATCGGCCATGAAGAACGCATCGAACTTGCCGCGCTCCAACGTTTGCGCGAACCGGGCGATGTGCCGGAAATTGAAGTTGGCGTCCGGATAAGCGCCGGGATAGCGCCACCACGCGGTGTGGATACTGACCGGGCGCATAAAGGCACCCAGCCGCAGTTGCCGCCGTTCGGTCATGGGGATGGTTCCGATGCTGTTCGGGATAGGATACCGGGTTGCCGGACGGTTTCAAAGCGGGCGGGCCGGTTTGTCGTTGGGGGCAACCGGACGGGGGCGGGTTGCCGATCGGTGCCGCGAACCAAACGGCGAGACTTTCTCTTGACATGTGTAGCACATGTATCCATCGTTATTCCATGTCCACGATGATCCAAATTCGCGATGTCCCGGAGACGCTTCATCGGCAGCTTAAATCCCGGGCGGCGTTGGCGGGCATGTCGCTCTCGGGCTACCTCCTCGACGAAATGCGCCGCATCGCCAACCAACCTACTGTCGCCGAACTGCGCGCGCGCTTGGCACTGCGATCGCCGGTCGCCCCGTCGATACCACCTGCCGAGGCGGTTCGAGTGGAGCGTGACCGCTTGTGATCGTCGTGGATACCTCGGCATTGATCGAAGTGTTGCTGCGGACAAGCGGGGCCGCATCGGTGGAGGCGCGTTTATTCGCCACCGGTGAGACGCTGCACGCACCGCATTTGATCGATGTCGAAACCACACAGGTGATTCGGCGTTACGCAGCGGGCGGGGAGATCGACGGTGTGCGCGGCCAAGCGGCACTCGACGACCTCACCGATTTTCCGTTGCGCCGTTACCCGCATGACTTCCTCTTATCGCGTGTTTGGGCATTGCGGCATAATTTAACGGCATACGACGCGGTTTACGTTGCATTGGCCGAAGCGCTGGACGCGACATTGTTAACGCGCGACCGGCGCCTTGCTGCGGCGTCCGGCCATCGTGCGCGGGTCGAAGTGGTTTGAAGGAAGTGGCACCGATAGCTGTTCGTTCCGTTCCTTGGTGCCGGCCGGCCGCCGTGTCCAGTCCAGGCGGTAATCGGCGGCGAGAGCGAGAACGCGCGTAAATTCGCGCCGAGTCCGGCTGTTTCCCTCATGGAACCCGTGCGTGTGATCAAGGTCACCGTAAAGAGTTGCCAACCGGACAGCGATCACGTCGGACGTCTGGCCTTTCAGCGGTCTCGGGTCATCATTTGCTATCCTTGATATCATTCATTCTTATTGTCTTGATTGCTTGCCGCTCGCGGCACACGCTCCTGGTTGGAGCAACGCCTCGCGGCAAGTGGCCCCGGACACAATCCCGTCAGGCTTGAAAGCTCAAATGCGATAGAAGCGCACGCCAGTGTTGACATTATATAACATACATGTTAGTCAGTAAAACATGGAGCACACGGCGCCAACCATGACCCGGCCTGCCCCGCCCGATCCCACCCGGGACCGGGCCGGCCGCACCATGCCGGAACGCCTCGCCGCCCTTCTCCGTGTCGTCCGCGTTCTGCTCGGCCACGGCCGCCGGCTCGTCGAGACCGTCCCGCAGCGCGCCGCCAACGTCGAGTTCGCCGCCCTGGCCGCCGTTTGCGGCACCTACACAATGCCGACAATCCTCGCCCGCCTGCAGCGCGGCATTTTACGCGCCATGGCGTTGGAGCGTTACCTGTTGTCCCGTGCCGCAAAAGGCCGCGAGATTGGATTCGTGTACTACAGGGACCCGCGCGACCGCACGCCGCCAAAGCCGGCAGCGGAACCGCCCGAGGGGCCGCCGCCGTCTGAACAGGCGGCAAGCGAAGTCCCGGGTGAGCGGGCCGGGTCCGGCCAGGACGAAAAGGCGTCCGAGCGCGGCCATGACGAGCGTGAATGCAGGCCCAAGCGCCCCGCGTTCGATCCTGACGATCTCCGCATCCCCTCACCGGAGGAACTCGACGCCGAGGTGCGTCGCCGGCCGTTCGGCCGTACCATCCTCGCGATCTGCATGGACCTTGCGGTCATTCCCAGTTTTTGTACCGGCCCATTCTGGAACCAGATATCCGATACGCTCATGAACTACGGTGGCAGCTTCGCGACGCTGTTTAAAATGCGGCAATATCGCGAGACATCGTTTCAGAAAGAGCGCGACAAAAAGCCGGACTCCTGGGACTTTGAGTGGAGGTTCCCGCCACCGGAGACCGTCCGCCAGGTGCTGGGGTATATGATCGGCGACCCGCCGACTCTCGACCCGCATGGCCCGAGGCTGGCCACCGCGCCTCCCTGACTCCCTTCCTTCCGGACATGCGTCGCACCCTCTGATTCCGGGGGCGCTTGCGCATGCGGATTGGCCAACCGGAGCGTCCTCGGGACCGGGCGCGTGAGCGTTGCGACGTTTCGTCCGATCGCCCCGTACCAGAGTCGGTTGACTCCGTCGCGCCGGTCTTTCATCGTTTACGATCAACGATTCAACTTCGGGCCACCACACCATGAGACCGCCGGACGCTGCGTGGCAACACTTGATCTCCACGATCCACACGTCTGGCCGCAAAGCGGCGCTCGCGATCACCGGCGGCGGTAGCGGCGCCATCAGCGAGCTGCTGCGTGTGCCCGGCGGATCCCGCCTGCTGATCGAGGCGCGGGTTCCCTATGACGAGCAGGCGCTGGAATCATTTCTCGGATTTGCGCCGGAACAGGCCAGCAGTGCCGGCACCGCGATCGCGATGGCTCGCACCGTGCGGGCGCGCGCATCCAGGCTGGTGCCGGCGGACACCGATCTGGTCGGCCTGGGCGCGACGGCGGCACTGGTGAGCGATCGGCCGCGCCGGGGCGAGCATCGGTTTCACATCGCCATTGCCACCTCTGCCGGCATTGCGCACTGCACCGGCGTGATGGCCAAAGGACGGCGTGATCGCCGCGCGGAGGAAGATCTCGTTTCTCACGCGATCGTTCTGTGGCTGGCCCGAGCCTGCGGGGTTACGGTGCCGTCGCCGGGCAGTTTGCTGGATGCGGATGAACTTTTTGAGGAAATGGTCGTTGCGAGCGTAGATACGATCGATCAGCTCGTGGCCGGCGAGGTCGATCGGGTTACCGCCCAGCCTGACGGGCAGTTGATGCTGGCCGCCCCGCGGCCGTTGGTGCTGATGCCGGGGTCTTTTAACCCGCTGCACGCTGGGCATGTGTTGCTGGCGCGGGTCGCCGAGGACCACGCGCAGCAGCCCCTGGCGTTCGAAATCTCCGTCACCAACGTCGATAAGCCGCCCTTGGAGGGCGCGACGGTGCGGCACCGGCTGACGCAATTCGCCTGGAAATCGCCGGTCGAACTGACGCGGGCACCCACCTTCGTCGAGAAATCGCGGCTGTTTCCGAAGACGATCTTTGTGATCGGGGCGGATACCGCGGAGCGGCTGGTGGCGCCGAAGTATTATGGTAACGATGAAATTAGCATGCATGTCGCGCTTGAGGAAATCGGTCAGTCCGGGGCCAGCTTTCTGGTGGCCGTGCGCGTCGATGCCGCGGCGCGTGTTCGTACATTGAGCGACGTCCGGGTGCCACGCCGCTATGTTGATCTCTTCAGCGAGATTCCGGAGCACCGTTTCCGGCTTGACACGTCTTCATCAGAAATTCGAGCGCGTGGCATGTAGTTGGTCATTCAAATCGGCGGCTGTCAGCCGGTCTCCGCCGATCGGGCGGCTTCGGAAACGAGCATCGCGCGCATCGGGATGGCAGCCGCGATGCCAACCCAATATGCCATCACGTTCCATGGATTGAAGACACGACCAAACAATAGGGCGCCCGGCAAGGTCAACCGGAACGCGTCAAGTCCCGGCACATGATACAGCTTGAACAGTTCAACCGCCAATGCGACCGCGGCCGCCGCCAGAGGCGCCTTCCACCGCCTGCCCCCCGGGTCAAACGCTCCAACGATCAGCAAAACCATCGCACCCCATAAAACCGAGCCGCCATAGTTCCGCCAAAACGCTGGCAAGCCCAACGGTGCCAGACGCCAAATCAACCCACACGCCACGATCACCACCGCCGCGACAAGCTGACGGACAGTCCGGCCCACGTCGCGCGCCCGCAGCATCACAGCCGCCACCAATGAATAAGATATCAGCATCAGTAACGACCAGGACGTCAACTTTGCCGGCGAAACCATGTTCCAGGCCTTGACCTGATTGGGGTACAACCACGCACCGCCGGCCGTCGCGATGTTCTCACCGAACCAGATGAACAGCGCCACAAGGAAAAAACCCAGGAGAAGCGGCATTCGTCGATGCACGGTCCAGACTTTGAAATAGATAATGGTCCGACGGAACAATAGCCCCGCAATCGCCAGCAACAAATACCGCAGGTCAAGGCCCCAGTGATCGGTGAAGAAATTCGCGTAGATCGCGACCGACAGAGCAGCCAACGCAGGCAAAGGCGGATGATGCGCGAAGCGGAAGTCGAACAAGCGCCAAACCCGGGTCAAATAGCTGCCGACCGCCCCGTACATGAAGCCGGTAAATAACGGGACATGACCGAGACGAAGATAGCTTGCCTCGGGATAGTCCCAGGAGCCGACCGACGTCTTGAACAGCTCCATTGCCGTTCCGATCAGGTGGAAGGCAAGGATCACCTTCGCCTCTTGAATCGTTTCAAGACGAGACAGCAGCAGACCCACCTGAAGCGCCACGCAGGCAACCACCAAGGCATCGTATCGTGGCAAGGCCGCCCCGTGCGGATACCAAAGCCGTGTTGCCACGATCAGTCCGAGCAACGCTCCGCCGAACAAGCACGCCCATGCCTGCTTGATGCCGAAACGGAGGAATTCGTAGGCCCCAGCAACAAACGGCCCGTGCCGTCTCGCCGACGCGCCCATGCGCGCTTCCCGGACCGCAAGGGCGGCAAGCAACGGCCAGTCATCAGACACGGAACCATCCTACAGGTTGAAATCGTAAGGGAGATGATCACACATGTCCGGCGCTTTTGGCTGGGACAACTCTATGGCGCGGAACTGGCAACCAATCGGACACGCGGCATGACATGCCGCGCAAACCGGCGCATCTCGGCCTCGAACGGCTGAAACTGTACCATGAACAGCTCGATGCCAGCGTCCGCGAACGCCTGTATCCGTTCCGCCACCTGATCGTAGCTGCCCACCAGTCCCGCCGCCGTGCCCCCATTGCTGCCGACGCGCGGCGTCTTCGACATCGTCTGCGCCATCACCGAGTAAGGATCAGTATTAGCCCGCTGCACCGCTCGGATGGGCGCATCCAGTTTCGCGAGTTCGAACAAATGCAACACCGCAGCCTGCGCCTCCGCCTCGGTTTCACGTGCAATCACGAACGCCGACAGACCAAATTCCAGCGGTGCCCCAACGCGAGGACGGCTTGCCACATCGGCGATCAGGGCCTGAACATCCGCCAGCGGTTGGCCGTTGATAAACCAGACATCCCCGTGATCGGCGACCAATGCGCGAGCCGGCTCCGATTCACCGCCGACATAAACCTTTGGCCGCGCGCGATACGAGTCCTTCGGACGCAGCGTATAATCGGTGACATTGAAATACTGGCCATGAAACGTCAGCGTTTCGCCTCGCATCAACGGCTCCACCACCGAAATCCATTCGCGGCCATACGCGTACCGCTCGTCATGCGGCGCGAACGGAATGCCGGCTTTTTCCAGTTCCGGCATATTCCAGGCGTTCACCAGGTTCAGCGCGAAACGGCCCCGGCTGATATGCTCGATCTGCAGCGCCATCTTCGCCAGCACGACCGGGTGATACAGATACGGCTTGATCGCGGTGATAATCTCTATCCGGCTGGTCGCCGCCGCCAGCGCGGCCGACGCGGTCCAGGCTTCCAGCACGTCATTCGGCGCGTGGTGTGGATTGATCGTGTGCTGCGCCACAAGGGTGCTGTCGAACCCCAGCCGTTCGGCTTCCTGCACCAGCGCGAGATTACGCTCCCACGACGCGTCGTATGGCTCATCCGGGTCCTGCAACGCACCCCGGCTGCCGTGAACAAGTGCCCAAATTCCGAAACGCATGGCGCGACGATCTCCCGTTTCGTCTGTAGCCGCCGGACGTGATGCTGTCGAGCAACGCCCGGACTGGCCGAACCGGGCCGCACGCTGTTACGATCGCACCAAAGGAGCCACACCGATGGATCAGGATCTGGAAGACTTCGCCCGATTGATCGATGCAGCCGACCGGATCGTCCTGTTCACCGGCGCGGGCATCAGCACAGAATCCGGCATTCCGGACTTCCGCAGTCCGGGTGGGATCTGGACCAAACAAACGCCGATCGATTTCTCCGACTTCATGCGGTCGGACGAAGCGCGCCGCGAATCCTGGCGCCGCCGGTTCGCGATGGAGCCGATATTGCGCCAGGCCACGCCCAATCGCGGCCATCGCGCGGTGGCGGAGCTGATCCGGATCGGCAAAGCCGCCGCTGTCATCACGCAAAATATCGATGGCCTGCACCAGGACTCCGGCATTCCGGACGACAAGGTCATCGAATTGCACGGCAACACCACCTACGCGCACTGCCTGGAGTGCGCCACGCGCTACGAGATCGAGGCCCTGCGGGTCGATTTCGAAAGCGACCGCATCGTTCCGCATTGCGCATGTGGCGGTTGGGTGAAGACCGCGACGATATCGTTCGGCCAGTCGATGCCGATCAATGAGATGCGCCGAGCGGAAAAGGAAACGTTGCTGGCGGATCTGTTTATTGTGATCGGGTCATCGTTGGTGGTGTATCCGGCCGCCGCCTTTCCGGAACTGGCGAAACGAAATCGTGCTGGCCTGGTGATTTTGAACCTGCAGCAGACAGCGTTGGATGATGTCGCCGACCTGGTCCTGAACCGATCGATCGGCGACACGTTGGGTGCGGTCACCGGCGTCGATTAGGCGACGCCCATTCACAAGTGAATCCAGTCCCACCGATAGGGGGGCGGCTTATCCGAGCCATGACGAAATGGGAACGGTTTAGTACGACTTCGGCAGGTCCAGAACGCGTTCGGCCAGATAGCTCAGGATCAGTTCGCTGCTGATCGGTGCCAACCGGGGCAGCATGCTTTCGCGGAACAAACGTTCCACATGGTATTCCTGGGCATAGCCCATGCCGCCATGAGTTAGCACCGCCCGCTCCGCCGCATGATAGCCGGCCTCGGCCGCCAGGTATTTCGCGGCATTTGCCTCGGCGCCGCATTCGCGCCCGGTATCATATAGCCACGCGGCCTTGAGCATCAGCAAATTCGCGGCCTCCAGTTCGGCCCAGTTCTTCGCCAGAGGATGCTGGATGCCCTGGTTCTGGCCAATCGGCCGCCCGAACACCACGCGCTCTTTCGCGTACCGAGCCGCCTTCGCCAGAGCGGCTCGGCCGATGCCGACCGCTTCCGCCGCGATCAGCACACGTTCCGGATTCAATCCGTGCAGCAGCGCTCGGAATCCTTCGCCTTCCTCTCCAATACGGTCCTCAACCGGCACCCGCATATTCTCGAAGAACACCATATTGGAATCGACCGCATGCCGGCCCATCTTGTGGATCAGCCGCACCTCGGCATGCGTCTTATCGAGGTCGGTATAAAACAGCGTCATGCCCTGCGACTTCCGCTTCACCTTGTCCAGCGGAGTCGTCCGGGTCAGCAGGAGAATTTTATTCGCAACCTGGGCCGTGGAGGTCCAGATTTTTGTGCCATTGATCAGATAGTGGTCGCCGTGCAGATCGGCGCGCGTCGTGATCTCTGTTGTATTGAGCCCGGCGTTCGGTTCGGTAACGCCGAAGCACGATTTGTCCGTACCCTCAATCAGCGGCGGCAACATCCGGCGCTTCTGCGCTTCGGTGCCATACACCACCACGGGATTGAGGCCGAAAATGTTGATGTGGATCGCGCTGGCCCCGCTCATCGCCGCGCCCGACTCCGCAACGGCCTGCGCCATGATCGCCGCCTCGGTAATACCAAGTCCGGCGCCGCCATATTCCTCCGGCATCGCGATACCCAGCCAACTGCCGGCCGCCATGGCATCGAAAAAAGCGTGCGGGAACGTCGCGGTATTGTCGCGCTCCAGCCAATAGTTATCGTCGAAGCGCGCGCACAGACGCAGGACCTCGTCGCGGATTTGCTGTTGCGCGTCGGTTAATCCGAAGTCCATCGCTCAGACCTTTCCAGGCACCATCATCGGGGCGATAATCATACGCCACCGCCTGGATTACGCGAAATCGGCGGGACGAGAGGATAGACGATGAACCTGTTTGCCAAACTGCTGGGACGCTCTCCTACCGAGACGGTCGATTGGCTGGAAGTCGACGATCTGGCGGCATTAATGGCCGCCGCTTCGTCACCGCGGGTCATTGATGTCCGAGGCCCCGGCGAATTCACCGGTCCACTCGGGCACATCGATGCCGCCGAGAACATCCCGCTGGATCAGCTGCAGACGCACACGGCCGCGCTTCTGACGGAACAACGGCCGCTGGTCTTTGTCTGTCACACCGACAAGCGATCCTTCGCCGCGGCCGAACATCTGCGCCGGTCCGGCGGCACCAACATCGCAGTGTTGCGTGGTGGTATGGTCGCGTGGCGTTCCAGGCCGAAGTGACCAGCGTCACTCATCATGCACGACCGACCGCCAGTGACCGAGGCGCTGATGAAAAGCCTCCCGTTCGCCGCTGGTCAGCCTGCCTTGGGCCTCTCTGGCATAAGCGACCGCCTGAAAATGCCATGGTTCCGCGGGCGCGTTTTCGGCTGCCAGCGTTAGCCACGTCGCCGCCTCCACGGCATCGTATGTGCCATCGAGTCCGATCATGATGGCGTAGCCCAGCATACCGGCGGCCATCGCGTCGCCGGATTCCGCCGCCTTGCGTTGCCAATGGAGCATCTTGGCATCATTGGCCGGGGCACCCTCTCCGTTCGCATAGGCAATCGCCAGCTTGCGTTCGGCCGACGCAATGCCGAAGTGTGCGGCATTGTCGTAATGACGCACCGCCTCGGCGCAATCGCGCGGGTGCTCATCGGACCCCTGCCAAAACATGTCACCGATTTTTTCTTCGGCAATGGCATCGTCGCGATTGACAATCCGCAACGACGACACCATCTCCTGGTAACTCTTGTTTCCGCCAGCGTACGGCGAAGACGATGCAAATGTTGTGGCCAAGGTCGTTAAGCCGATAGCGACACAAAGTCTGACGACGGGACGCATGCGGTAGCTCCTCACGATTTCGTGTATTCCATCCCGGGCAAACGAAAAAGTGAAGTTAAAATCGCGATAGATCGAACACAATTTTCGGTTCTTATACGGATCGTTATGCCTGCGTCAGCGCCGCGGACCAAGGCGACATGACGTCGCTGATCCCCGTCCGCACGCCGTCCGCTGATACCACAATAGCACTCGCGCAGCCAAAATTGATCGGTAGAACGCCGTGTTCCACGACCTCGGTCGCGCCCTCGCGGGTCAGTGCGTCGATGATGTCGCGGCCCAACCGCTGATCGGCGGCAAGATACTCCGGGTCCGAAACATCGATACGTGGTTGGTGCGCGGCCTGATCCAGCGTCATGCCAAAATCTGTTACGAATGCCATCAGTTGCGTCACCGCCGCCAGGATGCGCCGCCCGCCCGAGGCACCGGCCGCGAAAATCGGACGATTCCCATCAGCCAGTATGACAGGCGACATATTGGTCAAAGGACGTTTTCCGCCCGCGATCGAGTTCGGCTGATCCGGGCGCGGATCGAACCACATGACGCCATTGTTCATCAGGATGCCGGACTGCGGCAGAACGACCCGGCTGCCCATCGACGACAGCAACGTCGTGGTCATCGTCACCATCGTTCCCTCCGCGTCACAGACATTGATGTGCGTTGTGCATGTCTCCGATTCAGTCTCCCCCAGCCCGTCCAGCCGTTCCCGGTACGCACGCTTCATGGCTCGGCCGAACCCGACGAACCAATCGGCGTCCGGCCTGTCACCAACGCGGATATGTTCCATCTGCTCCAGCACCCGCATCATGGTCGGCGCCGCGGTCAGTCCGCCCGCGAGTTGCAGGGTCCGGCCGCGCCAGGGGAACTGTGTGGCGGGCCTGACGCGCGCCTGACAGGACCGCAGATCGTCCGCCGACAGCAGACCGCCCATCTCGCGGACATCGGCAATGATGGTCGCGGCGATGTCGCCTTCGTATTGATCCCGCAGCCCGGCCCGCCCCAGTTGCTCCAGCGTGGCGGCCAATCCACCCAATGGAAAAAAGCCCGTGGCTCCTTGATAAGGCGCGATCGGAGGCAGACCTTCCGGCAAATAGATGCGTGCGCTTTCGGCATATCGTCGCAAGACAGAGGCCGATGCCGCCACTTTCACTGTCGTAAACCAGTCCTGCGGCAATCCTCGTTTCGCCAGCGCGATGGCTGGCGCGATCACCTCCGCCAGCGGCAGCGTTCCCCGGGCCGACAGCATATGGGCATACCCCGCCGTCGCGGACGGGATGGCGAACGACAGCGGACCGTGGATATTCGTGTCGCCCTCCACCTCGGGCCAAGCGAACAGGTCCCGCTTCATCCGCCCGGTCAGCCGGAATGCGGACGGGCTCAATCCCTGCGGCGCCACGGGGCCGAAATCGATCACCTCGGCAGCCGGTTGCCCGGCGCGGTGCACCAGGGCAAAGCCGACCCCGCCCAGCCCCGAGTTCCAGGGTTCGACCGCCGCCAGCGCCAACGCGGTCGCCACGGCGGCATCCACCGCATTGCCGCCGGCGTCCAGGATCGCAACACCGGCCTCGGCGGCACTGCGCGCCTGAGACACCACGACACCGCGGCGCCCCCGAGCGGACGGCTTCGACAGAACCCAGTTTTGGGTGACATGCGGTCCCGGGGTGTAGGTCATCCGTTGAGCTCCTGACGACGGTTCATAAGCGTAGGCGGGAACCATAGGCGATGTTACGTTCTCCTGTGCAACGTCACCCTGCGAAGGCCCTTCATGTTCGCTCCGATTGTCCGCGCCATCAGCCAATTGGATGACCCTGTGTTCGCGGGGGTCATGCTGCGGGGAATCGCCTGGTCCATCGCGTGCTTCATCGCACTGCATGGCGCGGTTATCTGGGTGGTTCATCATTCCCTGGACCTGCATGGCTGGCTGGCCGGGGGGGCCGATATTCTCGGCACGGTCGCCGCTTCGCTGCTGTCGCTGTGGCTGTTCCTGCCCGTGGCCGCGGCCATTGGCACTTTATATTTCGACCGCATCGCAGCCGCCGTGGAGCATCGCTACTATCCCGGACTGCCACCGCCGCGCGGCGCATCCCTGATCGAACAGGCGTTGGATGGCGGCGCGGTGGCATTCAAAATTCTGGCCCTGAATATCGTTGCCTTGATCCTGGCTTTGCTGATTCCGGGTCTTGGCGTGATCTTTGGCTGGATGATCGCTGCCTACGCGATCGGACGCGGCCTGTTCGTAACGATTGCGATGCGCCGCATGCCTCGTCCGCAGGCCGAGTCACTCTATCGTCGGCATCGGGGCCTGATCCTGGGCCAGGGCGCCATTCTGGCGCTCGCCGCATATATTCCAGTTGTGAATCTTTTAATTCCCATTGTAGGGGCCGCCTGCATGGTACACATACTCGACACCGCTCTGAGCCTGAATGAAGGGTTCCCACTCCGATTGGTATAATTATGTAGATTTCGAAAACTCAGTCGGAGTATTGTTTCACAGTTACGCCCATGGTAAGCGGAGTTTCCTCTTGCAGTTTGGTATAGTGTTTTGTTCAAACGCCGCAAACCTGACGAGCCCACACCGGTCAAAGTCGTCACGCCGCCCCCCCCGGCGGCTGTTACCGTCGTGCCGGACAAGCCGAAGGCCGAACCGCCGTCTGGTTCGAATCCGATTAAACCCGCCATAGTCGTTGCCGAATCGTCATCGGACAACGGCCTTGGCGTTCCCCCGTTCCGCCCCGCTCCGCCTAAGGACGCGCAAAATATGACCAGATCACCATCATTTCCCGCCACCTCGGCAACCCCTTCCCCGACAGCGTTACCCGCGCGTCCGGGTTCAACAACCGGCCGCCCGGCCTCCCGCGATCCGTCCGATCGGCGCACGCTCGTCGTCGGGCGCGGCATCAGCGTCCAGGGCGTGGTGCAGGATGCCGAACGCCTGGTCGTGGAAGGCACCGTCGAAGCGACGATGATCCACGCGACCGAACTCTCCATCGCCCCCGGCGGTGTGTTCAAAGGCGAGGTTGAGGTTGAAGACGCCGAGATCGCAGGCACCATCGACGGCACGCTGACCGCCCGCGGCAGCCTGATCGTTCGCAGCACCGGCCGCGTGCTCGGCACCGCCCGTTGCCGCCGCCTACAGGTCGAGGACGGTGGTCAGATCACCGGCCGGATCGAAATGATCACCGATCAGCCCCAAAGCGACCTGCCGCCCCGCCAGACCGCCGAACCGGTGATCTAAGACTTCCCGCTATCGCGTCCGTCACACCATCTGTGCGGACGCAAAGTGTTACCAAAGCAAACGAAAAACGGGCTTTGCTTCTGTCTGAAGCAAAGCCCGTTTTTGTTGTTCCGTAGTTATCATGGATCACGGCGGAATCAGCGAAAATCCGTCGGACGCCCTTCCGGGCGCCAAACGAAGTGGACTGACTACTGGCTGATTGCCTGGTAAGCCGCGAGACAGGCGAGATCGACGATCTGGCTCGACGACGCATTCATCGGAATAATCTGCACCGGCTTTTCCATTCCGATCAGCAGCGGGCCAATCGTGGTTCCACCGCCCAAATGATGCGCCAGACGGGCAGCGATATGGGCAGAATGCAGGCCCGGCACCACCAGCACGTTGGCGTCCCCGGTCAATCTGCAGAACGGATACAGCGCGCGAATGGATGGATCCAACGCAACATCCGGGCTCATTTCGCCGTCGTACTCGAAATCGACCTTGCGCTCATCCAGGATCTTGACCGCATCCAGCATCGGCGCCGACCGCTGATCCAACGGATCACCGAATGTCGCGTGTGACAGCAACGCCACCCGCGGTTCGTGACCAAGATGCCTAGCCGCTGCCGCCGCCCCGATGGCGATATCGGCCAGTTGCTCCGCATCCGGCCGGAAATTCACCAGCGAGTCCGACAGGAAGATCGTTTTACCGCGCATCCCGACCAAGAGGGTCAGCCCGAACGGAATGCCACCGTTCGCAGGCCCGATCGCATGGCGAATGTCTTGCAGACACACCGAAGCGGAACGCGTCAGTCCGGTGACCATCGCGTCCGCATCGCCGGTCGCGACCATGCACGCGGCGAACACGTTCCGGTCCTGATTGACCATCCGCTGCACGTCGCGCCGCAAATGCCCTTGGCGCTGGAGGCGCTTATACAAGAATTCCACATATTTGCTGTTGGAACCCGATAACCGGGCATTGTGGATCTCGATACCGTCGATCCCGCCAAGCCCGAGACCATCCAGCGTGGCCAGAACGCGATCCTCGCGCCCGATCAGGATCGGTCGTCCGTAACCGGCGTTGCGGTAGGCAACGGCGGCGCGCACAACCTGGGCCTCTTCACCCTCGGCGAACACCACGCGGCGCGGGTTTGCCCGCACCATTTCCATCGTCGCGTCCAACGCATCGGCCGTCGGGTCAAGCCGGCCGGACAGGCCACGCACATACCGGCGCATATCTTCGATCGGCTTGCGCGCGACACCGGAATCCATCGCCGCCTGCGCCACCGCCGGGGAGACACGCGCGATCAGGCGAGGGTCGAATGCATTGGGAATAATGTATTCCGGCCCGAACGCCAGACGGCGTCCGATCGACGCCGTGTGGACCTCATCCGGCACATCTTCGCGGGCCAGCTTGGCCAAGGCATGCGCCGCGGCGATCTTCATCGCGTCGTTGATCGTGCTGGCGCGAACGTCCAAAGCGCCACGGAAAATGAACGGGAAGCCGAGGACGTTGTTGACCTGGTTGGGGTAATCGCTGCGTCCGGTCGCGATGATCGCGTTCGGGCTGGCAGCCCGCGCCTCTTCCGGGGTGATTTCCGGATCGGGATTGGCCATTGCAAAGATGATGGGCTTGTCCGCCATCGCGGCGACCATGGGCCCGGTCAGCGCGCCCTTCACCGACAGGCCGAAGAAAGCGTCCGCCCCCTCCAGCGCCTCCGTCAGGGTGCGCGCCTTGGTGTTGGCGGCATGCGCCGATTTCCACTGGTTCATGCCCTCGGTGCGGCCCTGATACACGACCCCCTTGGTGTCGCACAGGATCACATGCTGCGGCCGCACGCCCATCGCCTTGAGCAATTCGACGCAGGCAATCGCCGCCGATCCGGCGCCGTTGACCACCAGTTTGGTGTCGCGCAACTCCCGGCCGGTCAGATGGCAGGCGTTGATCAGGCCAGCGGCGGACACGATCGCGGTGCCATGCTGGTCGTCATGGAAAACCGGGATATCCATCAGTTCACGCAGGCGCTGCTCGATAACGAAGCACTCCGGCGCCTTGATGTCTTCCAGATTGATCCCGCCGAAGCTCGGTCCCAGAAACCGGACAGCGTTGATGAATTCTTCGATATCTTCAGTGCCGATCTCAAGATCGATCCCATCGACATCGGCGAAACGCTTGAAGAGGGCAACCTTACCCTCCATGACCGGCTTCGACGCCAGCGCGCCCAAATTGCCAAGGCCAAGGACGGCCGTGCCATTCGTGATGACAGCGACCATGTTGCCTTTGGTCGTGTATTCGTATGCCAGTGCCGGATCGCGGGCGATCGCGAGGCATGGGGCGGCAACGCCGGGCGAATACGCCATCGAGAGATCGCGCGCCGTGGCGATAGGCTTGCTGATCCGGGTTTCCAGTTTGCCCGGACGGCCCATGGCATGCATGGCCAAACTCTCTTCGTCGGAAACCCGCGCCGTACGCGTATCGATAGCCGTGTCGGCCATGGCCGAACTCCCCCCGTGATGAACCGGCCTGCCGCCGGTTGATTGGCCTTCCGTCGTGGTCTGATGCCGCATCTGACGAAAGAAGCGATGTTCAGGCATGGCGAAAGGCGGTGCTTCTATGGCACAAAGCACCCGATGAGCAACCGGTTCGATGTTATAGTTGTAGGAGGCGGTCACGCAGGGTGTGAGGCCGCTGCCGCGTCCGCGCGGATGGGCGCCAAAACCCTTCTGCTGACCCACGATCTGACCAAGATCGGGGAGATGTCGTGCAACCCGTCGATCGGGGGAATCGGCAAAGGCCATCTGGTGCGAGAGATCGACGCCCTCGACGGATTGATGGGCCGAACCGCCGACGCGGCCGGCATCCATTTCAAGCTTCTGAACCGCAGCAAGGGTCCGGCCGTGCGCGGCCCTCGGGCGCAGGCCGATCGTTCCCTGTATCGGCGGGCGATGCAGACCTTCCTGGCGGAGACGCCCAATCTTACGCTGCAAGCCGGCGCCGCCGACGATCTGGAGGTCGATCGCGACGGACGCATCATCGCGGTGATCTGTTCGGGCGGTCAGCGGATCGGATGCGGCGCGGTCGTGCTGACGGCCGGGACGTTCCTGCGCGGCATCATTCACATTGGTGACCGTCAAACCCCGGCCGGGAGGATGGGCGAAGCTCCGTCGGTCGGGCTGGCACAGACGCTATCTCGTTTCGGTCTGCCGCTCGGCCGCCTGAAGACGGGGACTCCTCCGCGGCTGGACCGTCGTACTATTGATTGGGAAAGCCTGCGCGCCGATCCCGGCGACGATGAACCCCAGCCATTCAGCACCCTGACCACAAGCCTGCTCAACCCGCAGATCGAATGCCGGGTGACCGGCACGACGGAGGCGACCCACGCGGTCATCCGGGAAAACCTCCACAAATCCGCCGTCTATTCCGGCCAGATCGCCGGGCGCGGCCCGCGCTACTGCCCGTCCATCGAGGACAAAATCGTCCGGTTCAGCGGCAAGGACCGACACAATATCTTCCTGGAACCGGAAGGTCTCGACGACCCCACGGTCTATCCCAACGGCATCTCCACCAGCCTGCCCGAGGACGTCCAACAGGCCATCCTGAAGACCATTCCCGGCCTCGAACACGCCCGCATGATCCGCCCCGGTTATGCCGTGGAGTACGATTACGTCGATCCCCGAGCCCTGACGCGGGGCCTGGAACTGCGGGCCATGCCCGGCTTGTTCCTCGCCGGCCAGATCAACGGCACCACCGGATATGAGGAAGCCGCCGCACAGGGCGTATTGGCCGGGATCAATGCCGCGCGCCTGACCGGGGGCCAGGCTCCCGTCTGGCTGGACCGGACGGACTCTTATCTCGGCGTGATGGTGGACGACCTCACCACGCAGGGGGTCGCCGAACCGTACCGGATGTTCACCTCGCGCGCCGAATTCCGCCTCAGCCTGAGGGCGGACAACGCCGACCTGCGGCTGACCGACAAAGGTATAGAGTGGGGGTGTGTCGGCAGCGTCCGGCAGACCGCGTTCACCGCCCACCGGATCTCGCTCACGGACGCGCTGGAACGCGCGGGTCAGGAAGGATTGCCGGCAACGGCGATGGATCGTCTCGGCATCGTCCCTGCCTCCGACGGACGCCGGCGGTCAGTTCTTGATTTCGCCGGCAACGACGCCGTCGCCTGGCCTGTGTTATGCGCGGCCTTCCCGTGGCTGGCCGAACTGCCGGCCCGCACCGCCGAACAACTCCGGACCGATGCGCGCTATGCCGGCTATCTGCACCGCCAACAGGCTGAAGTCCGCATGAGCCGGCGCGAGGACAGCGTGGACCTGGAGGGCATCGTATTCGACGAAATCGGCAGCCTCTCCAACGAAATCCGCGAAAAGCTGAAGACTGTCCGCCCTGAATCGCTGGGCGCGGCAGCCCGTATCCAGGGCATGACCCCGGCTGCGTTAGCCTCGATCGCCGCATTTGTGCGCAAGCGCGTGGCGGCATAGCGGACCTGTGGACAGCGCTTCGAACCCGTCCGTTCCCAAGACGATGTCCGCGGTGGGGGCGACCCCGGCGATGGCGCAATGGTTTGCCTGCAAAGCCGATCACCCCGACGCGCTGCTGTTTTTCCGCATGGGCGATTTCTACGAATTGTTCTTCGCCGACGCCGAAGCCGCCGCCGCCGCCCTGGACATCGCTCTGTCGCACCGGGGCGAGCACAGCGGTCTCCCGATCCCGATGTGCGGCGTGCCTCACCACGCATCCGAAATCTATCTCGCGCGCCTGATCCGGCGAGGCTTCCGTGTCGCCATCGTCGAGCAGATGGAGGACCCCAAAAATCGCGTCGGCAAATTGCCGATCAAGCGCGCGGTGGTTCGCATCATCACCCCCGGCACGATCACCGAAGAATCCCTGCTGGAAGCCGGCCGTCCCAACCTGTTGATGGCCCTGGCCCACGACAAGGATGGGCTGGGAGCCGCCTGGGTCGATGTGTCCACCGGTCTTTTCGAAACCACCGCGCTCGCGACATCCGAATTGCCGGCTCTTCTCGGCCGGCTGGAACCGGTCGAACTTCTGGCGCCTGAATCGCTGGACCTTGGCGAATGGTCGTCTAACCGCTCACCCGAAACCGTGCCGTCCACGCCGTTGATCGCCAGACGGCGGCTGGCCGAAACATTCGGCACGGTCAGCCTGGATGCATTCGGCGTATTTACCGACGGTGAGGCGGTCGCCGCCGCGATGGCGGTGGACTACATCCGCAGCACCCAATCAGGCGCCCTGCCCCGGCTGGGCCGCCCCGAACCACGCGGTCAGTCCGGCGCGTTGCTGATGGACGCGGCGACGCGCGCCAGCCTGGAAATCCTGCGGTCCAGGGATGGCGGCACCCAGCACACATTGTTCGCCGCGATCCAGCGGACATTGACCGCGGCCGGGGCGCGCCTGTTGGCCGCATGGCTTTCCGCACCACTCACTGATCTGACCGCGATCGTCGCCCGCCAGGACGCTTGGTCATGGTGTGTCGCCAACCAGGACGCGACCAACCAATTGCGGGCGATCCTTCGCACCGCGCCTGACATGGCCCGCGCCCTCGGCCGGCTCTCCTTAAACAGGGGGACACCGCGCGACCTCGCCGCCATCCGTGACGGCTTGAAAGCAGCGTTCGCGGCAGCCGAATGCCTTCAATCGCCACTGCCCGAGGCCCTTGCCAAGGCACAGTCCGCCATTCCATCAGGCTCGTCCCTGGCGGAAGAACTGGCCCGGGCCTTGGCCGATCCGGTTCCGGCTCGCCTGGAGGACGGTGGCGCCATCCGCACTGGCTATGATGGAGAACTCGACGCCCATCGTACCCTGCGCGACGAGAGCCGTCAGGTCATCGCCAGGCTGCAACTCGATTTCGCTCAGCGTTTCGGTGTCGCCAGCCTCAAGATCAAGCATCACATGCAACTCGGTTACATCATCGAGGCGCCTGCCATCGCGGTGGAAAGCCTGCGCGGCTTTCCGGAACTGACCTTGCGTCAGGGCATGGCGAACGGTGCCCGGTTCACCACGCCCGAACTGTCCGAACTCGATCAGAAAATTCGCGAAGCCGCCGAGAAAGCGACGGCGCGGGAGCGGCTGGTGTTCGCCCATCTCGTCCAAAACGTATTGGCACATGCGGACACGCTTGCCGCCTGTGCCGACGCGCTTGCCTTCCTGGATGCGACCCAGTCCGCCGCGAAGCTGGCGCAAAGCGGCAATTGGGTGCGGCCGACTTTGACGACGGCGGAGGAATATCGCATCGAATCCGGCCGTCACCCGGTGGTGGAAAGCGCGCTGGCCAGTCATGCGGCCTTTGTGCCTAACAAATGCGATCTGTCCCCCGACCAACGCGTCATGCTGCTGACCGGCCCGAACATGGCCGGCAAATCGACGTTCCTGCGGCAAAACGCGCTGTTCGTTGTGCTCGCGCAGGCCGGGCTGCCGCTGCCGGCGGACTCCGCCGTCCTTGGGATTGTGGACCGGCTGTTCAGCCGGGTCGGCGCCGCCGACGACCTGGCACGAGGCCGTTCGACCTTCATGGTCGAAATGACCGAAACCGCCGCCATCCTGCATCAGGCCGGGCCGAAATCCCTCGTGGTGGTGGACGAAATCGGTCGCGGCACCTCCACTCTGGATGGGCTGGCGATCGCCTGGGCCGTGCTTGAGTCTTTACATTCAGCCATACGTTGCCGCACCATCTTTGCCACGCATTTCCACGAACTCGCGGAACTCGCGGATCGCTTGCCAAGGCTCAAACCGCACACGATGCGGGTCAAAGAATGGAAGGGTACTGTTGTGTTCCTGCATGAAGTGGCCGAGGGCGCGGCCGGACGCTCGTGGGGCGTTCACGTCGCCGAACTGGCCGGCGTCCCGGCCCCGGTCGTCAAGCGGGCGGCATCGCTGATGGCGACCATGGAAAAACATGGCGGGCCCTTGGGGAAATCCGCCTCGCTGCAATCTCTGCCGCTTTTCGCCGCAACCGCAAAACCCGAGGAACCAGTTCTACCTACAGTTGATTTCTCCCCCCTGTGCGAGGCGTTGAACGAAATCGACCCAAATAATATGTCCCCCAAACAGGCTCTTGACGTCTTATATCGGCTGAAAACGCTTGTGCCGGGTTGCGCGGATGGGGCCACATAGTACCATCAAAGCAATGTTAACTCCCATCCCCTTGCCGCGGGCCCCAGAAGCCGCGGCGTCGCTCTTATCCGATGCCCTTGCAGCCATCGCGGAGGAGAGCGGATCGATCTCCCGAGACGCCGCGGTGGGGGCTTTCCGGCGCCATTTGGCCCGAATACAGGCGTACGTGCAGCACGCCTTTGAGCACGAACAAATCACCGGGCTACAGGCTGCCCGCCTGCTCGGTGCCTTGATCGATGGCGTCGTCGCGGCCTTGTTCGAGCATGCCACGACCAAGGCCGACCTCGAACCCTCTGAGAACCTGAGCATCGCCGCGACCGGCGGCTATGGTAGGGGCGTCCTGGCGCCGTTCAGCGACATCGATTTGCTGTTCCTGACGGCGGAGGAACCGACCCCGGAAACGCTGCGGGTCGTCGAGTACATGCTGTACTTCCTGTGGGACCTGGGGTTGAAGGTCGGCCACGCGACACGGTCCATCGGCGATTGCCTTGTGGAGGGCAGTAAGGACACCACCATCCGCACCGCATTGCTGGATGCAAGGTTTCTGACCGGCAATGAGACCCTTTTTGGTGAGTTCCACCGCCGTTTCCGGGCCGCCTGCAAGGAAGCGGGCGCCGCCGAGTATATCGCGGCCAAACAGGCTGAACGCTCCTTGCGCCACCGGCGCTACGGCGACAGCCCGTTTGTCGTCGAACCGAATGTCAAAGAGGGCCGCGGCGGCCTGCGCGACCTGCAAACCCTCTATTGGATCGCGCGCTACGTTTTCGATACCCAAACCATGGGCGAACTCGCCGACCTTGGCGGCATACTAACACAACAGGAAGCCCGCCACGGCCGGCGCGCCTGGGAGTTCCTGTGGACCGTCCGCTTTCACCTGCATTATGTGGCCGGCAGAGCCGAAGAACGACTGACATTCGACTTGCAGCCGGTGGTCGGCGCCCGCATGGGATACACGCGTCACGGCCGGCAAGACGGCGTCGAGCGCTTTATGCGCCATTACTTCCTGACCGCTCGCGAGATCGCACGCCTCACACGCATACTCGAACCCGCGATCCTGCGATCGGCCCTCGGCCCACCGGCGATAGAAGCCGAAACCGACGATGCGCTGTTGGCAGACGGATTCGTCCTGGCCGAAGGCAAACTGATGCCAATCGCCGGCCGAGACTTCGATGCCGAACCCATCCAAATGTTGCGGATATTGCAGGTGGCGCGCGACCGCTCCCTCGATCTGCATCCGCTCGCGATTCGATCGTTCATCCAGAACGAACGCCGGGCGGTATCGCTGCGAGGTGATCCGAAGGCCGCCGCCGTCTTCATGGACCTGTTGTGCGGCAAGGAACCCGACCGCCACCGGCCGGGCGGACAACACCCCGACGGCGCCCGATGGCTGAGCATCCTCAATGAGACCGGCTTTTTCGGGCGTTATTTGCCCGATTGGGCGCGTATCGTCGGACAGATGCAGTTCGACACCTACCATATTTTCACCGTCGATGAGCACACGATCGAAGCCGTCCGGGTGCTGAACACGTTGGAACGCGGGGAGCTTTCGGAAGTCGCCCCGATCGCGTCGGAACTCGTGGACAATGTCCAGTCACGCCGCTCTCTCTATCTAGCCATGCTGTTGCATGACATCGCCAAGGGCCGGGGCGGCGATCATTCCGCTCTTGGCGCCGAAGTCGCGTTGGAAGTCGGCCCGGCCCTGGGCATGACCGACGAAGAAACCGAGACGGTGTCCTGGTTGGTTCTGCATCACCTGCTATTAAGCGCCACCGCCTTCAAGCGTGATATCGACGACCCCAAGACGATTTTGGACCTCGCCGATACGATCCAGTCGCCGGAGCGGTTGCGCCTGCTGTTGATCCTGACCGTCGCCGATATGCGGGCGGTGTCGAGTAAAGTCTGGAACGGCTGGAAAGCGACATTGCTGCGGGAACTTTACTCCCGCGTCGCGGAAGTCCTCGCGGGCGGCCTCGCCACGACCGAACGCGATGTCCGGGTTTCCCGAGCCAAACTGGCCGTCGGTGCCCTGCTCGATGACTGGACCCCGGAAGAACTGGAGCATTTTTCCGCACTCGGGTACGCGGGCTATTGGCTGTCGTTCGATCCGGAAACCCACGCGCGCCATGCCGCGCTGATTCGTGACGCCGAACATCGCAAAGCACCTCTGACCGTCGATACCCAGCCGCTTCCCGCCCGAGCGGTCACCGAAGTGACGGTTTATTGCGCCGACTATGCCGGTCTGTTCAGCAAGATCTCCGGTGCGCTCGCCGTTGCCGGCGCGTCGATCGTCGATGCCCGCATTCACACGATGACCAATGGCATGGCTCTGGATACATTCTGGATTCAGGATACCGCTGGCGGGGCGTTCGATGCGCCCCATCGGCTGGCACGCCTTTCGGTACTGATCGAGCAGGCCCTGTCCGGCCGCCTGCGGTTGTCAACCGAGATCAGGCGGATTTCCAAGGTATTGCTGGGCCGGCGCATGCAGGCCATTCATGTCCCGCCCCGTGTTGTCGTCGATAACCGCGCATCGAACACACACACGGTGCTCGAACTGAATGGTCGTGATCGCCCCGGCCTGCTGCACGATGTCACCGCCGCCATCAGCGAGCAGGGCCTTCAGATCGCGTCGGCGCATATCACAACCTATGGCGTTCGGGCGGTGGACGTCTTCTACGTGAAAGATGTCTTCGGCCTGAAAGTCGAGAATGAGCGAAAGCTCAGTCAGCTTCGCGAAGCCTTGCTCGCCGCTTTGAACAATCCCGACGAGGATGCCCCGGTCGTACCGGTTCCGACTCCCCGCAAGATGCGAAAAGCCGTCGCGGAATAGCGCACCCGTCCCCATCCGGCGGCGTACCACGCGATCCTGATTAGACAGGTCGGGCACATTTCGCTCCGGTCAGGGTTATACCGAAGGTCGTTGGCGTCGACTGCCTGCCATTGCACCGTCATAGCCCGGCTTGTCCGAGTCACCGTTCGTGGCACCGTCAAGGCACAGGTGGCCCGGATAAGCCGGGCCATGACGAATGAGGGGCAACAGTCGGCGTAAACGGCGGTTTGTATCGAAGCACCGCGTAAGGGATGTCGAGCTTGCCACAACAAAACAATGATCGTCCGATGTGGCGTTCCATCTCGGTTGCGTTTGGTTTCGGCGTTTGTTTGGCCGCATTCGCGGGTCAGGCTGCAACGCCCAATATCCCAACACGCATGCCGCTGTTGTCTCCGGTGACGTCGGCCTGTGTATCGTCGCCGTTCGGGCCGCGCATTCTACCCAACCGCCCTCTCGCCGGCACCTTCCACAACGGCATCGACCTGCCGGCCGCGATCGGCAGCCCGGTCACCGCCGTGGGTCCCGGGACCATCATCCGCGTTCAGCGCCATGGCATCGGAGGTTTGGAGATCTTGATCCAGCACGACGGTTTTGTCGGTGTTTACAGCCACCTCGGCCTGATCGCACCGGTACTGGCCGAGGGCGGCCGCTATATCTACGGCGGCGAAAAAATCGGAACGGTGGGCCGTACCGGGCTCACCTACGGCCCACATTTGTATTTTGGCATGAACGTCAACGGCCAGCCCGTCGATCCCGCGCCTTACCTTCACGTCAGTCCCTGCGGAGGCGGTGCGCCGGTGCTAACGGAAGACCGCCGCCGCCCGACGCGCGTGTTTAGCCAGCGCTGATCAGCCGACGATCACGGGCAAGCCGGACGTTGCCTTCACACCGCTGACCCACTGCACCGTTCCAATGTTCCCGCAGGACTCACACTTTGGTTGCCATGCGCGGTTGTCAGCATGGCAATGCGAGCACTGCCAATGCGGATCAGGATCAGCCGACGCGGCCCGCCGCAGCGCATCGCGCTGCGCCAGCCGTCCAACTTCAGTATCCCCGCGCTCCTGTTCCTCAATCTCGGCGAGCAGCAGACACTGGCGGCGCAGATTCAGACCATCCCCTTCCATGATCTCGATCTGATGACGGGCTTCACCGGTCAGCCCGGCATCGAGTGCGACCCGCGCCAGCAGAAGCCGACTCTCCGGATGGGAGGGATTGCCCGCGGTCAGACGCTTCGCCGCCTGGGCGCGAGCCAATTCGTTCGATACCGACGCCAGGGCGAATGTGGCCAGGTCGGGGTGCGGCGCCAATTTCCAGGCGCTGGCGATGCAAGCAAGGGCGCGCTTCTCATACCCCCCGGTCCGCAACCGTCGTGCATAGGCAAGAGCCGCCGGCGTGAAACCAGGTTCTTGCTTCCAGGCACGCTTGGCAAAAGCCAGAGCACGCGACGCGTCTGGCTCAGCATCGGCCGCCGCCACATAATACGCGGCCTTATGAGGGTCAGGTCCGATCAATTGGAGCGCTTCCGCCCAGTTCTCGGTCCGTAGAGCCAGCTCGGCGCGTTGCTGACGCAGCCAGGCGGTACCGGGATGCGCCGCTTCGGCGTCCTTGGCGATAACCAGCGCTTCCGCCCAATCGCCGCGATCGACCGCCTGGCGCAGCAGACCGCGCAGTCCCAGGAAGCGGGCATCTTTTTGATTGGTCAGAACGCGGAACGCTGCCTCGGCCTCATCCTCTCGTCCGGACAGACGGGCCGCCTCGGCCACCAGCAGCAAGGTTTGCGGCGACTCGCCCAGGTAATTGCGTGCGCGGCTGGCTTCTTTGCGAGCGGCGCCCTGTTCACCAGCCGCCAGCGCGACAAGAACGCGAGTAGCGGCCCGTTGGCCCAGGACAAGACGGCGACGGCGACGCCAGTTGGCCCCCGTGCGGGGTATCCCCCACACCGCCCGCACGATGCGCAAGACTATGAAAATCGCGACGAACAGCGCAATCAGCAGCAAAATGGCGAACGGGGCGGACGTATCGATCGAGATCGAGCCGATCGACACGGCAACATGCCCGGGGATGCCAGCCAGCAGCCACCCACCCGCAATGATGGCCCCACCGGCCAACAGAAAGAGAATGACTTTCAGCATTACGCCTGGTCCGCCATATCGGCCAGCGCCGCACGTGCGGTCAGCAGCGCTTTGGCGTCCGCCAACCAATCCGCAACGGCCTGCCCTGGTGGCCCGGTCAGTCGCTCGACCGAGGCAACCGCGCCCGGAAGATCACCCGCGTCGAGCGCCACCTGTGCTTTGTTCAGGATGACGGTGGCGGGGTTGCCGATGACGACATCGTCGCCGCGCCGAATGGTGATCAGCCCCTGCGCCCGATCCCAAACGCGATCGACGAACGGAGCGTCGCTATTGTCCAATTGCTTCGTGGCCAGGGCTGCCTGTTCCGCCGAGGGGAAGCGCAGGCGAAGCTGGGCCTCGGTCGGTGGAGCGTTGTGGGCGTAGCGTGCAAGAGCCTCCGGCGCGTTGGGCAGGTCGCCAAGCGGCCGGCCTGACGCCAGGGCGAATGACGCTTCCTGCAGTTTGGCGATTCGATTGAGCCGCTTGCTGAGGACGGCAAGGTTCTTCGCATCGTCCTCCGCGGCAGCGACGCGACTGGTCAGCGCATCGAGTTGCTGCTTGCCCGCGTCCAGCCCCGCCTGATCGCGTCCCGACAATGATTCGATGCGGCCGGACAAGGTGTCCATCCGGCTGGCAAGCTGCGCCTGATCCGCCATCCGGCCGTCGAGTGCATCGAGGCGAGCCATCAACTTGCCAACGTCCACGGCCGGTCGCTGCTCCAACCGGGCGAGGCGCGAGTCGATGTCCGACACATGGTCCTCGATCGTCTGCGTAGCAGGCGAGTCGCCTTGGGTGGCTGGAGTCTGCAAGGCCGCGATGCGCGCGTCGATATCCGACAAGTGCCGTTCGATCGTCTGTGTAGCCGGTGAACCGCCTGGCGTGGCTGGATGTTGCCACACATAGACGATCGCGCACGAAAGCAAGACGAACCCGGCGCCATACAGCCACGGCCCGCGGCTCCGAGCCGCTGGAGCCGATTGCGTGGCAGTGGGCTCGGACGTTTCGTCCGGGGGTGGCAGAAGCGTTTGTTCGGTCATATCAACAACACCAGCATCGCATCCTGGTTTGGCTTCGCGGCGACGCCGATGCATCGCCAGGGGAGAGACCTTAATGGCACGGCCGCCGCCTCGCTGATAGACACCGCATCGACATCGCGAACGCTATCAATCAGCCCGGCAGCCTCAATCAGACGCACAAAATGGCGAGAGGTTTCTCCGGAGAAGAACATCGCGGCACTCAGCACACCCGTCCTCAGGTCGGTAGCAGCCGTCGCTGGCAGCAGCGAACTGCGAACTGTCCGATACGCGACGCGACGGACGACGCGGAAGCCTTGCTGCCGAAGCGCGCTGGCAATTGTGGCCCCCTGTCCCTGCCCGGTTGGCAAAAACAAGGCTCCATCCGCCGGGGATATCGTGTCCACCACCAGTTTCGCCAGCGCGTCAGCGTCGCCGTCCGCATTGTGGACACGCTTGAATCCAGCCTGAGCCGCCTGGCGGGCGGTTGCGCTGCCGACCGCGAAAACAGGCCGATTGTACAAAGACGGCGGGCACGCGGCGACCGCGTTCCGGCTGGTCAGCAGAGTCGCCGCCACATGGCCCGGTGCACGCAGTTCCTGGCCAACAATCGACACGACCGGTGCGATTACAGGAAAAAACCCACGCTCGGATAATCGGGCGGCGGTTTCGGTAGCGCCGGGTTCGGGTCTTGTGATCAAAACGCGCTTCAAAAGGATACTCTTGTCAAAGAGGCTCTGGTCGATGATGTGTGGCCCCGGCCGACCGCGTCATTATCCGAATTTCAGGCGTGTCGCCACCAAGGCAGACAACAGGTTGCCGTGTGCCCCGGCCAGGACATCGGCTTGCCCGGGATTTCGGCTTGAAAGGTACGATGAAGCCGGTCCTCGGAATCGAGACGTCTTGCGATGAGACTGCCGCCGCGGTCGTCGATGCCAACGGGCACATCCTGTCCGAGGCTGTGCTGAGCCAGCTTGCCGAACACGCGCCGTACGGCGGCGTTGTCCCGGAAATCGCGGCCCGAACGCATCTGCGCTACCTGCCTGAGCAGGTGCGTCATACCATGGCCAAGGCCGGGCTGGGCTTTGCCGATCTGGGCGGAGTCGCAGCCACATCCGGCCCCGGCTTGATAGGCGGCCTGATTGTCGGCAGCCAATTCGCCAAGGGCATCGCAATCGCCAACGGCCTGCCCTTCATCGCCGTGAACCACCTGGAAGCCCACGCCCTCACCGCTCGGTTACCCGGCCTGGTCGAGGGCGGTGCGCCGTTCCCATACCTGTTGTTCCTCCTGTCCGGCGGCCACTCCCAGTGCATCGCCGTCACCGGCGTGGGGCGGCATGTGCGATTGGGGGGGACCGTCGATGATGCGGCCGGCGAAGCCTTCGACAAGGTGGCGAAGCTGCTAAAGCTGGATTGGCCGGGTGGCCCCGCTCTGGAGACAATCGCCATTGAGGGCGATCCGGCCAGCCACAAATTTCCTCGCCCGATGATCCGGCGCCCCGGCTGTGACCTCAGCTTCTCCGGGTTGAAGACGGCCGTGGCGCAAACAATGATGCGGCTAGGGCCCGACCTGACCCGACCCCAGCGCGCGGACGTTGCCGCCAGCTTTCAACGCGCCGTGGTGGACGTTCTGTCCGATCGGGCCGTCCACGCCATGGACATGATGCGGGATCAGTATCCCGGAGCGAACCTGCTGGTTGTCGCCGGAGGCGTGGCGTCGAACACGTCGATCCGGACCGCGTTGGCCACAGCCGCCGCCTCGCGCGGGTTCCGGCTTGTAGCCCCGCCGATTCGCCTGTGTTCGGACAACGCCGTCATGGTCGCCTGGGCCGGCATCGAACGTTTGCGACTGGGCCACAGCGACAGCCTGGATTTCAATGCCCGCCCGCGTTGGCCGCTCGACACGCTGGAAGCGATTCCATCATGAATTACCGCCACGCCTATCACGCCGGCAATTTCGCCGACTGCTTCAAGCACGCCCTCCTGCTGGCACTGATCGACTCCCTCGCCCGCAAACCGGCACCCTATTTCGTCCTGGATACGCATGCCGGAGCCGGGTTCTATGACCTCGACGCCGACACCGCTCAACGCACCGCCGAATCCGAATCCGGGATCAAACGCCTGCTGCACGATCCGCGCCCGGAGTTGCAACGCTATCTCGGTCTGGTGGAACAACTCGGACTGTATCCCGGCTCTCCGGCGCTGATCCGAGCGGTGTTGCGCGAAAGCGATCGTCTGGCCTGCTGCGAATTACACCCTGAGGACGCGGCAACCCTGCGGCGGCGGTTTCGCCGCGACCCGCACGTGGACATGCATGAGCGGTCCGGCTGGGAAGCCCTGGGCGCCCTGCTACCCCCCAAAGAAAAGCGGGGCCTGATCTTCATCGATCCGCCGTTCGAGGCGCGCGATGAGTTCCATACCCTCACGGGCGGCCTGTGCCGTGCGCACAGCCGGTTCAGTCATGGCATTTTCGCCGCGTGGTACCCGATCAAGCAAATGGCGGCCGTTCGAAGCTTTCACGCCAACATGGCCGCCTCCGGCATCCGCGATATCATTGCCATCGAACTGCATCTCCGCGCCACGACCAATGCCGATCGGCTCAACGGATGCGGCCTGTTGGTGATCAATCCACCCTACCAATTCGAGGAGCAGGCGCGCGCGCTGGCCACCGCGGTTCTGGACTCACTCGGTGAGAGCGAACCCGGCGCGGGAACAACCGTGATAAGGTTAGCCGATGAGTAAGATAACCGTTGTGGGCGCCGGTGCCTGGGGAACCGCGCTCGCGCTACAGGCAGCAAGAGCAGGCCATAAAGTCGCACTGGTGGCCAGGGACGCGGCCTCCGCGGCCGCGATCAATGCAAACCGTGAGAGTCACCGGTTGCCGGGCGTTCGCCTGCCGGACTTGATCGAACTTCGTCACGCTATTCCTGACGAGTCCGAATTGCTGCTGTGGGTGGTTCCGACGCAGCATTTGCGCTCGTCTCTGGTCCGTCTTCCCGCGACCGATACCGCGACCGATACCGCCATCGTTGTCTGCGCCAAGGGCGTCGAAGCGAACACGCACCTGCTGCCGCTGGAGGTCGTTCAAGCCGTCGTCCCGAACCGCTCGCTCGCCGTCCTGACCGGTCCGAACTTCGCGCACGAGATCGCAGCGGGCCTGCCGGCCGCGGCGGTGGTTGCCAGCATCGATGCCAGCCTTCGCGAGCAGGTCCGGACACTGTTGGGCACCAACACGTTCCGCTTATACGGCAACGATGACCCGATCGGCGCGCAACTCGGTGGCGCCGCGAAGAACGTCATTGCCATCGCCGCCGGAGCGGTCATCGGCGCCGGCCTGGGCGAAAACGCCCGCGCCGCCCTGGTCACACGTGGACTCAGCGAACTGTGCCGTCTCGCCGCCGCGCTCGGCGGCCGAGCGGAAACGGTCATGGGGCTTTCCGGACTGGGAGATCTAATGCTGACCTGCACCGGGACCTCCAGCCGGAATTTCAGCCTCGGCCACGCGCTCGGCCGGGGCGAAAGCCTAGCGACCATCCTCGCCAACCGATCGGCGGTCACTGAAGGCGTCCTGACCGCCGCCGCGCTGGTCGCCCGGGCAGGCGAGGTCGAACTGCCAATTTGCCGCGCTGTGGCGGACCTCGTGGCCGGCGTGAAAACGCTCGATCAGTCAATCGCGCAACTGCTGTCCCGTCCGCAACGTGATGAATAACAGAGCCACAGGTTTCTATATGGGCTTCGGGGTAGCTTTCGGTGCCACGAATGCCTCTCCCGTCATGGCGGGCGAAGGGGTCACGCCTGGCCAGGCCCGACCATGCTGAGGGGCATTCTGACCGTCGGCGGCTGGACGCTCATCAGCCGAGTCCTGGGGTTCGGCCGCGACATGCTGATCGCCGCCCTGATCGGCACCGGCCCGATCGCCGACGCCTTCTTCGTAGCCCTGAAGCTCCCCAACCTGTTCCGCAGACTGTTCGGAGAAGGCGCCTTCAACGCCGCCTTCATCCCTGCGTTCTCCGGGCTGCTGCACACGGAAGGCCCCGGCGCCGCGAAGCAATTCGCCGAGGAAGCCTTCGCGGTCATGGCCTTCTGGCTCGGGATCATGACGATCCTCGGCGAGCTTTTCATGCCGCAACTGATGGTCGTCCTGGCCCCCGGATTCGCCGACGATCCCGGAAAATTCGCCCTGGCCGTCAGCCTGTCCAGGATCACCTTCCCTTACCTGGTGCTGATCTGCCTCGCCGCCCTGGTCTCCGGCGTCCTGAACGGCCTGGAAAAATTCACCGCCGCATCCGCGTCCTACGTGCTGTTCAACATCGTCTCGATCGCCTGCATGCTTTGGATGACCCCGTATGTCCCCACCGTCGGGCACGCGCTGGCGTGGGGCGTCTCCATTTCCGGTGTAGCCCAGCTTGGGCTGCTGATGATGGCGGTTCGGCGCGGCGGCATGGCGCTGCAAATCCCCAGACCCAGGATGACGCCGCAAATGCGGCTTCTCATGCGCCGCATGGCACCGGGCCTGGTCGGAGCGGGCGTGACGCAGCTCAATCTGACGGTAGATGTGATCATCGCGAGCCTGCTGCCCCCCGGCACCGTGTCAGTCCTGTATTTTGCCGACCGGGTGCAGCAATTGCCGTTGGGCGTCATCGGCACCGCCGTCGGAACCGCCCTGTTGCCGCTGCTGTCCCGGCAGGTTCGCGCCGGTGAAGCGTCTTCGGCGATCGGCACGCTTAATCGAGCCATCGAGTATGGCTTGTTCCTGACGCTGCCGGCGGCGTTGGCACTGATCGTCTGCGCCAATCCGATCATGTTCGTCCTGTTCGGCCGTGGCGCGTTCAGCATGGAAAGCGTGCTGCTCTCGTCGCAATCCCTGGCCGCCTACGCGCTCGGACTGCCGGCCTTCGTGTTGGTGAAGGTTCTCGCCCCCGCGTTCTTCGCGCGTGGTGACACCAGCATGCCGGTCAAGATCGGTGTCTCGAGTGTGGTGTTGAACCTGATCCTGAATCTCGCCTTCATGGTCCCGCTCGCCCATATCGGACCCGCGCTGGCCACCAGCATCGCCGCCATCTGCAATGTGGCCGGCCTGGGATACGTGCTTCTACGCCGTGGCCATTTCGTGCCCGACGGGCAACTCCGCCGCCGCTGCCTCGGCATGTTGGGGGCCTCCATCGCCATGGCCGGCGTGCTGTGGGGCCTGCGGGATCTGCTGTTCCAGACCCCACCGGCACACGGATGGTTGCGCATGGCATCCCTCGGCGGACTGGTCGGCGCAGGCATGCTCGCCTATGCCATCGCCGCCTCGTTGCTCGGCGCCTACGATCTCAGAGATATCGGCCGCATGATGTCGCGTCGTCGCTTGCGCGCCGAGGTGGGATCGGCCATCAGTTCGCCCCCAACGACAGAGACTTGAACGGTATGCAGCGCGTTTTCTCAGGCATTCAGCCGTCCGGCATTCCCACCTTGGGCAATTACCTCGGTGCCATTCGCAACTGGGTCACGCTTCAGGACAACCACGAGTGCCTGTGGTGCGTCGTCGATCTGCACGCGATCACCGCCTGGCAGGACCCGGCCGCCCTGCGCCGGCAATCACTGGAGATGGCCGCCACCCTGCTGGCCTGCGGCGTCGATCCGGTGAAACACATTCTGTTTCTGCAATCCGGCGTCCGCGCCCATGCACAGCTCGCCTGGATCTTCAATTGCGTCGCTCGGCTGGGCTGGCTCAATCGTATGACCCAGTTCAAGGACAAGGCCGGCAAGGATCGGGAGAACGCGTCGGCCGGCCTGTACGTTTATCCGAACCTGATGGCGGCGGACATTCACGCCTACCACGCCACCCGCGTGCCGGTCGGCGACGATCAACGCCAGCATTTGGAACTCGCGAACGACATCGCGCAGAAATTCAACCACGATTACGGCGTCGATTTCTTCCCTAACATCGAACCGGTGATCCTGGGTCCGGCCGCCCGCGTCATGAGCCTGCGCGACGGCACCAAAAAGATGTCGAAGTCCGACCCATCCGATCAGAGCCGCATCAATCTGAACGATGACCCCGACACCATCGCTTTGAAAATCCGCCGCGCCAAAACTGACCCGCTGCCGCTGCCATCTGAGGTCGACGGTCTCGCTGACCGGCCGGAAGCGCGGAATCTCGTCGGAATTTATGCGGCGCTGACCGACTCCGATCATGCCTCGGTGCTGCGCGATCACGGCGGCCAAGGGTTCGGCCCGTTCAAGAACGCGCTGGCCGATCTACTGGTCCAGAAGCTGGCACCGATTTCGGCGGAAACAAACCGCCTGCTCGGCGACGAAAATGCACTGATCGATATACTCCAATCCGGCGCCGAACGCGCGGCCGCCATCGCGGATCCGATCGTCAGCGAGGCCGAACGGCTGGTCGGGTTTGTCGGCCTCCGTCGAGGCTGACAAGCCCGGCCCGCAGTTCACAGTCCGGGCGCCGCCGCCGATTGCGGCGCGGGATCGATCAACTCAGGTCCGGCGCGTTCGATCTTGAACACCGCCAACCCGCGCCGAACCTGACCGTCGGGCTGAAGTGTGAACCAGCCGTCAGTGCCCACGAAGCCGCCGGGCTGCGTCAAAATCGCAACATCACTGCCCCTCGGACCCACGATCACTTTGGCGACCGACACCGCGTCAAACGCCAGGTCCGCCAAGGGAGATGGCGAGACACCATACTTCGCGCCAAAATCGCGTTCGAAGTCGCTTCGCGTGCTGCTGTCAGGCGCCGCATACCACGCCCCTGTGACGGAACCAGATCCGCTGGCGGGATCAGCCCAAAGGGCCGGCCCGACGATCTGAACCACGGATCGATCAACGTCATAATAAGGCAGCAAGGAGGCGATCTCCTGCAACGCATCGCCGGTATCCGCCAGCAACAGGACGTTGAACGACGGCGGCGGGATCGGAGTCTTCACCAACTCCTGCGCCTCGCGGCGTCCATCGGCCGTCCCCAACGCCCGAGCAGCCTTAACCTTGGCGTCGATCGGCCCCCGCCGGTTGGCGTAATCCGCCAAATCCCGCGCCGACTGCGTGATCGCCGGCATTCCGGCAGAATGCATATGTATGCTCGGCGCCGGCAAACCCGCCGCCTGTGTCTCTTTCGTCAGCGCGTTGGCCATCGCCCGGCCAAAATCGGAGTCGGGCAGCAAACCCGCGAACTGCGTCTTCCCTTGCGCCTGCGCTGACGCAACGAGGCGCCGGATTTGCTGATCCGGCGAAACACCAAGCGGCCAAACGCCGGGCTGGGATTGCGCCGCATCGTTGGTGAACGCCAAAACCGGAATGCCAGCCCCGCGTGCAATCGGCCCCACCGCCGCGGTTTCGACCGACGTCAACGGCCCCAGAATAACACTGTCCTGGTTCGTGATCGCGGTTTGGGCCGCGGTAGCAGCCCCGGATGCCGTCCCGCCTGTGTCCAGAACATCCAGAGCCAGGGCATTATCCTGCGCCGAGAGCTGAGCCCCCTGCAGCAACACTTGCCCAAGAGCAGCCCGCGGACCGGTCAGCGGCAGCAGAATGGCCGCTGCATGGCGAGTGCCCATCGGCGAACCCGCGATTGGGCCTAGCGGCGTAGGTCCATTCGATCCAAATTGCGGTCCCGCTCCATAGCGTCCGGATTGCCCACCGCAACCCGACACCGTCAGGGCGCAGATAAGGATAATGTATGCCCGTTGCCGCATCGGCTGCGTCTCCCGATGACCTACGGGACGGCCAGTCCGCCCCATTCCATGGCCTTGTGCTTGTTTCCACGCCAATCGGCAACCTGGGGGATGTTTCCGCGCGCGCGCGCATCGCGCTGAACGGCTGCGATCTGATCCTGTGCGAGGACACCCGCCGCACGGGGCGACTGCTCGCATCGATGGACATCCACACTCGTACCGAACCCCTGCATGAGCATAATGAGGACGCCAGAACCGGGTCCGTCCTCGCAAAACTGCGCAACAACCAGACCATCGCCCTGGTGTCCGACGCGGGAACGCCTCTGGTTTCGGACCCCGGCTACCGTCTCGTCCGTGCCGTGATCGAGGCTGGTCTGCCCGTAACGGCGATCCCGGGTCCGAACGCGGCGGTAACGGCGTTAATTCTTTCCGGCCTACCGCCCCTGCCGTTCATGTTCCTCGGATTCCCGCCGGCCAAGCAGGCCGCTCGCCGCGCCGCCTTCAGCGGTTTGCGGGCCGCCGAACGTGCCGGGCTGTCAACGACGTTCATTTGGTATGAGGCCCCGCATCGGCTGCTCGAAACTCTGGAAGACCTGCAACTCGTGTTCGGCGACAGATCCGCCGCCGTGGCACGCGAACTGACTAAATACTATGAGACGGTGCAGCGCGGGAACGTGAGCAGTCTCACAGAGTTGTTCACCCGCGAACCGGCCCGCGGCGAGATCACCGTGCTGATCGGCCCGCCCGAAACCGACGACCCCGAGGATCTCGACGGCCGATTACGCGCCGCCCTAGCGACACAGACGGTGAAGGATGCCGCCGCCCTTGTCAGCACCGCGACGGGACTGCCCCGCAAAATCGTTTATGCGCGGGCTCTCCAAATTCACAGCGAAGGCTAATGCGAGAGTTGCGCCACAGCCCATGCGGCGGCTTCGGCCACGATCGGGTCGGGGTCGCCGCTAAGCGCCTCCGCACAGGGGCGTAGCGTCGAGTCCCCGGAATTGCCGATCGCCATCAGGACGTTCCTGACGAAACGATTGCGGCCGATCCGCTTAATCGGTGATCCGGAAAACATCGCCCGGAAACCGCTGTCATCCAACGCAGCCAGCGCCTGAAGGCGCGGCGCATGGAGATCGTCCCGGCTCATCAGTTGCTCATGCACCGTCGGCCGGGCGAACTTGTTCCAGGGACAAACCGCGAGACAGTCGTCGCAACCGTAAATCCGGTTGCCCATCGCCTTCCGGAACTCCAGCGGAATCGGCCCCTTATGCTCGATCGTCAGATACGAAATGCATCGCGTGGCATTGAGCTGGTACGGCGCCGGGAATGCCTTCGTCGGGCAGATATCGAGACAACGCGAGCACGACCCGCAATGGCCGGTTGTCGCGTCCTCGGGTTCCAGCGCCAGGGTCGTGTAGATCTCGCCCAGCAACAGCCAGGAGCCATGCGTGCGCGAGACAAGATTGGTATGCTTGCCCTGCCACCCGAGGCCGCCGCTCTGCGCCAACGGCTTCTCCATGACCGGCGCCGTGTCCACGAAGACCTTTACCTGACAGGGGAAACGCGACACCACGAACTGCGCCAGATGTTTGAGCCGGCCTTTAATCAGGTCGTGGTAATCGCGGTTCCTGGCATAAACCGATATCGCCCCGTTGCTGGCCTGTTCAGTGACCGCCAGCGGATCTCCCTCCGGCGCGTAAGACAGTCCGACCACGATCGCACTGCGCGCTTCGGGCCAAAGAGACTGCGGATGACTGCGTTGCTCCGACCTCTCAGCCAGCCATCCCATTTCGCCGTGATAGCCGGCCTGGATAAAATCCCCGAGCCTGTCGCGCGCTTCGGGCCCAAGACTCGCTTTACAGAACCCAACCGCATCGAACCCGATCTGCAACGCACGCTCGCGGATTTGGCTTCTGGGATCGACCGGAGCCAGGTTTTTCACGGCCAGGCGTCAGCCGCGCCCGCGATAAGGCGGCACATCCTGCGACGGAACCCATACATCCGCGGGTGCGTTCGCGGTCTGCCAGAACACATCGATCGGAATACCGCCGCGCGGATACCAATAAGCCCCAATGCGCAGCCATACCGGCTCCAGCAGCGAAACCAACCGATCAGCGATCTCCATCGAACACGCCTCGTGGAAGGCACCGTGGTTTCGGTATGATGCCATGAAGAGCTTGAACGATTTGCTCTCAACGATCCAATTTTTGGGAATATAATCTATCATGATATGCGCGAAATCGGGTTGACCGGTCAGGGGGCACAGCGAGGTAAATTCAGGGCAGGTCAGGCGGACGATGTAATGCTTGCCCTCGGCTGGATTCGCTACGCGTTCCAGCACCGCCGCATCGGGGCTGGCTGGGGCCGGCACGTGGTGCCCAAGCAACGTGAGATGGTCATAGTCGGTCATTCGGATGTCTCCTGCGTTACCCAGCCCGCACGCACGCTTGCGGAGTACTCTGCCAGTTGGCCCGCTTCGATGGCACCACGAATGCCCCGCATCAACGACTGGTAATATTCGAGATTATGCCAGGTCAGCAGCATCGGCCCGAGCATTTCTCCGGCTCGGAACAGGTGATGGAGATAGGCCCTGGTGTGCCGCGTGCACGCCGGGCACGCGCACCCCGGGTCCAGCGGCAACGGATCGTCGGCGAAGCGCGCGTTGCGGACATTGTGGACCCCCGAGCTGGTGTAGGCGCGAGCAGTCCGGCCGGCCCGCGTCGGTATCACGCAGTCGAACATATCGATGCCGCGCGCAACGGCGCACAGGATGTCATCGGGAGTGCCTACACCCATGAGGTAACGCGGTGCGTCCTCCGGCAAATGCGGCACGGTCACGTCGAGGGTTTCCAGCATCGCTTGCTGACCCTCCCCGACCGCCAGTCCGCCGACCGCATAGCCATCGAACCCTATATCTTTCAATGCAGTGGCTGACCGCAAACGCAAATCCAGATAGATACTGCCCTGAACGATGCCGAACAAGCCATACCCCGGCCGAGGGCGAAAAGCCTGCTTCGACAGATCGGCCCAACGCATCGACATCTCCATCGAGGAGGCCGCACTGTCATAGGTCGCTGGGAAGGGCGTGCATTCATCCAGCACCATGGTGATGGTGGAATCGAACTTGTCCTGCAAGTCCATGCAAATCGCCGGCGTCAGCCGATGCCGGCTGCCGTCGATGTGCGATTGGAAGGTCACCCCGTCCCGATCCAGCTTCCGGAGAGCAGACAGTGACATGACCTGGAAGCCACCCGAATCGGTCAGGATCGGACCCGGCCAGTCCATGAAGCGGTGCAGCCCACCCAGGGCAGCGATCCGATCCGCGCCGGGGCGCAACATCAGATGATAGGTATTGCCCAGGACGCAATGTCCGCCGGTTGCCCGAACCGCATCGGCGGTCATCGCCTTCACGGTCCCGGCGGTCCCCACGGCCATGAAAGCCGGGGTGGCAAGCGGACCGTGCGCGGTATGCACAACGCCGGTTCGGGCTGGCCCATCGGTGGCCACCAACTGGAAACTAAAGGGTTCGGTCATGTTCATGGCGTGTGGGTAAAGCCGACTAACCCGCGATGACAAGGCCATATCTCGTGCGCATCATCCCCGAAATGCCGCTGCCCGGATATTTTGCGAAAACTAGGAAAAAAGGCTTGACCAAACACCCCAAAAAAGACTATGCTTCTTTGTATGATCCGGGGTTTGCGAGCGGCGCTACCACGGATCTTTGCCGTCCACGATGATCGCTCATGTCACGTCGTGTGGACGATGCCGGCGCCACTCTAATTTTTCATCATAATAGACAGTGATCCTATCGCACAGAATCTGTTTTTAAGAACTCGCATCCGGGGCAATCTCAGACGCTGGTCCGAAGAAGCGCTCAGAGACACCGGGTATCATCCAGCCAGTCATCATCGTTATCTTATATCCGAGTTGGAAGGCCTGTCCCGCGGTGAATATGATCGACTAATGATCCTGATGCCGCCAGGATCAGCCAAATCCACCTATGCATCAGTTCTGTTCCCGGCATGGTGGTTTTCAGAGCACCCCGGATCTTCAGTCATTAGTGCATCGCATTCACTTGGTCTGGCGGAACATTTCAGCCATCGTCTTCGCAACCTGATCCAGGATAAGCAAGAGCATCTCGGCTTCAATATCTCCGGCACACAGAGGGCAGTCGATCAGTGGTCCACCGACGATGGCGGCGAGTACCTCGCCGTCGGCGTGCGGGGAGCCATTACCGGCCGCCGGGCGGACCTGATCATCATCGACGATCCCGTCAGGTCACAAGCCGATGCGGAGAGTCCACGACAGCGCGAGCACATTTGGGAATGGTTCAAATCCGACGTCACAACCCGCCTTAAGCCGCACGGCCGGGTGGTATTGATCATGACACGGTGGCACCCCGACGATCTCGGCGGCCAATTGCTGGAACGCGCCAAGACCGAATGGCGTGTCGTCCGCCTGCCCGCCCTCGCGGAACCCGACGACCCGATCGGTCGCGTGGTCGGAACCGCGCTTTGGCCCGAATGGGAAGATCACGAAGCCTTAACGCGGAAGCGAGAACTGATCGGCGAACGAGCCTGGTCTGCTCTGTTTCAACAGACTCCCCTGCCCGCCGGCGGACGCCTCTTTTCCGTCGAACACATTGCAATCGTCGAACCCGGAAACGCGATGGATAACCTGGTGCGCGCCTGGGACCTCGCCGCCACCAATATGAACGGCAGAAATGATCCAGATTGGACCGTTGGCGTCAAACTGTGGCGCGATGAAACGGGCCGGTTTCAGATCATCGATGTCACCCGTATCCGGGGAACCCCGCATCAGGTGGAAGAATTAATCGTGACCACCGCCCAAAAGGACGGGTCACGCGTGATCGTGGCAATCCCGGAAGACCCCGGCCAGGCCGGCAAGAGTCAAATGTCCTACCTGACCAGACAATTGGCGGGCTTTCATGTGATTGCAGCGCGCGAAACCGGAGCGAAAGCAACCCGAGCCATGCCGCTGGTATGCCAGGTGGAGGGAGGCAATCTGTCGATTGCCCGCGGCGACTGGAACCGAACATTGCTCGATGAAATGCGGGATTTTCCTTGGGGGAAAAAAGACGATCAGGTGGACGCCCTGGTCAGGGCGTTCACAACGCTGACGAATCGCCCTCGGCCATCGGGTTCGATCGCCCTGTCGATCCTCAGCCGTTGACTTCAACGTTTGGAAATACATGTTCGATACCTTATGCGATTCGATTCCACGCGACCGTGACTACCCGGACAGAGTCAGGAAACTAACGATTCTGAACCGCGTGCTTGATGGAACATTGTACGACGTTCTCCCCTATCATTTCCATGAGGAAAGAAGTGAAGCCGGCGAATACATTCCTCTTCGGCAACGGCGTCCCAGCGTCCGATATCCGTTGTGCCGAATCGTCGTCGAGGACAGTGTCTCTCTGTTGTTCAGCGAGGGCCACTTCCCAACCATCGATAGCACGGATCCTATCATGCGGGCCGTCTTTGCGAATATCATCAAGGAAACCCGCCTGAATCTGACCATGACGGACGCCGCGATGCGGGGTGCGACTGGATCGGTTGCTCTGCTTCTGCGGGTTCTGCAGGGACGCATATTTATCGACGTACTCGATACCATCTACCTGACGCCAACCTGGGATCCCACCGCGCCTGACACGCTCGCACGCGTCGATGAGCGATACAAAGTATCCGGCGCTGACCTTCGCCGCAACGGGTACGAAATCGACGACCCCGACGCGCAATACTGGTTCGCCCGCACCTGGGACATGGACAGCGAGACATGGTTTCTGCCGGCCCCGGTGGACAGCTTACTGCCCCCCATCATCGACACCGCCCGTTCAGTGTCCCATAGACTCGGCGGCGTCCCGATCATTTGGATTCGCAATCTCCCCGGCGCTTCCACCACCGGCGACACCGCTGATGGCGCTTGCACATTTTCCGCCGCGATGCACTCCCAGGTCGAAATAGACTACCAACTCAGTCAGGTTGGACGCGGATTGAAATACAGCAGCGACCCGACATTGCTCCTGAAGGACCCTGCTCTTCCCGATGGCGCGCTGATCAGGGGCGCTGGCAACGCACTTGTGGTTTCTGAAAAGGGCGATGCCCGCCTGTTGGAAATCGCTGGCACGGCCTCGACCGCTGTGATCGAATATGTACGCACTCTTCGCGAACTGGCATTGGAAAGTATTCATGGTAATCGCGCCAGTCCCGAGCGTATAACCGCGGCACAGTCAGGCCGAGCACTTGAATTGTTGAATCAGGGACTGATTTGGCTGGCTGATAATTTGCGAATTAGTTACGGTGAAGCGGGACTTTTACAGCTTGCCCGACTCGTTGTCCGTGCCTCGCAGGTCTATACGATCAAAGTGTTCGGTCAGGACATTGCTCCATTAGATCCTTCCGCGCCCTTAAGTCTAAAATGGCCGCGTTGGTATCCCACTTCAGCCGACGACCGGCAAAAAGACGTCCAATCACTCACCGCGTTGGTCAGCACGGGCTGCATCAGCCGTACAACCGCGATCAAAGTCATTGCGGGTTGTTATGACCTGGAATTCATCGAAGACGAAATAGCGTCCGCCACCCTCGACGATACAGCACGAGATCAACATGGATCATGAATCACCTGACGAACAATCCACGCCGCCCGGCGGCGAGTCCGGCGAAGTCGCCAAGCTCCGTTCGGACTTCCACGCGCGCCTCGTCGCCGCGGATTTGCGAATTGAAGCTGTCAGAGCCGGCATCGTCGATCTCGATGGATTGAAACTGATCGATATTTCAGACGCGCGCCTCGATGAGAACGACAAGGTCGTCGGTGGCCGCAAAATCATTGATGACCTCCGGAAAAACAAACCCTGGCTGTTCCCCGGCGTGTCCTCCTCAAGCCCGGCCTCCGTCCCCGCCTCTCAGCCGGTCCGTCAAAAGACCGCCCTTCAGATGTCTGACGAAGAATACGCCGTCGCCAAGGCCGCGATAACCAAACGTCACTATTAGCCGTCCCGGCCACACCAAACATTCCGCATATAAATAGGATCATTAATGGGCATTCAGAATTTTCCCGCCGCGCTTCAGCCGATTATCCAGGGCGGCTTTCTGGAGCGTGAATTCCAGCAAGCCCTTCGCTCCCGGCTCGGCTATCGCGCCTGTGCCGACCGGGTGGACGTTGCTGTAGGTATCGGTGAAACCCTGACCAAAACCCGCGCCGGCCTCAAACCCTCCGTAACGAGTCCGCTGGCCCCATCCACGAACACGAATTTCGACAACGGTCTGACCCCGACCACCTGGGGTGTCGAGCAATACACCTTGTCGATCAACCTCTATGCCGCAACGACCGATCTGAACGTCGTGATGGAGCGCGTCGCCATCGCGTCGCAGTTCGTGCAAAACGCCTACGTCAACGGCGAGCAGGCGGCCCGCAGCCTGGACGAACTCGGACGCAATGCCCTGTTCGGTTCTTACATGGGCGGCAACACCCGGGTTCGTACGACCCTGGCGAGCGCCGCGCCGGCAGTCGCCGTGGATGATGTGCGCGGGTTTCAGATCGTGTTCGTCAACGGTGTGCAGCAGCCGGTCAGCACCAGCTCCCCGATGACGGTTACGATCGGCTCGAATGTCTATACGGTCGTTTCGGTCTCCGTAGATTCCGCCAATGCTTCGACCGCGCCCAACGGCGTGTCCGGTGTGCTCACGCTCTCCGGCAACGTCTCCGTCTCCGACGGAACAGCCGGCAACACGGTAACCGCGGCGAACGGCTCGACCATCGTGCGCCCGTCCCAGCGCGGCAATACCTCTCTGATCACCGCATCCGACACGCTCACCATGTCAAACCTGCTCGACGCGGTTGCCAAGCTGCGTCTGAACGCGGTTCCGGAGATCGACGGCGCCTATAATTGCTATCTCGACCCCGTCTCCTCGCGCCAGCTTTTCGCCGACCCCGATTTCAAGCAGCTCTTCCAGGGCGCAACCTCAGCCAATCAAGTCTTCAAGAAGGGAATGACCAACGACTTCCTGGGGCTGCGGTTCGTTCCCACGACGGAAGCGTTCGTCCAGCCGCATCCTACGTTGCCCGGATTGATGGTGCGCCGCCCGGTCATTTGCGGCAAAGGCGCGCTGATCGAAGGCGATTTCGCCGGCATGGCCGCGCAAGACGTTGCGCCGGCTGATTCGATTGTCACCATGGTGGATGGCGTCGCCATGGTCACCCGTGAGGCGATCGACCGTCTGCAGCAGATTATTGCCCAGTCCTGGTACTGGATCGGCGGATTCTGCGCACCATCGGACACGACAACGAATTCGACAACCGTCCCGACCGCGACCAATGCCGCGTACAAGCGCGCGGTTATTTTGGAACACGTCGGCTAACACCAGAATAAAGGCACCAGCGCCATGCCGCTTGGTTCGGTCAGTCCATTTCGTCCCACCGGTACGGTCAGCGTATCGGTGGGGAGTGCCTCCACGAACGCGCCGTTGTCCGGTGGTGGCGATTCCGTCGTGGTCACCAACACCACCAGTTCCCTGGCGTATATCAGATTCGGCTCCGATCCGACGGTCGCGGCGAGCGCGTCCGACATGCCGATCCTGGCCAACAGCCGCCTGATCCTGTCGGTTAACAGTCTGATCACCTACGTGGCCGCGATTTCTCCGTCGGGTTCCGGCCTGGTTCTGTTCAGTCGCGGCGACGGGTCGTTCGTTTGACCCCGTTGTCCGATGCCGAAAAAGTGGACATTCGTCGGTTCTGCGGATATCCGGCCTACGGAGCGGCCCCGGCCGGGATGCAATCGTGGCGTTACTTTCAAGTTTATGGATTGCTTGAATTTCGCCTGAACAATCTTTCAACGTCTGAAATTGCGGTCACCCGCCGATATCTTGGATCGCTGACCTCCCTGGAGGTGGCGATTCCCGCGACATCCGAGAACCTCGACACCGACCAGGCGTCAATGTGGACCAGGAACAAGGATGAACTGACGGATCGCATGCGGCTGTTCAATGATTGGCGGCGTCGCCTTTGCGGCTTCCTCGGCATCGCAGGCGGGCCTGACCTCGCAGGCAATACCACCATGTTGATCGTATGAACGGTCTCAAGCTCCAGGATCGCTTGTACTTGGGCCTGGGACGATCCGCCCGCACGATCGGACGATCCGCCGATGCGTATCGTCCGAAAGGCCCATTCGCGCCTCTTGACCCTACCAACCGCTTCCTGCGGCTGCCCGCGACGTTTGTATCGGCCAAAGGCAACCCTGCGCGCACGGTCGCCTATGGAGAGTCCCTGTGGCACGGCATCTTCGACGGCAGCTATACCCGCGTTGGCGACTATCTCGTCACGCCAACCGGCATATTCTTCGTCGCGTCGCAGGCCCCTTTGCAGCCGATCCTGTGCGTCCGCGCCAACCGAACGATTTCCGTCGCTCGTCCCAACATGCAAAGCGCCACCGCCGATAATGCGTATGGTGGTTACACGGCGGGCCAGTCATCGATCCTGATGACCGACTGGCCCGCGAGCGTGCTGGGTGAAAATCGTTCCTCTGCGTCGGCAACCAACCTGCCAACCGATCAAACCATCCCGTATTGGGAAATTTTCATGCCTGCACAGGCCGGAATAACGGTATCACCGGGAGATATTGTCACGGACGATCTCGGCCGAACCGCAATCGTTGCCGGATCGGAGTTGACCGACCTGGGTTGGCGCATCACTGCAAAAATGGCGACGACCTAAGGTGGCTGATATTTCCGATGTCGAAAATGCACTGGCCAGTGCGCTGACGTCGATATTATATCCCTCTGGCTCCGCCCAATCCAGCATCATCGGCGTACTGTGCCGCATCTATCGCGGTTGGCCCAATTCAGCCACGCTGAATGCAGACCTGAGTGCGGGCGTGGTAAACATCACAATCGTGACGGACAACGACTCCGGCAAGGTAACGACCCGTTATCTGCCAGAGTGGACCACGACCGCAACGCCACCCGGCACCACGGCCGCCGCAACCCGATCGACCATTACGATTTCGGGAAACCCTTTCCCGGGCGATGTCGTGGGGGCGCTGATTGACGGCGCGACATACGCCTATCGTATTCAGGCCGGAGATACCCCCGGACTGGTCGCGTCCAATCTCTGCCAGTCGATCCAGGCCGCTCGCCTCGCAACCTTCCAGGGTTCAGTCATATCGGTGCCCGGAGCCGCCGCCATCACGGTCAGGGTTGTCTGTGACAACACCACCATGTCCGAAAGTCGCCGTCAGGAAAAAGACGTGCGAATCATCTGTTGGTGCCCAACACCGGCGGTCAGGGACACGGTTGCGGTCGCGATTGATTCGGCAATCAATCGGCTGAGTTTCCTGCCCTTGCCGGACGCCACACATGCCCGCGTTACGTACCGGAATACCGCAAGTTACGATCAGTCGCAGAATGCTTTGCTGTACCGCAGAGATATTGTTTACCTGATTGAATATCCCAGCGTGACGACTATCCGCCAGCCCTCCATGCTGTTCGGCGCATCCGATCTAAATGACACTCTTTCATTCGGTTAGGTCCACCATGATACAACATCTTGTTGTTTTGAAACCATTCCTTAACTTCGTGCGAGGTGACGTCATCGCGGAGGCCGACACAATCAGCACAATCCTGGACACGGAATACAAGAAATTTATCACTAAGGTCGCGTTGCCAAATGCGCCGAAAGGTTAGTCCAAGTGCCCATTGCACAGCAAGGTAGCATCAACACAACGTCTCTGATCGTACCCGATCTGTACGTTCAAATCGTCCCGCCGCAGAATTTGGTCCTCAACGGGGTTCCCACCAATATCGTCGGTGTCGTCGGCACGGCCTCGTGGGGACCGGTGGATGAGCCGGCGATTGTCGGGTCGATGGCCGATTACGCGCAGGTCTTCGGACCGATCGTCCCTCGCCAACACGACATGGGCACCCAGATCGCGACAGCGGTCCAACAGGGCGCGCAGAATTTTCGGTGCGTGCGGGTGACCGACGGCACCGACGCCGCGGCCTACTCCGTCGTGCCAGGGACCAACGCCAGTGTCGCAGCCGTCTGCACCGGCTCGCTCGGCAACCGCATCACCATCACGCTCGGCACCGGATCGCAGCCCAACACCTGGAAACTATCGGTGCTGCTGCCCGGCTTCGCGCCAGAGGTGTATGACGGCCTCAGCGGCAACGGCGCCGCCTTCTGGACCGGCCTCGCGGCAGCCGTCAACACGGGTATGGGACCGCAACGTGGGCCGTCCGCACTGGTCGTGGCGAGCGCCGGCGGCAGCACCGCGTCGCCGGCGCCCTTCTCCCTGACGTTGGGTTCCTCAAGCGCAGGCGCCGATGGAGCGTCCTCGGTCGGCAGTTCCCAACTCATCGGTGCTGACACCCCGGCCCGCAGTGGCCTCTACGCTCTGCGCGGACAAGGCTGTGGGATCGCGCTGCTGGCCGACTGTGCCGATTCAGCGACGTGGACAACACAGGCCGGCTTCGGGCTGCAAGAGGGCATCTACATGATCCTCACGACACCCCCCGGCGATACGATCGCCAATGCCGTGACAACCATCGCGGCAGCCGGGCTGAACCGTTACGCTGCAAAGCTGATGTTCGGCGATTGGTTGTGGTGGTCCGATCAGGTCAACAACACAGTCCGTCTTGTTTCGCCTCAGGGTTTCGCGGCCGGCCGGCTGGCCAACCTGTCGCCCGAGCAATCCAGCCTGAACAAGCCGATTTACGGGATTATCGGTAGCCAGCGGACCGGCACCCCCGGCTCCGGTCAGAACACCGCCTACTCGTCCGCCGACCTCAGCGCGCTGCTGGCGGCAGGCATCGACCTGATCTGTAATCCTCAACCGGCCGGTTCGTTTTGGGGTGTTCGCGGGGGACGCAATACATCCTCCAATCCCGCAACGGACGGCGACGATTATACCCGTCTGACCAACTACATCGCCGAGACCCTCGCTGCCGGCATGGGCCAATATGTCGGACAGGTCATCAACAGCAATCTGTTCAACCAAATCAGATCCACCCAACTCTCGTTCCTGAACAACATGTTGGGCCAAGGTCTGCTCGGGAGCACGGACGGCTCGATACCCTTCAGCGTTATTTGCGACGCAAGTAATAACCCGTCGTCCAGAACCGGACTTGGCTACGTTCAATCCGATGCCCAGGTGCAATACCAGGCGATCAATGAACGGTTTATCGTCAATGTCGAAGGCGGACAGACAGTCCAGGTATCTCGGCAGACGCTTCCGACCGGACAGGTTAACTAGGAGACAATGCAGTGGCATTAACCTTATTCTCGATCGGCCGGGATACCCAGCTTGTCGTGATGGGCCCGGGCGGCCGGGTCGATATCAGTCACGTGACGGGCTTCGAAAGTCATCAACTGACAAGCCCGGTTCGCATCAACCGGCTGGACGGCCGCCAACTGGGCGCCGAACTGCCCAAGGGCTGGGAGGGCAGCTTTGAGGCCGAGCGCGGCACATCCGCTCTCGACGATTTCATTTCGACTTTGGAGCAGGCATTCTACAACGGCGCCGGTACCCAGACAGGCACGATGTATCAATACATAACCGAGACAGACGGTTCGGTTTCGACATATCAATTCGATGGGGTCGTGTTCAAGCTCGCGAGCGCAGGAAGCTGGAAAGGCGATTCCAGCGTGAAACAGAAGCTTGAATTCTATGCCACCCGGAAGCGGCGTATCTGATGACGCCCTCACAGACCATCGTGCGCGACGCCGTCAAGATTCTGACGGTCGTCGATAAGTCCGGCCGCCGGTTGTCGCTTCGGCGTTTAACCGCTCTTGATACGCTGCGGCTATTCAAGGCGGCGGGGCCGGTCTTGGCCCAGAACGAGCCTTGGCTGTCCATGGCAGGGTTGGCATTTTCTGTTCTGGACATCGACGGCGTGCCCCAACCCGCCCCGGTCACCGAGGCCCAGATTGAGGGCCTGATCGATCGGTTGGGCGACGCCGGTCTGGCGGCGATTGCGGATACAATCAAAGAAGAACCCGACGCCGGGCCTCAATTGGGAAACTTGCCCGGCACCCCGTCCTGATCGATTGCCTCTATCTTGTTCGAAACGGGGTGCCTTTCGACGTCGCCTTTTCCCTTTCTGAGACAGAAAGAACTGCCTACGTGATAGCCTTTGGCGTTCTGGAAGGTCACGCATTCGATTGGTCAACGTTCGCATGGACGGCGCCCTCGTGACCAAAATCACCAACGCGAATGCCCCGCGGATCGCGTGGTTCGTGGCCCTACAGAAAGTAATGAACTTTCCGAAGTATTTCTTTGCGCCTCTGGCTTCCGTCCGACACCGCTACAGGGCACCCGGGCAACAACCCGAGGGTTCTGCCTTTTTGCCTCGCATCCCGACGGCGGCTTTCTCGTGGATGCAGTCTCAAGCCGCGAGCACAACACCAAAGACGGTATTGCCCTCTTTCTTAGCGCCGAACACACCGGCCTACGATCCGGTCGTCGGTAGGTCACGCCCCCAACGTGCAACCTACCCATGGGGCCAAGCGACAAAATGGATGTTGAATAACACCTCCATGGCAGCGCCAGCACCGTCGAATCCCTTGCTGGCGGACGAACCGAAGACCAACTTCTTTCGTAAGAACATCGGTTTCTCGCAGATTAGGTTTCGCCGTTTTCTGCTCCCCCCGGCTGCCTCGTTCGTGCCCCCCCAAAGATCGGCCCCGGCGTTGGCAGCGACATTTCCTACCCAAACGGGTCGCGGTGACCCACCTGCGGATAGTTCCCCGCAACCGGAACGTTGGCTGGCGGTCGGCTCGAAAGTCCCGGCTACCGCCGGTTCACGGTTCGCCGAACAGCCGGCACCCGAGCCTGACTTCGCAAGTCAAGCGGATCAATCTACCGAGGGATCCAGCGATAAACCAGCCGACAGCCACGAACAAGACCACCATCGATCCGTAACGATGCTCCACATCGACGGGTCCGCGCTTGGTCGGTGGGCAATACAACATTTGGGACGCACGCTTGGAAAACCCGCCTCCGGAATGACCAGTGTTGACCCTCGGGCGAGCGTGCCGCGCAGTCGAGTAGCACCGTTCTGACCCATTCATGGAAGTAACCTGACCCTTGAAGGATTCCCCTATCCAGATCGGATCGATTGATCTTCAGGATTTTGAGGTTCCCCCATCCATTCGCTTCGGGGGACGACAGAGACTTGCCGTCCATATCCTGTCCAACGGCCAAAGAGTTGTCGAGCGGCTTGGCCCAGAGGACGGGGATATCGTCTTCGAAGGCAAATTTTCCGGGCCGAACGCCGAATCCCGAGCGCGACTGTTCGACAATATGCGCCTCTCGGGCGAAGTCGTGCCGCTGACATGGGCATCGTTCCGACGGACGGTCGTCGTCAAAAGCTTCGTCGCCAGTTATCAAAGTCCTTGGTGGATCCCCTATCGAGCGACCTGCACGGTCGTTTATCAATCTGGCACAACGCCGGGGCTTGCCCCTCTGGTAGCGGCCTTGATATCCACTGATCTCAGCAGCGCCGGGCGTTCTGCCAGCGGGTCAGGCATCGATCTTTCGGCGCTTCAAACCTCACTTTCTGCCCCGAACGCACTGACGACCGGCACCGCCGACCAAACTCAGGCCGCTCTCGCGGTCGCTTCGACACTGGGCGCACTGAATGCCGGAATTACCCGGTATTCAGCTCAGCTTAGCAGCCAGCCCCAGGAGATTGCAGCCACCGTCAATGCGGCCGGGTCACTGGCGTCCGCTGTGAACACCAGGTGCTATGTTGGGCGAATTGGCACAAATCTGACCAGCAGCGGCAATTGACATGCGAAGTATCACGGTAGTCGGTGGCGATCTGTTCCATATAGCCGCCAAGGAACTGGGCAGTGCCCTCCAATGGATCAATATCGCCAAGGTGAATAATCTGTCCGACCCAATTTTGATCGGCCAGACGCAATTGGTGATCCCCGCATCATCTTCAGCATTTTCGGACGGGATCGGCCCGCAATAGATGACCAGCACGATGGTGGGCGGGGCGGGAATCGGCATTTCCGTCAACGGCATTCAAATCCAGGGTTTATTGCACGCATCTTTCGCCACAACCAATTGCTTTTCAGCCGATACGTTTGCTCTGACCTTCGCACTCGGCTCTTCCCCGCTCAGTGATATCGGGTTTTGGTCGGCCGCCTCCCTTGCCTATGTGGAGGTTTCGACGATCACCAGCAACGAGATTTTAATCACCGGCATGGTCGATTCGATACTCATCGACCCGGTTCTGGCAACCGTGGCGATCGAGGGACGAGATTTGTCCGCCTCAATGATCGACTCCTATCGCCAACAGGATTTCGTCAACCAAACAGCGTCGGAGGTCGTCTCGGCCATTGCGGGCTACCACGGCCTTGATGCGGCGGTCTCGCCAACAACCGGCAATGTCGGCCGTTACTATGGAGACGGTTATACAAGGCTCTCGCTCGGCCGTTTTTCCCGGCTTCGGTCGGACTGGGACCTGGTCGTTCAGCTTGCGCGAGAAAACGGCTTCGACGTCTTTGTGTCTGGCACCATGCTGTTTTTCCAACCCTCCACGCAAGCCAACAGCGAAACCGTTCCCCTTGCGACAAGCAACGTTCAACGGCTGCGGATCGAACGGGCACTGTCCATTACGGCCAGCACGACCGCTCGAGTGCAATCCTGGAACTCTCAGAACATGGCATCGTACGATAGCAACAGCGCTGCTGCTCAGTCCACAGCCACCCCGGGCGATCAGGCATTTCTCTTTTCGTCATCGAACCTGACGTCGCAACAGGTCACCGATGCGGCAGGACGCTACACCTCGGAATTAAACCGTCTGGCCTCGATGCTACACGTTGACATGCCATGGGACCTCACGCTCACGCCGCGAACGGTCGTATTACTTCAAGGTACCAACTCCGTATTGGACACAACATACAGAATCGACAGCATAGAGCGCCATTTTAATTCCAAATCCGGGTCCACTCAGAGCGTTCGTGCCGCCGCGACCTGATAAAAGAGGGATCATGTTGGATAGGTTATCGAATGCCATAAAAAACCATGCCGCAACCTTGGATCAATCCGCTGGCCAGATAAAATTTGGCACCATATCGTCGGTGAATCCCGGCAACTCCACCGCAAGATTGCTGATCCAGCCTGACGGCGTGCTATCGGGCTGGCTGCCGTTGTTATCCCAGTGGGTCGGCAATGGTTGGGGAATGGTTTGCCTGCCCACGCCAGGGGACCAGGTGCTGTTCGTTCCTCAGGAAGGCGATATGGAACAAGGCGTCATCATCGGCCGCTGCTTTTCGGCGAAACAAGTGCCGCCGGCGGGCGCCATCGGCGAATTTTGGCTGGTCCATGCAACAGGCAGCAGCATTAAACTCTGCAACGACGGCACGATCCAAATGGCCGGCGATCTGCATGTCCAGGGCGACATTTACGATCGCCAGGGACCACTCGGCGCTCTGCGTGGACATTACAATGCGCATACCCACCCTGTCGCTCCGAATCAGACAACCGGCGCGCCATCGCCTCTGGATCAATGAACTTGAACGATATCTTTCATGAGTGGGGTTCCGACCTCGTCGTCGGGGCGGGAGGAGATCTTGCCCTGGCAAGCAGGGCCGATACGGTCACTCAACGGGTCGTACGCCGCCTTCTTACCAACCCGGGCGGCTATATTTGGAATTTAGACTATGGAGGCGGACTGGCGCAATTCGTCGGTGTTCCCGCTAATCCCGCCAAAGTGGAAGCAATCGTGAGCACGCAATTGACGCTTGAGTCCGCGGTTCCCAAAAATCCGCCCCCACAGGTCAGTGTCGCCGAGACCGATACGGCTGCCGGGTATGTGGTCGCCAATATTACCTATGCCGATCCTGCGTCCGGATTGGCGGTGGGCATCAACGTCACCGCAGGCGAAACAGCATGAATCTGAGCCTCAAAGGTTTTTCACAGCTCGTTCAGGACATGGGGGCAGCCCTTCAAAGTTCCAGCACCGCTCTGATCGATATTTCCGTGGGATCGGTCGTTCGCGCGATATTCGAAGCCAATGCATCGGTGGTTCTGTGGCTACAGTGGCTACTCTTGCAGATCCTGCAGACGACACGCGCATCGACATCACAAGGCACAGACCTCGACTCCTGGATGTTGGACTTCGGACAAACGCGGCTGCCTGCCACGCCGTCAACCGGCATGGTTACATTTTTCCGATTTTCTGCCAATCTGCCCGCCATCATTCCGGTTGGAACCACTATCAAGACCACCGACGGGTCCTTGAGCTTCACTGTGACCGAAGATCAAACCCTATCCAATTGGCAATCTTCCGGATCGGGGTATTTGTTGCCGGTTGGCGTAAGTTCGACAAATTTGCCGATAGCATGTGCGGCTAGTGGATCAGCGGGCAACGTTTTGGGCGGCACGATCACCGTGATAGCGGCCTCTCTTCCCGGAATCGATCAGGTCAACAACGCAAGTCCACTCACGAACGGAGCCGATGCGGAAAGCGACACCGCTTTTCGTGCACGATTTCATAACTACCTCGCCAGCCTCTCCCGAGCCACGCTGACCGCGGTGCGCAATGCGATCGCGAATGTACGCCAAGGCCTGGATGTGGCGGTCGCCGAAAATACCACGGCTAATGGTGTGGCACAGATCGGTTCGTTCGCTGTGATCGTCGATGACGGCACGGGTTTTCCCTCTTCGGCACTTTTGTCGGACGTTGCGAACGCCGTCGATTCAGTCCGTCCGGTCGGAACCACATTTTCCGTATCGGCTCCGCAGGTGCTGCTTGTCACCGTATCCCTGACCGCTCTGGTCACATCGGCGGCAACCAACGCCGCCATTGTCGCGAGCATTCAGACTTATATCAGTGCTTATCTCAACAGCCTGCCCATTGGGCGCGGTGCGTCGATAACTCGGATTGCACAAAACGCCTATCTGGCCGGGGCCGCCGTCGAAAATATCACGGCAGTCCAGTTGAATGGCGGTATGGCCGACATCGTCCCGGCGCCATTCACGGTTATCAAGGCGGGTCAGGTCGTGGTGACAATCAATGACGGGTGATTTGGCTGATATCGTCAATCGGCTTTGGATAGTGCTTCCCAACCGCTGGTTCTCCGAAACGAGTCCAAACCTACAGGCGCTGTTGCGATGTATCGCAACGCCCTGGGTCTGGTTCTACAATTCGATCCAGTACGTCATCGCGCAGACAAGGCTTCGCACTGCTACCGGACATTGGCTCGATCTGATTGCCACGGATTACTTTGGCTCCCATCTGGATCGGCAAACGAATGAGGGCGACGTTTCCTATCGCTCCCGGATTCAAGGCCAATTACTGCGAGCGGCAGGCACACGCGCGGCCGTATCATCCGGGATAACCGCCCTGACCGGAACACCCCCGCGCATTTTTGAGCCTGCGAACTGCATGGATACCGGCTCTTGGGCGAGTTCTGCTGGCCTGCAAGGGTCTGGCCTTGCATACGGGGTGACCGGCGGGTGGGGCAATCTGCACCTGCCATTCCAGTTTTTCGTTACGGCCACACGCCCCCCAACGCCCGGGGTCGCCTGGTTAGCCGGTTACGGTACGCCGAACGGCGGATACGGGCAGGGGGCAATCGGTTTCGTCGATCTCGCAATTTTGCCGGGACATGTGACCGACCCGGACATTCAGACAACGCTGTGCCGCCTGCTTCCAGTCAACGCGACTGCCTGGCTCCGCATTCAGTAAACCCGAACTTAAGAAAGGGCCTAAGCCCGCATGGATCGCACTATCGTTTACCCGAGCGCCATTCCGCTTGATACGGACCTACTGTCCATAAATCGAAATGCCATGATTGGCCTTGGCTTCTTGGCTCAGGCGGTGCTGGGCGGTAACGCCGCGGTCGATGGATTGAGCTGTCAGCCCACCAGCCCGGCCTCAATGACTATATCGATCGGGCCGGGCAGCATCACTCAATTGGGTCCAATCGATGTCACAGCCTATGGATCGATTCCGGCGGATTCGACCGATCTTGTTCTCAAGATGGGCATCAACACCGTATCCACCAGCTTTACTTTGGCGGCACCCGCCAGTGCGGGACAGTCGGTCAACTATCTGATCGAAGCCACATTTCAGGAGGCCGATGCTAACCCGGTCGTACTCCCATACTATAACGCCAGTAATCCTGCGCAATCACTCAGCGGTCCGTCCAACTCGGGCGCCGCTCAAAACACCGTCCGAACGCAACGAGTCCAGTTACAGGTCAAACCGGGCGTTCCAGGCAATTCCGGCGCTCAAACAACACCGGCTGCGGATAGCGGTTGGGTTCCGCTTTATCAGGTCACTGTGGCGTTTGGCCAAACCGCCGTGACGGCGGCGAACATCACCGTCATTCCGACGGCTCCGTTTCTGACCTGGAAGTTACCGGCACTGCGGCCGGGATTCGCGTCCGGTGTCCAAAGTTTTTCCAATAGCGGAAATTTTGTCGTGCCGGGGGGCGTAACCCAGGTCGAAGTCGAGATATGGGGCGGTGGGGCAGGCACCTATGCATCCGTCCCAGGTTTATCCAGTGGCGGCGGTTCCGGCGGTGGTTATGCCCGGAAATTGGTCACTGGCCTGGCGCCGGGGCAGTCCGTCGCGGTGACAGTCGGTGCCGGCGGGGCGGCCGGAACAACTGGCGGGGCCGCTGCCGGAGCGGGCGGCACCTCCAGCTTCGGTCAAATTGTGAGTGCGAGCGGGGGCAGCCTGAATTATCTGGCAACCACGTCCGCCCCTGAGAATGGAGCCACGCCGCCCGGGATCGGCATTGGCGGCGATGTCAATTTTGCCGGCTCAGCCGGTCAGGCGGGAATCCTCAATCAGGGCGGGATGGGGGGCGCCTCTCCCATCGGCGGCGCGCAAAACAGCGGAACCACCGGTAACACCGGCAGCTTTCCAGGGGGCGGCGCGGCCGGAGCCGGCACTGGCGGATCGGGTAATACCGCATTCAACGGTGGGGCCGGAGGCGGTGGCCTTGTGGTCGTTCGCTGGTAGCCAGCAACGCCGCGCCGCTGCTGGTTCCAAGACCGGGTAACGAAGATATTCTATGAATTGGATTTTGTATGTCGGTCACCGTCAGTCATGTCTGGAAACCAAGTAACGCCAGACTGGTAACAATCGATTCTTTTATTCCGGTACCGCGCGGTGCCGCCGCGATGGCACTGCCGCCATTGAACTGGCCGGCCAAGGACCCTGGCGATATACTGGATTACATCCTGGATATCGCGCCCGCGATCGTCGGCAACAACGGAGATGGGATTGCAACCCTCAACGTAAGCATCACGCCCTCGGCACCCGGTGATCTCACGCTACAGAGTGCGACCGCGGACGGTAGCCGGGTTATAGTCTGGCTTTCCGAAGGTCAGGCAGGTACGACATACAATGTGAATATTGGCATAACGACCATTAACGGACGATCCTTGCAAAGAACCATCCTGCTGCCCGTGATCCAAATTTCCATCCCGTTGATTCCGGCCAATGCACTCATTACGGCTGCTGGTGTCGTCCTAACGGATCAGAACGGCAATCCCGTCCTTTCAGCCGGTTCATAACGGCCCAATCGCCGTCCAACAAAGCCAATCATCATCAGGATCAGGCCCTTTGTGCGTTCAAAGGGACCGGAGAATAAGACATTCATGCCCACGATTGACGAGCTTTCCCCCGCGACATCCGCCGCTGATACTGACGAATTTATCGTCAGCCAAGCCGGTACTGCCAGAAAAATTACGCGCGCGCAGATATTGAACGGCGTTCAAACGCAATTGGCGGTGCCCGCCGGGTCGTTGCTGGGTGGAGTTGGTTCGGGTATCGGCGCCCCGGTCGTCGTAACGGTCGGCCAGAATCTCACGTTCAGCGGCTCCACGCTCTCCGCCACGGCGGCGCCCTTCGTGATTAACGCCTTACCTTCCGGAACCGTGCCCGCGACCGGCGACCTCGTTTCGATGTCTCAGGCAGGAACCAGCGTGGCCGTCACCTATGGGCAGTTCCTGAGCGGAATCTCCAGCGCTTCCAACATCGACCTGTCGCAAGCGTTGGTGACTGCGACGGGATCATCGAGTGCCCAGACGTTGGGCCGTCTGGCCGCCACCATGTTGCCGCTGGCCGGTGGCACAATGTCCGGCACCCTCACACTGGCCGCGATGCCGGTGAGTGCTCCGCAGGCCGCGAACAAAGCTTACGTCGATCAGCGTTTGGCCTCTGTGCTACCGCTGAGCGGCGGGTCCTTGTCGGGCATACTGACACTGTCCGGTGCGCCTCAGCATCCGCTTGATGCGGCGACAAAGGCCTACTCGGATTCGATCGTTGCCAATGCATTGGCAACGGCTGGCGGAACGCTTTCCGGGCCTTTGCTGCTCAACGCCGATCCAACTGCCTCGCTACAGGCATCGACCAAAAACTATGCAGACCTTAAATTGGCCCGCACAGGCGATACATTATCGGGCATTCTCACTCTTGCCGCGGACCCCGTGACCGCGTTGCAAGCCGCCACCAAAAGCTATGTGGACACTCGGGTGGCAGGATACTTGCCGCAACTCGGCGGAACGCTGTCTGGCAGTCTTTTTCTGGCGTCCGATCCAACCGCCAGTGCACAGGCCGCAACGAAGCAATACGTCGATCAGAGATTGCTGCGAACTGGCGATTCACTGACCGGCACACTCAGTCTCGCGTCCGACCCTACCCTCGCATCACAGGCGGCTACAAAAAATTACGTGGACGTGCAGGCTGCGGCGTCAGTAACCCGAAGTGGATCGTCGATGACCGGCGCCCTGCTGTTGGCCACGGATCCCGCCGCGCCATTACAGGCAGCGACAAAGCAGTATGTTGACCTGCATGTCAGCAAAACCGGAGACACGTTGACCGGTGCCCTTTATTTAGCTGGCACCCCAACCGCGCCGTTCCAGGCGGCGACAAAGCAATATATCGATGCCCAATTCGCCAATGCGATAACGCCCGCCGGTGCAACATTCTCCGGGGCGGTCGTACTTGCGGGCAATCCCGTCACGGCTACCCAGGCCGCGACGAAACAATACGTTGACATCAGGGTTTCCCGAACCGGCGACACACTCACGGGGCCGCTTATCCTGGCATCGGATCCGGTCCTGACGGACCAGGCCGCGACAAAGAATTACGTCGATAGTCAAGTACTTACCGCGTTGTCTGTAACGGGTGGCAGCCTTACAGGGGCGCTCTCGCTTGGGGCGGACCCGACCAGCCCAACCCAAGCGGCGACGAAACGGTACGTGGACAATCAGGTCGCCACGGCCCTGCCTTACACGGGCGGATCTCTCACCGGATTGCTGTCTCTGGCCACCGCACCCACCGCCGCGCCGCACGCGGCAACCAAGCAATATGTCGATAGTCAGATTGCAACCGCCCTGCCGTTGGGCGGAGGCAGTTTGACCGGCGCGCTCACGCTGGCAGGCTTGCCGTCCTCCCCCCTGCAAGCCGCGACGAAGTCATACGTCGATGCCAACCCCAATAACGTTGGCATCATCAATATCAAGATGCCGCCTTATAATGGTCGATTGGATGGGGTCACCGATGATACAGTGGCTTTCAAAGCCGCCTATCAGGCTGCCGCCGCCGGCGCCACGATTTATGTACCCAATGGAACCACCGTGGTGCAACAGCCGGGGACCTGGGGGATCGCGCTGACCAAGCGCGTCAAATGGATCGTGGATGGAACCACTCTGGTCGATGGGACGCCCCTGGCCGCAGCCATTCCAACCGGAGGCGGTCCGGTCCCCTTCGTGCTGCCCGGCTTCGTGGCCGGCAATACACCGTCTGGCCTCACGGTATCTCAGGGCGCTTCACAGCCCACCGATTTCTCGGTCAATCAGTCGTCCTACATCGTCAACCACAGCGGCGGAGCCAATGCGGACGTCATCACGAACGTCCGCTCCGATACGATCATCTACAGCAGCCCCGGCAATTATGTTTGGGGAGGTCTGGACCGGCTGATCTGGGCAGGCATACAAACCCCCACCGCGGCCACCCCGGCGCAACATGTCGGCCGCTATATTCAAACGCTGCGGCAATCGGCCACCGCGGGATCGAACGGTCAGTTTCTGCCGCAGCCGCAGCTCTGGGGCGCCTGCATCGAATACCGCGACACCACCGGGCAGCCGTCCAGTGTTACCAACGCTTCGCTCACGATGGAAATGGACTGGTTCGGCAATGGGTTGGATGACGCGAATTGCCGAACCATTCAAAGTCTTGTCATCGGCCAGCACAATCAGTCCGGCCCCCCTGTCGAAGTCGCCAATATCATCGGCGTCTATCTCGCAGGAGGGTCCACGGGCAGCGCGAAGACGGTGTTTGGCATAGGCGTCCCTTTTTCGACCGCGGTTCTTGACTCTACCTACGCCCAGGCGATCAACAACGCCCCCGTTATCAGGATGTCAGCGGGCCAGGCCATTGCCTTTGAGGGCACCAACAGCAACAGATTAGCGTATGACGGCGCTTCAAACGCCCTGTGGTGGCACCAGGGGTCACTGTCCTATCCCGTCGGAAAGGGCATATCGGTCGGATGGGGTCAGGTCTATTCAAGCTCCGTGACCATTCCGAATTATATTTCGGGGCAGATCATCTTCCTGGCCGGTTCATCCACCTTTACCATCACATTGCCTCCCGTCAATTCGGTGACCGTCGGGACCGGATTTACTTTTTCCGTTATCGGCACATGCACCGTTCACATTGTCCCGCACGCAGGTGATGCAATCGAGACTGGTACGGTTACCCTCCATGCCAATGACCGCTACCATATCATTTCGGACAGCGGCACATTCTGGCACGAGATTTTCTGGACAAACATTGTTTCACCGACGTTTTTGGGACCAATCGTCTTGCCGTCGTATGCGGTAGCCGCACTCCCAACCGGAGTCGTTGCGGGCGCAAAAGCTTTCGCTTCAAACGGCAGAAAACCCGGCGAGGCATCCGGATCGGGAACCGGGGTCGAAGTATTTTTCGACGGCCAGCATTGGATTTCTTCATGTGGCGGCTCAGTCGTCGCAGCGTAGTTGCCATTTCTTAGTTGAGAGCATAAATGCCAACAATTTCCCAGCTACCAACGGCGACTGCGGTATCCGCGGCCGATGAAATGCCCATCAGTCAGGCTGGCACCGCCCGGGCGACATCGGTTGGCGCTCTGCTCGCCTCGATGCAGCCCGCCATTATCGTGGCATCTCCGTCTCTGCTTGGCAGGACGAGTGTAGGTTCAGGCGGTCCGGAACCTGTTCAGGTCGGTTTGGGAATGGCCCTCTCCACCGGGACCCTGGCTGCCAACGGCCTGGATCATGCGACATTCCCGCTGACGACGGGTCTGGTTCCAGGCTCCGATTTGGTGATCTCCAACAATGGCAGCCCGATGCTGATGCAGGCATCGGCGCTACGCGGCTTATTCTCAGCCGGTTCGAATGTCGCCATCGATGGCAATGGCGTAATATCCGCGACAGGATCGATTGCCGGCAGTGGCCTTACCCTGTCGGGAAGTGCCATAGGGTCTTTGCAGGTCATTTCGTCCTTGACCGCGCAGGACCTGGTCCCCGTCAGCCACGCCGGCACCACCAACGCCATTGCCTACAGCAACCTTCTCGGCGGCGTGACCATCGACCAGGCACAGGCCGCGAGGCCGGCGGGTGATGCGGACACGATCTGGACTGCCCAGGGCAGCAACGTCATGACCAGCCAGACGTTCGGCGCGATATGGGTGTGGATAGCCGCCAAAATACCAACCTATAAAGAACCGATCGTTGAAATAACAACCAATACGACCCTGGACACCACTGTCCATAATGGACGGACGCTGATTTGCAGTCAGCCGGTCACGTTGACGGCTCTGACCAATAACATGGGCAGCGGCTTTGGCTGCTCGATTATTAACGCCAGTTCCGGTAATATCACCCTGAGCTCCGGCTTCGTAACTTCCAGTGGCAGCTACACGCTCGCACCGTGGCAATTCGCAACGCTGTCTTGCGTCACCTGGTCCGGGGGCACGATCGCATTCGCGGCGATGCCGGGAACCGCATCGGTTATCGCGCCCCCCGGGCAGGTCACCGGGCTGTCTGGTTCGGGCACGACATCCACGACAACCACGGTCACCTGGCAGGCACCATCGAGCGGCGGCGCTGTATCGTCCTACTTCGTCCAGTTCCGGCAGACCGGATCGACATCCTGGACCAACAGTGCCTCGGTTGTGGCCGCAACGACCTATCAGATCATTGCTCTGCTGCCGTCCACGAGCTACGATATCGAAGTGACAGCGCAGAACGCGGGCGGTCTCGGCGCGGCGTCCACCGTCCTGACTGTCGTGACGTCCAGCGTAGCGTCAACGGCTCCCTCACAGGTCACCGGGCTTACCGCCACCGCGACCTCAAGCACCGCCGTTCACCTCACATGGTCTGCCCAAACCGGGACCACGGCCGCCACGAGCTTTACCGCTCAATACCGCGTAACTGGCACGACAAGCTGGACGCAAATCACTGGCATCACCGGCACCGCAGAGGTCATTTCAGGCCTGCAGGCAGCGACAGGGTACGATTTCTCGGTCATCGGGATAAACACCACCGGGCTGGGTCCAGCGTCCGTGACGGTCACTGCCACCACGCAGAGCGCGTCGCAATCGGTGAGTTCGATCACCTGGAACGTAACCCCCAGCGGAACCTACACGCACGACAGCGGAGCGATTGGCGTCAATGCCCATGTGGCGCCCGCGTCGTCGCCGGTGCAGTTCGGGTTTTCCCCGTCCGCCACGACACCGCCAACAAGCTGGACCGCGGCATTGGCGGTCAATACCGACCTGTGGGGCGCATATGTGACGACACCAGCGACGGCCGGAACCTGGTATGTCTGGGCCGAGGGCCTTGACGGCACCGCGCCAACGGTCAGTCCAAGTCCTTTCACGGTGCAATAGATCATGAGCCTCGTATTCGTCGGCCCCGGTCAAGCCATGGATGTCGGCGGCAATCGGCTGGCCCTTTACGCCCCGCTGATGACCGCCTCGGCAGGGGCGGCAGCAACATTGGTCGCGACGGTGTCCGGGACCGCGGGGTGGTGGGATTCCAGTACCCCAAGTGGCATTCTGGGCCCCACGAATACCCCCAATACCGTCTGGAATTCACCCGGCAGCGCCCTGATCGATCTGTCAGGCAACGGCGGCAATCTTCTGCCGTTTTACAGCGTGACAGATTCGGATTTTCCTCAGGGCACACCGCATCTGTCGGGAATGCTGGGGGGCGCCGGGTACCCGGTCGGAACCGCCGGCTTACTTCAGCCGGCGCTGGATCCGAACGGCGGATGGCAATTGCCCGGCTCGACACCGAGCGCCGCGGCAAGCTGGACGTGGTTTCTGGTGTGGTCACGACCAAATTGGAGGCAAGGCACCAGCGTCGATGCCAATCCAATCACGCTGCTGACGATCGGCTCCCGAGCAATTCTGCAAGTGGACAGTCAAGGGGGCGCCAACCGGCTGGTTCTGTTTCCGGGCGCCTCTCAGGTCATTGTCAATGCGACCATGGCCCGGCGGCATACGCATTCCATCATCATTCGTTATTCACCTATAACCGGCGTAGACCTATGGCTCGATAGCGTTCGCGTTGCCCAGTCGGTACCCTGGACTCCGGGAACCATTTCGGGACCCGTCATTCTGCTGCACGATGGAATGTCGCAAGGCGCGGCCCAGTGCTGGCTGCATGAGGCCGCGTTGTGGAACCGGACATTGTCTGACCAGGATGTCGCGTCGGTCACAACCTATGCCGGGCGCTGGGTTCGCGGAGCACGCAAGGGACTATATTTCATCTTCAACGGCCAATCGAATGCCATCAACTATTCGATGAATGACGGCGCGGCGCTCCTGTTGGCGCGGGGTGTGGCCTGGCATTTGGGCGCCCTGGCTTATAACGTGCTGGCTACCACTGGAAACGCAACAAGCTTTACGATGGAAAGCGGCAACGGAATCTACGCGGTTGCAGGCGCAAACTATCCCGGCAGCTTCGTCCAGGACCCCGGAGACGGCTCGAGTCCCACAGGTTGGTCGTTAGGCGCCGACGGGCAGGCTGTGCAGCAGGCGGTGGCCGCCCTTCCCGCCGAGGACATATCCGATATCTCTGCGATTATCTGGCCATGGAACGAAACCGACAGCCTGCGTCAATATAGTGAAGGCCACACTTTTCAAGCCGCCGCCCTTCGCTTCTTGTCACTGCTGCGCGCGATACTCGGTGATACTACCAACAAAATCCCGTTGGTTTGGTGGAACGCGATACCGTACGGATCGGCCAATGGAATCACCATGCATCGCCAGGCTGTTCAAAGCCTGGCATCGAACCCAACGGCAAATGTCGTCATCGGCAATCCTCAAACCAGTGACAGCAACCCGCGAGGGTCATCATGGAACCCGGCGACGGGTATAGCGACGGGTGGAGACGCCTCGCACCGGGACAGCGCCGACAACCAGCGATTTGCGATGCTGGCCGCCCCTGTCGTTGCGCGAACACTGCTGGCCGGCAACCATGGCGATTCGATATCCGCTGTGCCCGCCGCCCTGCCGCATGCCGGTGGCCCTTCGATCGGACATGTGTATCGACAGTCCGGTACGACACTGATTATCACCATCGTCCCTGACGCCGGAAACGATCTGAAGGTGCCCTTGCAAGCCGCCACCGGTATAGGCTTTGCCGTTATGGATGGTGGCACCCCCGGCAATGACGGAACGATCGTTCCAGCGATTTCCTGCCTGCGGCTGGACGCCACTCATTTGCAGATCGTTTTGAATGGCGCTTTGCGGAATGCGTCCAGCGCATGCCAATTGTTTTACCCGTTCGGACCGGTTCAAATCGGACGTGGCAACGCGGTAACCGACAATTTCTCGGCGATGACTTTGCCTGCCGGTTGGAATGCCGGCACCGACCTTGGGACAAGCTGGACCCTCGACTGCCCGCTTGCGGCCACGTTCTCAGGGATCCCTTTGTCGGACTCCCCGACGTAAGCCGCGTCTTCCTCTTCAGAGCCGCCTCGCCTACGCTGGTCCCCGTCCAAGAAAACAGGGGAACCGTCGCATGCGAACCGCCGATGCCATCGTTGAAGTCCTGAAGCGCGAGGGGGTCTCAACCCTGTTCTGCTTTCCAACGACATCCCTGATCGAGAACGCGGTCGCGGCGGGCATCCGCCCCATCATTTGCCGCCAGGAACGCGTCGGCGTCGATATGGCGGATGGCTTCGCTCGGGTGACCAACGGCAAGCCCCCCGGCGTCTTCATGATGCAGTACGGACCCGGTTCCGAGAACGCCTTTCCGGGGATTGCCACGACGTTCTCCGACAGTGTCCCGGTATTGTTCCTGCCGCTGGCGCATGCCCGCGACCAATCTCAGATTTTCCCGACGTTCAGTTCCAATCGTACCTACGCCTCGGTGACCAAGCAGGCCGAGGAAATCATCGTTCCGCACGCAACGACATCGGCAATGCGCCGGGCGTTCAATGCGCTGCGAAACGGCCGGCCGGGTCCGGTGATGGTGGAAGTCCCCCGCGACATCGTCGATCTCGACGCGGGTGAGGATGCGGCATCGTACCGGCCCGTCCCTCCCACAATCTCCGCCCCCAACCATCAGGACGTCGATGCAGCCGCCCAGCTTCTGCTCGCTGCGTCGCATCCCATGATCCTGGCCGGCCAAGGCGTTTTGTACGCTGAGGCGTCCGATGAACTGACTGAACTCGCGGATCTTCTCCAGGCGCCGGTCATGACGACGGTGGACGGGAAAAGCGCGTTCCCCGAGGATCATCCTTTGGCCCTGGGTTCCGGCGGCAATACGTTTAACGGGCCGGGCCGTTTGTTCCTGCATAAGAAGGCTGACCTGATTTTCGGGATCGGCTGCGGCTTCACTAAGCATCCGTTAACGACGCCGACGTTGCCCCGGAATGTCCCGATCATTCACGCGACAAATGACTCCCGCGATCTGCACAAATCCTACCATACCGAAGTTGCGCTGCTCGGGGACGCCAAACTCACGCTGATTTGCCTCATCGCCGCGGTTAAGGACCGTTTAGGCGGCAAGATTCTCAACCGGTCTCCCGCAGCGGAATTGGCGGCGGAACGGGAAGCCTGGCTGGCGCGCTGGAATGCGAAATTGACTAGTGCCGAGACGCCGATGACGCCGTATCGTGTCATGTCGGAGTTTATCCGGGTGGTCGATCCGGCAGAAGCAATTGTGACCCACGATTCCGGCAGTCCTCGCGACCAGTTGCTACCGTTTTATCGCGCCACTCGACCCCGCGGGTACCTGGGCTGGGGTAAATCGCACCAACTCGGAACCGGCCTGGGACTGATCATCGGCGCGAAGGTCGCCGCACCGGATAAATTCTGCGTCAATTTCATGGGCGACGCGGCGTTCGGAATGACCGGACTGGATCTTGAAACCGCCGTCCGTGCGGGAATACCGAGCCTGACGATCGTGTTGAACAACAGCACGATGGCGATCGAGATTCCGCATATGAAGCTGTCGCATGAGAAACATAAAGCACGTGATCTTGGCGGCAAATATGCCGATCTTGCCAAGGATCTGGGTGCATGGTCGGAGCGTGTTGCCGATCCTGGCGACATCGCCAACGCCATCCTGCGCGCAAAACGGGCGACCGAGGACGGTCAGACCGCTTTGCTGGAATTCATGACCAGTGCGGAGACGGCCTTCTCCCACCGCAATGGCGGCGAAGTCTGAAATTTACCGGCGATAAGGCAAAGGCAGCAGCGTCCTGATCGGAAGTTTGATCAGGACGCCAGCGTCCTTGACGATGATAGATGCCTGGGGCGCGTGGTCCAGAATCATCTCCCGGCAGGCGCCACAGGGAGCAACCACCGCGAGTTCGCGATTTTCCTCCTCGGGCTTCGGATGCCTGACGGCGACCGCCGTTTGGATGGTTCCGTCGCCGTCCAGCACGGCTCGCCCGAAGGCCACCGCCTCGGCACAAACGGACAAACGTCCGACCGTCGTCCCGATATGCACGCCGGTCCATATCCGGCCATCCCTGGAGCGAATTGCGGCCGCGACCATGTGCCAGAAGGGCCGGTAATGGACCTCCAGCACAGCATTCGCGGCCGCAATCAGTTCATGGTCGCCGTCTGTCAGCGCGACATCGGGCAGGATCGAATCATTCAGCCGCTTCGGCTTCCTCGTTGTCATCGGGAGCAGCCAGCATCGTGTTCGCGATGACGCCCGAGGACTCCCGCACCTTCGCCTCGATCGCGTCCGCCATGGATTTGTGCTCGCGGAGGAACTGTTTCGCGTTCTCCCGTCCCTGTCCGATGCGTTGACTGTCGTAGCTGAACCATGCGCCGGACTTTTCCACGATTGCGGCCTTCACGCCAAGGTCGAGCAACTCGCCGACCTTGCTGATGCCCTCACCATACATGATATCGAACTCGACCTGACGAAACGGTGGCGCGAGCTTGTTTTTGACCACTTTGACGCGGGTCTGGTTGCCGACGACCTCCTCACGCTCTTTGATTTGGCCGATACGGCGAATTTCCAGGCGGACGGACGCGTAGAATTTCAGCGCGTTACCGCCGGTCGTGGTCTCCGGGTTACCGAACATCACGCCGATCTTCATGCGAATCTGGTTCAGGAAGATCAGCATACAGTTGCTGCGGCTGACGCTGCCGGTGATCTTCCGAAGAGCCTGGCTCATGAGCCTTGCGTGCAAGCCCATGTGGCTGTCGCCCATTTCCCCTTCCAATTCCGCGCGTGGCACCAGGGCGGCGACGCTATCCACCACCAGAACGTCGATCGCGCCGGAGCGGACCAGCGTATCGGCGATTTCCAGCGCCTGTTCGCCGGCGTCCGGCTGGCTGATCAGCAGGTTATCGACGTCAACACCCAGTTTGCGCGCATAGGTCGGGTCCAGCGCATGTTCCGCGTCGATGAAGGCGCAGGTTCCGCCGCGCTTCTGGGCCTCGGCGATGGCATGCAGCGCCAGAGTGGTTTTGCCGGAACTCTCCGGACCGTAAATCTCCACGATACGGCCGCGCGGCAAGCCACCAATACCAAGCGCCAGATCGAGCCCGAGCGAGCCGGATGGGATGACTTCGTGCTGCTCGTCTCCGGCGCGCGCGCCCATGCGCATGATCGAGCCTTTACCGAAGGCGCGTTCGATTTGCGCCATTGCGGCGTCAAGTGCCTTGTTCTTTTCCATACCGCCACTTCCTTGGATTGAGGTCACCGCAGGCTTCGTCGTGGGTTTTACACTCATAGGACGTCCATATACAACTAATACGTGTGGGATATTTATCGGGCGATCCCAGTTACCCGCGAAAATTTGTGCTCATAATGTTCCGTTTTGTCCGCAGAGCAAGAACTTTCTGCGAACAACCACGATAAAGCTGCCGTTTATCGCGCACATTCCTCCCCCTGAAGAGGCTTTGAGACTAACCACCGCATAGGATCATCTTTGGCGGCCGATTCGGGAAAGCCCAAACCTCGAAAATGTCCATTGACCATCGATTGCATGTTATCACGAAATCGCTCGCCCCGGCCGCTTTAAGCGCCAGACGTAGGCAATAATCTCGGCGACCGCCTTGAAGTGCTCGGCCGGAATTTCGCTATCGAGATCGAGGCGATGCAGTGCCCGCGCGAGCGGCGGATTGGCGATGACAGGCACCCCATTGGCAACCGCCAGTTCGCGTATGCGGGCAGCCAGCGAATCAGCGCCCTTGGCCACAATGCGGGGCGCCGGGTTGTTGGCGCGTTCATAGGCGAGCGCGACCGCGTAATGCGTCGGGTTGGTGACGACCACGGTTGCCTTCGGTACTTTGGCCATCATGCGCTGACGCGCTCGCATAACCCGGATGCGCCGAATGCGCGCCTTCGTATGGGGATTGCCCTCGGTGTCCTTCATTTCGTCGCGGATATCCTGCTTGCTCATCCGCAGATCCCGGGCGTGCCGGAATCGCACCCATATCAGGTCTCCACCGGCTACGATCACCTGCGTCCACAGACCGGCAATGAACACATGCGATACCGGACGGAGGATCGCGGGCAGCAGCCGGTTCGGGTCTTGCCAGGGTAAGCTCACTAATTGCCGCCAGTCGCCTCCGCTTGCAAACCACATGATCGCTGCAAGCAGTCCCAGCTTGATCAGAGATTTCAACACCTCGACCACGCCGTTGAAGCCGAATACGCGCTTCAAACCGGCCGCCGGGCTGACCCGCGAAAATCTGGGCTGTAGGCTTCCAAGGTGGAGCAGAAAATTAGTCTGCAACAAGACCGCCGTCGCGCCGGCGACCATGGCGGCCACCAGAACCGGCGCAATGGCGCCCAGCACCCGGAGCGATGCCGGTCGAAGCTGGCTCGAACCCAGCATGTAAGCCTCGCCCGACCGGGAGAGAAATGCGACCATATCAGGCAGCACACGCTGCACCATGGCATGCGATTGGAAATGCAGAACAAACACCACGAGTGCCAGGGTGGCGAAGGCTGCCACCTCTCGCGACACCGGAACCTGTCCCTCGTCCCGCGCCTGATCGAGGTGGCGGGCAGTCGCGGCCTCGGTTCTGTCCTCACTGGATTGGTCGCCACCCGCCATCGATCAACCGCCACCGGGCAAGGTCGCGAGAAACGATTGCGCGCTGTCCCGCCAAGCCAGAAGAATGCCACTCGCGGTAATCGTCATCAAAGCCAATCCGGTGATGATCTGCCCGGGCATTGATACGAAATAGATCTGCATGCGGGACGCGATCCGGGCGAACTGACCGATCGCCACGTGCCAGACAATGGCGAGCACCACGAAGGGCGATGCAAGCTGTAGGGCGAGGCTGAATCCAATGCCAACAGCCCGAATGGCGATTTCCGTGCTGTCGGCTGCCGGTAGCATGTGGCCCGGAGGGATCAGTTCAAACAATCCAACCAATGCACTCAGTGGGAGCCGGTATAATCCTGACAGCAGGATCAGGACCGGAGCGGCCAATTCAAACAGTTTGCCCAGCACGCCCGATTGCGCACCCAATTCGGGATCGGGCTGCAAGACGCTGGACAGGCCGATCAGATAGCCGATGAACTGTGCGCCAACCGGCAGCGCCAGAACGATCAAGCGCGCGACCCAGCCGAACCAAAGCCCGGTCATGACTTCGCCGGCGATCATTAGCCCCACGCTCAAGCCGGCTGCGGGAACGGGCGGCATCATCGGTTGTAACTCCGGCAGCAGCAGCACGGTGATGCTGAGGGCCAGCCCGATCCGCACGACGGCGGGCGCATCGGCCTCCCCAACGCCCGGCAGTAAAGCCGTCGCCGCCCCGACTCTCGCCAGCACGAGTGCGAAGGCAGGTGCCCAGGTCAGCAATTCGGCGATCGACGTCGTCATGACCCACCGATGGCGACAATGCGGTCGAGCACCCGATGCGTGAAGCCCGCCAGGGTTGCCGACATGTAGGGACCCAGCGCCATCAGCGCGACGCCGATCGCCACCACCTTGGGCAGGAACGCAAGCGTGGCCTCGTTGATCTGGGTGATGGCCTGAACGAACGAAATCAGCAGCCCAACCACGAGCGCGACGCCGAGTATCGGCAAGCCAAGCTTCATCGTCACCGTCAGCGTGTCATGAATAACAGCGGCGATATCGGTATCGCTCATGGCTCAGATCGGCATCTTCATAATATCCTGATACGCTTGCACGACCCGGTCGCGGATGGCCGTCGCGGTTTGCAAGGTCATTTCCGCATGCGAAAGCGCGGTCACAACCTCCGTCAGATTGCCGCCGCCACTGATCGCCTTCATCGCCTGATCGTCGGCCGTATGCCCTGTTTCAACGGCCTGGCCGAGCGCATGGTCGATCGCCGCGCCAAAGCTTTGTGGTTCGGCTGTGGAGGGGCCGGCGCGAGCAATGCGTCCGTAAGCCTCCGCCGCCGCGGACGGAGTAATGACGATGCTCGGGATGGTCGTCATTTGAGAAGCTCGATCGTCTTGTTCAGCATGCCGCGCGTTGCCTGCATGACGGCAAGGTTGGCGCTGTAGGTACGCTCCGCCTCCTTCATGTCCATCACTTCGACGAAGCTGTTGACGTTTGGCAGCTTGACGTAGCCCTGACGATTGGCGGCCGGGTTTGCCGGGTCATAGCGCAGCGGCAGGTCGCTTTTGTCGGTACCGATGTTTTTGACCTGAACGGTCTGCACACCCTCCGCCTGGTTCATCACACTTTCGAACGCGATCGTCTGGCGCCGATAGGGATCGGACCCCGGTGACGATCCCGTGCTGTCCTGGTTGGCGATGTTCTGCGCGATCACGCGCAGCCGAGCGGTTTGCGCATCCATTCCCGTCGCGGACACATGCAGCGTCTGGTTCAGATCGCCTGCCATGGCTAGCTCGACTTCCCGAGAGCCGTATTGAACATCCCCATGTATTTCTTCCAAATCGTAGTGACCAAAGCCTGCGTGGTTTCGGTATCGGCAACTTTCGTGAGTTGCTCATCCAACGACACAGTATTGCCGTCGAGAGCGCGGGCTTTCGCCGGATCGGTCAGCAGCGACGACAGTCTGGCCGAGGCCGTGCCCCTCATGTGCCCGGGTTGCGTTTGCAGAGGCTCGACCGCCCCTGTCCCCGAGAGAAGACGATCGAACGATTGGATATCGCGGGCTTGAAACGCCGGTGTATTGGCGTTCGCTATATTCGCCGCCAGCACGCTCTGACGCTGAGCGGTCCAGGCCAGACGCTTGGCCGCCAGGTCGAACAAACCAATTTGGGTCGGGTCCATTTCTCCAATATGACGGAGAAAAATTAACAAGACGTTCAGAAATCCCGTTAAGAATTTCTTAATCTTCTTGCTGTCAAATGGCTGCATGCGAACGCAACCGTTCTTATACCAGCCGCCGTTGAAAACGGCTCTCGCCCCTCATCGTCATGGCCCGTCTTGTCCCGGCCACCTGTCGCGTCACCATCGAGTCACAGGTGGCCCGGACGAGCCGGGCCATGACGGACGTGCACCGGCAGTACGTCAATGGCGCTTGGTATTCTTATGGCAATTTGGGGGCCGGATGCCGCGCCAGCCGGAGCGGGCGGGCGCATGAATGCCCAACCCGTACTGCTGGTCCTCGGTTCGCTGATCGGCGTTCTCGCGCTGATCGGCGCCGCGACGCGGCTGCTCCCGTTCAGCCTGTGGCGAACGCAGCCGCGACGACCCGGACGGACGCTGATCTTGCGCGAATCGATTGCCATCGATCCGCGCCGCCGCGTTCACCTCGTGCAGTGCGGAGAGCGGCAGGTCATTTTGCTGACCGGCGGCGGGCAGGATGTCGTTATCGGTTGGATGCAGGACTCATGAGGATATTTCCATGGGCTGCTCTGGCTTTCATGCTGCTGGTTCCCGCCAGCGGACATCCCCAATCCGTCAACATCGACCTCGGCGCCGCCGGTCAGGCTGGAGCCACCGCTCGGATTGTTCAACTCACCGCGCTCGTGACCGTGCTGTCGCTGGCACCGAGCCTGCTGGTGATGACCACAGCGTTTACGAGAATCGTGATTGTGCTGTCGCTGCTGCGAAACGCGCTCAGCACGCAAGGTACGCCGCCCAATGTCATCCTGATCGGGTTGGCGCTGTTCCTCTCGTTCTTCGTCATGGAACCGGTGATGACTCAGGCTTGGACAGCCGGTATTCAGCCGATGACCGAAGGCCGCATCTCGGAAACCGACGGACTCCGGCTCGCCACGGAGCCATTTCACACGTTCATGACCGACAACGTCCGGGATGACGATCTGGGTTTCTTTCTCGATCTCGGACACCTCCCGGCAACCCCGGACCCGGCCGCGGTTCCGTGGCGCGCCCTGGTTCCGGCCTTTATCGTCGGCGAATTGCGACGGGCGTTCGAGATGGGGTTCCTGCTGTTTCTGCCCTTTCTGATCATCGATATTGTCGTAGCCAGTGTGCTGATGAGCCTGGGAATGATGATGCTTCCACCCAGCGCGGTTTCACTGCCATTCAAGTTGATTTTCTTCGTATTGATCGACGGATGGCGCCTGGTCGCGGGCAGCCTTGTTCAGAGCTTTGTGACCGGTAGTTCGTGATGAGACAAACAATCCCGCGCGATAAGTGGCGACATCAGCCGGCCAGTTATCGCCAAAAGATAAATTTCTCTTCAAAATGATGCTCTCGGTGGCCAGCCATCACTCTTCTGGAGGACACAACGGCATGCTCGCGCCCAAACGACCCACCTGGATATCCGAATTCCGCGATTTCATCATGCGCGGAAACGTTGTTGATTTGGCAGTCGGCGTTATTATTGGCGCTGCATTCACCGGTGTCGTCGGCAGCCTCGTGAAGGATGTTTTCAATCCACTACTCGGCCTGCTGACCGGCGGCGTGGATTTCTCGAACGTGTTTTATTCGCTGAACGGTCAGCACTACGCCAATCTGGCGGATGCGCAAAAGGCGGGTGCGGCGACGCTGAATATTGGCTTGTTCATTAATGCCATCATTCAGTTCCTGATCGTCAGCTTCGCGATCTTTTGGATGGTCAAGGGATTGTCGAAGCTGATGGTCAAGAAAGAGGCCGCACCCGCGGGACCGTCGCAATCGGAAGTCCTGTTAGGCGAAATCCGCGACCTGCTAAAAGCGAAGGCCTGACGTCGGATCGGGTGGCACGCGCCACCCGGACGAACCAGCTTTAGTGAACCGACATCGGCAACATCTCGTGCTGAACCACGGCTGCCAGCGCGATCTCCCGGTTACCGGCCACCGCCATCGGCGTGCCGTCGGCTGCGTGAATCGCGAATCCCTGAATGCCGTTCACCATCACCGGTTTGACGTAGGCGATATGCGAAACGCCAAGTGCCGCGAGCTGTTGCTCCGATAGATGCCGCACATCGAACGTCACGACCTCCTGGACGGGAGCGGTGACGTCGGGTTGGTCATTTGAATTCATATTCATGATTTTGTAACTCCTCGTTCCCGGCAGCCTTTGAAAAGCGCTGTCGATTTCTTTCCTCGACGGGTCCCGAAGGACGCCGTTTTCGCATCACTCCGCTTTGCTTTCCACCACCGAACCCATCTCGGCGCCATTCGGACGCAAGGCCGTCGTCGACGACATGTTTCGGGTGATCGGAATGGTCTTCACGCGAACCTCGGGCTGTGGCTTGGCCAGATCGATGTGAAGCAGGCCATTATCCAGCCATGCGCCTTTGACCTCGATCCCCTCGGCCAACACGAATGACCGCTGGAATTGCCGCGCCGCGATGCCGCGATGCAGAAAGATCCGCCCCTGACTGTCGTCGGTCTGCCGTCCGCGGATAACCAACTGATTATCCTCCTGCGTGATCTGCAGGTCGTCCATCGTAAACCCGGCAACCGCGAGGGTTATGCGCAAACCGGTCGGACTGATCTGCTCGATGTTGTACGGCGGGTATCCGTCCGAAGATGTTTTGGACGCACGCTCGAGAATTTGCTCAAGGTGGTCAAATCCGAGAAATAGCGGTGACGTAAACATGCGGGTCGACATGGCCCCCTCCTACGAGCGAAGCGAATACCAGGACCCTGGCTAGGCATCCTGGCTCCAGAACATCTTGGCATCGATGGGCCGAGTTGCAAGGGGAATATATTGTCGGTCGGAAACAGCCGGTCAGCGCCGTTAAACGCCGGAGTTGATCGGCGACCATCGCACCGCTAGATGCAGCGGAACCATGAGCAACACCACACTGTCCACAGCCGTCGGCATGCTGCCGATCCTGATCGCACCGAATCAGATCCTGAAAACGCGCGCCCGTCCGGTGAAGCCAACCGACTCGGACCTCGTGCGCGATCTGCTCCCCCGCATGTTCGCCACCATGTATGACGCGCCGGGCATCGGGTTGGCCGCACCGCAGATCAGCCACAGCCTTCGCCTGGTGGTTATCGACCTGATGCCGAAGGATAAGAAGCAGCCGTACAGCCTGATCAATCCGGAAATCGTAGCGAGCAGCGAGGAACTTGCGGCCAGGGAAGAAGGCTGTCTGTCCCTGCCCGGCCAATATGCCGAGATCACCCGTCCCGCTCGGGTCAAGGTTCGCTATCTCGACGAAACCGGTGCCAAGCGCGAAATCGAGGCCGATGGGCTGCTGTCGGCCTGCTTACAGCACGAAATCGACCATCTGGACGGGGTTCTGTTCGTCGATCACCTGTCCACGCTGAAGCGCAATATGATCATGCGGCGCCTCGCCAAGGAACAACGGGCCAAACAAGACGAGCGGACCCGATAGCGCCATGCGTATCGCCTTCATGGGCAGCCCGGACTTCGCCGTGCCGGCGTTGCAGGCACTGCATCGCGCGGGACACACAATCGCAGCGGTCTATTGCCAGCCGGCCCGGCCGGCCGGACGCGGGCAGGCGATCCGTCGATGCCCGGTAAACGTCGCGGCCGACGAACTGGGTTTGCCGGTGCGGAGCCCCGTTCGGCTGAGAACAGACCCACAGGCGCACAGTGATTTTGCCGCACTTGATCTGGATCTGGCTGTCGTCGCAGCTTACGGACTCATTTTGCCGCAAGCGATGCTGGATGCCCCGAAGCGCGGCTGTCTGAACATCCACGCCAGCTTGTTGCCGCGCTGGCGGGGCGCGGCGCCGATCCAGGCCTCCATTTATGCGGGCGATGCTGAAACCGGCATCACCATCATGCAGATGGAAGCGGGGCTCGATACCGGTCCGATGCTGCTACGCCAAAGCGTACCGATCACGCCGGACACCACCACCGCCCTGCTGCATGACACGTTGGCGGCGATCGGTGCGACATTGATCCTGAAGGTGATGGCATCGCCGTCCGCACCGGTGCCGCAGGTCGAAGCCGACGCGACCTACGCACCTAAATTATCCCGTGAGGATGGCCGGATCGATTGGACCCGGCCGGCCGAGATCATCGACCGCCAGATCCGGGCGTTCGATCCATGGCCGGGGACGTTCACGACTTTGGCCGGCGTCACGTTAAAGATCCTCGCCGCGAAACCGGCCCAAGGCACCGGGGTGCCCGGGACTGTGTTGGGACCGAACCTGACCGTTGCCTGTGGCAGGCATGCCATCCGGCTGACAAAGATTCAGCTTCCTGGCCGCGGGGCTCTCGACGCGGATGCCTTTCTGAGGGGTCACGCTGTCCCGGCCGGAACAATCCTCGGACAATGACCCGCTGGGCGCTGCTTCTCGAATATGACGGAACCCCGTTCGTCGGCTGGCAGCGTCAGGTCAATGGGTTGTCCGTGCAGGCCGTGCTCGAACGGGCCGCGACCCATTTGAACGGTGGCCAACCGGTTGCCAGCGTCGCGGCCGGCCGCACCGATTCCGGCGTGCATGCCGAGGGTCAGGTCGCCCACATGGATTTGCCGGATCGCCACAGCGCCAAATCGGTTCGGGAAGCGTTGAATTATCACATGAAACCGCATCCGGTGGTCGTGCTGACCGCCGTGAAGGTACCCGCGGATTGGAGCGCGCGGTTTTCCGCGGACCAGCGCGCCTATCGCTTTCGCATCCTCAATCGCCGCAGCCGGCCGGCCTTGTTGCGGGATCGGGTCTGGCACGTTCCGCAGCCGCTCGACACCGGCGCGATGCATGACGCTGCCCAGCGGTTGGTCGGTCACCACGATTTCACGTCTTTCCGAGCGGCGTCGTGTCAGGCGAAATCACCTGTGCGGACGTTGGAGCGGCTGGATGTCACAAGGCGCGGCGATATCATCGAAATTGAAACCGAGGCGCGCAGCTTCTTGCATCATCAGGTTCGGAATTTTGCCGGCACCCTTAAGCTGGTTGGTGAAGGCACCTGGACCGCGAACCAGGTGACCGAGGCGTTGGACGCCAGACACCGCGCCGCGGCCGGACCGACGGCGCCGCCGGAGGGGCTGACCCTGATCCGCGTTAACTACCCCGACAATCCGTTTGGTGATCAGAGGCTGACTGATACCGCCAGCGATGCCAGCATGATCCCGATCGACTGATCCAACAGGACCAACGACACCGCCGCCGTCGATCCAATGCCTAATGTCAAACGGGTCGCGTACCACTCCAGCCAAAGTGCCCAGCCGATGGTGACCAGTTCACAGGCCTGAGCGACGATCTCTGGCGCACCCAGCGTGCCAGGGATGCCGCCGATGACGACCAGCAGGCCCTCGATCACGTTGCACCAGTTCCAGACCGCGATGAAACGGCCCCATTGCTGGCCGCGGCCGATCATCGGCGTCAGGCGATGGGTGACTTCGACGAACAGCAGCCAGCCGACCACGAAGACGATCACTTCGCGTCCGATCAGATGAGCCGCATCGTCCGGGATGCCGGTGTCCGCCCAGGACATCAGCAAGCGGGCAATCACCGGCGGCACGCACAGCCCGATCGACCAAAAGCTGCGAGCGATGGTCTTATGGTCGCCCGGCACCAGCGCGACGCCGTCGGCTCTGCCGCCCGCCAGGCGCAATGCGGCCTGAAGGCCGGATGTGACGGCCGATACCGCACTCATCCGAGGCGATCGGCCAGGAAGCGCGGCCCCATGACAGTCAGCACGGTCCCGAAGTTGACGATCAGAACGAGTATGCCGGCGCGATAGCGCGACAATGCCAGCGCGTTACGTGCCAAAAACCAGTGCAGCCACAGTCCATACAGTCCGAGACACCCAACCAATACGTTGCCGGCTGCGCTCTCATTCAGGCCAAGCGCAATCAGAAGGCTGAGTGGAACCAGAAGCAGGCAGGCCAGGATCGGCAGTATCCATTCACACCAGTTGAACACTGTTGCGAACCGCAGCCAGGCGTCGTCCCGCTTCCAGAGGCGGGCCAACTCATAGGACACGACCGCCGGGGTCAGCAGGGCGCACAGCATCATCGCCAAATCGGTCAGCGCCTGCCGCGGTCCGTCGGAGTAGATGGCCAGGACCGCTCCGACCAACGGAAACGCGACCAGGGGCGCGAGGCTGGACAAATAGGACTGCACACTTGCGTTAAAGAAATCGATGCCATCCGCCCGACCTCGGGCGATGCGCATGAGTCCGACGATGACGCTTTTCCGCGGCGGCCCGCTCTGGCTCATGCCAGGAAGGCCGTCAGAATGTCGCGGTAGATCCTGGCGAGGTCGCGTAATTCTGCCACAGGGACGCATTCGTCGGTCTGGTGCATGGTTGCGCCGACCAGTCCGAACTCCGCGACCGGACAGTAATTGGCGATGAAGCGCGCGTCGGAGGTACCGCCGCCGGTGTCCAGTTTCGGATCGATCCCGGTGGCGCCTTTGATCGCATTCCGCAGAATTTCGACCAGGGGGCCGGGTTTGGTGACGAAAGACTCGCCGCTGATCGAAGACTCCAGATCGAACCGATCGGCGTAGCGTGCAAGCGTCGCGCGCACCCAGGCGGTCAGCGAGGCACCGCTGTGGCCGTCATTGAACCGGATGTTCAACCCGGCTCGGGCGGACGCGGGAATGACGTTCGTCGCCGGGTTTCCGACATCGATGCTGACGACCTGAAGCGAAGACGGTTCGAACCAGTCGGTGCCGGCGTCCACGGGCGCCGAGGTCAATGCATCCAAGGCCCGGATCAGACGGTGAACCGGATTATCGGCGCGATGCGGATAGGCGACGTGGCCTTGGGTGCCATGCACCTCGATCTTCATGTTCACGCTGCCGCGGCGGCCGATCTTGACCATGTCACCGAGTTTGACCGGGCAGGTCGGCTCACCCACGAGGCAGAAATCCGGCACCTGATCGTTGGTGCGCATCCATTCCAACACTTTGACGGTCCCGTCTGTGGCCGGACCTTCCTCGTCGCCAGTGATCAGCAAACTGATCGAGCCTTTGGGCGCGCCATGTTCCAGGTGTTGCGCGACGCCGGACACGAAAGCGGCGATGGCACCCTTCATGTCGCACGCACCACGGCCGTAGAGGACACCATCACGGACCTCGCCGCCGAATGGATCGGTGCGCCAGTTCGACGCACCAACCGGCACCACGTCAGTGTGCCCGGCGAAGCAGATGTGCGGCCCCTCGGTGCCCAGGCGCGCGAAAATATTCTCGATCTCACCGAACCGCAGGCGGTGCACGGTGAAACCCAGGCTGCTCAACATGCCGGTCAGCGCATCCTGCGCGCCACCGTCGGCTGGGGTTACCGAGGCACAGCGAATCAGCGACTGCGCCAACGGCAAGGGGTCGAGAAGATCGCTCAATCGCGCAACAGCTCGTTGATAGAGGTCTTGGCGCGGGTTTGGGCGTCCACGATCTTCACGATGACCGCGCAATAGAGCGACGGGCCCGGCGATCCATCCGGCAACGGCTTACCTGGCAAGGAGCCCGGAACGACCACCGAATAGGCCGGGACCCGGCCCATGAAGATTTCGCCGGTTGCCCGGTCGATGATCTTGGTGGAGGCGCCGATGAACACGCCCATCGACAACACACTGCCGCGCTCGACGATGACGCCTTCAGCAACTTCCGAACGCGCGCCGACGAAGCAGTCGTCTTCAATAATCACCGGATTGGCCTGGAGCGGCTCCAACACGCCACCGATGCCAACGCCACCGGACAGATGACAGTTGGCGCCGATCTGCGCGCAGCTTCCGACGGTCGCCCAGGTATCGACCATGGTGTTCTGGCCGACACGGGCGCCGACGTTGACAAAGCTCGGCATCAACACCGCACCAGGGGCGATGAACGCGGAGCGGCGCACGACCGCACCCGGGACGGCGCGGAATCCGGCTTCCTTGAAGCGGTTCTCACCCCAGCCGGCGAACTTCATCGGCACTTTGTCCCACACCGGGGCGCCGCCAGGGCCTTCCATCGGCGCCGAATCGGTCAGGCGGAACGACATCAACACGGCCTTTTTCAGCCACTGATGCACCTGCCAACCGTCGTCCCCTTTTTCCGCGACGCGCACCGAACCGTTGTCCAGTGCGTCGAGCGCGGCCTCAACCGCATCGCGCGCCTCGCCTTTGGTGGAGGAGGACAGCGTTTCCCGCCGGTCCCAAAGGTCTTCGATCGGTTGTTGAAGGCTATGCTGAGACATCGCGGGGCCGTTTCCTGGTTTTGAAAGCGGCCGGACGATGCGTTCGACGCCGAGTCCTGTCAACGCGCAATAAGGGCCGGCGCCTGCAAGCAGCGAAATGGCGGGGTGCGGATCAGCGACCATAACCGGGGTTGCCGTAGTACACCGGCGGAGGCGGGTACGCTCCATACCCCGGTGCCACAATCACGGGCGGGGCATGATTGTACTCCCACCGTTGGCGCTCCCTCATTTCGTGCTCGCGAGCCTCATGTTCACGCCACTCGTGTTCGCGCCACTCTTGCCGCTCGTGCTCGTGTTCGCGCTCGTGACGCTCGTCCCGGCGCCAATCGTCGTCGGCGAATGCCGGTGCCGCTACCGCAAGCCCGATTGAGGCACACATCGCGATTAAAATCAGAGTGCGAAATCGCATAAAAGTCTCCTAAAATCAGGTTTCGAATGGCCGCAATACAATATCTAGCCATGAGAAATGACGAAAATTCGGCAACTTAGTGGCTTTTTCGTTCACGAACCTCCCCGGCCGCGCTAGAATTACCCAACGCACCCGTGGAGCCTGCGATGTCAATCGCCAGTGAACTGAAAAGACGGGCCGGGACCATGATCGCGCCGGCGATCTTCCTGGCCATTACAGGCTATTTCGGCTGGAATGCCACGCAGGGTGATCGCGGTTTGGTCGCCTCTGCTCAGCGGCAGGAGCTTTTGAAGCAGGTCCTTCTGGATCAAGCTGCCGCCAAAGCGGAACGGGATGGCTGGGAGATGCGCGTCGCGGGTTTAAGGGCGAGGCACCTGAATCCTGACACCTTGGACGAACGCGCCCGGGCGATGCTTAATCTTGCGGACCCGAACGATGTGATTGTGAAGCTGGGTCCGCAAGAGAAGCTTTTCTAAGATCATCGGCCGTTGGCATTGAAGACGGCTATTCCACATCCGCCATGGCGCGGCTTGTCGGCGGCACCTGTGCCCTGACGGTGGCGCGATAGGTGGCCCGGACAAGCCGGGCCATGACGATGGGGGCAAGGGCCCGCCCAACGGCATCTGTTCTAAAACGTCCATCCGCCCCGAGACAGGACGGATGGACGACGCCAGACGTCAGCGGTTCATCATGACCGGCAGCGTGGAATGCTCCAACACATGCCGGGTCACCCCGCCCAGAATCAGTTGCCGTAGCCGGGAGTGGGAATACGCCCCCATCGACAGCAGGTCGCAACCGAACGCGGCGGCGGCGGAGAGCAGCCCGGCCCCCACTGATCCGCCAACCGACTTGAAGGTGACGATTTCAGCGTGAATGCTGTGCAGAGCCAGATAGGCAGCAAGGTCAGGCGCGCCCGGCCCGCGTCGCTGATATCCATCGGCTGACATGATTGCGACCCCCTCGGCACGCTGCATCCACGGCATCGCGGCCTGAACGGACGAAGCCGATTCAGCCGTGCCGTTCCAGGCAATGCACACCCGCGAGCCAATTTGCGGCGGCGCCACCTGGGGCGAGATCAAGACCGGACGGCCAGAGTCAAACAACACGGCATGCAGTGCGTCCGAGGAGGAGACGTCCTCGCCGGCATCGGGATGCGGCACCACCGTCAGGTCGGCAAGGCGAGCCTGCTGGGCGACAATGTCCTCTTCGCGACCGGTGACGGCAGCAAAGCTGGCGGTGGCGTGATCCGAACCGGGGTGGGCTTCCTGGACGACGACATCATGGCGGGCGACAAAACGTTCGAACATGGAGCGGACGGCGTGCGCCCGATCGTTGCTTTCTTTTTCCGTGGCCGACATCATTTCTTCGATCATGGCGCCCGAGAGGCCCTCGCCGGCCAACGGCGCGACGTCGCGGCTGTCCACGCGAACGTGTAACGCCAGAACATGGGCGTTCCATCGGCGGGCAATCGTCAGGGCCGTTGCGAGGGCAGCCTCGCCAGCCGCGGTCCCTGTCAGGGGAAGCAGAAGCTTACGTATGGCCATTTTCAGCTCCTTCGATGGGTTGCGTATATAGCAATGCAGGTTTGCGTTCACGTTGCAAGTGTCTTCGCGAAAGCGAGACGATCAGGGGAACAATTTTGTCTGTTCCCAGACCCCGGCCGCGTCCCGCCGGTAAACCGTCCGGTCATGTAAACGATATGGCATGTCCTGCCAAAATTCGAAGGTCTCCGGCAAAACTCTGTAGCCAGACCAGTAGCCCGGGCGCGGGATTTCGTCGGGGAAGCGCTGCTCCATTTCGGCGAGGCGGGCTTCGAGGACCGCCCTTTCCGGCAACGGGCGGGATTGCTGCGAGGCCCAGGCGCCAAGGCGGGAAATGCGCGGGCGGGATGCATAATAGGTGTCGGCTTCGGCGTCGGTCACCGATTCGACAGTTCCCTCGATCCGGATTTGCCGGCGCAGCGACTTCCAGTGGAACAACAGCGCCACCTTGGGATTGGCCGCGAGTTCGTCGCCCTTGCGGCTTTCCTTGTTGGTGTAAAAGACGAATCCCCGGTCATCTACGCCTTTCAGCAGGATGATTCGCAGCGATGGGCGGCCATCGGGCGTCGTGGTGCCAACCGTCATGGCGTTCGGATCATTGAGTTCTGACTGTTCCGCCTCGGCCATCCAGTCATGGAACCGGGTGAAGGGGGAGGTCGCCAGTGGCTCGCCTGCCGGCATCTTGGTCATCCTTTGGAGTCGTTGTCTTTGACGGCGGGATAACAGCACTTTCCTGCCATCCGGCAAGCGCCCATCCCGAACGGGCTGCCACGCGCCCCTTGCAAGTTCGCTGCCCTCGGGCGATCAGACCTGATCTGTTCGGGAGTCCACCATGAAAGAGACGCTGCACGCCGACCCACACGCGGAAATTCGCGACGAGGTCCGGAAACTTTGTTCGAAGTTTCCCGGCGAGTACTGGCGCAAGCTGGATCAGGAACGCGGCTATCCGACAGAGTTTGTGCGGGCGTTGACGGAAGGTGGCTATCTCGGGGCGTTGATCCCTGAGGAATACGGCGGCGCCGGACTGCCGTTGTCGGCGGCGGCGGCGATCCTGGAGACGGTTCAGGCCGAGGGCTGCAACGGTGCCGCGTGCCACGCCCAGATGTATATCATGGGCACGATCCTGCGGCATGGAACGGACGCTCAGAAGACGATGTATCTGCCGAAGATCGCGACGGGCGAACTGCGGCTACAGGCGTTTGGCGTGACGGAGCCGACCAGCGGGACCGACACGACATCGTTGCGGACGTTCGCCCGGCGCGAGGGCGACAACTACATCGTCAACGGGCAGAAGGTTTGGACGTCGCGGGCGGAACACTCCGACCTGATGCTGCTGTTGGCGCGGACGACGCCGAAAGGTGAAGAGGCGAAGAAGACCGATGGGCTGTCCACGTTCATCGTCGATATGCGGCAGGCGCTGGGGAATGGGCTGACGATCCGGCCGATCCGGACGATGATGAACCATAACTCGACCGAGGTGTTCTTCGACAACATGGTGGTGCCGGCGGAGAATCTGGTCGGCGTTGAGGGGCGCGGTTTCCGGTATATTCTGGACGGGATGAACGCCGAACGGCTGCTGATCGCGGCGGAGTGCGTCGGTGATGCGAAGTGGTTCCTGCGCAAGGCGTCGGATTACGCGCGCGACCGAAAAGTGTTCGGCCGGCCGATCGGGCAGAACCAGGGCATTCAGTTCCCGCTGGCCAGGGCATATGCGCAGATGCGGGCGGCGGAACTGATGGTCCAGTCCGGCTGCGCGAAGTTTGAGACGGGGGAGACACCCGGCGAGGAAGCCAATATGGCGAAGATGCTGGCGGCCGAAGCGTCCTGGGCGGCGGGCGAGGCGTGCATCCAGACCCATGGCGGGTTCGGGTTTGCCGAGGAATACGACATCGAGCGGAAGTTCCGGGAGACGCGGCTTTATCAGGTGGCGCCGATCAGCACGAACCTGATTCTGTCGTATCTGGCGGAGCATGTGCTGGGGCTGCCGCGGAGTTATTGAGTCCGTCCTGCCGGTTCGTTTCGATATTATACCATTTTGGTGGAATAGGCATGGCGGAGGACCAACTGGTCATGACTTCAAAAGTCTCGACGAAATGGCCGGCGCGCAGAAGTCGCCACCTGGTGGTGTTCGTCCCGGAATTTGAATCCGCCGTTTTACCAATTGAAGGTGTACTTCAAAAACCGCCGGAACCCGCTCATCTTGGCTTCCTCGGCTCGGCGCTTGCGCAGGTCCTCGATGTCGATCAACTCCTCGCGCCAGACCCACCAACCCTTGGTGACCACGCGCATCGGTGGCCGGGGTATATTCGGTGGCAATTGCTGCAACGGCGGGTAGTCTGTGGAATCGTCCATCACGACGGCCCCTCTCAAGCGCTGCGCGGAATATAGAAAGACATCACCCCGAGCACCAGTAAGATATTAATCACTGCCGCTATAAGGATCGCCAATCCCGCAAGTGCTCGCCGGAAGACGCGCCGCTGATTGACTGTGCGGTTGTGATGAACGGCGTCGGCGTATTGCTCTGCTAATTCGTTTTTGAGGACAATCAGCGCGTCGAACGAAGACACCTCGGCGACCCTCAAATTATGCTCCGTGCTGTCGAGCCGCTTCGCTAACAGCAGCAATGTTGGCTCATCCGCTATGTAATCGAACTGCGCCGGCAGGATCGACGCAGCCAAAAAACCGATCGCCACAACGATCAACGAACCGCTCGCAGCCAGCGCGGCGAACACCTCCCACCACGCCGTGGTCCCGTCCTTAGGCAAGCGAACCAGCACCTGGGACATCGCCGCGATCTCGAACGAAATCGTGGCTGCGAAGAACGGTAGCGAGCGCCAGACATTCTCCTCCTGATCGATCTCCTTGCGGTAGGCATCTGCAAGCGTCTTCTCGATATGATCAACGGTCGATGCCACGCGCTTGTCTTTCCGATCCGGGTGGCAGAAGCACCCCGGGCAACACATCCTATAGAATATTATATTGATATTTTCACTACTTTTGCGAGCATTAAATCCTGGTCACGGCCCTTAGGGCTGATGATCCGGGCGATGATGGACGACAACGCTGCGAGGTGTTCATGAGCAACATGGCCTTCACGGAATTACGCCGCGCCGGATGGATACAGTCGCGGATCAAGACGAACAGTTCCTGGATCGCGGCGATCGACATCAAGACGTGTTCGGTTCTGAAGCTGAGGGATCAGGCCGCGCGAAAGATTAGCACGCGCGCTGCCCCATGTTGGCGCTGCGCCAGCAGCGGCTCCGCCGGTGCCCAGATTTCCTCTCGCCCCGTCTCGGCGACGATCAAGCTGCCCGGCAAAATACGCCCGACCTCTCGCAGACGAGCAATGGCGCGGTGCACGAGGCTTTGGCCATAAGGTGGATCCAAAAACACAACGGAGGCGGCGCTTCCCTTTGCTACCTGAAGCACGTCGGCCGCCAAAGTCTCGGTTCGATCCTCGGTCTTGCACGCCGCGATATTTGCCCGCAGCGCCTTGAGCGCGGCGGGGTCGTTCTCGATAAAACACGCCGAGGCCGCCCCCCGCGACAGCGCCTCCAGCCCCAGCGCCCCGGTTCCGGCGAAGACATCCAGCACGACGGCGCCCTCGATCGCCGCGCGCCCGCCCCAATCCGCATGCATCAGCATATCGAACAGCGCCTGACGCACCCGATCCGCCGTCGGACGGGTCCCCTGCCCCGGCGGCGCGACCAGCGCTCGGCCACGCCATTCGCCGGCGACAATCCGCATGTTACCGGTGGCGCTCCGGCATCGGCGGGGCTCCGGCGCCGGCCGGGAGTTGTTCACGCAGGACGCGGGAGGGGATTTCCTCGATGCCGCCACGTTCCAGGGTGCCGAGCTGGAACGGCCCGTAGGCGACCCGGATCAGGCGAGACACCGCCAGCCCCAAATGGTCCATCACACGGCGAATTTCGCGATTGCGGCCTTCCTTCAGGCTGACCGTCAACCAGGTGTTGTCGCCTTTGGTGGCATCGACCGCCGCGTCGATCGATCCGTATTTGACCCCCTCGACCGTCACGCCGTCCGCCAGCGCCTTCAAGGCCGCCGCGTTGGGCACTCCGAACACGCGCACCCGATAGCGCCGCAGCCAACCGGTCGCCGGCAATTCCAGCGTGCGCGCCAGACCGCCGTCATTGGTCAACAGTAGCAGCCCCTCACTGGTCAGATCGAGCCGCCCGACGCTGATCACGCGGGGTAACTGGTGCTTCAGTTTGTCGAACACGGTCGCCCGGCCCTCAGGGTCCTTATGCGTGGTCACCAGGCCTTCCGGCTTGTGGTAGCGCCAGACCCGGGTGCGATCCGGCTGATCGACGACCTTGTTTTTCACCTGCACGACATCGTCCGCCGTGACGAAGGTCGCCGGGTGAGTGACCTTCTTGCCGTTCAGGGTCACCTGGCCGCTTTCCACCATCTTCTCGGCATCCCGCCGGCTGGCGACACCCGCTCGGGACAGCCATTTGGCGATCCGGTCGCCACGGGCTTCTTCAGTTTCACTCATAACGCACGTGCCCCAATGTCTCGGCGACAGAAACCTTCTGGCCAGTTGATAGCATCTACCCCGGCGTAAGCGCGGTCGCGAGCCTGTTTCAAATCCGGGGCGGTGGCGCAAATCGTCAGCACCCGGCCACCGGCCGCCAGGATGGTTCCATCCGGACCTGTTTCAGTGCCGGCATGGAAGACCGCAACGCCTGACTGAGCAGCAGCGGCGTCCAGACCCGCGATCACCGATCCGCGTTCCGGCGCTTCCGGGTAGCCCCGAGCGGCCATGACGACCGCGACCGAGGCCTGGTCATTCCAGCGCAGATCAAAATCCCCGAGTTCACCGTCACAGGCGGCCTGTAGCGCCGGCAACAGGTCGGACTTCATGCGGGCGAGCAGCACCTGGCACTCCGGATCGCCGAAGCGCACATTGAATTCGATCAGTTTGGCGCCTTCCCCGGTCAGCATCAGACCGGCGAACAGGATGCCGCGAAACGGCATGCCCCTGCGCGCCATTTCCTTCAGGGCCGGGCGGATGATCTTGTCCATGCAGGCTTGTTCGAGTTCGGGCGGGAAGCAGGGAACCGGGCTGTAGGCCCCCATGCCGCCGGTGTTCGGACCGGTATCGCCGTCACCGACGCGTTTATGGTCCTGCGCAGAACCCAGCAGCAGGGCGTCCTCACCGTCGCACAGGGCGAAGAGGGAGACTTCCTCACCGACCAGGCATTCCTCGATGACGACAGCGGCGCCGGATTCGCCGAACACCTTCTGGTCCATCATGGCGTCGATCGCGGCCAGGGCTGCGTCCTCGGTCATGGCGACGACAACGCCTTTGCCGGCGGCCAGTCCATCGGCCTTCACCACGATCGGGGTACCGCGCCGCCGGACGAATGCACGTGCCGAGTCGGCGTTTTCGAAGCGCTCCCACAGGGCGGTCGGAATGCCGGCGGCGTCAGCGATTTCTTTCGTGAAGGTCTTGCTGCCCTCAAGCTGCGCAGCCGCACGGGTTGGGCCGCAGCAGGGGATGCCGGCGGCGTCCATCGCGTCGGTCAGGCCGGCAACCAACGGGGCTTCGGGACCGGGAAACACCAGGTCTATGGCGTTGTCCTGAGCAAACCCGACCAGGCTTGGGATATCCAGGACGTTGATATCAATGCACTCAGCCACCGCCGCGATTCCGGGGTTGCCGGGCGCGCAATACAGTTTGGTCAACAGCGGACTGCCGGCAATCGCCCAGCACAAGGCGTGCTCCCGTCCGCCCGATCCGACGACCAGCACTTTCATCAATGACTCCTTACCCGGTTCCACACGGCCACGCCGTAGCATAGGCTAGGCATATGGACGACCCTCGCCCCACCACCACGACCAATATGCCCGAATACACCGTTTCCGAGATTTCGGGGGCGGTGAAACGCACATTGGAGACAACTTTCGGCCGCGTCCGCGTGCGCGGGGAGCTGACGGAGGTGAAGCGCTACCCCTCCGGCCACATCTATCTGTCGCTGAAGGACGAAAGCGCCAAGATTTCAGGCATTGTCTGGAAGGGATCCGTCCCAAGGCTTGGCATGGTGCCGGAGAACGGCGCCGAGGTGATCGCCATCGGGCGCATCAGCTCCTACCCCGAACGATCATCCTACCAGTTGATCATCGAGCGGATGGAATACGCCGGGGTCGGCGCGCTGCTGGCGCGAATCGAGATGATCCGGCAGCGCCTGGCGGCCGAGGGGATTTTCGACGCGGACCGGAAACGCGCGCTGCCCGGACTGCCCCGGGTCATCGGAGTCGTCACCAGCGAACGCGGCGCGGTGATCCAGGACATCAAGATCACCATCTCCCGCCGGTTTCCGACCACGATCCTGGTTTGGCCGGTGCCGGTGCAAGGCGAGGGCGCCGCGGAACGGATCGCCGCCGCCATCGCCGGGTTCGATGCTATGCCGGCGGGGGGCGATCCGCCTCGTCCGGACGTACTGATCATCGCGCGTGGCGGCGGCAGTCTGGAGGACCTGATGGCCTTCAACGAGGAGATCGTGGTCCGCGCGGCCGCCGCGTGCCGCATCCCGTTGATCTCGGCGGTCGGGCATGAAACCGACACGACGCTGATCGATTTCGTCTCTGACCGGCGCGCACCGACTCCGACCGCCGCCGCCGAGATGGCAATTCCGGCGCGGGCCGATCTGGTGGCCGATCTGTTGCAGAAGGCGTCCCGGCTGATCGGGGCGTTGAACCGGCTGACGCAGGAAAGCCGTTTGCGGCTGACCCGGGCGGAACGCGGTATTCCGGATCTGCCGGCGCTGCTGGGCGCGGCGCGTCAGCGGTTGGATGACCGCACCGAACGGGCGCTGATGGCCTTGCCGGGCCTGGTGGCTCGGCGGCGCGTGGTGCTGACCTCGGTGGAGCGCCGGCTGCCCGATCCGCGCAGCCTGACCGCGGCGGCGCGGGAGGTGGTGCGGGACCGGGCGTTGCGGTTGCGGTTGGCGGCGCCGGGGCTGGTGGCGGTTCGGCGTTCAGGTTTGGATCGGGCGTCGCAGGGTTTGACCGGTGCGGCGCATCGCGCGCTGGCGACTTTGCGCGGGAAGGCCGAACGCGTTCTGGGGCGGGTGTCCGAGGCACCGTTGCGCGCTTCCGTGCGGGAGGCGCGGGCGCATCTTTCGGGCCTGGGGGCGCGTTTGGAGACGGCGTCGCCGATGGCGTTGCTACAGCGCGGGTATGTGCTGGTCACCACTCCGGCGGGTGCGCCGGTGACGAGCGCCGCCACGGTGAAGCCCGGCGGCAAGCTGCGGCTGCATTTTGGCGACGGTGAGGTCGATGCGGTCGCGCAGGGTGGGACCGGCCGCGGCCGGGGTGCGGCGGCCGCTCAGGAGGCTTTGCCGTTATGAGCGGTCGATCCCCGGCATAGCCTGATCAGCCCGGTCGAATGCTGTTTTGATCCGATCCAGGCGTTCGCTGATGATGTCCCGCTCTGTCGTGTGGGTCAGGACGTAGAATTCATCGTCCTGCATGGCCTGGAGGACGCGGCGTCCCACCACTTCGGGTGCCAGCATCCCCGGCGCGAACGCCGCTTTCAGGGCTTCCTGCTCCGGCCGGCGATAGGTGCCGCCGAAACGATCCGGCCGTGTCGCGGCGGAATCGAAAATCGCGGTGTTGACGCCGCCCGGCATAAGGATCGAGACCCCGATTCCGGAACCCTTGAGTTCCTGCTCCAGCGCCTCGGACAGCGCCAGAACGGCGTATTTCGTCATCGCGTAGGCGCCCTGGTTGCGGCCTTCGCGCACGAACAGGCTGGATACGGACCCGGTGTTAACGACGTGGCCGCCCTGCCCGTGGCTGCGAATCAGCGGCACGAACGTGCGGATGCCGTTGATGACTCCTTTGATGTTGACGCCGATCACCCAATCCCACTCCTCGGGCGTGACTTGCTCCAGCGGCGTGGCGTGCATGGCGACGCCGGCGTTGTTGACCGCAATATGCAGCACGCCGAACTCGTCCAGCGCAGCCTGGCCGGCCGCCGCGACCGAGGCCGCGTCGGACACGTCGATCGTTACGCCAATAGTGCGGACACCGATCGATTCGATTGCCTTGCGGGCGGCCTCCAGCGGTTCGGGGCGCAAATCGGCCAGGACGATGTTGGCACCGGCATGGGCCAGCGCCTTGGCGATGCCCAGTCCAATACCGGACGCCGCACCCGTTACGATCGCCGTTTTGCCTTTGAAGTCACGCATGTTGGTTCGCCCTATCGTCCCGGATCGTCATAGCAGGTGAATGCACCCTGTCCATGCCTGAACCGGCGTTTTGCGGACCTGCCGCCGGCGGACAGGCTAAGCGGCCGGCGACAAGCAACCGCAACCGCTATTCGGCGGCTATTTCCTTGAACGTCTCGATCGCTGTCAGCAGCGCTTCCCGCACCAAAGGCGCCCCGACGTAACCGGCGAGGTGCAGCAATGCCTCGGACAATTCGTCCTCGGTCCAGCCTTGATTGAGGGCAAAGCGCAGATGCAGCTTCAGTTCCGGATCGCGCCCGGTCGCCGCGTCGGACACCACGCAGATCAGGGCCCGTGTTTTCAGATCGAGTCCCGGCCGAGTCCACAGCGACCCGAAGATCGCTTCCTGGGTGTAGGCGGCGAATTTCTCCATGATCGGGTGCTTGTAGAGCCCGTTATCGAGCTTGTCGGCATAGGCGTCGCCCATCAGCTTGCGGCGCATTGCCTTGCCCGTGGTGCGCAGTTCGTCGGCCATGTCTTTCATCCCTCCCGTTGGTCTGGAGAGTGTCCGACAAGCGGCGGCGTTTGACTAGACCGAGCGGAGGCCGCCTTGCTTTTCGATGAAGGCGGCAATCTCGGAAACGCCTTTGCCGGCGCGGATATTGGCGAACACGAACGGGCGCTCGCCGCGCATCTTCCTGGCATCGCGGTCCATAACCTCCAGACTGGCACCGACGTAGGGGGCGAGATCGATCTTGTTGATCACGAGCATATCGCTGCGCATGATTCCCGGGCCGCCTTTGCGGGGGATTTTGTCGCCGGCCGAAACGTCGATGACGTAGATCGTCAGATCCGCCAGTTCCGGACTGAAGGTTGCCGCCAAATTATCGCCGCCGGATTCGATCAGGATCAGGTCCAGGTTGGGAAATTTCTTGCGCAGATCCGCGACGCCGGCGAGGTTGATCGAGGCGTCCTCGCGGATCGCGGTATGCGGGCAGCCACCGGTTTCGATGCCCATGATGCGCTCGACCGGGAGCGACCCGGCGCGGGTCAGGAATTCCGCGTCTTCCTTGGTGTAGATGTCATTGGTGATCGCGGCGATGTCGTAATGGTCGCGAAAATGCTTGCACAATGCGTCCATCAGCGCCGTTTTGCCGGTGCCGACCGGGCCGCCGATGCCGACACGCAGGGGGCCATGCGGAGATGTGTTCATGAGCGGAACAGCCTTGTGTATTGCGTTTCATGCCGCATCGCGGCGAGGTCGGATCGGAATGCGCAGCCGCCGACATCGTCGAGCGTCGCGGTTTTTGTTTCGGACGCGGTGGCCAGAATAGTCGTTTCGAGCGCCGCCAGAACCTTCAATCCGGCGGTTTGCCCCAGCGGCACGAGGCGGACGGCGGCGGAAATGAGACTGGTGGTAAAAGCTTGCAAAAAAGCAACAGCGGTATCGTCTTCAGGAATTTCTTGTGTCCCCGCCGCGGCGCCGACTGTTACGGAATAGGGTGCGTCCTCCGGCAGATGGGTGTTGGTCCAGGGGGCTACAGCCAGTTGGAAAGCCCGTCCCTGGTTCAACGCTTCGTCACGGCGTTCGCGCGCTGGGGCGATGGCGGATGCCAGAGAAACGATCTCACACAAAGCGACTGGATCGGCAGCGGCCCGGTGCGCATGACGCAGCAGGATCGTGTCGGAGCGGCCTGAACCATTCGTCACCACATCTGTCAGCCATACGCGCAGGCTGTCACCGTCTTTGATGTCGCCTGCTTCAACCGCCCATTCCAGGCCGTGCGAGTAGGCGAAACCTCCGGTCGGAAACGCGGGTGACAGCCATGCCATCAGACGCAGCAATGCTGGCATGGACGACGGCGGATTTGTTTCACCACCGATGCCCAGAGGCACAGAGGTTTCTGCGTGGTGGGGATCAGTGGTGATGGTCGTCATCATCGTCGTCGTCGTGTTGGTGAGAGTGGCCGCCGCCCGCGTAGGCGCCGGCCTCCGGATCGAACGGTGCCTGGATCATATCCACATGTCCGCCCAGGCCCTCAACCATTTCGCCGATGACGTGGTCCGCGCGAATTCTGATCCGGTCACCCAGCAACTGCACCGGCAAGTGACGGTTGCCGAGATGCCACGCGATTCGAATTAATTCGCCGTCTTCATGGGCGTGGATTTCCATCAGTTCCTCGGCCTGCGCGCAAACCCGGACCACGCCCTTTTGCGTCAGCAGACCATCGCCGTCACGCAGCCGCACGGCCTGCGGCAGGTCGATCAGGATGTCCGATCCCAGCAGTGTGGTCAGAACGATACGGCGGCGGAAGCGCCGGTCGTAATCGATCAGGACCCGATCTGTTTCCTGCTCGGCACTCCAGCTACCAGCCGGCAGGATTTTCGTTACGAGTGTCATCATGCCGCTTTCAGAACAGGAAATAGCGCTGCGCCATCGGCAGAATCGTCGCCGGTTCGCAGGTCAGCAGCACGCCGTCCGCTCGGACCTCGTAAGTTTCAGCATCGACCTCAATGACCGGGGTGGCATCGTTGTGAATCATCGATCTCTTGCCGATCTGGCCACGTGTATTGGACACCGCTGCCAACCTTCGTTGCAGACCGAGTGCTCGGCCAAGGTCGGCATCGATCGCGGCACCCGAAACGAAGGTGATGCAGCTTGCAGCCATGGCTCGGCCGATCGCGCCAAACATCGGGCGGTAATGAACCGGCTGCGGCGTTGGGATCGAGGCGTTGGGATCGCCCATCGGGGCGCAGGCGATCGATCCGCCTTTGATGACCAAATCGGGTTTCACGCCAAAAAACGCGGGCGACCACAGCACCAGATCGGCCAATTTCCCGACGGCGATCGAGCCGATTTCATTGGCAAAACCCTGAGCAATCGCGGGATTGATGGTGTATTTCGCGATGTAGCGCTTGACTCGAGCATTGTCGTTTCGATCGGTATCGCCCGGCAACCCGCCGCGCTGAGTCTTCATCTTGTGGGCGGTTTGCCAGGTCCGGATGATCACCTCGCCGACCCGCCCCATGGCCTGACTGTCGGACGACATCATCGAAAGCGCGCCCAAATCGTGCAGGATATCTTCGGCGGCGATCGTTTCCTTGCGGATGCGGCTTTCGGCGAACGCAACGTCCTCAGGGATGGAGCTGTCCAGGTGATGGCAGACCATCAGCATATCGAGATGTTCGTCCAGCGTATTGGCCGTGTACGGCCGCGTGGGATTGGTGGAGCTCGGCAGTACGTTGGCCAACCCGGCGACCCTGATGATGTCAGGGGCGTGGCCGCCGCCGGCGCCCTCGGTGTGAAAGGCGTGGATGGTGCGGCCCTGAAAGGCGGCAATTGTGTCCTCGACGAAACCGGACTCATTCAACGTATCGGTGTGGATCATCACCTGGACGTCGAAACGATCCGCCACCGACAGGCAGTTGTCGATCGCGGCGGGCGTGGTGCCCCAATCCTCGTGCAGCTTTAGGCACGAAGCCCCGGCACGCAGCATTTCTTCCAGTGCCTGTGGCTGGGAGGCATTTCCCTTGCCGGCGAAGGCAATGTTGACCGGCAGTCCCTCGGCCGCCTGTAACATGCGGGCGAGGTGCCAGGGACCGGGCGTGCAGGTCGTCGCGGCCGTGCCGGTCGCAGGTCCGGTGCCGCCACCGACCAACGTGGTCATTCCGGCGGCGATGGCGTCGTCCACTTGTTGTGGACAGATGAAATGAATGTGGCTGTCGATTCCACCGGCGGTCAGGATCTTGCCTTCTCCGGCAATGATCTCGGTGCCCGGTCCGATGATGATATCGACACCGGGTTGAACGTCCGGATTGCCGGCCTTGCCGATCCGGGCGATGCGGCCGTTGGTAATGGCAACGTCAGCCTTGACGATACCCCAATGATCGATGATCAGCGCGTTGGTGATAACCGTATCGACAGCGCCCTGAGCCTGCGAATACTGCGACTGCCCCATCCCATCGCGGATGACTTTGCCGCCGCCGAATTTTACTTCCTCACCGTAGATGGTGAAATCTTTCTCCACCTCAACGATCAGGTCGGTGTCGGCCAGCCGCACGCGGTCGCCGGTGGTTGGGCCGAACATATCGGCATAGGCGGCGCGGGTAATGCGGGCCATTAGTCGAGTGCTCCCATGACGTCGCCGCGAAACCCATAGACAACGCGGATGCCCCGATACGGCACCAGCGTCACCTCTCGGGTTTGGCCCGGTTCGAAGCGCACGGCGGTGCCGGCGGCGATGTCCAGACGCTGGCCTTTGGCGACGCCGCGGTCGAACGACAGCGCGGCGTTGGTTTCAGCGAAATGGTAGTGGCTGCCGACCTGGATCGGCCGGTCGCCGGTGTTCGCTACTGTTAGCACCGAACGCGGCAAGCCGACGTTCAGTTCGATGTCGCCTGGTTCGGGGAGGAGTTCACCGGGGATCATTTTTTATCTCCCTACCGGATCGGTTCATGCACGGTGACCAGCTTGGTTCCGTCCGGGAACGTCGCTTCTACCTGCACGTCGTGGATCATTTCGGAAATTCCCGGCATCACCTGATCGCGGGTCAGGACTTTCGCCCCCGCCTCCATTAGATCGGCCACGGTTCGGCCGTCCCTGGCACCCTCGACGACGAAATCCGTGATCAGGGCAACGGCTTCCGGATGGTTCAGCTTCACGCCGCGTTCCAGCCGGCGCCGCGCCACCATCGCGGCCATTGAAATCAGCAGCTTGTCTTTCTCTCGCGGAGTCAAATTCATTCCGGTCGTCCCATTAACACAGCCATACGCGCGGCAATGGCCGAGCGTCGCGTAATATTGCCAATACAGCAACCACGGTGCCCCGCACCGATGCACTATCGGCGCCCAGGATACGCGCAATTAGCATTCCGTTCCAGACGCTGGCACCGGCTTCCGCCGCTCCCATCGCAATCCGCACGGCCTCCAGTTTTTCACCGGCATCCGGGGCCGCGTATGCCATCGTCGCGACGACCCGAGCACCTCCGCCCACCGCGGGGCGCTGAAGCGCGGCATCGATCTCGCCGTTCAACCGGATCGCGTCATGCAACAGCCGTTCACCGCCGCGCCGTACGCGGATCAAATCCCGCAACCAACCTTGCTGGACGCGCTCACCCATCGCGGTGCGGCCGAACACTACCGTTTCGACACCCAGGAAACGGGCGTCGGGCGCCAAATCGACCTCCAACCGCCGATCCAGGGCGCAACGATCGAACAGGATGGTTTCTTGCGGCAACCATTCCAGCGCGGCGCCGGCCGCCACCGTCAAGCGGGTCCGCACACTGGACGGCGCATCGGCCGTCCGCGCCCGATAGAATCGTTCCGCTGCCTGCGCGGCGATGGTGGCCTGACCGCCCTCGCCCACCCCAATCGATAGATCAAGCCGGTCGCCACCGGCCACTCCACCGCCGGTGTTCAACATCACGACATCCTTCCAGCCGGGAACGATGCATCTCGGAAATCTGGCCTTCAGGCACCCGACCTGACGCAGGTCATCCAGCACCGTCTCCGAACCGAACCGCTTGACCGTAACGCGCAATTCTCCAACCGCGCGTTGCAGCCGGGTTGGTTCAGACAGACAGGCGCCGTCGTACATCAGCTTCGTCGAGGTCCTCTCGCCGTCCGGACAGCACGATGTCGCCGCGATCCATCACCACCATGGTTTGGGCCAATTCGCGGGCGAAATCGAAATACTGTTCGACCAGCAGGATGGCCATATCTCCGCGCGACCGCAACAGGGCGATCACGCGCCCGATATCCTTGATGATGCTGGGCTGGATGCCCTCGGTCGGTTCATCCAAAACGATCAGCCTCGGTTTCATGACCAGGGCACGCGCGATGGACAGTTGCTGCTGTTGGCCGCCGGACAAGTCGCCGCCACGGCGCCCGAGCATCGTTTTCAGGACGGGGAAAAGGTCGAAAATTTCGTCCGGTACCTTGCGCTGGCCACGCGGCAACACGGCAAAACCTGTTTCCAGATTTTCTTTGACGGTCAGCAACGGAAACACGTCGCGTCCCTGCGGCACCCAGGCGATTCCCCGCTTTGCCCGATCATACATCGGCAGCTTGGTGATATTCTCGCCCTCCCACCGGATCGAGCCGGCCGAGATCGGATGCGCGCCCACGATGGCCCGCAACATGGAGGTCTTGCCGACGCCGTTGCGCCCAAGCAGGCAGGTGACCGCGCCGACGTTGACGGTAATGGAGACCTGCCGCAGCGCGATAGCGGCGCCGTAATGCAGATCGACTTTTTCGACTTCCAGCATCAGCGCCCCAAATACACTTCGATGACCTTGGGGTCATCGCTGACAAAGTCGATCGAGCCCTCGGACAGCACCGAACCCTCATGCAGGACGGTAACCTTCACCCCCAGCGCGCGGACAAAGGCCATGTCGTGCTCAACAACAACGACGCTGCGGGTCTTGTTAATCTCGCGCAGCAATTCGGCGGTTTGCTCGGTTTCCGCATCGGTCATACCGGCCACCGGTTCATCGACCAGCAGCAACTGCGGCTCCTGGGCCAACAGCATCCCGATCTCCAGCCACTGCTTCTGGCCGTGCGACAAATCGGCCGAACGCCGGTATCGCTGATCGGTCAGCCTTGTCGTTTCCAGGATCGATTCGATCCGGCGCTTTTCCTCGGCGGTCTCGCGGGCAAACATGCTGAAGCGCGGGCTGCGATCACCGGCCAGAGCCAGCAGCAGGTTGTCCCAGACCGTGTGCGGCTCAAACACTGTCGGCTTCTGAAACTTGCGGCCAATGCCCAATGACGCAATCGCCGGCTCGTCCAGCCTGGTCAGGTCGGTGCCTTTGGAGAACACGACCTTGCCGGTATCCGGCCGGGTTTTGCCCGTAATGACATCCATCATTGTCGTTTTTCCGGCGCCGTTCGGGCCGATCACCGCCCGCATCTCGCCTTCATTCAACACCAGCGACAAGGCGTTCAGCGCTCGGAATCCGTCGAACGTCACCGTGACGCCGTCGAGATAAAGCAGCGTATCGGCGTCACTCATCCCGTCACCTCATGCGCCGCGGCAACGGCGGGTGCCTCCGGTTCCGGCTCCTTCTGCGTCCTCGCCCGGAACAGGCCCATGACGCCGCGGGGCAGGAACAACGTTACGAATATGAACATGGCGCCCAGCGCATACAGCCAGACTTCCGGTAGCGCCCCGGTGAACCAGGTCTTGCCAAAGTTCACCAGGATCGCACCCAGGATCGCGCCAACCAGCGTGCCGCGACCGCCAACGGCCACCCAGATCACCGCCTCGATCGAATTGCCCGGCGCGAATTCGCTCGGATTAATGATGCCGACCTGAGGCACATACAGCGCGCCGCCAATGCCGGCCATCACCGCCGACAAGACCCACACGACGAGTTTGTAGGATTCCGGCCGATAGCCAAGAAACCGCGTGCGGCTTTCGGTATCCCGCACCGCGATCAGGATTTTACCGAAACGTGAGTCTACGACGAAGCGGGCCAACAAAAACTGCCCGCACAACAACAGCGCCGAAACGACCAACAGAGCGGAACGCGTCGAATCCGCCTGGACGTTGAACCCCAGAATGTCTTTGAAGTCGGTCATCCCGTTGTTGCCGCCGAAGCCCATATCGTTGCGGAAGAACGCCAACAGCAGCGCGTATGTCAGCGCCTGGGTGATGATCGACAGGTAAACGCCGGTGACTCGTGAGCGGAACGCGAGCCATCCAAACACGCCGGCCAATATAGCCGGCACCAGGATCGCCATCAGCATCGCGAAACCGAACCATTCGAAGCCGAACCAATACCAGGGCAGTTCTTTCCAGCCCAGGAACACCATGAAGTCCGGCAAATTGGGATTGCCATAGACACCTCGGGTGCCGATCTGGCGCATCAGATACATGCCCATCGCATAGCCACCCAACGCGAAGAAAGCGGCGTGACCCAGCGATAGAATACCGGCAAACCCCCAGACCAGATCGACGGCGAGGGCCAGCATCGCGAAGCACAGATACTTGCCGGTGAGCGCCAACACGTAGGTAGGAACGTGCAACGCCGAACCGACGGCCGTCACCTGGTTCAGCACGGCAAGCACCAGTGCCAAACCGAGGACGCCCGTGATCGTGAGAAAACTGGTGCGATCGAGTTTCATGTTTCCACCGCCCGTCCCTTAAGCGGGAACATGCCGCGCGGATTTCGCTGCACGAACAGGATCAGCAAGATCAGCACAACGATTTTGCCAAGCACCGCGCCGGCGATCGGCTCCAGGAATTTGTTGACGATGCCCAGGGTCAGCGCTCCCAGTGTGGTGCCCCACAGATTGCCGACACCGCCGAAGACGACGACCATGAAGCTGTCGATGATGTAGCCCTGCCCGAGGTTGGGCGACACGTTGTCGATCTGCGACAGCGCCACACCGGCAATGCCGGCGACACCCGATCCAAGTCCAAACGTCAACGCATCGATCCAGGGCGTGCGGATACCCATCGCGGCGGCCATCCGGCGGTTCTGCGTCACGGCCCGCATCCGTAAACCAAGCGGCGTGTAGCGCAGCGCGGCCATCAGGGCGGCGACCACGAGGAACGCGAAGACGATGATATACATGCGGTTCCAGGTCAGGTTCAGGCCGCCTAACTGGAAGGCACCGCTCATCCAACCCGGTGTATCGACATCACGGTTGTTGGCGCCGAACAACGACCGGACCACCTGTTGCAACACCAGCGAAAGACCCCAGGTCGCAAGCAAGGTTTCCAGCGGCCGTCCATACAGCCAGCGGATCAGGCTGCGCTCGACCGCGACGCCGATGCCGCCGGAGACCAGAAACGCCATCGGAATGGCGATCAGCAGGCTGATGTCATACAGCGACGGCAGATACATGTGCATCAGTTGCTGGACCACGAAGGTCGTGTAGGCGCCGATCATGACCATCTCGCCGTGGGCCATGTTGATGACGCCCATGACACCGAAGGTGATCGCCAGACCGGCCGCCGCCAGAAGCAGGACCGAACCGAGACTGACACCGTAATAAACGCTTTGGGCGAGGCTCCAGATTTGCAGCACGCGGTCGATGGAAATGACCGCCGCGCCGGCTGCCTCGGCGACGGGTCCGGTTTCACCGGCCAGCGTCGAAAGCACGCTACGCGCATCCTGGTCGCCCCGCGCCTTCAGGGTCGCGACCGCCGCCAGTTTATCGGCCTGACTGGCATCCGGAGCGTAAAGCAAGGCCGCGGCTTTCGCCTGCTCCATGCGCCGCTTCACATCGGCATTGGTTTCCTTGGCGAGCGCCTTGTCCAAGGCCGGCAGGGCGGCCGGATCATGCGATGTGAACACCGCCGACGCCGCCTGTAGCCGTGTCGGCGCATCCGGTGCGAACAGTTGCAGGCTGCCGAGCGCGGCATCGATCGCGCTGCGGACGGCATTGTTGACGCGCACGGATTTTACGTCGTCCTCGGTCACATCAGGTGCCGGAGATCCGGTGCGGGCATCAACGTACGTGCCGTCGGGCTGCTGGATGAACAGCATATGGTCTTCGTTCGCGACCAGCAGGCTCTCGTTCAGCGCACCGATCACGACGGCGGCGCGGGGATCGCCGGAAACAGCGAGTTCCTCGATACCGCGTCGCACCGAATCAAAATTGGCGGCGGAAATAGACTGAGCGGAGGCGGCGATTTCCTCGTAGGCATCGTCCGCTCTGGCATGCGATGCCGGAAGCATCAGAGTCATCAACAACAACAGTGCGATCAGCCGATGCATCGCAAACCCTTCAAAAAAGAAATGGGGACGGCCGGGAGGAACGGCCGTCCCCTTTCCGGCAAGTTGGCTGTTACGCCTTCTTGCCCGCGGTGCACGTGCCGGTCTTCACGTTGAACGCACCGCATTTCAGTGGCGCCCGCCAGTCGCCGATCAGATCTTTCGTATCTTCGACGTAGGGGGACCATTCCTGTGCCACGACCAGTCCGGGCGTTTCGGAAACAGTGTTAAACTGCCCGTTGGCCTGGATCTCACCGATCAGGACCGGCTTGGTGATGTGATGGTTTGGCATCATGGCCGAGTAACCACCCGACAGGTTCGGCACCGACACGCCGATCAATGCATCGATCACGGCGTCGGGGTTGACCGTTCCGGCCTTCTCGACACCCTTCACCCACATATTGAAGCCGATATAATGGGCTTCCATGGGATCGTTGGTGGTACGCTTCGGGTTCTTCGTATAGGCCTTCCACGCCGCGATGAAGGCTTTGTTCTCTTTCGTATCGACACTCTGGAAGTAGTTCCAGGCGGCGAGATGTCCGAGCAGCGGCTTGGTGTCGAGGCCGGCGAGTTCTTCTTCGCCAACCGAGAAGGCAACGACCGGGATATCGGTCGCCTTGACGCCCTGGTTGCCGAGTTCCTTGTAGAACGGCACGTTCGCGTCGCCATTGATGGTCGAAACGACGGCGGTCTTCTTGCCGGCCGAACCGAATTTCTTGATCTCGGCGACGATATTCTGCCAATCGGAATGACCGAACGGTGTGTAATTGATCATGATGTCGGCCGCGGCGACGCCCTTGGACTTCAGATAGGCTTCCAGGATCTGGTTCGTCGTGCGCGGATAGACATAGTCAGTCCCCGCCAACACCCAACGCTTCACCTTGCCTTGTTCCATCAGGTAATCCACCGCCGGGATCGCCTGCTGGTTCGGCGCCGCGCCGGTGTAGAACACGTTGCGGCTGCACTCCTGGCCTTCGTACTGCACCGGATAGAACAGGATGCTGTTCAATTCCTCGAACACCGGCAGCACGGATTTGCGGGACACCGATGTCCAGCAGCCGAACGTCGCGGCGCACTTGTCCACCGAGATCAACTGACGCGCTTTTTCGGCGAACAGCGGCCAGTTGGAGGCCGGATCGACGATCACGGCTTCGAGCTTCTTGCCCAGCAAACCGCCTTTTTTGTTCTGCTGCTCGATGAGCATCAGCATGACGTCTTTCAGCGTGGTTTCGCTGATCGCCATGGTGCCGGACAAGGAGTGCAGAATGCCGACCTTGATGGTGCCGCCGGTGGTCTGCGCCTCAGCCGGCGCGTTCGCGGCCTTGACGGCGCCGACGGCTGCGAGCGTTGCAGCGGCCACGCCGAGACGGCCTAGACCGCGGCGAGAAAGAATGGGTTCGTCCAATGACATCAGCGCCTGTTCCCGTGCTTGTTGCTTCGGTTTCCCCGGAGATCGGAGGCGATGTTTCACAATGCAACGAGCGTGCCATACGCATGGCCCCTATTCTCGTTCTGGCCAGACGGACGCCTTTACCGACGCCTTCCTGGCCCTCCCCGGATCAAGTCGGACGATCATCCAGGCCATCTGTGCATTGACGGTGCCGCGATAGGTGTCCCGGACAAGCCGACCCACGACGATGGAGACGAGAGTCGGTAACAACTCCCGTTGATTTGCGCAGGCAATTGCCCAAAAATTCGCCACTATCCGCAACCGTGCCTGAATTCTGTCATGCGCGATGACTCGCGGCTGGAGTTTTGGCGCGCCCGCGAAACCGGTTTAGGCTGCGGCCCGGAAACGTAACCTGGGGAAACCGATGGCTAAAATCATCATCGCCGACAATCCATTGAACGAAATCGGTATCGCTCGCGAACTTCTGCCACCCAGCCTGGACGCGGTCGTTGCCCGACACGGCACGCCGGAATTTCAGGCTGCCCTGGCCGATGCCGTCTGCCTCGTCGGTTTCGGCGACGGCACCATGGATGACGCCTTTTATAAGTCGGCTCCGAATCTGAAATTGGTCCAGCTTCTGTCGGCCGGTTACGACCGCTGCGACATCGAAGCGGCCCGCCGAGCCGGCGTACCGATCTGCAACAACGGTGGCGCCAACTCCACGGCGGTGTCGGAGCACGCGATCCTGCTGATGCTGGCGGTATGCCGGCGCATCGTCTGGCAGCACACCAACGTGGCCGCTGGGCGTTGGCGCGGCAACAATGTCGATGACATCAAGCTTTACGAACTCAAGGGCCGCACGTTGGGCATCGTCGGGTTGGGCACGATCGGCAAGAAGACCGCCCGCCTCGCGCAGGCGTTCGGCATGCATGTGCAGTATTACGACACCACGCGGTTGACCGAGGAACAGGCCGACGCCATGGGCGTCCGGTTCTCGCTGTTCGAGGAAGTGCTGCGCACATCCGACGTCGTATCGCTGCATGTGCCGCTGAGCAAAGAGACGCGGCACATGATGGGTGCGGCGCAATTCAAAATGATGAAGCCGACCGCCTATCTGGTGAACACCTGCCGGGGACCGGTCGTGGACGAACCCGCGATGATCGAGGCACTCCAAAACGGCACCATCGCCGGTGCCGGCCTGGATGTGTTCGATCAGGAGCCGCCACCGCCGAACAACCCGCTGTTTGCGCTGCAAAACGTAGTGCTGACCGCGCATTTCGCGGGTCCGACCTGGGACAACCAGTACACCCGCTTCCGCAACGCGTTCGACAACTGCCAGCGTGTGATCCGTGGCGACAAGCCGCTCTGGGTTATTCCTGAACTGAAGGACTGATGTCTCCGGCTGGCCGTGTCTCGGACATGGCCAGCCAAACCGTCAGGAAGCCGATCAGGCCGACCCCAGCCAGCACAAGAAACGCGGCCTGCATGCCGACCGCGTCCGCGATGCCACCGGACATCGTGGTGCTGAGGGCCGCGCCGAGGTACATGGCCAGCCCCAACATGCCCATGCACAGGTTGAAGTGCGCCGTCCCCAGCGTCAGATCGGCGGCCAGCAAGGGCAACAGCACGCCGAAGACGGCGGCACTCACGCCGCTGACCGCCTGGCCCATGACCAGCGGCCAGGAGCCCGGCAGGACCGCCAACAGCAAACCGCGCAACGGCAACGCCCCCCACCCGATCAGCAGCAGACGCTTGCGCCCGATTTTCTCGGCGGCGCGTCCAACCCAAGGGGACAGCAGGGCGACGATACACTGCGGCACCACGATACAGGCCGCAATGATCAGATTGGCGAAATGACCGGCGCGCATCGTCACCGCCGCCCCGGCCAGCGGCAGCATGGCGGCATTGGACAAATGGAACAGCATCACGCACACGCCGAACACCAGCAGACGGCGATCGGCCAAAAGCCGCTTCAAGCCCGGAACATCCATCACCCGGCAGGTTGTCTGCGACCGCGCATGATGCCCCGGCCCGATCGCCCATAAGGCGACCAACGCCGGCACGCATAAGGCGGCCGTCAGCAAAAAGACCAGTCGCGACGAGAAATAGGCTCCCGTCGCCCCCATCACCGCGGCGGCCAGCCCGTTGCCGATCGAGGCAAAGCGCGCGTTGCGCCCGAGCCGCTCGCCCAAGCCGGCGTGACCGGCCAGATGCAGGCTGATCGCGGCGATGGCCGGTGTGATCACACAACTGGCAAAGCCGTGCAGGATCTGAGCGACCAGCACCGGCAGTTGTTCCGGCTGCACCGCCAGCAGCAGCGCGGCAATGATGACGCCAACCAGCGCGCCCGATGCCGCCATCCGCTTGTTGCGCATGGAATCGACCAGGATTCCCGCCGGCAACTGACTGACCAGCGAGGTTACGGTGCCTAATGTCAGGGCAAAGCCAATCTCGACCTGAGTCCATTTATGGGTGGTCAGATAAACGGCAACGAACGGCCCAAACCCCGTTTGCACATCAGCGACAAAGAAATTGACCAGATCGAGGGCTCGGTTGCTGCCGGGCCGAAGGAAAGCGAACCGTAGCATCACGCGGTCAAGGCGAAGATGGCGCGGGTTCGGCCGGCGTGACGACGGACGCCGCCTTGTTGGCATTGCGGAACTCCGGCGCGTCCTGAATCTGGTCAGGCGTCATGTCCAACGCGATCTTGTGCCTGGCGTCTCCGGGATTGAAATGCAGCGCGCCCCAATGCACCGCGACCTTGCGATTGCCCACGCCCATGAAGCCGCCAAAATCGATGATGCCGGCCTGCGGTTGGCCATTCGCATCCACCAGAACATCGACCAAACGGCCAATGTCTTTGCCGGCCGGATCGACAACGCGCTGACCGAGGATCGCCTCGGCGGTCTCCGGTGCAACGGATTGGATAGCGCTCGGGGGCGGCGGCGGGGGAGGTTCAATTTTGGCTTGCGGTTCCGGAATCGCTGGTTCGACCGGGGTTTCCGGAGTGGGCACTACCGGTTGAACGGTGCCCGCTGCTGGCGTTTCATCCGCCTGCGCAACCGAACCGGTCAGCAAAGCGACGATCGTTACAAAAACCAGAGCCGATCGTTGCATTCGAGCCCCCGTGCCAGAGGCCACAAGTCGGCACCGGGCACCCGGGGATCAAGCGATTGTTGAGGACGCCCCGATCACGTTGTCTTGGGTTCAGATGAGGGCAGCCGGCGCGGTCCCGGTTTCATCGCGGCCAGGACAATGCCGGCCGCGATCATCGCGATGCCGGCGGCTTGGTACATCTGAAAGCTTTCATGCAGGAACAGCACCGCGAGGATACTGCCGAACAAAGGCATCAGATGGAGCGACTGACCAGCCGGTCCGGCGCCGATCAGCTCGACCCCGCGATTGAAGAACAGGTAGGCGACGAACGACGGTAGCACCGCGGTGTAGGCGATGGCGAGGTACGAGGTCGCACCGCCGTTGATCCGAGCGCCGGTTGTGAACTCCCAGATCATGAAAGGAAGCATCATGAGGGAGCCGATCCCCATGGCGGCGACCAGGAAACTGAGCGGGTGCACCGCCGGGCGCTTGCGCAGGGCGACGCAGTAGAAGGCGTAAATGGCGAGGGCGACCAGAACCCAGACGTCGCCGGGGTTCAACCTGAGGCTCACCAAAGCTTCGAGCGAACCCCGGGCGGCGATGGCGGCAACGCCGGCAAGCGATACCAGCACACCGCAGGCTTGCCATGGCCCCGGCCGTTCCCGGAACAGCACATACGCCCAGACGATAATGATCACCGGCGTGACGGATTGGAGCAGCAGCACGTTCAGCGCCGTGGTGCTGTTCAGGCCGATATAGGACATGGTGTTGTATGATGCGATACCGGTCGCTGACAGCACCAGCATGATCTTCCAATGCCGCAGCATGACGGGACAATCAGTTCGCAGCCGCGGCCATGCGAAGCCAACCGCGACGATGAACGCCCCCGTCCACCGCCAATAAGCCAGCGCTATGGGCGGAACGTGGCCGGTGAGACCCCGGGCGAGAACGATGTTGCCCGCCCAAAAGAGGTTGGCCGCTACCAAAAGCGCCCACGGCGAATACCAGAATTTTCGAAGCATGCCGGTCACACCATAGTTAGATCCCGCGGCTTGGAAAGCCACGTATTCTGGGGTCTGCTTCACCCATGCGACACGTCGTGCTGAACAGCGAGACGGACTACGAGGGCTGGCGACAGGCCACCCGCGCGCTTGTCCTGGCCGGCGTGCCCCCTGACGCATTGACCTGGTCGGTTGGGCGCTCAAGGAGCGCGTACCCTGACTCGACCGGCACGTTTCAGGTGCCGCGCGGACTTGTTGATTTGGCCTCGCTGGCGATCCAGAATCGAAACGCCGAACGGTTCGGGCTGCTGTACGGCCTGGTCTGGCGGGCGCATGCCGGGGAACACCTGCCGGACAACGATGCCGCCGTCACGCTGGTCCGGCGGATGGCGCTGGCCGTGCGAGCCGACGCGCATCGGATGCGCACCCTTATGCGTTTTCTGCCGGTGCCAGAGGACGGCCGGACGCGCTTTCTTGGCTGGCACGAACCGGCCCATTTCGTCCTGCAAGCCAACGCCAGGTTGATGGTCCGGCGCTATTCCGGGTTGCTGCTTTCTATCGTCTCTCCGGACGCGGCCGCCCATTGGGACGGCTCGACGCTGCTGTTCGGAGCGGGATTGCGCCATGTGCCAGACGACGAGGCGCTGCTTGCATGGTGGGAAAGCCACCGCGACATGCTGCTCGATCAGGCAAATTCGGAGGTCTCGGTCCCGGAGGCCGAGGACGTTGACGAAGCGCCACGGCCGCCGGACCGGCCCGCGTTGGGTCCGGTTGTGTTGCCTGTGCGGCCCGACCCGGCCTTGCTTCGGGCGGCGACAGACGCCTCGCTGTGTCATCGCTGCCCGTTGCACGCGCCAGCGAGCCAAACCGTGTTCGGCGAGGGACCATCCGGCGCCACGGTGATGTTCGTTGGCGAACAGCCCGGCGACCAGGAGGACAGGATCGGCCGGCCTTTCGTGGGACCGGCGGGGCAAATATTGGATCTGGCGCTGGAGGAAGCCGGTATCGACCGCCGGACGATTTATGTGACCAATGCCGTCAAGCATTTCAAGTTCACGCAGCGGGGCAAGCGCCGACTCCACCAAACGCCGGAAGTGCCGGAAATTCAGGCATGCGGTTTTTGGCTGGATATTGAGCGAACCCACCTGCGGCCGAAATTGATTGTGCTGTTGGGTGCCTCGGCTGCTCGCGCACTATTGGGGCGACAGGTCACGATCAGCCGCGAGCGCGGCCGGTCGATCGTGACAGCAAGCGGGCAGACCGTCTTCGTGACGGTCCACCCATCCTACCTGCTGCGGCTGCCGAATAAGGCGGCAAAGGACCGGGAGTATGCAGCGTTTGTGCGCGACCTGCGTGCGATCCGGACGCTGATCGATCAGCCCCGCTGAATCAGCTCGATCGACACATTCTGCGGCGCGGTCAGGAACGCGATCTGCACGCCCGGCCGGTTGGTGGTAACGTCCATGGTGAAGGTCACACCCTTGGCCTTGAGTTCGGCCACGGCCGACCGGATGTCGCTGACGGTCAGACCGAAATGGTCCAGGCCCAAATACGGCGACGACGGCGCCTCGGCCGCCTTGCCGGGGTTCGCCTTGGCGATGAACACCTTTTGCCCGGCCAGATTGAGATCGATGCGTGTGGACCCGTCGGCCATCGGCGACCGGATGATCTCGGCGCCCAGTTTGTCCTGATACCATTCGGCGGTTGCCTCGGGATCGGGTGAGCGCAGGTGGATATGTTCCCAATTGAATTTGGTCATGGTTCGTTTCCCCGTCGCGGTGTGAATCGACGATATTAATTCACCTCGTCGCGCACTGGGCAAGAGGCGGGACAGCCCGGCAGGCGAAGGCGGACCTGTCATGTGCGAGAGACCCTTGCATCGCGATCGCGGACCGGCTACTTGACCCCACCGACGCACAAAGCGCTTGCGCTTTGATGACTGGAGAGGTGCCAGAGCGGTCGATCGGGGCGGTCTCGAAAACCGTTGAGCCTTTGCGGGTTCCCAGGGTTCGAATCCCTGCCTCTCCGCCACTTCAGTCCCTGAGTGGGCACTGAATTTACGATATTTTTTGCGGTTAGCACCTGTAGCAGCCGGGACTTCGATCCCATGATCCGGACCTCGCCATCTGCGACCTCCACGCGCTGGGCGAGCGCACGAAGATGGTCGCGGCGATAACCACCCCCTTCATGGCGGATATGCCGCCGCGCGGTTTCGGCAAAGATGCGCACCATCTGCGGGGTAACCGCCTTGCTGCCGGAGTTCTCAAGCGTGGCCTGGGCGCGCTCGGCATCCGCCTTCGCCTGATCGCGGATAGCTTTCAGGCCGTCGATGCGGTCCTTGAGCGCCGGGTCGTTCAAGTCGGCGACGCCTGCCTCGATGGCATCGTAGAGGCGCTTGAGGCGCGCTTCTGACTCCGCCGCACGTCTGTTCAGTTCGCCAATGTGTTCATGCTGGCGCTCGGATCGCTCCTGCCGCCGGTCGAGCACGGTGGCGAGGATCGTTTCCAGCCGCTCGGGTTGAAGTAGGCGTTCCTCCAGATGGCTGGCGACAAGGTCGTCCAGCTTGTCCATTGGCACCGCCATACCTTCGCAGGCTGTCGGCCCCTGCCGGGCTTTCATCGAACAGGCGTAATAACGATACCGCCCGCCCTTGCCGGTGCGGATGGTCATGGCGCCGCCGCACTTGGCGCAGTGGACCAGTCCGGTGAGCATCGTCGGGCCGCTGATGACGGCGGATGGCGTCACCGTGGGATGTCGGGCCTTGAGTAGGGCCTGCACCGCGTGGAAGGTCTCGCGGTCGATGAGCGGCGGGACGGGCACGACCACGATCTCGCTGACGGGTTTCAGCTCTTTAGACTTGGCCCGCTTGTTGAACTCATGCTCGCCCATATAGGTGCGGCGGGTGAGGATACGATGGACTTGGCCGATGCCCCAACGGCCGCCATCGCGCGTGAAGATGCGGTTGCGGTTCAGGTGGCTGACGATGTTCTTGACGCCCATCTGGCCCTTGGCGCCGTCGCCGTGGAGTGCAAGCCGGTAGATCAGGCGCACCGTTTCGGCGTGGAGCGGGTCTATCTCCAGCTTCTTCTTGACCTTCGCGCCGCGTTGCTCGGCCGCGACGACACGGTAGCCGATGGGCGGCAGCGAACCGTTCCAAAAACCCTGCCGGGCGTTTTCCTTCAAGGCGCGGATGACGTGCTTGGCGTTCTCCTTGGATTGATACTCGTCGAATAGCGCCATGATTTGCCGCATCATGACGTGCATCGGATCGTCGCCCATCTCCTGGGTGATGGAGACGAGCTTCACCCCGTTCTTGGCGAGCTTCCGGACGTAGAATTCCAGCTCAAAGTGATCGCGGAAGAACCGGCTGAACGAATGGACGATCACCACGTCGAACGGCGCGGGCTTCGTCGTGCCCGCCTCGATCATCCGCTGGAACTCGGGCCTGCGGTCGTTGGTCGCCGATGCGCCTGGCTCTACATAGGTCTCGACGAGCTGGTAGCCGCGTGAAGCGCAATAGGCTTCGCCCTGGCGCTTCTGATCGGGGATGGAGACATCGTGCTCGGCCTGCCGCGCCGTTGAGACGCGCAGATAGAGGGCGGCCCGTAGCGGCACGGTCATGGCGTATGTCTCCCTGTCACATCATCGGCACGACCCGAACAACTCATCGAAGATATCGCCGAACCACGCCTCGAACACATCCACCTCGGCTTCCGTGACCGGGACATGCTCGGGCCAGTCGTCGGTGATGATCCAGGTCGAGAGGTCATGCTTTGGCGGCCGGCCCGGAAACGGCCAGGGTTGGCCGAGCAACGCTTCAAGTTGCTCCGATGCGGTCGGTGGGCGTTCTTTGCGAAGTCTGGCCATTGCGCCAGAATCGCCGAACCTGGCGCCTGAAAGAATAGCCTTTTCTTACGCTGGAAGCACCCGCGTACCTTGGCGCAAAAAGACTTGCGCGCGGCGGCGCGGGGCTGAAACAGCGTAGGGGCGGACGCGGTCGTCATGGCGATAACAATCTCAGCGCCGTCGCCACCGGCAGATAGAGGGTGCGTGGCTGCTGGACCAAAGGCGCGAAGCCGAAGGCCACATAGAAGGCTGCCGCTTGGTCGTCGATCGCGTCGGCGAAGATGGCGTGGGCGCCGATCGGGGCCGTGGCGACGGTCTTGATGGCGTCAAACAGCAGGGCCTCGCCAAGCCCCTGTCCGGCATAGTCGCTATGGCGGCCAAGCCAGCCGATCAGCACCGCCGGGACGGTTGGGTAGCGCGGCAGTTTCTTCGCCAGCGGGTCGGGCACCTCGGTCAACGGCACGTTGCTGGACGACAGCGTGTAGAAGCCCGCCACCCGATCCGTCGCGATCTCCCTGGCGACGAAACAGGTGGCGTATTTACGCTTCACGTCCTGGGAGACGGTCTCACGAAAATAGCTGTCGATCCGGTCGTTGCCGCAGGTGAAATCTGCCCGCTTGTGCGCCTTCGCCAGCGGCTCGATGGCGAAGCGGACGTTCACCGGCGCTCGATCAGCTCAGCATGGCGCTTCGCCGCGCGGGCCAGCCGCGCGTTCGGCTGGGGCGGATCGATCAGCGCCTCGGCGAAGCGGATTTGGTCCTCACGCGCCAGGCGCATGATGTCGGCGTCCTCGACGACGCGGCGGGCGTCCTCGCCGGCCGTGGAGATGAGATAACCGGTCAGGGTCATGCCGCGCAGGCGGGCGGCGCGCTGCATCTGGTCATAGACCTGAACCGGGACGCGCGCTTCCAACCGGGCAGTCTCGGCTTCGATTTGGGGCTTGGGCATGGGGGCCTCCTTAGGCTCCAGAATATACGGCATAATGCCGTATTGATCAAGGCGCTTCACAGCCCCAGTCCGATCTGCCGATTGCGGCTAAAACTCCATTCGATTCCGCCATCGTCGCGACGGACGCCGCTGATATGTTGGTCGAGGCGCTTCTCCAGCACGGGTTGCCAGGGCACAAGCTGGAAGCCGAGTCCGTCCTCGATCATGGCGAAGCGCCCACTGGCGAGATTGGCGACGCCCGCCAGCCGGCCGGAGACATACTCGCCGGGTCCAGATGGGCTGTAGGTCAACCCGCGCTCGGCGGCCATCTCTTTGCCGACTCGCTCGACCTCCTGGCGCTCCAGCGCGGCGATCGTGCGCCGAGGGATGGAAATGAAGCCGTCCTTGACGCTGGCGTAGCCCATTTCGACGAGCCGGGCAGCGCGCCGGTCGAGCGCCGCGTTCACCTCCCGGCCGAAGCCGGTCCCGGCAAGGGGCAGGTGGTCTTTCGCAACCAACTCACGGTCGAGCCAGGTCGCGCCGTCGCTGCCAACCTGCCGGTCGAGGTCGAGCGTGGACAGCGTGCGGATGCCGAAATCCTTGGGCCGACCGGGGGCGTCATAGGCGATGCCCCGCTCGGCGATGTCGCCGGGGATTTTCCAATGGTCGGCGTCGATGCGCTCGACGTGTCCAGCGCGGCGCAAGGCTTCCAGCCGGCGCACATGGGAGCGAATGAAGGCGTCCGGGTCGCCGTGACGCTGCTCGATGATGTCCCGCGTTGCTTCCATATGAAGGCTTGGCTGGTAGATACCGCCATTCGCCTCCGCCATGATCTGGATGTTGACATCCGCCGGCCGGGGCTCGGCCTTGGTCGGCGCCGGATCGAGCGCGACGATGTGGCCGCGTCTTATCTCGTCCAGGCGGCCGGCGTCCGCCAACTCGACATAGTGGGTGCGCCCGTCCACGCCATCGATGACGAGATGCAGCCGGTCGCCCATCTCGTCGCCGGCCAAGCCCTTGGCGAGCACGCGGCCCACGATCGGTTCGGTGATCTGCTTGCCGTGGGTGGCATACTGCCCCGGGGCGCGTTCGTCGGCGAGGCCGTGATCGGCGAGCGCACGGTGCATGGTCTTGATGATGTCGCCGCGCTCGCCCAGTTCGCGCAAGGTCGGCTCGGCCTGTGCTGAGATGGACCAGCGGCCGACCTCCACCTCGGTCGCCAGTCCCATGCTTTCCAACCTGCGGGCGCGGGCGATCAGCAGCGCCCGGTTCCGCCGCGCCGTCTCCAGCATGTCTTGGTCGGGGCGCAGATCGGCGAAGGCGTGGCTCGCCTCCTGCTCGGCGATCAGCATTCGGTCCAGGCGGGTGAACCGCTCGGCTTCCACCTCGCGCTCAAGCTGGCGGCTGACCTCCTGCTCGGTCTGCCGGCCCAGCTCCAGCGTGACGATCTCGCTGGCCCGTTCGCGGATGCTGTGGGCGATGTAGTCGCCGGCGATGTTGAGTATCTTCCCGTCGTCGGTGACACCGCGCAGCAGGATGTGGGTGTGCGGGTGGCCGGTGTTGTGGTGATCGACCGCGATCCAGTCGAGCCGGGTTCCGAGATCGGCCTCCATCGTCTTCATCAGGTCGCGGGTGGTCTGCTGCAGATCGGCCAGCTCTACGCCGTCCTCGGCGGAGACGATGAAGCGGAACTGGTGGCGGTCGTCGCGGCCCCGGTCGAGGAAGGCGCGGCCGTCCTCGGCGTCGCGCTCGGCCGAATAGACCTGTCCCTTCTCGCCGTCGCGGTTGACGCCATCGCGCTCCAAATAGCGCAGGTGGGCCTCCACCGCCTTCGCGCTGACGAACGACCGTCCGCGCGCCGCGCCGCGCTGCGGGTTAAGCTTCACGATCCGCGCCTTCACCGTCACGCGGCGGGCGCGGGTCCGCACCCCGCTGGCGTCCCAGCTCCAGGCGCTCCGCCCCTTCAGCCCGGCGGCGACCGCAGCGCCACGGCCTCGCGCGTTGAACCGGCCGCTTCCCTTCCCGGCCGAACCCAGCCGATTGGGGTCGCCGCCGGCGCGGCGGATAGCCTGATGCACCTCGGCAAGGAACGTCTTCGGGCTCGGCCGGACGGCGCGCGTGGTGCGCCCGCCAGCACGGTCGCGGACCCGGCCGGGACGGATGCGGAAATGGTCTTCGTCGGTCGCCATGAGGAGACGATTGGAAGATCAAACGGCCGACACAAGGTCGAAAATGACGGCGTAGGGCTGTGGCGTAGAAATACTTGCTATAGCGTAGAAACGGCGGAACTGCAGACGACGCACGTTGCGGGCGCCACCCAAAATGCCATTGAAAACATTGCAGAAATTAACTTCCCCGGCACCGGCGCACATTACCCTTATGCCGGGCAGCCGCCAAAAAACAATGTGCAGACAACCACTTAGGAACGAAGTTCCGGTAGCGAGGAATCTCGCTTTATCTTGCCCTCATATTTCCCCCTCATATTTCCGCTCTTCTTCGGGGTACCCTTCGAACTCAGAGCACACCCATGGCGTCGTATCAAAGCCGCAGATGCGCCGTTGCCAAAAAGAGCTATTTTGCCCTAAATGGCCGCATGGATCGCCACAGGATTCGGCCATGAAAACCATGTCGGCGCGCGAGGCGAAGAACGCTTTCGGGCTGATGATCGACACCGCGCGTGCAGGCCCTGTGCTGATCGAAAAGCACGGGCGCGGCGTCGTGGTGGTGGTCGCGATGGAGGAATATGAGCGGTTAACCGTCGGCTTGGCCGCCAAAGGAAAGGCCACTGAACGGGGTGCGGAGGCCGCCAGAGAGTGACGAACGAAGACTTCGCTCAGCAAAGGAAATACGCCGTCATTGCAACCGGTCGGTCAACTGACATGTCTGCGAGAAAGTCGCCAACGGCGAAGAGAAATTCCCCTGCACGAGCACTTCGAACGATCAATGGCCAACCGTGAAGGACGATCAAACTGACTTTGACCGGCTGCTCGCGGCCAGCCAGTCGGCCATATTGCAGTTCGGCGCAGTCCGCTTCGCCGCACTGATGCGCACGACGATTTGGCATCTGCGCCGCATTCCGGCCAGCGGCATTTGGGGCGACGATTATGCCTATCGCACGCTGTGGGACGAAGTGTGCCATGAGGTGCAGGAAGGCCCGTTCGACATGCCGGCCGCCGATTTTCTGCCATCGCTGTCCACCGCATTCGACATGACAATCCGGCCATTCGTGGAGATGTTGCTCGAGAAGCTGCCGCGCGAGGAAGCCGTGCTGCTGACGCTGTACGCTATCGACGATCTTGACGAAGCAGAGCAAGCCGAAATCGCCGGTTCCGTTTATCCTGACGGGATGGCGGCGAAGGTGATCGAACAGCTGCGCGAGGAAGCGGGCAACCGCGACCTGTTTTCCTTGGGACCACACCGGGATACCTAATCCGCCGGCGATCAGCGTAGCTGTGCGCGCGAGGAAGGGGTATGCGCAATTCGGCGGCAGCGCTAAGACGGAGCCAGTTCAGTCCGGCTGCACAAAATCAGCACAGCGTGAACGGCACGAGGATCACCGTCCGCGCCTCGCGGCAGACTTTTGTCCGGTTTTTGGTGTCCCCATTGCTTGTGCTGCATCCTTCACAATCCCCTTGCATGCGGGGTATTTCGAGCAACCGTAGAAATGCCCGTGCGGCCCATGTCGAAGGACAGTCGGGCCAGTGCAAATGGGGCACGGTGTGCCTGTCTTTGGAAGCGCCTCGGTTCCTGCTGTTGACGGCGTGGAACTGTTCGTCCGACCGACGTTCTGCTTCCAGCCGCAACCCTCTTCGCATTGCCAAAACGGACCATAGCTGCCCAGACGGTAGGTCGTCCGCCGACTACATTCCGGACAACGGGGGTTCTCGCCGATTACCGATAAACCCTCAGCCTTCTCCGCACTCAGACTGCTTGTGACAGCCATGAATGCTGATAATTGGAGCGCGGCGGGCTTGCCAGTGACACGCGCCATCATCTCGTCGGTCCGATTGGTGTGCGACAATGGATTCAGCGAGCCAAACCACAAAATCTCGTCGTCAATGATCACGACCTTCTCATGGATGTTCCACCGTGTATCGACGATGCACCCCATGGCCTCCAGCCCATTCAGCGCATCCCGACCAAGGTCCACGGGGATGCTCCCGTTTCGATTGGGCGGGCGCGTGATGCACCGAATCTTGACGCCTTCAGCTATCTTTCGTCGGAACAATGGTTCGTAGGCGGCAACACGCTGAGGGGTCACGAAACCTGAGTATATTGCTATGCCCTTCGTCGCGCGCTCGATATCGGCACCGCAAACTGCCTCAAAGTCAGTCTGCTTGAACAGGCCCGAGCGCATCGTCTCGGTATCCAGTTCGAACGGCCGTCCTATTCGCTTTAGATCCTCCGCAATGGGCCACATAGCGAGGACATCGCGGACATCCACGATTCGCCCCTTGGTTGAGGCTTCATGAAGAAGGCCACGAAGAAAGGCGTCAGCTGGCAACTTGGCGTCAAGGTAGTCGAGATTAGCAATAAATATTACGTGTTCCTGGGCCCGGCTGACGGCGACGTTGAACAATTTAGACCCAGCATCTTCCGGGCTTCCAGCTTGGGCGAACAAGCTGACATACCGCTCGCCGAGACTATCCGGCACGTCGATAATCATCGTGGCCTTCTCATCTCCTTGATAGCGATGCACGGTTCCGACTATTACGCCGCTCCCACTTGTCAGCCTCTTCAGTACGTCCCTTTGAGCCGCAAAAGGGGTGCAAACTCCCAGGTTTCCGTGATCACCGGCAACGTGAGACGAAGTGGGGGAAAAACCGGTTTCTTGAAAATGTCTGACAAGATTCCGGACTGCCAACGCATTCATCAAGTTGTAACGCGATGAACCGTGCCGATTCACGAAGGGTTGGATTGGCGACGTGTCTATGACCGTCAAGGAGCCATCAAAAGGTGGGGGCGGAGAAGGCATACCAACCCGTGGCTGAGTCTGCGTTTTGAGGCGCCCCTCATACATGCGCTCAGAAATCATCTGGCAAATCGAGGCATTCATTCGGTATTGGTCTATCAACATAATCGTTCGTTTGAGCGGTTTCTGCGCTTTGACTGCTTCAGTGATGCCCGCAGCCTGGAACACGTCTGAACCGATCAGCTCTTGGATCGCAGCCTGCTCCGTGGGCACAATCGGCGAAAGCTGTCGAAAATCACCGGACACAATAACTTTCTCTTTTGCCAATCCACTTACGTAATAGACGGCTGGCAACATCACCATTGACGCTTCATCGATGATAACGGCGTCAAAATTAGCGAACTGTTGAGGTGTCAGATAGGTCTTGGTGACTGTCGCGCCTACGATCCGCGCCTCCGCGACAACCGCTTTCTCAATTCCCTCCAACTTACTGTTAATTTCTGATATCTCGCGGATAGCCGGAGAAATTTTTTCTTCGGCTTGTTCGACCAATCTCTTGGAGGCCGCCCTATCTTGATCTTGTAGCGCCGCGGCCAGTCTTCGATGCCGCGCCACCGCCTCTTGGTCTATCGCCAATTTCTCGGGGTCCTCAAGCGTCAGGCGATGAGACCGAAGCCGCGTATCGGCTTCACCTTTTTGCGCCTGCGCCGTCGTCAGATCGGTTCGGATCGTCGCCTCCGAGCGCATAAGAAGCCGTCGCATAACTCCCGCCGCCAGGCGCTCCGACAGCTCGCGCTCAAGCCGAGCAATTGCCATTGATGCGTCTCGCTCAGCTATTTCGGCATCAGAAATTGCCCGTTTGAGTGCCTCTCGCCTGTCAGCCAAGTCTTTGATCTCACGCTCACATTCGTCCAACTTATTGAAGTCGGCTAAAACTCGCTGAGCAGCCTCTACCGACAAGCGCAGGTGTTGTACCTCGTGCTCCAAAAGTTTTTTGCGCTGCTGAAGATCGACAGATTTTCTACGGACAATGCCGTCAAGGGTCACGAATTCGCTATATTCAGGCGGAATTCCATCTGCCTTGCCGAGCCGTAACACCCTGCCATCGTCCAGGGCAGGGTGGTTCGTTGTAAGCGTTTTGCAGAGGTTTATGAGAACCTGATCAACGGCTTGGTTTGTATTTGAACAAATGAGGACGCGTTTATTTGAATCAAATAAAAGCTCATTCAAAGTGCTGAGAGATCGAGTCTTTCCAGTACCCGGAGGCCCCCATAGGTAGGTAACCGCGTTTGCGATTGCATGATCTACAAATTCCCTTTGCGGGTCATTGAGAAGTCGATCCGTTTTCGAGCGAGCGTTCCCGTCTGTATATGTTCTCTGATCTTCTCTATTGTCGAGCACATCATCGGCCAGAGACAAGTTTAGCTTTGCTTCGCCACTACGTACTTTGTCGAAACGGTCGGCCAGGGCGTCGATCATCGCTGTATTGTCAATGCGCAGCACGCAGGTCCCAACGCGTGGGCCCAAGTCCTCATCGAATGATACAACGAGCCATTGGCTTGAAACCGAGACGATCCTACCGTCACAGGTTCGATTTCCGATTGCGATGGTGACCTTCGCGCCCTCGAACAGTTCGGCGTCACCATCATATGGGAAACGATAGCCGCGCTCACGGCCATCCAGCGCGACCGCTTCACCATGTTCTAGGGTCACCGTTCGCATTCCGCTGCCACGCCGGCGCATGTCTTTGACGAGCGCCCGGAGCGCGGCAACGAACTTTTCGACCCGTGTTGCATGCTTGCCGACGTCAATCTCGAAATCCCGCTTGTCCGGAAATGTCCAGCGGCTGGGCACTCCGGCAATAGCGCCACATGGACGAACGGAACCAACGCTTCCGCGAATCGACTCTTCGGGGTCGACAATCTCGTCGGCATCGGCGGGATCGGGCTGCTCACGGCGCTCGGTCTTCGGTTTAGACGACACGCTCTGCTCGTCCGGCCGCGAAAAGCCGTCTGGTGCCAGGGGCAACTCGGGTTGTTGAGGGCGGCTGACTGTTGACCGTCTAGGGGGCTGGTCGGTTACGGCTTTTTTGATCGTGGCTAAAGCCTGATCGACCTTGACGCTGAGCTCGCGCATGGACGGCGTATTGCGGTGAACGAGTTCGGCGCGCAGTGCCTCAAGGGCGGGCAGGTCCTCCCTACCAGCCTCGAACGCCGCTACAAGGTCTTGGCCTCGATGGCTAAAATACGGACGGGACGCCATGCTGCCTCACTCAGCACCCGGACCCCCCGAGCACGCGCGAAATTTCACATGGCAGCATGTTACCCGCGTTCCGGGCGGCCGGAAAGCGACCGCCAAATCTGCACCCTTTGCCGCCCTCTTGGTGTAGTCATAGGGCTATGGCGTAGACGTAGTGATCATCGCTATCGGGCGTGGCCCGCCATTGCAACAATACAACATATTGAAATTGCCGAAAGAAATAACCGATTCGGACAGGTCGGCTTCCAAGGCCGGGATGAATGCTGACGCAGTTGGCATGAGCAAAGTCCGACGGCAAAATGCCTCGCTGCTCTCTTGAGGACGTTGACGGCAGGTTTCCGCCGAACCCGAAACGGCAATCAAGGCCTCCGCCGCTACGCTGGCGGCTTCAAACCAGCCCGCAGGCTCTCCGCTTCATCCCCGGCAATCAGCCCCTGCCGGATGAACAGGTCGATCAGCACCAGATTGACGTTGAACTTGAAATCGTCAGTGTCCCGTACGGTTTCGAACACGCGCCGCATCGGCCACAGTTCGAACGCCTCCACCTCGCCATCCGACGGCGTGGGCGTGAAATCGCCCGGCAGCGCCAGATCGTAGCAGTGCAGACAGTCGCGGCGCAGGCCCTCCGGCCGCTCCATCGCGTAGCCGATCACCCCGACATGCACCGCCTGCACCGCCAGATCCGGAGGGATTGCCGCCTCTTCAGCGGCTTCCTTAATAAGCGTGTCCATCAACCCGTACCCGGCCGACACGCCGCCCGCCACGACATGGTCCAGCTTGCCGGGGTCCAACTGCTTGTCCATGGCGCGCCGAGCGACCCAGATGTGGAGGGCGTCGTCGCGCCGAACGAGGCCGTTGACATGGACGCCGGTCGCCTGGATTCCGAACGACGGCAGCGCGCCACGATCAATCCGGGTCAAAGCCGGCCCGTCCGGGGTGGCGCGCACGTCGAACGCCTCTCCCCGCCAACGGTACAGACCCCGTTCGGACAGCAGTTTCGCCACGCCCGGCAGGGCGGCGGGATCGGCCATGTCGACGCGGCCGGGCGCACAGACGACTTCCGGCCCCCCCGCCAGAGCGGCGACGATCCGTGGCGGCAGCCACCCCACCGCCTGCCCGGCAACCAGGAACGGCAACCGCGTGCCCGGCAGCGCGGCGTTGTTGCAGGCGCGCACATGACGCTGAAATCCGGTGTCCTTAAGGTTTCGATCCATCCGCCTGACTTTCAAATCATGCCGCACCATGCCACATGCGCTGCATGAGACGAAGCACATGAGCCACCACGGCAACCATCATCGCGCGCCAGCCGATCAGCCGCCCTCACTGAGGGTGGAGCGATCCACCTTCCAGACCATCGTATCCCTGCTGCCGTATCTGTGGCCGGTCGGAAACCCCGGCGCCCGGGTGCGCGTCGTGGTGGCCCTGGTGTTCATGCTGCTGTCGAAAGTGGCCACGGTCTATGTGCCCATCTTGTACGGCCGCATCGTGGATGCGCTGGCACCGGAAGGCGGCGGCGCCGCATTCATCGTCCCGGTGGCGCTGATCATCGCCTATGGCGCTGTTAGAATCGGTTCCGCCGGGTTTGGCGAAATCCGCGATGCGCTGTTCGCCTCGGTCCAGCAACGCGCCGTCCGGCTGCTGGCACTCCGCACGTTCCGGCATTTACACGCGGTCAGCCTCCGCTTCCACCTCGACCGCCAGACCGGCGGCCTGTCGCGCGTCATCGACCGCGGCGTGCTTGGGATGCAGTCGGTGCTGCGGCTGGCGGTCTTCAATGTGGTGCCGACGGCGCTGGAACTGGTGATGGTCACCGCCATCATCTGGCACATGTTCGATTGGCGCTACGCGGTCGTCACCTGCCTCGCGGTCGTCGTCTATGTCGCCTTCACCGCCGTTCTGGCCGGCCGCCGCGGCCGGTACCGCCGGACGATGAACGACACCGACAACGACGCCTCGACCAAGTCGCTGGACAGCCTGATCAACTATGAGACGGTGAAGTATTTCGGCAACGAGGAACACGAGGCGCAACGCTACGACCACGCGTTGGCGCGCTACGAACGCGCCGCCGTCAAGGTGCAGGTCTCGCTGAATGCGTTGAACCTCGGCCAGGCCGCGATCATCGCCATCGGCTTGACCCTGATCATGTTGCTGGCCGCGTCGGGTATGCGAGACGGCACCATGACCGTCGGCAAGTTCGTTGTCGTGAACACGTATCTGATCCAGCTCTACCAACCGCTGAACTTTCTGGGCGTGGTCTATATGACCATCAAGCAGGGCCTGGTGGACATGGAGCAAATGTTCGCCCTGCTGCGGGTCCAGCGCGAAATCGCCGACAAGCCCGGCGCCAAGGCGCTGACCGCGCATCTGTCGGAAGGATCGGCGGGTGAGGTCGTGTTCGACGATGTCCGGTTCGGCTATCAGGCCAACCGGGTGATCTTGAAAGGCGTCAGCTTCACCGTCCCGGCCGGCGGCAAGCTGGCGATCGTCGGCCCCACCGGGGCCGGTAAATCCACCATCAACCGCCTGCTGTTCCGCTTCTACGACGTGACCGGCGGCCGCATCCTGATCGACGGTCAGGATGTTCGAAACGTCACCCAGGACAGTCTGCGCGCGGCCATTGGCGTGGTGCCGCAGGACACCGTGCTGTTCAACGACACCATCCGCTACAATATCGGCTACGGCCGCCCCGGCGCCTCGCAGGCCGAAATCGAGCAAGCGGCGAAACAGGCCCAGGTGCATGATTTTGTCCTGAAACTGCCCGAGGGCTACGATACCCGGGTCGGCGAACGTGGCCTGAAACTGTCCGGCGGCGAAAAACAGCGAGTCGCCATCGCCCGCACCATTCTGAAGGACCCGCGCATCCTGGTGCTGGATGAGGCCACCAGCGCGCTCGACAGCCGCACCGAACAGGACATCCAGGCGGCGCTTAACGCGGTATCGAACCGCCGCACCACCCTGGTGATCGCCCACCGGCTGTCCACTGTGGTCGATGCCGATGAGATCATTGTCCTCCAGGACGGGCTTGTCGCCGAACGCGGCAGCCACGCAGCGCTGCTGGCCAAGGGCGGTCTGTACAGCCGCATGTGGACCTTGCAGGCAGCCGAACACGACCTGGAACCTGCTGCCTGAACGGCCTACCCGGCCGGATACGTGCCTTTTTCTTACCAAGGATCTTGCCCATGTCGGACGATATGAACGAAGCCCCTGCCCATCTCAGCCACGCTGGTGCCGTGGTGGATAAGGCGATCGAATACATGATGCAGCAGAACCTGTCGTCGCTGGCGATCGCCTCGGCGCTGTTGGGCGGATCGATGGCGCTGCTCGCCCGGTCGATGTCCGATGAGGCGATTCTGGGCATTCTGACCAACGCCATGAAGAGCGTCCGAACCGGCGAATTACGCGCCCATCAGGACGTAAACGGGCATTAAACCGCGACTCCGGCACACTCCGCCTTGACGGCAAGGGCGTGTATCGCCATAAGCCGCCATTCCAAATCAGTACTAAGGATTAAAGTGCGATGTCTCGTCGCTGTGAAATCACGGGTAAGGGCGTTCTCAGTGGCAATAACGTCAGCCACGCCAACAACAAGACCCGTCGCCGGTTCCTGCCCAATCTGCAGGTAACGTCGCTGTTGTCCGATATCCTCGGCCTGGAAGTGCGTATGCGCCTCTGCACCCGCGGCATCCGCACGGTCGAGCACAACGGCGGCATCGACGCGTTCCTGCTGGGCACGTCCAACACCAAGCTGACCATCGAAGGTAAGGCGCTGAAGCGCCGTATCGAGAAGGCCCAGATTAAGCGCCAGGCCGCCGCGGCCTGATTCCCCCTGGCCGCTTCGGCGGCCGGTGCCGCTATCGGGTTATGAGCGGGTGATCCCGGTCACAACCCGATAGCGCGCAATTGATCATCACCTCCGACGACCCATCCGCCGCGGCGACTGTCAGGTCGGTGCGGCTGCTCTGATTCTCCATGGCGGGGCGATCCGTTGAGTTTTGACTGCCTCGGCGGCTTAAGCGCCGGTTCGGACACCAGTCGGCGATTTGCAACCGATTGCGTCAGAAGATGGCATGCCCGTCAAAATTAAGACAAATCATGACATGCCCTCGCTTTCTTAATCAGGCAGGACCGTGATCGCCTCGATAATGACAATCACTGGTTGAATAATAGACGGGGCGGCGGCCAAGTATTTCAGGCCAAAGTAATCACGTTTTTGTGATTTTAGCGTTGCTGATTATGTCTCCGCACGCCATCCCTAATGGGATAGAACTACTTTCGTTTCGTAGATGATTTTTGCTCTCGGAGGTTATCCCCAGCATTAATCGACTACTCTCAGGGACGTGATGGGTATGATTGCTAATTCATCCCTATTGTAGTTTCAGAACAGGAGGCTGCGTTGGACGCCAATCATTTCAGACAGAAAGCCGCACAAGCACGCGAGATGGCGCAATCCGGTGATGACATCCGACTATCCCGCATGCTACTGGAAGTTGCGATTGAGCTCGACGCGGAGGCTGACGCGATCGAAGCTCAGGAAATATCCGCCCGCGTCAGGCCGGCTCTACAGGCCGAACGCGTCTGTGCGTAAGGCGGCCACGACAGACTTTAACGTGCGCCCGCCAATCGCCGCCCGGCCTCGAACAGTTCCTTCAGAAACGCTTCCTCGCCACTGACCTTGGACGAAATCGGCAAATGCATCAGCGCGTCATCCGCCTCATACCGGCGCAGTTTGACCGACGCGGGCAGTGCCGCCAATTCAGCATTCAGCACATTCTGGCACGCAATCTCATTCAGCCGATTGGTAATGTCGCTCGGTGTCGCCGGGATCCCCGGCCGGTGCGCGGCCTGGGCATGCACCAGAATCAGTTCCGCCGGCAGATCAGGCCGTAGCAGCGGCCCCAGTGGCGGATTACCCGCATAGCCCCCATCCCAATAGGCCCGGCCGTCGATCTCAACCGCCGGAAACACGAACGGCAAGCAGGCCGAGGCGCACAGTACATCCACGGTGATGTCGGCATTCTCAAAGAACACCGCCTGCCCGGTCGCCACGTCGGTCGCCGCGACGGTCAATCGCGGCGCCCTTGCATCGGTCAGCAGATGCGGCTGGATCAGGTCCTCCAACAGCGCACGCATCGGGTTGTGCCCGAACGGGTTCATCTGCGCCGGACTAAACATCCGCATCGCCACCTCCATGCCCTGCCACAGCATGGAGTTGGACAGGTCCCAACCGCCGAACAGCCAACGCTCCAACGGCGCCGCCTGCAGCGGACTCATCGAATGCGCACTCGCCACCCGCTGCCACAGCCGCCGCATGTCCGCCCGAGCCGCGGCGGCGCCGCCGCGCACCAGACCCTGCGTGACCATCGTCGCGATCATCGCCCCGGAGGACACGCCGCAAATGTGGTCGATCCGCTGCCCATCCTCCAGCAACCGGTCCACAACACCCCAGGTGAAAGCGCCATGAGAGCCGCCACCCTGTAAAGCCAACGCAATGCGATCATTCGTCATGGCCGAAGGCTGGGCGCGGGTTGGCGGGATAGCAAGTGGGGTGAGGGAAGAAAGGCGGGGCTTTGCCCCGGACCCCATCGAAGGCAAGCCTTCGAAATCCATTCATTGAAGGTCTGTGGAAGGGGTGGGCCATCCGAGATATTGCAATGTCTCAGATGGCCCACCCCTT